>Ga0080006_1103748_pt1 | contig 680187 bp, 603 predicted proteins | sample RS3BMetagenome_FD_69209 | JGI IMG/M metagenome (GOLD analysis project Ga0080006, IMG submission 69209) | Ferric oxide microbial mat and aquatic microbial communities from Rainbow Spring, Yellowstone National Park, USA - RS3B (SPADES... ... | reverse complement strand
TCCGCGGCGGTGGGCGGATGCGGCGGGCGGCATTACGGGGCATTTTTCGATTGAGTCGGTGGATCGGGCGAGCTGTCCGGGGCCCTATCCCTGGGAAGCGCTGTTTGCCTATTTAGGAGGTGCATCGATGAGCCAGCCAACCTATGATGAACTGAAGACGCAGGCGGTGCAGGCGGAGCGAGAGCGCGATCAGGCGATCGCGGAGCGGGATGCGCTGCGGCAGCAGCTCGCGGCGTTGCAGGCCGAGTATCAGACGGTCCGGAGCCAGGCGATTGCCGCGGAGCAAGAGCGGAATCAGGCGATTGCCGAGCGGGACGCGTTGCGTCAGCAACTGGCGGATCTCGGTCAGGATCCGGCGGCGCAGGCGGCAAAGCAGGCGCTGCAGGCGCTGCAGGCGGCGCTCCAGGCACTGGGCTAGGCCATTGTGAGGGGTGATTGCCAGCGTGTGTCATTATCCTGGAGATGAGGTGGAGACCGTCTGAGTGCGATCGGGTTCTCGGTCAACGCCGGTGGTCAGGGGAGGTTGTGGCGCGGTGCTGTGGGCCACTGGCCGGGAGGTGCGAGACTGTGATGTTGCCGCTGGATAGTGTTGGATAATGTGCAGCCAGTTCTGGTGCACTGGCCCGGCAACATGGGGAATAGTTGATGCAGATTTAGCCACCGATCATCGACATGCTGCGCTGGGTGCGGCGGAAACGCTTATCGCCGATATAGTGTTTGAGCTCCTTGTTCCACACGGCCTCGCGTAATGCCAGCTCGATCATTTCGTCGGAGGCGCCGGAGCGGAGCAGGCCACGGAGGTCGGTCTCTTCCTGGGCGAAGAGGCAGGTGCGGAGCTGGCCATCGGCGGTCAGGCGAATGCGATCGCAGGTTGCACAGAAAGGCTCGCTGACCGGGTTGATGAAGCCGACCTCGCCGATGCCGTCGGGAAAGCGGTAGCGCCGCGCTGTCTCGCTGGGATTAGCGGTCTGCACAGGGATCAGCGGGCCATACTTCTGCTCGATGATTGCTTTGATCTCGCCGCCGGTCAGAATATCCTCTTTGCGCCAGATCTGGTCGGCGTCGAGCGGCATAAACTCGATCCAGCGCACGATATAGCCGGTGCGCCGGGCGAACTCAGCGAAGTCGAGCACCTCATCCTCGCTGAAGCCGCGCATGGCAACAGCGTTGATCTTGATGGGGCGAATGGTGGGGTACTTCTCCAGTTCTGCCAGTCCTTCGAGCACGCTGGCCAGAGCATCCCGACGTGTCATCCGCGCAAACTTTTCCGGAACGAGCGAATCCAGGCTGACATTGATGCGGGTCAGGCCAGCTTCGGCCAGAGCTTTAGCCTGTTGCTTGAGCAAAATGCCGTTGGTGGTGAGGCTGAGGCTGCGCAGTTGGGGTATCTCTTTGAGCATGCGGATTAGGGTGGGCAGGTCGCGGCGTACCAGGGGCTCGCCACCGGTCAGGCGCACCTGCTCGATGCCGATGCGGGCCGCGATCCGCACGATGCGCGTAATCTCCTCGAACGATAAAATCTGGTTCTTTTTGAGCCAGGGCAGTCCCTCGGCAGGCATGCAGTAGGTGCAACGGAAATTGCATTTATCGGTCACTGATACGCGTAAGTTTTTGATGCGCCGGCCGTAGCTATCAAGCAGTGGCTGGATACCCATGGCGTTCTCCTCCCTGGAGGAACTATCATCGTCGCCCATACCCAAGAATGTTCTCTTAGGAGATTATAGCACAAAAAGGGGATTGCAAGGCTCAGGCCATGAAGTATTGCTGAAGAGGGCATAGCTCAGCCAGATGATCGGGGTGCTAGGAGCTAGACTGCCAGGAGCTCAAAATGGCATCGTGGTGGCTTATGGCGATCACACTGTTCATGGACGGGCACGCCGATCAGCTCGGTGAGCAAGGTTTCGGCGAGACGACAGACCTCCGGGTGGTCGGGTACCACGCTGGCAAATGGACAGCTATAGCCACGGATCATGACGATGCCATGTTGTTCGTCGAGTTCGGCCAGCCCGCCCAGGCCATTGAGCACATCGACAGCCGCTGTGAGTCGGGTATGCAGGTTGCCGCTCGGTATATTACAACTGGCCGCTATATGGTGACCGACGGCGCGCAGGAGCGCTTCGAGTTCTGCTGGGGCGATCCGCTCAGCGAGCACATCGAGGAGGTGGTGCAGCAGCGATCCATAGGCTTTCGGGAAGAGATGGTCAGCCGCCGGGGTGAGGTCGTAGATATAGGAGGGTTTACCGGCCCCATGGTGGCTGCGCTGGCGTGTATTACGCTGCTGTACCAGGCCGTCGCGCTCAAGTGTTGCCAGGTGTGCACGGACTGCATTGTCTGTGAGGCCGAGCGCTTGCGCGAGCTCGTTAACCGTGCGACCGGCGCGGCGGAGTAGCATAACAATCTGCCCGCGCGTGCTCGTGAAAAACTGTCGGTTTCCATATGACGATGCCATGCGATCCTCCACGGTGCTGCTCTGGATTACTCTGATTATACGGGTGGAGGGAGAAATTTGTCAAATAAGTCAAATAAATCATTGATTTATTGTGATAAATCTGTTATGCTGGGTACAGGTAATGGGATGAGCGATCTTCCCGGTGACCGGTCCGATACGGCTCTGCTGTGAGTACAGGCGAGCCTGTGGAGCGTGCGGTTGGCTAGCTCAACGGTGCTGGTCCTCACAGCAGGAGGCTGGAGGTACCAGGGGTCGAGACAGTCTGGCTCTGAATTTAGCGCAAAGAGAGGAAATGTCATGAGTAACGATTCGCAGGGAAATATCTCTTCGAGCGGCTCCCTCAGTCTCCCTGAGCATACTCTGGCTGAAGCAGCTATGGCAAACCAGGCCTTTGTAGAGAAGCTGAGCGACGATTTGCAGAACGTGGTTAAGCGAGCGATCGGTGCGAATCGGAGGCCGCCACGGCGGTTAAAGAGCCTGCTCCATGGGACGCAATTTGGGCATCCGTTACATCCAGCCATTACCGATGTGCCGATTGGTGCCTGGCTTCTCACCGTTATTCTGGATATTATCTGGCTGGTATCGCCTGTCGCTACTGGCTGGGCAGCTCGTGGGGCTGAGGTAACAGTGCTGGTCGGTCTTGTGGCGGCGTTAGGGGCGGCAATAACTGGCCTTGCCGATTGGAGCGACAGCTATGGTGCCGAGCGTGCTACCGGTCTGTTGCATGGTCTGCTGAATGTTACAGCCACTATTCTCTATGCGGTATCTGCGGGCATCCGGTTCACCACTGGCTCTGGTGAGAGTGCGCCGGCGGCGATCCTCGGTTTTATCGGTCTGGTGATCGTGATCTATGCCGCCTATCTGGGTGGTGATATGGTTTTTACGCTGGGAACGGGGGTCAATCACACTGCCTGGGAAGCGGCGAGTGAGGACTTTGAAGCCGTTATGCCGCTTGCCGATGTTGCCGAGCATCGGCTTTACCGTGTGATGGCCGCTGGCGTGCCGGTTGTCCTGATGCGCCAGGGGCAGCAGGTCTATGCGATTAGTGCTACCTGCTCGCATGCGGGTGGACCGCTGGATGAGGGGACTCTTGATGGCGATGTGGTAGAGTGCCCATGGCATGGCTCGCGTTTCTGCCTGCGTGATGGTCGGGTGCTGACTGGGCCAGCTACGGCCAATGCACCGCGCTATGAGGTGCGGGTGCGCAATGGGCAGGTCGAGATCAGGCGTGCGGGTCGTCCCTGAGGGGGAAATAGCGATGCCCTGGGCCGTGCGCCACATGATATACTGGCTATGATTGGTGCTGGTATCTAGCGCTTGTCCAGGGTATTAGGAAGAGGGGATTCCTGCCTCTTTTTGTGTGATCACTAATATAGTGATGAGGTGAGCGATGTCCTGGGACTGGGAACTGGAAGATCCACACCTGAATGTGGCGATGGATCTGCGCCGGCGACAGGTTTCGGATGAGCAGATGCGCAAGTTTGAGGGCTATATTGCGGAGATCTTTACCGCCTTTGGTCTGGATCTCAATCGGCCTGCTACTGCCGATACGCCACGGCGCTTTATCCATGCGTTGTTTGATGTGACCGAAGGCTATGACGGTGACCCCAAGTTGCTCACTGTTTTCGAGACTGAATGTCGCGGTGGGTCAGATTGCCGCCTGAGCCAGGTGATTGAGGGCCCTATCCAGCTCTTTGGGCTCTGCGAGCACCATGCCATGCCTTTTCATGGGCATGCCTATGTGGGCTACATCGCGCATGAGCATATCATTGGCATCTCCAAGCTGACGCGTCTGGTGCGCCTGTTTTCCAAGCGCTTTACCGTGCAAGAACGGATCGGGCAGCAAATCGCTGATGCATTGGATACGCTGTTGCAGCCGCACGGTGTAGCCGTCTATCTGGAGGCGTATCATCTGTGCACGCAGATGCGCGGGGTGCGAGAAGTTGCGCCGTTAACGCGCACCACCTGCTGGCGTGGTGCCTATGAGGGCGATCCGGATCTGCGAACGGAATTTCTTGCGGCCTGTGGGGTGCGCTGATGAGCGGGCTGGCTCCGCTGGAATCGCTGTATGAGGTGGAGCACGGCAGCGATCTGCCGCTGCCGTCTGAGCTGGCAGCCGTCTATGGACGGCTGCAATTGCCACTGTATCCAGGCCGACCCTATGTTATCGGCAACTTTGTAACGACGCTGGATGGTGTTGTAGCGCTGAGCACGACCGATCAGTCGGGGGGTGGGGCGATCAGCGGGCATAATCCACACGATCGCATGGTGATGGGGCTCTTGCGCGCGATAGCCGATGCGGTGATTGTGGGGGCGGGGACGCAGCGGGCGGCACTGAGACATCGCTGGACGGCGGCGCACGTTTATCCGGCGCTGGCCGAGGCCTATGAGCATTTGCGGACTGCCCTGGGGAAGGCTGAACCGCCACTGAATGTGATCGTTACTGCGCGTGGGGCTATTAACCTGGATGTGCCTGTTTTCCAGAGTGGGGAGGTTCCGGTGCTGATCGTGACCACGGCGGATGGTTTGCAGCGCATGGGGGTGCATGGTCTGCCGCCAGCGGTGCAGGCCATTGCTGTGCAGAGCACCGGTCGGCTCAGCGCCCAGGCGATTCTGGACGCGGTGAATGGCGCTCGCCGGAGTGAGGTGATCCTGGTCGAGGGTGGGCCGCAGCTGCTGGGCGATTTCCTGGCGGAGCGGCGCCTGGATGAGCTGTTTCTGACGCTGGCGCCACAGATTGCTGGCCGGGATGGCTCGATGGAGCGGCCAGGGCTGGTTTCGGGGAGGTGCTTTGCGCCGGAGCAGCCGCTGTGGGGCAGGCTGGTAGGGGTGAAACGGGGGGGGAGCCATCTGTTCTTGCGCTATGCGTTTACAACCGTCGCAGGAACAGCGGGGTGAGCTATGCAGGCTGGGGGGAGATGTGAAGGTTGGCCTCACCCCCTGGCCCCCTCTCCAGTGGTGCTGGAGAGGGGGAGAGACGCACTGTTGGGGTGCGTTCTCTCAATTCTTTGTGGTTGGGCGCTCAGGATAGTGTCTGGCCGGGCTGGAGTTCGAGCACTTCGATCTGTTCCAGTCCCAGTTTTTGGAGTTCCTCACGCAGGGCGGCCGGTGTGCCTTTCAGGAGGGGGAAGGTTGCATAGTGCATGGGGATGACTGCTCTGGGCTGGAGGAGCCGACAGGCGTAGGCAGCCTCGCGCGGTGACATGGTGTAGTGGTCGCCGATGGGCAGGAAGGCCAGATCGGGGTGGTAGAGTTCGCCAATGATGCGCATATCGCCAAAGACGGCGGTGTCGCCGGCATGATAGGCTTTGAGTCCATTTTCAAATTCCAGGACGTATCCAACGGCCTCGCCACCGTAGAGGATCTGATCGCCGTCGGTGATGCCGCAGCTGTGATCGGCGTGCACCATGGTGACCTTGATACCGGCGACTTCTTGTGTGCCCCCTTTATTCATATCGCGGCAGTTTGCTACCCCTTTGCGGGTCAGCCAGTGGCAAAGCTCGAAGATGCCAACGACGGCGTCCGGCTGTGACTCGCGGGCAAGGGTGATGGCGTCATTGATGTGATCGAAGTGCCCGTGGGTGATCAGGATGGCATCGAGTTTGCCAACCTGCTTCTGGTTCTCCGGGCAGGCTGGATTGTTCTGGACCCAGGGATCGATGAGGAGGCGGCGTCCGCCAGGGGTAACGAGCTTGAAGGTTCCATGACCGAGCCAGGTGATCTGTAGGCCGTTAAGCTGCATGGCTGCTGTCCTCCTTCGTAGGTGATGGGAGCTGCTGGGGGCACGAGCTTCGTGCCCGTGTGTCTTGTGACCAGCTCTGTCTTATCTCTTGATTGATCAGGAAAAGGTCCGTTGCTCTGGTGTGGCCTATGTAGCCGTATCGCTGTTCAGCAAGCCGTCTGGTATTATCGGCGTCGCTGGGCATATGGGCGTGCGATAATAAGTATAACAAATCCAGACCAGCAGAGCCAAACGCGATGCGCCTCTCGTATAGGCGGGTTGAGGCGCTAGCGGGTTGTTGCAGCAGCGATTGGATGGGATCAGCGATGAAACAGAGCGGAACAGCAGCGAGCGTGACGGTTGAAGAGTATCTTGAGACGATCTACAACATGCATATGGAAGGCGATGTCGTGATCGGTGCCCGGCTCGCTGAGAAGTTTGGTGTGGCACCGCCGACGGTGACAGAAACGTTGAAGCGTCTGGTCCGCGATGGGTATATCGAGATGGACGAGCGGCGGCAGATCACCCTGACACGCCGTGGCGAAGAGACTGCTGAGGCAGTCTTGCGTCGTCATCGTCTGACCGAGCGGTTTCTGACGGATATGCTGGGGATGGAGTGGCATCAGGTGCATGAGGAGGCCTGTCGCCTGGAGCACTTCATTTCGGGGGCTGTGGAGGCACGCGTTGTTGCCGCGCTTGGGCAGCCGCAAACCTGTCCGCATGGCAATCCTATCCCTGGCTATGTGCCTGATGCACGTAATTACTTGCGGGATCACGGCGCGCAGCGCCTGATGGGCCAGCCGGAGGGGCAGAGTGCGACGATTCTGTGTATCTCGGAGGTTGTTGAGGATGAGGAGGAATTGATCTCCTATCTGCATGACAAGGGGTTGATGCCGGGCACCGTTCTACGGCTGGAGCGCTATGATGAGCCGGCGAAGATGGTGTTACTGGCTGTTGGCGATCAGCAGGTGAGGATCTCGCAGGATGTGGCGGCGAAGATCTGGGTAGTGCCACAGCGAAGGGATACTGCCTGATGAAGGCGCGATAGGTATATTCAGGACATGCCGACATGGCCATTCTGCTGTTCAGTACCTGACGGGCAGCGGTGGTGATTGAGCGGGCCGGTCGGTCCTGGTCTCAGGTTCTGGTGGGCAGGGTGGTGCAAAGGCATGGACCATGGCAGCCGCGCAGACGGTAAGGGTCGCGGCTGCCGTTTGTTCCCAGGTGAAGGTGTGCAGTCGTTCATTCCCGGCCTGCACCAGCGCCGCGCGGAGCGCTGGATCGGTCTGCAGGCGCAGCAGAGCATTGGCCAGATCGTCCGGGTTGAGGGGGTCAAAGAAGAGGGCCGCGTTGCCCGCGACTTCAGGCAGAGCGGCGGATCGGGCGACGATCGCGGGCACCTGGGCGGCGAAAGCCTCCAGCACGGGGATGCCGAAGCCTTCGAGCAGGGAGGGGATAACAACTGCAGCGGCATGCGTGTAGAGCGCATTGCGGGCCTCGGCGGGGAGGTGACCGGTGAGAATGACGTGGTCTTGCAGGCCATAGTCGGCAATCGCCTGCCGGATGTTGGCGCTATCATCGAGGTCTGGCCGTGGTCCGGGCTGGCCAACGAGCAGCAATTTGCAATCAGGCGGCGCGCCACGCTCGCGCCAGATGGCGAAGGCCTTGATGAGCGTGACCAGATTCTTGCGTCGCTCCAGTACCCCGACGTGCAGGAGATAGCCACACGGCTGAACACCATAGTGGGTGAGGATCTGGCGAGAGGTATGTTCGTCCGTCGATCGGATCTCATCAGCGTTGACGCCCAATGGCACGATGTGCAGGCGATCGGCAGGCACGTGGGCGTACTCGACGATCTCTTGCGCAGTGTATTGTGATGGAGCGATGACGGCGTCGGCGCGGCGGATCGCCGGGAGCGTTACCTTGTGGAATAGCCAGAGCCAGATGCGGTTATAGTCTTGTGGACGGCGCAGGAAGGCTGCATCGTGGCATGTTACGACGCGCGCTACTGGCACCCAGATCGGGGTCAGATACTCTGGGCAGAAGAGCACGTCGACGTTGCTAAGGGCAAGTCGCAGCGGCAGCCAGCCGTGCAACCAGAGAAAATATATAGCTTGATTGATGATACGGAAAATGCGTCGATGACTGGGGAGACGCCTGGGCCCATAAAGAGGCAAGATTGTATGGGGTAAGCCGGGGCGACGCCATTGTTTGAGTAGCTCATCAAGATAGGTACGTACACCGGTGCGGGCTGTCTGCAGGCATTGGGCATCTATCGCCACGCGTAGCGAGGGTGGAGCTGACCAGCGAGCTGGCTGGTCATTTGTTGCCGGGACAGCGATGACGTGGCTCCGCTGATGTTGTGTTCGCGCTGCTCCGGCCATCCACCAGAGGAGATACATGGCAAAGAGGTTCAGGGTTACCTCGCTCATGATGCCGTCGAGCGCAATAATGAGCCAGGCAAGGCCGGCGCCGAGGAAGATTGCGCGGATGAGGGGCGTGCTGCGTGAGCGCACCACCTGCCAGCAAGCGAATATAGCTTCCCCGAAAAGGGCCAGATATAGGAGCAAGCCGAGAATGCCGAGCTCGACGCCAACCGTGAGATAGGATGTTTCCCCGCCGATACTGGTGTGAAACCGATTGCCTACTGCGCCGGCTATGCCGATGCCATAACCGGTGGGATGGTGCACTATGAGCCCCCAAAGCTTGTGCAGCGAGGCCAGGTGGCCCTGCGTTGAGGTGTTGGCGCTACTGGTGCTCACCTGGAACAGTTGCTGGGCGCTGCTGCCGATGCCAGAAGCAGCTGGGGCAGCGGAGCTCCCGGAGGGCGAAGGGGGGGCATCTGGCAATCCCACTGCGGCCGGCAGGTTCTGAGGTGGCATTTCCAGGAGCCGTACGAGTCCCTGATTGGCAAGGGCAACCCGTGCGGCAGGGGTAGCCCCGTGCGAGACAAGCGAAACCGTCATGAGGACGATGATGGCGCCTAGCGATCCGCCAATCACGGTCAGGGCGATGCCGCGCCCGTATTTGCGCAGTCCGTTAAGTGCCAGCAGTACGAGGGCAAGGGGGAGGAGCACGAGGCTGGCACGGCTCACTGCAAGCACCAGTGCGACCCCGCCGAGCAGTGCGGCAGCGCTGAGTATGCCTGAGGCCCAGCAGGGCAGATCCTGGCGTGCCGGTTCCATGACGGCGAGCACGATCGGCGAGGCGATCATCAAGAGCACGGCCAGATCCAGCGGGTTAAGTGCCAGGGAACCGGCTCTGGGGAACCATCCGTCGGTGTAGAAGGTGAAAGGGATGTTGTGGGGGAGAGGGAAGGATTGGTCAAGGAAATCGTGAATATATGAGCCGTAGCCCAAGGCAAGCAGGAGCGCATTGCCCCACAGGACCCGTTCGCCGATGGCTGTCAGTGCGAAGGCAATGATATCGCCGGCGAGGATACCAATCAGCACCTTCCATTCGCGCCGTGAAAGCGGGGCCAGACGGCCCAGCAAGTAGGCTCCTAACGGGACGACCAGGTCACGGAATCCGTATAGTCGGCCAATGAATGAAATCAGGGTGTTGGGGCGTGCGACACTGACGGCGCACAGGGCGATGAAGAGCGCCGCTGTCACATCCAGCGCCGTGATGCGGAGGCGGGGCAGTTGCCTGCGCTGGATGATGGCTGGCAGGGCGATACGGAGGAGGGCGACGGCAAGGGCGGTCTCTTTCCATGGTTGGATGATGTGGACAAGTGTGGCGCTGCCGGTCGCGTGGTAGAGCCAGGCCATGAGGAGATTATGGAGCGGCAGGCCGATAGCGAAGATAAACAGGGTCCATTGTGGGTGGAGAGCGGCGATAAGGATGATGAGGCCTAAAGCAGCCAAAGCCGCCAGGGTGGTTCCGTGCGGCAAGAGCCATGGGCTCAGCGCGATAAAGCATCCGATCGCTATAGTGCTATCAATCAGCACGTGCTTTTTCGTTTGCTGCTTCACGCTGATGAACATGGTCTGCTCCTTTCCAGGGGTATGCCGCTCACCCTGAAGTTCTGTTGAGCACCTGGGGCTTGCCATCTTCCCATAGGGGGTCTGCGCACAGGCTGGCCGGCATGCTGTGCCGGGTGGATGCCAGGTATTCGTCCCAGAGGAGCTGATTGAAGGCGGCGATCTGGCGATCAAGGGTGAACTGGGCCAGCGCGCGTTGCTGGCCCCTGTGGCCCATGGTGTTGCGGAGCTGTGCATCCTGCACCAGTGTGCTCAGCGCGGTAACGAGCGCCTGGACATCGCCGCGTGGTATCAGCCAGCCGGTTTCGCCATGGCTGATAAGTTCCCGGTTGCCACCGACATCGGAGGCCACCACCGGTTTCCCGGCAAACATTGCCTGGAGGATGGTCATGCTACAGGCTTCGGGGTCGCGGGATGGCTGCACGAGGATGTCCAGGCCGGCCATGAGATCGGGGGTATCGCGTCGAAAGCCGAGCAGGCGGATGCGATCGGGTGCGGGGGAGGTGGCGATCAGGCGCTGCACACGCTCGAGCATGGCTGTCTGGCCGGGAACGGGGCCACCAGCAATAAAGCAGCGCAACTGTGGATAGCGTGGTAAGAGCTGAGAGGCTGCCTCGATGAAGAGATCGGGTGCTTTGAAGCTCGAGATGCGAGCGATCATGCCGGCGAGGATATCATTCTGGCCACATTCTAGCTCATGGCGAATGCGCTCACGGCCGGTTGTTGTCAGCCATTTGCTGCTCTCCAGTCCGTTGTAGAGCACCAAGCCCCTGGAGCGGGTCCTGGGGGTCACGAGGAGGTGATCGAGAGCGGCCCGGCTCACGCCGATCACCCGCGTGGCATGAGCAGGCACAAAATGCCGCAGGAAGGTGCGGAGTTGTGGTGGGCGTTCGATGAGCTCATGCACGTGCCATAGATGTGGCCGCCTGGTACGGCGGGCTGCCAGTGCGCCGGTCCAGACAGCGAGGGTGTTGGTATAGACGATATCAATCTGTTCATCGGCGATGAGCCGGCTGATGGTTTGTGTCGAGCGATAGAGGCGCTTGAGGAATGTGAGCACGCCGATTGGCGAGAAATATTGGCGGCGAATAACGGCCAGTGGCATCTGGCGGCAGGCGATGCCGCTGGCGACGAGCTCCTGGCTCAGCAGTCCCTCGTAGTCGAGATCGTTGGCGAGCACAACAAGGGGCTGGAAACGGGTGCGATCAAGTCCCTGGAGCAGGGAGAGGAGCACCAGGTCGGAGCCATAGAGTTCGTCACTGGGGTGCAAGAAGAGCACGCGGGCAGGTCGTTCTATGGGGTCAGTATCGCTTCTCCAGCCAGGTTGTGTGCCTGACATAGCTTCTCCTCCATGATAGTGCCAGGCAATATGTGCCTGAGAGGTGAGGTGATATCAGTCATGTCAGGTACGGCAAGGGAGCATTGGCCGCCGTCTCCTTCTGTGATAGGCACACGCTCGTCGTGGACAAGGATGGCGTATTCCCGAATGTTAAAGCAAGCTTATATCTCTAGAGATAGATTACTTCCGCTGTTCATTCCAGTATTAAATGAAAAGACGGATGCGGGTAATACTTAGTAACGATTTTGCGCGGCCTGGCCCTGGTGATGGGCATCGTAGATCTTGGTGCCGGGGGTTTTGACGCAAGGAGGCAATACGCGCTATAACAATCTTTGTTGGGCAATGCCATGACGCGATCGGCCAAACAGCGAGGTCCGGATCGTGCCGGGGAGAGGTAGCCGTGTCGGATAGTGCAATTGTCAGTTAACAGTCGCGGAGTAGATCAATCATGGGTGAGCAGATCGGTTTTATCGGTCTGGGGAGTATGGGCCAGCCCATGGCGCGGAACCTTATGGAGGCTGGCTACAACCTGCGTGTGTACAATCGGACGGTGAGCAAAGCGGAGCCGTTGGTGGCGCAGGGGGCGCAGGTGGCAGCGCGTCCCGGTGAGGTAGTAGAGGCGGGCGGTATGGTGATCACGATGGTCGCCGATGATCGTGCGCTGGAGGAGGTGGTTTTTGGTGAGGGGGGAATCCTGGAACGGTTGGGGCCAGGGGGTGTGCATCTGTCGATGAGCACGGTATCGCCGGCCACGGCGTCCCGGCTTGCTGGAGAGCATGCGCGGCGCGGGAGCGCCTATGTGGCGGCGCCGGTGTTTGGTCGGCCTGAGGCGGCAGCGGCGCGGCAGCTCTGGATCTGTGTGTCTGGTCCGGGAGGTGCTAAGGAGCGGGCACGTTCTGTGCTGGAGGTGCTGGGGCGGGGGATCTTCGATTTTGGCGAGGAAGCGGGTGCGGCGAACGTTGTGAAGCTTGCGGGCAATTTTCTCATAGCCGCTGCTTTAGAGGCGATGGCAGAGGTGCTGGCTCTGGCGGAGAAGAGTGGTCTGAGTCGCGCTGATGTTATCGGTATGTTTGGGCAGACGTTGTTCTCCTGTCCGATTTACCAGAATTATGGCCGGGCCATTGCCGAGAAGCGCTACCTGCCGGCAAGCTTTCGGTTATCTCTGGGGTTGAAAGATATGGCCCTTGCTTTGCAGACGGCGGCTGATGCAAAGGTGCCGATGCCTGCGGCGAGCCTGGTGTATGATCGTTTGCTTGCGGGTGTGGCGAAGGGGCGTGCAGATATGGACTGGACCGCGCTGGCACTGGGAGTGAGTGAGGATGCCGGGCTGGGTTAGCATGATAGCTGTGTTATCATATAGCCTTGGCCTATAGTTATGAGAGCACGCGATCTGAGCGCTCGCAGAGGGCGTGAGGGCTCGGAGGTGTTATCGCTGTTCCTTCTTTGGTAGATCAGCGCCACATTCGGCACAGTAAATAGCATCGTCGAGGTTACGTGTTGCGCACTTGGGACAGAGGCGTGGCATCGGGATTTCTTGTTGCGCAGCACGGCACTGGGAGCAAAATTTGGCTCCCAGCAGGAGAGGTGCACCGCAGGCGTGGCAGGTTCCATCGGTGATCAGCGGGATGCCTGCCGCTGCCTCTGCCTCCGCCAGTTTCCGCTTTCTAAGCAGTGCCTTTTGTTCTTTCGCGTTAATTATCATGCCGACGATGCTCAGGATTATGAATATGCCGAGCAGGCCCGCCGGGATATAGACCAGCCAGAGACCAATCGCGTTCCATAATGCTTGAAAGATATTGACGATGATCGATATCGCTAATGCAATGGCGAGGATCCAAGCCAGTATCTGGCACCCCTTGTTCATATACCCCTTCCCTTATTGCTGCTGATTCTGCTTCTGTTCATACGTGATACGGCAATGGGCCTTCTTAGTGGAAAGTGCCTTGGCCGTATTGGTCTGCCCGGCTTGGTATGGTTCTGGCGTTCTGGTTGAGAAGGCAAGGCAAAGTTTTCCCGCTCAGCGTGGCCTGTATCTCTGTGCTGGCGCCTCTCTGCTAGTATAGCATATGGCAGGCTGCTTCGGTGAAGTGTTTCCAGGTAGTAGAAAAGAGCGCTTTTGATAGTCTTAGCGGTAGTTGCTAAGTGGTAGGGCGAAAGGGGTTAAAGATTGCTTGCGAGGGCGCAGAACCGCTTCTGCGCCCTCGGTGGTCAGTTTGCTTATTTCGTGGCTGCCTACTCTCTGAGCCGCCGTGCTGGCAGTGGGCGGACGAGCGGAGCAGTGAGCACCGGCAGTTCACGTGGCTGGCGTGGTACGCGCTGCTTGACAAGGTACCTGGGCGCCTCGGCCAGGTCGCCCTTCTGGAGGTGAATCTCCGGGCCGAAGCGGTCGTAGAATGAGAGCTCGAAGTTGGGTGTCTCGCCGAGGGCGCCGTGGGGGCAGACCTCCACGCAGTCGCCGCAGAAGATGCAGCGGTCAAGCGCGAAGTCGTACTTGACCAGCTCGCGTTCGGCCATCATCAGTGAGCCAGTGGGGCAGACCTGAACGCAGGCGCCGCAGGATACGCAGTCGGTGTCGTTCAGCGAGACGTTGAAGGGGGTCTCGACAATGGTATCGAAGCCCTTACCAAACATGCCATAGCAATTCGGCCCGATCACGTCATGGCAGACGCGTACGCATTGCGTGCAGTTGATGCACTTGTTGGGGTCACGCAGGATGAAGCTGTGCGAGACGTCGGTGGCATAGTCGTGGTAGTCGGTAGGCTCGCCACCGTGGAAGCGGTTCTCGACCAGGCCGTACTCGATGCTATATTTTTGCAGGTCGCACTGGCCAACGGCGGGGCAGGCGCATTGGAGACAGCGCGAGGCTTCGCGCTGTGCCTGCTCCTGCATATAGCCCATCTCGATGATCTTGAAGTTGCGCTTGCGTTCCTCGTAGGGGAGCATAGGCATCTTGACCTTGGGCTCGACCGGCTTGTAGGGCACAATCGAGAAGAGGTCGGGCTTGCGCTCCTGTGCCTCGATGCGCCGCGATACGGTGGCCATATCTTCACCGCGCAGGTAGGCGTCGATGGCACGGGCGGCGAGCTTGCCCTGGGCAACGCACTCAATGACGGTGGAGGCGCCGATCACGGCATCGCCCCCAGCAAAGACGCCCGGTCGCCCGGTCATGAAGTTGTAGGGGTCGACCTCGATGGTGGAGCGGCGCGTGATTTTGATGCCGGGTTCATTCTTGAGGACATCCTTATCCAGTGTCTGGCCGATGGCGGGGATAACGGTGTCGCACTCGATGACGAACTCTGTCCCTGGGATGGGGATGGGGCGGCGGCGTCCGCTGGCGTCCGGTTCACCCAGTTGCATGCGTATGAACTCGACGCCACCGACACGTCCATTCTTTTCGATAATGCGCGATGGGCCGACCATAAAGCGGAGGTCTGTTCCTTCGTTCTCGCCATCATCGCGCTCGTCGAAGGTAGCGCCGATCTCCTGGGGGCCACGGCGGTAGCATGTGTGAACTCTGGCACCCAGGCGGAGAGAGGTGCGGGTGCAGTCAAAGGCGGTGAAGCCGCCACCGATAACGACGACTTCACTTTTCTCGGTCACCGGGACGGGCAAGCCCAGCGCCTTCTCGCGGAGGTAGGAGATGGCATTGACGAAGCCTGGTAGATCTTCGCCAGGCAGGCCCAGTTCATTGGATTTCCAGACGCCAATAGCTAGATAGACGGCGTCGAAGCCCTGGGCGAAGAGGTCATCGATGGTGAAGTCTTCGCCAAGCTTGACGTTGCATTGCAGGTCGACACCGAGCCGCCAGACGCTTTCCAGCTCGCGGTCCATCATATCTTTTTGCAGGCGGTATTCGGGGATGCCGTAGCGGAGCATGCCACCTGGCTGGGGCATCATATCGAAGACTTTGACATAATGGCCCATGATGGCCAGATAATAGGCGCAGGTGAGGCCAGCTGGGCCGGCGCCGACCACGGCGACGCGCTTACCCGTCGGTGCCTCCAGTGGATAGGGAACCGGCGGATCGTCCAGACATTGCTCGGCGGCAAAGCCGTGCATACGGCAGATGGCGATCTCCTCCTCGACCAGGGCGCGGCGGCAGACCTTCTGGCAGGGGGCTGGGCAGACCAGGCCAAGGATATAGGGGAAGGGCAGGACTTCTTTAACGAGTCGCGCAGCCTCGCGGTTCTCGCCTTTGGCGATGAGTTCGAGGTAGCCAGGGATATCGATATGGGTTGGGCAGCCCACCTGGCAGGGTGGCTGGCAGTAGGCGTTATGGTCGGAGAGCATCATTTCCAGATTAGTCTTGCGAATGTGCTGGAGCTTGTCGCTCTTCGTGCGCACCACCATGCCCGGCGCTGCCGGCGTGTTGCAGGAAGGGAGGGGGCGTGGGAAGCCCTCGATCTCGACCAGGCACATCCGGCAGGCAGCGGTGGGTTCGATTTTGTCGTCATTACAGAGGTTGGGGATGTCGTTGATCCCGTTCTCTATAGCCACGCTGAGCAGCGTTTGCCCTTCGTAGGCGCGCACAGTCTTCCCGTCGATGGTCAGGGTGAAGGTCGGCTGGCCGACCTCGTTCCGTTCCATCGTTGCATCAGGCGCGAGTAGTGCCTGAGACTGGTCTTGTGGATCTGGCGAAGAGTCTTTGTGTATTGTGATAGCCATTGTTTCTGTCTCCCCTCAAAGTGGAGTGACGGACCTGACTTCCTGCCCTCTGTCCCTCATCGGGGAGGGAGAGAGGAGCAGTAAGGGAGATGTCTCCCCATCTTCGACAAGGGGCTTTGCCCCCCCGCATCTGCGCTTCCAGATGGGAGGGAGTGCAAGCCCTTCTAGAGCACACCTTTTGTGACATAGCGATGGACGCGTACGGGCAGGCATATGCCGAGCGGGCAGCGCTGCTCCTCGATGTGCACCCGGAAGTCCTCGCTAAAGTAGCGCATGGCCGTCTTGAGCGGGTTGGTGGCGTGAACGCCAAACCCACAGAGCGAGCCGTCCGGGACGTACTGGCTGAATTCTGCTAACAGAGCCAGATCTTCTTGCTCGCCGAGGTCGCTGATGATGCCTTCCAGGGTACCGGTGATGCGTTTCATTCCCAGGCGGCAGGGGACGCATTTGCCACAAGACTCATCGCTCAGGTACTGGCTGCGTTCGCGTGCCCAGGCCACCATACAGGTACGCGCTGGCAGCACTTCGATGGTGGCTGCGCCCATAATGGCACCAACGGCCTCCAGGTTCTCGTAGTCCAGCGGTGTGTCGAGCAAGCTGACTGGCAGCGCTCCCCCTTCGGCGCCGCCCACCACGACTGCGCGGATATTGTGCTCGTTCTGGCCAACGACCGCGTGGCGCAGAGCCTGACGAATTGTCCATCCTAAGGGAATCTCGATGACTTTCGGTTCGGCATCGCGCTCAGGGCCGTAGACGGTGAAGATCTTGGTGCCCGGGCTATCGCTGGTGCCCAGTTGTTTGAATTGCTCGGCCCCGTAGCGCATAATATACGGGACATTGGCGAGCGTCTCCACGCTATTGACCAGGGTTGGCTGATCCCACAGGCCGAACTGTGCAGGGTAGGGTGGCCGCTGTTGGGGCATGCCCCGCTTGCCCTTGATAACTTCCAGCATGGCGGTTTCCTCGCCGCCGATGAAGCCGATATCGACGGCTACCACCGTAATGGTCAGCGAGTAATCGGTATCGAAGGCGTTCTCGCCAATGATGCCGACTGCTAATGCCTCTGTCAGTGCCGTCTGCACGCTGGCGATAGCCTCGCGGTAGGTGCTGCGTGTGAAGAGATAAGCTTCGGGCGCGCCAATGGCGTAGGCTGCCAGGGCGATGCCTTCGATCACCAGGTGCGGTTGCTGCTCGAGCAGCGTACGGGCGATGCGTGAGCGTGGGTCGGCATCATAGGCATTGCAGACGACGTATCGGGGCTCGTTAGGATAGCTGCGTACGATGTCCCACTTTTGCGCGGTCTGGATACCGGCACCGCCACGGCCACGCAGGCCGGCACGGGCGACCTCCTGGATGATTTCCTCGGGAGGTAGTGATCGCAGGGCGCGTTCGAGGGCGGTGTAACCGCCCTCAAGGCGGTAGGCTTCCAGTGTCCGTGCACCCGGTCCGGGTCGTAGCAGGCGATAGTGATTATCACGCTCTGGCACTGGGGACTCTCCTATGATTTATTTCCCCGTAGACCCCGCGAGTAGCGGGTGAGGGGCCGCGCAACGGCTGGTCCATGCGCAGGACTCCTGGCTGACGCGGGGCAGCGGGTTTGAAGCGTGGGTTCATGGTTGCGATGCCATAGATATCGCTCAGGTCCACGCCACGAACCTGCATGATGCGCTGAGCGACGGCGAGTGGCAGGCCATTGTATGCCTCCATCACGGTCTCGATCAGCGCGTTCAGGTCGCAGGCTTCGAGGGATGCGACGGCCAGGATTGCATCCACCTTACTCAGATCGACCGGCTGCTCGAGCTCGACCCTGGTGGGGGTCCGGGCAACCGGTGCGACATGTTTATAGTGGTAATCGACGGCGTATTCAGAGATACGCGGGGTGTAGAAGCCGGCCACCGAAGTGGGCGAGAAGTAATCGCGCAAGCCAAAGCGGTGGGTCGGCTGGTACTCGATGGTGATGGCGCGTGGCGGGCAAGCCTTCTCGCAGAGGAGGCAGGACTCGCACTTGAGATTGAAGTCGCGATCATCGAGTCCTTTGCCCCGGATGAGCTGGATGAGTCCGCGACTGCGATCGGGCAGCTTTGGTTTCTGATACGGGTAGAGTTGGGTGACCTTGGGCTTAAAAAAGTGATTGAGCGTCAGGCTCAATCCTTCGAGAATTCCACGCATGATCGAGCTCCCTGGCATCCTTCCCAGGAGGGAAGGAGGATATCAGACTTCACCCTTGATTTTGAGGCCCTGCTTTTCGATTTTCTCACGCAGCTTCAAGAGGCCCTCGATAAGGGCTTCTGGCCGGGGTGGGCAGCCAGGGACATAGACGTCAACCGGCACGATGGTATCAACGCCCTGCACCGTGTAGTAGCTGTCGTAAAATTCGCCACCGGAATTGGCGCACTGGCCCATAGAGATAACCCATTTGGGCTCTGGCATCTGCTCGTAGAGGCGCTTGAGCCGCGGCGCCATTTTCACCGAGACGGTGCCAGCCACGATCATCAGGTCGGCCTGACGTGGGCTGGAGCGAAAGACCTCTGAACCGAAGCGGGCGAGATCGTAATGGGCCTGAGCACTGGCCATCATCTCAATGGCGCAGCAAGCCAGGCCATATCCCAGCGGCCAGATAGACCGGGAGCGCGCATAGTTTTGCGCCCACTTGAGCATATCGGCCAGGCTGGTAAAGACGACGTTTGCTTCTTGATTCCCTGGCGTGTATTCCTGCACGGTTGTAGCCATTGGCAGAGGCTTACCACGCCCGGACTGAGTTTCGATGCTCATAAGCTGGTCGCGACCTCCTCATTGGGGGAGGATCTGTGGAGCACAGCAACTGCTCCATTTGTTTATCCTTCCCCATGGGTATTATATCATGAGCGGCTGGATCGCGCCATCAGGCAGGGGTCTGTTCGGGCTGTGGTTTGGCGCGGTCAGCGTGTTGCACTAGCCTGCCGACACGTAGCGTAGTTCGCGCTGGAAAGGTGAGATCCATTCGGCGCCCCTGGGGGTGACCAGGACCTCATCCTCCAGCCCGATGTAGCCTCGTCCGGTCATCATGCCCAGTTCGAGGGTAAAGACGCTGTCGGCCTCGACCCGCTGCTCAGGGGTCTCGCCGTAGCGCGGCCAACGTGGGCCGAGCAAGGGCCCGCCATCATGGACATAGCGGCCAACGGTGTGGCCGAGGGCGTGCTTGTATTCAGGATAGCCGGCGCTTACCAGTGTCGCCCGGGCTGCCGCGTCTACCTCGTAGCCTGGCACGCCTGGTCGTAGCGCTGCCTTGCCTGTCTCGATTGCTGTGACGGCTGCCTGGAAAGCGTGGCGGAGCGGTTCGGGAGCCTGGTTCTCGCCGGGCTCGAGCATATACCACATGCGCTGCATGTCCGAGCAGTAGCCCTGATAGCTGACGCCGAAATCGATATGTACCAGCATGCCGGGCCGGATGATCCGGTCGGTAGGGCTACTGTGGCCGATACAGGCCTCTGGCCCGGCCTGTACGATCGGGCAGTGCTTCCCAGGCCATGCGGTGCTCAAGCCGCGTCGCTTCAGCTCATCGTGCATCAGGCCAGCGATCTGGCGCTCGGTACGGCCAGGCTGCAGGAATGTACCGACTTTTGCATAGATCTCCTCAGTGATGGCGATGGCCTTGCGCATCAGTTGTAGTTCAGAGGCCGTTTTCCGTGCGCGCAGTGAGGAGATGATGGGGCCAGATGAGATCAGGCGGTCGATGTAGGGGGTGGGCGCGAGTGTCTCGGCCAGTTGCAGGAACATGCCATGGGTGAGGCCATCGGCGGTCACATCGCCCAGAGAGAAGTTGATGGCCACCTGGTGTGGATTGAGCCGGCTCAGCGTTGCCACCAGTGTTTCGCTGATATCTTCGTCATAGGTGAGCAGCGTGGTGTAGAGGCCGGATTCTCTGACGACATCGGCATCGTAGCGTCCGACAATGGCGATTGTCTCGCCTTTACGGGTGATGATGAGTGCGCTCGGCCAGGTGAGATCGAAATCGGCGATCAGTTGCAATGCCGGGTCGGATTGCGCGGTCGTCTCGCGTACGAAGGTGAGCCAGCAGTCAAGGTTTCGCTCTTTGAGAATGCCAGTAGCCTGCTCGATCTTTTCACGAGCCAGCATGTTTGTGTCCATAGCACATGTTTCCTTCACAATATGAGTATTGCTCAGCGATCTGCTGTGAGCCGTGCGGGTGGTCTTAAACCGCTTTGGCGAACACCAGGAAGATGCCATCGGTGCGGTTGGTGTATTCCGCGCCACGGAATGCGTCCTGGATCACCAGCACATCTGGCAGCTGGGCAGTCACGCGTGGCAGTCCGCGCTGCCCGGCCTCCTGGCGCAGCGCCAGCGCCAGGTGGCTCACCGCATCGGTCTCGCCGTCAACATATTCGACGCGCAGCGCCGGTTCATGGTCCTCGGCGTCACGGTCTGCGGCAATGAATGCCAGGGCCAGCGGCAATCCTGTTTCAGTCTCTTCACCGATGGCCAGCACCTGGCCGCTGGCGAGTCGCTCGGCTACAACCTCCGCTGTGAGTTCTCGGGCTTTCCAGCCGATGTAGATCAGCCCACCGGTTACCGGAAACACGTTTGATCGGGCTAAAAAGCGGAGCACCCGCTCGCGGTCGGCAGGGCCGAGGACGGTGCGCGGCTCGCCTGCATTGGCCATTGCCGCGGCCGCGAACGGTATAAAGGCGCCAGCCCGACGGAATCCAGCCCGCTCTACGAGCCGATGAGCGGCGACGTTATCCACGTAGCTGGCCAGCCGCACCACGCGCGCCCCCCATTCGCGCAGCATACTTATGGCGCCGTCGTTCAACCGGGTAGCGATACCGCGCCGGCGATAGCGCGGGTCGGTGCGCAGGCCCTCCAGCCAGCCCTCGGTCGGTGCAACCATCACGGCATGGACCACGGCGACTGGCTGGCCGGCATAGTCGGCTACCAGCAGTTTGCCCTGTGGGTCTGCCATCCAGGTATCCCAGACCTCGGGCAGATAATCACCCCATTCCCAGGTTTGCATACAGAATGCGAGCACCAGCTCTTTATCTTCAGGCCGGGCGGCACGAATCTGGACGGTGTCCACCATGTTCTCCTTTGCTGCCAGATATCTCAGATATCTGCTGTTTCATCCAGTTACACTAAAGTCTACTGCTGCCAGCCGGGCCTCGTCAATGATATGGTCATGCCGCTGTCTTATCAGCGCGGTGATCATATCGGGGGCAAGTGTGTGCAAAGGGTCGGCATGTGCGTTATAATTAGGGTGAACAATGTTGTTGCGATCTGCGGGCGCTGTCACAGTGATCATGCGCAGAGGCAACAGGTAAGTGGAGCAATATTGCGCATTGTGGGTCTGCTGGATCGGCAGTGCGTTAGCTTGATAATCAGAACCTGATCGTAGCAAGAAAGCAGGTGCCCATCAGCATGGACACAAACAATGGCAACCAGCCGAATGGATCCCTTGGGCCCCGAGGAGCGCAGCGATCCCCGAATGGACCCAATCGCAATAATATGCCAGGCCGGCCGGGGGGTGCTCCAGGCGGCTGGTGGGGGACGCGCTGGCTGCTGATCATCGTCAGCATTCTCCTGCTTTATCAGTTGTTCAACTGGTATTATGCCAGCACGAACAACGCGCCGCAGGCGAACATCCCCTATAGTCTATTCATCCAGCAGGTGAAGGAACATAATGTCACGCAGGTGACCTTCCAGGATAATCATGTCCAGGGGGTTTTCCGGAGTCCGATCACCTATACGAATCCGGGCAGTCCGTCCAAGCAGCAGTACACGCAGTTTGCGACCAACGTTCCGTCAGTGGGTGATCCGAATTTGATTCCAGAGCTGTTGCAGGCAAATGTGACGGTCAGTGATAATTCGGCGAATAACAATAGTATCTGGGTGACGCTGGCCGTTAATCTGTTACCGTGGATATTGCTGATTGGCGTCTTTTATTTTATCAGCCGGCGCGCAACGCAGGGGCAGCAGAACATCTTCAACTTTGGCCGCAGCCGGGCGAAGCTGATTCTTGAGGATCGGCCGAGCACGACCTTTGCCGATGTGGCGGGTGTTGATGAGGCTAAGCATGAGCTACAGGAAGTTGTGGAGTTTCTGAAGACGCCCCAGAAGTTCCAACGGCTGGGCGGCAAGATACCGCGTGGAGCGTTGCTTGTTGGCCCGCCGGGCACCGGCAAGACGTTGCTGGCCAAGGCTGTAGCTGGCGAGGCAGGGGTGCCGTTCTTCAGCATGTCGGGCTCAGAGTTCGTCGAGGTGCTTGTTGGTGTTGGTGCCAGTCGTGTGCGCGATCTGTTTGAGCAGGCCAAGAAGGCGGCTCCAAGTATCATCTTCATTGATGAAATTGATGCGGTCGGTCGCCAGCGTGGCACGAGTATCACAACCAATGATGAGCGCGAGCAGACGTTGAACCAGTTGCTTGTCGAGATGGATGGGTTCGACACGAACCAGGCGGTAGTAGTGCTGGCGGCGACGAACCGTCCTGATGGGTTGGATCAGGCGCTTTTGCGTCCTGGTCGCTTTGATCGGCGCATTGTCGTGGATCGGCCGGACTGGAAGGGGCGGCTGGAGATTCTGAAGATTCATACGCGCAATGTACCGCTTGATCCCAGTGTGGATCTGCTGGCTATCGCGCGGGCCACGCCGGGCATGGTCGGTGCCGATCTGGCCAATCTGGTCAACGAGGCCGCTTTGCTGGCAGCACGGCGCAATCTGGAGCGCGTGACGCAGCAATGCTTTGAGGAGTCGCTCGACAAGATTATGATCGGGGCCGAGCGTCCGCTGGTGCTCAGCGAACATGACCTGCGCATAGTTGCCTACCATGAGGGCGGTCATGCGCTGGTGGCGCTGCTGACACCGGATACGGATCCGGTGACGAAGGTGACGATTGTGCCACGTGGCCAGGCGCTGGGTGTGACACAGCAGACGCCGCTGGATGATCGCTACAACTACTCGCGCGAGTATCTTATAGGGCGGATCACCGTTGCGCTGGGGGGGCGTGCTGCCGAGGAGGTTGCTCTTGGCAGCATCACGACTGGCGCGGAGAATGACTTGCAGGTGGTTACCGGGATAGCCCGGCAGATGGTGACGCGCTGGGGGATGAGTGAGCGGGTTGGCACTCTTTCGTTTAGCGACCGTCAGAGCCCATTCCTGGGCGGCGAGTTTGTTGGTAGCCGTGAATACAGCGAGCAGACTGCTGCGCTGATTGATCAGGAAGTCAAGAACATTGTTGAGAGCTCATACGAGCGCGCCAAGCAGTTGCTGATCGAGCGCCGCACTACTCTGGATCGCATTGCGCAGGAGCTGCGTAAACATGAATCGCTGAATGCTGAGCAGCTTCAGGCGATCCTGCAGGAGACGGGGGTCGCGCTGCTGGCTGAGTCGTCCTCATGGGAGGGGCGAAGCGAGGCAGCGCCGGCGGCGCAGGAACTAGCCCATTGAAGCTGCCAGCTCTATGGTGAGACGGTGGGGATCAGGAGCTTTCTAAGGCGGCTTTGAGACGCCGCAGACTCTCGCGCACGCCCTGTTGGACCAGTGGCTGCACTCCTCGTCCCGCCAGGCGTCCGATAGTGCCGCCCGGCACTGTGTAGGACAGCCGGCAGGTAATCCGTGTGCCACTGTCGGTGGCGTCGAGTGTGGCTACAACGCCACCGAGCGGGCTTTCATTGCTGAGGTTACCGTCCATAGGGCCAGCCATGGTGAAGGCCAGCCGTCGTGGCCAGTCGTACGCGCTGATGCGTGCTGGCACCTCATGGCTGATGCCCAGGATATTGATGCGTACCCGCCAGCGCGTATTGAGCCCCTCAGGGGCAGGCTCTATCTGATCGACGCTTTCGGCGATGGCAAGCCAGCGTGGCATATTCTCTGGCCTGGCGATGAACGCGAAAACGCGCTCAGGTGGGGCGGCGATGGTGATTTCTGCCTGTACCTCGGCCATCGATTATCTTCCCCGAGCAGAGTTGAATAGCCTTGCTGATGATGACTTTCTGCTGTCTGGGCATTGTCTGCCTTTCCTGGTATCGGCGCGCGCTCCATCCTTTTTGCGCCCTCCCCCTTTCGTCGGGCCTTTGCACAGGGCCGCGGCCGATGTGGTCGCCAGAATGCAAGAGGGTTTGTTAGGATATAATGGACTATAACCGGCATAATGTACAGAGCCTTGCAGAAAGGATAGGTATGCCATGAGCAAAGTACTGGCAGTGATTCTGGCCGGTGGCCAGGGCGAGCGGTTGAGCATTCTTTCCGAAAAGCGTGCCAAGCCGGCCGTTCCCTTCGCAGGCAAGTATCGTATCATTGATTTTGCCCTGAGCAATTGCGTCAACTCTGGTATTTATGATGTTGCGGTGCTGACGCAGTATCGTCCCCATTCATTACACGATCATATAGGGATTGGCAAGCCCTGGGATCTTGATCGGCGACAGGGCGGAGTTCGCCTGCTGCCGCCATATATGGGACGCCATGAATCTGATTGGTACCGGGGCACCGCTGACGCGGTTTATCAGAATCTGGGCTTCATCATCGAATCGCGCTGTGATTATGTGCTGATTCTTGCGGGTGATCATGTGTATCGTATGGACTATGGGCCGATGATCGCCTTGCATCAGCAGCGCGGTGCCGATGTCACTGTTGGTGCAGTGGTCATACCTATAGAGGAGGGGCACCGCTTTGGCATTCTGGAAACCGGTGCCGAAGGCCGGGTTATCTCATTTGAGGAGAAGCCTAATGAGCCGCGTGGCACGCTGGGCTCGATGGGCATCTATGTGTTCAATTGCGACACGCTGATCCGAGTCCTGATTGAGGACGAGCGGTCCAGTACTTCCACGCATGATTTTGGTCGCGATATTATTCCGACGATGGTGGCGCGTGGCGAGAAGGTCTATGCCTATCCATTTGCTGGGTACTGGCAGGATGTGGGGACTGTGCACTCCTACTGGGAGGCACATATGGCGTTGCTTGGCGACCGTCCGGCGTTTGATCTTTACGATCCCTCGTGGGTGATTCATACGCGCAGCGAGGAGCGTCCTCCGGCCCATATTCGCAGTGGGGCCGAGATCATCAGTAGCCTCATCTCGCATGGCTGTATCATCAAAGGGCGGGTCGAGCGCAGTGTGCTCTCGCCGGGCGTGGTAGTTGAGGAAGGCGCGGTGGTACGTGAGTCTATCGTTCTCTTTGATACCGTCGTTGGCGCTGGCAGCGTGATTGATCGTGCGATCCTGGATAAGGAGGTTGTTGTTGGTAAGAATTGTCAGATCGGCTATGGGGATGATATGACACCCAACAGGCTGGAACCGACGCGCCTGAATACTGGCATTACGCTTATTGGGAAGCGGGCGCATCTGCCGGATAACCTGAAGGTTGGCCGTAACTGCAAGATTGGCACTGACCTGCGCCCGGAGGACTTTTCGACCGATACGCTGGCCAGCGGTGAGACCGTTGAGGATCGCACGTTTGCGCATGGCTGGGAGCGCGAGCTGGCCCGGAGGCGTGCGGGCGAGACACCTGTCTCGCTCCGCTCGACGTCCTAAAGGACACGCCCCCAGGAATAGTTGTTGCGTCAGTGTGCCGGAGAGCCAGGGGAGACGCTAGAGCCGGGCCTGCTCGCAGCCACCACGGCTCACGACCTCAGTGCAAGACGAAGCGGGCAGCACTTCGACGCTGCCGACCTGGGCAAAGGGGGCCATGAAGTGCTCAACCTGGTGTTGATCGGCGGCCTCGACAATCATGTACAGGGTATGAGCATTATTTACCACTGCCTCGCCATGGATGGTGATGCCATGAGTGGTGGCATTCTCGGGAGCGAGGTGGGCTAAGAGCATTGATCCCATCTTAGGGTCGGCGGCCGGGCAGCGCTCGGCCGGGTGTTGATGTCTGGTAACGAATAGTGCCATGAGCTCACTCCTTTTTTGTGTGTTTGTGTTTGTTCACGCCTGGGCCAGCCATCTGGCAACGTCCCTGGCGTGGTAGGTGATGATGATGTCGGCGCCGGCGCGCTTGATGCCGGTCAGGATCTCCATGACGATGCGCTGCTCGTCAATCCAGCCGTTGCGCGCGGCTGCCTTGACCATGCTGTATTCGCCACTGACATTGTAGGCAGCGAGCGGCAGGTCATAGCGCTCACGGGCACGACGGACGATGTCGAGGTAGGCCAGCGCTGGCTTGACCATAATGATGTCTGCGCCCTCAGCGATGTCCAGCTCGATCTCGCGCAGGGCTTCGCGCGCGTTGGGGGGGTCCATCTGGTAGGAGCGGCGGTCGCCGAAGCGCGGAGCCGACTCTGCGGCCTCACGGAAGGGGCCGTAGAATCCAGAAGCGTACTTTGCGGAATAGGCCATGATCGCTGTGGTGGTGAAGCCGGCCGCGTCCAGGCCGGCGCGAATGGCTGCGACACGCCCATCCATCATATCTGATGGCGCAACGATATCCGCGCCGGCCTCGGCGTGGGAGACGGCCTCGCGGGTCAGCAGCTCCAGGGTCTCGTCGTTCTGCACCTCGCCATTGCGGATGTAGCCACAGTGGCCGTGGTCGGTGTATTCGCAGAGGCAGACGTCGGTGATGACGATCAGATCAGGAACGGCGCGTTTGATTGCGCGGATAGCGCGCTGGATGACGCCTTGTGGATGATAGGCCTGGGAGCCAAGAGCGTCTTTTACGGCGGGGATGCCGAAGAGCAGGACGGCGGGGATGCCGAGTGCGGCAATTCGCTCAGCTTCAGCGGCGATATGGGTGACGGGGAGCTGATAGATGCCGGGCATGGCGCTAACTTCCTGTGGGGCGGCAATGGTCTCGGCGATGAACAGCGGGTAAACCAGGTCTGCAACGTTCAGGGTAGTCTCGCGGACCAGGCGGCGCAGATTCTCGGTGCGCCGGGTGCGCCGGCCACGCTTGATCGGGAAGCCACCAGGGACCTGTGGAACGCGCGGGGATATATCATGGAGCAATTGCTCAGTCATGTTTTTGCCTCCAATCTGTGGCGCTCTCCTCTTGCCCTGAGTTGAGGATGGCATCCTGGGGTGATGGATTCAGGGCCAGCCGGTAATAAATCTCGCGATGCTGTTCTTTGAATCCGAGCGATTCGTAGAGCCGGATTGCCGGGATGTTCCCTTCCCAGACATGCAGGTCAACGAATTGCATGCCGGCATCGGCAGCCAGGCGCAACGCTGCCTGGACTACCCGACGGCCGATGCCGTAGCCACGGTAGTCAGGTCGCACAACAACCCGCCTGATGTAGCCGACGGGTGGCGCTCCCTGCGGGGGCAGCACCAGCTCGGCTTTGCCGACGATCTGGTCGCTGAGCTCGGCCAGGAGAATGACGTTACGCTCGTGCAGGGTGGGGTCGGTAGAGCCGAAGTATTTCTCCAGGTCGCGATGGATATCACGCGGTGGAGAAGTGCTGAACGCATCCAGTTGCGTGATGGCCGGGATATCGGCGGGCTGAGCGACGCGAACCGTCACTGGCGATTCTGTCAATGATTGCTCGTCCAGCATAGAATCTGCTTCAATCCTGTCCGCTGGCTATCCCTTGCTCTTGTGTGGCAGAGCAAAGATGGCGCCAAAGGCATAGATGGCCACGCCGAGGTAGATCAGACTGAAGATGATGTTCTCTGTCTGGTATGCGTCCGGTGTCTGGATAGCCGCGATCAAACTGTGCAAGCCGAACCAGAGAAAACCAATCCCCACCGCGAAGAGAAGGATGGTGCTGAGAAGCTTCTTAGACATGCGCCTGTTACCTTAGAGATTATTCACCGCAGAGATTATTCACTGCCTCTAACGGGCAGGCCGTACCCCTGGCCCCATCTCCACGGTGGGAGAGAGGGCCAAGCTTGCCGGCAGATCCTGGGCAGGGTGCTCGATATAATCCCATTATACCATATCACCTAGAGGGTGTCGGCGGCATGTTTCTTCGTTTCGGCGGCATGCAGGAGCTCCAGTGCTGCCTGACGCGTCTTTTCAGTCAGCGTACCCCCCAGCATCTGGCTGATCTCGATGGCCTGCTGAGCGCGGTCAAGCTCGTGGACCAGTGTCACCGTCCGGTCGTTGACGATCTCCTTGCTGACATTGAAATGGCGGTCGGCGAGGGCGGCGATCTGCGGCAGGTGCGTGATGCAGATTACCTGGTGGTTGCTGGCGAGGCGCCAGAGCTTCTCGCCGACGATCTGTCCGCTGCGTCCGCTGATGCCGGCGTCGATCTCATCGAAGATCAGGGTGGGGGTGGCATCAGCAGCCGAAAGGATGGACTTCAGCGCCAGCATGAGGCGTGATGTTTCGCCACCGGAGGCGATGCGCGCCAGCGGTTTGAAAGGCTCGCCGGGATTGGGGGCAATGAGGAACTGCACCTGGTCGATACCGGTGGCGTCGAAGGCGTAGACGCCAGGTTCCAGTGAGCCACGCGCTTGAGCTGGTGTGACGATTGCCCCGTCGGCGTTGAGCCGGCGGCGGATATCCACCTGGAAGCGTGCACGCCGCATATTCAGGTCGTTGAGCTCACGTTCCATTGCTGTTGCCAGCGATCGGGCGGCTTCCTCGCGTGCGGCGGCAAGTTCGGCGGCACATGCGCCAATCTCTGCGCGCAATGCGGTGTCGCGCTCTTGTAGCTCAAGCAGTCGCTCGCCACGATGGGTATAGCGCTCCAGTTCGGCGGCAGCATTGGCGCCATAGCGCAGAATATCTTCAATAGTTGGGCCATACTTGCGCTTGAGGCGGTTGATCAGGTCGAGCCGGTCCTCGATTGCGGTCAGCCGCTCAGGATCGCTTTCAATATTCTCCAGATAGTCGCGTACGGTCACATGGATGTCTTCCAGTCGGTAGCTGATCTCTTCGATTGCTGCCACCTGCTCGGCGAATTGGGGGTCCAGTCGGGCCAGTTCGCCAAGGGCACGGCGCGCCACACCAATCAAATCGAGCACGGCGGGCATGTCAGCGGCACTGCTGAGCGTGCCACTCACGGTGGCGCAGAGCTCACGCAGCCGCTCGGCGTTGTTCAATATTGTCCGTTCGCGTTCGAGTGCGGCGATCTCGCCAGGTTGCAGGCGTGCTGCGTTGATTTCTTCGACCTGGAAGCGCAGCAGGTCGATGCGGCGCTCCAGTTCGCGTTCGTCCTGCTGGAGGGTGGCGAGCTCGCGCCGGTTGGCATGCCAGGCGGCGACCAGCGCGCTCAGTTCGCGGCGGCGGGGAAGCAGGTTGGCGTAGCGGTCGAGGAAGTTGATGTGTTGCTCCGGGCGCAACAGTGAGAGATGCTCGCCCTGGCCGTGAATGTCGACGAGCAGTCCACCGATCTGCTGGAGAACGGCCAGCGGCATGGCTCGTCCATTGATGCGGGCGGTGGTGCGTCCAGAGCGGTGAATCTCGCGAGTTAAGATGAGCGTTTGATCATCCGATTCCAGGCCGTACGCTGCCAGCAGGGCTGCTAACATCTTACGAGGGTCGCCATCATCACTGGTTATGGGGCCGTCAGCGTCGGGGTCGGTCTGCTGGCGTGCAGGGGCAGGGGGCAGCTCGCCGATGGCGAAAATGCCCTCAATAAATGCCCGCTCGGCGCCTGTGCGCACCAGATCAGCACTCATTTTCTCACCAAGCAGCGCGCTGACGGCGTCGATAATGATGGATTTGCCGGCGCCGGTCTCGCCGGTGAAGATGTTGAAATGCGGGTCCAGTGGCAGTCGTAGCTGTTCGATAATGGCGAAATCGCGAATGGTCAGTTCAAGGAGCATAGGATTTTTCTTCACCTGCCTGTTGCCAAGAGATGGTAAGCTATCTATCGTCCTCTTTGAGTTTGGCGTTGAGAATCTGGTAGAAGTGTGTGGGGGGCCGCCGCCGCAGGAAGCGGGTGACGTAACGGCTGTTGGTAACGGTGACCACCGCGCCGTCGGCCAGCTCACGGTTGATCTGCCCGTCAGCAGAGAGCACGCCGCCCTGCGGGCCGGTGAAGATTTGCATGCGCACTGTTGCGCCCGGGTCCAGGATAAGCGATCGATCTGCTACGAGGTGGGGGGCGATGGGAGTCAGGACGCTCCCTTTAACCTGGGGATGGAGGATCGGGCCGCCGGCGGCCAGATTATAGGCGGTTGAGCCGGTGGCCGTCGAGAGAATCATGCCGTCGGCGACGGTGGTGTTGTAGTAGTAGCCATCAACCCAGATTTTGATCTGGACGATGCGTGGCAAAGGGCCGCGTACGAGTACGATATCGTTGAGAGCTAGGAACTCTTCGGTGTGCTCATTGTGTTCCAGTGTGGCAGTCAGCATGGCGCGTTCGTCTAGCCAGTAATCGCCGTCGAGATAAAGCGGTAGTTTGGCGACGGCTTCACCTGGCTCCAGCTCGGTCAGGAAGCCAACGCGGCCAAAGTTGATGCCCAGCAGTGGTATTCCCAAAGGGGCGCACAGGCGCGCAGCGTGTAGAATCGTGCCATCTCCGCCGAGCACCAGGACCAGATCGCTTTCCTCGAGCTGCTCCTGGATGTTGCTGACCTGCGGGGCAGGGCTGAGCCAGGCGGAGTGATGCTGCGCCGTCAAGATTTTGACCAGTTCCCGGGCCATGTGTTCGGCCTCTGGCACGTGATCGCGGTAGAAAATCCCGATGGTCTTCACAGAGTGGTTATCTCTCACCTTTTTTCAGCCAACCTACTGATAACGGCTGGAAAGCTGGACAATCGGTCCTGGGAAGGCAGCAGGTGCAGGGCTGCCCTGTGATTTATTCCGTGATATCCGTGATCGGGTTCATGCCTTGCATGGGCGGGGTGTCCGCCCCAAGGATGAATGGCTGACCATGGTAAAAAAGTATTGTTCGCCATGAAGTATAACACAGCCAGCAATGCTCTGGCTCACGCTGCGGGGTCTGCTGGCTGATAAGGGAGGCTCGTAGCAGGGATCGTGAGCAGGCGGCTGATGTCGATGCAGCATGCTGGGGCAAAGCTGCTCTGGATAGCATAGAGGTTTCCATCAGTGGCAGGCTAGCGTCCATTGTTGATGTGGCTTGACAGGGAGTTCTCCGCTGACTATGATGGCGCTAACGGGGGAGTGCCGATATTTTTCTCAAGGAGCGTATTTTATTGCTGATGTGGACTGAGCAAGTTTGCGGGAGGGTGCGCTGATGGCTGTGGATGGGAGGGCAGTAGTTGTCGTGACTGGGGCGTCGTCAGGGATTGGTGAGGCATGTGCACTGCACCTTGATAGGCTTGGCTTCTCCGTCTTTGCTGGTGTACGGCGGGAGGTGGATGGCGCGGCGTTGCAGCAGAAGGGCTCTAACCGGCTGATTCCCATCCTGCTCGATGTCACCGATGCCGATGCGATTGCTGCGGCGGCGAGGGTGGTTGCTGCCACTGCCGGCGCTGCCGGGCTGGCCGGGCTGGTCAATAATGCTGGCATCGCTATCGCCGGGCCGCTCGAGTTCCTGCCCGTGGCTGAGCTGCGGAGGCAGCTTGAGGTGAATGTGGTCGGGCCGATTGCAGTCACCCAGGCATTTCTGCCGCTGTTACGCCAGGGAAAGGGGCGCATTGTCAATATCGGGTCAATCGCGGGGCGGGTCGCTTCGCCTTTTGAGGGCCCTTACTGTGCCTCGAAGTTTGCGCTGGAGGCGCTTACGACCTCGCTGCGTAAGGAGCTGCGACCCTGGAATATTCCGGTAGTAATGATTGAACCGGGCATTATTGCGACGCCGATCAGGAGGAAGTCTCTGGCTATAGTGGAAGAGCTTGAGCGGAGGCTGCCCCAGCAGGCGCACGAGCTTTATGGTCCGGCGCTGGCCGCTTTACGTAAAGCGGCGATGGAGAAGGACACATGCGGCATGCCTGCCGATGTGGTTGCCGAGGCAGTGGTCCATGCGCTGACAGCGCCAACACCAAAGCTGCGCTACACGATTGTACGCAAAGCAGGTCCAGGGCTCAGGCTGGCCAGGATCAGATTGCGGGTGGCTGGCATGGTATCCAGATGGGTGCATGAGAAGCGGATCACGGTGTGAGATGGCTGGAGTTATATGGGATGTGAGCATGGGCTTTGCTCCGATAACCCGGCTGGTGGTGGCGATGAAGGGGCTCACAGAGAGCCCGTTGTTGACGGTAGGGATATTCATCAACCTGGTGTGGCTGTGACAAGGGATGGACAGATAGATTTGTTACCACTATAATTGGTAACAAATTTATTGTGCCGGCGAGCGGAGGTAAGGGGAGCGCACTTGACATGATGCTGGCAAGCGCACAGAGGCTGTGGCATGTTCATGGTTGTGCCCTTGGTGAAAGGAGGAGTGACATGGCCCGATTTGCACGATCGCTGTTCCGGTCTATAGGGGCAGTGGTGCTGCTGGTAATGCTGCCATCGTTTGGTGCAGGTGCTGCGTCGCCACAGCGTGAGGTCCTGCTCTTCCGTTATCGGGCGGAGGGAATGAGCACTGGCGGTGCTGGGCATATGCAGTTGAGCCCTGGTCGCGTCTATCCGCTCCATCAGCATGCGACCTGTCCAACGGGTCATTTCTTCTATGCAGAGAGCGGGATATTTGGTGGTCCCACCAGTATTGCTGGCTACGTTATCAACGCCGATTGTAGCTTGACGCCGACGCCAGGCTCACCCTAACCAACGGGTGGTACGCTGGCCCAACAAGATAGCTGCTACGCAGGCCAATGGTCCCTGTGTCTTCCACACAGATGCCTCCGGGCAGGTAGAGAGCTTTAAGGTTGCTGCCGATGGCGCATTGACGCAGGTCAGTTCGGTCACCGTCGCGGATGGGTCAAGCACCTATGGTGGTGATACCCATGTTTCGGCGGACGGCAAGTTCCTCTATGTTGCTGCGTGGGGCTCTCATTTATCTACCATCAATGTACTGACGGTAGGCAGTAGCTGTGCGTTGACACTGGCCAGCACGCTGACCGCTAACGGTGCAGGATATTTCTCTATAGCGCTGCTGGACGGTGTCGGGTTAGAGGCCGTTGACTCCATTGGCAACTTCATTAATATCTATCATATCAGCCACGGGACCAACCTCACGCTGGTGAGCTCGACACCGGCGCAGGTGCTTTTCAGTGCTGATGGCGCTGCGGCTACCTTGCGGAGTCCGATTGGTCCGCTGGTCTTTAATGGTGTTGCCGGTGGCACAGAGACAGAGGTACACACGGTCAATGCCAAGGGAATGCTCGGCAACGTGCCCGGCAGTCCGGCGTCGGATCCTGATGGATCGGACAGCGTGTATGTGTTCTACGATGCGTTGTATGGCCAGCTGATCGGGGCCGAACAGTTCAGTAATTCGCTGGGATTCTATGGTAAGGTAGTATCTGGATACGGGCTTCTGGGTCATTCGCCGGTCGCCAGCGCGAAATTTCCCGCGGCAATGACGGAGGTGGGCTCGGAGTTGTACATTCTGGGCCAGGGTGGTCCGGGGCTAGACGCCTGCATGCTGGCGCTTGGCTCGGCAACGTGTTCTCCTGCTGCCTCGGTGCCTGATAGCGCTGCGGACGGCATCGGGGTGCTGTGATGCCTGTTTGGGCAGGGATGTTCCGGTACCTGCTTGACAATAGAGTGGATCAATGATACTATAACGGGTGTGTAACGTGGCGCATTCGTCTAGCGGCCTAGGACATCGCCCTCTCAAGGCGAAGATCACGGGTTCGAATCCCGTATGCGCTACTCCTGGTGCTCCCTGATGGCTTCCCATCAGGGAGCACTTTTTTTAATCCGCCGGCGGGGTCCGGAAAACTGGGGCTCATCAGGAGCGCTCCTGATCGCTTCTGGCCAGGGTGGTTGCGTTATGGCGTGAGCACGCCGATGCTATTGGCGCTGGCGGCGCTTTCGGTGAATACGATGGTTCCCTGGCGGCTGAAGGCCAGGCCAAAGGGGCCGCTGTCAGGTATGGGGATCTGGTAGAGGATGTAGTGGCCATTGGCCGGTATAAACTTGCCGATCGCGTTGTTGCCGATGTAGGTGAACCAGAGGTTTCCTTGCGCATCGCTGATGAGCCCATAGAGTCCGCTGCGTAGCCCCAGTGGCGATGGAGGGATGGAGGTGGTGATCTGGCCGGTCTGGGGGTTTATTTGCCCCAGTATGCCGCTCTGGTACCCGGCAAACCAGATGGATCCATCAGGTGTGGTGGTAAGCTCCATGGCTGGTGTGGGCTGAGGGAGCGTGTAGAGGCGCACGGCACCGGTGGCCGGATCCAATCGGCCGATCTTGCCACTGGCGAGCGAGCTGAACCAGATCGTGCCATCATGGCCAAGGGTCAGGCCATAAGGCAGCAGGTTAGCTGTGGGGATGGGGTAGATATGTATCTGGCCAGTTGTGGGGTTAAGTCTGCCGATAGCATTGCCCAGGAGTTCCGTGAACCAGAGGTTGCCAGCGTTATCGAACAGCAGGTCCTGAGGGCCGGCAGTATGGCCCCGGTAGGGTGGGAGGGGATAGATCTTGAATGTCCGGGTGCTGGGTGTGAAGCGGCCAATGTAATTGGCGTACTGTTCGGCAAACCAGACGTTGCCCAGCCTGTCGATGGCGATGCCCATGATGCCCTCAAGGTTGTGTGGTGGGGTGAAATGATGGAAGGTACCGGTGTTGCTGTTGAGTTCGGCCAGGTAGCCGTAGTTCATCTCGCCGAACCAGACGTTACCGGCGCTATCCACTGCCGGGCGCATCATACCGGCGTTGCTGTCGCCGACGGGGAGTTCGCGGATCTTGCCCGGGATGATGGTATAAGGGGCGCTTGCTGCGGCAGGGGTGACCACGGGCGCAGCATTCGTCACCGTCTGTGGACCGGGCGGCGCGATGCCGTAGCAGGCGCTGACCAGCAGGCCCAGAAGCGCTATGAAGATGATGGTAGAAAGGCGAAGACGTCTGGCTGTGCTCAAAATCCGTACTCTTTCCAGCGGCGCGTGACCAGGTCACGAATCTCCGGCGACATTACGATGTCTGGTGGCCAGGGGCGAGGGTGGCCCTCCTCCGGGAGCTTGGCAGTGGCGTCCAGGCCCATCTTCCAGCCAAATTTCTCATAGGGAGAAGAGTGGTCCAGTGCATCTACGGGCCCATCCACGATGAGGGTGTCGCGCCTGGGGTCCACGTTGTTGCCGACGCGGAAAAGCACTTCGCGCAGGTTGTGGACGTTGACATCGGCATCGACCACGATGATGAATTTGGAGAGCATCAGGAGCATGGTGCCCCAGATGGCGCACATCACTTTTTTGGCCTGTCCGGGGTAGCTCTTGCGAATGGAGACGATGATTACGTTGTGGAAACCACCCTCGATGGGCATGTTCATATCTACCACTTCGGGTAGCACGACGCGCAGGAGATGGAGGAAGAATCGTTCAGAGGCTTTGCCCAGATAGGCGTCCTCCATCGGCGGTTTGCCGACGATGATGGTGGGATAGATGGGATGGCGGCGGTGCGTGATGGCCGTCAGATGCATTACCGGATATGGTTCAACGGGTGTGTAATGGCCGGTGTGGTCGCCAAAAGGCCCTTCTGGCGCCAGCTCGTTGGTGTCTACGTAGCCTTCCAGCACAATTTCTGCATTGGCAGGCACTTTGATGTTGACTGTTTTGCATTGCACGACCGGGACGGGCTGGCGGCGCAAGAAGCCGGCGAAGAGCAGCTCATCGATGCCTGGCGGGAGCGGCGCACTGGCGGCATAGATCGTAGCCGGGTCGGCGCCCAGGGCCACGGCCACCTCCATCCGCCGGTGCGTGTGCGCGGCATCGCGATAGTGTGCGGCACCGCCCTTGTGGATCTGCCAGTGCATGCCAAGAGTGCGCTCATCGTGGACTTGCAGGCGGTACATGCCAACGTTGCGCTTGCCTGTCTGGGGGTCGAGCGTATGGACCAGGGGCAATGTGATGTACCGGCCGGCATCGCCGGGCCAGCATTTGAGGATGGGGAACTGGTCGAGCGAGAGGTCTTCAGTGTGCACAACTTCCTGGCAGGGTGCATGGTGGACGGTTCTGGGACCAATGCGTACCAGCTCGGCCAGTTCAGGCAGCAGTTTTGCCTTCTCTAACAGACCTTCTGGTGGGTGATTCTGTACCAGGTCGAGCCATTTCTTGATGCGGTCGCCAAGCTGATCGAGATGCTCGACGCCCAGCGCCCAGGCCATGCGTTCATAGCTGCCAAAGGTGTTGATTAATACAGGGATGTCATAGGTCCGCTTTGCCCCGTCAGGTCCATCAGGTGCGGGGCCTTGCACCTGCTCGAAGAGCAGGGCAGGCCCGCCTGCTTTGCTCACCCGGTCGGTGATCTCGGTGATCTCGAGCTCACAGTTGACCGGGGCACTGATGCGTTTGAGCTGGCCACGTTTCTCCAGGAAGGCGATGAACTCACGTAGATCTTGAAAAGCCATGGTTTAGCTCACTCGCTTGCTGTAGAGGTGGGTTCGCCCAGGGCGCCGTCATCGGTGAGTTCGCGCAGAACGACTGGTGTGATGCGATTGCGCAGCGATCGCTCAGGGGATTGGTGGTCGCCGGGCAGGCTGATAAGGGTCACGCGAATGTAGTTATCGGTTAGCCCTTCCCAGCCAGATTCTTTTTCCTCTTCCCAGAGCACGTCCATTGTCTGGCCTAGAAACGTGCGGCGGAACTGTCGGCCATGTTCGTCGGAGAGGGCCAGCAGCACAGTGCTGCGCTCCTTCTTGATGCGTTCGGGCACCTGATCGCGCATACGCGCTGCTGCAGTTCCCTGCCGGGGTGAGAAGCGGAAGACGTGGATTTTGGCGAAGTGGCATGCTTCGACAAAGCGCAGGCTTGTAGTGAAGTGGTCGTTGGTTTCGCCAGGGAAGCCGACAATGACATCGGTGGTGATGGCTATGCCTGGCACGCGCGTGCGTGCTGTCTCGATGATCGTGCGATAGCGGTCAGTCGTGTAGCGTCGGCCCATACGGCGCAGGATAGCATCGCAGCCACTCTGCAGCGGCAGGTGAAGATGGCGGCACATACGTGGGTCTGCCCAGAGATCCAGCCAGTGGGGCTGGAAATCTTCGGGCTCCAACGAAGAGACGCGCAGGCGTTGGATGTCTGTCTGTTCGAGGATGGCACGGATCAGATCGCCCAGGTCAGCGTCACCGTCATGATAGTCGCCAAGATGGACGCCGGTCAGGACGACTTCTTTGAAGCCAAGAGCGACCTTACGCCGCACGTGGTCGACAACGGAGGCGATGCTGCGGCTGCGCGAGGCGCCACGCGCATAGGGCACGATACAGTAGGTGCAGCGGTTATCGCAGCCGTCCTGAACTTTCATCTGGACGCGGGTGCGGCTATGGATCAGGAAGGGTTCGCCATCGGGCTGCGGTTCCGGGTCGCGACCAATTGCAGTGGGGTTGCTGAGCACCGGTAGCACCCAGCGTTGGAGGGAGGATTTGCCGGGACGTGGTGAGCAGGCGGCTGTCCTCGCAAGGGGGGGAGTGGTGTTGGGGTCGCCGTGCTCGCTGGCAGCAATATATTCCAGTAGATGGTCCTTGTCGCGATTGCCCACGACCAGGTCCACACCGGGGAGGGCCGCGACTGCCTGGGGATTCACTTCGGCATAGCAGCCGGTGACGACGAGAAGTGCGTCAGGGTTACGGCGTCGCGCCTGACTGATGAGCTGGCGCGACGAGCGGTCGCCCAGATGTGTAACGGTACAGGTGTTGACGATATAGATATCGGCCGGTTGGGCGAAGTCACACGGCTCGTAGCCGGCAGCGATAAACTGCTCGCTGATGGCCTCGGAATCGGCCTGGTTCACCTTGCAGCCCAGTGTGGCAACGGCAAAGGTGCGCCGTCGGGTGGCTGTTGCTTCGTGTGCCATTGGTATTCACTGCTCACCGGTGATTGAGGATTGTCAGTACCGCAAGGTATTATAGCACGGCGGAGCGGGCCGGTGCCAGGGAGAGAGGGAGCGCCCGTTGTTTCGGAGAGGCCAGCCATCTCTGGTGGGGGACCAGGCAAAATTTTTATCGGCCTCCTGGCCAGTCTGCTATGGGTGGGTCGTTGTTCCACAGGAGTGCGTGCCGTGGGTATCCCTGGCAGGTGAGTCTGCCAACCAGTTGGAGACGGCTCACGTCGATGAGCTGCAGAACCGTGGCGATACGGCGGTTATATCTGGCGCGGTCAAAGCCATTGGGATTTCCCCAGGCGGCGACCAGAACATCGGCTTTGCAGGCAGCGTCCTGAATATAGGCATCGTTTTCCGGGCCGACGATGACATCGTCGGGGTAGCTATTGAGGGAGGACGGATGTGTTGCGCGCAGAGCGAAGAGGTTTACGCAGATGACCACAGCGAAGCCATGTCGCCGTGCCCATGCTTCCACCTTGCCAATGGTGGGGTCGCTGCGGGTTGCCGAAGCGGTTGAAGGGTTCTTGAGAATAACTGCCAGGCGCGGGGCCGGGGCATCCAGGAGCTGGAGCTCGAGCCAGTAGCGGTACGCGGTGTATGCTGCAGGTATGCAGTGGACGATCCGTTTTATCCGATGTGGTGGGGCCATGTTTGGCATAAGATCCTGCGAGCAGGAGGTTTGAAAGACCATGCCAGTTACGGAGCTGCCGGGCCTGTGCTGCTCATCTGGAGTTCGCGCACAGAGCGGTTGATGGTGGGCAGGCCGAACCACATGCAGCCGAAGCCGAACAGGGCGCCGGTAATAGTGCGCAATTCCCAGGTGCTCTGCCGTAGTCCGAAGAGCTGGGTTCCACCATCAAGGGCCATGGGAACCATCAGGAGGAGCCAGGCCCACCATTGCAGCGGTTTAACATCGTGGTGGCGGCGCTGGAAGGTGAACAGCAGGCTGGTGATGAACATGGTGCTGTAGATGGCCAGGCAGCGCTGGCAGAGGGCACATTGATGGCCGAAGAGAAAGTACGAGTGGGAAGGTATCTGGCCGCAGGCGAGGTGGTAGACGTTGAAGATGGGTGCAGCGAGGGCATGGAGGCCAAAGAACTCGAGCACGGGCACGAGCAGGGCGACAGCCAGCCAGATGCCAAGGCCGCAGTTGACGATCAGGAGCCAGTGATGCTCGATGCCATGCCCGATGAGGCGTACATAGCGCATGGGCCGATGCAGGCGCTCGGCCTTCTGACAGGTTACGCTGGCTGTGTGCAAGAGAGTCTCCTTCCCCAAAGCATGGAGCCGCAGCGGAGTGCTTGCGCTGCTGTCCTGATACGGTTACGCCTGTGCAGAGATCTGGCCCAGCGCACGACGGAGGTCGCGCTCGTCAATGCGGCCCTCGAGCAGTGTCGTCTGGTTGATGATGATCACCGGGATGCGGTAGCGATAGCGCGTGAAGAGATCGCGGTCGGCGCGAATATCGTACTCGACCAGGTCATAGGGGACGGTTGCCGCGATATCTTCAAGGATCGCGCGGGCTTCATCGCACAGGCAGCAGCCGGGCCTGGTGTAGAACTCGACCGTATAATGTTGTTGTGTCTCCAACCAGGTATTGCCTCCTGCTTATAGATGGTTGATCAGTGCCGGAGGGGGTATCAGCCTGCTCCAGGGCTAGCTTATTTATCATAACACCACGTGAAAAGGAATACAAGAGCCGTCCACATGGGTTGCAGGCTGAAGCTGAGCGTCTCAGCTCACGAGGGGTCTTGTTTAACGCCATGGCTCTGGTCCTCGTGGTGATGGAGCAGGGGGGCGATGATCAGGGCAAGTTGTGCACGAGAGCTCTGGTGTGCGGAATGGGCCCGTATGACCTTGACAAACAGGGACTCCTCACGTATAATTTACCCAATCCTGAACATTTGCCCATATTTATCACATTTGTGAACCTTGCACGTATGCAAGGAGGGTATCATATGGAGTATCTGCCCCTGACGCTGCTGCTGCTTGGTGCGCTGTTGCTGACGATGGCCTTTGCCCACTTGCAGCACCGTTACTACCTACGCGTAGTTAATCATCTGGCCGCGGCGCATCGTGGTCCGGGGAGGGTGCTTGTCAGTGGCATCAGCCGTGGGCGCCTGCGTGGAGCAGTGGCTATCCTCGTCGTGCGGCGTGGTGATGATGTCATTGAGCGCGCCCTGGTAATGGAGGGGAGCTCAATTCTGGCGCGTTTCCGCGAGCAGGCAGTACTGCGTGATCAGCCGTTGGCAGCAATTGCTGAGATTCCCCTGTCGAAGCCGGTACGCCGGGCAATGGATGATGCGGTCAGGCGCTATCATCAGCTGCAGGCAGCGGGCACGCCGTCGGCGTCTGTAGCCGAGCCACCTGCATTTGAGGCAGCCCCTGAGGGTGCTTAATGCCGATTGGCTGTTTCATCCGCTCTTATGGGTGAGGGCCCGTTTCTCCGGGTAGGGAGCTCTGGATGGGGGATCCATCAGGTGCCTGCCATAGTGAAGGAGAGAGGAGGTGTCTACCGACAGCGTTCATGTAAAGAAGGCGGCTTGAGATTGCCGGACCGGGCTGCAGCCAAGCTGCCTCTATGGTTCCGGCAAAGCCCGTTTACCGCAGCGAGCCGCTATCCAGGGCGGGTTCTGGCTGGCGGCGTTCTACGTGGCCTCAGACTCCTGGTGTTGTTTCCGTATCTAAGGAGGATGTTTATGAATGCATTGCAGGTCATTCAGTGGATCGGCTCGCACTTTATCGGGCTCTTCGATGCAGCCGGCCAGCAGTTTCAGGGTCTCGTGGTCGGGATTCTGCCGACGCTGATTGTGCTGCTGACATTTATGTATGCGGTGGTCAAGTTCATCGGCGAGGAGCGGGTGACCCGTGCGGTGATCTGGTCATCGCGCACCTGGATTACGCGTTACACGATCATGCCGATCATTGCTGTGCTCCTGCTGACCAATCCCATCTGTTACTCGTTTGGGCGCTTTCTGCGTGAGCGCCATAAGCCGGCGTTCTATGATGCCGCCGTCTCCTTTGTCCACCCGGTCACAACGTTTTTTCCTTATGCGAATGCCGGTGAGCTCTTTGTCTGGCTGGGCGTTGCCAATGGTCTGACGAAGTTGCACCTCTCGCCGATTCCGCTGGCTATTCGCTATTTTGGAGTGGGTATCGTGGTGATCTTTATCCGCGGAGTGATGACCGAGCTCATCACCAATGTGATCATTGCGCGCACCGGCCGCGCAGAGATCTTCCGCGAGTTTGATGAGAAGTTTACGGTTGGTGCCAGTGCCGAGGCCAAGCAGATTGGCGCAGCGGCTTTGCCCGCCTGATCTGGCGATGTTTGGAGGTAAAGCAGGCATGAGCGAAGAGCAAATTACCACGTATCGGGCCGTATTTGTGCGACCGGGTGCTGGCGGCTGGGGGCGCGGACTGGTCATTCAGCCGACGGCGGCACGGAATAAAGTTGTCTCGGTTACCGGGGGTGGCGTCCATCCTGTGGCGGAGCGCATTGCCGAACTGACCGGCGCGACAGCGGTAGATGGGTTTTACTCTGCGGTTCCGGATGATCAGATAGCCTGCGCGGTGATTAACTGCGGTGGTACGGCGCGTATTGGTGTCTACCCGCGCAAGAAGATTCTGACCGTTGACGTCTATCCCGGTGCTCCCGGCGGGCCGCTGGCCCGGTTTATTACTGCTGATCTGTTTGTCTCCGGCGTGACGCCCGATGATGTCGCGCCTTATGAAGGCCCTGTGCCGGATATGGCGTTGGGGGCAGCGACCTCAGGGGCGACCGTCCAGCGTGCTGCTGCAACCGGCGGCGCGAGCCAGGTGCATGGCGGCGCTGCTACAGTGGTTGCTGAGCGACCGGCAGAGGCCGGCCCGAAGGGCTGGTACGATCGCGTCTCAACCGGGTTTATCAATTTTGGTTCTGTCATTGGCTATATCGTCAATACGTTGCTGGCGTCTGGTCGTGATGCCATCAACCTGACGATCAATACCATTCTGCCTTTCATGGCCTATGTCAGCCTGCTGCTGGGCTTTGTGATCTACACGGGCATTGCCAAGGATATTGGGACTGTTTTGAAGCCGCTGGCGAGCAATCCACTGGGTCTGGTGCTTATTGGCATCGTCGTGGCGCTGCCGTTCCTCTCGCCTATTCTGGGGCCAGGCGCGGCGGTGGCGCAGATTATTGGTGTGCTGATGGGGACAGAGATAGCGCTTGGTGTTATACCTGTCCAGTATGCGCTGCCGACTCTGTTTGCTATTGATGGTCAGGTAGGCTGTGACTTTATTCCGGTGGGCCTGGGTCTGGGTGAGGCACAACCGGAAACGGTAGCTGTTGGCGTGCCGGCAGTTTTGTTCAGCCGTCAGATTACCTCGCCGATCGCGGTTATCCTGGCGTGGCTGGCCAGCTTTGGCATGTATCCGAAATGAGCGAGCCCTATTATCGGAGCACGGTGGTGCGGCTTGGCGCAGAGACAGCGGAATTTTTCCAGGGGGGAGTGCTGATCTTCTTCGCCGAGCCGGTGCCTGAGCAACTGGAGAGCGTTTCTGTCATTCACCGGCCATCACAGGTGCTATCCGGTCGGTTGGAGCCAGGCCACACGATTTGCCTGGGTGGAGTCAGGATTACCGTTCGCGCGGTGGGTGAACTGGCTAATGAGAATCTGGCGACGCTGGGTCACCTGGTCCTCTACTTTGATGGCGCTACCAGCGCGCTACTGCCGGGTGCGGTCCACGTTGATGCTGTGCCGCCGCCACCGCTGCACCCTGGCGACACGCTGGAGCTATGGGGCGCGGCGTAGCACCAGCGGGGGATTGAGCCACAGTGGGCACTGGCGTTCGGAGGGGAATGGCTGCTAACCCTGTGGTTCAATCCACCATCTTCCATAGTTGTCGCAGCTTACAAGAGATGGAGACCCTGCAATGAATTTCAGCGAGCGATTGCAGACACTGGAGCGCGAGCAGCGGCCCATTCGTGTCGCCGTGATTGGCGCAGGCCAGATGGGCGCTGGCCTGGTAGCCCAGATTGAGGGGATGGCAGGGATGTGCGTGGTGGCTCTGGCTGATATCGCGCTGCCGCGCTGTTATGCGGCATATGAAGCGGCTGGTGTGGATGCGGCGATGGTGATTACTGAGAGCGATATCGAGCGCCATATGTTGCCTGCTGGGAAGCGGTTGGTGACCGCTGACTGGCACGTGGCGGTATCGCTCCGTGATGTTGATGTGGTAGTTGATGCGACGGGCATCCCGCTGGTTGGTGCGCGGGTGGCCACGCATGCCATCGTTGCCAGAAAGCACGTGGTGATGCTCAATGTTGAGGCGGATGTGACCATTGGTCGGTTGTTGCGCCACTGGGCGGAGCAGGCTGGCGTGGTTTATACGGCTTCGGCGGGTGACGAATACGCAGCGGCCAAAGAGCTCTATGACTTTGCTACGGCGCTTGGCTTTCGTGTGATAGTGGCGGGGAAGGGCAAGAACAATGCGCTTGACCGGCAGGCCACACCGGATTCTGTGGCTGCTCTGGCGGCGCAGAAGGGGATGAATCCGCGCATGCTGGCATCGTTCGTAGATGGGACGAAGACGATGGTCGAGATGACGGCGCTGGCCAATGCCACGGGTCTGGTGCCGGATATTCCCGGCATGCATGGGCCGATGGCAACGGTGAGCGATCTGGCGGAAGTATTTCGTCCTGTTGCTGATGGTGGCATTATTGAGCATCCTGGAGCCGTGGATTATGCTTTTGGCGTGGCACCTGGTGTCTTTGTCGTGTTCACGACTGATCGTCCGATTGTGCGAGAGGAGCTGGTCTACCTGGGCATGGGGCCGGGGCCATACTGGGCGCTCTATCGTCCGTATCACCTGGCCAGCCTGGAGACACCGCTCTCAGTGGCTCGCGCAGTGCTCTATGGTGAGCCGACCATTGTGCCACGCTACCAGCCGGTTGCCGAGACGGTGACGGTGGCCAAGCGGGATTTGCCTGTTGGCCACCAGATCGATGGTATTGGCGGTGCCGATGTCTTTGGGCTCATTGAGACGGCGGCCGCTGCGCGGGCGGCCGGCCATTTGCCCCTGGGCTTATGTGAGGGGGTGACGCTGCGCCGTGATGTCGCAGCCGGTAACTACCTGACCTATGCTGATGTGGTCCCGGCACCAGATGATTATATCTGGCATCTGCGTGCGATTCAGGACGAACTGTTCGCCACATAGGACTGCAATACTGGGGCGCGGGTAGCCTGTTTACGCTATGCCTGCTCTGTCCGGTAAAGCTGGATAGCGGCATGCAGCGCCTCTGATGGCTCGGCCCAGAAAGAGACGAGGTGGCAGGCCGGGCAGAGCCCGGCACAGAGCGGCACGTCAATGGCGGTGCCACGCTGTCCGCCATAGCGAAAGAGTGGGCGTGCTCCCCACCCAAGGGCAATGCCACCCACCAGGAGGGCGGTCCCACACGCCGGGCAAGTGTGTCCACGTCGTCCCCGAATCTGCTCCTGCGGAAACCGGTCGTTCATCGCTGTGCCTCCTTTGCACGTTGCCTGCTATTGTGATGCGATACGCTGTCTGATCTGCGTGCACTGCACGCGCGCATCATAGCAGATCTGGTTGAACTGTTCGTGTATATTCTCCTCTCTGTATGGGGGGAGGGGGAAACGAGAGTAAAAATTCTGTTCGTTTGCTGATAAAGGAGAGGCAGGGGGTATGTTGACAACAGGCGAATGGGCGATTATTATTTAATAGGAGGAGTTGCACAATTTCCTGGATGGTGGGAATTTGTCACCCCTTGTTTGGGGAAGCGCATGGTGCAGCTTTCTTGAGAGTGCCGGAGGTGTGCGCTGGACAACGGGCTGGCGAGACACTGGTCCAGCGGAGGGCGGCGGTTACGCTGCCCTATTTTCGTAGAAAGGAGGTGATGCAGGTGGCAGCCACGAAAAAGATACTGGTGATCTGCGGTACGGGCATCGCCACGTCAACGGTGGTTGTGACGAAGATTCGCGAGTACCTGGCCAGGCAGCCGGGAGTCCCACCGGTGACCTTTCAACAGGGGAAGGTAATGGACATCATCCGTGGGTCTGACGCAGACGTTATCGTGGCCACGACGCAGGTTCCCGCCAGTATCAAGGTGCCCGTGGTCAATGCTGTACCGCTGCTGACCGGCGTTGGTACACAGGCAGTGTACGATCAGCTTGTTAAGGCGCTGACCGAGCCTGGTAGCAAGCAGTGAACGAAGCAACCGCAAGGAGGTGCATGCCGATGCCAAGTAATCCTGTCTTGCAGTACATTCTGAACCTTGGCCCCACGGTTATTCTGCCGGTCATTATTTTCCTGTTTGCGCTGGCGATGCGGTTGCCCATTGGAAGGGCTTTTCGCGCTGGTGTCATTATCGGTGTAGGGTTTGTCGGAATTAACCTCGTGATAGGACTTTTGGGCAATTCGGTCGGTCCGGCGGCACAGGAGATGGTCAAGCACAGCGGTATTCATCTGAACATTCTGGATGTGGGTTGGCCTTCAACGGCGGCTATTGCTTATGGGGCGACTGTCGGTGCGCTGGCAATTCCGGTTGGCCTGATTGTGAATATCGTCATGCTGATCACTGGGCTGACGATGACGCTGGATATAGACCTCTGGAATTACTGGCATATTGCATTTGCCGGGGCGCTGGTGACCATCGTGACCAATAGCTATGCCGATGGGATCTTCGCTGAGGTGATCGCCATGGTCTTCCTGCTGGCGCTCGCTGACTGGAGCCAGCCGTGGGTGAAGAAGTACTTTGGTTACGATAACATCTCCTTCCCCCATGGGACCTCAGCTCCCTACTTTGTGATGGCCCTGGTACTCAACAAGATCTTTGAAGCGATTCCCGGATTCCGGAGCTGGGATGCTTCGCCGGAAGGATTGCAGCGGCGGTTTGGTGTGTTTGGCGATTCGATGATCCTGGGCTTGATCTTCGGGCTGTTGATTGGCATTCTGGCCGGAGAATCACCTACCCAGATTCTCTTGCTGGGAGTGACTGTCGCTGCCGTGATGGTCATTCTGCCGCGTATGGTCGCCATTCTGATGGAGGGGCTGCTGCCGGTGGCGGAGGGGACCTCAGCGCTGTTGCAGAAGCGGTTCCCTGATCGCAAGCTTTACATTGGTATGGATACCGCCCTGCTGGTGGGTGCGCCGGCCACTATCGCGGCCTCGGTGGTGCTGGTGCCCATCACGCTGGGGTTGGCGTTTATTCTGCCCGGTAACCACACGCTACCGTTTATTGACCTGGCGACGATCCCCTTCATTCTGGCCTTGATGACGCCGGTTTTCCGGGGCAACGTTCTGCGGGCTATTATTGGTGGGGCAATCGTTATGATCCCGACTCTCTATATTTCCACCGCGCTGTGGCCATTGATGACGACAGCGGCACGCCAGGTAGGGTTTAAGTTCCCGCCCGGCGCTGTGCACATTACCTCCCTGGTAGATGGTGGCAATGTCCTGCCCTGGCTGATTCGCGAGGCGGGCGGCCTGGGCATCGTGGGGCTGGCTGTTTTGTTTGTGCTCAGCATCGTTTTCGCTTATGTGATCCGGCGCTTCGTGACCCTGCGGCCACAGCCAGTTGAGGCAGAGGTGCCCGTAGGAGGGGTAGAGCAGGCGGCATAATGGCCAGCGTCTGTCGCTGAGTGGGAAACAGGTGCATCGGCATAACCGATGCACTGCTGCAGCGCAATGTGGATGATTCCAGGGAGCGCAGGTAGTTCACCTGCGCTCCCTGCATGATGAGCCTCGTGCCAGAATGTGACCGGGTGAGAGCCACTGGATTGAGGATGTCCAGTCCAGGGAGGTAAAGGCAAGCGGCAAAGGTGCCTCTGCGGGCAAAGACGGCGGTGCATCTGCCTCCGGGAAATTATTGACATTTTCCCAGATTATTGAAAAATTCCCAGAAACTGTATTGACAACAGCCATACAGGCAGGTATGATAGGAGTATCGAACAATTTCTCATTGAGTGAACATTTGTATCACTTTGCGTGCCGGCTGGCTCCCTTGCTGAGGAAGCTGTGCATAGTGTGCGCCTTTAGTATGAGTGGCCAGGATGCTCCGTGCGGAACAATTGAGCCAGTTGGCGGAGCGAAACGGAGCGTGGTGAGCCAGTATGACGGGATGTTGCTGATATCGCTGTGAGTAACGCCGGCATGACAGAGGCGAGAAGGGAGTGTACCGCTCGCAAGGTTGCGAAGATCGAGCGCTTTGAAGCGGCAATAAGAGCTGGGGGCCGGTAGAGCCATGGGCATAGTCACGATTCTTGGAGCAGAGGCGATGGGCGCTGCTCTCACGACCCCCCTTGTGCATAATGGGCACGAAGTGCGCCTCTGGGGAACCGAGCTCGATAGAGCACTGCTGACGGCGCTGCGTGCCTGGCGGCCGCATCCGCGTCTGGGTGTGCTTATAGACCGGCGGGTGAAGCTCTGTGATCCTGAAGATCTGGCAGCGGCGCTGGCGGGAACAGAGGTAGTTGTTCTGGCCATCACATCGGATGGCGTTATTCCGGTCTTGCGGCGCGCCGTGCCCTATCTGCAACCTGGCCAGCCGCTGGTGATGGTCACGAAAGGCTTTGGGCACGATGCTGTCGGGCGCGTGCGCTTGCTGCCGCCGCTGCTTATCGACATACTGCCTGAGTCTCTTCAAGAGAGCTGCCCGGTAGTTGCTGTGGGTGGTCCTTGCAAAGCCAACGAGGTCGCTGCTGGCTGGCCGACGGCGACGGTCTATGGCGGCGCTGCTACGCTGCCAGGGTCTTTTTCAGACGGATCAGTATCGTATTCTGCTGACTGATGATATTGTGGGACTGCAGGTCGTGCGGCAGTCGCCGATTATCCACTGCTGGAGGCTATTCATGCCGTTCTAAGTGGTGAGCCTGATCGAGTGGAGCTGCTGGCCAGAGCAGTGCTGCCGCCTCTAGATGCGCCGGTTGCCGCCGGTGAGTGATACTATTTGGGAGAGGGGGACTGGAGTGTGTTCTCCTATCGTCGCTCTTTTTCCTTCCCACTGCGGGTGGCATGAAGCAACAGCAAGCGAGGACAATCAAACATGGAATGGCAGACAACTATCAATGGTGAGACCATGCCGGTGCTGATCCTGTGGCATCTGCCGGTGCGAGACCGCGATGAGCTGTTCGCGGTTGTGTATCAAGAGCTGTTGAGTCGTGGATGGGTGCGTGAGACGTTTCTCGCGGCGCTCCAGCGCCGCGAACAGGAGTATCCCACCGGCCTGGATTTCGGGGCCTTTGCGGTAGCGGTACCCCATATTGATCTCGAACATGTGCGCCGATCGGCGCTGGTCATAGCTCTGACGGATCAGCCGGTCACCTTCCAGGCTATGGATGACGCTTCCCGCCCGCTGCGCTGCCGGCTGGCAATTTTCCCGGTGCTTGCGGCGGCGGAGCACCAGGTTACGTTCCTCAGCGCAGTGGTGACCGCCTTACAACAGCCGGGATTTTATAATATGATTGTGGAACAGGAGTCGCCGGAGGGAGTGGCCGGGTTGTTGGACCGCATGTTTGTATTGCAGGCGGCAGAGGTGCGTGAGGGCTGATCTCCTGGGATGGAGTTGATGAACAGAGCGGTTTCGCGTCGCTATCGACAGGATGAGATTGTTCGCTGCGCCTGGCTGTATTATGTGCAGGATCGTACCCAGGACGAGGTGGCACGGGAGCTGGGAGTCAGTCGCGCGACGGTTGCGCGGTTACTGAAGGAGGCGAAGGTATGCGGGCTGGTGCAGATCCAGATCAACGCGCCGCTCGACTTATTGGCGCTGGCGGATCGTCTGCGCGCTGCGTATCGTCTCGCCCGGGTCCATCTGGTGCCGACAGTTGCTGATGCGAGAGAGCAAAAGGTGGCGCTGGCGCGTGAGCTGAGCGCAGTTTTTACGCCAAAGCGGGGAGATATTATCGCTGTCTCGTGGGGGACGACGCTCAGCCATGCTATCGATCTGCTGCCGGCGCCGCGCACTGCCCTGGGTTTGACTGTTGTCTCGGTGCTGGGCGGCATTCAAGGGGATATTGGTACGGCCAATCCCTATAATATCGCCTTCCGTTTAGGGCAGAAACTGGGGGCGACGGTCTACATGCTGCAGGCGCCGGCTTTTGTGCACGATCCGGCGTTTGCCGCCCTGCTCATGCGTGAGATCAGTATACAGCGGACGCTAGAGATGGGCGGGCGCGCACGCATCGCGCTTTTTGGCGCTGGCGATCTGACGGAGCATTCGACGCTGGAGCGGATCGGCGCTATCAGCCGTGAGGAGCGTCAGTGGCTGGTATCGCTGGGTGCGGTGGGCGATCTTCTGGGCCATTTTCTGAACATTCGTGGTGAGGTGGTCAAACCGGAGGGGAGGTTCATCCCGATGAGCCTGCCCCTGGCAGACCTGATGCGTATTCCTGAGCGCATCTGTCTGGCAGGTGGTCCTGCCAAGCATGAGATGCTCCTGGCGATGTTGCGAGCAGGCTATATTACCACTCTGGTTACAGACGAAGAGACGGCAAAGTATTTGCTTGCGGCAGCTGAGCGCGCTGCTCGCCCCGATGGCACCGCCAGTATAGAAGGCGGCATAACACCGGCTCTTATCCCGTAGGGAAGTCCGTTTAAGGAGGCGATGGTGGATTGGGAGTCGACGGCAAGTACGCGACTCTTGCTGGTGCGACATGGGCAGACAGCATTGAGTCGAGAGGATATCTTTTGTGGTGTGACCGAGGTGCCGTTGACCGCGACTGGCCGTATCCAGGCACAATGCCTGGCCGAGCGGCTGCGTGGTGAGCGCATAGAGGCGCTCTACAGCAGCCCACAGCAACGGGCGTTGGAGACAGCGGCGCCGATTGCCGCCGCTCTGGCGCTGGAGATACAGACGCGTGATGCCTTGCGCGAGATGGACTTTGGCCGCTGGGAGAATCGTTCGCGCGTTGATATTGCCCGGGAGTATCCGCGGGAACTGGCGGTGTGGGAGCGTGGCTCGTGGATGGCCCGGCCACCGGGGGGTGAGACACAGCAGGCCGTGATCGCGCGCATTGTTCCCTGTATTCTTGAGCTGCTTGCGGCTCATGCTGGCCAGACAATCCTCCTTGTTTCCCATAAGTCGGCTTTGCGTCTCCTTGTCGGTCATCTTCTCAATATGTCGCTCGCTGATAGTCGTGGCCTGCAACTGGACCCGGCGAGTCTGTCAGCGTTGCAGGTGATCGGCGATCAGGTGCAGCTCATTTTTTATAATGATACAAGCCATTTGGGAGCGCTGAACATCTAGGGGTCGCGCAGATGTATGCGCTGTGGTTGTGGCTGGTGGCTCTCTACCCATTGTCCTGTTTCAGGAAGGAGCATTTTCCATGTTACTGCCTGAATTGCGTGCAGAAGTAGCGCGCTATGCGAAGAAAATGTACGATAGTCATCTGGTACAGGCTACGCAGGGGAACTTGAGTGCCCGTGACCATGAGAGCGGGCTGATCTGTGTGACTCCCAGCGGCGCTGATTATGAGTTATTGACGGCAGAGGATATTGTGGTGGTGGATGAGCAGGGCAACGTGGTCGAAGGTCGGTGGAAGCCCACGGTAGAGACGCCGCTGCATACGTTGATCCTGCGCCGCCGTCGTGATATCAACTGCGTGATGCATACGCATTCGCCCTACGCCACGGCGTTCGGGGTTATCTATCAGCCTGTCCCGATGATCCTGGCCGAGTCGGCTCTCTGCCTGGGTGGCGAGGTGCCTGTCGTGCCCTACCGTATGTCCGGCACACTGGAGTTTGCCGAGCTGGTGGCCGACGTGCTGGGTAATGGCTCTGCTGTGATCTGGGGCAACCACGGAGCAATGGTGGTTGGCGTCAACCTGGCTCTGACGTTCTCTACCGCGCATGCGCTGGAGGATAGCGCGAAGGTCTATGCCATCGCCCGGCAACTGGGTACTCCTGTCCTGCTGCCGCCCGAGGAGATCGCAAAGTTGCACGATTTCTGGGTGAAGAACTACGGGCAGAAGGCGTTAGAGGCACCGGCCATGGGGAGCAAGCGATGAAGGCGATCGTGTATTACCGGCCTGGAGATGCCCGCCTGGAGGATGTGCCGGTGCCTGTACCAGGGCCTGGTGAATTGCTGGTGAAGGTTGGCACGGCGCTGACCTGTGGCACCGATGACCCGCAAGGGTGGGCAGATCTTGTTGTTTGGGGGAGCGCGAGCAGGTAGCAGTGTCACCATTGATACGGTGCTGCTCCATTACAGCGAGATTACGATCAAGGGTGTCTTTCACCATACACCCAGGCATGTGCGCCAGGCTTTTGACCTGATCTGTGGCGGTACAGTCCGGGCGCGTGACTATATCATCGCGAATAAACCGCTTGAAGCGACCATTGCTGCGCTGGAGCTGATGGGGCAGCAGCGGGGTATCAAATACGCGATTGTGCCGCCAGAAGGGGTAGCGGCGCCCCTGGGGACCTGACGCTGCCAGTCTGAGCGGCCGGGCCGGAGATGGCTGGAGTCGTTCTTCTGGTGGAAGGCGATCGCGCAGGTGTCACCATGGAGGGGATAGAATTTGCGATGAAAGCCGTCGTCTATTATCGGTACGATGATATTCGCATAGAGGAGGTGGCACAGCCGCGTATTGGGCGCGGTGAGCTGCTGGTGCGTGTCGCCGGTTGTGGCCTGTGCGGCAGTGACCTGCTCAAGATGCAGCAGCGAGCGGTACCCCCGGTGGCGCTGGGACATGAGCTGGCTGGCGTTGTTGTCGAAGTGGGGGCAGGGGTCAGCCAGTTTTGTGTAGGGCAGCGCGTGGTTGTGGCGCACCATGCGCCCTGTGGCGAGTGCCACTATTGTCGCCATGGCAATGTCTCGATGTGCCCGGCTTTTAAAGCGTCGAATATTGATCCCTGTGGTCTGGCGGAGTATATTCGCGTGCCGGCAGCGAATGTTGCGCGGGTTACACTGGCGGTCCCCGATCATCTGAGCAATGAGGAGGCAGCGTTCACTGAGCCATTGGGCTGCGTTGTGCGCGCCGTGCGCCGCTCGCATCTGCTTCCGGGTGACACAGCGGTCGTCTTTGGCCTGGGCACAATGGGTCTGCTGCTGCTGCAAACGATCGGTGCCTTTGGCGCCCGGGCTGTGGGGGTGGACCTCATCCCTGAGCGGCTGGCGCTGGCTGAGCGCTACGGTGGTATGGCTATCGCCGCCGGCACGGCAGATCTTGCGGCACGTGTACGCGATCTGACTGCAGGGCGTGGCGCTGACGTTGTCCTGCTGACAGCAGGGGGCGCGTCTGTCTTTGCGCAGGCGGTAGATCTGCTGCGCCCCGGCGGCATGGTCAACATCTTTGCCAGCGCGCCGGGTACCCTGGCTACACTTGATCTGGATGCCATCTATCACCGCGAGCTGGTTGTCCAGGCGACCTACTCATCTTCGCCCGAAGACTTGCGCACGGCGCTTGATCTGCTGGCAACGGGCAAGGTTCGTGTGGATGGATTGGTCACGCATCGCCTTCCGCTTGATCGCTTTCATGAAGGTGTCGAGCTGTTTCGTACCCACCGGGCGCTAAAGGTTTATTTTATGATCGCTGATTCGGCTTAATTCAGTGGGTTAGCTATCTCCTGGTGGGCCGCTTTCATCGTAGCCCACGTGGCCGCGGTGCCAGCTTGATAGCCGGTGCAGGAGCAGGTCACGTTCGATGCGTCCGCCAGGGTGCGGGGGGGCCAGGCGCAGGCTCCGCAGGCTCTGTTGCTCCAGATAGTCGATGCGCACGATGAATCTGGCTGGCAGGGGGATTGGGCGATCCTCTGCGGTGATGGTGGTCACTGCTGTGCGCCGGATGTGGGCAGGGGGTAGTGCCGGCAGCAATGGCTGCACAATCAGCTCATCTGGCAACGTTCCCAGTCCTGCCGGCACGCTGATAATCCCCTGAATCCACCGCACGCCCACGCCGCTGCCGCTCGTTGTCGCCCTCATCTTGATGCGCCCGGCTGCTGCCATATCTATCTTTCCGGTCATGTCCGGCAGATGGTCATACATCTTGACAGGGGAAAGCAGCGGCTGCGCTTGCTCTCCCCTGTGGCTGGGTTGTTTCATTGCGTATATCCCTGGATAGGGGAGGTGGATCCGCTCATGGAGCCTGAATAATAAAGCTGCTTGATGCTGGATGGTCTGCACGAACTGAGCCATGGCGCAGGGGTACATCCTTCAAACAAATTGCGCTATGTTCCTGATATGGGAGGCGAGTCTGCCGGTTTCTGCGCGCGGATGAACGCGCTGACAAGGCCCCATCCGGGGGGTGTATGCTTCAGGCGCGTCCAGGAAAGAAGCGGGCCAATGACTGAAGCTGTTCTGCTCCAGAGCTGCAACGGCAGAGCGATCTTGCTGCCGGGGATGTCTGTCAGCCCATAGCGGCGCGTGACCGTAACGGTGATAGCGGTGAAGCCTGCCTCACTGAGCAGGCGGCGATATTCTTGCTCTTCGAGGGCGCCGGCCACGCAGCCGGCCCATGCTTCCGCCGAATGGCGCAGCCATAGCGGCATTCTGCCCTGGACGACGATATCGCTCACGGCGAGTCGCCCGCCTGGCCGCAGGACACGGAAGGCTTCGCGCAGCACACGTCCTTTGTCTGCCGAGAGATTGATCACGCAGTTGCTGATCGCCACATCAACGCTATGCTCCGGTAGCGGGATATCCTCGATGTGGCCCTTGAGGAAGGTCGCGTTTATCACTCCGGCCTCGCGGCGGTTACGCTCGGCCAGTGCCAGCATCTCATCGGTCATGTCCAGCCCGTAGGCGTGCCCTGTCGGGCCGACGCGCCGGGCGGAGAGCAGGACATCCAGGCCGCCACCGCTGCCCAGGTCAAGGACCACCTCGCCGGGGTGCAGATCTGCCAATGCTGCAGGATTGCCGCAGCCCAGTGATGCCAGCGCTGCAGCCTCCGGTACCGTCGCCAGTTCCGCCGGGCTGTAGAGGTTGCCGGTGATGGGGTCGCAGTCGGCGCCGGTCCGGGTTACCGTGCTGGCACTGTTGCTCCAACATGCCCCGGCATCGCCGGTGCTGCCGCAGCAGCCCTGAAGCTGGTTCGTGAGCACCTGCCGGGCAACACGGGCGTAACGATTGCGCACGACCTCGCGTATTTGTCCGGTCTGCTGGTTTGCCATGTTTGCCATAGGAAGTTTCCTCCAAAATAAGCGCTGATCCCTGTCTTGGTAGCAGCGTGGCTGCCTGATCATGGCAGCGTCTTCATACTCTTTCACGATAAATCATGATTCATGCTGTGTGCAATGCGGGCGAGGATGTCCGTCGCGCGGAGCACGCGGTCCTGAAGGGTACCCCCAGGGTGGGCGCATGAAATCGTGCCTCTTGTGAAACAGCATAATCTTAGTGAAGAGTATACCTGAAAATATTGATATTTGTCAATATGTTCTGGCCTTTCTGGCGACGGGCAAATGACGCGGATGTTTGCCAGTAGAGCAGCCTTAGGGAGCGACGATGTTGCAGAAGCGCCGTGCTGCGGCCAGCCCTTCGGGACGGAGGTGATAGTAGGCCCAGATACCATGGCGCTCGCTGTCAACCAGCCCGGCCTCGCGTAGGACACGCAGGTGGTGGGCGATAGTTGGCTGCTCGAGGTCGAAGTTGGCCACAATGTCACAGGCGCAGACGGCCTCGGGGTGGGATGCAAGTAGACTGATAATCTGCACACGCGTGGGATCGGCCAGCGCGTGGAAAACCATTGCCAGCCGTTCTGCATCTTCTTCCGGCATTTCAGGGCGGATGTCGGGATTGCCGCAGCCGCGCTGCCGTTTCATGCCCGACATGGTGGTCAGACGGTACACTGTTTCTGGTGCTGGTTCCGGGTGTTCCTTGCGCATGCTCGCCTCCATCTGCAGAGAAGTGTACCTCAGAATATTGATATTTGTCAATATACATCGTTCATCGAAGCCATTTATTTCTTTGGGCCAGCGGTGGTAGAGGAAGAGCAAGGGCATTGGCTGTGTTCCCCCAGCCTCGGGGCGAAGCTGACCGATGCGGGAGCAGGATAGACAACGTATAATGTTGATCTAAGCAGTTTGTGTATTGATGAGATAAGAGGAGGAGAGTCATGAGGCGTGATGTCACATTTCTCAGTCAGGGTCTGAAATGTGCCGGCTGGCTTTATGTGCCGGATGATCTGCGTAGCGGCGAGCGCCGTCCAGCCATTGTCATGGCCCATGGATTCAGCGCGGTCAAGGAGATGTATCTCGCCAATTTTGCTGAGAGGTTTGTGGCTGCCGGATTCGTCACGCTGGTTTTTGACTACCGCTACTTTGGTGACTCTGAGGGCGAGCCGCGTGGACACCTGATTCCTGCCGAGCAGCTTGAAGACTACCGCAATGCCATTACCTGGGTCTCGCTCCAGCCTGAGGTTGATGCCACGCGGATCGGGGTGTGGGGGTCATCCTACAGTGGTGGCCATGTGCTGCATCTGGCCGCTTTCGATAAGCGTATAAAGGCCGTGGTGGCGCAGGTGCCGCTGATCAGTGGCTGGGAGAATGCCCAGCGTCTCATGCGTGCGGATGTCTTTGCACAATTCCTGGAGATGCTGGCTCAAGATCGCCGCCAGCGCTACACAACGGGAACGGGGAACTACCTACCGGTTGTTGCTCCGGAAGGTCAGCCTGCGGCTCTGCCAACGCCTGATTCCTATGAGTGGTTCACCCATGCCGGGCAGACGGTTGCGCCGAACTGGCGCAACCAGGTATCGCTGGAGTCGATGGAGAAGTTTCTGGAATATAATCCTGGAGCAAACATTCATCTGATTTCGCCCACGCCTCTGCGTCTGATCGTGGCCAGCAACGATACGCTCACCCCCACGGACCTTGCCATTGCTGCCTATGAGCGGGCACGTGAGCCCAAATCGCTGGTGATCATGAAGGGGGCGCACTTCGACGCTTACACTGAGCCGGGCCTCTCGCAATCGGCGCCGCCGGCGGTAGAATGGTTCAAGCAGCACCTGCTCTCGTCATGAACTCTCTGGCGCTATGCCAGAGGCTTGCGGTAGCCGGCAACAGCCAGTATGTCTGGTTGTATGATATGATGCAGGCCGTGTGCCGGTGTGGTGTCGTAAGAGGCACTGCCCGGAATGAACGCCTGATATCCTGGCCATTGTCAAGAGGGCCCTGCCTCCGCCCCGCATATGGGCGGAGGCACGAAACTGTGTTCAGGCTGAGCTTGCACCCATAGCCGCCGGTGCCAGTCTGGCGAAGAACTCCTCGGCTAGGATGTTTGCCGGCAGGTAAGTGAGCGCCAGCAGGCCGTTGGCCTGGGGTGAGTAGATGGGGGCAATGTTCAGCGTGATCATATCAAGCTTGCTATGTTTGAGCAGGATATCAGCAACGATTGGACCAGATGTTCGCATGCTTGAGAACTGGCCGAGCACCGGGTGTTTCTTCCACCAGGGAGTAGTTGTTCGCGCGGGAACGGCGTTGCCCCTGACCTCTGAGAGGGATTGCAGCAGCGCTTCATGTGTCTGTACGATTGATTGCCAGTTGATAATACGGCCCCCCAGGCCAGAGGCATCCAGCAGCAGCAGCAAGATATTGCGCTGTGTCCGAGTGAGGTTGTTGATATCGAGCTCAAATATGTAGGAAAATGCCGCGTTGGCAAACAGGATAGCGCCATCGCGGTCAACGGCACAGGCGGCAATAGGGGTGCGCAGATAGGGTGCGAGCAACGCACGAGCAGCCAGCAGAGTATCGCGCGGTGCTGGTTGTGGGGGAATATAGCCTGCGGCCCGGAAGAGCGCGTCACATTCGGCCGGCGCAAGGCCGAGCTTTTCACAGATGGTCTGGATGAATCGGCTGCTGGGTGGTCCGCGCCGGCCCATCTCCAGGTAGTAGATATAGTTACGAGTGTAGCCGGTCAGCGCGGCCAGTTGCTGCTGGCTCAGCTTTTTCGTAGCGCGCAACTGGCTAAGAGCCTGGGCAAAGATGGTGCGTCGGGTATCCATCGATACCTCCTCATCACTTGCAGCCACATTGCTAATGGATATATACCAGACTCCATCGTCTATCCGTATGCCTGATAAGACAGTGCCAACCAGGCGCTATGTAGGTGTTATCAACGGGATGCAGCCTAGAGTGTACTGCAAGAACTGTGCCAGACTTGCTAGCAAGCGCATTTATGGGAGGCCGCTTATGGCTTCTGAGCGTGGCTGAGGTATACTGTCAGACTTAAAAGCCGAGAATTAACAACTTTTAACCGAATATGCTAACTAGTTATAGTGACCATTTGTAGATCCGGTGCTATCATTTTTGATGGGCACACTGCTTCTGAGAGGGATTCCAGGAGCTGGCGAAGGAGGATTACTCGTCAAGATTATTCATCAATGAGAGGGAGGACCACGCTGCCGGTATATATTCCTCAAGAATGGGATCAGGAGGTAGCTTATGATGTCTCCTCCAGAACAGAGTCAGCGCATTCGAGTCTTTGTTATCGAGGATCATCCCGTATTTTGTGATGGTTTGCGCGCCCTTTTTGAGGGCATGGGGGCATTTGAACTGGTCGGTCAGGCAGGCAATGGTGCCTCTGCGCTGGCGCTGGCCCGGCACTACCAGCCAGATATTATCTTGCTGGACATCGGACTCCCTGGCATTAACGGATTGGATCTGGTGAATCAACTCAGGCGTATTGTCCCCGGTGTCAAAATCGTCATCCTTACAGCGCATCAGGAGCAAGAGTATCTGCGCACAGCGATGCGGCTGGATGTCGAGGGATTTTTGCCAAAAGATATGTCTGGCCGGGCTGTTGTTGCTGCCCTCCATCAGGTGATGGCGGGTGAGCGTGTGATCGGCCAGCCCCAGGCTGTGACGGCTGTGCTCAAGGAGTATGGCCAGCTCGTACGTGAGCGCGAACGTGAGCGGTCTGGCCTGACCGAGCAGGAGATCGAGATCTTGCGACTGGCAGCACGGGGTCTCAACAATAAGGACATCGGCGCCAGCCAGTTCTGGAGCGAAATTACGGTCAAGCGCAAGATGCAAGATATTTACCATAAGCTCGGTGTGAAGAGCCGCGCGCAGGCTGTGGCCGAGGCGATCCATCGTGGATTTATCTAGGCGAAGAGCGAGCGTCACTGATGGCAAACTGGCCTGATTCCCATCCCACCATGCGCGAGGTTCTGAGCTACTGTGTGGCCAGAACCTCGCTGGATTGCGCGTTTCTGGCGATACCACGTCCACTGGGCGGGAGCGAGGCCATCTCCGTGCTGGCTCGCTATCCTGCTCGTGGACCACATGCGCATCCCATTACCCGGTCGCTGCGCTGGAGCGTGCGCGATGCGATTGATGCCGCTCGTACGCTTATTGTGGTCTGGTGGCATCATACGCGCATGCGGGCAATAGCACCAGCAGCGCGCGAGATCCATGCTGCTCCCAGGGTGCTGATTACTGCTCCGATTGTGCTCGATGATCGGCGTGTGTGGGGAGCGCTGGCTGCCATAGGCCAGCCGCCGCGCCCATATGGTCGACTTATCCACGTTATGGAGGGGTTAGCGCAGCAGATAGCCAGGATACTGGTTTTGGAGCGGTGCCCCGATCAGCCGGAGAGCCCTGCTGCGTCGCAGCAGGGTGAGCGCCCCATGTTCTCTTTTGGTGCTCCGCAGGATGTCCTACTGCATGAGCTGCGCACACCCCTTAGTGCAGCAGGCTATGCGCTGGAGGCTTTAGAGCGTCTGCGGACGGATCCTCATTTGGTGAGCGAGGGATCGGCACAGGTGGAAAGGGGAGGACGTGATGAGCCGGGATATGGGCAGCAGGTCCGCGAAGAGTATCTTCTGGACACTGCCCGGCTTGGAGTCATGGAAGCGCAAAGTATTCTCCGCTGGTATAGTCAGTTGCGAGCCCTTGCTGGAGAATCTGCTTATCTCACGATTGCGCCTGTCGCTATGAGCGAAGCGATTGAGCGCGCCATGCGATTATTGCCGGCTGCTGCCGCGCGTGTGCGCCTCGATCTGGCCAGCGATCTGCCGCCAGTAGCTGCCGATCAGATGTGGCTTACCCAGGTCCTGCTCAATCTGCTGGATAACGCAATCAAATACACCCGTCCGCCCGATTGTGTACAGGTAACGGCAAGACGGAGCGTTGCCCAGCGTGTGCTTGTCTCCGTAACCGCTCCTGGCTCTGGTATTCCTGCTCATGAGCAGGCAACGATTTTCCGCCCCTATGTGCGCGCCAGCGAGCAGCGTATGGGCGAAGGGGGGCCATCATGGCGCGCCGCTGGCGCAAAAGGCAGATGGGCGGGTGGCGTGGTGTCCGATGACTTGATCAGTCGGGGTCTGGGTTTGAGCATTGCCAGGTATTTTGTGACAGCGATGGGTGGTGATATCTGGGTGGAAAGCGATGGCTATAACAGCACCACCCTTTCCTTCACCCTGCCCATCGCATCTTAGCGAACCAGTATGAAGGAGGTTGAGCCTATGCGCTGTCCACAATGTGGTGCTGAAACGCCAGATGATGAGTGGAATTGCACCTCCTGCCGTGTCAATCTTTACTGGGCGCATCAGCATTATGAGGAGCTGGCCCGCATTCGCGCGGCGCAGGGCCTGGATAGCCGCGCCAGCACGCCATCCTTTCTGATCACCAGTAGCAAGCGCGAAATGAGTGAGCGCATCAGGCGAGGCGGCCGGCTTGAGAACAAGGTTCGTGCCATTGCGCGGCGGGTTATGCACGGCCAATCTACCGAGCGGCCATAATGGCAAGATGGGAGGTTGAACCAGCGGGGATGGGAAGGCGTTTTGTCTCTGGCTGATCAGGGCTGCGCTGCTGAAGCAGGAGCTGGAATGCTCCTGCCCGGTGAATTCAGTTCCTGGAGCAGCGCCGGATTGGCCCCATCGATGGGGGCCATACCCTTATGCTGTACCTTATAGATTGTGACCCAGAAGCGTGCGTTGCGAAATGTGATCAGCGGAAAGGAGTGCTGCAACGCTTGCAGGAGCAGCGGCATGGGGTAGGCATGGGCGTCGATCATTAAATCGCTGTCGGCCATGATGTAATCGATGTTGTTCCAGTTGTTATGGAGCAGGGTATCGTAGATGGCCGGGTCGGTCGCTGCGACCCAGTACATCTCTACCCGATCAAAGGGCGCGCCATCGCCGCTGGCCAGTCCCCCCTCTGCGCGCATGTCCAGCCAGTCGTAGTGGCTTGCCAGAATCATCGCCGAGCGGGGAATATGAGCACTTGCCCATTGGAGTGCCGCGATCTGGGGGCCCGTCTCATTCGCGGTAAAGTTCGTTTGATTGAGCTGCACATCGTGCGGAATCAGCGCGATGAGCAGGCCGAGGAAGACGAGGGGCACGAGCCGGCGCACGAGGGCATGGTTTGTCCACCAGGGGACGTGGGCAACCAGGGAGACAATGGTATCGGCGAGCAGGGCGATGTTCAGGGCCAGGAGTGGAATCAAGGGGATAATATAGTAGGTAAAGGTGACGCCGCCCCGACCCAGAAACAGCAGATAGATCAGTGCCAGCAGTGCGACGATGCGCAATGAAGACTTCCGCCAGCCAAACAGGAGATTGATCCCGACGGTACCTACCCCACCGAGTATCAAGACGGCGTCATCTTGCTTCCAGAAGTTCCATTGCTCGGTAAAGGATCCCTGCGAGCTCCCCCGGCTGGCCTGATCCAGAAAGGTAGCGATCAGGCTCACATGGGGGTGTGAGCCGCCCAGCAGCGTCCCGGTTGGGAACAGTTCCCCCTTAAGGGCGGCGAGCAGCAAGAAGAGGGAGACCATCGCCAGGGCGATATAACTGAACACGATCACTGCAAAGCGCCGCTGGAATTTGGCGGCCTGGAGCCAGGCGGCATAAAAGAATATAGGGAAGAGGACCACGATCGTCTCCTTCGAGAGGAAAGCGAGGCCAAGCGCGAGCGCACTGGCGATAATGACGCGCATTCTGTTGGCGCTCGCCACGAGCAGATAGAGGGCGAGCAGCATCCAGAAGGTTGCGATATTGTCGAGCAGCACCTCCCGTTGGTAGTAGACGCCGAGAGGTGAGAGGGAGAAGAGCGCCATGGCGAGGAATGCCGGCCAGGGGCTCCCGGTCCACCGGCGGGCAATCAGATAGACCAGCAGGGCTGAGAGGGTGAAGATGCTGATCATGAAGACGCGGCCAGTATTGATTGCTGTGCCAAAGGTAAAGAAACCGCCGGTTGCCGCGCACCAGGCCGCGATCATGGCCCAGCCCAGCGGCGGATGCCCGTAGCTATATGTATAGGGGTAGATCTGGCCATGGGCGACGGCCCAGGCCGCCGACATGTAGACGCCTTCGTCTCCCTGGTAGCGCGGATAATTGAACATATTGGCGATATGCGCCAGAACGCCGCCAGAGAGGAGAAGGAGGACGCCAGCCAGTTCCCCGGTCAGGGCCAGTGGCCATGCGCGCAGCCGCGTAAGTGGGGGAAACCGGCCCAGCGCGGGATGTGCCATACCACGCCTTGCCGTGCGTATGGCTATTGTTCTACTCGTGATCATGCCAGCCGTATCTCGCATCATGCGCTGTACTTCTCCTTGGCATCTTGCCTGTTGTTGTGCTCCTGTTCCTGGCGCCGGGCCGGCTCATTTACCGGGGGTGAAGGACAGTCTGCGGAAGAAGCCACCTGGAGGGATGTCTTACCGCCAGGTCTGAACTTTATTTTTGGATGGGGCAGGCGCCGCCGACCGCCATCGCGGGTTCGTTCTGCACCCACGAATGTTTCAGCAGCTGGCGACTCGGGTGAGGCTTTGCCCTCCTCAGCGCTGGCAGCGGCCGGTGTGAGGTTGCGATGAATACCTGTATGGGCTGTCTTCTCCCAATCGGTGCGATGGCGGAGTTGACGATATACCGCGCGGAGCGCAGCGAACGCCAGGGCCCACTGATAGGGGAAAAAGCCCAGCACCATGGTACAGAATGCCAGCCAGGAGATCTGTTGTTTTTGCACGCGGATAAACTCGATCAGGCCAGCCAGCTCAACGCATGCCTGAAGGATCAGCATGTAAAGCGGTAGGAAGGTGAGCAAAGCCAGCCACACCGGCAGCTTTACTAGAACGATCGTTACCAGCGAGACAGGCAGCATCAGGGCAAACAGCGCCTGGATGTAGGAGCCCATCAGCACATAGGCAGCGAGCATGCGCTGTCCAAATGTGGGCAGGCGTAGCCACTGGCCTTTCAGCAGCACCTGGAGAAAGCCCTGGTTCCAGCGGGTCCGTTGCCGCACCAGCGCTTTCAGAGTTGGTGGAGTCTCCTCACGGGTGACGTGCTCGTCGTCACAAATGATACGAATGCGTGCTCCTGCTACGCTGAGCCGGATGCCGATATCGGCATCTTCGGTGAGGCAATGTTCATCCCAGCCGCCCAGTTCCTGCAAGAGGGAGCGCCGCACGAAAACCGTGTTGCCCCCCAGGGGGACGGTGCCTGACCAGCCGAAGTAATGGAGCGAGGATTTGTACCAGAAGAAATATTCCAGGACATTGAGCGGGCTATACCAGCGGGTATGATAGTTCATGAGGTGCACGCCACCTTGCACAACCTCTACTGTCTCGTTCATCATGGTCGTATTGACAATCTGGAAGATGTCGGTATGTGGATCGTCCTCGGCGTCAAAAATGGTGACAACGTCATTGGTTGCGACTGCCAGGCCTTTGTTCAACCCATGCGGTTTGTTGATCGGCTGGTCAGCGAACACGATAAGCTGGACATGTTCTTTGCCCGGCTGGGCCAGCTTTTCCTGGACCCTGGCGATGGTCGCGGTATCACTGGCCTCGCAGATGACGATGATCTGGAGGAGTTCTCGCGGGTAGTTTGCCTGGCAAATCTTTTCAATCGTATCTCCGATAACGGCCTCCTCATGGCGGGCTGGCAGTAATACTGTGAAGGAGAGGGTGGGCTCAATGAAATGCTCCGGGCTCCGATTGAACGTGGCTCGCTCGGGTTCCTCCCAGATGAACAGGCGCAGGCGAATATTGAACAGGCTCTGGATGCTCATTAACAGGATGACAACGATGTAGATGCCAAGCAGGATAGTGGTAATCACGGTTGCTCCTTACCACGATTTTGATGTTTAGCGGTTCTGCAAATCTACCGAATCGAGATACAACGGTCCCGAATAGGGGGGATATCCTCTGGCGCCGAGAATCATGAGACCCAGCTCTTGTATCGGCGTCTGCACCTGTGCCGGGATTTGATAGGATACCACTGTCCATTGGCCAGGGGTCAGGGCAGGGAAGAGCCCATTGTGCCATAGCCAGTGCTTATCGAGGATGTAGATGGTCGCAACCAGTGGCGGTGCGCCAGCCGGTACATAGACATGGGCAACGATCCGGCTATTCTGCCGTGCGTTTGTGGGTAGCGGGATGTAGACAAACGCCTTAGTGGTGGCAGAGAGGTTTGTCACCTGGAACTCCAGCGAATTATGGCCGGCGAACGCCTGGAGATCGCTGGTGACGGGATTTGCGGCTGCACCGCGTGCCAGCCAGCCATCGGTGCCGTGCTCAAAGTTATAGGTTGCTGCGTCCAGAGTGACGTTGTCACCGGGGGCACGCAATCCTGGCACTGGCACCGGCAGGGCGCCGACGATCAGCGCGAAGTCCAGGATGCTTGCTACCAAGGCTATCAGGCTCACGGCCAGCACCAGCCAGAGGAGCCATGGTGCTGACTGTTTTCCTCCTGACCATTTTCGCCATTGTAGCAGCGATGGTCGTCGCACGGCTCTGCGGCGATCGAAAATGCCCCTATGAGGCTCTTCTTTATCTGCCGTTGCACCGGTCACCGGTGTTTCCACGAGCAAGCCATCCTGTGCCCGCCGCACGCGTCGTCGCGGGTGAGCAGCCAGTGGCCGTACCCTGTTCGATGGCACGGCGCTATCAGTATCCTGCTCAGAGGGTTGTGCTGCCGTTGAATCTTCCATCGGCCTCGCTCCTCACGTTCTTGTGCTTCTGGTCGAGAGCAGAGATGTTTTCCTCCTAGATGGAGCTTCGTGGGAGTGGACTCCTGCCCGCCTGGGGTTATTTGGGCAAAGGCTCCATGGTAATTGGACCGGCCTGTCCGGTTGCCAGGGCCTGAGCCGGCGGTGCATAGAGGAACACCTGCCCGCCCCCGCCACGGTAGAGCACCATGCAGGCGGCAGCATAGGGGGGCAGGCGCAGTCGCGCAGTATGCCAGGCGCTGAAACGTTGCACAGGGCTCACTGTAACTGCCGCCTCCAGAGCCGACTTGTTGATCAGCATGAGTGTAACCGTATCATGTGCTGCGTCCGTAGCGGCGTAGAGGCTGACGACGTTATCTCCGCTATCTACTGGGATGACGTCTGGTGCCATGTGGGTATAGAGTTGCATCACGCGGTACAGCGGGGTCGGATCGCCAGCCATGGTGAGCAGCGCATAGGGATGGCTCACCCCACGCGCCGCAAAGAAGTCCACATAGTTCACGTGCTCTTCCAGCAGTATTCCCAGGGTGTTGGCCCACCATAGCGCCGTCGCCAGTGGACTGGCGATCTGGCCGCCCAGCGCGCTGGTGTTGATCTCGGTAATGGCGATGGGCAAATCTGTGCCCATCACCTGATGGATCTGCTTGCGCAGCAGGGGCAGGGCATAGCGCCACTCATCTGCGGTGGCGAACAACAGGCTGGTTGAGTCAATGTTTGCGACAAACGGGTAGCGGTGAAGAGATACACCATCAAGGATCTGCCAGTTATGGGCGCGCTCGAAGGCCAGGACGCCCTGGAGAAAACCCGTCAACCATGGTGTGCCGTGGGCATCAAACGGCGGAGCGTCTGGCCCATTGTACTGGCTCAGTTCCGGGCCGAAGATCTGAATTGTGGGATCGGCCACCTTCATCGCTGTCGCGAACGCGATGAAATCGTGCACGTAATCGGCCACCGTATAGTCTGGCCCACGCTGATCTGGCTCGTTGCCGATAGCCCAATAGTGAACGGGCAGGAAGGGGGCATTGGGATACTGCTGCCGGATAGGATTGTGCGGGTTATTGCAGTAGCTCACCAGCGCTGCTGCTGCCGCTGGCGTGCTACCCCGCAGCCGTACCTGGATGAGTGGGGCTGCATGCACCTGTTGCGCCAGGTGTAGAAATGCGTTGACCTGCTGGTATGAAACGGTATGGGCCTCGCCCCAGGTGCCGCCGGGGAACCGGAGCATCGTGATCCCGGCGCCTATCAGGCCCTGAATAGTATGAGGGCCGTAAGGCATGAAACCATAACTTCCATCGGCTGCCTGTGTGCCGGCTGCTGGAAAGACGTTTACCCCAAAGACATATGGGCTGCGCGCCGTGCTTGTGCGCAGATCGATGTTGATCGGTTGCTGGTTCTCAATGTGGACCATCAGGAGATCATCTGCGCCGCTGAGTCCAGCAGCGAGCTGCGTCGCTAACACCGCAACGACGATGAGCAGCACTACCAGGAGTATGCGTAACCAACGTTGCCAGCGAGGTTTTCTGGGGCGAGCATACACCCCGTAACCGATCCGGAGCGCACCAGGATCCACCGCAGCGCTGCCGGGTTGTCCTGATGTTTCTGTCTGCATCCTGTCCTCTGTTCGTAGCTAAGGCCAGACCTTCAGTCTCGTACCTTGTCCAGTACGTGTTTACTGTACGGACTACCACTGATGCCACTCAAGCCTATTGGTATCATCCTGCCCACACTTCGGTATCTGGCCCTGTATCTTGCGTATGCCAGTGCTGGTTTTTCCTGGCCTCGGTGACGAATCAGATGCTATAATCGCGCCTGTTGAGGAGGTTTCGCATCGGGATGGTTCTGAAGGCGCTTGCAAAGCGTCCAGAGTCAGGAGAGCAGGTCTGGAGGCGGGACATTGGCGCTTCCGGGGGTGAAACAGTATCAGTGTGAATGATGAGATCGAGAATGCGGCTATGCTGGAATTCAGTGAACTATCGCCAATAGATGGATCGCTCGCGGCGACGGAACCGCTAACCAGGGAGTATTGCAGCGAGCCAGTCTGGCGCCGCTCTGTGCCGGTGGTATCATTCTTCGTGCTCCTGGTGATTGGGGTATTGCTACGCCTTATCGGCATCACCCGCCAGAGCCTCTGGCTCGACGAAGCTTTCAGCGTCTTCCTGGCGGCCCACTCCTTCCCGGTTATCCTGAAATTCGTCGCCGGCTCGGATGCCCATCCTCCGCTCTACTACCTGATCCTGCATGTCTGGCTGGTCTTTGGCCCATCAGTACTGGCGATGCGTCTGCTATCGGCGCTGGCCAGTATTGCGTCCCTGGTGCTGATGTTTCTACTGAGTTGCCGTCTGGCAAATCGGCGCGTTGCTCTTCTCGCCACAGCCCTCCTGACGCTCTCTGCTTTTCAGGTATGGTATGCCCAGGAAGTGCGCATGTATGCGTTGACCACCCTTGCCGTGCTCGCCGCTCTCTATGCACTGGTCCGTGCCAGACAGCGCGGTGGGTCTGGCAACTGGCTGCTCTTTATTGGTGCCATGCTTACTGCTCTTTACCTGGACTACAGTGCCTTCTATGTCTACAGTGCCCTGGTCATCTGGTTTATTATGATCGGCTGGCAGGATGCACGCATCCGCGTTCCCTTTGTTCTGAGCGGCTTTGCCCTCTGCCTGGCCTATCTACCCTGGCTGCCGGCTTTCTGGCAGCAGCTTGGTCATATTGGCGGTCTGACGGCCTGGATTGCTGGTGCCAACGGGAGTGGTGTAATCGGGGTCTTTCGCGATCTGTTCTTCAATCGTACCAATCTTGCCAAGCCGGATAGTGGGCTGGTGGCGATGGTACTGGGCGTGCTCAGTCTGGGATTTGTAGCTATTGCCTTCTGGCTGCCGCGCCGCGCGCCTGCCTATCCACTGCTGGCCTTCTGGCTGGGCTGGCCATGTATACTGGGAATCGCGACGGAAATTCTCAACCATCCGATGCTCATTGCTCGCAACGTGATGGTTGTACAGCCCGCGCTCTTTTTGCTCCTGGCCCTTGCTGCGGAAGCGATATGGGAACCATATGCGCAAGGCAGACCGGTACCGGTACGTCTGGTCCTGCTGGTGATCTGCCTGGGCATCTTCATCGTCACCAACATACAGGCCCAGGCGGTCAGCTGGAGCACGACTGTGAAAGAGGATTGGCGGAGTGCCGCTGCTCTGGTTGCCGCCAATGAGCATGACGGTGACCTGGTTCTCTTCAACGCCTATTTTACGCAGATGCCCTTCGACTATTATTATCACCGCGATATCGGGCTCCGCGAGCCGGTTGTTGTGGAGCGAGGCTACCAGCTCGAAGAGTCGCTGCTCTATGCTGATCTGGCGCAGACCAGCCCGGGCATGGTATCCGGGCCAGATATGTCTGGCTATGCCCATGTCTGGCTTGTGCTCAGCCACGCCGGTGTGCCCGATAATGCAGCCGTCCCACCCTGGATCGCTGCCCATTATCAGTTTGTCCGCGAATGGCGATTTGTGGGGATTACCGTGCGGCTCTATCAAGCGCCACTCACCTGAGGGTAGGAATCGTATGCATCTGTCCATACGAACCTCGCTGTCTGTTCGTGAGCTCTTGATCTGGTTGGCGCTGGCTCTTGTTGTGGTTCTTGGTGGCTGGCATCTCTTCATCATTGGTGGTGCAGACAATAGCCCGCTGCTCAGGCAGGCGTTGCGTGTGGAGAGCTCCACGATTGTTCCGGTCTCACGGCCAGACATAGTGCGGGTGAGCATCCTGGTGACGGTCGCTAACACCGGGACACAGACCATTACGCTGCGCCCCGGTGATTTTGCTCTTGTCTCTGGCCAGGGGGATGTATTGGGGCGGGCTGGCGTGCCGCAGCCGTCAGATGCATTCAGCGGTGCGATTGCACCTGGAGGTGTACGCACCGGTCTGCTGACGTTTCTCACGCCGGCAGCAGGGCTATCTCAGGCATATTTGCTTTACCACCCTGATCAGGGCAATGTCATCTTTTATGCTCATCTGACCTTCGCAGCCACGCTGCCCAGCCAGACTATCCTGACAACGATTACCGAGCATCCGTTGAATGATGGTGCCGGCATGCCATGGGGTATGGCAGTAGATGCTGCTGGCGATATCTGGTTTGCTGAGCCCGGTTGTAATTTCACCCCTATCTGTCCGTCTGATACGCCGCCGGGGCAGCTTGGCGAATTTGTTGCCGGTGCGCATACGGTGAATTTCTATACTCTGCCTGATATCGCTGGGAATCAGCCGCTGTTTGTTGCCCTGGATGGTGCAGGGAACGTGTGGTTCACGACGCCTGATAACAGTATGATTGGCGAGTTTGATCCACGAACCCGACGTTTTGTCGGGCAATGGCCGGTGATACCGGATAGTGGCCCCTGGGACCTGACCTTCAATAAAGGGGTGATCTGGTATACCGAATATTTTATCTCCGGTATTGGCGAGTTTAATCCGCAGACGCATACCTATCGGGACTTCGCGACGCCCACCCTGAACAGCCATCCTTATGGCATTGCCGGCGGCGATCCGGTCAATGACAATCTGATCTGGTTTACCGAGAACAACAGCAGTGTGGCGCGGATTGGTGTGCTGGACACAGCCAGTGGCCATATTGCCGAGTATCCCATTCGTGCGCGCTCGGCGAGCGAGCTTACGCCGCACTTGCTGGCGCTCGACTATCGTGGCGACCCCTGGTGGACAGAAGGTTTTATGCGCGCGATAGGCACACTAGATCCAGCTGTGGCCGTACCTGGTCGCTGTGGCACCAGCCATGGGGATTGCCGGGGTGTGCGGGAGTTTCCGCTGCCGCCTGCACCGCATAGCTGTCCCCACTCACATGTGTCGGGCATTGCTATCCAGGATAAGCAATTTATCTGGATAGATGACTCGGGCTCTGGCCAGGTGGGCAATTACAATGTAGCTACTCATCAGTTCACCCTCTATGACCTGGGCAGTTGCGAGGCCCATCCTTATGACGGGCTTGTCCTTGGTCCCGATCGGCATATCTGGTGGGATGAGCAGTTTGCCAATGCCTTAGGCGAGTTGATTCAATAGGGAGTTGTTCTATGGATGTGCTAAGATTGCTGTTGCTGGCTGCCCTACTTCCCGGGCTGTTCTTGCCCGGATCAGTTATTGCTGGCAGGAAGCAGTATCCAGCCGACGTGGGTCTGGCAACCGTTATCTTGCCTGGTGAAACGTTGCGAATCAGCACACCGGTGATCACACTGGCCACAGCACCGGCCAGCGCGCAGGTGCATATCACAGTGACGGCCATAAACACGGGAAAGCGGCCTTTTATCCTCCGGCCAGGCGATTTTATGCTCGCGGCTGAGGGGGATATCTTTGGGCAAATTGGCGCACAGCCGGCCTCACTTACCGGTGCGGTCCTGCCCGGCACGGCGCGCTCCGGGCGCCTTACCTTCCTGGTGCCGGTGGCTGCGCTGCCAGACGCTTTCTTTGCCTATCAGGCTGAACGGAGAAACGTTGCGGCGCGCATCCCGTTGTCCTGGCTATCCATGGCTGTCTCCAGAGCTAACGCCACGCCACTGGCCACGATTACGGAATACCCGCTGAACGGTGGCGTAGGTGATCCGTGGGGCACAGCCATTGATGCGTCGGGAGATATCTGGTTTGCGGAGCCTGGCTGCGACTTTGCGCCGACCTGCTCTTCTAGTGCTCCGCCAGGCCAGATCGGCGAGCTGCTCGCCGGATCGCATGCGCTGCGTTTCTACACACTGCCGGATATCACAGGTAACCAGCCTATATTTCTGGCCATAGATAGGTCGGGCAATATCTGGTTCACCATGCCCAACAACAGCATGATCGGCGAGTTCAACCCGAGCACGCAGCAGTTTGTGGGCCAGTGGCCGGTCACGCCAGGTAGCGGCCCGTGGGATCTCACCTTCAACAAGGGGATGATCTGGTATACCGAACACTTTGTATCCAGCATTGGTGAGTTCAACCCGAATAATCACACCCATCGGGACTTCCCGACACCTTCGCCCAACAGCAATCCCTATGGCATTGCTGCCAACGACCCGGTCAATGGTGATCTCATCTGGTTCACTGAGAACAATAGTAGTGTGGCGCGGATTGCGGTCCTGGATATTGCGAGGAACTATCAAATCGATGAGTTCCCCATCCGGGCTCAGCTTCCGAGCGATCTTACTCCGCATTTGCTGGCGCTGGATTATCGGGGCTTTCCGTGGTGGACGGAGGGCTGGGTACGGGCGATTGGCGAGCTCAACACGAAGCTGGCTATACCGGGCCAGTGTGGGACCTCCTCTGGTGATTGCCGGGGCGTGACGGAATACTATCTGCCCCCACCGCCGGCCAGTTGCTCGAGCAGTCATGTCTCAGGGATCGCCATTCAGGGAAAGCAGCTCGGCTGGATAGATGACTCTCTTTCTGCTCAGGTCGGCAGCTTTGATCCGTATAGCAAGCAGTTTACCCTCTATGACCTGAGCAATTGCAATGCTCACCCGCATGATGGCCTGAACCTTGATGCATCGTTCCATGTCTGGTGGGATGAGGAGTTTGCCAATGCTCTGGGCGAGTTGATCCAGTGATCGTTCGGGCGTTTTGATGATGCGGAGTATTGTCGTCTGGGGCGGGGTATACTGGTTGCGCCGGCGGGCGAGACGCCCGTCGCGCGGAGTGCGACGTTCTCAAGGATACCTCCAGTATGAGCGCATGGTGGTTTGACTATTATAGCAAATTAGAGCAAAAAGGTTATTACACGGTGGCGGCGGCGGGAGCAGCCGCTAGCATATGCTCCTCCCGATACCACACTGCCGCCAATCGCACTCCCTCGCGCAGACTCACGCGCGGTCGGTAGCCGAGTTCGACACGCGCCTTATCGATGCTGTGCCGGTTGTCAGTGCCAAAGAGCTTGACGCCCAGCCGTGTCACGATCGGTTGCTTCTGGCTACGGGTTAGCGCTGCCACCTGCTCGGCGGTGAACGCTGCGGCGTAGAGCGCACGGTAGGGTACATGGATGTGTGGCGGCTTCACTCCGATCTCTTGCGCAATGGCTCGCAAGAAGGCCTCCTGGGTAAGCGGCTGATCGTTGGAGATATTGTATGCCTGTCCAATGGCGCGCTCGCTGCTCGCTGCCAGGATCAAGCCCTGCACGACATCGGTGACGTAGACGAAGGGCAAGGCGTTGCGCCCGGAGCCAACGATGATTCCCTTACCGGCGCGCAGCCGATCGGCCATCCGCCCGAAGTGCAGCCGGTCCCCAGGGCCGAAAAACGTACCTGGCCGGATGATTACCGCTGGCAGGTGCTCATTGGCAATCAGCCGCTGAACTACTCTGTCTCCTTCTGCTTTGGTCATGGCATAGGGCTCCGGGAAAGGCGTCAGGGGAAAGTCTTCACGCGCGGGCTGTCCCAGATCCATGCCGTAGACCGTCCAGGAGCTGATGTGGACAAGCCGGCGCACACCTGCTGCCAGTGCTGCCCGACAGACGTTCTCAGTGCCCATCACATTCACAGCGTGATAGTCACGCAGGGGGCGCCAGACCCCCATCATGCCAGCCAGGTGGAATACAATGTCTACCCGCCGCATTGGTGCGGTCAGCGTACCCGGCGCGCGCACATCGCCACGATAGATGGCAACATGGTGCTCCTCCAGCCAGCGAGTATCTTCATCGGGAAGGACGAGCGCACGTAAACTATCGCCACGCTCTTGCAGCGCGGTGATCAGGTGGCGACCAAGTAGCCCTGTTGCACCGGTGATCAAGATTTCCATCTTTTCCTCCACGATTCGGGGCGGCGCAGCTTGCTGGCCGGCGTGAAACCTGGCTTCATGCCGGCTGAAGGCTGGTAGCTGACTGCTGATAGCTCATAAACCAGGCCACACTCATCTGCACACCGGTGGCCAGATTCACCTGCGGCGCGAAGCCCAGTTCGCGCCGTGCCCGGCTGATGTCAAAGCGATTCTCTCCACCCAGCAATTGCAGGCCATAGCGCGTGATCGGTGGTGGCCGTTGCCTGCGCAACAGGTGTCCTCCTGCCTCAGCGATCGCGCCTAGCAGCAGGGCTGGACGGTAGGGAATGTGTCGGCGGGGTCGTGGTGCACCCAGGGCATCGGCGATGGCATACAGGTAGTCACGCTGCGTGACTGGTTCATCGTTCACCAGCAGATAGGCTTTGCCGATCGCCTGGGGGGCCTCGCTCGCCAGCAGAATGCCCTGGGCGACATCGCGAACATAGATCAGGGGCACATGGTTGTTGCCAGATCCGATTATCACCATCTTCCCCTGGTGGATCATCGTCGCGAAGCGAGCAAAGCTGGCCGTATCGCGCGGACCATAGATCCAGCCGGGGCGCACGATGGTCACTGGCGCTGCACGCTCATGGATCATTTTGGCAAGAAGCTGCTCGCCCGCGACCTTGGACCGGCTGTAAGGATTTGGCTCGCTGCGCAGCGGCGCTGTCTCATCAGCCATACCGCCGACATCGTTGCCATGCACGGTAATCGAGCTGACATGAACGAAGCGTCGTACCCCTGCGGCCAGTGCAGCTTCGACCAGCCATTTGAGCCCGCGCACATTGATTGCTCGGTACTCAGCCTCTGGCCCCCATGGGCCGGTACGCGCCGCGCAGTGCAGGATGCATTCGATGCCCTGGATCGCTCCCTCCATGGAGGCGCGATCTGCCATATCGCCCCAGTAGATTGTCACGCCAGAGTGTGCCAGCCGACTGGCATTCTCCCCAGGCCGGATCAAAGCGCGTACCGGCTCTCCGCGCTCCACCAGGAGATCCACCAGGTGGCTACCGAGCAGGCCGGTTGCCCCCGTCACCAGCACCGTCATAACTGCCTCCCAGACAAGATAGCGCACTCCTGATAGCTCATTGTGGCATAGGGAGGGCAGCTGAGGAGAGGAGCGAATGTATCAAGGGCTGTCACCATTGGTATCTCCGCTGGGGTGCATTTCTGCCAAAACGCATGCTGTTTGCCGATATCGCCAATAGTGTGGCGCTGGAATCATGGTCTGCCTGACTGGCCAGGCAGCTGAGTCCCCGGCCTTCCTTTCCATTATTGACCTGGAAAATCTCTACCGGCCAATCAGACATGTCAAAGCGCGCGACCGGTGTGGCATGCGCCAGTGCCTCTTCTACCAGGCGCAATTGATAGTTGTGGGCGTCAGCCACCAGGCCGGGGTCCGCCGCTACATAGTCTATATTGTGCCAATCGTTATGGAACAGGCGATCGCGGATGGCCGGATCGAGTGCAGCCTGCCAGTACATGTGAGCGAGCTGATAGGGGATGGGCAGATCGTGGAGGTCTGTCCACATATAGGGATCGATGATGATGCTATCACATGGCGGCACGTGCTCTTTTACCCAGTTGAGAGCCTCCCGCTGAGCGATCACCGCCGGGGAGGTTTTCCAGAGCAGCAGTGGTTCGCGCCGCAATCCCAGGATAGGGCTGGAATAACTGGCTATGACACCTAGCAGGCAGAAGCTGGCCATAGCAACCTGTGCGCTTCCTGCTGCCACCCAGCTGATGCGCCGGTATTTTGCCAGCAGGGTTTTTATCCCATCGGTGGCTAACCCAAAAGCCAGAGCGATATTGAGTGCCAGGAGCGGAAGCACTGGTATGATGTAGAACTCCAGAACGATACTGCCTCGTACGAAGAAGGCCCACAGCGCCAGCGTGGCCATCCCCATTACACCGAAGAGGCTCCGGTGCCGAGCAGTCAGGAGGGTGATGGCAGCGATGATCGCCAGGAACATCCCCCCTGCCACAAGCAAAGGATCAGCCTTTGCCCATGCATCGGCAGTCTGCCAGAATTTGCTGTGGAGGCTCAAGATGCCACCATCTTTTTCTCGTCCTGCCTGCCATAGCAGCGAGCCGAGCAGGCTCACATGGGGATGGTTACCGCCTAATAGTGTGCCTGGCGGGAAGAGTTCACCTTTAAGCACGGCCATTAACACGTACATGGAAACAATGGCGCTCACAATGGTTGTCCAGCCGACGATGGCAAACCAGCGATGTGATCGATCGGCGCGCAGGAGGATCAGGTAGATGAGAACCGGGATAAGGAAGGTTGACACCTCCTTGGAAAGGATTGAGATGCCCAGAGCGGTAGCGCTCAGCCAGATGCGATTGAGGGAAAGCCGCTTTGAGAGCAGGAGCATGATGCTGAGCAGCATCCAGAAGGTCATAATATTGTCGAGCAGGACGCGGCGATGCAGGTATATTCCGTAGGGTGAAAGGGCAAACAGGAGGCAGGTGATTGTGGCCACGGTGACACGCTGAGCGATACGGCGCGCGATCTGATAGAGCATGCAGGTGGATCCCACCTGCATCAGCAGCATAAGCACCCGCCCGGAATGAATCGCCATGCCGAAGGTGTGAAAGCCACCAGTTAGTGTTGTCCAGGCAGCGATCTGCATGGCGCCTAGTGGGGCATGGCCATAAGTATAGGTGTAGGCATCGAGGTGGCCCTCTTTCATCATTGCCCATGCCTGAGCCATATAGATTCCTTCGTCCTCGAGATAGGTTGGGTAATTGAACATGTTGATGCCGTGAGCCAGGCCGGCAATGATGAGGATTATGACGATCCAGAGCCTTTCCCAGTTTGCTGGCGACCATCGGCTGCACGCGCCAGTCTGTGGTTTGGTTGCCATATGTCGCTCTGGAGCGAGAAGAGCTGCCCCCTGTGGGGTATCTGACCCCACATACAGCCACATGGTCCATTTGTTGTCCATCATCTATCTCCGTGATGCGACGTGACGGCGGGCACCTGGCGGTGTGCCCCGACATGGGCGGTCTTCTCCCAGTTGTGCTGTCGGCGCAATTCGCGATAGACTGCCCGGATAGCACTAATGCCCAGCAGCCACTGGTAAGGCAGGAAGGTAATGGTAATACTGAGGGGCATCAGGAGGGGAAATTTTAAGCCATATTCTTGTGTGAAGATGATCGCTCCCACGAATGTCGTCAGGAACTGGAACAGGAGCGTATACAGCGGCAGGAACGACACCATGGCTGTCAAAAGCGGCAGTTTCAACCACAGTATGGTCACGATAGTTGGTAGCCAAAGGAACATGAGGAAGGCCTGGACAAAGGGATGCGAGAGCGTATAGAAGGCCAGTAATCGCTGGCTTAATTCTGGAAGAGCCAGCCATGAGCCTTTGCGCAGCACTTGCAGGAATCCTTGCTGCCATCTGGTACGCTGCCGGATGAAGGAAGCCAGATTATCTGGAGTTTCCTCACGAGAGACGTGTTGCCGATCATAGACAACGCGGATACGCTCGCCTAATGCGCTCAGGCGCAAGCCAATATCCGCATCTTCTGTCAGGCAGGAGTCATCCCAGCCACCGATGCGCTCAAGCAGACTGCGGCGGATAAAGACGGTATTGCCCCCGAGCGGGATCATACCGGCTCTGGCGTGAAAGTGGAGTCGGCTTCTGAACCAGAAGAAGTACTCCATGCAGTTGTGGACGGCAAACCAGTGGTCGCGGAAGTTCATCAATTGGACGCCGCCCTGGACGATGTGGATCTTTTCCGCCAGCATGATAGTGTTCACCATATTGAAGATATCAGGGCTGATATCGTCCTCGGCGTCAAAGACGGTGACTACCTGATGCGTTGTCCGTGTCAAGCCAACGTTGAGCCCATGCGGTTTATTAATCGGCGGGGTGGCAAACGTCTCGACGCGTATCTGGCTGGAGCCGATCGCAGCGATCGCCTGTTGTGCCTCGGCGATGGTACCCTGGTCATCGATATGGCAAATCACCACAATCTCTAACAAGTTCGCCGGATAGTGCACCGACCAGATGCGCTTGATAGTCTCAGAGATGACAGCTTCTTCGTGTCTTGCTGGCAATAAAACAGAAAATGAGAGTTGAGCAGGCAGAAACAAACACGGACCACTACTTGCTTCCAATTTCTCTGAGTGCTCCCATGAATAAAGCATTAGATATAGAGAAAAGAGAGATTGAGCGAATAGTAAAATTGATATAAATACTATGATAAAAGAAATCAAGCTCTATTCTCCATTCTATAATTCGATTATGTGCAATGATAAGTGATAAATTTTTTTCTTTAGCGTCCAAAAGTATGTGGCTCGCGATACAATGGTATCAACACAGCTTTCACAATGCACAAGGTAATCTGATCGGAGACGTTTATCCTCTTTTATGATAGAGGCAATATTATCCTGCCTGGTGCAGACGTCTCGTCTGCACTCCCAGGGGCGAGGGGCTCGTACAGATTCGGCGCTGCACCGTGGTGAACCGGCAGTTCGCCGGTCTGGGCGGTATCCTTGCTCGCTGTGTGTCTGGTCCGCTAGAGGCTGCTAAGCCGAGTGGATGGTCTCAGGGGTGATGCTTTCCTGGCGTTAGAATGATGGTCGTGAGTGAATAGGGTGGTATGATCTGAGTGAAGGTGCGGCTAGCGCCTGATCGGATGCTCCAGGAGATCGCAGTGCTCTGCATGCCATATGAGTAGACGGTCGCCCTGGATGCAGGGGTGTAGCCAGAGAGGGCCAGTGAGACCGCATAGCTGGTGCTGGCATCTTTATTGATGAGGAGGATAGCAATATTGCCGTTTGCTCGCATCACGGCATGGGCGGACACCAGACGTTGCTGGGATGCGGCTGTGGCCATACGGTCCCCTGGCGCGCCGATAATGGTGAGCATCTGTAATCCATAGTATGGCGGAAATGGCGTATTTGCTGGCGGTTCGCACACGCCGGCAGCACATGTTCCGTTGGCAAGGACGCCGACGTCGCCGTAGTTGGCAGTGCCAAACAGTGATGGCCGGTTATTGCCGTTTGTCTCTATCCCATTGTGCAGATCCCACCAGCTCACATTTGCTGCGCCATTTTCCAGCCAGGTCATGTAGCTGTCGGCGAGAAAGAGCGCATTTACCAGGCTGACCTGCTGCTTGCCCGGATTACCCGTATTTGTTTCACCGACCAGTATCTGTATATCTCGCGCGTGTGTGCCGCAATACCGGCTGATTTCTGAGCGGAGCCGGGACATGATGGCTGGAATCTGGCTGGTAGAAGCAAGCAACATGGTATCGGTGCCCCGATAGTCGCCAGGCTCATGCCAGTCTGGGTACCAGTGAATATCGACGAAGTCAATCTGCTTGCAGGTCATAGACAAGATGGTGCGGTTCCAGCTGGCCATCGGCGATTGCTTCACCGCAGGATGCGTATCAGGGATGGTGAGCGCCACGCCTATCTTGATAGATGGATCGACGGCTTTCATCATCCTGGCATACTGCAATACATTCCTGGCGTAGGTGTCCGGACCTTTCGTGGGATGAAGATCTGCTTCCCATTGACCGGAATATGTGCCGTTCCCATAGACTTCATTGCCAATTTCCCAGTAGGTAATGCCATAGTGTCTGGTAATATTCGCGTACCGTACCCATGCCGCTGCTTCTGCCGGGTCGCCACCGCCTGTTCCGGCGATATTGGACCCGTAATTCACGGTGATAAACGCCTGTGCGCCGGTATGCTGTACCACGCCCATGAATGCATCAAAGGTATTGTTGGGGTTGCTGTATCCCCGTCCCGGGGTAATCGCATTATGCTCCCAGTGGTATACGTCGGCGATGGATCCACCGGGAAACCGCAGCATGGTGATCCCGGCCTGACGTAAGAGGCCAGGAACAGCAGTGTCAAGCAGATTGCCATCCCAGACGGCTGTGTTCATGCCAAACGCCGTTGCGGGAATAGTACCACGCAAATGTTGCGGGTTTATGGCGATCTGCGCGCCGGCCATAGATGTCTCCAGCTTGTGCTCCGGTAGTTTGTAAGCCAGGAGCAGTGCCAGCACAATCATTGCAATGAGCAGGAGTCCTCCCAGAAGATGTGATTTGCTTGCCGCTCGCAGGCGACAGGAGACCGGCTTGCGGTGGTGATGCGTGCTGGCGTTCCATGCGAACATACTGGTGTCCTTCAATGCTGTTTCAACCGCTGGACGGTTTCATTATCCCACGGTTTTGCTGGATTGGCGAGACCCTGGCGATGAATTGGTGGTTTTGCCCATTGCATCTGGTCGCCAGGTGTGAATGGCCAGATGCGCTAAAGCGTGATACGAGAGAGATGTCGGGGTGATACCTTTGCTGCTTTGTCTCGTAAGTCCTGGGAGCGACAATACGAGTAGTTGCGGCAGGCTTTGTTGGGCATGCTGCTCGTCGGAAAAGCTGGTATTGTTAACGGTGGACAGTAAAGCAGAAAGGGCTGTTGATGGGGCAAGCCTGTTGGTGTGGGCATGCCGCCTGTGATCCCAGAACGTTGCATGGGCTATTGCGGGGAAAATTTTTGGAGGAGATACCATGCAGGAAACCGTGCCGGCACAGCGAGTAGCATCGTTTCAGGATGTTGTGACCCTGCACACTGGTGATGATATCGCCGGCGCGGCGCGGCGCGCCATTGCAATGCTTGGCGGTATGGCTGCCATCCTTGATGGGCGGCGTATGGCCATCTTAAAGCCCAATTTTGTCGCTGGTCGCCCAGCCAGGACTGGCGCAACCACCAGCCTGGCTCTCCTTGCCGCCGTTGCTGAAGCGGTGCATGCTGCCGGCGCCATGCCGCTTCTCTGCGAATCGCCCGGCACGGAGTTTGATCTGGAGGCAACCTATACTATTCTGGGGTTGGAGGAGTTCTGCCGCCATCACGATATCGGCATACTGCGTCAGATCGATCATTGGCTGGAATTGCGTCCGGCAGGCGCGCGTCGCCTCAAGCGCTTCCGTGTGCCGGCCCAACTGGCTGAAGCCTGCCTGATCAATCTGCCTGTGCTCAAGACCCATGTAGTCTCGGGCATGAGCCTGGCTATGAAGAATCTGATGGGTCTGCTCCCACGTGAGGATCGCCGGGCCATGCATACGCTGGGCATTCAGCAATGCATTGTGGATATGAATCTGGGCCTCAGGCCCGATTTGAACGTTGTGGATGGCAGCGTGGGGCAGGATGGCGAAGGTCCTCTCTATGGTCGGCGTGCCGACCTGGGGGTCCTGGTTGCCGGTTGCGATAGCCTGGCTGTTGATCTCGTCTGCTGCCAGATTGCTCGTGTGGATCCGCTGGCCATCGGCCATTTGCGCCTGGGTCTGGAGCAACTGGGCCCGCGCCAGCCCCGTATTATCGGCGATGCTTGCACATCTGAAAAGTCGTTTGCCCTGCCGCAGGTAAATCCGTTCTATCGCTTTGCCTTCTGGCTGATGTATCCCCTTGACTATCCCTTTTTTCGGCTGACCGGTGAGCATCTCTGCACTGCGCTGTATCATACCGGCCTGGTTGGCACCCGGCCGCACATTCGCCGCGAAGTCTGCACCAGATGTGGCATCTGTGTGCAGACCTGTCCGCTACCTCGAGTGATTGACCTTACCACTCTCCAGATCAATCCCCAGACCTGTGAGCGCTGCCTGCTCTGCTACGAAGCCTGCCCGGAAGGGGCCATTGTTGTCAAGGGAATGAGTGGCGCTACCAGGACGCCGGCAACCATATAAATGGAGCATATGTATGCGCGTACTGATCACCGGTGCAACGGGATTTCTGGGCAGGCACCTGACGCAACGCCTGCTGGCAGATGGTCTACCAGTACGCGTGCTGGCAAGGTCGCCGGCAAAAGCAGAGCCGCTGATCGCGCAGGGAGCCGAACTGGTCACCGGCGATATTACCGACGATACCGCGCTGCGCAGGGGGTTAGCAGATGTGACGGTCGTTTATCATCTTGCCGGCAGGCTCTTTATCCCTGGGGAGCCAGCGGCAACATACTACCGCACGCATGTAACCGGAACGCGTCTGCTACTTGCCAGGTGCCATCAGCATACTGGCCTGGTGCGGTTCATCTATTGCAGCACGACCGGTGTGCTAGGAGTCACTGGCGACTATCCAGCGGATGAAACCGCTCCATACCGGCCAACGAACATCTATGAACAGACCAAGCTTGAAGCAGAATTGCTGGTGCGCGAGGCAAGCCAGGGGGGCTTCCCGGCGGTTATTGTGCGTCCTGGCCTGGTCTATGGTCCTGGTGATCTGCATTTGCTCGGTTTCTTCCAGGCCATACAGCGTCGGCTATTCCGGCCAATTGGCCACCAGCCAGTATGGTTACATCCCATTTACATTGATGATATGACCGCAGCGCTGGTGCACTGTGGTCGGCATCCGCGCGCTGTCGGTGAGTGTTTGCACATCGCTGGCCGCCAACCGGTGACTCTTGCCGCCCTGGCGGCGACCATCGCCAGCACGCTGGGAGTTGCCCCGCCGCGTGGGTGGATTCCCCTGCCGGTCGCATGGGCGCTGGCCACGATCACTGACCTGCTGCCTGGAGGTGTCCGGCAACACGCTCCACTGACTCGCAGTCGGCTCGATTTCCTGACGCATAGCCGGGTCTATGATGTTACTAAAGCGCAGCGTCTACTTGGCTTCGTCGCGGCAACCGATCTTGCTGAAGGCATTGCACGAACCGTTGCCTGGTACCGCGCCGAGGGTTATTTGCCAAAGTATAGGAACCGCTCGTTTGGACTTCTCTCTACCGGGTGGAAGGAGCGGGTGGCGGTAGAGAGCAAGCGACAGCGTGGGGTAGAAGAATAGGCAACCGATCCCTGCTTAAGAGGTGTATTGTGCGGATTCGCGATCATGTGCTCCTCTCTACTGGAGGAGCAGTTATGCTGTATCCCTGGCTGCGGCGGCGTGTCGTTGTGCCCTGGGCGGCCAGCATCCTTATCGATGCCGACCATTATCTCTGGTTCTGTGTTCACGAACGGAGCCTGAGCCCCTTTGCAGCTATGCGTTTCTTCAACCAGGCACAGCCGCCCCAACATCTGGGCACACGCCTGCTCCATAGCCCGGGGATGTTATGGCTGTTTTTGCTGCTGAGCGCGCGCTGGCGCTGGGCGGCGTACTTGCTCCTCGGGATGGCCTTTCATGTCAGCATAGATACCTATCATGAGGTCCGTACCGGGTGTGCGCGGCGTGCTGCCCTGTATCGCGATCGGTTCACCTGCCGGCGCTGTGGTGTGCGCGGGCCCGCTGTCGTTGCCCATCTGCGACAGCAGCCAAAGCTTCTGCCATCCTATCGCCTTGAGTACTTTGAAAGCCTTTGTCCCCCCTGCCATGAGCAGGCACATCGACAGGCAGCTCTCTCTGTCGCCGGCAGCTCCCTAAAATTATCACTGCACGCCGCAACCATGTAAGTGAGGAATTTCATGTTATTAACCAAAGCCTCGCGACTGCGCCGCCTCAACACGCTGGTGGTGCGTATTGCCGTTGGGCTAGTCGTTGCCCTAATCTTTGTATGGGCCTTCACCCGCCTGGTCAACTTGCACAGCGTCTTCCAGCGTCTGGAGCACCTAAATATCGCTTTGGCATTGCTCTGTGGCGCTGTTTTTCTGGGCGCCTATGTGGTCCGTGCCCTGCGCTGGCGCCGCTTTCTCGCTCCCTATCCAGTCAGTATCTGGCGAGCTATTGCGGTCTATCAGGTTGCTATCTTTATCAACTGGCTCCTGCCACTACGCGGTGGTGAACTGGTCAAAAGCCTTCTCCTGTGGCGACTTGATGCCGTTCCTATCAGTCAATCGCTCCCCACCGTGGCGATGGATAAGACGATGGACCTGCTCCCGGCAGTTGTCCTGCTGGTACTCATTCCATTGTTGCCCTTCCAGCTCAGCCAACCCCTCTGGGGATTGCTGCTGACTATTCTGTTACTGCTAGCGGTTGGTGCGCTTTTTCTCGGTCTGGCCGCCTGGCGGCGGCAGACCGCCTTAGCTATGCTTGCCTGGTTTACGGCGAAACTTCCTGCGTTGATCCGTTGCCGTGTTGAGCCGTTTATGATCAGCTTCGTCGATGCCCTGCTGGCGCTTGTTTCCCAGCCGCGTCTGCTGCTGATCGCTACGGCCTATACGGCTGTTGCGGTCTGCCTGGATGCGCTCTTCTGTCTGCTGGCGTTTGCTGCGGTCGGCGCCAACCTCGCTTTTCCCATCGTCCTCTATGGCTACACCTTCTACAACCTGGCCTATATTCTCCCCACTCCTCCTGGCCAGATCGGCAGCAACGAGCTGATTGGCCTGCTGGTGTTCTCTGGCCTGCTCCATATCAGTCGCACGGCGGTGGCGGCGATGTTCCTCTTCTCTCACCCCTGGACGGCTTTTCTGATGATCTGCTCTGGTCTCGTCTGTCTCGGTGCTATGGGGCTTAACCTTCGTGTGGCGTTTTCTCTGGCCCGCGGCACGAAAGACTGATGGCTGGCGTACAGAGATCGATGGGGCGCGGAGCTCTGCCGTGTCAGCGGGATTGATGTGGGAGACATATGCCCTCTCTCCATACGCGCTGTTCAGCCGCGCTGCAAGGTGGTGTTATGCCATTTCTGGAGGGTATGCCGCGCAGCGGGGTAGCGTCGGCTCGCCTATTGCGCTGGTCCTGTGGGCAAATCTGCGATACAATGACTGATAGACTGCTCTCTCTGGCTGGCATAGCTCAGTGGAATAAGTAATTTGAAGGAGTACAAGGTGAAGATTCTTGGACGTGTATCGATCTTCCCGCCGATACCGGCGCGGATCAACCGTCTTTATGAACTGGCATATAATCTGTGGTGGAGCTGGCATCCAGAGGCGCAGGAGCTCTATCGCGAGAGAGATGCGGACCTCTGGGAGCATGTTGGGCACAATCCTGTGCGCTTTTTGAGCAGCATTGCACCTGAACGGCTCGAGCAGGCGGCAGAGGATCCCGTCTATCTGCGGCGCTATGATGCGGTGATGGCTGCCTTTGACGCCTATATGCGGGCAGAAGATACGTGGTTCCGGCGTACTTATCCGCAGTATGCCAACCGGACTATTGCCTATTTTTCGGCTGAGTTCGGCCTGCACGAAGCCATCCCTATTTATTCTGGTGGCCTTGGCGTTCTTGCCGGCGATCACTGCAAAGAGGCCAGCGATCTGGGTCTGCCTTTTGTAGGGGTTGGCTTTCTGTATCCGCAGGGGTACTTCACCCAGCAGATTACCCGTGAGGGACAGCAGGAGGCCATCTACGAGAAGCTGCATTTCGCCGAAGTGCCGGCAACAGCGGCAGTAGATCCAAAGGGGAATGAGATCCTGATCGCAGTTGATCTGCCAGGGCGCCGGGTCTATGCCAAGGTCTGGAAGGTCCAGGTTGGACGCATATCCCTTTACCTGCTGGATACGGATGTTGAGCCCAATAGCCAGGCTGATCGTGTGCTGGCAGCCCGGCTCTATGGCGGCGATGTCGAGATGCGCATCGCCCAGGAGATCGTGCTGGGCATTGGGGGGGTACGTGCCCTCCGAGCGTTGGGTGCCGATCCGCTGGTCTGGCACATGAATGAGGGACATTCTGCGTTCATAGGTCTGGAGCGAGCACGCGAGCTGGTAGCTGAGCGCGGGTTATCGTTTGCTGAGGCGCGTGAAGTGGTGGCGGCGAATTCTGTCTTCACCACCCATACGCCAGTAGCTGCTGGTAACGATGCCTTTGCATTTGACCTAATAGACCGCTATTTTAGCGACTACTGGCCGCAGCTAGGGCTGAGCCGCGAGGAGTTTCTGAATCTTGCCCGCCAGGATCAGCCCTGGGGGCCGAGCTTCAGCATGACAGCGCTGGCCCTTCGCTTCTCGGGTCGATCTAATGGAGTGAGCCGCCTGCATGGTGCTGTTTCGCGCCGGATGTGGGCTTTTCTCTGGCCGGGAGTGGATGTCGACGAGGTGCCTATTACCCATATCACCAACGGTGTGCATACAGCCACCTGGTTGGCTCCAGAGCTGGCCGCTCTCTATGACCACTATCTTGATGCGAACTGGCGCGAGCGACTGGATGATCCGGCGGTGTGGGAGGGCGTGATGGATATCCCCGATGCTGAGCTGTGGGCAGCGCATCAGGAACGCAAGCGCCAGCTCTTTGCCTATGCGCGCAATCGCCTGCGTCGCCAGCGTATTCGTCTGGGCGAAGGGCCCCAGCAATTGGATGAAGTGGATACGATGTTTGATCCGAATGCGCTGACTATTGGCTTCGCCCGGCGCTTTGCCACCTATAAGCGTGCTACCTTGCTGTTCCGCGACCTGGACCGTCTGCGGGCGCTGGTCAACCATCCGGAGCGGCCAGTGCAGTTCATTTTTGCCGGCAAGGCGCATCCGGCGGACGAGCCGGGGAAGGCGTTGATCACGCAGGTATACCAGATCTCACAAGAAGAGGAGTTCCGCGGACGCATCGTCTTTCTTGAGGGCTATGATATGGAAATGGCCCGCTATCTGGTCAGCGGGTGCGATGTCTGGCTGAACACGCCGATTCGCCCGCATGAGGCGAGTGGGACCAGTGGGCAAAAGGCAGCGCTCAATGGGGTACCGAATTGCAGTATCCTCGATGGCTGGTGGGCTGAGGGATTTAACGGGCGCAATGGCTGGTCCATCGGCGAAGGCCGAGAGTACTATGATGCCGCAACGCGCGATGCGGCCGATAGCCGTTCGCTCTATAGCGTATTGGAGCAGCAGGTGGTTCCGGCGTATTATGCTCGTGATGAGCAGGGGTTACCACGCGTCTGGATTAGCATTATGAAGGAAGCAATCCGGAGTATTGCCCCCTCTTTCAACATGAGCCGGATGGTCAAAGAATACACCAATCGCTTCTATGTGCCGGCGGTGCAGCAGGCAGAGCGCTTTGATGAGGAAGGGTATGCGCTCGCGCGCGCGCTGGCAGCCTGGAAGCAGCATGCCATCCAGAACTGGCCCCAGCTCGAGGTCTATGCCAGTGGGCCGCGCGACCGGCAACTTGGTTTGGGTGAGCCCTTCGAGGTGGAAGCACGAGTACGCCTGGGCGCGCTACGTCCTGAGGACATTGCTGTGGAGGTTGTCTACGGCCGTGACGATCAGGGGACGGTTGTGGATATTGCGAGTGTTGAGATGACGCGTGAGCGCCTGGACGGTGATGGCACAGCGCTTTATCGCGCACGGGTCGTTCCGCCGACCAATGGCCTGCTGGTTTACGGTGTGCGCGTGCGCCCGACCCATCCAGCCCTGCCCAATCGCTACGCAATGGGGCTGGTGCGCTGGGCCTGAATGAACCAGCATAGAGAGAGGGTGAGGTTATGCACTGTTTCGCGTGTGGGGCAAGGTTGCCGGATGATGGTGAACAGCCCTGCCCGCGTTGTGGGGCGGTACGTTGCCCACGTTGCCACGAGCCAGTCGCGCAGGGTCAGTACTGCCCACGCTGCGGCTATCCGGTAAGCCCGGATATCCATGTGGAGCTGAGCCATCTTCAATATATTCTGAAGGACCTGGATGCAGCGCTCGCCGCGGGCGAGACAACGGTCTCCTTGACGGCGCTGCGTGAGCGCTATATGGTGCGGTTCAACCAGCTATATACCGGTGGAGCAGATCCCAACCCTCGGCCCTCTCTTCCAGCCAGAACGGAAGCAACCGGTCCAGCCGGGAAGGCGATCACCAGGCCACTGGCCATGTCACCATGGATAGATCAGGCAGTTGCCCCACCGGGGGCTCTTGCTGTGCCGCGGCGGCCATTCTCGTTGGGTGGCCTGCTCGCGGATCAGGCGATCACGCTGATATCGTATCTTGGCGGCTTCCTGTTGCTGGTGGCGACGCTGTTGTTTGTGCTGTACGGCTGGGATGTGCTCTCTGAAGGTGCAAAGCTCGGAGCGGTAATAGCTGTGCATCTGTTCTTTGGGAGTGCAGGCCTGTGGCTGCGCAAGATGCCGCGGCTGCAGGTCGTGAGCCGCGTCTATGGAGGGGTATACGCGCTCTCGCTGCCGCTGGTGGGGCTGGCGGTGTACCGCTTTGCATTGCGCGGGATCGACTTTGCAATCAGCGGGGCGCTGTGTATTGTCGCGATTTATGCGGCTGTCGCTTATCTGGCGCTTGGCGCGCGGCTCCGTGTCAATCTCTATGCGGCATTGGGCCTGAGCGCAGTGGCGCTGGCCATGGTTGCCGGGCTGGCCTGGGCCGGGCTGGGGGCGTGGTGGTGGCCGGTGGGACTGGCAGCGGCTGCGCTGGGATATCTGGCGCTGGGCGCTTTTCCTCAGGTAGTAACCGTCGTTCCCGCAATGGTAGCGCGTTTGCTGGCGGTGATAGCCCTCATTGGCGCAGAGTTATGGGCAGTTGCCACGGCGCTGGCAGGAGCGATAAGAGCGGTCAATACCCTCGAGGCGCAGCCGGCTGATCTTAACCTGGCATTGCTCGCGGCTACAGCGCTGCTCATTGCCTGGGGATTGGTCTGGTGGGGCCAGCAACGCCGTCCCCGGCGGCTGGCCCTGCCAGCGCTCTTCTTGATTCAGCTCGTGCTTGCCGCGCTGGCTCAGGCGCAGGCTTCATTCATAGCCTATGCATATGCGCTCCTGGCGTTGGGGATCTGTTATATTATGGCGGCGCGGCTGGCCGAGCAACTGGACTTTTTCTTGTCCGCCTTTCCCAGGTGGGTGATAGAGGCGATGGAGCGGCATTTTACCCGCTCTGGCCCGGCCAGTACGCAGCAAAGTGGGCCGTCGGGGACATTCAGGCAGATCAGTGGGCTGACTGCTTTCCTTGACGGTGCGGGACTGTTACTGGTGCTCGCGGCAGCGGGCCCGGCGCTGGCCGGGCCCATTTATAATCCGCCGCTGGTGGCCATCCTGAGCGTGGGAGTTCTGCTCAGCCTGGGGATCACCCTGGTGCGCCGGGCTCCATGGCTCGCACTGGTTGTGGGCCTCTTTGCTGGTCTGGATCTGGCAGCATGCGCGCCCTACCTTGTTGGGCCAGATCTGACGGCTGCTACCATAGAGCCGCTCTATCTAGGGGCGACGCTGCTGACCGTGGCGTGTGGCCTGACGGCCGGTCGCATCAGAGGGCGGCGTTGGGGAGTGCCGCTCTATTTGACGGGTCTGGCCTTTCTCATAGTCACTTATTTATTCAGTCTCTTTGCCTCTCCGGCCAGTACTGCGCTGGTGCTCTTGATCAGCGCCGGTGCAGGCTATGTGCTTGCTGCCAGCACGGAGGTATGGGCATTACCGGTGGTATACTTGCTGGTCTTGATAGGTATTCCCTATCTGGGAGCAGCAGCGCGCTGGCCAGCATGGCTGGATCTGGCAGCACTGGGGACACTGGCGGCTGTTCTTGCCGGGTTGCAGGGTGTGTGGGGGGACCTTGCCGGTCTGGTATCGGTGTCTGTCGCAGCTGTTCCGGCAGAGAATGCTCGCCTCAGGAGTACGCTGCTCTCAGCACAGGGAGGAGAGGATCAAGGGCAGAGGCTTGCTCCGACAACTATAGGGGCTGTAGGCGCGGCGATGCATCGCTGGGCGAGCGTTGGAGTGGCAGTGATCGGGGCTCTAGTGGCGATTGTTGCACCAGCTGGCCTGACACCACAGGCCCCTCTGACGCTGGCAGGAGCATTGCTACTGATTGAGGCTGCGGTGCTCTTGGCGCTGGCGGTGTGGCAGGAGCACCATACAGCCGGCCTCTATGTAGCTGGACTGCTTGCCGCGCTGGCCGCTTCGTGGCTGGCGCGCTACTGGGGCCTGTTTAATGTGCAGGCGTACATTCTGGTGCCTGGCGCATATCTGGTGTTCGCCGGAGCGATGTTATCCGGCCACAGCGGGCAATCAAGCAGGGAGATGGTCTGGATCGGCCAGGGAGTGGCGATCGTAGGCGCGCTGCTTTTAACGCTCACCACTCTGGCACAAAGCTTTGGAGAGATGCCCTGGCTTTATGCTGGCGTATTGGCAGCAGAAGCGTCCGTGCTGGTCGTGATTGGGCTGAGCGCCCGGCAGCGGCTGGTAACGCTGGTAGGAGCAGGGCTGGTGGGTGTGACAGCGCTACGTGGTCTTTTCATTGTGGCCGGAACTGTGCCGGTATGGGCAACTTTTGCCCTTTTGAGTCTGCTCCTGCTGGCCAGTGGCGGAGCGCTGAGCTGGTGGCGAGGCCATCCACGGGTCAGGTCATGATCAGGTTGACGGTGGCGATGCTGCTGCGGGAAGGGTGAAGTGCACGGCTGTTCCTTCCGCTGGCTTGCTCTCTAGCCAGATGCGCCCGCCATGGTGCTCAATAATCTGGCGGGCGATCGCCAGACCGAGGCCAGTGCCGCCAATGCCACGCCGGCTGTGCTCCTCAGCGCGGGCAAAAGGAATGAAGAGCTTCTGCTGCTGCTCCAGCGGGATGCCGAGTCCATAGTCGCGCACAGTAAAGCGCACCTGGCCGGGATCGCTGCTGTCACGTCGCGCGCTGATCTGGATGGGGCCACCATCAGGTGAATACTTGCGCGCGTTATCGAGCAGATTATCGAGCACCTGGCCGACCCGCGTTGCATCGGCACATACTGCAGGTGTATGTGGTGCAATGGCGATGCTGATACAGTGCCGGCTATCTGGGGGGACACGTGAGATGGCTTCGCGAATAATCAGTGCTGGCGAGAGGGGCGTCAGTTGCAGTTTCTCACGTCCGGCCTCCAGCCGAGAAAGATCAAGAAAGGCGCTCATGATACCTGTGAGCCGGTCAGCCTGGCGGCGTGCTTCCTCGAGGTAGAGCCGACGCTTCTCCGGCGACAAAGACGCATCACGAGCCTGGAGCAGCTCCAGGAAGCCGGCAATAGTGGCCAGTGGTGTGCGCAGTTCATGGCTGGCGATAGCTACGAACTGGCTGCGGAGCCGCTCGGCTTCGCGTTCCAGGGTGATATCGCTGGCAACCGCACCGATGCCGCTTGTCTTACCGTGCTCATCACATACGGGAAACAGGCGCACGCGCAGGTCACGCACAGGTGGACCGGTTAGCGTCAGCGTAAATGTAGGGCGCTCATCGAGCCGTATCAGCGCCGCGCTAATAGCTGCTCGCACCGCTTCTGGGGCACGGACCAGGCTCATAAGCTGCTCCATAAGCTCGTGCCCAGGACGCCCTAACACAAGATTGGCTGGTAGCGCGAACCATCGGGCCATTCGTGTGCTCCAATAGACCATGCGACCGTGGTGGTCGGCCATAGCTACGCCTTCAGACATGCTTTCCAGGAGGCTACCGGCCAATGCCTGTGCTTCATCTGCGCGGTGCTGTGCCCGTTGCGCTTCGATGCGGGCAGCCTGTGCCAGCCGGGTACGCTCGGTTAGTGCGATGGTCTGGCGTACCACCAGCAGGATCAGGAGCAGCATGAGCACAATCTGCAAGACGGCCGCTAATGGCTTATCACCATTTATCACCCAGCTATAGATAACCAGCATCCCTGCTGCTGCAAACAGGATATATGGCAAGAGCTGTGCGCCGAACTCTAGCAGGAGCTCCAGCCACCGGGCTAAGGGCAAGCCAGCTTGCCCTGGGCCAGCAAATATGTCGCTGCGCGTGGGCTGGTGCAGCTTCTGTTCGCCGTCAGCACTGATGGGGCTATCGATGCCTCCGGCGAGCATACGCGTCACAACGGTCTCGGCCGCTATCCTTTTCGCCTGGCTCTGCGTCTGCCAGAATAAAATGGATGCATTGCCGTCTGCCAGTGGGCTGCCTTTGGGCGATTTGATCGTGGCTGCCATCGCGATATCCAGGAGCATATAGCCAGCAACCCAGACGCCGTCGAGCAGCATGCCAGTATGATACCAGCCGTGGAGGGTAAGATATGCATAACTGGCATCGGCTGCTGTGATTACCAGAAGGGCGCTGCTAAACAATAGGGAAATGGTGGTAAAGGCGCGCATGCGCAAAATGAGCGTGATAAAGTATGCACCCAGCATGAGATCGGCGATGGGAAAAGCCGCAGCGACGATGCGGTTATTCCAGGAGCCGCTGGCGGCAAAGATAGCGGGGCCGAGCGCAAAATACCAGACGAGGATGAAGACTGCGCCGACCGCAATCAGCGCATCAGTCAGCAGGCGGCAGCGCTCCAGCCATGAGCGCCGAGTTTGCCAGCCATCCAGGGGGAGTAGCATAACGGCTATCAACATGATCAGGTAGCCGAAAGCATAGCAGATGCTGGCAGCAATGGGCGCGATGTGCTCCTGGTCCAGCGCTAGTGTAGACCAGTCCCAGATGGCGTTGCCGCTGCTAAAGAGGAGCACACCGCTGGCTACACATAACCAGGCCACACGGCCCCATTGTTCCAGCTGGCGACGTGCCAGATAGAGCGCCAGCGGAGCTAGAGAGAGCAATGCGAGGAGCGAGGCGCTGTCGTCGAACGGAGCGAGCCAGGCGGAGCCACCCGGCTGCCAGATAAGCCACGCCTCGAAGAAGGTTCCATAGAGGATCGCCGCCGGGATGATCCAGTGCCGCCAACGGGCTGTGCCTGGTGTTGCCAGCTCCGGTTGTGGCGTCGCCATCATCATGTCCGATCGCTCCCCACGCTTCAACCCGAACATCCCATCCGTTCCTACCACAGTGAGCCCTTGGCTCTTCCCTTACCTCGTGCATATTATTGTACCACGGCAGCGTGCGATTCCTCAGTTCAGGGAGTGCGATGAGAGACGTGTCACACCAGGCGATAGTCGTCTCGCCTGCTTTGCCGCTGCTCTCTTTCTGCATCAAGAGGGGGGCCATGCTGCGATACAACCACACCAGCGAGTACGTAGACAAACCGTGCCAGCGATCGCGTATACTATGGGACAATAGCTTCTTGCCGGTCTTAGGAAGGAGGAAATCGTGGCGGAGACAACTGATACCCCCCTGCATGGGCTGACGAGCGTGCCGGGTATTCGCGTGGGTCACTGGACTCATCCCAGCGGGCGTACCGGCTGCACGGTGGTGCTCTGTCCGCCTGGCACGATCGGCGGAGTAGATGTGCGTGGACCGGCGCCGGGAACGCGTGAGACAGACCTGTTGCGGCCGGGCACGCTGGTCGAGGAGGTTCATGCAGTGTTGCTGAGTGGAGGGAGTGCTTTTGGGCTGGCGGCTGCCGATGGGGTGATGCGTTACCTGGCGGAGCAGGGCATCGGGTTTGCTGCTGGTGTGGCACGTGTGCCTATCGTGCCGGCTGCGGTGCTCTTCGACTTGACCGAGGCAGAGCCGCTTTATCCTGATGCCGCGGCAGGTTATGCGGCGGCGGCAGCGGCGACGGCTGCTGCTCCTGCCGAGGGTAGCGTGGGTGCTGGCGCAGGAGCGATGGTTGGCCGGATACTGGGGCCATCGGGAGCGATGAAAGGAGGGATCGGTACAGCCGCGCTGCGTGTGGCCGGAGAAATCGTTGCGGCGCTGGTGGCTGTGAACGCGCTGGGGGATATCGTAGACCCGGAGAGCGGGCTGATCCGCGCTGGCGCACGGCAGCCGGATGGGAGCTTTCTGCGTACTACGGCAGCCCTGCTTGGTATGGCGCCGTTCACGCCGCCGTTCGCCCATACCTGTATTGGCGTCGTCGCTACCAGCGCACCGCTTGACAAAGCTCAAGCATGCCGGCTGGCGAGTACCGCACATGATGGCCTGGCGCGCGCGGTGCGACCTGCCCACACGATGTTCGATGGCGATACGCTCTTTGCCCTCTCTACCGCCGGCCAGCAAGCACGGGTTGCGGCGCCGGTGCTGGCGGCGCTGGCTGAGGCGGCAGCCACCGTAGTGGCCCAGGCAGTTGTGCGGGCGGTGACGCAGACATGACCACTTTCGCGCTTACGCTGGTCCTGCTCTCAGCGGTTATCCATGCCACCTGGAATCTGTTTGCCAAGCGAGTTGCTGGTGGCATTGCCTTCCAATGGCTCTTTACAGCCCTCTCTCTACCCATCTATGCCCCCTTTGCGCTTGCCGTCGCTATAGTCACTCATCTGCATGTCAGTGCTGTGGTTATCACCTTCATAGCCGGGACTGCTATCCTGCATATCACCTATTTCCTGCTCCTGATGGGAGGGTATCGTGTGGGCGATCTCTCGCTGGTCTATCCGCTGGCGCGTGGCAGCGGTCCCCTGATCGCGACCGCTGCCGCCATTGCCATTCGTGGGGAGCGGCCCACGATCCTCGCCCTCGCTGGCGCGGTCCTCATTGCCATTGGCGCTTTCTTCCTCACCGGCGATCCACGGGCCCTACGGCGTTCAGGGGGTGGTCGCGCTGTGGCCTATGCCCTGCTTACCGGTCTGCTTATTGCTGTCTACACTCTCTGGGACAAGCAAGCCATGACTAATGTAAAGATGCCGCCAGTTTTCTATTACTGGGGCGCTATCTGTATCCAGACGGTACTGCTGGCCCCGGCTGCGCTGCGCCACCGGCACGAACTGGAGGAAGCATGGCGTGTTTATCGCATGGAGGCGCTCGGTGTGGCGACCTTTAGCCCGCTGGCATACTTTCTGGTCCTTACGGCGTTGGCCATCAGTCCGGTCAGCTATGTGGCGCCGGCGCGGGAGATTGGTATCCTTATCGGGGCGATCATGGGTTCGAGCCTGCTCGCTGAGGGGCACATGCGTCGTCGCCTTGCTGCCGCCAGCTTGATGGTGCTGGGGGTAGTCGCGCTGGCGATTGGCTAGTGCTGGATCGCTTGTTGGGAGCGAGCTTGTTAGGGAAAAGCCTATTGGATGTGCTCTTTCCGGTTATTGCGCTATTGAGAATAAGAGAGTTGGCAGAGCATTCTGCGCATGATAGACTTCTCTATGTGGGAAGGGATAGCCGTTGCCACAGGTTGGTCGAAGCGAAGGAGCGCCTATGAAAATCGGCATCCTCGGTGCCGGACCCGCCGGATTGTATTTTGCCTTGCTGATGAAGAAGCACCACCCGGCGCATGAGATCTGCGTGGTAGAACAGAATCCAGCCGGGGCTACGTACGGTTGGGGTGTCGTCTTTTCCGAACGAGCATTATCCTATCTGCAAGCCAGTGATGCCGAATCCTACACCGACATTGCTCGGCATATGCAGACTTGGGATGATCAGGTGATCATGCACAAGGGGCAGGCGGTGAGCATTGATGGCTACGGCTTTTCGAGCATTGCCAGGATCGATCTCTTGCGCATTCTCCAGGAGCACTGCCGGCGCTATGGCGTCGCCCTCCAGTTTGAGAGACGGCTGGCTGATACCGCTGCGTTTGCGGACTGTGACCTTATTGTGGGTGCTGATGGTGTGAACAGTGTTGTGCGTCAACAATATGAGCCGCATTTTCAGCCATCCATAGAGGTGCTATCCAACAAGTATATCTGGTACGGCACAAGCCAGATCTTCGATGCGCTCAGCCTGATCTTCCGTAGCAACCGCGATGGCGTCTTTGTGGCGCATACCTATCGCTATAGTGAGGCGATGAGCACCTTCATCGTCGAATGTGATGTAGCCACCTGGGAAGCTGCCGGCTTCGCCGCGATGTCCGACAGCGAGAGCCGCGCGTATTGTGCCGAGGTCTTTCGGGACGATCTGGATGGGCATCCGCTCTTTTCGAACAAGTCTACGTGGCTAAACTTCAAGGTGGTGAGAAACCGGCATTGGAGCTATAAGAATGTGGTCCTGATCGGCGATGCCCTGCGCACGGTTCATTTCTCGATCGGGTCTGGCACCAGGATGGCGCTTGAGGATGCTATTGCCCTATACCGGGCATGTACGGCGCACAAGGATGTTGCCACGGCACTGCATGTGTTTGAGGAGAGCAGGCGGCCAGGTGTTGAAGAGTTCCTGACGCTTGCTGCACGGAGCTCTGCCTGGTATGAGCGGTTCAGAGATAAGATGCATCTGGATCCGCTGCCTTTTGCTTATGACTACATGACGAGAAGCGGACGGGTTGATGATGAACGCCTGCGGGCACGTGCTCCAAAGTTTATGGCGGCCTATGATGCTTATCAGGCATCCAGGTCTGGCGTACAGACGAAAGTGGGAGAATAATTAAAGTGGAATCGCTGTCATCCGTAAGAGAACGGGCGCTGAACCCGTTTCCCTGGTATCGCATGATGCGTGAGTCCGCGCCGGTATACTACAACCCGGAGCGCAACTCCTGGAACGTGTTCCGCTATGACGATGTGCAGCGGGTCCTTGCCGATTATACGGTATTTTCTTCAGAGCCGCGTCACATCCCTGCTGCACAGCGTCAGCCTATTGGCGCCAGCATCATTAATACCGATCCGCCCAGGCACCACAAGCTCCGGTCGCTGGTCTCCCAGGCATTCACGCCACGGCGGGTCGCGCAGTTAGAGCCACGGATTACTGCTATTGTCCACGAACTACTGGACCAGGTAACGCCGATGGGTCGTATGGATGTTATTGATGATCTGGCCTACCCGCTGCCAGTGACGGTGATCGCTGAGCTGCTGGGGATCCCGATAGGGGATCGCGAGCGTTTCAAACGCTGGTCAGATGCAGTCGTTGGTGGGTCGCCCATGGATAGGCGCATGGCCCAGATGGAGATGGGCGAGTATTTTCTGTCGATTATCGAACGGCGCCGGCATGAGGCCGAGAACGATCTGATCAGTGGCTTGATGCAGGCACGGATTGAAGGGCAGCAGCTCAGCCTTGTTGAGCTGTTGGGATTTTGTATCTTGCTGCTTGTGGCCGGCAACGAAACGACAACGAATCTCATCGGCAATGCCATGCTCTGCTTCAGTGAGCGTCCTGAGGTCATGGAGCAACTGCGGGCCGATCCCTCTCTCCTTCCCGATGCCATTGAAGAGGTGCTGCGCTACCGTTCACCGGTACAGGTGATGTTCCGCCATACTATCGCTGATACCCATCTGGGCGATCAGGAGATCCGTGCTGGCCAGGGTGTGCTGGCTTGGATTGGCTCGGCAAATCGTGACGAATCCCAGTTTGCTGATCCTGATCGTTTCGATATCCACAGGATGCCTAACCGCCATCTTGCATTCGGCAATGGCATCCACTTCTGTCTTGGTGCGCCGCTGGCACGGCTCGAAGCCCGTATTGCCCTGGCTATCATGATCGAGCGTCTGCCAGGACTGCGGATAGCGCCTGATGTGCAACTGGAGCCGCAGGAAAGCTTCATTGTCTATGGGGTGAAGCATCTGCCGGTCATCTTTGCGGCAGGCCGAGCTTGAACCATGCGGGATCCTGTTAGCCGGGCGACCACTGGAGAGGTTAGTCTATGGCCAGAGCATCCCGTTATCGCATCGGCATCGATGTTGGTGGCACGTTCACCGATCTGCTAGCCTATGATGAGGTGAGTGGCGCACTGCACCGCTGCAAGGTTCCATCTACCCCACTGGCGCCGGAGGAAGGGGTCATTGATGCCCTTCAGGCGCTCCTGGGCGTGATCGGCGCGGCCCCGATCACGCTGGTGAGCCATTCCAGTACCATTGCCACCAATGCCTTGCTCGGCCAGATCCATCTCGACCTTCCGCGTCTGGCGCTGCTGACTACACGTGGTTTCCGTGATGTGTTAGAGATCGGCCGCCAGAGGCGGTCAGAGGTCTATAATCTCTTTGTGCAGCGCCCACGCCCGCTGGTGCAGCGGTACGATCGCTTTGTTGTGACCGAGCGTCTGGATGCGACAGGTCGGGTGGTTACTCCGCTGGCAGCAGACGAGGTGCGTGCCGTGGCGCAGGAACTGCGTCGTCGGGAGATCCGCCATTGTGCTATTGTTTTCCTGCACGCTTATCTGAATCCGGTCCACGAGCAGCAGGCGCGTGCTCTGCTAAGAGAAGTTTACCCGGACGTGGAGGTGACCATTTCATCGGAGGTGGATCCTGAGTACCGCGAGTACGAGCGTACCTCGACCACAGCCGTCAGTGCGCTGCTCTCGCCCATTGTGCGGGGCTATCTCCAGCGCCTGGCCCGGCGCGTTTATGCTCTTACGCAGCAGGAGCCCCCGCTGTATGTTATGCAATCGCATGGTGGCATGGCGGCCATTGCCGATGCCGCTGAGCGTCCGGCAGGGCTCATTGAATCTGGGCCGGCCAGCGGGGTCATTGCTGCGGCAAAGATCGGCCGCCAGCTCAACATCCAGAATATCATCAGCTTCGATATGGGTGGCACAACGGCCAAGGCCGGGACAGTCTTTGGCGGTGTGCCGGAAGTGGTGACGGAGTTCGAGGCAGCGGGGCGTACGCATAGTGGCCGTGCCGTGCGCGGCAGTGGCTACCCGGTGCGGTTTCCTTTTATTGATCTTGCGGAGGTTAGCGCGGGGGGTGGCACCATTGCCTGGATTGACAGTGCGGGAGCATTGCGTGCCGGGCCGGAGAGCGCCGGCGCTGACCCTGGCCCGGTCTGCTATGATCGCGGCGGCACATGTCCTACTGTCACTGATGCCAACCTTTTCCTGGGTCGTATTAACCCTACCGAGCTTGCGGGTGGTGCTGTGCGGCTACGGCCGGAACTGGCAGCACAGGCGCTGGAAGCACTGGCAGCACATCTGCCGGGTATGGATGCTCGGAGAGTGGCCGCAGGTATCCTGCGTATTGTCAATGCCGAGATGGCTAAGGTGCTGCGTATCGTTTCGCTGGAACGCGGTTACGATCCCCGACAATTTACGCTGATCGCCTTTGGTGGCGCTGGTCCGCTGCATGCAGCAGAACTGGCCGAGGAGCTGGCAATTCCGCGCATCATCATCCCGCCATTTCCGGGGCTCCTCTCAGCCTGGGGTCTGCTCGTCGCCGGGCTCAAGCACACCGGTGTGACGGCGCTGCTCCAGCATGTGGCTGAGGTGGATGTGGCTGCGCTGGAGGCGCGATTTGCGGACCTGACTTCCCGGCTTTCTTCCCTCCAGGGAAGAGGGGAGGCATTCACCGTCACGCGGCATTTAGATATGCGCTATGTCGGGCAATCTTTTGACCTGACCATTCCGGTAGCAGGCCCGACGGATAGCGCTGCCCTGATGGCAGCGGTGGCCGAGTTTCACCGCCAGCATGCACGCATCTATGGCTATGCGCTCCCGGATAGCCCGGTGGAGCTGGTAGCCGCACGCGTCACGGTTGAGACGCCAGCGCCAGAGATCCAGCAGCGCATTGTTGGGGCCGAGGGTCCAGGAGTTGAACCACTCAGCCAGCGGGAGGTGTATTTTTCCACTACTGGCGAGCAGCTTTTAACACCGGTCTATCGCCGGGAAGGTCTGCCTGTCGGTCACCGCCTGGTAGGCCCGGCCATCATTGAGCAGTACGATGCCACTACCGTCATCCCGCCTGGCTGGGAAGCGGTGGTGGATGAGATGGGCAATCTGGTGCTCTCGGCACGCACCTGACGAACTATTTGAACTGGTAAAGCTTGACTTAGGCCGCCTCTTCTTGTATAATTGCTTACACAAGCAATTGCTGCAATGCCAGGCTGTCGCTGATGCTATGCTGGGATGGGTGCGAGTGGCTAGGGCGAAAGCAAGATCAGCGACATGATGAAAAGGAGGTACATTTTGGCATCCCGGGATCTGTCTCATCATGCCCCAAGCGAAACAGTAACGAGGCAATCAGGACGAGAGCTGGCGCATGGTTATTGTGTCCTTGAAGATGTCTATGATGCTCAGACCATTGATTTCTTATTAGCTACCCTTGCCTTCTATGAGGCCCATCCTGAGATATATGCTGCTCCGCTAGAGTTTCAGTATGAGCCCGGCCCAGAGCGAAGTGTGCGCAAGATGCGGCGATTGGCGTGGGTTGATCCAGAACCATGGTCACTTTTATGGAAGAACCCCACTGTCTTAGCATGGCTGGCAGATTATTTCCAGGAAGAGGTGCGCGTTGCTTTCTGTGCAGCGTTTCTGAAGCCAGCCGGGATAGGAACCCGTATCCCCTATCATCAAGATCAGGCGTTGTGGGCCCGCGAACTACCGAGGGCACTCTCATTTTGGGTTGCCCTACAAGATACTGATGAGGCTAATGGTTGTTTGGTCCTATGCCCTGATAGTCATAGCGGTGGCCTTTTACCACACGCTGAGCCACCTGATCAGCAGCATCCGGAGGTTGTCCCTGAGGTGCTTGGACATCTTTCTCGTCGGCCGATGCCACTGCGTCGGGGCAGCGCGCTAGGGTGGGATCGATTTATGGTTCACGGTAGTGGAGCAAACCGGTCTCCACGGCCACGGAAAGCAGTTGTAACTGTCTTTGCCCCTGGGCGTCTTCTTTCTAGCGCTGATCCGCTCGTTTGGAAACCATGAGGCAGATAGCGTGAATACGAAGCAGCAAGCCTGGGATATCGTTGGTCTCAGATGGTGGCAATTAGGAAGGAAGTCCGCCAAGCCATCGCTCCAGACGATCCGCTGGTATGTGCAGGGGGTGGGACCGACCGACCATTGTCTGATTATAGGAGGCACATCGGTCGGATTGATCCGCGCTGTCCGGCGTGCAACCGCGCAGGTAACGGTCGCTGATTTTTCCCCACGTATCTGTGCCGAACTCCCTATGCTTATCCCATCTGACATCGTGATTGTTCATTGCGATATTCTGGATGCTCCAGCAGATTGGTCAGCCCGATTCACGCTCGTCTGTGCCGACACCTTGATTAATCGCTTTGACGAGGAGGAATTCTGCCGATTTCGCAAACAGGTGTGGCGAATTCTGAAGCCTGCCGGGCAGCTACGAACGGTGGTCAAGGTTGGTCTCTATGCGATGGATCGTAAGCTCCTGGCCCTGGCTGCAATGCACCATAACATCGCGGCTTTCTGGGATAATGCAACGCAGACTATTGATTACACCAAGGTTGGTGAGCTTTTGGAAGGCGGCTTGATCCGTCATGGTGGCATATCCCGCCGGGAACTCGTGGGCTGGTATCGTCTTAGAGGGAGAGAAAAGCGCTATCATGAGGAGGAGTTGATACAAGTGTTTCAGCAAGAGCATTGGCTAAATGTCACGCTTGAACGAGACCTACCTGCTCAGGATCGTGTACGGTTACGTGCGATAAAGTGATAGTTGTCACCGTCTCGCTTGTAGAAAGGAGCAAGCAGTGGCTGAGGTCACCTGGACAGCCTTGTTAAGGCGATTTGACTGGCAGCGAGAGACACCCTATCCGCCTGAAGTATTTCTCGCGATGTGCCTTGAAGTGGTAAAGGCTGGATTTTATGGGACTCGGCATCCCCTGGCCTTACGATGGTTAGAAGGGCAGCTATCTCCTGATCAGCTGCGTTTTATGGCGATGCAGGAATATTGGTACTTCCGGGGAACAGTGTGGTGGAATGCTGGGAAGGTTCTGCATTGTCCAGATCTCGCAGATCAATTATTGCTCCTAGGACCGCTTATGGATGAGGCTGGTATAGATGGGGCAGCCCATCATGAACTCTTTGTCCGCTATTTAGGGGGGCTTGGCATAGATATTACGGCTGTCCAGCAGGCAGGAATCTTACCGCAAACGTTGACATGCGTGGATGAGTTTTATAACCTCAATGCCCATGGCCACCTCGTAGAGAGCCTTGCTGCAAATAATCTGGTTGCTGAGACAATGCGTCCCATCCAGTACCCGCAGGTGCTCAAAGCTTTCAAGGAGTATTACACCTGGGTACCAGAGGAAAGTCTGGAGTTCTTCCGGGTACATATGGAGGCTGATGTAGGGCACGCAGAATTGGGTGAGAAGCTCTTTAAGAAGTATGCTCAGAGCATAAGTGCACAGCGCTTGGCTTGGAGTGCACTTACGCGCAGTCTGGCGGCTCGCTGGTGTCTCTATGATGGTATCCTGCGCTATCTCGATGCTGCTGATCCACCGCTGGTTCCGGTATGGGATGCCTTTCCAGCCGTCCAGTGGTGATAAAGTGCTCTGCGTGGTTGGTGTAGTTGTGCAGCAGCGAAAAGGAAAGAAGCGGTGATCTATTATACAGGCGAGCCTGACATGAAGGCTGATCGGCGGGTCGAGGTGCTGGATGCCACTCTACGCGAAGGTGAGCAGCAATCGGGTGTTCGGTTCAGTGCGCAGGATAAGATCGCTATTCTTCACCTGCTTGAGGACTTCGGCGTTCGCTTTATAGAAGGAGGACATCCTGGTATCTCTGAACAAGACGAGCGGATTTGTCGTGAGGTTGTACACGCAGCGCGCTATGCGACTGTGCTTATGCACTCCAGGGCGAATGTTGCTGAAGTTCAGGCAGTAAAGCGAACTGGAGCGCCATGGGTTGGCATTTGGGCCTCTGTGAATGATATAGCCTTGCAGGCGAAGTTCGTTGGCAAGGAAATTGCGTGGATACTCAGAGCAGTCCGCAATGCGGTGGATACTGCAAAGCAGCTTGGACTCCAGGTACGCTTTACGGTTGAGGATGCTTCGCGTACTTCCTGGGATAGATTGGCATTACTGGCGCATACTGCTCGAGACGCTGGTGCTGATCGGATCAGTTTAGCGGATACAGTGGGAATCTTGACCCCCCCGCGCTGCATCGAACTGGTGCGCCGGGCAGTGGCTGAATTTGACTGTGCAGTTGAAATTCACTGTCACAATGATCTGGGCCTAGCCCTGGGCAATACTCTTGCTGCTATTGCTGCTGGCGTGCAGGTGGTAGATGCATCTGTCCTGGGTCTTGGAGAGCGTGCCGGTATCACCGATCTTGTGCAGCTTGCCATTGTCCTGCAACAATGCAGTGGGGATACGCAGTTCAACCTGATGATGATCCCTGAATTGACTCAAGCGGTGATAGTTGCTTCGGGCTATAACCCTGATGAGCTCAGGCCAGTCATTGGAAGAAATGCCTTTACTCATACGGCCGCCTATCATGTCAAGGCTGTTCGGCGCAATCCGGTTGCTTATGAGCCATATCCTCCAGAGCTGGTAGGACGAGAGCGGCATATCGAGATGGCGCGCGCGCCGCTGCGTCCGCCACGGCTGCCAGTACATATGCGGATAAGCCGCCCGTTCTTGAAAGAATCATCAGAATTGCGCTATCATCGCGATGGCCCAGGAGACCGCTGGGTCCTTCTGGACACACGAGTGGATGATCGTGCTACTTTCTATATAATGCAACGTCTCATCCCCCGCGATGCGCAGTCATCAGCCTCAGGACATGTAGATATCCATAGGCATACTTGCGATAGTGCTCTCGTGTTTCTTGGCGATCAGCCGGATAGAACCGGGCTCACCTGTGAAGTACAGATAGCTGGCGAGATCCAAATCGTCACCAGCCCGGCTACGATATTTATTCCTTTGGGTGTAGAGCACTGCTATCGGTATCTTGCTGGTGGCGGAGAGGTGCTCAATATTGTGCTGGCTGGCGACTATAATAGAAGTCTCGGCGGTACTCGGGCGTACGCCAATCCTGCCGATGGCGCCATTGAGCCAGAATTATCTGGGGATGTCAGTAAAGAGGTGCTTCGTGAAGACCTTATTGGTAGTTAAGTCCGGATGGCCCTTAGGCTTCCGGTTGCCAGCCTATCGTGCCTTTTGGGCACGGGGATGGCGGGTTGCTGTTGTTGATCAGGTGATGAATCAATCGCTACGGTTTGCTGATATTCCCATCGTGGGCAATGTAGCAGATAGTACTGCGCTCGCCGAGATGGTATTGCAGCGAGTTGGTCGACCTGATGGAATTCTCACCTTTAATGACTCAGCATTAGTGTGTGCTGCACATCTAGCCGCACAGTTCGGATTGCCTTTTATCAGTCCGCCAGTAGCTGCACGTGCTGTCAGCAAGAGTGAGCAGCGCCGTATACTGGCAGCCGCGGGGTTGCGGGTACCGGCATGGCGGCCGGTCCAGACTGCTCGCGAAGCGGCCGCGGCAGTAGCAGAATGGGGCTCTGCGGTGATCAAGCCAGTGGATCGTGCTGCGGGTGCGGGCGTGCGTCTGGTACACACACCTGATGAGGCAGAAACGGCGTTCACTGAAGCGCAGCGCGAGTCATGGACCAGCCAGGTGTTGGCAGAGGCATATCTTGATGGTCCGGAAGTAAGTGTTGAAACCGTGGTACTGGCGGGTCAGCACCGGGTAGTGACCATCACAGATAAACTAACGACACACGGGCCACACTTTATTGAACTGGGCCATAGTGTACCCTCCCAGTTGCGGCGAGAGGAGTTTAACAGGGTTTGTGAGACAGCCGTCGCTGCCTGCCATGCTATGGGATTAACGTATGGGGCATGTCACACTGAGGTTAAACTGACCCCTCAAGGGCCAGTGGTGGTCGAGATCAACCCACGGCTCGCGGGAGACTGTATTGTGGATCTGATCGATCTGGCGCTGGGTATCAATCTGTACGATATCGTTGGCCGTCTCGCGATGGGTGATGCGGTCCTTCCAGAGGACCTGATGCCTCGGGTACAGCGTGGGGCGGCTATTCGCTTTTATCTTAGTCCTGGTGGAGTGCTTAACAAAGTAGTCTGCCATCTGCCTCCGGTGGCTCCCCAGTGGCTAGTGGAGTTGAGTGTGACAGTAGAAGCAGGCATGATTTTGCCACAGCCAATCTCCAATGCCGGGCGGATTGCCTATGCAGTTGCTATTGGTGAAACTGGATCGGAGGCGGCTCAGCGTGCCACAAGAGCGATCCAGTCGCTCTCCATCGCTGTGGAGTGAAACGATCCAAGAGGACTCTGTATGTATCATAGCTATGTCGTTTCCCGTATTGATGAGGTATGGGCAGACTGGCTTACCCTCGCTGATTGCCCGTCTTTCTATCTCTCACCAGCATGGTTGCGCGCGATGGAGGGTGCTTTAGGACCAGATCATTTCTATATTCTGGTGCGCGCTGATGGGGATCAACGCCCCATCGCCGGCATTCCCTGCCATCTGATTCATGATCGGACCACATATCTATTTTACAATCTGCCCCAACTCCTGATTCAAGATCTCGCGGCCTCGCCGGGAAACATTGGGCTTACGGCCTTAGCACATACTTGCCTTGATGAGCTTTACCCAGTTCTCACTTGCGTAGCGCCATCTGGATATATCTCAGCTATTTGTTATCGATCGCCGCTTGTTGCCAGGGGGCCAGTAGCAGAGGCACTGGTGGCCGCGGTCGAGCACCTGGCAAGCACATTGTGTGCCAGAACGGTATGCTTCTTATACGTACCAGAAGGAACAGATCAAGAATTGCATACAGCGCTTATTGCCAGGGATTATCAACCTTTCGTGCTCCGGGGCCAGTGTTACTTGCCTATTCAATGGACCACGTTCACAGACTATTTGCGCGCGCTGAGCCGGAAGCGTCGTGAGGCGGTGCAGCGCGAGATACGGCGTTTTCAGGAACGTGGTCTGACTCTGCATATAGCTGGTGGTGAGGCGCTGACCGCAGAACTGGCGATGATGCATGTATCCGTCCAGCAGAAATATGGGCATACTTACTCCATTGAGCAGGCTTTAGCCACGTATCAGCGCATACAGCAAAATGTCGGCACTGCTGTAAGAGTGTTCATCGCGCGCCGGCAAGGGCAGGCTGTAGGGTTCAGTCTTTTCTATGCCTATGGAGCGGCCTATTATGCGCGCCTTTTTGGTGTAGATTATGGCCAGGTCACGAAAGATGATTATCTCTACTTCTCTACCCTTTTCTACGAGCCTATCCGCCAGGCACTCCATTCTGGAGTGCGCTTGATCCATTACGGCATCGAGGGATATACTGCCAAAGTGGCACGAGGCTGTCAGGTTCAGCCCCTTTTGGGATATGCCAAATTTCCACAGAGCTGTGCTGAACTCTTTGCCGAATGTATCCGGCGCGAGGATCAGGCACAACGGCTCTATCTGAAGCGAGCCTGCGATCTGCGTTCTACCACTATGAACCATTCCAGCAATGGAGTTACTGATCATGGATCAGCCTTGCCCTGATAACTATTCCACTCCCACCAATCTGACGCAAACGATGGCCCGGTTTGCCTGGGACCTTCAGTTTACTGACCTACCACCCGCGGTGATCCAGGCGGCAAGCACTGCTGTTGCTGATGCCCTCGCTTGTGGTATCGCCGCGGTATCATTGCCTGGTCCTACACTCCTCCGTCAATATGCCCTGGCACGGGGCAGCCGCCCCGAAAGTACTCTGCTAGGTAGTCGCACACGGGTCTGCGCTCCGCTGGCTGCGCTGGTTAACTCTGCGCTGGTGCGAGAGCTGGATGCCAATGATCTCTATGCTGGTCCCCCTGGACGGGATACTGGCCATTTCTCCGATGCCATCCCCGCGCTCCTGGCTATAGCCGAGCGAACGGGCGTTTCTGGAGCGGAATTTCTCACCGCTGTGGTGATCGCTTATGAGCTTCAGGCTGTGCTGGCAGAAGCATATCTCTGGATGCGACGTGGCCTGCATTCGGTCAGTCAGATTGCGTGGGCTATTCCTCCCGCAGCCGGGCGTCTCCTGGGACTAGCTCCTGATGTGATCGTCTCGGCTCTGGGCCTCGCGGGATCCACCGCTGGGCTGGTGTTGCAATCCTGGTTACACCCTATGGCCTCACTTCCGCTGCTCAAAGGAGCAGCACCCGGGTTCGTAGCTTGTCGTGCGCTTGAAGCAATCGATCTGGCAGCAATGGGCTTCACGGGCCCTACCCAGGCGTTAGAGACCCTCTTCACGCTGATACCATCGGATCCTGATGTGACCCCCTTTCAACGACTTGAGCGTCCTTTTCACTTCACGCTGCCTCGTACAATGTATAAACTGTATCCCTGTCAGATCAATATCCAGGCCGCGGTACAGGCAGCCATTACCCTTCATCCATGTATCAGGTCGCTTGCGGCTATCGAAAAAGTCACTGTATACGGCCACCATGGTCTGGTAGCCGGAGTACAGGGCGCAGCAGCGGCCTATGTTCCAGAGACCCAGGCGGCCGCTGACCATAGCACACCTTTTGCCGTTGCAGTCGCGCTACGCGATGGGCAACTTACGCCAGCTACGTACCAAAGTCAGCCATGGCGTGATCCCCAGTTGCGAGCACTTATGCGCCGCATCGAACTGGTGGTTGACCACGAGTATTTTGAGCCAGCTTATGTTGAGCGTGGGCAGTACGGTTGCCGTCTGGCGGTGCAGTTGCGTGATGGGCAACAGTTGGTGGCGAGTGTAATGCAGCAGAAAGGGCATCCAGACGCACCTCTTACACGAGCAGAGCTTCTGGCGAAACTACAGGCGTTTGTAGACCCCCAGTTGGGAAGTGGTGCCGGCGAGCGGCTGCTGGCCAGCGCGGAGGCGCTACCAAATGCTGCGAACGTTGGTGATCTGATCGCGGCATGTTCTGGAATTCCATAAACAATAAGCGGAACACTTATCGTTGGTCAGGAGATGGGGCAATTGCTATGTGTGGAATCGCGGGTGAGTTTACAGTGCATGGGAAGTGTGCGCTTGAGCCGGTTGCTCAGATGCTCTCCATGTTGACTCATCGTGGACCAGATGGGGCAGGGATCTTTGCTCAGAATGGCCTGACTATCGGCAGCACACGGCTGGCGATCACCGGAACCGATGTAGTGCCACTGCCGATGATCAGAACTGGTAGCCCTCAGGTCCTGGCCTACAATGGTGAGCTCTATGGTCTCACCCTGTCTCCCGAAACTTCAGATACGGAGTGGTTCTTGCAGGAATTTGCCCATCGTGGTGAGCAGGTATTCTGGGATCTGGATGGCATGTACGCCGGGGCGCTTGCAGATCCCCGGCGGAGAGAGTTGTGGCTTCTTCGGGATCCCTTTGGGATCAAGCCGCTCTTTGTGCATACACAGGTCAGGCAGATCCGGTTTGCCTCAGAACTGGCAGCCCTTTGGGCAGTTGAGCGATCTGCTCCGGTACTTGATCCGCTGGCGTTTGTAGAATATCTCAGTTTTGGGCGGCGCCTCGGGGAGGAGACCCCCTTTCCGCTCATTTCTTCGCTGGCCCCAGGTACCTGGCGCCATGTATGGGGGGAGCCGACCCATCTGCGCTGGAGAGATACACACTTCGGCAGGTATGCTCTTATGCCAGAAGATGCTTTGCCGGCAATGACTGCTTCGGCAGTGTGTGAAGCAATTCGGATGGCTATTCATGCCTGCTTCCCAACAAATCAGCCTGTCGGACTTCTCTTGAGCGGTGGCATAGACTCGTCGGTTCTGGCGACGTTGCTGGCTCATCGCGGAGTAGAGCATCTGCATACATTCAGCCTGCTTCTTCACCAGGATGGAGTCCGGGCGCTATCGGAGTTAGCACTCCCTGGTTCATCTTGGCGTTCATGGAGCCATCACTCACTACAACCGACTTTGGCGCAGATTGATGAAGCCTTCGAGCAGGTCCTGCGCTTTACCTCAGAGCCTTGCTTTCCAGTAAGTGCAGTTTACACCTGGCTACTCATGCAAATGGCGGCTCGTGAAGGTGTGCGTGTTGTAATTGTGGGTGAAGGAGCAGATGAGTTATTCGGCGGTTATGACTCATATCTCCTCTTTCTCAATAACTGCTCGGCTCTGACGCAGGCCGAGGACTTCTACCTGGATAGTCCCATATTGCATACAGCACTCAGTCTAGTGCAAGGGAACGTTGCGGATATCCGACAGGCGATCCGGGAACGCCTGGCTTATTATGCCCGTGACGAAGTAGGGATAATTGCTCGTCTTCTTCAGATGGAGCAGCATGTGAGCCTCAGACCGCTCCTCGATCGCATCGATCAAACGAGCATGCAATGTTCGCTCGAGGCACGAGTACCCTATCTCCATGCTGGATTGCCGTCTATTGCCTGGCAAGCTGCCAGATACTTGCACCCGGCAGAGTTACAGACGAGTAAGCCGCTGTTGCGCGAAGCAGCAGAGATGCTGATTGGTCCACGGGCCTGGAGCATTCCCAAGCGGCCTCTGCGAGTGTCGCTTCAGTGGTGGCTGACAGGAGAGCGGCTTCGCCGACTCAGCGATGCATTACGCATATCATGGGTACTAGAGTGCTTGCCTTGTCGTGCAGATGCCCTGCAAGCGTTGATAAATATGCTGCTAGCTAATCCGGAACCGGCTCAGCTCCTTGTCAGCATAAGGCTCTATCAACTCGTGCGGTTTCTAGCACGATTTACAGCGGGAGCAACATCAGTTCCATCGATCCAGCTGGGTGAAATAGGTAGAGTCTTATAGTCTCGTGACGGTGAAAATGGTAGCTGACAAGACAACGAGACGTGCTTATTTTCTTATCTTCACTATTTTTATCGGCGGTGCTGGCACATATGCAGTCATGCCTTTTCTGGCGATCCAGATGAGCAGAGCGGCACACCTATCACCATCTCTCATTGGTGCTCTCCTCGCGACATCTATTGTGATTGCCCGTGGGCTCATGTTGATATCGGGGGCCCTTTCTGACCGGCTTGGCCCCAAGCGATTCCTGCTTTCAGGTACAATGCTGATCGGGGCTTCCTATGCCGGGTTTGCCCTAAGCCGAACGCTTGTACTGGTTGTGCTCAGCGTCCTGGTTAATGCGATCGGTGTCGCTCTCTTCCAGCCCAGTTCGAAGAGTCTACTTTTTGCGTGTACATCCAGCGGGCGATGGCAGAACATCTTCGCCTGGCGGGCTGCTGCTTTCAGTGCCGGCGTCGCTCTGGGAGCTGGACTAGGCGGAGCTCTGAGTCAAGATTTCTCTTTCCAGCAAATCTTCTTACTGGCCAGCTATCTCTATGCTGCTCTGGTTCCATTTCTCTGGCTGTTTGTACTGCCAGCAACGCCTCCTTATCAACAGGCTGCTCCATTTCCATGGCAGGGTATCTATGATGCGCTACGTAACCGGCAATTATTGGCTCTAACAGCGGTTGTTGCTGCTTTTTGGATTCTCTACGCTCAGTTTACTATTACCGTTCCCCTGGCATTCGCTGCGATGAATCGTACCCAGGCATTAGGACTTGTGTTCGTCCTCAATGCTGTGCTGGTTGCTGTTGGTCAGGTACCAATACTGCAGATGGTTAACCGGATGAGCAAAAATGTGAACCAGCAGCTCGCTGCTGGTCTGGTACTGGTAGGGTTGGGATTAGGCAGTATCGCTCTTACTTTCCCATCCTGGATCAGTGCAATCGTACTCAGTGTCCTTCTCTCATTAGGGGAAATGCTGGTGGTCCCCAATCTTGATCTATCGGCAGGAAAGCTGGCAAAGAATGGATTAACGGGAACGTATTTTGGCGTCACATCTCTCGGTTGGATGGTTGGGGGTGGAGTAGGGGGGGTGTTCGGTGGTGCCGTGCTTCAATTTGGCCAAAGCCATAGTGTCCCCAGCTTGCTCTGGTTGGTGTGCGCTGGATTCGCGACCATGGTAGCCATGGTGGTATATATCGGTTTACAATGGTTAGTGTAAGTCGAAGTGATAAGCGTTGTTGCACGTAGATCCGCTGCTTGATTCTTATGGTATACGTCCCCATAGATCGAGAGAGAAGAGGATTATAACTATGCTTGATCGCCTTTCCCTTGAAGGGTAAAGGGAATGCCAGTGCGTGCCATTCCGGTCCTTGTTGCCTTCTGCAATGCAGAGGCTGGCTTGAAGGATGTGGTGAGGAACTGTCTGTGCTAGTACCAGTCCCAGGTGGTCTGGTCTGCTATCTTAAGTATTGTGATGAGCTAGCAAAGGGCAGAGCATATGACCCCTGCAACAGAAGCTGATATTATCACCACTGCTGTGCTGCGCAACGCTTTGATCTATGCCGCCGAGGAGATGGGCATTATCGTACGCAATGCCTCGTTCTCTCCTAATATAAAGGAGCGACTCGATCATTCCTGCGCCCTCTTTGATGCCGGCGGGCGGCTCATTGCCCAGGCAGAGCATATCCCTGTGCACCTGGGTTCTTTGCCGGAGGGCATCTGTAACACACTGGACTATCTGGCGGCCATAGGGGAGCGCTTTGAGCCGGGCGACATGTGGGTCCTTAACGATCCCTATATCGCCGGCACTCATCTCAACGATCTTACCCTGATTCGCCCTATCTTCCTGGATGCCACTGGCAATCTGCCACATTCCTCCCTTAAGAAGGAGGAGCCAGTTCTCGTTGGCTTCGCAGCAAGTAAAGCGCACCATACGGACGTGGGGGGCCGTGTGCCGGGCAGCATGTCCGGCGATGCCACCGAGCTGTTTCAAGAGGGGCTGATTCTGCCGCCGCTACGGCTGATGCGCGCCAATATCATCGACGAGAGCGTGGTCCGTCTTATCTGCGCTAATTCACGGACACCAGAGGCGCGTGCCGGTGACCTGAAGGCGCAGATCGCTGGCAATCTCCGTGGCGAGCTGCGTCTGCTGGAGGCCGTCAAGCGCTATGGACTGGCGGTCTTCCGTGCGGCGGTGGAGCGCATGCTTGATGAGTCAGAGCGCCAGGTACGTGCTTGCCTGGCGGCACTACCGCCAGGCCGCTATAGCGCCGAGGATGTGCTGGATCCGCAGTATCCCGGTGAACCGCCCATCACCCTGCGTGTTACCCTGACCATTGGTGATGGGACGCTTGTGGTGGACTATACGGGCACGGATGCTGAGGTTCCTGCACCGATCAATGCGGTCCACGGTGTGACGCTTGCTGCAGTCTACTATGTCCTGCGCTGCGTCACCGACCCGACGATTCCGATGAACGAGGGCTGTTTCCGCCCGGTGACGGTCCATGTTCCTGAGGGAACGGTGCTCCATCCACAGCGACCAGCGCCGGTTGCCGGGGGCAACGTTGAGACGAGCATGCGTAATGCTGATGTCCTGCTACGTGCCTTCGCTGCCGTTGTGCCCGACCGTGTGCCGGCCAGTTGTGGTGGCACCATGACCAACCTGATGGTTGGCGGGCCTGGTTGGGCATTCTATGAGACTATTGGTGTTGGTATGGGGGGCCGTCCCGGCATGGATGGCATAGACGGCATCCAGTGCAATATGACTAACACCTTGAACACTCCTATCGAGGCACTTGAGCGCGCCTTCCCCGTCCGTGTGACCCGCTATGAGTTCCGTGAGGGCAGTGCCGGTGCCGGGCAATGGCGCGGCGGCTGTGGTCTGGAGCGCACCTGGGAGCTCCTGGGCGATACCGCAACGGTGTCGCTGCTGGCGGACCGTGTGCACCATGCCCCGCCTGGTCTGCGTGGTGGCCATCCCGGCCTGCCTGCAAGCTATACTATCATCCGCGATGGCCAGGAGCAGCCGATGCCGGCCCGTGGCACAGCCACCCTGCGCCACGGCGATACCGTTGTGCTGCGCACCCCTGGCGGCGGCGGCTATGGTCCGCCTGAGCGCCGGGATCCTCATGCCGTCCTCGCCGATGTGCGTAATGGCTTGGTCACCCTGGAAGAGGCACAGGCCGTTTACCGCGTGGCGCTGCGAGCCGGTGATACAGGGCTGGAGATAGATATGGCAGCGACCGAGCGTTTGCGGCAGGGGTAAGATCAGGGGGTGAACCAGGAGAGAGGAGCCAGAGAGTCGCCTGCCGGAGGATGACCACAATCTGACGCTCATTTCCTGCTGAACTGGTGTCGGTGTTTCCTACGCTGACCGAGAGGAGGCAGGCCATGCTCAACTTCTACCGGCTGGAGCAGGACATTATCGAGCAGATGCAAACCGCCCATGTTCCTGGGCTGGCGCTGGCAATTGTGCGTGGGCCAGAGGTCATCTATGCACGTGGCTTTGGCGTTACCAGTGTGGAGGATGGTGGGCTGCCGGTAACGCCACAAACGCTTTTTCGTGTGGGCTCAACCGCAAAGCCGCTTACCGGAACGGCCATTATGCGTCTTGTGGAGGCAGGCAGATTGGATCTGGACCAGCCTGTGAGCACCTACGTTCCCTGGCTCACCTTTAGCCAGGAGGGTGCGATTGAGCGCGTGACGCTTCGGCTGCTGATGACGCACCGTGCGGGTCTTCCCAGCGCCGCTGAGCCATTCGGGTGGCGGGACCCTGATGGGCTGGAGCGATTTGTACGGGAAAGGATCCCTTGCTATCCGCTCATTGCGCCGCCTGGGAAAGTTTATTCATATAGCAATCCAGGTATCGATCTTGCCGGCTATATCGCTCAAGTTGTCGGTGGCAAGCCCTTCGCCGAGCTCATGCAGGAGCTGGTCTTTGATCCATTGGAGATGCGGCGGACCACGTTTGATCCGACCGTGGCGATGACCTATCCGCTGGCGCAGGCGCACGACCTGCGTCGGGATGGAACGCTGAGTGTACAGCATCGCTTCGCCGAGAACAGCGCCGACTATCCGGCGGGATTTGCGCTATCCACGGCACTCGATCTGGCAAACTTTGCCATTATGCATATGCAGCAAGGGCGTTTCCATGGCCGACAACTGCTCGCGCCAGCACTCATCGCGGAGATGCATCGGCCACAGGTAGATCTCTATACAGTTACCGGTACCGGGTACGGGCTCACCTTTATCACTGATACCTATAAAGGTCAGCGTGAAGTACGGCATGGCGGAGGTATCAGCTCATTTGTGAGCAGCTTGACGATGCTCCCCGATGCCGGCATCGCCGTTATCATCCTCTGCAACCGCTTTGGGATAATGCTGGCGAGCATTATCCATCGGATCTTTGATCAGCTCCTGGATCTCCCCAAAGTTTTTCCCAGGCCACCTGTCATAGAGCCCGATCGGTCGTTGTGGCCCCGCTATACAGGGTCATATCTTGGGCCGTGGACGGGTCTGGCAACCATCTCGGTTGCGAACGACCATCTCATCCTTGACCTGCAAGGACAGGCTATTCCGCTCCAGGCACTCCGACAAGACCTCTACTGTGGACAAAAGGGGGAGGACGAAGAAACTATCTCGGTTGGCTTCATCGCCGAAGAACATGGGCCAGTCCAGTACATCAGCGTTGATACGGCTATCTGTAAGCGCATTGAGCGGGATCCTGCATTTGCGCCGGATCCTGCTTCCTGGATCGCCTATACTGGTACATACGCGAAAGCTGGCCTTGACACTTACATTGTCCGTCTCGAGGGTGACCGGCTCTACATCTACTCCGAGGTAGACGACAAAGAGGTAATACTTGTTCCGGTAGATACGACGCGCTTTGTCTGTGAATGGGGCCTCTTTGAGTTCCATATGTCAGGCGGTAGGGTAACCGCACTCACGCAAGCCGGGACGTGGACATTCATTCGTGCGGGATAGCGCTGATGCCGGGGTGTGCGACCAGCTATGGCGCCGCGAAAGGCGAGTCAGGCATATGGCCGGGGCTGTGATAGGGCTCTGGATGAACTTTGCTACCCGCTAGCGCGCAGCACGCCGATACGCTATAATGGGGGGAACACGGAAACGTGCATTTCCTGGTGGGAGGCGTTATGAGCATGGAAGAGCCGGCACGTACAGCGGAAGAGATTGACGAGCGCGAGGCGATAGAGATTCTCAACCGCCCATTGGTCCTGCGCGCTGCCAACGGTGCCACTATCACGATCACGCCCGGCCTGGATGGATCCTATATTACCAGCACCCGTGGCCTGGATGCTGAGCAGTTCTGGGTCTATAAGCAGGCGATGGCTTATTTCCGCCGGGGCGACGCCGAGAGCTATGGTCTGGCGCTGGCGATGCTTGGCAGTATCGGTTTCTTCCCTGAGGTTCCGGAGAGTCTTGACCGTGTCTCAGGATAGAGACGGTACGGCTAGAGTTGCATCCCTGCTCATCCCCTGGTATCGCGCATGTGGTCGTGATCTGCCCTGGCGGCACACACGCGATCCTTATGCCATTCTCGTAGCCGAGATCATGCTCCAGCAAACACAGGTGGATCGTGTGCTGCCAAAATACACCGAGTTCCTGGCGCGATTTCCGACGCTGGCAGCACTGGCTGCCGCACCGACTGCTGAGGTCATCAAACTATGGGCGCCGCTGGGCTACAACCGGCGTGCGGTGCAGTTGCAGAACATCGCTCGCGAGGTGCTGACAACGTGTGATGGCCGCATCCCCGACACGGTTGGGGGACTGCTGCGCCTCAAGGGCATTGGCCGCTACACTGCCGGGGCAGTGGCCTGCTTCGCCTATGGGCGCGACGTTGCCACAATGGATACGAATATTCGCCGGGTACTTCATCGCATCTTTATCGGATTAGATGTCCCGGAACCCCGCTGCTCAACGGCAGAGATGTGGCAGCTTGCGGAGCAGGTGCTGCCAGCCGGCCAGGCTTACGAGTGGAACCAGGCGCTGATGGACCTGGGCGCCATGATTTGCACCGCAGCCAGTCCAGCCTGCGATCGCTGCCCGCTGCAATCGGTCTGCCGTGCCTATGCAGAGATGGGCCAGTATAGCCTCTTCCCGTCAGGGGCAGTTGTGCGTGATATGTGCCGCGTCCGTGAGCGCCGTGCAGGCTACAAGGCCCAGCCCTTCGCTGGCTCAACCCGCTATTATCGCGGGCGTATCCTTGCCGTGCTCCGGCAGGTGGAGGGTGCCGGCCCCCTGGCAGTGTCCGAGCTGGGGAAGCAGATCAAGCCAGATTTTCAAGAGAGTGAGCTGCCCTGGCTGGTGGAGCTGCTAGCCGGCCTGGCACGTGATGGTCTGGTGCGTTTGCATCACTCTGCCGGGGCAATCGCTGCATCGTTACCATAATTGCTCCGGTGGGGGCGATGCCCTGGAGATGGGAGCATACTGATGGAGGCAAAGGGGAGGAGCATATGGCACTGACAATTGCCGAGGCGCAGGCTCAAGCGGACCTGCTCATTCAACGGCTGGGTGGCTACTGGACACCGCTGGCAAATCTTGCCCGCCTGTTTGAGGAGTGTGGTGAACTGGCGCGGTTAGTGAACCAGCAATATGGGCCGAAACAGCGTAAAAGTGCCGAGCAAACGGCCGCGCTGGAGGATGAGCTCGGCGATGTGCTGTTCGTGCTGGCTGTGCTGGCAAATAGCATGGGCATCGAGCTTGAACGCAGCCTGCAAGGCGTTTTTGCCAAGTACCAGGCTCGCGATCTCCCTGAGCGAAAGATCTGTTCATAGAGTTAGTCACCGACTCGCTGGAGTTGCCGGAGGGGCTGGTGGCCTCTGGCCAGGAGTGTAGAGGAGCTATGCCGATCAAACTGGAAACGTTAACCTGGACTGAACTTGTTGCCCTTGACCGTGATCGCACGGTCATCATCTTTCCGGTGAGCCCGCTGGAGGAGCATGGGCCGCATCTGCCCATCGGGACAGATATGTACACCGCAATGGCTGGTGCCGAAGGGGCAGCCGCCGTGCTGGAACGCCGGCGCCCTGATATCACGGTGCTGATCGCCCCGGTGCTCCCTATTGGCTCCAATACCGTCCCCTATTTCCCAGGCATTGGCGTGCATCCACGGTTCGTACGCCATATGGCTATCCGCAGTGGGGTGGCGATGGCGCGGGAAGGTTTCCGGTATATTGCGCTGGTCAGTGGACACCTGGGCCCCTCGCACCTGGCAGCGCTCGAAGAAGCTGCCGAATACGTCAGTCGACGCTATCATATCACCATGATTGCGCCAGTTGCGCCAACAATGCATCTGACACTTCATGGTCGGTTTCTGGAGCAGTTTGCGAAGGAACTCGAGAGTCCATTGACCCAGGAGGAGATACAGGCCATTATCAGCGATGACCACGCTGGTGCGCTGGAAACATCCATTATGCTCCATCTACATCCTGGTCTGGTTAAAGGCACGTACCGGGAGTTGCCGCCGGTGACCGTACGCGATCTGTTGCGGTGGAAGGGCTGGCTACGACCGCGCTGGTCCGGCTATCTGGGAGACCCGGCGCACTCACGCAGCGATGTGGGCGCAGCAGCGAGTAAAGTGCTGGCGGAGGTGAGCGCCGATCTCGTCCTGCGCGCTATGGATGGCGAAGATATCATGGCGGGCTTGCGTACTGGAAGTCGCTGGCCCCTCTGGCTTATCTGGCGCTCCGATTTTCGCCGCAATATGAAGATGACCGCTGCTGGCTTTGCGGCTGCCCTCACCGGTATGGCAATCTGGCGCGCGTCACGGCGCTCTCATGCGTAGTGGCGGAGATTGCCCTGACTCTCAAATTGCTTCAGGAAAGTCAGAGCCTCCTCCGGGGTTGCTCTATCTGCTTCTTTGCCCAGCCATCGCCGGAGCTGCTGCCCGTGCAGGTCATCGGCGATGGCCAGTTGAAACAAAGTGCGGAATATCCCTGTGGGAGCCGACTCCTGCCCGTGATTCCACTGTTGAAGGCGGAGAAGCAAACGCAGCAAAGCGACACGCAGGCTATAGATATCGACCGTTTCGCCGCTGGCGAGCTGGCGCGGTGGTGCATAGACTGCCGTTTCCTGGATGAAGGCTGCGACAATCGCCGGTACACCTATCGGTTGCTGGCCAGCGGCCACAGCAGCGCGCACCTGTGTGGAGGAGTGCTCGCGGTATGCTGGCGACAGGACGAGCGGCTGAACATAATCGCGGAATGGCCGGTTAGCCGGATCGGCGAGGAGGGCGGCCACATCGTCACCCGTCCAGCGCTGGCGCGGTGCCACCAGCAGTGTCACCGTGCTGAACAGCTGGCGCAGTGCCGCATCGCGATCGCGGTAATAGCGGGGGTCGAAGATCTGTACGAGCTTATCATAACCGATGATACAGAAGATGCGCGTACCCTCCGCAGCGCCGGCACGCAGCTCCAGCGCCTGCTCATAGTAGAGGCCGCCGCTGAAAAGCAGGACGCCACAGTCGGGCTGTTCGGCAGCAAGGAGATCGAGCAGGAGCAGTCGATCCTCCATGATGGCACGGGTCACACCTTCTTTGTCTACGATAATGCGACTGGTGGCAAAGAATATCTCATCTAGTGCAGCCTGCTTGTGTGCGGCAGCGATGATGGCGAGATGGGCCTCGGTGGGCGGATTGAACGATCCGGTCAAGAAGCCAACACGCCCGGCTGGACGTGGTCCGCGTGCCGGTCGCACGATGGTCAGTGCCGGGGCAGCGCGAGCGCCCGGTGTGAGCATGGCCGCATACTGGCCAAGACGGGTGATATCATAGAACCGGTCAATCAAAGCCTGCTGATTTCCAGCCATGGTCCATATCACGCTCCATACTCTTATGGTAACAGGGTCAGTGCTGACGCGTCAAACTGGCCAGACCGGCGGTGTTCTGGGCACCAATGCTCATATTAGATCCGGTCTCAGCGTAGTGGAGATAAAACTTGGGAGGTACCAATCATCGATGGCGGATATGCAAGAAGAGGGTCGGCGCCAGGATGGACGTGACCGGCTCAACGACACAACCAGCTACCAGCGCTGCTTTGTCTGCGGCGCGCGGAACCCGTTCGGGCTGCAACTGCGCTTCCGGCAGGAAGGCGATGAAGTCGTGGCTGACTTTATGCCTGAGGAGCGCCATCAAGGCTTTCCTGGCACCGTCCATGGTGGCATCCTGGCTGCGCTGCTGGACGAGACGCTGAACCGTGCGCCCGTGCTTCTGGGCCAGTGGGTGATGACCGCGCGGCTGAATCTACGTTTTCGTCGTCCGGCGCCGATCGGGCAGATGCTCCAGATACGCGCGAAGCTGGACTATGTGCGCAGTCGGTTTTACACGGCGCGTGGTGCCATCCACCTGGCAGCGGACTCCAGGGTAATCTACGCTGAGGCAGAGGGGAGTTTCCTGCCGATTCCGCCAGAGATCACTGAAGCAGTGCTGGCGACGTATCCCGATCTGATTGCCTGGGTGAGGCCGGATGAGCAGGCATTCTGAGCAGGCTGGCTATAGGCGCTTCGGTGCCCGAGGCAACGCAGAGCAGAGCACACGTGCCGGGCAGCATGCGCTGTATAACAGCGTGTGAGAGCAGCCGGCGATTATAGCTGCCAGGCTGCTCTCAGTGCTCCATCAACCCTGCTTACCTGAAGCTCTATCAACTGCTATCAGCCTTACGGCTGCAAAATCTCATACGCGGGCAATGTTAGGAAATCGGCAAGTTCATCCGCCACGGAGAGGGAGTCGAACAGCCGAGCTGCTTCCTCATAGTGGCCATGATGATAGCGCTCGGTCCCGACTGTGGCACGTATTTTGTCCATCTCCTCGTGCAGGATCTGGTGGAAGAGGTCAACCGTCACCTTGCGTCCATCGTTCAGCACGCCTCTGGGATGATGGATCCATTGCCAGACCTGAGCGCGCGAGATCTCCGAGGTTGCAGCATCCTCCATCAGGTTATAGAGAGGGACAGCTCCCAGTCCACCGAGCCAAGCCTCCAGGTACTGGATGCCGACGCTGACATTGGTGCGCAGTCCGGCCTCGGTGATCGGGCCTTCAGGCACGGCGAGCAGATCGGCAGTGGTTACATGGACATCCTCGCGCTTGCGAGCGATTTGGTTGGGCTCGGGCATCGCGGCATTGAACGCCTCTAAGGCAACCGGAACCAGGCCGGGATGGGCGACCCAGGTGCCATCATGGCCATCGTTGGCCTCGCGTACTTTGTCAGCGCGCACAGCGGCAAATGCCTGCTCGTTGACTTTCGGATCAGCCCGGGGAATCTGCGCAGCCATGCCACCCATCGCATGGATATTACGACGGTGACAGATCTGGATGCAGAGCAAGGAGTAAGAGTGCATGAAATGGGTAGTCATGGTCACCAAGGCACGATCGGGCAGAACGAAGCCTGGATCTTTGCGGCGTGTCTTGATGCAACTGAAGATGTAATCCCAGCGGCCACAGTTCAATCCGCTGCTATGGTCACGCAGTTCATAGAGAATCTCATCCATCTCGAAGGCGGCGGGCAGGGTCTCGATGAGCACCGTAGCTCTGATTGAACCCTGAGGGATGCCCAGGAGGTCCTGCGCCATCACGAATACATCATTCCACAGTCGTGCTTCGAGATGGCTTTGTATCTTGGGCAGATAGAAATACGGGCCGGTGCCCCGCTCGAGCAACGTGCGTGCATTATGGAAGAAATACAGACCAAAGTCGAGGAAGCAGCCGGGAATGCGCTTGCCATCAAGCAGCACGTGCTTTTCTGGGAGGTGCCAGCCACGTGGGCGCACCATCAATACAGCAGTCTGCTCGTTGAGTGTATAGCGTTTGCCTTCAGGACTGGTAAAATCGATGCGCCGATTGACGGCGTCGCGCAGGTTAATTTGGCCCTGGATGAGGTTTGTCCAGGTAGGCGAGTTGGCGTCTTCGAAGTCGGCCATGAACACTTTGGCGCCAGAGTTAAGGGCATTGATGATCATCTTGCGGTCTGTGGGGCCGGTGATCTCGACCCGGCGATCTTGCAGGTCCGGGGGTATGGGTGCGACTGTCCATGAACTTTGGCGAATATGCGCTGTTTCCGGAAGGAAGTCGGGCAGTTTGCCGGCGTCGTATTCAGCCTGGCGTTCTGCGCGCTTCTGCAACAGCTCATCCCGTCTGCTCCCGAACTCGCGTACCAGCGTCGCAACGAATGTCAGGGCCGCTGGTGTGAGGATCTCGGCAAACTCTGGGGTAACGGGCGCAGTGATCTCCAATCCTTCCAGGTAACTTTGAGAACCTGTCATGAGCAATCTCCTTCCAAGTTCGATCATGCTGCTCTGTGCCAGTTAAGGGCTGGCGCTGGCACAATAATCCTCCCTGCTAGCTGTATACAGCCAGATTCCTAAAGGGCCTGCGGCAGCTTTCTGGACACGCTATCAGCATCATGCTACCCCTTGCACACCGTGCATGTCAATTCCGCTTTCTCGCAGCCAGGGCATGCAGGAATGCCGGCGATATCAGGTCAGCCCTCATCAGCGGCGGTACATCGATGATGCTTGCCGTGGTGTGTGGATAGTTATGCAGTCTGCATCTTCAGCAAGAGCGGATGCAGAGCGATCCAGGATCTGATATCGGGATAGGCGAGTATAGATTTTCGATGGCGGAGATAGAATTTATGAGTTGCTTGACTATTACTAATATATAAAAAGATTTCTAAATAATCGATCTGTTACTTTAAATATGTGTTGACTTTTGTGTTATTATGTGGTATCATAAATAATGAGGCAGATGATGAGCGTGCTATTCTTCTCTAAGCACCGGGCTACTGGCGAAATGGCCTGGTGCTCGCCGGTTGTGTGCATAAACCTATCTGGCCAGAAGGGGGTGGTTACGGAGTCAGGTATCGGCTGATCGCCAGATCATCGGGCCATGGGTAATTTCTGATCGAATGGTAGAATATCCTTCGAGTTGCCTTTGTGAAAAAGGAGGTCTATTATGCCTGTTGGAACTATCTCTTCGTCGTCGGATACCGTAGGTGTTGCAGTTGTCAATTACCAGGTTCCGGTAGTCGAAACGAAAGAGCAGGTTCTTGAGAACTGCAGGCGAATCGCCCGTATGATGGATGGCATTAAGCGGGGCTATCCAGGTGTAGACTTGATCATCTTCCCAGAGTATAGTACCCAGGGTTTCCATCCAACCAAGTGGCGTGACCTGACAACAACGGCCCCTGGACCCGAGACGGAGATCTGGTCTGAGGCGTGCCGCCGCAACAAGGTATGGGGCGTCTTCTCGTTAACCGGAGAAGAGAATCCTGGCCAGAATCCTTTCAATACCCTGCTGCTCATCAATGATAAAGGGGAGATTGTCCTGAAGTACCACAAGATCTTGCCGTGGGTGCCGATGGAACCCTGGTATCCAGGTAATGAGACAATGGTTGCCGAAGGTCCCAAGGGGCTGAAAGTCGGCGCGATCATCTGCTACGATGGCAACCATCCCGAGATTGTGCGCGACACGGTCATGAAGGGTGCAGAGCTGGTGGTGCGCATCCAAGGCTATATGTACCCGGCGAAGGAGCAGCAGCGACTTATCGCCCAGACGCGCGCCTGGGAGAACCTCACCTACTTTGCTGTGGCCAACATGGCAGGGCGTGACCTGGTCTACTCGTACTTTGGCCACTCGGCGATTATTGATTTTGATGGTCGTGTGCTGGCGGAGTGCGGTACCGCTCCTGATGAGGTCCAGTATGCACTGCTCTCTATCTCGGCGATCCGCGACGCGCGCAAGAACTGGACAGCCGAGAACCATCTCTTCAATACGCTCCACCGTGGCTACACGGCCAAGCCACCGCTTGGTGACATGGAGTGCCCGTACGAGTTTTACAAGCTGTGGGTCAACAATCCCCAAGAAGCGCGGCGACGCGTGCAGGCGCTTACCAGAACAACAGCCCTGCCACAGGAGGAGGCAGCAGCGCCAACGCCGCGACCTGCCTAACCGTGATCCAGGGCTTCCGCGCAGGGGCAGAACTGATCGCCAGTTCTGCCCCTATTCAGCTTGCAATGGTGTTGCGTCAGCAGCATACAGTGGCCAATGGCCAGGGGATGGTAGAATATGCAAGCAGATATCCTTGCTCCATGGAATCGCCTGTCGCAGGAAAATGAGGTTATTGGCTTCATCGATACGCTCCTGCGGGGGACTGGGCAGGTGATGTTCCAGAATAACCCGATTACCGGGCTGCTCTTCCTGGCGGGTATCTTTTACAACTCGGTCTGGTTTGGTATTGCCGGCGTTATCGGTCTGGTAGCCAGCACCGTGGCTGCCATGATACTGGGTGCGGACCGCAACCTGATACGGGCCGGGCTCTTTGGTTACAACGGCATCCTGGTAGGTATTGGCCTGGCGTTCTTTCTGCAAATGAACGTGAACGCTGTGTTGATCATCTATATTATTATTGGTGGGGCGGTCTCCACTGTGGTGCTGATGGCCCTTGCCAACTTCTTGAGCACCTGGGATATGCCGGCATTAACGGCACCGTTCGTGCTCACCACCTGGCTCTTCCTTTTTGCTGTCCCGTTATTCTCGTATCTCCATGCTGGCCCGTTGATTCAACCGGCGCTGCTGAATCCCAAGGCGCCCATCCAGGCAGCCTTGCGGCCATTGCCGACAAGCCTCGCTGGTGCGGGATTGACAGCGGGAAATATTATTGAAAGCTTCTTCCGTGGCTTTGGGGAAGTGTTTTTCCAGGATAATCTGGTGACCGGTATCATCTTCTTAATAGCTATTCTCGTCAATTCCCGGATCTCAGCGCTCTTCGCTGCCCTGGGGTCAGCGGTAGGTCTGGTGACAGCGCTCTGGTTCGTTGGCGGTAATGGCTTCTGGACCTACCATGGGCTGTATGGCTTCAATGCTGTGCTCTGTGGGATCGCCATTGGCGGGGTATTCTATGTGATTACCTGGAAGTCGGGTATCTATGCCCTGTTATGCGCGCTGGTCGGTACGATAGTGATGGCCTCCATTAGCGCGTTCCTGTCTCCGCTGGGGATGCCGGCGCTCACGTCTCCGTTTGTGCTGACCACCTGGCTCTTCTTGCTCCCGAAGGCCGGTTTCCGGGCCCTGCGGCCGGTGCCGCTGGCGGAGGTCGCTGCCCCGGAGCAAATCTTGCAACGGCTCCGGGAAAAGGTAACGGGCGTTACTGCTGCACCTCAGGTGCAAAGTTAGGTCTGACCGGGCCTTGATCGGCATGAGAAGGCTCGGCCAGGAACAAGCATGCACGGCATCTCTCATTGCCTGGGGGGCCAGAGGTGAGAGTCCAGGATCTTCCTAATATCGGTTCTGACAACCTGCCAGGAGCTTTTCTGAGGGTATCGGGATGACCAGCTATCTGCAAGCCGGCTATTATGAAGCGGTACTTCCGGTCCGCGTTGGGGAGACTACCGGTGGTCTCCGTGTATGGCTACAAGCTGAGGAAATGGTCCCATTGCTGCGGCAGCTCGACTTGCGTTATGGCGATGCCGACCATCCTTACTGTGTCCATGCTGAGGACAGGCTGAGGGCGCTCCATACGCTTGAGGAATTGATCCGGGACCTGATCGTCGCGCGCCCGACGGTTCTCAAGCGTGTCTGTACCACCAGCCGTCTTGCGCGTGAGTTACAGATCCAGTATGAGGTCAGGCGCATTGAGCTCTATCCGCCACCGCCTCCCTGGCTGGATCAGGTTGACCTGGAGCCGGCGGATGTGGCGCCGCTGCTCGCCAGTATTTTCCATCGCCAGACCAATTATATTTAGGCATGGTTCTGGCCTGTATCCGGTGCAGAGGAGAGGGCCTGTGTTCTGGCGGCTGCTGCCGAGACGCTCAAACCATGCAGCCAGAGGAGGGACAACATGCCATGGGAGGGAGCGATCATTTGCCCCACGTGTGCCCGGCCAATGATTGAGGACAACCAGGGGCTGGCATCTGAGATGGGCTATCAGCCGAGAGTATGGCGCTGTGAGGGCGGGCATGCTGAGGCTGAGGCGCGCCATCCCGTCCAGTACCCCTATATCGTTATCGGCCAGGAGGATGAGCGCCAGGGGGTCCGGCGGCGGGTCCTGAAGAAAGATATTATTGGGGCTGAGCTATTTGTGTTTTATGAAGTCTTGTTATAAGAGGGAGAGGCCCATGAGCCGTGAAGCTTCCGGGCTGCCACTTGATGCACCACATTATGCGACCCTCCGATCCCTGCTGAGAGAGCTTGTGAGCGCTGACCCGGATCTTGCGGATATCGCGAGACTTGCAGCCTTTCTTCACGAGCATCGTGAGACTATCGGCGAGCGCACGCTCGCCGATTTTGTGGCTGCTCCCGATGATATCAAGTGCATGATGGTTCACTACATGGTTCTGGGCGCCTCCGAGCTGGCGGATCTGCACGGGCTGAGTCGCGCATGGCTGCGATCGCATGGCTTCCAGCCGCCGCCCTGGGATCCATCCACGCCCCGCATGGCCACGCGGATGATCCCCTATGCGGGCAAAGTGGCCGCAACGGTAGAGTGGGAGCCAGAAAACCGGGTGACGATAGACCCGCGATTGAATGAACAGGAGCGCAGGTGGGTGCTTGCCATGGCCATTGGGGCTGGTGAACGGCCACAGTGGAGCGATGAGGAAATCAAGCGTTATGCGGCCTATCTGACGATGCCTGAACAGGCGTTTCAGCAGGATCGCCACCTGAGCGACGAGGAGCTGGCGGAGAAGTATCAGGTGCCAGTTGAGGCGGTGCAATATCGCCGCACCCTCCCCGATGTACTGGCATGATTGCTCTTTTCCCTGGAGCTGGCAGCGTGTGCTCCGATTCGCAATGGGCCAGGGGGATAAGGTCTAAGCTGGAAGGGAGGCCATGATGGGTTTCAAGCCCAGATTGCTTGTCTTCTCCGATTACGTCTGTCCCTTCTGTTACCTGGCGCTGGATCTGGTCCAGCAGTTGAGCCGGGATCACGATATCGAGGTTGTCTGGAAGAATTATGAGATCCATCCCCAGACGCCAGCCGAAGGCAAGCTGGCAGCTGATTCAGGCGAGGCGGTCCAAGCAACGTCTCGCTTGCTCTGTGAGCTGAACCCGGTGCTTGGGCCACGCATTCGTCTGCCTTCGATCGTTGCCAACTCTCACCTGGCTCATGAAGCGGCTGAGTTTGCCCGCGAGCAGGGCAGATTCGCTGAACTACACCGCCGGCTATTCCAGGCTTACTTCGAGCAAAACTTGAACATTGGCTCCTTGCCAGTACTCATGCAGCTTGGTGCCGAAGTGGGGCTTGATCCGGCTGCTCTCAGAGAGGCTGTGTCCGCGCATCGCTATCACCACCGGTTAGAGCGGGTTGTGCAGGAGAAGGTATGGTATGGTGTTTGTGGAACGCCGACGTTTGTGCTTGGCCGTTATAAGATTGCTGGCCCGCAGCGCGATGAGGTGTTTCGGGAGTTACTGCGTCGTGTTGGCGCATAGGAGGCCAGCGGGTAGAAATCTGCGAGTAGGAGCGTGTTCCAGGGAGAAATGACCCGAACTTGCAGCATCGTGGGTGCTGGAAGGGAGCTTTTTGTTACAGCTTATGGGAGGTCTTTATGATCCAGGCAAACGATCCGAACACGCGATTTTCTCCAGACCATACGTATGTGAAGGTTGAGGATGGCGAAGCGCTCATTGGCCTGACCTACTTTGGTCAGGATCATACCAGTCGCGTCAGTCAGGTAGAGTTCCCATCGGTTGGTCAGAAACTGGCCAGAGGTCAACCGTTCGCGACCATTGAGGCTATCAAGGCTACGGTAGAGCTGCCGATGCCGGTGACCGGGGAGGTGCTGGCGATCAATGAAGCGCTGAAGGCTGAACCCTGGCTGATCAACACGGATCCCTATGGGCAGGGTTGGATCATTCGTGTTCGCCTGGATGACCCCACCCAGTTGGACCAGCTCATGGATGAAACTACCTATCAGGCATCGGCCGTCTGGGAACCTGAGCAACCATGGTGAGTGCCATCGTCAGCGTAGGATGAAAGGGGGCTTTATGGAACCGTTACTGGTTCTCGTTGAATTTGGATTCACTGAGGATGGTGAGCAAGCATTCCTTGCCCATCTCGATCGGTTGCTGGAGGAGATACGCGCTATTGATGGCTGTCTCGAGGCGATCGCCTACCAGCGGCCAGAGCGCATGTACTTCTTTTATACGCTGTGGCGCGATCAGGAGGCGATTGATCGCTGGGTGCAGAATGAATTTCATCGCACGGTCCTGATGCCCAATTTTACCAGATGGGCCAACGAAGCCTGGTTTAGCTACTGGAACCTGCAGGCGGATCGTCCGCGTGTGCGCCGCTGTCCGTCTTGTGGGCGCTGGTCGCGGGCCCAGCCAGGATGGACGGAAGCGAATCCCGCACAATGTACGCGCTGCGGTGCGAGTTTTCCCGCACGTATCTCTCTCAGTGGCAAGCCACGCCAGACGCCATAACATCATCGTGGTATGCTCCTGTCGCCAGCGTTCCCTGGTTTGTGCAGAACGATCCGTGCCAGCGGCTGTCCGGGCGGACCTTGACTATGAGCGTAGCCGCTGTTCGAGCGCGGTAAGCAGATCCTGTTGGGTGATGCGCAGTTCCGGGGACTGACCATGGGCTTTGCTGGCGATGAGCATACGGATCTGCTCCAGCGCTGCCTGGCGGCAAACCGCAGCAATATCCGCACCGCTCAAGCCCTGGCTTTTGCGGGCCAGCTCGGCAAAATCAACATTGGGTGCCAGGGGCATGCGCCGAGTATGCACACGGAAGATCTGTGCTCGTGCGCCTTCATCGGGCAGGGGGAACTCCAATATCAGTCCGAAGCGGCCGGGACTGAGCAATGCTGGGTCAACCAGGTCCAGTCGATTGGTGGCACCCAGAACCATTACTTCAGTGAACTCGTCAAAATTGTCCATCTCGCTCAGGAACTGGTTCACGATGCGGTCGGTGTTGCCCGTATATGCACCGCCGCCGCGCCGGGGGACAATGGCATCCAGCTCGTCGAACAGCAACAGGCATGGTGCCGCCTGCCGGGCCTTTTTGAACACCTGCCGGATGACTTTTTCGGATTCGCCCAGCCACTTGGAGAAAATGGCCGCCGCATCAACAGTAATGAAGCTGAGCCCTGTCTCGGTGGCCAGTGCCTTGGCCAGGAGCGTCTTGCCAGTGCCAGGAGGGCCGCTAAAGAGGACGCCTTTTGGCGGATGAATCCCCGCCTGCTGAAACAGTTCGGGATGCTCGTGCGGCAGTTGGACCAGTGACTCGAGCGTCCTGCGTTGTTGCTCCAGCCCGCCGACATCCTCCCAGTGTACGTTAGGTCGCTCGGCAAAGAATTCGCGCGTCGCGGTCGGCTCGATCCCCTTCAGCGCGGCCACAAAGTGGCGCATATGCACACGGGCGCGCCGCGCCAGTTCAAGCGGGCTGGCGGTATCGCCATCGGCTTTGTCGAGGATCTCGTGCAGGGCACGCATTCCTGCTTCTTTGCTGAGTGCCTGGAGATCTGCGCCGACAAAGCCATGGGTAATCTCAGCCAGACGCTCCAGATCGACGTCCTCTGCCAGGGGCATACCACGGGTGTGGATCTGCAAGATCTTGTGCCGCGCGGTGCGATTGGGCACCGGGATCACGATCTCGCGATCGAACCGGCCTGGACGACGGAGAGCGGGGTCCAGCGCCTCGGGAAGGTTGGTGGCGCCGATGACCACCACCTGTCCCCTGGGGGCCAGGCCATCCATCAGCGCGAGCAATTGAGCAACGACCCGTTTTTCAACTTCGCCAGTGACTTCGGAGCGCTTGGGTGCAATGGCATCAATTTCGTCCAGAAAGATGATGCTGGGTGCCCGGCGCTGCGCTTCATCGAAGATCTCACGGAGGCGTGCCTCGCTCTCACCATAGAAGCGGTGAATGATCTCTGGCCCATCGACGCGGATGAAATGGGCATCGACCTCGCTGGCCACGGCACGGGCAATGAGCGTTTTGCCGGTGCCTGGTGGTCCATACAGGAGAATGCCCTTGGGCGCTTCGATACGCAGCTCGGCCAGGACATCCCGGTACTTGATGGGTAACTCCACCAGTTCACGTACCCGCAGAACCGCCTCTTCCAGCCCGCCAATATCTTCATACCTGACATGGAAGAGCTTTTCTCTGGTAGCTGGCACAGCCTGGATGCGTACATCGGTTGCGCCAGTCAGGATCACTGGTCCCTCGGGCTCAGTGCTGGTCACCCGGAAGAAGGTGCCACGGGCAGAGAATATGCCGACCTTCACCTTATCCTTGGTAACGACTGCCAATCCGACCAGCGCCTCGCGGAGGCGACGGACCTCCTCAGGCCCGTAGGTGCCTGGATCAAGCGGCGCGAGCACAACTTCACGGGCTACCGCAGCGGCGATCCCCTCTACCTTGACCCAATCATCCAGCCCGGCGCCTGCGTTATCACGGATTGTGCCATCCATGCGGATCGCCCGACGCCGTGCTGCTTCAACTGGCGCGGGCAGGGCTTTCGCCACGGTCATACGTCGGCCCTGAACGGCCACGACTGCTCCAGGGACCACGCCAAGACTATCCAGATCGGCCGGGTTGAGACGAATAACCCCCCGGTCAATATCTCCTTCCAGTGCCTCCGCGACACGGACCCTGATAAAGGATCGGACAAGGCCATCCGTTCCTGGGCCTGAATCGGGCTCAATGGTTGCGTCTGATGCTGGAGTGCTGGTGAGCTCTTCAAAGTTATCGGTCATCAACCCTCACCAATGGGGATATGATGCGTTGGTTTTTTCCCTTTTTAATTATAGCATGGCGATTGGGAGATAGCAGAGTGCTGATGAACCTGGTATAGGGGTGGACGGCTCAACTACCCGACATGGCGTCCGGGACAACTGCTTGCTATGGTCCAGCCAGGGCACAACAGAGAGCTGTCCCGCCGACCTGTGCGGGTAGAGGGGAAAGAGCGCCATCAGTTGCCGGGAATGGCTGCTATGCTGAGCGGGCAAGCAGGGCAAGATGGGCGGCGGTGAGGAGCCATACAAGGGTGCCATTGCCAGCAAGCTCTGATGTTGAGCCGGAGATATCTACACAGCAGCAAGAGGCTTTTTTCATGGCAACGCGGGCAGGGTTGCCCTGCCCGATAAGCAGGCCAATGAGAGCACTCAGGTCGGGCTCATGGCCGGCAGGCAGGAGCGCATTTGCCGCTCTGGCGGCTGGATCCCGTGCGAACAACGCAGCCAGTCGCTCCAGATTGCAGCCGGGGGAGGGTTCAGGTGCCGTGATGGTCGAAAGGTTGAGTGCAGCAGCGATGATCGCCGCCGTTTCCCGAGCGCGCAAGAGTGGACTGGTATAGATAGCATCAAGTTGCAAATTGAGCCGGAGCAGTCCCTCGGCAACAGCGCGGAGCTCTGCTCGCCCCGCGTCGGTGAGTGGACGCTCGTGATCGTTCCCATGCCAGTCGCCGGGCTCCACGGCGCTACCATGCCGCAGGAAGTATAGGCGCATAGGAGCCTCCCTTCGATCACCTTTCAATCAAGAGATCTGTTCAAAGCCAGGATTCCAGGCGCTGCGAAGTGCTTCCAGCACTGCCCTGATCGGCGGATGGTCGCCGGCTACTTTGCTGCGATAGCAATAGACGACGCGCCCATCTGGCAGTACAATAAGCACACCACCTTGCTGCCAGGGGTCGCCTTGCAATTGCTGCTGGCGGGATCCTGCACGCAGGGCGCGCAGAAAGTTGCCCCACGCCGATGGCCCAATGGTGCGCCAGATGCTGCGCCGCATACCCAGGGCGCGATAGAGGGCCAGTTGGGGATCAACAAAGAGCGGCGTGGCGAGTTGCATGTGCTTCTGAAATACTTTCGCCTGGGCAGGGATCCCATTGCCCACCAGCACCAATTCTGCGCCATAGCGGTGGATTGTTTCTAGCTCGTGACGCAACTGCATCACCTGCTCCTGGCAGAGGATTCAGCCAAAATGGCGAATAAACACTATTACTGCTGGACGGGTAGCCCAGCATTCTTCTAGACGGTGCACTATCCCATCCGGGTCAAGGATCGTGGCCTGTGCTGCTGCTGGTGGTATGTGTGTCAGAGCCATAGTCTCCCTCCAGGCTAAGGCTTTCCTCATCATATGGAAGACAGCGGCAGTCTCTATCTCCAGCTCCATCATACCACATTAGCTTATAGGCAGCGATGCAATAGGGGACAGGCTATGCCGGGGCCGCTGGCCGCCTGCGCTCCTGAAAGGAGCGCGAAGTGCCGGGCAGGGTCTGGGACCAGGACCATTTCTTCTAGCGCGCTGCCGGGACCTGCGGTAGAGATGGATTGGTGTCGATTGCCGGTACTACTGGCGAAGGCGGGGCCGGGCGTGCCTGTGGGCGCCCTTTTTGGGGGCGCAGGAAACTCCAGAGGGCGATGCTCAGGTAGGCGAGATAAGCGAGCACCTGGAGGAGCGTGGGCGAGTCGGCGTAGCCAAAGAAGCTGTGGAGCAGGTCGCCGACCATGCTATCCTCGCTCAGCAGCCAGGATGTATCCCAGAGATGCTGAGTAGCAAAAGGAAGCCAGCCCAGAGCCTGGAAGTTCTGTACGGCATCGGCCAGGAGGCCAGCAGCAAAGAGCAGGAGCAGGACGCCCAGGACGTTGAAGAAGACTTTGTAGTTGATGCGCCGCCCCAGAGAGTAGATCCAGTAGGCAAGGACCAGTGACAGCAACAGACCCGTGCCTGCGCCGATCAGCAGTTGGGGTGCCGGGGAGTTGAACGCAATAGCCAGCGTGAAGACGGCTGTCTCCAGCCCTTCGCGGCCAACCGTCACGAAGGCTAAGAGCGCCAGGGCGAGACCCGATCCCGTGCCTAATGCTGTGGCTACCTGTGACTCGATCTCGCGTTTGAGACTGCGGCTATGACGGTTCATCCAGATGGTCATGCTCGTCAGCACAGCAACAGCGACGAGATAGGTGCATGCCTCAAAGATCGTCTGGAACCGGGAGCCGTCATAATTATGCACAAGCTGGTACACAATGACTCCCCCGCCCAATGCGAGCAGAATAGCCAGACCTACGCCGAGCCAGACGTCGCGGAAGCGGTCGCGCCGGCCCAGATGGTTCAGCGTGGCGAACAGGATGCTGACAATCATGCTCGCCTCGATCCCTTCACGCAGGAAAATCACGAAAGATGGCAGCATGTACAACAGTCCTCTCTATCACATCGATTCAGGAATATCCCTGCTCCACAACCTATGCCAGATAATTCTGACATCTGTACTCAGATATTAGCATACCCTAATATGCACCGTCAAGATGTTTTCGGCTTTGATCGGAACGATTGCGTAATCTTGACTTTTTTAGTCGGATTTGGTATAGTAGCTGGTAGGGTATAACAGCTCTATACTCAAAGCCGTGTCTCTACCTGGGCAGTCGCAGACTCGGCGATTGCGGGGAACGATCCCAGCAGAGATGGGGGTGCAACGGGGCACGGTTGTGTGAAGGCATTCCCTTTTGCTGCCCGAGAGGATGACCATATAAGGGAGGATTCTACCTGTGGCAACTGAAATTGTAGGCAAGACGCTCGATCGATATGAATATGGATTTCATGATCCCGATCATTCGGTTTTCCGTACCGAGAAGGGCTTGAATCGCCGTGTCGTCGAGCAGATCTCTGAGATCAAGGGAGAGCCGGAGTGGATGCGGAAATTCCGGCTGAAGAGCCTGGACCATTTCTTCAAGCGGCCTTTGCCAACATGGGGTGGCGATCTCTCGGGGATTGATTTTGACGATATTTATTACTATGTCCGACCGACGGAGAAATCCAGCCAGTCGTGGGAAGAGGTGCCGGCAGATATCAAGCGGACGTTTGACCGGCTGGGCATCCCTGAGGCAGAGCGGAAGTTTCTGGCCGGTGTCGGTGCGCAGTATGACTCCGAGGTGATCTATCATAAGGTGCGCGAGGATCTGGCGAAGAAGGGTGTCATCTTCCTGGACATGGACGGCGGCCTCCGCGAGTACCCGGACCTAGTCAAGCAGTATTTTGGCACCGTTGTCCCGTACAGTGATAACAAATTTGCAGCGTTGAACAGTGCGGTATGGAGCGGTGGCAGCTTTGTCTATGTCCCAGCTGGTGTGCATGTGGATATTCCGCTACAGGCGTACTTCCGCATCAACTCGCAGAACATGGGCCAGTTTGAGCGAACGCTGATCATCGCTGAAGAGGGCTCATATGTGCACTATGTAGAGGGCTGCACGGCGCCCATCTATAGCACGAGCAGCCTGCATAGTGCGGTTGTGGAGATCATTGTGAAGCGTGGGGCGCGTGTGCGCTATACGACCATCCAGAACTGGTCAAAGAATGTCTACAATCTGGTGACGAAGCGCGCGGCGGCGTATGCTGATGCGACGATGGAGTGGGTAGATGGTAATCTGGGTAGCAAGCTCACTATGAAGTACCCGGCGGTGCTCTGCATGGAGCCCGGCGCCCGCGCTGAGATCCTCTCGGTGGCTTATGCTGGCGATGGCCAGCATCAGGATGCCGGCGCGAAGGTGACACACCTGGCACCATATACATCCTCGTCCATCGTATCAAAGTCCATCTCGAAGGGCACTGGCCGCACCAGCTATCGTGGTCTGTTGCAAGTGCAGCCTGGTGCACACCATGTCAAGTCGAATGTCCGCTGCGATGCGCTCCTGCTCGATGAGACGTCACGCAGCGATACCTATCCGACGATGAAGATTGCCGAGCGCCAGGTGCAGATCGGGCATGAGGCAACAGTCTCGAAGGTCAACGAAGAGCAGCTCTTCTACCTGATGAGCCGTGGCCTCTCTGAGAATGAGGCGTACACGATGATCGTCAGCGGCTTCATCGAGCCGATTTCGAAGGAGCTGCCGATGGAGTATGCGGTCGAGCTCAACCGGCTGATCCAGCTTGAAATGGATAAGTCGGTTGGCTAACATACCACCTCCTTTTCGGCACGCGCGGGGAGTCATCTTCCCGCGCGTTTGCTTTTGCTGAGCGATCGCCTGGAAAGGGCTGGCAGATATTGTTTGCCCTTTTAGCGACCTGGCGTCGATTGACCGATGGCTAGCAGGGGATCGTTATCAGCCATTCCCCAGGAAGATGATTGTTGAACCGCCGGTAGGTGAGAGGATACAATAGGAGGACTGGTGAGTCCGTGATGGCATATGAATGCTAGCATATCGTGTAGATGGTTCTTGACGTGGGCGTTCATACCTTCAGTCTGAGGAACATTGCGGGATTGAGCAGTTCAAGGATTGCATGATTATCACGATCCCCCGCACAGCGTTGGTGGTGCTCTGTGGACCCGCTGGCAGCGGCAAGTCCACCTTCGCACGGCGGCATTTTCAACCGACACAAATCGTCTCGTCCGATCACTGTCGTGCCTTGATCAGTGATAGCCCCCAGAATCAGGCTGTCTCAGCAGACGCATTCGCGCTGTTCTATACGATCATTGACCTGCGCTTGAAGTATGGCCGCCTCACGGTTGCTGATAGCACGGCGCTGACACGCGAGTCTCGTGCTGAGCTGCTTGCTCTGGCACACCGGCATGATTTTGCGGCGATTATGCTGCTCTTCGATACCCCACTCGACCTGTGTATTGAGCGGGATCGCCAACGCCAGCATCCGGTCGGGCCAGCAGTGATCCGGCGCCAGTGGGAGCGGCTGGCTGATGCCCGCGCTGCCATCCACCACGAGCCCTTTGAGGCCATCTATTACCTGTCTCCGGAAGATGTAGATGCCGTCACCATCAAAGTGGTTCCGCTGAACGTGGAGCACCAGGAAGAAACTGGCCCGTTCGATATCATTGGGGATGTGCATGGCTGCTGGGCCGAGCTTCAGGAGCTGTTGACAAAGCTTGGCTGGGAACGGGATGGTGATGGCTTCCGCCATCCTGCCGGGCGCAAAGCTATCTTCGTTGGCGACCTGACTGATCGCGGCCCTAATAGCGTGGCGGTGCTGCGCTGTGTAATTGCGATGGTGCGTGCCGGCCAGGCCATGATGGTCGTGGGTAATCATGACCAGAAGCTGTTACGTGCCCTCAAGGGGCATGCCGTGGAGATTGCCAAGGGGCTGGAGACGACCATGGGCGAGCTGGATGCCCTCCCGCCAGGCGAGCGGGAATCGTTAGTGGCAGATATCCGGCGGCTGATTGAGAATGCGCCGGCCTATCTCATCCTCAATCATGGGCGGCTGGTCGTTGCACACGCCGGCATTGAGGAGCGGATGATCGGGCGGCTATCCCGGCGTATCTGGCGCTTCTGCTGCTTTGGGGCACTAACGGGCGAAATAACGCCAGAGGGCCTGCCAGTGCGCCGCAATTGGGCGGCGGACTATCATGGACGCGCGCTGGTTGTCTACGGCCACACTCCCACGCCGGAGCCACGCTTCTACCATAATACTATTAATATCGATCAAGGCTGCGTCTTTGGAGGTGCGCTTACTGCCTTGCGCTATCCAGAGATGGAGCTTGTGCACGTAGAGGCACACCGCTTGTACTACTATCGCCCCCGATTCACGCCAGAAAAGTGGCTGGCCGGAGAGGCGCACTATGGTTAAGGGCCAGCGCAGGTGGTGATGTGCTGCTCTCTTTCCGAAGGTCACATGACAGGGGGAGTAAAACTATGACGGTTATGGTTCTGACAGCGACCGGCGGCGTATTGCTGATACTCTATATGCTGATCGAAGTCTTTGAGACGATCGTCTTGCCGCGACGGGTCACGCGGCGCTATCGTTTTACGCGCCTGCTGTACCGGGTGACCTGGCCAGTATGGCGCTTTCTGGCAAGCCACCTCATCAATATCAATCGGCGTGAGACCTTTCTGAGCTTTTATGGTCCGCTCTCTCTGATTGTGCTGCTGATAACCTGGGCCGGTGGCATCATTGTTGGTTTTGCCACCGTCCAGTGGGCGGCCGGATCCCCTTATGTCGCGCCGCAGGGGGTGCGCACCTACGGTGTGGACCTGTATGTCAGCGCCACCACCTTCTTTACCCTGGGTCTGGGTGATGTCTATCCGATGAGCGCTCTGGCACGGGCGCTCACCACGATAGAAGTCGCCAATGGCTATGCTGTGCTGGCCATGGTCATCAGCTACCTGCCAACGCTCTACCAGGCATTCTCGCGCCGCGAGGCTGCCGTCTCGCTCCTGGATGCGCGCGCCGGGTCGCCGCCAAATGCGGTTGTGCTCTTGAAGCGCATTGCGAAATATCGCGGTGAAGCCAGCCTGCCCCAGTATCTGCATGAGTGGGAGCTATGGGCCGCTGATCTCATGGAGAGCCATCTTTCTTATCCGGTGCTGGCCTACTTCCGCTCCCAGCATGAGAACCAATCATGGCTGGCCGCGTTGACAACCGTTCTGGATGCCTGCGCGCTGATTATTGCCGGGGTGGAAGATGGCCAGCCTGGCCAGGCGAAATTGACGTTTGCGATAGGCCGACACTTTGCAGTAGACATCAGCCAGATCTTTTATCGGCCACCGCAGCCACCATCACCCGACCGTCTGCCACCTGAGGCACAGGAAAGGCTGCATACGATACTTGCGGAGTATGGGCTGCTGTCAGCAGATAGTGCGCGGTTCCAGGAAAAACTGAACCATCTGCGCTCCATGTACGAACCCTATATCAACGCGCTGGCGCAATTTCTGATGCTGCCAATCCCTTCCTGGCTGCCACCAGAGCAGATCACTGAGGATTGGCTCGTGACTGAATGGGAGCCACGGCCACGAATCGGTGCAACCCTCTTTTAAAGCCTATCAGATGTCTGCAGAAGCCGGTTGGCGACTGCACTTTGTCCACCTGCCCCTGCGATATGATAGCATCAATACAAAGAAGATGCCGAAGAACACCTATTGGAGGGAGCATAGCCTATGGCGCTTGTGGCTCTGGCGGCAGTCGGGGGAATATTGCTGATCTTTTTCATGCTGATCGATGTCTTCGAGACGATGGTGCTACCACGCCGTATCACCCGACGTTATCGTGTTGCACGTCTGGCATATCTGGTGTCATGGTGGCCGTGGCGCTTCATAGCCCGGCGCCTCGTTATTGAAGAGCAGCGTGAGACCTTTCTGAGCTTTTATGGTCCGCTCTCCCTGATTGTGCTGTTGGCAACCTGGGCCGGTGGCATTATTGTTGGTTTTGCCACCGTCCAGTGGGCGGCCGGATCTGCCTATGTCGCGCCGCAGGGGGTGCGCACCTACGGTGTGGACCTGTATGTCAGCGCCACCACCTTCTTTACCCTGGGTCTGGGCGATGTCTATCCCATCAATCCTTTGGCCCGGACACTTACGGTATTGGAGGTTGCCAACGGCTATGCCGTGCTGGCCATGGTGATCAGTTATCTGCCAACGTTCTATCAGGCTTTTGCGCGCCGCGAGGTAGCGGTCTCGCTCCTGGATGCGCGTGCCGGGTCGCCGCCCAGCGCCCTGGAACTGCTGCGACGCACGGTTACTGGCAGTGGTGAAGCCAGCCTGCTCCAGTATCTGCACGACTGGGAGCTATGGGCGGCTGAGCTCATGGAAAGCCATCTCTCTTATCCCATGCTGGCTTACTTCCGTTCGCAGCATGAGAACCAATCATGGCTGGCCACCTTGACGACCATCCTGGATACCTGTGCGCTGATTATTGCCGGGGCACCGGCCTGTTCGCAGCGGCAGGCCAAGCTGACATTTGCGATGTGTCGTCATGTTGCCGTAGATCTGTCCCAGGTGCTCTTCCAGCCGCCGCGACCGCCCTTACCGGACCGTCTGCCCCCGGACACGTGGGAGACCCTCTGTGCATGGCTCGATGAGGACCAGATGCTGCCGCCGGACGTGGCGAAGTTTCAGGCGAAGCTGAGCCATCTGCGCTCCATGTATGAGCCCTATATTAATGCGCTGGCCGATCTGCTCATGCTCCAGATCCCACCCTGGCTGCCGGCTGACCAGATTACCGAGAACTGGCTCTCAACTGCCTGGGAGCCCCGTCCACGAATCGGTTCGACGTTATTTTGACATGGCGACAAAGCGGCGGTGGTTGGGGTTAGCATAGCAGTAGAGGCAGGCATAGCCACACTCCTGCGCAGTGTAATCGCCGATATCTATGGCAGCAGTGCAGCCGCAGGCTTCGCGACCGGGCATCCGCTGATCAGATGCCTTCGCCTGTGTAACCGGCCGCCCAAGCACACGGCTCATGAAAGCGCCATCAATACAGGCGCCCTTGGTGATGCCACTGACGCCTTCGAGCACGGCCTCAGCGCAGCTATAGAGCACAATGCCATGGGCCTGGGCAATGGTGGCCAGCTCCATACCCATGCGTTGCTTCTCGCCGTCGGGTGGATCGATAAGCACCATCCCTGGTAGATACCGATGCACGCGCTGGCGGAACTTTGCATAATGGTCAGCAAAGCTGGTAAAACAACGGTGCACACCGATTTCGTGCATGTGCTGGCACATTGTGGCAAAGAAGCTCAGATCATAGTTTGAACCGGGCATGCCATTTATCGTCCAGTAGACAATCGGGTCATAGCGCCAGCTGATGCGCTCTGCCCCGTAGGTTGCCGCGAGGAATTCTATCTGATCCAATGCCTGTGTGGTTGCCGGCACATCCGGCTCCAGCAGCGCGTTCGGCGGATTGATAGTGAACTGGAAGAAGAGATGCTCTGCACCGATGAGATCGTCCACCTGCTTGTGGAAGCGGCGGAAGACGCCGTAATTTCTTGACCAGAAGACAACCGCTGCGATATCATCTGGCGCCAGGGAGATACGTCTGGGCGGTCCAGAACGATAGATCGGGTTGCGGGCCTCCACAAATCCGGCGCGCAGGCGCGCAATGAACCAGGGCAGGTAAAACGCAGGGATATCCGTGCGTTTGCTTGCTGAGATCACTGGTTTCATGGTCTTGATTGGCAGCGATCGCTGCGATAGGTCTCTGCCTTCTCTTCAAGAGAGCGTCTCAAGAGTGCGTCGAGCTATGGCGTTTCCTGTGCTGCTTGCCCGGGAGCGGCGGCTGGCCAGCCGCCGCTCGCAATTCATTGAGGAGCATATCGGCGTCAACGTGGTGTTTCCGGGCGCCGATAGCGACTGAATCATAGGTCGAACCGGCGCAGAACGGGCAGGCGATAGCGTGGCGTGAGAACACCTGGCGCAGATGGGGATACGCCTTCAGCAGGTCATAGATCTTCGTTGCCTTCGTAATCGGCAGTTTTGGCGCATCATCATGCTTACTGGTCTCAGCGGCGTCCATACGTGTTCCATCCGTTTCTGGTAGCGGCCGTATCTCATCTATGCCAGAGCATGTTGCATGATCGGGATGCGGCCTGCATGGCGCCCATCGACTGCTTCGGGATAGCCGGTAAAGGCTCGTGCCGGGAACTGATAGCGTGCGTAGGGCAGGATGACGACGCGGGCATTCTTACCATGGCGCTCCAGGGCTTTATCAAATGCCTGTTGCAGTGAATCAGTTGCCTCTATGCCGATATCATGCGCCATCTCCAGGTTTGCCGGATCTGTTACGAGCACTAGGCGTTTGCGGGTCATCACCTCATAGATGGGTGTCCAGATGACGCCGCTCCACATCTGGATCTTGCGTCGATGAACGTCACGGAGCACACGTTCATAATTTCGGCGATTTGGCGGCATATAGGGCTTCATCAGGTCCATGAGCGCCAGGCCGGGGAAATCGCCGATCGCGGTATGGACGCCAGGACAGGGGCTCGCATAGATAATGGTAGCGCCCTCACGGGTAACGAGGTCTGCGCTCATTGCGCCCCAGCCAGTATGGAAGAACAGATGGTCTGTTGGCGCGAAAGTGCCACACACGGCAATATCAGCCGGTCGGTCATCAAGCTGGGCATTAGTAAAGCTGTAAATCTCGTTGAAGACATTGACAGCGATCCGGTGTGCATCTGGATGGCGGCCAAAGTTCATGTAAATGACGCGACCACGGGTATCGAGGATCACGTTTAAGGTTGCATCCAGGCCAGCGATCGTAGCAACTTCATCAATGTCTGCACGCAGTGGGCCTGACAGCGAGCCATAGTGTGTGGCTGGTGTCAGCGTGAAGGCGGCGTGATTGCTTTCAATAGTCTCATCGCTCGTTACACCGGGCAGGATCAGCTTGCCGCCGCCACTGTATCCCCAGTGAGCAGCCTGTGTCTGGCCAATGGTAATCTTGACGTCGGCTGCAGCCACTTCCCGATGCAACCAGATAGGTGTGCCACGGCTTGAGGTGCCGATGTAGCGATAGGCATTGGGATTGGGTGGATCGTTCTGGAACACGGGGATGTTTTTGGCCTGAAGACGGCGCCAGTTCTCCTCGCCGATCTTCATATGCAGCTCGTCTTCCGACATCTGGAAGACTTTGCCATTTGCCACGACAACCACGGCACCAGCCACACCAACTTCATCCATCAGATCGAGTACGGCGGGCAAAATGCGTGGTGTTGGTGTCGGGCGGAACTGATTATCGATGATGATCGCCAATGTCCGATCCGGACCGATGAGGTTGGTAAACTTGGGGCCGCTCACCGGGTTGAGCAGAGCCTCGCGAGTGGCCTGATACACATCAGGCACGGGGTCAGGTTCATAGGGGATAATGTTCGCAACAAGGTTCTCGCGCGGAACCTCCAGTTGGAGGCGATCGTGCCGTATCTGCTGATCGGTAGCAGCAGAGCCAAGCGCCAGCGGGTCAATGGCCTCATAGGGGATGCTGACAACCTTCTTTTCGACCGTGCTTTTCATGGCCTGCTCCTTGTGGCTATGCGCAACTGATTCTCTGCTTTGCCAGACTGCGCTGTGAACTCCGATAATGCGTTCTGTTTCAAGTCTATCCGTCTCCGTTGCCGTCGTCAAGTGAGGTTGTCAGGGCAGTATCTCAAGGGAAAATACGGAGTGCCAGCCAGCTTGGACATAGTGAACGCTAAGAATGGTTCATGCCGCACACGGGCAGGATGTCTGTACCCTGGATAGCGTACAGAATCTTTACCGTTGTGAAACAGAATGAAGAACCTGGATATAGTGACATGCTGAGAAGGCAAGGTCTGATTCTATCTCTCAGATAGGGTGCTTCCCTCGTAGAAGTGGCTCAGGTCTGCTGTACCGGTAGCTCGGCACCGAGCTGGCGAAGCAGGCCAGAGATGCCGCCGCCAGGCACTGGAATGATGGCGAAGGCGGCAACTTTGTCTCCTGCCGGTACGAATTCTACGCACTCCTCGGGGAGCGCGACTTTCTTGCCAGTGGGCGGGAGGGGGGGAAGACCCGGCATGGGCAGAGCCAGTCTGGCTGTGTGCGTGCCAGTTATACGCATCTTTGCGCTGACCGTCCCACCGGCAGCATACTGGATATCGTGGAGGTTAAAGGACCAGTCGGGCAAAGCGTTGCCGAGTGCCTTCATAAGCGCCAGAAAGCCATCGCGACGGAGCGGCTGGGGTGGGCCGCTAAAGACAAAGTCGCCGGTCAGGTGGCGGGCGACGGCACGCCAGTCACGTGCCTCCAGGGCCGCGATGAATCGCTGCACCGTCTCTATAGCCTGCTTGCTCATGGTGCTACCTCGGTGAGGAAGAGCTGCTGTCAGGTTCAGGATTCAAGGCCGGCGATGTCGCTGGTGGCAGGCGATGATGGGGTGTGGCCATCGCTGCGCATCTGCTCACTGTCGCCAGCATACGTGCTGTCCTTATGGCTGCTGGCGGCGGCGACTTCGTGCATGGCCTCCATACGCAGAGCTTGCAATGCCTCGCTGAAACGGACCGGATAGGGTTCCTCCACCTTAAGAGCGCGATAGCGCTCAGGCAGGGCGCGCAGGTTTGCCTGTGCCAGCTCCCAAACCTCTGATAGCGGCGGCAGACTGCCTGGCACGATGCGCCCCTGGCGCATTACTGGACGTAGCAGCCGGGTATAGCCGGGGGGCGCGGGCTCATGCTCAAGCTGAATGACATCCTCCTCCCACTGGGGATGGCGGTAAACCTCTTTGCGTCCTGGCCAGGTAGATTTGCTGCCGGCGAGCTTAATCTTCGCTGCCCCGCTGCCATCATCCTCGACATACCAGACTTCTTTATACACGCCGCCGAGTGCGCCGCCGCTGACCCCATGGGCGGTGTTACCGGCGCCGGCGCCGAGCGAGGTGCCGATACCAAATGCATCGATCTCGGCCCCTGCTTCCAGCAACTCGACGATCTCGAACTCGTCGAGGTCACCGCTGGCGAGGATACGGACATGTTCCATACCGGCACGTACTAGCTGTTCGCGCACATAGCGGCTATCAGCGACGATGTCGCCGCTATCCAGGCGCACTGCAGCAAGCGTATGGCCCAGGCTATCCTGCACCCGCTTGGCTACGGCGATGGCGGTGTGGATCGCGCGGCGTGGGTCGTAGGTATCGAGGAGGAGTGTATAGCGATTGAACGATTCAGCGATGGCGGTAAATGCCTCCTCCTCGGTCGGGAAGAGCTGAATCAGCGCATGTGGCACGGTACCGGTCGCCAGCAGGCGGTAGTCAAAGGCAGCGGCCAGCAGGGAGGTGCTGGAGCACCCGCCGATATACGACGATCGCGCCACCACCAGTGGGTTCTGCGCACGGCGAAAGGCAAACTCCGCGACGCGGCGTTGTTGTGCCGCCCATACGATCCGTGATGCTTTGGTAGCGATCAATGTCGCCAGGTTGATAGCCTGTAACAGGCCAGACTCGATCAGGATAGCCTCGCGAAAGGGTGCGGTGACCCGAAGGAGTGGCTCATTCGGGAAGGCGATGCTCCCCTCTGGCATGGCACGAATCTCGCCGGTAAAGCGGAGATTGGCCAGCTCGTCCAGAAATGCCGGATCATAGTCGCGGATGCGCGCCAGGAAGGCCAGCTCTTCTTCTGTATAGTGGAACGACTGCACAAATTCGAGCGCCGCCTCCAATCCTGCGACAAGCAGATAAGCGCCACCAAATGGCGCCGAGCGCGTGTAGAGGTCAAACGTGGTCAGCCCATTGCGACCAGTGACCCAGCTGACATAAGCAGCGTCAGGATGGTACATATCTGTGTAGAGCCCCGGGTGGTTGCCGGGAGCGCGTCGTAACATTGGTGACACGCCTGTTCCTCCGAAAACAAGTTTGAACCATAATGGCTATCGAGCCACCTGCTCTGATTACAGAGGAAAGGGGGTGTCCATTGCGCTGGGCGTCAGGGCTATCAGGCCCAACCCCTTTCTTCTTTTATTTTATCGCCCACCAGATTGTCCAGCGATCTCGATTGACGATAGACCCGTGTGTCGGGATGCGCTGTCGTATGAACGCGATGAGATCGGCTACTTCAGCATCGCTCAACTCTTGCAAGATGCTCCACCATCCCTGGCGCTGCTGTACGTCTTCGGCCAGCTGCGCAAATGTCGGATAGACCGCGCTTGTCTCCCACAGGGTGCGCTGATGGACCTGCCCAAAGCCGACAGCCCATAACAGTTGTTGCACTACATCGGATCCCGGCCGCCTGGGTAACTCCACGCGGAGCAGACGGGGGAAGCGCTCAAAGACGTAGCCACGAAGATGTTCTGGCGATCCGGCGACCTGCACATCTGCTTGTGTGCGGTCCTGTACAATGTATACGCCGCCCGGTGTGAGGAGCCGGTATGCCTCAGCCATACAGGCGCGCACATCATCTACGTGGTGAATCAGAGCACGCTCGAACACAATATCTGCTGAGTTTGCGCTCAGGCCGGTGGCCAGTGCATCTCCCTGCCGAAATGTGACGTTGGCGATGCCTGTGCAGCGCTGGATAGCCTGGGCGAGGGCCTCTGCCGAGCGGTCGAGGCCGAGCACTGTTGCTCCAAGCTGTGCCCAGGCCTGGGCATAGATGCCTTCGCCACAGCCGATATCCAGAACCCGCTTGCCGCTGGCCTGCACAATGGTGGTCATGGTATCCATCCAGCCGGGGTCTACCTGCCGGATGGTGTGACCTGCATGAGAGTCGGTGGGCATCGTTACCAGCCTCCAGAGATGTATCAGGTAAGGCTGGGAAAAGTATATCACGAATGCTCACGACATGATCGGCACCATGAAGATCCAGATGCACGTCATATCGCGTTTTGTGCGAGGGGATGAAAGCTGGCAGGCGATGCGATGAGCACGCTTATTGTGCGCGGGCCAGTGGCAGAGTAAACCAGAAAGTTGAACCAGCACCAACGGAGCTTTCTACGCCGATCTGCCCCTGGTGCTGCTCGACGATGATCTGGCTAATGTATAATCCCAGCCCCAGCCCTGCGCCAAAGGTTGTCGGTTTGCCCAGACGGTAAAAGCGCTCCCAGATGTAAGCCTGTTCGGCGGGAGATAATCCTGGCCCTTCGTCGTGGACAGAGACGCGGGCCATCTGGTCTGCAACCTGCACGGAGGCTATAACAGGCCGATCGTCGCCGGAGTAGGCGAGGGCATTCGTCAGGTAGTTTGTCACTACCTGGCCGATACGATTGGCATCGGCCAGCACTGGCACTGTGCGCTCGCTGTCCGCGGTAAAGGTGATTGTCCGCATGGGATAGACCAGGCGCTGCTCTTCCACTGCCTCGCGCACAATCTCCACCAGGTCGCAGAGAGCCGGGTGTAGTTTGAGATGACCGGCCTTGATGCGCGAGGCATCCAGCAGGTCATTCACCAGCCGGGAGAGCCGGTCAACCTGGCGTTCGATGCGTTCGAGCGGCTCCTGGGCTACGTTGATGATCTGGCTGCGGTCATTGGCGTGCCCAGGCTCAGCATCTATCCAGTTTCCCACACGGCGCTTGAGTAACTGGATGTTGCCTTTGGCGGCAGTCAGAGGGGTGCGCAGTTCGTGGATGACGATGCTCAGGAACTCGTCCATGCGCCGGTTTGCTTCGCGGAGGGCCAGTTCATTTGCCTGCGCGGTTGCTCGTTCGCGTAGCAACCGATCGCGCTCGATAATCAGCGCAGCCAGCCTGGCAACTGCTCTGGCCAGGGCAAGAGTTTCGGGAGTGCATGCTGCATCGATGTTCTCATACTGCAATCCCAAGATGCCGATAAGATGGTTGCCCAAGAGCATTGGCGCAGCCAGGACTTCATTTTCGCTAGAGGGGAGATCGTTAAATGGGGGCTGCCGCAGATTGATCCGGAGGACCTCGCCGGCTTGCAGGCGCCTAACGAGTGCATGATCGACATGATCGCCAAGCTGGGATCCCTGGAGAACAGGCCATAGATGCTGCTCACGTTCACGTAAGACCCCACTGGTTGCCAGGGTGCAAAACACCAGTGTCTCTGGCTCAAGCGTGACGATACCAGTGCGCTGGCAGCCCAGGATACTGCGTGTCAATGCCGCCAGTCGCTGCTCAACCCTGCCGGCGGCAGTCTGCTCCACCGCCGCGCGGGCAATATCAGGCGTCGGCACCAGTGCCTCGGCCATTGCCAGCAAAGCCTGGAGGGCATCATGAGTCCGCTGCTCCAGTTGACGCCGGGCGGTGACATCACGGAAGACCGTAACGCCGCCAATCAGGTGCCCGGTGGCATCGCGCACTGGTGCGCCACTACTGTTGAGGAGAATGTCATGGCCATCCAGGGCACGGACGATCAGATCCATCGCCGTCGGGCCTTTGAACACCTCCCCACGCAGGGCACGGTTCTGTGGCCAATGCTCTTCGGCCAGGGGATGGCCATGTTCATCGCGCATGGCCAACAGGGCGCCGCGCGCAGCAGGGGGGAGCCTCAGGTAGTCTGATCGATTGGTCAATGCCAGGAGGTCACGGCCCGCGGTATTGGCCTGGAGAATGTAGCCATTCTGGTCATAAACAAATACGCCATCGGCCATCGCTTCAAAGATGGCTTCGAGCTGGTGGGCTCGTGCCATGGCTTCCGCAGGGGCAGTCTGATCGCTTGCCAGCGGTTGCGTGCGCTCTTCCTCTATTATTCGCTTGCGTCCGCTAATATCTTCAATAACCGAGATAAAATACTGAGGGAGACCTGAAGCATCGCGTACCAGCGAGAGGGTTAGATGAGCCCATACGAGTGAGCCATCTTTACGGATGTAGCGCTTCTCTGTCGTGCATGTCTGTAACTCGCCGGTCAGGAGGCGGCAAAGGCATTCGAGATTGGCTTGCAGATCGTCCGGATGGGTAATATCCTGGAAGGTTTGGGCCAGCAATTCCTCGCGGGTGTAGCCAACAATATCGCAAAAGCGCTGATTCACGAGCAGCCAGCGCCAGTCCAGTCCCATATGGGCAAGGCCGACTGCCGCTTGCTCGAATGTGGCGCGAAAGCGTTCTTCGCTCGCACGCAACTCACCCTCAAGCTGCTTATGCTCGGTGATATCAATACAGGTGGCGATCCATGCACGAAGGTGCCCGTCTGGATCATGAACAGGCATCGCGTGCACTAAGAAGGAGCGATAGAGGCCATCGGCGCGGCGCAGGCGATATTCAGTTTCATAGGGATGCTTTGTGGCTATCGCCTGCGCCCAGGCGCGGGCAACGCGCTCGCGATCATCGGGATGGACCGCATCAAGCCAGCCCCAACCCTGTGCCGCTGCTCTGGTCTGGCCAGTATAGGCACACCAGGCTGAAATATTCTCCTGGACTAGGCTCAGGCCATCTAAGGTGACTGCCAGAACGAGGTGCATCGTCCCAACCGGGGATATGCGTACCTCTCCATTCTGTTCGAGCTGCTTTTTGTCATAGGCACATGCTGCCGTGTCTATCTGTACAGTAGTGGCGCTGAACGAGGTGCTGGTCTGCTGATTTGTTGGTGGTTCGCCTGCTTGCAGGTCGCGCTGTACATTCATCGAGTTCCGCCTTAGAGCCAAACAAACTACCAGCTATCCGTGTCAGATACAGCGATCCATCCTGCCGTACGAATCCAGCAAGGGGTGCCCGGTAGAGATAGGTGCGTGGGGGAAAACGCCATATTGTTGCGTAAAGCTTATGCAAGAAGGTTATAGCATAGTTATGCGCAGCCCGTCAATACTATGGAAGAGCGATTTTGCGCAGATCAGCCAACCTGGGCTTGATTTCCAGTTCCAGTTACTTTTCGTTCATCCGGCCTTCTCTCTTGCTCAGTGGCTCTTGCCGCAATTTTGTGCTACCTTATGAGCGCGAGCATGGGTTCAGGCCGGAAGCATGGTGGCACGTAAAAAGGAAAGGAGCAGCGATATGCCAACCTATGTGGTACTCTACCGGTTCACCGATCAAGGGGCCAGAGATATCAAGTCGACGCTTCAGCGGGCTCGTGAGAGTCGGGCTGAAAATGAGCGGCGCGGCTTTAAAGTTCACGGTCTCTACTGGACGATGGGACAGTATGATATGGTCGCCGTAGTGGAGGCACCCGATGAGCAGGGGATGCTCGCCGGCCTGTTCAACATTGCTGGCGCCGGGAATGTGCGCAGCGAGACGCTCCGTGCATTTACCGAGGCGGAGATGGAGGCTATCATTCGACGAATGTGAGGCCAGCCATGCCGTTTGTGCCCGCCCCATGCTCCCTTCCTTCTTTTGTTGCGTCACGGATAGCGCACGCTTGAGCTTTACGGATGCTGCTCTGCTGGAATGGCATGAGGGAAAAGTGGCTTTTGGTTGGGAAGGAATGATGTATGGATACTCGCGAGAAATATCAGCACTATGTGAATACCAGTTTTATTGCTGCGGTCGAGCCGGTTGTAGTCGCAAGTGCGCACGGTGCTACTCTTGTGGACGAGCAAGGTGCGTCGTATATTGATTGCTTTGCCGGTATTGCTGTGGTAAATGCCGGGCACTGTCATCCGGAGGTCATTGCCGCGGCCAGGCGCCAGATGGATATGCTTGTGCACTGCTGTTCCTATGTCTACTATGTGCCGTCGGTGGCAGATTTTGCGGAACGGCTGGCCACGGTGACGCCTGGTAGGCTGCAAAAGACGTTCTTTGGCAATAGCGGCGCTGAGGCTATCGAGGGTGCGCTACGACTGGCCAAAGCATACACCGGCCGCTCTGAATTCATCGCCTTGCAAGGGAGCTTTCATGGCCGCACCAGCGCGACTCTCAGCGTGAGTGGGAATAGCGCACGCAAGCGGCGTGGCGGTCCGTATCTTCCCGGTGTCGCCTTCGCGCCTATGCCCTACCGGTACCGCTGCCGCTATTGCCAGGGCGCTTCTTCCTGTACTCTTGCCTGCGCCGACGCCGTGGAAGATGCTATTCAGTTTGCCAGCGCTGATGATGTCGCAGCTTTCATTGCCGAGCCGGTGATGGGCGAGGGCGGGATCATCGTCCCGCCAGAGGGCTATTTTGCTCGCGTCAAAGAGATCCTGGCGCGGCGAAATATTCTCTTTATCGCTGACGAGGTGCAGTGCGGTTTTGGGCGCACCGGGCGCCTCTTCGCTATCGAGCATTATCATGTCGAGCCGGACATCATGTGCATGGCCAAAGGGATTGCTGATGGTTTTCCCCTCTCAGCTTTTATCGCGCCACCCGCCATTGCCGATGCCTTCCGGCCGGGTGAGCACCTGAGCACCTTTGGTGGTAACCCGGTCTCCTGCGCGGCAGCCCTGGCAAATCTGGAAGTAATGCTCCGCGACGATCTTCCGGGTCGTGCCGCGCGCCTGGGTGAGATTGCGCTGGAGCGGTTGCATGGCATGCAACGCACCCATCCGCTTATTGGTGATGTGCGTGGCGTTGGGCTGATGATTGGCGTCGAATTAGTAAGCGACCGTACCGCGAAGATACCAGCAGCGAAAGAGGCAACGGAGGTACGGCGGCTCAGTCGCGAGCGCGGCGTGCTGGTCGGTGTAGGCGGGCTTTATGGGAATGTCATCCGTATTCAGCCGCCACTAGTGATCAGCGAAGATGAGCTTGGCCATGCACTGGCTGTACTAGATGAGGCGCTGACGCAGATAGAGCAGACAGCGTCAGTGCCCCCCCTGCACTGATGCTGCGGGTACCGCAACTTTTTCGCCCAGCCGCCGTTCAGTACCATTGAGGAGCCGCTGGATATTGTCACGGTGGGCGAAGATGATATATGAGCCGGTGACCAGAGCGTAGATGGCACGTGGCCAGCGCTCACGCCCACGCAGGGCAAATGCTGTGGCGATAAGACCGGATGCTGCCGAGCCACAGATAGAGCCAAGCGAGGTGTAACGGGAGATAGCGGTAGGAATAATCCAGCAAGGAGTTGCCAGGGCACAGGTCTTGGGCGACATGGCGCATAGTGCCCCGCCACCGGTGGCCACTCCACGCCCGCCATGGAATTTCAGAAATAGCGAATGATTATGACCAAGCACAGCGGCAAAGCCGCTCACGGCTTCGGCCCATAATCGGCCTGGCGCAATGAATTTACGGACCAGCAGAACGGGTACAGCTCCTTTGATGAAGTCGAGGATGAAAACCGCTATTCCTGCACGTATCCCTGCGGTGCGGATGACATTGGCTGTACCGGTGTGCCGGCTGCCAATCCGCTGCAGATCGAAACCATAGAGGCGGCCAATAAGAAATCCAAAGGGAATTGAGCCACAGAGGTAGCTTATCCCTGCGGCGAGGAGATAGCGTGCCAGTGAGCGAAGCACAGCCTTGCACCTCCCTGTTGAATTCCGGCGATGTGTCTATGCATAGCATAGCGATGCCTTTCTTCCATGTCAAGTGCACGCTGATAAAGGCTCACCTATTGTTACGTTGACGTGAACGGTAGTTATTGATATACTTGTTACCATGGTGCAGCAAACAGTTGATATCTTTTCGGCACGACGCGCCGGAAAGAGCACTTCCTGCTGGAGGAGTCGGGGTTTTCCCGCCAACCTTTAGGTCATGAGGAGACTCCTGTTCTATGAAGATGATCGGAACGAGGCGCATGACGGTGAACGAAGCGCGAGCGGACTCGCGCACGATGCAGGCACAGCGTCCCGTGGGGCCGAACTATAAATGGATTGCCCTCTCAAACACGACGCTTGGTGCACTGATGGCCACAATCAACGGGAGCATTGTGCTGATCTCCTTACCAGCCATTTTTAATGGCATCGGTGTGAATCCACTGGCACCCGACGAAAGCAACTATTTTCTCTGGATCTTGCTCGGCTATCTGGTTGTCACGGCAACCCTGCTGGTTACATTCGGGCGGATCTCTGACATGTTCGGGCGGGTCCGACTCTATAATCTGGGCTTTGCTATCTTCACCGTTGGCAGTATTCTTGCGTTCATCACGCCTGGCTCCGGTAATACGGCTGCTCTGGAGCTGATCATTTTTCGGCTCATCCAGGGCGTGGGTGCGGGCTTTCTCTTCTCCAATAGCACGGCTATTCTGACCGATGCCTTCCCGGCTACGCAGCGTGGGATGGCCATGGGTATCAACCAGATCGCCGCCATTGCGGGGTCGTTCATTGGGCTGATTCTGGGTGGTGTTCTTGCCGTCGTCAACTGGCGGCTGGTTTTCCTGGTCAGCGTGCCTTTCGGGGTCTTTGGGACTGTCTGGGCTTATCTGATGCTGCGCGAAATAGCCCAGATTCGCGCACACCAGAAGATTGACTGGGCCGGGAACATCACCTTCGCTGCTGGTCTGACCATCTTCCTCCTGGGCATCACCTACGGCATTGAGCCGTATGGTAACTCGCCAATGGGCTGGGGTAATCCTCTCGTCATCGGTATGATGGCCATTGGCATTGTGCTACTGGCGCTCTTTATCTGGATCGAGACACGCGTCACGGACCCGATGTTCCGGCTGGATCTTTTCAAGATCCGTATGTTTGCTGCTGGCAATTTGAGCGGTTTTCTTTCTGGACTGGCACGCGGCGGCTTGCAGTTTATGCTGATCATCTGGCTCCAGGGCATCTGGCTGCCGCTGCATGGCTACAGTTATGCGGTTACTCCGTTCTGGGCGGGCATCTACATGACGCCGTTGCTGGTGGGTTTCATCGTGATGGGCCCGGTCAGTGGCTGGCTCTCCGACCGCTTTGGGGCACGGCTCTTCTCAACGCTGGGGATGCTCATTCAGGTAGTTGGCTTCATCAGCCTGACGTTTCTGCCAGCAAACTTTAATTACCCGCTGTTTGCCTTCTTGTTGCTGGTATTGGGCATTGGATCGGGCTTATTTGCCGCGCCGAATACTGCTTCGATCATGAACAGTGTGCCACCGGAGACACGCGGCGTGTCGTCGGGAATGCGCTCGACTTTCCAGAACAGTGCGATGCTTGTCAGTATTGGCGTGTTCTTTAGTATTGTGACGGCCGGGTTGGCGGCGGCGCTGCCTACAGCGCTCTTTAGCGGGCTGACGAAGTATGGGGTGCCGGCTCCGGTTGCCAATCAGATTGCCCATCTGCCGCCGACGGCGGCACTCTTTGGCGCATTTCTTGGCTATAACCCGGTTGGGGTATTGTTGCCGCCGGCGATCCTGCACCATCTTGCGCCGGCAAATCAGGCCATCCTGCTGGGCAAGAGATTTTTCCCGAATCTGATCGCAGCGCCGTTCATGGTGGGTCTGCGTGCGGTCTTCTACACCGCGGCGGGCATGTGCGCGATCGGCGCCGTTGCCTCGCTCCTGCGCGGGCAGCGCTACATCTATGATTATGAGTATGCGCCGGACGGCAAGGCCGCCGGTGTGGTTGCTGGAGGATCATCCGCAGCCACAGTAATCCAGGAAGCGCTGGCCAGTCCGCAAGCTGCTCCTGGCCGCGATGGGCAGATACCATCGTCTCCCACGGCAAGTGAGGGACAGGCAGCTACGCCACAGTAGTATCGGCGGCCGGCTCTTTCGCCAACTCTTTTTTCTGGGCGATGGCAATGAGCCTTGTCCAGGCCTCACACTCCCGCACCTTCCCGCTCTCTAAGGGAGCGGGAAGGTGCCCTGTTTCCAACCGGGCAGCTCTGGATTTGATGCTCCTTGCCGTTTTGTTTTTACAGAAATAACTGATTTAATTTTTTGATAAAAGTTTGACAAAAACAAATATTTCATGCTATAATCATTATGCTCATGTGAAAGAAAGGATCAGCACCATGCAGCCAGATCGTGAGCTTTTGATTGATGAGATAGTACAGGCCCAGCGGGTGGTGTTTCAGGCGATACAGGCGATGGCGCCATCGCCATGGCTTCAGTTAGATCTGACGATGGCCCAGCTCAAAGGGCTCTTTTTGCTGGCGAACCATGGTCCCATGACCGTTGGTCATCTGGCCCAGGCGCTGGCTGTTGGGAAGCCGGCTGCGAGTATCCTGGCCGACAGACTGGTTCAGCTTGGGCTCGTCGAGCGCGCTGAGGACCCGCATGATCGGCGCCGGACGTTTGTTCGATTGAGCGCTAGCGGTGAGGATCTGGTGATACGGCTGCGCCAGGGTAGCTGTGAACGTCTGCGTGCCTGGCTGGGCCAGCTCAGCGCTGGCGATCTTGCGGCGCTGCGACAGGGATTGTATGCGCTGGCTGCGGTGGTAACCGCAGATCGTAGTCAACAACCATTGCTGGCGAAGAGCTAGGATGTGGGAGGTACGGATTCTTATGGCACAAACATCGATGGTGTCAGCGGATGCGGCGCCCCAGGGTTTGCGGGCAACAGTGAGTCGACAGCGGCTCGTTTTGATTGTGATTGGCGTGCTGCTGGGTATGCTGCTGTCAGCGCTTGACCAGACGGTCGTTGGCACCGCGATGCCTCGCATCATCGCCGATCTGGGTGGCCTGGAGCACTACGCCTGGGTTTTCACTGCCTATATGCTTGCCTCGACAGTGACGATCCCCATCTACGGCAAGCTTTCTGATATTTATGGTCGGCGAATGTTCTTTCTTGCCGGTATGCTCCTCTTTCTAGCCGGCTCGGCCCTCTCGGGCACCAGCCAGAACATGACGCAGCTGATCTTCTATCGAGCTATCCAGGGATTGGGCGCTGGTGCGATGATGCCCATTGTGCAGGCGATTATCGGCGATGTCTTTCCCCCGGCGGAGCGCGGGAAATGGCAGGGTCTGATGATGGCCGTCTTTGGTCTGGCTTCTATCGTTGGGCCAACGATGGGGGGCTGGATCACTGATAACTGGGGTTGGCGCTGGGTTTTCTATGTGAATATGCCTGTGGGGGCTCTGGCAATTGTCACGGCGGGGATTGCGCTGCCACGACTGAGCCGTCGGCGGCAGCATCAGATAGATTATCTTGGTGCGGCCTCTCTGGTTGCTGGAGCAGTACCATTGTTGCTGGCTTTTTCATGGGCTGGCACGCAGTATGCCTGGAATTCGGCACAGATCATCGGGCTGTTCGCCTTCGCCCTGGTCATGTTCGTCGTCTTCTTCTTGATTGAGATGTGGGCTGCCGAGCCGATCATCAGTCCACGCCTGTTCTTGAACAGCATCTTCGCAGTTTCGGTCATTGCGACGTTTCTCGTCAGCGCCGGGATGTTTGGGGCGATTATGTATCTGCCGCTCTTCGTGCAAGGGGTGATCGGCGACAGTGCCACGAACTCTGGTGTAGTGCTCACGCCGATGATGCTCGGCTTTATCGTGAGCAGTGTCATCGGTGGGCAACTCCTTTCGCGTACCGGTCGCTACAAAGTGCTGGCACTGGTGGGCTTTGCCGTTGCGGCCTTCGGCATGTTCCTGCTGGCGCGGATGGATGTAACCACCACTGAGAATGTGGTCGTTCGCAACATGATCATTACCGGCCTGGGCATAGGGGTGATGATGAGCCTTTTCACCATCGTGGTCCAGAATGCCTTCCCATTCAGGCAGCTTGGGGAGGTAACGGCCAGCCTGCAATTTTTCCGCTCAATTGGCGCGACCATTGGTGTGGCTATCCTGGGCACAGCGATGACCAATAGCTTTCAGAGCGCCTTCCAGAGCAATCTACCGCAGGTACTGAAGCAGATGGTACCGCCGGATCGTTTGAGCCAGCTTCAGAATCCGCAGGTGCTGCTGGCGCCCCAGGTCATGGCGAAGTTGCAACAGGCTTTTCACGCCTTTGGTCCACAAGGGCAGGTAATCTTCCAACAGCTGGTTGCGGCCATCCGGGTGAGCCTGGCAACTGCTATAACCCAGGTCTTTATGGTTGGTTTTGTGATCATGCTGCTGGCGCTGATTGTGACGCTCTTCCTGCGCGAGATCCCCTTGCGCAAAAGCCACACTCCTGAAGTGGAGGCGCCAGATACGGATCAGTGGTCGGAATCACCAGTCAGTGTGCATACCGGCATTACCGGGTCGGACCATAGGCATTGATCACCCGTCGAGCGCAACAGCCCGGGCCGATCCGAGCACTGCTGGTGATTTTCAGGCGCGGCGCGCTTTATGCAGTCAATGCCTCACTATGAGCAGTGGGTTTAGCACTGTCTATGGCGATTGCGATCCCTCTTTCATCACTGGGCGTTCGATACGTTATAATCCGTAGCGTATAGACTTTCGATGCCTTTGTCGGTAGCAGCTCGTTTATCCGGACCGATAAGGAGGAGGAGATGGAGACCGGCTTAGATACAGGGGTGGTTCTGGGCAGGCACAAGCCGGTCGCCCGCGCGGCGATCGCCGAAGATACGCAGTGGGATAGGGCGCTTGGGCAGGTGCTCGCTCAGACGAACGATATTGTTGCCGATGTGGCGGTGCTCTTTGCCAGCGGGACATTCGCTCGACATTTTCGCGAGATGGTGCGCCAGACTCAGCGCGAAACGGGAGCGTCGGTGCTCATCGGTTGCTCTGGCCAGGGAATCATTGGCCCCGCGCGGGAACTGGAAGATGTACCTGCTGTATCGTTGTTGGCCCTGGCTCTGCCCGGAGCAAGGCTGCGGGCTGTCCGCTTCACCCAAGAGATCGTCGAAGCATGTGAGAGCCCTCACGAGTGGCGAGACCACACGGGTGTGCCTCTGGAGGATGTGAATGCCTGGCTTGTCTTCGCCGATCCTTTTCGTATGGACTGCGATCGATTGGTTGCCGGGCTGGCTGGAGCCTATCCAGACCGACCGATGCTCGGTGGCCTGGCTTCAGCGGATCCTGGCCTGGACCGGACGTTTGTATTTCTGAACGGTGACGTTTTTGCTGAAGGTGGTGTTGGTCTGGCAGTTGGGGGCCCCTATACAATTCTTCCCCTGGTTTCGCAGGGATGTGAACCGATCGGTGAGCCATGGACGATCACCAGTGTGTACCGTAATGTCATCGAGTCTATCTCTAATCGTCCGGCATACGAGATGCTGGTTGAGACTTTTGAGAACTTACCGCCGGACATTCAGGAGCGTGCCCAGGGCAACATCCTTGTTGGTCTGGCCGCGGATGAGTATCGCGAAACCTTTGCGCGCGGCAGCTTTCTCATCCGCAATATTGTTGGGGTTGACCGGCTGAGTGGGGCGCTGGCGATCAGTGCATTGCCCAGGGTCGGCCAGACGATCCAGTTCCAGATACGTGATGCTGCCACTGCTGATCAAGATTTGCGCGCCTTGCTGGATCAAGCACGCGAAAAGCTGGCCGGCAGAACACCCATCGCTGCGGTCCTGTGTTCCTGCAATGGCCGGGGCATTGGCATGTTTGGCCGGCCTGACCACGATGCCGGCGCCGTTGCCGAGCGACTGGGGGCAGTTCCGCTGGCCGGGCTTTTCTGCAACGGTGAGATCGGGCCGATTGGATCCAGGCCGTTCCTGCACGGCTTCACAGCTAGCCTGGCACTGCTGGTGCAAGAGCAAGACAGGGTTTGAGCCGTAGCGGGACACGAAGGATGCGGCGGGTGGCACCGGTGAGGCCGATCGTGAGCGCGGCTCTGCTCTATACAATTGTGGATGTTAATAGAACACCGTGCGCGTGCGGTGACGGGGGTGTGCTTTATATTCCGGCTGCTGGCCGCGATGCCATAGAAGGTAATCCAGTCCCATTGCTGTCACCCGGTGCCCGGAACGGCGCAGCTCGGCAACCAGCAGCTCTACCGCATGGACAGCTGCGGCCCGAATCTCCACCTCCGCGGTGGACCCGGCCGGGATCGGTTCGCCGGCATCGATGCACATGGCCAGCGCATCGTCGTAGCGGAGCACGCCGTCCACCCGCAAGACATGGGGAACCAGGTTATCGGCGAAGATCGTCAGACGGTCGAGATCGGTGAAAGAACCCAGACCCTGGCCATTCAGCGCCAGAAAGAGATCGGCGGCTGTCAGTTGGGCGCGTTTATAGAATGGTACCGTGCGTCCATGATACTGGGCAACGTCCTGGAAATAGGGCATCTCTGCCAGTAGCCGCACCAGCCGCTCTGCCGAGGATCCAGCAGCTGCAACCAGGCTGGTGAACTGGCCATCGAAGCGTGCGAGCAGATATCGACCAAGGTCGTTAAGAGCCGTCGCGAAGAGTCCCATGAGTTCGCTGATCGGCTCATGATGAAGATCCTGGCCGAACAGCTCGGCACAGTCTCTGGCGGTCAGATGGGTCAACTCAAGGGCCGTGAACGGTCCGCGCTGACGGAAGCACTCGGTGAGGGCGGCGGCAATCGTGAAATAGCCGGAGAGACCGGGACGCTTGCGCAGGTAAGGAAAGTAGCCAGAACCGAAGTTAATGGTATCGAGCGTCAGGATGAAGGCCACAGTATCATCGGCGTGGCCGAGATAATGATACTGTGGATCAAGTTGTGGCGCCTGGAGCTGGTCGAGCGGGAGGGAGGCGGCATATGCGGCAATGCGCGTGTGGTCAATATGCACCTGGGACGCCCTGGCTGCTACATCGGCGCAGGCGGTCCGAACCGCGTCAAGTATGTTATCATCGATCATAGGTCGACCTCTCCTTCTGGCTATCTGCGATCGTGCCGGTTTTCTTGTGACCAGCGCTTATCGTTGCAGCACGGTGTAGATGGGCCGTAGCCCTCCTTCCGTAGCATGTCAAAGCTACTGCTGACCGGGGTCGTAAAGCGCTGCTTCCTGGCCAGGAATATCAGGCGGGTGGGCCGGATCGGCTGCGGATCTATAGAAGGATGACTCTCGCGGCAGCGTGAGCAGGACGCGTGTATACATCTGGGGCGCACTCTCGATTGCCAGACTGCCCCCAATAACGGCCATCATGGTGCTGTGCAGGGCCAGGCCCTGGCCACTGCCCTGGCCGGGCTGGTCCACTGTACCCAGGCCAACGCCATCGTCTTCGATAACAATCTGGAGTCCGCCACGCCAGGCAACCGATATCGTCAGGTGCAGCGGACGAGCAGCGTCGCCGTTGCGCCCATAGCGGGCAGCATTGCGAATTGCTTCACGCGCGGCCCCAAAGATGACCTCGGCGGAGAAGGGCGGGATGGAGCGTGCTGCCTGCTCTGCCTCCGACTCGACCTGCCAGGTCACGCTGTCGAAGGCGGCCCCTAGTTCGCGATCAACGGCCTGGCGCAGCGCGCCGATGACGCCCAGGTTTGCGACATCCGGCGTTGTGGTTACTGGCATGGCATGGAGCAGGTCGGCGATCTGGTGATGCACATCAGCAAGCAGACTGACTGCTTCTGCGACCGTATCGCTGGTGCCGGTCTGAGCACCGCTCAGGGTCAGCATGGCAGCATGCAGGCGGGGCAGCACATCGTCATGGAGCACGCGCCGGGTGCGCTGGTCGAGCACCAGGCTCTCAGCCAGCCGCTGACGCTGCAGGGTCATCAGCCTGCGCGCCATCTCAGCACTGGCCTGGGTATCGATCAGCCGTTCACCGGTGGCGCGCGCAATCTCAATCTCTTCCTGGGTATAGAGGCCGCCGTCGCGCTTATCGCCCAGGAGCAGGACACCGATCAGCCCGCGTTCGCTCCAGAGCGGGACTGCCCAGACGGCACCGTTGTAGCGAGCCGGATCGAGCGGGACGCACATTGTCTGGGGGGAGCTGAACCGGGCGGTGATGCCCGTCAGGGCCGGTAGTGGCGGTGCGGTGCCATCCGGGTAAGCCAGAGCCGGGCCAACCAGCGGTGCCAGTGGCCCAAGCGCAGCCAGGTAGGCGACCCGCGCGCCCAGCACGTCGTCACAGAGCGCCTGGAACGCGGCGCGCGCCACCCGTGAGAGAGTCGGCGGAGCAGCGCGTGCAACACTTGATGGCGGCCATAAATGGTCAGGGTACGCCGGCGCAGGGGCTATAAAAGGCCAGAGCAGCGAGCGAATGGAGGCTATCAACGGCTTTGTTGGCAGCGGTTGCGCTGGCGTATCGCCGGTAGGGCTCGCTCCAATAGCCTGGGATGGCGTCATCGACGTGCCCTGCCCATTTGCCTGGGCGGGAGGCATCAGCAGATGCTCGTAGAGCCGTTGGCTGGCGACGAAGGGACGGAGCCGCTCCATCCAGCGCTCGCGCTCGATATAGGAGCGCCAGTTCAGGAGGGCATAGAACAGGGTCATGAGGATGGTTGCCAGCAACAACTGGTAGATGGGATCGACGGGGAGGGTGAGGCTTCCGCCAACCAGCACGCCGTATCCGGCCGCCAGAATCAGGCCCATGCGCCAGTGACGAAATAGACCGCCGCGTGGCAATGTCTTACCGGTGAAGATTTCGTACGAGACGATTGCCCGTCCCATCAGCACAACTGCGACCGCTATCAAAGCCGAGATAGCCAGATCGCAGCTCATAAGGAGCGTGAGCGTGCGTAGAGAGGTGAGCTTGAGCTGGTGCGCTTGTACCCCATGGAGGAACCATGCGACGACACCGCTCACTGCAAGGGTGACACTGAGGAGGACCAGCGATGTGGCGATCAGCCATGGGCGTGCGCGCTTTTGCGCCAGATCGCCCATGAAACGCTGTGAAGCCTCAGGCCGGTGTAATGCGGCAAGGGCGAGCGCCATGCAAAGTGTGCTATAGATCGGGTAGAACAGGAGCACGACCGGTACCCCACCCCAGGCGACAACGGTGCCCGGCGATTGCTGAGCCAGCTCGCTATAGGTTGGCAGTGAATGGGCGATCACCAGCAGCGCCAGCGCGGTGATGCTCAAGACGCTCACAAAGGCGAACCAGATGCGCTGCCGGCCGGCGCGCAACACACCGGTATACCACACCATAAAGACATACCAGAGGTATGGTGAGATCACGAACAGGAGCCAGATTGCGCGCCAGCCCAGCTCCATTCTGGCGTCGAGTGTACCGAGAGGGTGGCCGATTACCGTGAGATGGCCGATAAAAAAGAGCCCCCCCCCAACGAGCCCAATGACGGCAACCCAGGTTCCCCAGCGGCGCCGTTCGGCATTGAGCAGGACGGTAAAGCCAAGCCAGAGCAGGGCGATAGCGTTGAAGAACGAGACGGCACGAACGGCCCAATCAATAACCGACAGTGCGAGCATTACCTTACTATCCTCATCATCAAGGCAGGACGAGAATTTGCACAGCGAAGGACACCTGGGTCCCTGGCATCCTGCGTGGTTCAAACCCTCCTTCCTGGTAAATAACTAGGGCAGTTTTTGCATAGCTGGCTGATCGTAAGGGACCCAGTTACCGTGTGCATCAAGTACGTGGGGGGTGCCCTGCTCATCCCAGCGCATCAGCCGTCCTTCACGCACGATGATCGCCGCACGGGTGCGCGCGATCTTCTCGTCGGTTGCACTCTCATTGAGTCCCCAGGCAGCGTAGATCTGCCCGTTTGTCCGGCTGATGGTGCGCTTATCACGGAATCCCAGGCGCGCGGCAATCTGCTCGTTGCTCATACCCAGTGCCAGCAGGCGTGCTACGACCTGCTCGTTGGGTTCCAGCAGCGCCATGGGTGACGCCTCATCCTTCTGGCGCACTTCCTGGACGCGCGATTCGATCTCAGGATCGATGAAACTGCGTCCAGCGACGGCATCGCGCAGCAGCGGAACGATCATTTGTGGCAGCAGGTAGTTCGACTTACGCACATAGGCATAGTGGCTCAGGATACCTGAGCGACGGAAAGCACGATAATAGGCATCGTCGTCCTGGATAGAATAGAAGACAACGGGCAGGCGCGGAAACTCGCGTCGGATAGCAATAGCCGCTTCAATGCCATTCATCTGGCCAGACAGTTGCACATCCATAAGGATGACGTCTGGTGGCTGTGCCAGGCAGCAGGCCAGGGCTTCCTCACCACTGCTGCAGGTGCCAACAATACGTACGGCACCGGTGCTCTCCAGCCCCATGGCCAGTGCCGGGCGCAGCTTTTCGTTATCTTCGACAAGCAAGAGATCTAACATAGTCATCCTTTCCTCACCTCCCGGTCTCCTCCACTGGGAGAGGGAAGATGATGGGTGGGGGGACATACCTTGGAGGGTCTACTACCCTCTCTGGCCCCGCTCATGGCGCTCCGCTCATCTCTACCAGAGGGAGCCCGTTCAGTCAAGCACCTGCGTGTTGTCAAATGCTGCTATTTATATTATAAGATGAAAGGCACCTGGTGCTGGATGATGTCAGTGCTGGCCGGTGTCTTTCATATAGCGCTAACCTGCAGTACTTAACCCGGCAGATGGCGAATGCCTCCGCAGAGGGCTATAGGCTTGATGAAGATGAGAAGCATGGCGTCTGGTGGTAAAACGGGGGAGCGCCGCCTGGTGGTGCTGGTTGGAGGAAGATGTTCCGCAAACTGAGCGCGATTGAAATAGCAGAGGCGGCGCTGCTGGCGGATATTGCCGTGGTAATTCAGGTCATCGTCATATTTCTGCCTGCCGGCGGAAGTCTGGTAAGCCTGCTGGTGCCCGTGGTATTTGCTGTGCTGGTGCTCCGGCGAGGTTTCTACGTTGGCCTCCTGTGTCTCTGTGTCACATTCTGCCTGCTGGCGCTGCTCACGGGGCCTGGCTCGCTGGTGATCATGGTGCCGGAGAGCGGAGCCGGGTTGTTCCTGGGCCTGACGATGCGCCACCGCCTGCGCCATCTGGCTATTTTTTTGCTGGGTGTGACCAGCGGAGCTCTTACCTTGTATTGCCTCTTCTTAATGCTCACCTTGCTGTCCGGTTTGCCACCATCACGTCTTATCCAGGGCGTGTATCGGACCTATCTGGCATTAGTCCCTGTGATAGGGGTGTTCACATCATCCATTGGACTGGGCGAATGGTGGACGCAGAGCGTCTATCCAACAATAAACCAGCTCGTCCAGCTGGGGCTGATCTACTGGTGGGCTTTCTTTTATGTGGCCTTGTGGATCATCTTATGCCCGGTAGTCGTCCTGGTCTATTATATCACCAACGCCTTTGTGCGCCTGCTTGGATATGATGTGCGACCGTTTCCCGGTGGAAAGATCGAGCGGATAGTCCGCAAGGCTGGTCGTACGATTATCAGGTTGGGTCTCAAGCGTGGTGTCTTGAGGAGGCGTGTGGCCAGAGCATGAATAGGGTACCGCTTATTGATATCCAGCATGTTACCTATGCTTACCCAGGCCAGAGGGGTAAGCATGGTGCGGCTCAGGTTGTCGCCACGCTGCAGGATGTGAGCCTTGCGGTAGGGGAGGGGGAGTATCTGGCGGTGTTGGGGCATAACGGTAGCGGCAAGTCCACACTGGCACGCCATTGCAACGCGCTCCTGATTCCCGATAGGGGGCGCGTGCTGGTGGCCGGGATGGATACGCGTGTGCAGGCAAACTGGCGTGCAATTCGCGATACCGTGGGTATGATCTTTCAGAATCCCGATAACCAGATTATTGCGACTGTTGTGGAAGATGATGTGGCCTGGTCGCTGGCGGTGCGTGGCCTTCCCGCTGCGCAGATTCGCCAGCGCGTTGCAGCAGCAATGGCGGCAGTGGGTATTACGGATCTGCGTCATCTGGCACCTCATCAGCTTTCTGGCGGGCAGCGGCAGCGCCTGGCGATTGCCGGTGTGCTGGCCCTGCGCCCGCGCTGCATCATTGCCGACGAAGCAACTGCCCAGCTTGATCCGCTCTCGCGCCGGGAGATCGTGGCCTTGCTCCACCGGCTGAACCAGGAATATGGTCTGACCATTATCCAGGTGACGCACCTGCTGGAAGAGGCGGCCCTTGCCCAGCGAGTAGTAGTGTTAGCGCAGGGCCAGATTGTGATGGCGGGGACCCCGGCCAGTATCTTTGCCGACCGCGACCAGCTACGCCGCTTAAAATTGGCGATCCCTGAACCTATTGAACTGGCTGCGCGCCTGCGTGAGGCGGGTCTGCCACTCACGCCGGAAGCGCTGACGGTAGAAGCGATTGCACGGGAGATTGTGCGTTGACCGATCCCATTATTATCACCCGCAACCTGTCGCACATCTATCAATCTGGCGGATTCCAGAAGGCGGCGCTGGTGAATATCAACCTGGAGGTCGCACGTGGTAGCTGCGTGGCGATTATTGGCGTGACAGGGTCCGGGAAAACGACGCTCGCCCAGCACTTCAACGGCCTTCTCCGCCCTACCGCCGGCACAGTCATCGTGGATGGGATAAACACCAGCGATAAAGGGACAGATCTCCAGACGCTGCGGCAGCGTGTGGGGATGCTGTTCCAGTCGCCGGAGACACAACTATTCGCGCGCACAGTCTTCGCTGATGTCGCCTTCGGGCCACGGCGCATGAGGCTGGAGCGGCGCGCTGTGCGCGAGCGGGTCATTGCCGCGCTGGAGATGGTTGGCCTGCCGCACCAGGAGTATGCGTGGCGCTCACCATTTACATTGAGTGGTGGGCAGATGCGACGCGTGGCCCTGGCGTGTGTGCTGGCCATGCAACCCACCATCCTGGTGCTGGATGAGCCAACCACTGGTCTCGACGCAGAAGCACGGGAAGAGTTTTATGCCTATCTGCGTCGTATCCAGCAGGAACAGGGTGTGACAGTCGTGCTGATCTCGCACGATATGGCCGAGGTAGCGACGCTGGCCGGCTGGATCTATGTGTTACATGAGGGGCATCTAGTCATGCAGGGGACACCGCATACGATCTTCAGCCAGGGTGACCAGCTCCGTCAATGGGGGCTGGCTGAGCCGCCACTTAGCGAGCTGCTCACGCTTCTGCGCAGGCACGGGCTGGCGATCTCTCCGGAGGTGCTCACGCTGGAAGAAGCTTTTGCTGTGCTCCGGGATGGGAGCAAGGTGCCATGGGTGCCGTAGTGCCGGCTGGAAGCTGGCACTGCCCCATTTTCAGCGGGAAAATTGATTTCCCTTTGTGCGACCCTGGTGTCCTTCGTGATTCAATTCTTTCCTTTCGCAGGAATCTGATTGTGGGAGTCCGATGTTTAAGAACGTCTCGTTGGGGGTTTATTACCCTGGTGATAGCCTCTTGCATCGCTTGCAGGCCAGGACAAAGCTGCTGGCGTTCTTCTGGATAATGGTATGCCTTGGCGTGGCTAACCAGCGCGAGTGGCACTTTGCTCCCTATATCGGGGTCATAGCGCTCCTGCTGCTCGCTGTAGTGCTGTCTGGTATTGCGCTACGGTATCTGTGGCAGCATCTGTGGCTGCTGCTGTTGCTCTCGTTGATCAGCGCTATCCTGACGGCACTGTTTCCTGGTAGCCCGGGCCAGCCAGTGTATACGTTCGGGCCGATCCCTTTTTACCTGGTGGCGCAGGGCGCGCTGCTTATCTACGCCGTACTGCTGGTGGTGGGACTCATCTTGCTTGTGGTGCCTGTCCCCAGGTTCCAGGGCATGCGGCAACACCGTCAGGCCCGACGGCTCAGGGTGCTGTTGCTCCTCAGTGTACCGATCGCCTTGGTTTTTCTCTGGCTTATACCCCACTCGGCTTTTTCCGTTGGCCCGCTGATCATCGGGCGTGACGGCATCTGGCTGGCGATGAGCGTCTATACGGTCTTGCTGGTGCTCTACACATTTGCACTCTTGTTGACCATGACCACCACCCCGATTGCGCTGATTGAAGGTATCTCACTGTTGCTGGAGCCGTTGCGGTGGCTGCGGCTGCCGGTTGATGATTTTGCGCTCATGCTCCTGCTGGCGCTCCGCTTCATCCCAACGTTCGTGGAGGAAGTGGAGCTGCTCATGAAGGCGCAGATGGCACGGGGTGCGGAGTTTACACATGGCGCGCTGCGTGAGCGCGTGCAGAGTCTGGCAGCGTTGTTCGTGCCCCTGCTGCGCGGAGCATTGCGCCGTGCTGCTGAGCTGGCGACGGCGCTGGAGGCACGTGGCTATGAGGTCGAAGGTCGCCAGACGATGCTCTATGAAACGTCACTTGGGTTAATGGATTATGCCGTATGCAGTGTGGTGCTGCTGGTGACTGTCGGGACGCTGATCCTCTAAACCCGATGCCAGTTCATCCCAAAGCGTTGCTGAGTCAGCATATTATGGCCATACTCTCCTTCCCTGCACCCACGTCTGGGTGATGACTTGCGCAGAAGCTCCAAAGAACAGAGTATCGAGAAAGTCGTCTGCCGTCCAGCCAGCAAGAGCGGCAGCCTGGAGATCTACCACAACAAAATCGGCGGCCATCCCTGGCGCGATGCTGCCGGTCCGCAGGCCAAGAGCAGCAGCGCCATGGCGCGTACCGCAGGCCAGTAATAGCGGTCCAGGAGATGTCAGTTCATGCGCTATCAGGATGCGACGGCGCTGGTAGCGCATGCGTGCCGAATACTCGGCCCAGCGCAGCTCTTCCAAAGGGTCGAGGCGTGTGTTGCTATCCGAGCCGATCGCCAGCGGTATGCCTGCCGCCAGGAGTTCTGTATAGGGAGCGATACCATCGCCAAGGTCACCTTCAGTTGTCGGGCATACGCAGACGGTGCAGCCGTACTGGGCCAGCAGGGTGATCTCCCTGGTGCTGGCGTGAGTCGCATGCACGATCGTCGTCTGTGGTCCCAATGCGCCGAAGTGCTCAAGCAGCTCAATAGGTGTGCAGCCGTGCACCGCCTGGCATTGCTCGATCTCGGCGCGCTGCTCATCAGCGTGCACGTGCAGCGGTAGCTGATGGGTACGGCTGTAGTCAGCAATAGCGCGAAACCACGGCTCAGGGACGGCACGCACGGAGTGGGGTGCAACGCCCAGAGGAATTCCAGTGGCGCGGAGAGCCTCTACTCGAGCAAGGTACGCTGCAACAGAGACATCGCAGAAGCGCCGCTGGTCTGCATCGGGAGGCTGGTTGAACCCGCCCTGTGCGTAAGCGGCCAGCAGTAAAACGACACGTATGCCAGCATCATGTCCGGCCTGCACAATGGCTTCAGCCATCGCATTGACATTGGCATAGGGTTGCCCATCAGGCTGGTGATGCACGTAGTGGAACTCGCCGACACTGGTATAGCCCGCCGCGAGCATTTCTCGATAGGTCTGCACTGCCTGCTTATAGAGCAGGTCGGGATGTAAACGTCGAGCTTCTGCATACATAGCCTGCCGCCATGTCCAGAAGGTGTCGTGTTGCGCAAGGGGACGATGCGTATGACCGCGCAAGGCGCGCTGGAAGGCATGGCTATGGGTGTTCACAAAACCAGGGAGGAGTGCCATGCCGGGGAGCCTGCCGGTGATTGCGGTATCCGCGTCTCGCTTCGTAACCGCAGCGATCAAACCATCATCGCTGATCGTGATAATGGTGTCAGATTGTAGCCCTTGCGCGGTATAGACATAATCCGGTGCGAGCTGTTTCATGGGTCAGGGCCTCGCGAATAAAGAAAAGATTTGCACCAGAGGGCAGCTTGCCTTCCTGTGCTGATGGACTTGTTCTGTATTTCATACAAGCATACGCGACGTTCTCACTTTCATCAAATGCCAATCCAGGTATGCTCGGTTGGGCAGGGCAAGCCGAGTCGAAGAAGTTTGGGCTGATAGGACAGGGATCTATACCGTATAATGCATTCACAGACTTTCCTGTTTCATGGTTTCCCAGCGCGGAGAGGGGAAAACGGTATGGCGAACGGCAGGCTTATTACCGGAATACGGGACGAGATTTATGATCTGGTCAGCGTGCTCTATCACGCGCTCCAGGGGGCAGAGACATGTGCGCGCTATATCAAGGATGCTGAGCAGGGTGGTGACGCAGATCTGGTAGAGTTCTTCCGGGAGGCGCAAGATGAGAACAAGCGCCGGGCCAATCGGGCAATGACACTCCTGGTGGAGCAGGTGGCGCAGAGTGCACCAGGACCGGCGGAGATAGGAAAGATTTTTGATTTGTAAATGCGGGTGGTTGGTGAGGCAGCGATCGAAAGGGTGGTCAGGCGCTCTGTTGCGCCTCACCCTGCCCGGTAGGGCGGCTTGCTGTCAAAAACTCGCGTATCAGGCGATGAGCCTCAGCCTCGGCGCTGTGCGGATCGAGCCAGATGGTGGTGGGATCGCGGCGAAACCATCCTATCTGCTCGCGCGCAAAACGGTGAATAGCGAACTTCAGGCGCTCGACCATGAGCTCGCGGGGCGCCAGGCGGCCAGCGAGATAGTCCACTATGAAGCGATACTCCAGCCCAAGGCTGTGTAGCCAGTTCGGATCAACGCCACTGGCGATGAGCCGTTCCACCTCTTCGATCATACCCTGGGCCAGGCGAACGTCTACACGCTGATCGATCCGACGGTAGAGTTCACTGCGCGGCCAGTTCAGGCCGAGCTTGAGGGTGCGGAACCGTTCGGGACTGCGTCGCCGCTGGGCAGAAAATGGCTTGCCGGTTGCCAGGCAAACTTCAATAGCGCGGATAATACGCCGTGAATTGTGCGGGTCTACCTGGGCAGCGGCGACCGGATCATAGGTGCGTAGCAGTGCGAGCAGCTCGTCCGGTGGTCTGCGGACCAGTTCAGCGCGCAGCTCCCAGTTGGGAGGCACGCGGGGGATCTCCAGACCCTCCAGAACAGCCTGGAGGTAATGGGGCGAGCCGCCAACAAGCAGTGGCAGGGCACCGCGGGCTGCAATGGCCGCAATGGCTGCCAGAGCCATATCCTGATACATGGCGACGCTAAATTCAGCGCCAGGGTCCACTATGTCAATCAGGTGGTGGGGGACCAGGGTACGTGCAGCAGGGGGCACTTTACCGGTGCCGATATCGAGGCCGCGATAAACCTGGCGAGAGTCGGCAGAGACAATTTCACCGTGCCAGTCCCGTGCCAGGGCGATGCCGAGGTCACTCTTGCCTGATGCAGTTGGACCAAGCACGACCACGAGATTTTGCCGTTGCTGCTGCTCAGTCATGATGATTCTATCCTGCTCACTGCGCTGCCACGTTCCTCTCCCGACGGAGGGGGATGTGGCTGTGCGTCAACGGCTGCTGCTTGATGATCTTTTTCATTCGGCCACTGGCGCGTGGAGACGGACCTCATCCCCAGCCCCCTTCCCGTCAGGGAAGGGGGGAGATGGAGGTTGGACGTATGTCCTGATTAAGGAGGAAAAGATCATCGGGCAGCAGCTTGTACTCGATCTGCGGAGACCGGTTGATACGATGGTGGGTCTAGCCAGCTGCCTTTACCTCGATCTGGCCGTTGCGAACACGGACCGCGTAGGAGACTTCGGGCATGGTAGCCGGCCCACCCTGCACGCGACCATCGCGAATACAGAAGCGGGAGCCATGCCAGGGGCAGACGATGCTATCGCCTTCCAGCGTTCCTTCGGAGAGGGGGCCACCCGCGTGGGTGCAGGTATCGGCCATAGCGAAAATCTGGCCATCGCGCTTGACCAGCAGGATGGGGGTGTCCCCGGCCATGGCACGGATGGGGCGGTTCTCTTCGAGCGCGCTCTCGGCCATGACAGAGGTATAGTCTTCTGGCTGCGCCTGCCAGGCGGCATGATTGACAGCAGTACCTTTGCCAAAGACCATGTCGCCACCAAGATACGATGAGACGAGGGTTGTGGCATAGCCAAGAGTGGAGAGAGCTACGCCCCTGCCGCGCTTGCCGCTGAGCCGGAGACCAAGAGAGGCGCCATACATGAGCAGCGCGGCTGTGTTGAGCAGCCCATGAGCGAGGCCCACGCTACGCTCCAGGCCATAGGTATCTTTCCAGTCCGTCAGGCCAGCGAGAGCAGTGGCTGTTGCGCCGGCGATGCCCATGCCAACCAGGATATCAGCGCCTTGCTGCACGCCGGAGAGGTCGAGAAGCAGAGCGCCGCTCCAGAGGCCGATGGGGAGGTCACTCAGAGCAGGATGCAGCGGATGCCCAAACCAGGTGCCGTTAAGGGCGTCGGTAATGCGACGAGCGACACCATTACCCTGCTGTACGGCCTTGTTGATAGCAGTCTGAAGAACATCGCCGGCGCCTTCGAGCCATTTCTGCTGCGCTATTATCCGATCGACCAGCGATTGTGCCATTGGATTACCCTCCTCACAAATCAAGTTCCACACTGCCTGGATGTTACCGACAACCATCGTCATACGGTACGAGCTCCAGAATGGCAGTATATGCCAGCGGATCATGGCATAGCAAGGGACAGTCACAAGATGCTGCAAGAAGCAGGCCAGGGCATTAGAGGCCCAGCTTGCTGGGATTCATGATGTTGTGAGGGTCGAGTGTGCGCTTGATGGCACGCAGCAGATCAAAGCCGATGCCCAGTTCTGCACGCATCAGATGGCCCCAGCGTATCCCTACGCCATGGACATACTCCATGGAGCCACCAAACTCGTGAGCCAGACGAGCGACAGCGTCGGCAGCCATCGCCAGGCGGCGTCGGGCAGGGTCATCGACCCCTTCCAGTGTGAGCATCAGTGCCAGCAGGTCAGGTGCGGTCCAGAGGTCCATCTCCACCAGCGATACACCGTGCTCGCGTGCCAGCTCGAGCGCCCGCTCGCGGAAGGTGAGCACATGGCGCGCCGGGATGGCTATACTCACCCACTCGGCAACAGCATTGGGCAGAAAACGGCTGATATTGGTGCCCTCCTCGCGCGCGCGCTGGAAATATTCGGCTGCCTGATGGCGCTCGCGAACATAGCGACTGGCCTCACGATGGGGGAGTGGGACAGCCCCATGCTCACGGGCCAGATCGCGCCCGGCCGGTTCGGCGGCGCGAACGTATGCAGGCGACCCCTCATAAACCAGGTACAGGATTGCTGCGTATTCGCGAGCATAGCCCGGTATCAGCGATCGTGCGCCGGGGCTGTCAAAGTATTCGTCCAGCTCGACCATTGCCGGGAGAAGATCAGTGGCAAAGATGCGCTGAATAACTGAGAAGCCAGCCGCGAAGGACGGAAGGCCATAGGCGCGGGCGCGGCGAGCTGCGGGTGCAGGGAAGACACGAAGGGTCGCGGCAGTAATCAGACCAAGCGTGCCTTCGGCGCCAATGAAGAGCCGGCTGAGATCGGGGCCGGTAGAGGCGGTGCGCACCGGGCGACTCTCGAAGAGCTCGCCGTCAGGCAAGATAACTTGCAGAGCCAGGACCTGCTCGCCCATGGCACCATAGAGACTGCGATTGTAGCCAACGCCGTTCGTAGAAATAGTGCCACCAATGGTAGCGATGGGGGTCGTCCAGGGATCGTGGCCCAGGCGTAGCCCGTACGGTGCAAGCCGGGTCTGCACGTCGCGCAAGATAGCGCCGGCCTGAACAGTTACCGTCATCCCGATAGGGTCAATATCCAGGACAGCGTTCAGCCGGCGCAGGCTGATAGTTGCTGCCGGTCCTAGGGGAACTGCACCGCCCATGAGGCCGGTGCCCCCTCCATAAGGGATGAGCGGCACGCCGGCCTCGGCAGCCATACGTACGATTGTCTGGGCATCAGCAACGGTAGCCGGTTGTAAAAGTACCTGCGGCGGTGTGCGCCGCTCATCGGCGATAGTGTGAGCACGAGCTGGTTGCAAGGCATCCCAGGCGTAGCGTGCCAGCGTTTGTGGATCGGTACATACCGTATCATCGCCGACCGCCTGGGCAACACGTTTACTCCACGCTAAGATGTCCATATGAATCCACGCAAGAAAAAGCTGAACTGGAGAGCGTGCAAAGGACACAGAGGTTCGCGCATGGTTAGATGGGGCCATCTCACGGTTGATCTGCCCTCTGTGCTCCTATCTCCTGAGCTGGTGTAGCGTCTCAGGCGCTGGACGTACTGAAATTGATTTAACCACATTGGTTCCCCGATTGCCAGGGGGCTGCGATTCCTGGCGAGGTGCAGGGTGTTCCCCCGCTCTCCCGAACCGGTTGATGGTGATCTACGAGCGGCCAGATATTGACTTTCACGTAGCCTGCCAGTATAGTTGATAGTAATACACACCCTGGTCAGGCTGGCTCTTGCAAAATAGCGGCAGAAAGGAGGTGTTTGCCCCGCCCCTGATACTGGCCTATTTCCCAGGACGGGAGTATAACTGGCTCCCAAAAGATTATGAGCGAGTCGCGTGCCGCATGTAAGCGTTGCACGCCGGCGAAAGGAGCAATCAGGTGGAGAACGTCAAGGAGTACAGAGGAAAACAGTACTGGCTCTGGCTGTTGCTTATCCCGTTCATTGCGACGCTGTGGCCACCTTTTTATGCGGCGGCTCAACCAGAGTTTGCCGGGATCCCCTTCTTCTACTGGTATCAGTTCCTCTGGATCATCATCAGCTCGATCATCACCGGGGCTGTCTATCTCCTGGTTCGATGATGCCGGCTACGAAATGTAGCTAGCTCGCTATGAAGGGAGTTATCATGCATATTAACTGGCAGGCGTTGAGCGTCTTCATCATCTTATTCCTCCTGGTAACCGTTCTCGGTTTCTGGGCCGCACGCTGGCGGCGTGGCGATCTCAACCTGTTACATGAATGGGGGTTGGCGGGCCGGCGATTTGGCACGATTGTTTCCTGGTTTCTGTTGGGAGGCGACCTCTATACCGCCTATACCTTCGTGGCCGTGCCTGCCCTGGTCTTTGGCGCAGGCGCACTCGGCTTTTTTGCGGTGCCCTATACGATTATCGCTTACCCTTTTGTGTTTGTGGTAATGCCCCGGCTCTGGTCCGTGGCCAGAAAGCATGGGTATGTGACGGCATCGGATTTCGTGCGTGGTCGCTTTGACAGTAGCACACTGGCGCTGGTCGTAGCCCTGACGGGTATCGTTGCAACGATGCCCTATATTGCCCTGCAAATGTATGGGATCGAGATCGTGATCGCGCAAATGGGCATCCCGGTCGAGATCTCGCTCATTGTAGCTTTCCTGATTCTGGCAGTCTACACCTACATCAGTGGCCTGCGTGCACCGGCGCTGATTGCCCTGGTGAAGGATACGATCATCTGGATCGCCGTCCTTGTTGCGATTATCTACATTCCCATCCGGCTGGGCGGCTATGGCCACATTTTTGCCGTTGCCGGGAAAGCGCTGCCAAAACACACCCCGCCAGGCACGCTGATCCTGAGCCCCAAGCAGTATAGCGCGTTTGCCACACTGGCGCTGGGATCAGCGCTGGCATTGTTTTTGTATCCCCATGCGATTACCGGTGTACTCAGCACGAATGACCGTAAGGTTGTACAGCGCAACGCGGCATTGCTGCCGGCATACTCGTTCCTGCTGGGCTTGATTGCGCTGCTTGGCTACATGGCTATTGCCGCCGGTGTCACGAAGTCCCCCGTCTATGGTGCCAACATTGCGGTACCGGCATTGATCACGAAAATGTTCCCATCGTGGTTCGCGGGCTTCGCCTTCGCGGCCATTGCGATCGGGGCACTGGTCCCCGCCTCCATCATGTCTATTGCTGCGGCCAACCTCTTCACGCGCAACATTTATCGTGAGTACTTCCGGCCTGCCTGCTCAGACCGGGAGGAATCTTCGGTCGCCAAATTTGTCTCCCTGGTGGTCAAAATCGGCGCACTCATCTTTATCCTGGCTGCTCCAAATACCTATGCGATCAACTTCCAGCTTCTCGGCGGGGTCTGGATGCTCCAGACGCTGCCAGCGGTCGTGTTGGGACTGTACACACGCTGGTTCCATCGCTGGGCGCTGATTGCTGGCTGGGCAGCGGGTATGGCTCTGGGCACCTGGATGGCAGTCACCTTGAATTTCGCCTCTTCCGTCTATCCACTGCGCATTGGCAGCTTCAGTTTTCCGATCTATGCAGCGCTGGCCGGGTTAATCATCAACCTGGCGGTGTGTGCTGTGCTGACGCTTGCCTTTGCGGCGCTACGTGCGCCGGCCGGCAAAGATGCGACGGCACCAACGGACTTCGTTGAGGCTGTTCCAGCGACAGTGAGCGCTAGCTAGATCGGGTCTTCAGGGAAGAGAAATTTGGAGTAGACAATATTGTTCGCCTGGCTACTTATTTGTGAGTGGCCAGGCGGATTTTTTTGAGGGCAAATTATCAGCGTCAGCCCGCAGACAACGGCTTCCACTTTTAATCATCTTCTCATCTGTTCAGGATATAATCCCAGCTATCAGGGAGATCTGGCAGCTATGTCTCCTGATCGCAGGAAACATACTGAGGGGAATCGAAAGTTGTGCTGTGGCGTATGTGTTTGGAGGATGAACCCGAAGCCAACTCCAGCGCCCGCCAGGGGTGCCCTACCATTGCCTTGCGCACTTTTGCACTCCGCACACTCAAAGGTTCTGCTCCACATAACCAATCTCTCTGCAAGATAATATGCCCTTGAGCGAGAAGAGAGGAGACCAACATGCGAACCTTGCTGCGTGTGCTGAGCGGCCCGTTGGTGATCGGGCTGCTTCTGCTCCTGTCCCTGACGGTGGGTGCCGGTGCTACCAGCAGCCCTGCCAGGCCGCTGCTGCCGAAAAGTCCCATTTCGGGTAGCGTGCTGATGGCGCGGGCGATTCATTCCGGCCAGATCAAGTTGACCGGTCCAGGTGCGCCGGCAATGCCCTTGAAAAGCGGCCTTTTGAAAAATGTGCAGGCGTCGGGTGGTGGCCAGCCGGTGAACGAAGATCCCATCGCGGCGAATCCGGATAACCCGCTGGATCTGCTGACCGGAGGTAATGATTACAATTGTGGGAGTTTGCAAGGGTTCTATGCCACGACCGATCGTGGCACAAACTGGACACGCACCTGTATGAGTGTCCTGTCGGGCAATATTGGCTGTGGTGATCCGGCTGTAGGCTACGACCTGAACAACGTCCTCTACATTGCCGGCCTTGACTGTGGCTCACCGAGTGTAGCAGTCTTCGAGAAGTCGACGAATAATGGCGTCACCTGGAGTGCGCCGGCAGTAGCAGTCAACGCAACCTTCTCAGGCGGTCTGGTCGACAAAGATTGGCTACAGATTGACGATAGCCCCGGTAGCCCCTTCCGGAACAATCTGTATATCTCGGCCACCCAGTTCGATCCTAGCTCTAATAGTCAGATCTCCGTCTCCCATTCGAGCAATGGTGGGGCAAGCTGGACCACGAAGGTGGTGGATACCGTGCAATTTTACCCGAACGTGGATCAGTTCAGCGACCTAATCATTGGCGCTGATGGCACGGTCTATCTCTCCTGGATGCGCTGTACAGCCAATGGCTCGGCAGGCGACTGTGGTGGCACCACGGCCACATTTATGCTCTCCAGGTCGACTGATGGCGGCAACACCTGGACAACGCCTGCGGTGATCACAACGGCAACCCTCGTTCCGGATACCTGTGGTGCCTTCTATGGCTGCCTTCCCAATACAAGCGAGCGCGTAAGTGATATCCCGGCGATTGGTATCGACAATGTGGGAGGCTATCTCTACGTCGCTTTCTATACCTGGACCGGTACCCAGATGAAGGTGGAGCTCACAACGTCGACCGACGGCGGCGAGACATGGAGCAAGCCGGTTCCAGTGTCGCCGAGCACGGTCACCCACGATCAGTTCTTCCCCTGGATAGCGGTTAACTCCCTCACCGGCCATGCAACGGTCACTTGGCTGGATCGCCGCGACGATCCGAGCAACATCAAGTATGAGGCATTTGGCGCCAGTTCAACCAACGATGGCATCAGTGTCGGCGGCAATGTCAAGCTGGCCACAGCGATGTCGAATCCGAACAACGATGGCTTTGGCGGCTTCTTCATGGGCGACTATACCGGAGCTGTCTATGCAGGCACCACGCTGGAAGTGTCCTGGATGGATAGTCGCAACGGGGTGAATATGCAGGACGAGGTTGGTGGCTATGCCCTGCGTTGAGATGCCAGTCGCCTGATAACCCGCAAGCCAGTTTTCGAGCGTTGAGGGCATCACAGAGGAGGTGACAAAGGCCTTTGTGATGCCTTCATGCATGCATGCTAGACCTTGACCGGAGAGAGAGTTAACGAGTTCCCATAGGCGATATCTGCGCATCCGCATAGTTCAATGGCTGTACCTGAAAGGTTGAATCAGCTGCCAGCGCCCGATCTTAATCGCTGGCAACTTTGCTGGCCAGCGATCGCCGATCAATGGGAGCAAGAGGAAGCCAGAGCGTGAAGGTGCTGCCACACCCCGGCTCACTGATAACGGTGATCTCGCCGCCATGTGCCCGGGCAATGGTATCAGCGATCGCCAGACCAAGGCCGGTGCCTCCCTGAGCACGCGAGCGCGCCTTATCTACCCGATAGAAGCGCTCGAAGAGATGGGGAAGATGCTCAGGCTGGATACCGATGCCCGTATCGCTGACAGCGACATAGGCTCTGTCAACGATACAGCCGACTGCCAGCGTGACCTGGCCACCTGGCGGTGTATAGTTGATAGCATTATCGGTGAGGTTGAGCAGAAGCTGCAAGAGGCGAGCAGCATCGCCGCGTACCCAGGGGACAACATCGGTTTCCATAATGGTACGCAGAGCAATATTTCGGCTGGCGGCCCATTCTTCGAGCTGCTCAACGACGTCACGGGCAAGGTCACTGAGTATGAGATCCTCCAGGTCGAGATGCAGTTCGTGCGCGTCTGCTCGTGCCAGCGCAAGCAGCTCGCTCACCAGCACGCTCATGCGTCGGACCTCATCATCCAGGTTGGCCAGGAGCGCTTCATACTCAGCGACGCTGCGTGGGCGCTGCCGCGCGACCTCGATGTTGCTTTTGAGCACGGCGATCGGGGTGCGGAGCTCGTGAGAGGCATCAGCGATGAAGCGGCGCTGGTGGTCCATAGCTGTGGCCATCCGGGCCAGAAACTCATTCAATGTGCGTGCCAGGCGACCGACCTCGTCATGGCTTTCTGGCTCCGGTAAACGCCGGTGGAGATCCTCTGCGCCGATGTGCCGTGCTGCCTGGGTCAGGCGATCAATGGGGGCCAGCGCGCGCGCGGCCAGGAACCAGCCGCCAAGCGCAGCCAGGGCCAGTGCCACTGGCATCATCAGCCCCATGGTCAGGAGAAGGCTGCGCAGGGTATGGCGCACTTCTTGCAGCGACTGCCCCACGATAACCACTCCATAAATCTGGCCATCAACTGGCCGATGGAGGGGGTAGGCGTAAATACGTGCCGGGGCCATCCCGCGTGCAGCGACGGTAAGTTGAGCAGTATGGCCATGGAGCGCGCTGAATACCATGCTATCGGGTACCAGGAGTGCGGCAAAAGCGGGTGACTCATAAACAATGGTGCTTTCCCTGTCAACGATCGCGATAAGTGCATCATCACCAAAGGTGGGCAGTGAAAGGTTATCGAAAGCTGAGGGATCTCCTTTCTGTTGAGAGATTCCCTGGCGGCCACCGGGCAGATCAGCGAGCAGACGCCTGGTGATAACAACCTGATCGTCTACCTCTCGAATGCCCGCTGCAATCTGCTCGGCACGCAGGTGCAGGTCACTGTCCAGCCCTGATGCCAGACTGGATGAGAGGGAGAAGTAAAGGAAAGAGCCAGCAGTGATCAGAATGATGGCCAGAGCCAGGATATACCAGATTGCCAGGCGTATACGGATACTGGTGCGTCGGACGATGCGCGGTACTGCCAGATCCATCGCTATCCCTCTTTTAACTGATAGCCCCAGCCACGGACGGTATGGAGCAGCCTGGGTTCAAATCCCTCATCGAGCTTGCGGCGCAAATAGCGAATATAGACATCGACGATGTTGGACATGTGCTCTGCCTCATAATCCCATACATGTTCGGCAATCATGCTCCGGCTGAGCACCTGACCGGCATTCCGCATCAGATATTCCAGGAGAGCGTATTCCTTGCTGGTGAGACTGATGTGACGTCCAGATCGCTGTACTTCATGCGTCGTCGTATCGAGCGTGAGATCGGCAACCTGGAGTATAGGGCTCTTATAGGCACTATTGCCTATCGTCTCGCGACGCAGCAGCGCGCGTAATCGGGCGAGCAGTTCTTTGAAGGCAAAAGGCTTGGTCAGATAATCATCGGCACCGGCGTCCAGGCCGCGGACCTTGTCATCCACCTCGCCCAGAGCGGTCAGGAGCAGGATTGGTGCAGTGTTCCGTGCAGCACGTAAGGCACGGCAAATGCTGATGCCATCTCTATCGGGGAGCAGGACATCGAGGATGATGGCATCATAAGTGTGCATGCTGGCCCAGAGCAGACCATCATCGCCGGTGAGAGCAAGATCAACCGCGTAATGTGCTTCCTGCAAGCCCTGCTTAAGGCTTGTTGCCAGCCGTGGCTCATCTTCCACCACCAGGATGCGCATCGGACATCCCCCCTCTTGCCATTGACCCCGCAGCAGACTTTTTACAGTATAGCATATTGAGCACTTTATAGCATTTCCTGATGGGTGGAAAGGCTGCTTATCCAGCAGATCACCCGGTCCATCGCAACACTGACCACCTTGTTCTTCACGCTGATAGTGCAGGACAAAATGGATACCTGGCGAGGTAGATTGCAGGATTTTAATCTCCTTTTCATCTCGAGAGGGTAATGTAATGGCCAGCGGGCATCTGGAGCCAGGATGAGAGGACTGGGCTGCCGTCTGGGTCCCGGCAGAGCGAGAGGTGCGCTGGAAACACCCCAGATGCCCGTTTCCCTTTCCGCACAAGGTCTCGTCGCCAGAGGAGACTCTCTATGCGTCTTCTCTCCCGCTGATCAGTTGCTCCTGATTTTTCCGCGCCAGGATGCCTGCCCTTCTGTGAGTCGGGTCATATCGCATTTTGCTGGCAGCTCTGCTGGAAAAGTGGTATCGTGAGAAGTACCACAGTGCTCGCAGTAGCAGACAACTATCCAGTGGATGGTTGCCATAATATGGGTGGATCACAAAACCCTCGGTCTTTTATGGCTCCTGGGAGCCAGCGGAGGGAGAATTATGGCTGAGCCACAGCAGGCTATCTCAGAGATGCAGGCCATTACGATTTCGCGCGAGTACGGTAGCGGTGGGGGAGAAATTGCGACGCGACTGGCGCGGCGGCTGGGATGGCGCTTAATTGATCATGAGGTGGTCGTGCAGATTGCGCGGGAACTCCAGGTCAGCGAAGAGGAAGCGGCAGCACACGATGAGCAGGTTGAAGGGCTGATCTCCCGCATTTTGCGTAGCATGCGCCTGAGCGCGCCTGAGGTGCTGGTTGACGAAGCACCAGCGCTGGCGCCGGCGACCGAGGAACGAGCCTACCACGAGGCGTTGCGTCATGTAGTGCAGGCGGCAGCGAGTGCGGGGCATGCGGTCATTGTTGGACGTGGGGGGCAGGCGATCCTGGCCGATCGGCGCGATGTGCTCCATGTACGCGTGGTGGCGCCGCTCGACCGGCGTATTGCCTATGTAGCCCGACGGGAGGGTCTGACAATGGCTGCTGCCCGCGAGCGTACCCTGCAGAAGGACTGGGCGCGGGCCCGCTTTGTGCAAACGCTGTATCATTGCAACCCGGACGATCCGCATCTGTACGACCTGGTGATCAATACCGGCGTTCTGGATCTGGATAGTGCGGTGGATCTGATCTACCTGGCGCTGGAGCGTAAGGCGAGGCGACTGCACGTGCCCCAGGAAGAGCTCGGGCCAGCGGCCGGGATGCCAGCTTATCCAGGCCGACCAGCGGATTTTCCTGCGCCACCAGGCCATACATAAGCCACACTGAACGATAGTTCCTTTGGACCTCCTGTGTATCTCCTGGACGGCCTGATCCTTTGGGAAGGGATAGAGGATGGCAATCGAGGGTCTGTGCTATCTCAATGGAGTGTTTATGCCACTGGCGGAGGCGTGTTTATCAGTAATGGATCTGGGTATTCAGCGTGGCTATGGGGTGTTTGAGACGCTGCGCACGGTTGAGGGGCAGGTCTATCGGCTGGGAGCACACCTCCAGCGATTGGTAGATTCGGCAGCGGCTATCGCGCTCCCGCTGCCATGGGATCGCGCCGAGCTGGCAGCACTGGTGCGCGAGACGGTGCGCCGGGCAGGCTATGAAGAAACTTCGCTCAAGGTATTGGTAACTGGCGGTATTCCTCGTGGGCTGATGGATGTAGAGCACCCATCGTTGATCATTCAGGCAACTCCGTTTCACCCTTATCCCGAGGTGCTGTACATGGAGGGAGTGAGCGCTATTACCTACCCGGCTACGCGCAGCATGACAGCGGCGAAAACGCTCGACTACGCGCTTGCCGTGGTGGCCTGGCGTGCTGCCCAGGCGCGAGGCGCACATGAGGCACTGCTGGTGGATCACGGTTTGGTGCGTGAGGGCACAACCTGCAATGTGTTTGCGGTAGTGCAGGGGACCCTGGTGACGCCAGGACGCGATGTGCTACCGGGGATAACCCGCGCCGATGTGTTGACTGTGGCACGTATCGAGGGCATCCCGGTTGCCGAGCGGGATCTGCCCCTCGGTGAACTGTACCAAGCAACCGAAATCTTTCTCACCTCGGCTAGTCGTGAGCTCTTGCCGGTGGTTCGGGTAGATGAGCAGCGCGTCGGAACCGGCGTTCCTGGGCCTATCACTGCCGCGCTGCGTGAAGCATATCGCGCTTATCGACGGAGAGAGATTGCGCGGGAGCAGCAGGCCGAAGGTGAAGTCACTGATTAACGTTTGGGCAGCGCGGCGGTGATCGCGTCGAACTGTTCTCTGGTCATCTTTTCGTGCCAGAGGGGGAACGGACCTTCGATCTGGTCGAGGTCATTGGGCTTCCAGCGGTCGATGGTATCGAGAGCGGTTTGCAGCATATCGAGCACAGCGATGCTAGAGGCATGGCGTGGGAACTCGCCAATGTGCGCGACCTTCAGCCGGCGCATGGTCGTGCGATAATCGTCAACCCACCAGAGTGCACTCACGCGAAAGGATCGCCCTTGCACCATATCAGCGGCAACTACAATAGCAGCAACACCGCCGCGCTTGCGCGCAAACTTCAGGCGGCAGAGGCCGGCTTCGTGCTGCCGCTCAAAGAGCAGACCCTGGCGGCGGGCAAAGGCAACAAGCAACGGTTCGATTTCGCTGAAGGCGATCGCCATGCTTTAACTTCCTCAGGAAAAAATACGGTGCACCACGAAGGACACCAGCGCAGGGACCATCGTGGTGCAGTGTCTCTGATCATCGTCGCAGTCCAGCGCTGGCGTCCGTGCTTTCCTCCTTCTCTGGCTATCAGGGCATACGCGGCTCAGCCGCACGTGATGCTGGCTGCGATTGTGGCGCTGGTTGCACCGGCGGAGTTGCCCGCTGCTCGGCAGGGCGCAGATGCTGCGGCTGTTGCGGCGAGCTCCGTACTACCGATTGCTGCAAGATGGAGACCAGCTGATCTAAGGGGGTGCCATTGGGCGCTGGCCAGGCCCAGGGCAGACCACGCCGCCCACGCTCCAGGCCCTCGGCAAGCTGGCGAACATCGTTTTCGAGCTTGGCCAACCGCTGACTCTGCAAGAGAGCGCGGCCCAGGCGATCGAGCATCGTATTGAGAGACTGGGCAAGCGGCCACAGAATGCGTCCTTCCAGGTGAGCACGTACGCCATAATCACCATTTACCACACGGGTATATGTGTGCTGGAGCGTCTGAATATCTTCTTCCAGTTCCCGCTTCTGCTCCGCCAGCGTTTTATATGCCTCCTCCAGCTCGACAGCACGATCAACGGCACGATAAGCCCACTGGATGCTACGCATCGAGAGCCAGGTCAGGAAAGCGACAATAAATTGGAGGGCGATGGGCTGCAAAATTACACCAATGGCGCCCACACCCTTTGATGTGAATATGTGGGTGAGCAGAGCAGGACATTGTGGCCCGGCTGCTGCGCCCAGATGCTGGCAAAGGGCAGCCGGTCCAAACTCATAGGCAAAGAGCGTCGGGCTGGGGGGCAAAATCAGAATAACGGTGCAGACATATAATGAGACAACGCTGGCAAAGATAAAGGATGCCGTCGCATCAATCACCACGCCTGCCGCAACGGTCGGGATGAGCAAAATATCGAATAGACGCAGGGTCTCTGCTCCCATGCCACCGGGCAGGAATGAGAAACTGAGCATCATCGTTGCGGTAAAGCCTCCCAGGGCCAGGTATGCCGCAATCATGACACGTCGTGGTGTTACAGAGCGGTTCAAGAGGTAGGCGATAATACAGAGAATGAGGGTGAAACTGAGAGCTATCAGGCCGGTGCCATTGCGGACTTGTGGATTTACTGCCAGGAATATGAGCAAAATAGCAATAAATCCCCCCAGACCGAAGATGAGATAGCGCAGCAGTCGCGAGCGCCGCTGCGTTTCAACTTCTGCTACCGTCATGACGCGCCGAGGCTCGACCGGCGGCTCCAGCCCCATCGGCTCAGGAACAATTGCGGGATATTGTGCCATAGTTCGGCCTCCCAACCATCAACTCAGCTTGCGAGCGTATGAGCTCCAGCAACTTCCTTTAGCACGGAGAACAGTGCCATCATACCATGCCAGTAGAGCGCAACTGGTACTTTTGGGGGATCTTCACCAAACCTCTTATGTGACGTATCCGCCAAATTGCTGTCTCCATGCCCGGCTGGCACTGGATGAGAGCCGGGCATGGCAACGGCCACTGGCATAGCCGTTGCCATGATAACAGCATTTGTGCATCCTGGCAATCATTGCCCTAGTACCTTTAGGGGAATAGATGGGCTGATGATTGACATACCTTGGGTAATTATTGAAACTGATTGGCCAGTAGGATTGCACTGCCGCTTCATCATATAGCAAGCATTCCTGAATTGGCGTAGGGCAGTATTCAGGCAATAAAGAAAGGATGGAGGGAAGTTGTCTCACGAGGATCCCATTGATCGCGCCCATCGTGAGCTGGATCAGCTGGCACGGCTATCACCTGACGTCTTCGCTGCTGGACGCAATCGTCGCTTTCGCCGCCTGCTAGAACATCATGCCCATAACACTGGTAACACCGCATATGCTGAACTTTTGCGGTCCCATGGCCTGGATCCTTTCCATGATCTTCCTGCTGACCTGGCTGGTATCGAGTGTCTGCCCATAATAGACCGGCAGTTCCTGTTAGAAGCCAATTATGCCGAACATCCGGCAATTGCTATGGAGCAGGTGAGCAACCGTATCACCAGCAGTGGCACCACTACCGGCTCGCCGTTACGTATCCCTATCTCGTATGCAGCAGCTCAGCGCATGTATGGAGAAAATTTGATCCGCTCGTTCATCCTGGTAGGTGCAGATAGGGTTTTGCGAGAGCCAAGTTATTTCATTGCGCATCACACGCCGGAAGATCCAGAGGCCGCCTCGTATATCGCCTTCTGTTCGCTCCGCAACCTGCTGGGGGAATCAGTTTGGATCAGGAGCACACGTGATCCGCTTGAAGAACACCTGCGCGTGCTTTTCGGACATCGTCCACGCTACTCTTGCACGGCTGCCAACTTCTATCTGAGCTTGCTGGCAATGGTGCAGGACCAGGGGATGGATCTGAGCCGTTGTTCGCTGGACTATGTTGTCCTGGGGGGAGCATCTCTGCTTGATCAGGACTATACTCGTCTGAAGGATGGGCTGGGCTTGCAGCGCCTGGCGCTGGCTTATGTTTGCAGTGAAACTGGTTTCATGGGCGTGCAACCGGTAGATAAAGGCCCTTATACGATCTTCGATGATCTGTATCTCGTCGAGGTACTCGATGATGAAGGGCATCATGTCGCCCCTGGTGAACGCGGACGCATTGCTATTACTTCGTTTGTTGCTGATGCGGCGCCCATGATCCGCTATCTGATCGGTGATGTCGCGACATATCTGGGGCGGGATAGTACTTTCCCCAATCTTACCGCTTTAGCAGATATCGGTCGGGCTGTCGGCGCGATTATCGGCGCTGGTAAGATATCTTTTGAAGAGATTGCTGGCTGGCCGCAGCAGATGACATTGCGTGGCGTGCCCGTGCTGGCCGCGCAGCTCGTACGGCGCAAAACTGCCGATCGGCTTGATCAGGCGATCATTCGTGTGGAATCGCCCTCGGACGATATTGCGCGCATTACTGAGGTGGCGATTGCGGTCTTCCGACTGAATTATCAGATGGATTATCTTATTAGCGACGGCGAGATCCCCCTGCCCATTGTTGAGGTGTATCGGCCGGGCCAGCTTCGCGCCGGCAAATTCAAGCTGCGCCCCTTCGTTGATGAAAGCCACATTGTTGTTGGTGAGGCGCTGGTCAATCCCGACATTGCCTGAGCGAGGCTCTGCTCCCGATATGGCAGGAGCTCGTTCCTGACAGAGCAGTCGAGAATTGTCAAGAGTCAGGGGGTAGGGTTCCCATTGTTGCTCGCAGATTGTGCCAGCAGCGGAATCGCTACCCCCGCTCAACAGGGCGCTCCGGATCCGTAATCCATTCGCTCCAGGAGCCAGGATAGAGCCGTGCATCTCCCAGGCCGGCATGGGCCAGTGCGAGCAGGTTGTGGGTGGCGGTGACGCCAGAGCCACAATATACGATCGCCTGCTGCAGCGGGATATCGCCAAGGAGAGCCTGGAAGCGTGCGCAAAGTTCGTCGGGCGCGCGGAAGCGCCCCTCGGCATTCAGGTTCTCGGCAAATGGGCAGCAAATAGCGCCAGGGATGTGGCCAGCCACCGGATCGATTGGCTCATAGTCTCCTCGATAGCGCTCGGTAGTGCGTGCGTCAATTAACCGAGCTGCCGGGTTGCGCAGGCAAGCCAGCACATCGGCAACACTCGCCAGGAGCTCCTGGCGAGGGCGCAGTGTAAAGGCGCAGGGCGGCCGCGACTCTATCCCATTCCGTATGGGATAACCCAGACGCTGCCAGTATGGCCAGCCGCCGTCAAGCACCGCTGCGTCATTGTGACCGAGCCAGCGCAGCATCCACCAGAGACGGGCGGCGATGCTTCCGCCGGCGTCATCGTAGGCAACAACCTGCACGCCATCGCCGATTCCCCAGCGCGAAAGTGTCCGGGCAAAGGTGTCCACATCTGGCAGCGGGTGGCGCCCTGTCTTGCCGGGCACTACCGGCCCGGACAGGTCTGCATCCAGATGGGCATAAACAGCACCAGGGATATGCGCCTGCTCGTAGTCGCGTCGGCCGCGCTCCGGCTGATCCAGTGAGAATCGGCAATCGACGATAGCCCAATCGGGATCTGTAAGATGGCGGGCCAGCTCGTGAGCATCAATAAGTGTGGTGTAGGCCATGAGGATGCTCCTTTCCCAAACAACAGCCAGATCATATCATTTCTTTTGGTATTTTGTATCATACTCACGAGACTGTGTGAGAGGAAGTGGCATAGTGAAAGCCGTGCTATGTAAGGAATATGGCCCGCCGGAGAGCCTGGTGGTCGAAGATATCGCGCCACTTCAGCCGGGAAGAGGCCAGGTGGTCGTTGGTGTGAGGGCATGCGGGGTAAATTTCGCGGATATCCTTATGATCCAGGGTAGATATCAGGTCAGGCCGCCGGTACCCTTCTCGCCGGGTTTCGAGGTTGCTGGCATCGTCAAAGAAGTGGGTGAGGACGTAGAAGATGTGCACGTCGGCAGCCGGGTGATCGCTTTCATCCATTGGGGTGGCTACGCTGAGGAGGTTGTCGCGGATGCAGCTACGCTCATTCCCATGCCCGATAGTATGGACTTTCCCACTGCCGCTGCGTTTGTCGTTGCCTATGGGACGGCGCATTATGCGCTGACCGATCGGGCGCAGCTCAAGCCAGGCGAGACACTGCTCGTGCTCGGCGCAGCAGGCGGAGTGGGTCTGGCCGCAGTGGAGGTGGGTAAGGTTAGCGGTGCGCGTGTGATCGCCGCGGCCGCCAGCGACGAGAAGCTGGCGGTTTGCAAGCAACATGGCGCCGATGACCTGATCAACTACCGCACTGAAGATATGCGGGAACGGATCAAGCAACTCACCGATGGGAAGGGCGTTGACGTCGCCTTTGATCCGGTGGGTGGCTGCTACGCTGAAACTGTGCTGCGGAACATGGCCTGGGGTGGGCGCTATCTGGTGATCGGTTTCGCAGCGGGCGATATCCCGCGTATCTCCCTCAATCTGCCGCTCCTCAAAGGCTGCGCTATCGTCGGTGTATTCTGGGGCCAGTTCATAGCGCGCGAGCGCCCGCGCTGTCTGGCATATCTCCATGAGCTACTCGCCTGGTTTGCCGCGGGCAAGATCAAACCACTGGTCTCAGCCACCTACCCGCTTGCATGTGCCAGCGATGCTTTGTACGCTGTGCTGAACCGCACGGTGTGGGGCAAAGTGGTACTCCGCCCATAGGAAAGCAACGATGCGCTAGAGGGTGGACGACTATCGAGACGATATATCCGATGTTACCGGGATAGCCTCGATATGCTCATATTTCTTGATGCGATAAATGAGGGTCGAGGTTACCCAGGCCACGACGAAGACCCCGATAATAACATAGCCGAGGCTCTCGAAGTCGAGGTTACTGATGAAATCCCAGAAAAGGCCACCGAGGTGGAGCTCGCCGGCGATAATCCCCAGCACCTCGATAGTCCCTACCACCAGTGCTACCAGCACCGAGATCAACGTAATAGTGAGATTGTAGAAAAGCTTGCGAATCGGCTTGATAAATGCCCACCCGTAGGCACCCAGCATCATAATTCCATCGGTTGTGTCAACGAGGCTCATCCCTGCGGTGAAGAGCAAGGGCAGGATCATCACGTAGAGAAAAGGCACTCCCTGTGACGCCGACGTTGCTGAGATTGCCAGAATAGCCACCTCACTTGCCGTATCAAACCCCAGGCCGAACAGAACCCCGACGGGATACATGTTCCAGCTCCTGCTGATCATCTTGAACAGCGGCTTAAAGAAGCGACTGAGCAGTCCACGCTGCAAGAGGAACTCCTCGATACGTTGCTCGTTGTACTCACCGCCGCGCGTCACGCTGCGAAAGGTTTTAAAAACATCCCATAGCACAATGATATTCAGCGCAGCAATCAGGTACAGAAAGATCGCCGATATAGAGGTGCCGATCAATCCACCGGCATTTTGTAAACCGGGTAGTGCTTTCTGGATGGCAAGAGACGCTGCTGCCAGCGCTGCGCAGAGACCAAACACGATGGTCGAGTGTCCCAGGGAGAAGAAGAAGCCAACCGCAACTGGCCGCTTTCCTTCCTGCATAAGCTTGCGTGTGACGTTATCTATCGCTGAGATATGATCGGCATCGACCGCATGCCGCAGGCCAAAGCTGAAAGCCAGCAGCCCCGTCGGCAATAAGAAGGCATACCGTGTGGAAGAGATGACGGTAATGGACCAGAGTATGAGGTTGAGGGTGATGAGGATGGCATAGATGCCAATCACCCGCGCGCGGGTTCCGCCACCGTTGGCTCTGAAGACTTGCGAGATGCTTCCGAGCATAGCACTTCCTCTCATTTCCAGCTGGCAAGCCAGCTCTCATACCAGGCGATGGCCTTGCCGATGCCTGATCGGCATCTGACATCCTTCCTCAATGATACCAGCAACAGCGTCCTAGATGCAAGTATTTGCATCTGGTATTAATAATAAATTGCGAGAAGTTGCATATTCAGCTGAGAAAGAAAGGAGAGCAGCTGTCTGGCTCAGGAGGTGACAATAGCAGACGGGCTTTGAACCACCAGAAAGTGTGGTTCAAAGCCCGTCCTACCGCGTGCAGAAGCCGGTATTCGCCAGGGACCTGGCCTGACGGGCATCACTTGCGCAGCGCGGCAATCTTCTCCTGGACATTGATACCCATCAGGCGGGCCAGGTTCTCGCCAAGGATCTTCTTCTTCGCCTGGGTCGTCAGTTGCGGATAGCCGTAGCCAGTGACCAGATCTTCGGGCAGCTCGAATTTCCAGAAGGCTTCCAGTGCCCAGCGCGGATGCCAGATTGGCGTCTCACCACCGTAGATAATCTTGTCCTCGCCGCACCAGAACAGCAGCTTGCCCAGGTTCTCCGCAAAGACGCGCGGTGCCCGCACGATGAAGTTCAGCGTCGCAGCGATGGATGCATACAGATTGGGATAGCGCACGAGCTGCCAGCAGATCTCATCGATGAAGGGCAGGCCGACATGGAAGATGATAAAGTTGATCTCCGGGAAGTTGGCAGCAGCGCCATCCATATCCCATGCCTGCGTATGCTCGATTGGCTGTGGCCCTAGCGGCACGCCCTTATGCACGCCGATAGTTGTGACTCCCAGCTCGAGCGCTTTTTCGAACACTGGATAGGCCACGCGTGGATCATCCATGCGCCAAGGGAATGGCTCGCCATAGTCATAGCGCACGTTGTAGAGCTTGAACGCTTTAGCCCCGTACTCTTTAACCTGGCGCTCCATCAGATCAAGCGCCTTCTTGCCCTCCAGCGGGTTGATAGAGCCCCAGAACACGGCCCGATCGGGATATTTCTGTGCCATCGCTGCACACTTCTCCCACTGTGACAGCCCATCATGGAACAGATCGGTAAGCGGCAGCGGCTGGGCTACAATCATATCGGTCGGCGACTCTTCGAAGACCATCCGGGCGATCTCGTCGATGGACCACTCGCGCAAGAACTCCTCGGGCTTCAGCACACGCTCACCAGGCGGTGTGAGCACCTGATGGAAGGCATAGAGGTGGTCAATGAACATCTCGCCGGGCTTCCCAAAGGCATTCCGCTTATCGAAATTGAATACATGGCATACACAGTCGAAAACGAAGGCTTCATTGTCCAGCATAATCTGCTCCTCTCATGAGACGGTGGTCTGGGAGGCCTGTGCCTCGCGCTCAAGACGACGTTGCCGTAACGGCAGAAGCTGGGCCATAGGAAGCGTGAGCTTGGCCCGTGCGCTCTCGGCCATGCGCTCGGGAGTCCAGACAGGATGCCACACGATCCTGGTGTCTACCTCGTCAACTCCGGCGATCGCGCCAACTTTGTGCTGGATCATTTGCAGCAGATGTGTTGAGAACGGGCACCAGCCAGAAGTCAGCAGCAGGTTGATACGCACATCATGCCCATTCTCGGCGACTTCTACCCCCTCAATCAGCCCAAGCTCAACAATGTTTACCCCACGCTCTTTGCAGCATGGGTCATAACAGGTCTGCAATACTTCGAGCACCTGCTCCGGCGTCACCCGCCGCTCTTCATTAGTGGGCAAGAGATCCTCCTTTCTGTGCGTTTGCCGGGAAGCTCCCGGCTCTTTCCAGTTCTCCTCACGCGCCTGGGGATAACGGTAGAGACAAGCCGCATATCTGCTTCCACACGGCTGTGGTGCGGAAGCGGATACCGCGGCGGGGTTGCTGTCCTGACTCCAGCTCCGCTCGTTTCTCCCTCTTGAGGGAGAACAGTTTATTGGCGGTTTCGCGACAAGAGGCCTTGCCTGCTGCATCTTTTAACCCACCGGCGGGTATCTATTCTTTATGGTTGCTGGAGAGGGGCTGCCCCACCCGCAATGGGGAACAGGAAGGCGATCCGGTCGCCATTGTGTAGCACCGTAGCAAGCGTCATATCTGGATCAGGTCGTTCGCCATTAAGCAATACGCGCATGTTTGCTGGCAAGGTGCCTGCTTCATCCAGCAGGTAGGGCCGCACGCGCGGATAGGCTGTCACCAGTGCTGCTAACACCTGCGCCAGTGTTACAGCATCTGGGTCAAATGCCAGCTCCACCACTGGCTGCCCTATCACAACGCGCGCTGCGCCATAGAGTGTTACCTGCACATGCATCAGTTTATGTACCCTTCCAGACCCTGGCCATGTTCCCTGCCGAATGGAGCAGCCGGCGCAGTGAGCAGATCTCACAAACCATATTGCCGACGCACGTAGTCGCCAAGGCCGATGGCGTCCAGCCGTGCCAGCGGTGCCAGCATCGTTAGCTGCACCACACCGGGTAGCCGTCCAATTTCTACGCCACCGGTGATGGTGCAGCGGTTGCGTACCTCTGCCGGCGTCATCTGCAAAACTGCGGCGGCGCGGGCAATGGCATTGTCGGTCGCCTCGTTAATGGTCGGTCCAGTGCCAATGAACTGGACCGGTCCCACGTTGTGCTGAAGCTTGATATGGTAGCGCTGCGCCAGCCGCTCACCGGCCTCCAGCTCTGCTTTGCTGAAAGGACGGGCAATCCAGGGTAGGTCCTCGGCCACTGGCAGCAGGATAGGCCCATCCAGCGCCAGGCCCTTGATCACATGAACCCGAACGCGTGCCTCCGCCGTGATATCGGTCGTGTGCAGCGAGAGCTCGCCGTCCCCCTGGTTAGCATGGCAGTCACCAATGTAGACGCCGCCACCGTCGATCTTGACCGGGCAGATAAGCACTGCTCCGGCGCGAACCTCGTTCGTATCCAGGTGTGCATCAGTCTTCGCTTGATTGAGCTCCTCCTGAGTCATGCCATATGGGTGGCGTGCGCCGACCAGAAAGTGGCCAAAGTCGCCGGCGTTGTGCGAATCAGGCAGGTCCCTGCTGGGCGTTGTACCGATGTTACCAATGAACGGACGTAGCCGTGCCAGCGTGCCGGGCATCGTATGCGGTTCGAAGAGCACGATCGGGTGCTGGCGGGATTTCGGCGGGAGAGCAGCAACCTCGCGGGCACGCTGCGCAAAGTCATGCGCGGTGGTCTCATCTACTGTCAGCCCGACGAAGCGTTCCTGATCGAATACAATCGTGTAGCCCTCCTCAAAGGCAAACGGACTGGCATTGGCACCGCATTGAGCGCAACGGATGCTCTCCGGGCCCGTTCCCTCAACGCGGCTGGCTGGCCAGGGGGTGCCACAGGAGGGGCACTTCTTGTCCACGAAAGGGTCCTCACCGAAGGCAGCACGATTCGTTATCATCGTTCCAGAGGATGTCGCCAGCGAGAGCACACGCATCTCTTCAATGGTGATAGCCAGCGCATCACCGACCCGTGCACCGGCCACGGCTACCGGACGTGTTACCTCATGGCCGCCACGGAACTCCGGTGTGATCATCGGTCCCCAGCATCCTGGTGGAACGACGCAACGGATGATCCCTCCATCCTTAACCGTTGCAGCAAAGCCGAGGCTGGGACCAATAAGCCCGCCGGTATACTCATCTACAAAGACCTCTTCCCTGGCTTCAGTGCCGATAGTTTGCATGGTGGACGTCTCCTTTCATTGCTGAAACACAACTTTTTGGCCTGGGAGAGGAGGACAAGAGCTTAAACGATAAAGGTTCAGTTTTGTCTGGCATACTCAGATAGCCATACCAGCATATAAAGACAGTTACGGAGATCGGGCGTGTATTTATCTATTCTGGTATTCTGGCTCCGGGCCGTGAAGGGCCAGATCACCGTATGGACAGTATGGATGGTAGATGATAGGCACGCGTCCTGCGCTTTGTCACCAACGTCAGAATATACTAACTAATATCATAAGGCTGGCGTCCAGGTCAATGCATGAACAATACGATCATGCTTCCAGTTTAGCACCCGCCTGACTGTTGTCTTTCCGGTGGGGTGCCCTCATTCTTGCCCGCTGCCGCCACCAGCGCGCAAAACACCGATATATGGCGTCACCGGGAGGATGCGGTATACTGGAGCGGAAGAAAGTAGCAGGAGAAAGGGTATGCCCGGTGAATATTCCCGCCAATGTCCGTATCTATGATCTTGAGCAACCGCGCTACTTTGGTGCTCCAGTTTACCCGGCGCATGCGCCTGGCTATGTTTACACACTCCACCGCCACCATGAGCGAGGCATGGGCGAAGCGCGGACAAGTGCCTCCGGCTCCGTGTATATGACGGAGCATTTCGGCACTCACATTGATGCTCTTTGCCATCAAGCAGAAGATCTCCGCCTCTACGGTGGGCGCGAGGTTGATCCCCACGTACAGACCGCTACCGGCTTTACTGAACTCGGCGCCGAAACCATTCCACCGCTTGTCGCGCATGGCGTCCTGCTCGATGTTGCACGTCACCGGGGAGTGGACCGGATAGAGGCAGGCAGGCCCATCGGCCGTGATGAGCTCGCCGCGGTGGCACAGAGCCAGGGAGTGGCAATCGGTGAAGGAGACGTCGTGCTGGTGCGCACCGGTAACGGTGCACTGTGGCACGATCCGGCTGCATACTTGCGCGCCGGTGGCATCAGTGCGGAGGGCTCGTTCTGGCTGGCCGGTCGGCGTGTCCGGGCAGTGGGTGCTGACAACATAGCCTGGGATGAACCCGGCTTGGTCGATCCCGATCTCCATGTGGCACTTCCCGGTCATCTGATTCTGCTCGTGCGCCATGGCATCTATATTATGGAAAACGTCTTTCTCGAGGATCTTGCCCGGGATCAGCAGTATGAGTTCACCTTCGTCTGCCTCCCACTGAAGATGCGTGGCGCCACCGGTTCACCGATACGCCCGGTTGCCATAGTGGCGAGGTAGCGGTCACCATGTCATCCGCTTGCGCGATCCGCCTGATTTCACCCCTGGTTCACTACTAGGCTGGTCTGGAAGCGGGATGATTGCCCATAGCGGTCACTCACGATGAGCGTGATCTGATAGGCGCCCGCCTGTGCGTAAATATGGATCACCTTGGGGCCAGCTGTGCTTATCTGTCCATCACCAAAGTTCCAGGAGTAGGTCAGCGGGCCGGGCTGGTTTGCCGTATAGAGCGGATCGGGCGCAAAGTAGAGCATCACGGGCTGACCTGCCGTGCCCAGGTAATCGCCGTTGATCTCTCCCATTGGTGGTGGTGGCAGCACCTGCACAGGTTCGCTCACGCGGGCGGTCTGCCCTGCATCGTCTGTTACCGTCAGCGTGACGATAAAAGTCCCCAGATGAGGATATGTATAGCTGGTGATGGGATCCTGGGTTATGGCTGTCTCGCCATCGCCGAAGTCCCACCGATACAACCGTCGGTCGCTGCCAGTGCTCCTGGAGGCGTCAAATGTCATCGTCAACGGCTGATAGGGATTACGCTGGACGGCAAAGGCTGCGACTGGCAGTGGTGGCAAAATGGTGATCGTCAGCGAGCGCTGGGCCTGGTGGTTCACCGGATCAACGGCGGTCAGCGTCACCGTGTAGCGGCCACTGTCTGGATAGACATGCGTCACCATCCCGGCGCGCGTCGTTTGCACTGTCTGGCCATCTCCAAAGCTCCAGAGATACCTCAGCTCCCGTCCCTGTGATCCCACTGCAGAGAAAGCCACGACCTGGCCGGCGTGCAACCTGCTGCGCGTCAGGAGGGTGATGGCCGGACGTGGCAGCGGATAGGCCAGTGACTGAGAGATGTGCGCCGCAAGAAACAGTGCAACATTTGCTGCAGTTACCACCAGCAAAATGCCCAGAACCATAAACATGCGTCGGCGTAAGATACTTGCCACTGGTTCTTCAGCATCCACGTAGATGATAGACATAGTCTTATTCCCTTACAGCTTCTTAAGCACAGTCACCCGATACTATCGCGCATCATAAGGCATTGTAACTGGCAGGGGCAAATTGTCAACTATGGTGCCCGCTATCCAACCATCCTCCGGGCCGGGCAGGCTTTTCGGGGAGCGGTGGCGTAGGCTGCCGCGCCGAACATCTCCCGGCTTCAGCCGGGGGAATGTCAATAAGGATGGGTACCGCTATGCTGATGGAGTGGGCATCTGGTCGGCGCGATCCCCTAAAGGCCACAAGCTGGCGCTGCTTGACAGCAGCAACGAATGGTACTATTCTTTATCTTAATCCCCTATCGGCTGCAGGCTGGCGCTACAGAGATTTTGCGGCGCAGAGCATCGGCTATTTTGCGTGGCTCCTTGCGGAAACTGTCGGAGCATGCAAGATTTGGCGGTAAAGGGAGGCATGGATGAGCGCGACCAATGTGCCTGATCGGATAGCCAGCAAAGCTGGCCGCTGGCCCTGGATCCTGGTGATTGCTGCCTGGGGTGTGGCCCTGCTGGCGACATTCACCAACCGGACCTATCTGATTAACCATGAGTATTTGCTAGAAGAAAGCAGGCTTCCCTGGCCAGTAGCGCTGGTCATTTTCATTGCCGTCTGGCAGATCATGATCATGGCTATGATGCTGCCATCAAGCATGCCCACTATCTCGCTATTCGCTCGCGTGAGCCGGGGTCAGCAGCGCTCATCCATGGTCATGATAGCCTTCCTGGCGGGCTATATAGTTATTTGGACAGCGTTCGCCGTAGCAGCCTTCACGAGTGATACGTTCATTCACTGGCTGGTTGGCCATTGGTCCTGGCTGGCAGCGCACCCCTGGCTGATCGGTGCGACCACTTTTGCGCTGGCCGGGGCATTCCAGTTCAGCCCGCTCAAGAAGCGCTGTCTGACTGCGTGTAGCAGCCCCATTGGCTTCCTGGCACGTTTCTATCACCGGGGTGTGGGGCCAGCCTGGCGATTAGGATTACGCCATGGTATGTTCTGCCTGGGCTGCTGCTGGCTATTGATGCTGATCATGTTTGGAGTTGGCGTTGGGAGCCTGGTGTGGATGGCGGCGCTGACGGGAGTGATGGTGGTGGAGAAAGCAGTTCCGGGCGGACGCCGGCTGAGCCCGGTAATCGGCGTTGTGCTATTCCTGCTCTCTGCCCTGTGGCTGGCCCATCCCGCATGGCTGGTGCTCCAGACTGCGGTATAGGCCTCCCTCTATCCGCTTTTCCCTGAGTTACCAGCGCTGCTTTTCTCCCCACTCTACCGTTCCTGAGTCGGTGGGACAGGAAGAGATCAGCGGGTGGGATCCAGGTGCGGTGGAGGCAATGGCGCCAGTGCCGTCCCGATTGCTACTACCAGCAGGGCCAGCGGGATCAGCGTCGCAACGAAAGCGGCGATGGCTGCCAGCACAACAATGAGCGGATAGCTCAACACAGCGCTGAGGGCTACCAGTATCGTGCCCAGAATGAGCGCCAGCAGCAGCAGTATCGCTGCCGCCCGTAGCGCCCGGCGCAGCCACCGGCCCATACTCGTCGGCAATGGAACGGTGCCCTGGTACTCCTGAACCGTTCGTGCGGGCACCGAGAGCCCGCCAAGCGCGCCAAAGATTGCGCCGATCACGAGCGCCGGAAGGAAGGTGCCGGGGCCACCCAGTCCTGCCTGAGCAACTGTTTGCATCGCTGATGTTCCTGCCTGTGGGCTTGCATGGAGACTGGCTGTCGCCAGCCCGGACAGCATGGCCAGGAGCACAGGATAGCAAATACCAGCGAGCCCTCCATTGCAAGATCGCGCCAGCCACCCTGGTGCACCGGCTATCCGTGCCGCAAGGCGGCCACCTAGAAAGAGCGCCACCGCTGGGAGAAGCAGCAACACGGAGAGTTCCGATGGCGCCACGAGTGCCGGATGCCCACCGGCCACAAACAGGCTGAACTGACTGTTACCTGCCGGCAGTGGCCCGATGGCACTGTGCAACGATACCCTTATCGGCACGCCGCTGGCAACGCCCAGCAGCATGATGGCCAGGCCAGGCAGCAGGAGCAACACCATCACGATGATCCCGGCGAGCGATTCGCGGAGTGTGCCGGACACCGCCGGCATTTGTGTATCCAGCAATGCCAGGGCTGGTAGCCCTGCCACGAACCCGGCTGCCGCAAAGCCCAGACCGTAGCCTGTTGCTGCCAGCCCACCCAGCAACGGCGCCAGCCAGCCAGGCCGTGGATGGCGCACCAGGAGTTTGCCGAAAGCCCGACCTGGTTTGCCATACAGGCGTAGCAATGCGCCACTGCATCCAAACAGAATGCCCCAAAGCAATCCGTAAAGGAATGGACTGGCGAGAGTCACCCCGATTGTGACCTGCCCATTGCCAGTAGAGCTCGAAAATGTGCCAGTCTGGCTCAGCAGGCCCAGCAGTGCTGCATAGGGTATGGCGATGCTGGCACCACGGCTCAAGCCTGGCCCCAGTCTGGCCTGAAAATCCGTGCTGGCGGCAACATAGCCACCGATTGCCAGAGATATCCCCGGTACCAGGAGCAACAGCGTGATTGGTAGTTCCAGTGTGGCCGTGCTGGTGACAGGGGCAGAACCGCCTGCCCCGCCAGGATTGGCGGTGATAATCAGCATCGTGGCGCGCTGCATCAGGATGGTAAATGTATCCATCACCAGCGGTATCCCCTGTGCATTGTATGGGAAATACTGCTGGATCGCCTGCCAATTGACGAAGGCACCGGCAACAGTGGTGAGCACCCACGTTGCCGCCAGTCCCACTACTATTGCCAGACTGCCACCCAGGATCACACCCAGCCAGGCATTGGCCGCAGTGCCAGGGGCCATGCACAGCAGGCTGCGTTGCATGCGATTGAGTGGCACTGCTTTGCCGATGGGCGCCGACCCCGATGCAACCGCTGGCACGGCGCTGCCCGGCGCAGAGCTGTTCATTGGCGCGCCGCAGTGGCTACAGTATGGCTCGTTGTCCGCAGATAACTGGCCGCAAGACTCGCAGATCACCGGCGCTCCCCTGAAAAGAAAGTTCGCACCTCAGAAGATGCAGCGGTATTACAGAGAAAGTAATCGTCTTCTGGAGCAATCTTGGGATATGATACTCCGGCGAGCGGCTGTTGTCCAGCCGCCCGTACAGGGACTTTTCCTCCTTGCAATCAAAGATTATCAGAGAAGCGCCAGGCAGTCATCCGATGTATCAGTAGTGGATGGCATCACGCCGGGAGCTGTTCTGCCTCATTGGCAATAGCCCGCTCCCGATATGCTGTGTAATCCGGAAGGGAGCGCTGATAGGCAGTGGACATTAAAGGCGAGGAGATCATGTAATCGGCAGAGGCGCGATTACAGGCCGCGGGAATATTCCAGACCACTGCCAGCCGCAGAAGGGCTTTCACATCGGGATCATGCGGCTGAGCGAGGAGTGGATCCCAGAAGAAGATAAGAAAATCGATTTCCCCATCAGCGATCTTTGCACCAATTTGCTGATCCCCTCCGAGCGGTCCGCTCTGGAGCTTGTGAACTTCGACACCCAGCTCCTGCTCGAGTAATTTTCCGGTTGTCCCTGTCGCATAGAGTTCGTGTTGGAGCAGAAGCGATTTATTGAAACGCGCCCATTCCAGGAGATCTTGCTTTTTGTTGTCATGCGCAACCAGAGCAATCCTTTTCTTGGGCGCCGTCACAACCATGTCATATTCCATTTTTCTTGCCTCCTTCCAGAGGAAAGATGAATGCGGAGCCGATAAAAGGCGCTTTACCGTCGCCTTCTTCCTGCCGCTCCCCTCATATTATCGGGTAAATATGTATATATATGCAAGATGCATATAGTGAAAGATGTCACAGCTCACTGCATCGGTCCCTAAAATACGCGCGTCTGGGTCGTGGTCACAAAACCAGAGCTAACCAGTAGTTCCGGCAAGGGATCTCTGTGGTGCGAGCAACCGTGGCCTGGCCGGGCTGAATGGCCCCGCGTCCAGTGGCGGTGCTGTGCCCGTTACCAGCGCGGTGATGATTTCTGCTGTAATCGGAGCAAAAAGAATGCCGCCACGAAAGTGCCCGCTTGCCACAAACACGTTTTCATATCCTGGCAGCGGGCCGATCAACGGCAACCCATCCGGCGATCCCGGACGCAGACCGGCCCACGCGGCGCTGAATGTGGCTGCCCGCATACCGGGGAGCAGTGTGAAGAGCTGATCGAGCATCGTCTGCATGCCGCCGACCGTTACCCGTTTATCGAAGCCGGCCTCTGGCTCCTCAGTCGCGCCGGTGATGATGCGCCCATCCGCGCGGGCAGCGACATAGCCGGTACCGGCAAGCAGCACGTGTCGGAGCAGAGATGGCGGACGCTCAACAGCAACGATCTGCCCGCGTACAGGGAAGACTGGCACCGGTACGCCCAGCCAGTCGCCGCAGAAGCGTGTCCATGCACCGGCTGCCAGCACGACTGTGCCAGCAGGCAGGAGGCCATCGGTCAGTGCGACACCAGTGACGTGTGTGCCATGATGAGGCAGGCCGATGACGGTCGTACCACGATACAGGTGTGCACCATGTAGTACAGCGGCTTCGGCAAGCCGCTGTGTCAGGAGCGGGGCAATCACAGCATATTCGCCATCCATCCGGATGGCTGCAGATACCGACGGTGCCAGCATTGGTTCCAGTGCACGTGCCTCGTCGCCGCTGAGCCATGTAGAGCTGATGCCCTGGCTCTGTTGCCAGACGAAACGCTCATGGAGCGCTGTTGCGCTCGCATCATCAAGCGCTACCATCAGGCTGGCAGTACGGATCAGACCACAGCGCTGCCCCGTCTCTTCCTCTACCTGCACGACCAGCGGCCCGAACCGCTTGTAGCTCGCATCCCGGAGTGCAGCCATCGGCACGCTCATCGGGCGGTAGCGTGGCCCCACCAGCCCTGCCGAGGCGCCGGATGCTTCAGCAGCCAGCTCGCCACGCTCTACCAGCGCCACGCGGGTCCCTGCCCGTGCTAGCTCATAGGCGCAGGCGCTGCCAATAATACCACCGCCGACGATAACAATATCGGGGCTTTTCATCATACTCTCCTTATACTCTCTTGCAGACATGCAATTGCACTACCAGACATACTCTGATCATCGAGCCGACTTTGTGATAACTATGATATGATCTGCTTATGCTGAGTAAGCGGTTCAGTTCTATCTTTGGAGGATCTCTCCTATGCTCATCGCTATGGCCGGGCTGCCCGGCACCGGCAAGAGCACGCTCGCCCGGCGCCTGGCCGCAGTCCTCCCAGGGATTGTGCTGAACAAAGACCGGATCCGCGCCGCCCTGTTCCCACCTGCATATATCGAATACACAATGGAGCAGGACGATTTCTGTGTATCCATCATGCTCCAGGCTGCCAGCTATCTGCTACGTAAAGACCCGGATCAATACGTGATTCTGGATGGGCGCACGTTCTCCCACCGCTATCAGGTAGATCAGCTAGACCAGACAGCGGCGCAGCTCGCTGTCCCCCTGGCCATTATTGAGTGTGTTTGCTCTGATGCAACTGCACGCTGGCGCCTGGAGCGTGCCGCTGCCCGTGCGCGCCATCCCGCTGCCAATCGTGATTATCGCCTGTATCTTGCTCTTAAGGCTCATCGCGAACCTATCCGCGAACCGAAACTGGTCGTGAACACCGATAACGATCTGAGTCATTGTCTGGACCAGTGCATCTCGTACATCAAAGGCATCAAATTACGCCGCCAGGCTGAAGATGGCTCATGACTACGAGCTGCCCAAGCTGGCCTACCGCTGTGCCGGCTCCAGTTCGTCACACCGCGTATGCTTCAGCGCACTGTTGCGTGCGATTCCTGGTGGAGATGGTGGGATGACCGCCTGGCGGCCATTGGTCTCATGCATGAGCAGTGCGCCCGCCAGAGCGACCAGGGACATAGCCAGCAGGAGCCAGAAGGAGTTGATGAAAGCTGGTGCCGGGTAGATACGCTCGCCAGCAACGATCTTGCCGGTCCATTGCAGGCTAAGGAGATAGCCGATGGCCAGTTGCAGCAGACTAACACAGAGAAAGCCACCTACGTTCATCAGCCCGGTAGCCTGACCGGCGAAGCGTGGATCGTTCACCTCCTTGCCCACGGTGAAGGCGATCATCGCGCCGCCCGAGAATACGCCAAGCAGGAAAAGCACGCTGCCGATAGCGCTCAGTGAAAGTACCAGGCCATCGAGAATGAGCACGACCCAGAGCAGCGCTATGGCCACCGTTGCTCCTATCAGAGGTGCACGCCGCCGCGCCAGCCTGTCAGAGATGTAGCCCAGGAATGGGCCACCAATGATCTGACCGATAGAGAAAAGACCGAGTAACACAGCAGCACTGGCGTGGCTCATGCCGCGTGCTTCCATCAGGAACGGGATTCCCCAAACGCTAATCAACGCAACCGTGGGACCGGTCGATCCGAACTGTACCATAAAGGCTGGCCATGTACGCCAGTTGCGCACTACCGCAAGTAGTGGGAGGATCAGGTCCGTCCGTTGTGGTGTCGGAGCCCTGGCCGGTCGATCACGCACTACCAGGAAGATGCTTGCGGCCAGCACCAGGATCGCTGTGCCCATGAAGAGGAAAGGCGGCGTAAAGCCGAAAGCACTCACAGCTACAGCCAGCGGCGCACTGGCGAGGAGCCCACCCAGGCCACTGGCAAGCATCACCAGCCCGCTAAGCGTCGCATATTCGCGCGGCATAAACCACGATGCCTGCAAGCGCATAACGTTGACAAAGATAAGCGAGTCACCCAGGCCAAGCAACGCGCGGCCAGCCAGTGCCTGGGGAAAAGTCGTCGCCAGCCCGAAGAAGATGGTGCCCAGCCCGGCAGTCGCAGCGCCAAGGGTCAGCGTGCGGCGGGGCCCCAGCACATCGGCCAGTGTCCCAGCCGGCACCTGCATGAGCATATAGAGAAAGAATTGCAACGCGGCCAGCGCGCCAATCTGCCCGGCGCCGATGGCGAAGCGCCGCATCATCACGCCGACTACCACCGCTGGCGCCAGCCGTTGTGAGACAATCGCCAGATAGGTTATTGTTGCCAGCCCCCACATTGCCCAGCGCCGCCTGCCCTGCATCATCACCTGCATATTTGTGGCCATGGTTTCCTTGACTCTCCCGTACCTTTTATTCTCATGTGAATTATACAATTGTGATAGATAAATGTCACGCCGCGGGAGGAGTGCGCAGTGGTTCAATTTTGGCGGCGGTATCAGGGCGAAAGAAGATGAGCAGCAGGGTAGCAGCAGCAGCGACACAGCCGGCGCCTACAACGAAAGGCATAGAGAGATCGGTGTGCTGTTGAAGCCAGCCGGCAATAGCCGGCCCGATACTAAAACCAAGGCTCCAGGTGACATTGTAGAAGCCGCTCAGCGTAGCACGCCAGCGGGTTGAGACACTCTCCATCGCGAAGGCGGCGTAGATGGGATCGAAGAAGCCGCGCAAGACACGGCGCGCAAACTCGGCCCCCGCAGCCGGTGGGAAGGCTGGCACGAAACCGATGGTCAGTATCACCGGTACACTCAGGTATTGCATGGTTATAGCAGCTCGTAGTTTGCCCCATCGCCGCACCAGCCGGGGCGCCAGCAATGAAGTGACACCGCCGCCGAGGCCGGCCACTGTGAAGAGCACACCAAGCGTCCCCGGTTGAATGCCGAACCGCAGTACGAAGAAGAGCTGGAGCAGGCCAAGAACCGTGCCCTCACCAATGGTAAAGAGCAGATCCGGGACAAGCAGCTTGAGAAACAGAGCGGCGAGAGTCCAGCGGCTTGCCGGATCAGCTACTACCGGGCCAGCCATTGTGTCCACCTGACCATTCGTTGCTGCTATGACGTATGGCTCGGCTCCCCCATTGCTACCGGGCATCGGCACCCTGTCATGGCTGTACGCGGGCTCGCGCAGGAAGATCAGCGGTGGCGCGGGGAGAAAGGCGATGATGGCAGCGGCCAGCACACCCCACCGTAGCGGCACAGTGCTGGTTGCAGGAACATGGAGGAGACCGGCGACAAGCTCCGGCACAGCGCCGCCAATGAGTGCCCCCAGTGCACCCATACCGAGGAGCAGGAAGCTATTAAACGCGAGCACACCCACCCGCTGGTTATCGCTCGTGCTCTCAGTAAGCATCGGCAGGTTCGTGACCCAATACGCAGTGGAGAGAAAGCCATTGCACAGACTGGCTGTGACCAGTGTCGGAGCGCTCGTGCTCAGACCGATAGCCGCGATCGTAAGGGGATTGAGCAGCCCGCTGAGGATCAGAAGGGGCTTACGGCCAAGTCGATCGGCAAGCAGGCCGATGGGCACGCTGGCAGCGAGGGCGCCAAGCGCTGGCATGGCGCTGAGCACACCAATAAAGTCCTGGCGATAGCCCAGACTGTAAGCATAGAGGTTAATAGCGAGAGCGCTGATGCTCAACTGGAACCCCTTGCCCAGGGTAAACAGGAGCAAGAGATAGACGTTGCGCTGATAGCGAAACAATGTATGCCATCGCAAGGGAGTGCCTGTTGGGATCCCCTTTCTCCTTTAGCTGAGGGCCGCAAAGCCACGAACCAGATGGATCCAGCGCTCGGGCTGGTCCATCCAGGCGGGTTGGCCGAACATGTAGATGCTCACCCGATCAAGCAGGTTGCCATAGCGCGCATGGACGGCAGCAGGGATCTCGTCCCAGTCACAGGTGATGGCAAAGGCATCAAGTACTTCATCTGGGATGAGATCGCCGATGGTTGCCCAGCTGCCATTGCGTATGTGCCGCTGAAGCTGGGCGGTCAGTCCTGTCCAGCCATGGATAGCGAACACTGGCTCATAGGTGCGTGTAGCGCCATAGAAGCCGATCTGCCCACGCACATGTCGCTTCATCGCCGCACGTTCCTCTGGCGTATCGCCCGTAATAATGAAGAGGGAGGTGCTCAGCTTGATGGCAGAAGCGTCGCGACCGGCTCTGGCAGCACCGGCGGCGATAGCGGGCAGCATGACTTCGCGCAGATACTTGACGGTGTGGAACGGGTGAACATGGATGCCATCGCAGACTTCCCCGGCCATACGGCACATGTATTCGCCTACCGCGGCAATGTAAACAGGAATATACGGATGGGCAATAGGTCCGGGATTCCAGATCGGCGGCAGATAGTCGAACTGGTAGAATTTGCCGTGGAATTGGAGCTCGTGCTCGCCCTGGAAAGCGCCCCAGATATGCCGAAGTGCCAGGATCTGCTCACGTAGCTTAGGTCCCGGGTGCTCATAGGGCACGGCGTAGCGGCGCTGGTTATGTGTCTTTACCTGGGTGCCCAGCCCCAGAATGAAACGGCCGTTGCTTGCCTTTGCCAGATGCCAGGCATCGAGCGCTGTCACCATGGGGCTGCGCACGAAGGCAAGAGCAATACTGGTTCCCAGCAGGATACGTTCGCTATGAACTGCAGCAACTGCCAGTGGCAGGAAGGCATTACCGGTCATTTCGGTGGTCCACATAGCGCCAAAGCCAATCTCCTCGGCGCGGCGGGTGAGTGCAGGCACCGCCTGTAGAGATGGGTTGCCAATTGTTACATCAAGTTGCATTCCGTCTACTCCTTCCACTCCTTCCTGCGCATGCTTGTTCCCCTCTCCACCGGAGTGGAGAGGGGGAAGAGGGTGAGGCTGGAGCGGGGGCCTCACGCGCCAGTATCCACAATAATCAAGCTCCCTTAACCGTCGGCTTCTCCAGCTGAGCAAAAATGCATGCTGCCCATAGGATATCTGCGTTTAGGCGGGCCGCGCAACCGTGGATAGTTCCGTGCGCGCTCTACTGCACGTAGAGCGCGCCGTTAATGTTGATTGTCTGGCCGGAGATATAATCTCCTTCCTCGGCCAGGAAGCGCACGACCTTCGCAACCTCCTCGGCGGTGCCGAAGCGTTGCATAGGAATACGTGCCAGTGTGCGCTGCCTGGCCTCTTCTGGCATATTGGCCACCATGTCGGTCTCAATAAAGCCCGGGCAGACGCAATTCACGGTGATGCCCGAACGGGCAAATTCCAGAGCAGCCGACTTCGTGAAACCAATCATCCCTGCTTTGGTAGCGGCATAGTTTGCCTGCCCGATGTTGCCCATCTGGCCGATGACCGACCCGATGTTGATGATGCGCCCATACTTGCGTTCCAGCATCCCTGGCAGAACAGCGCTGGTGCACCAGAAAACGCTGTTCAGATTTGTCTCGATCACTTCAACCCATTGTTCTGGCGTCATCTTCCTGAGCGTCACGTCCCGGTTAATGCCCGCATTATTGACCAGGATATCTACGCGACCCCAGCGCTCAAGAATCTCCTGGACCATTGCGCGCACCTCTGCGAGATAGCGCACGTTGGCGCGGATAGCGAATGCCTCGCGACCCATGTGCTGCAACTGCTCAACAACTTCCCTGGCTGCTCCTTCGCTGATGGCATAGTTCACGACGACTTTGGCGCCTGCCCGACCCAGCTCCAGAGCTATGGCGCGTCCAATACCGCGACTTGCTCCAGTGACCAGCGCAATCTGTCCCTCAAGTGTTGCCATAATCTCTTCCCTTCTGTGCTGGGCACGACCGGCCACGTGCCCAGTGCTGCCGACACTCCGCTGCCGGGCACGGCCTGCCACGTGCCCGATCTCCCCGCGATCGGCCTCTGGATTCGAGGCCAACCTTTTCCATGTGCTAATCAGCGCCTGGCAAACGACAGAGACTTCCTACGAGGCTGGTTGAGAGGATACGCGACACTATGCCGCTCCGTTGCTCATATGGTGAGATGTGCAACACCCCTCCATAAGAGATTATAACCGCTCCATGCTGCACCTGCATAATCAGTTCCATGTTGGGACCTTGCTAGCGTTTCCGGCTCATAGGGATTATGGCGCTACATATCTGGCTGTGATAGGATGGACAGTGTGCTGCTGTTCACTGCACGCTCGTCGCGTGCCTGATGTTGTTGCGCCTGGTATTCAGGAGGAGAGAAGTGGCAAGTATTCCTGCAAAGCGACAAAACTACCTGACCATTTCCGCGCGCGGGCTTGACTTCCACAGTGTCCCTATGCGGCTCTTCCAGAAAGCGAAGCGGCTGGGAATCTGGGATCCCTGCGCCATAGACCTCTCCCGCGATAAAGAAGACTGGGCCGGTCTTGAGGAACGGCGTCGGGACGGGCTGCTCTCCCTGAGCACTCTGTTCCAGGCCGGCGAAGAAGCTGTTACCCTTGATCTGCTTCCACTCGTTATGTGGGTTGCTCAGGAGGGCTGGCTGGAGGAAGAGATCTATCTCACCTCCTTCCTCTGGGAAGAAGCCAAGCACACGGAGTTCTTCCGGCGCTGGCTCTCGGCGGTGCCAGGGGCCGACTACGATCTCCATGACTATCTGAATCCCCCCTATCAGCAGGTCTTCTTCACCGAATTGCCTACTGCGATGCAGCGCCTGCTCCACGATCACTCACGGGAAGCGCTGGCACAGGCGCTGGTAACCTACAATATCATCGTTGAAGGTGTCCTTGCCGAGACTGGCTACTATGCCTACTCGCGGACGCTTGAACGGGATCACTATATGCCCGGTCTCCTCCAGGGTATCCAGCTCATTGCTCGCGACGAGAGCCGGCATATCCGCTTCGGGATCTATATGCTCCAGCGCCTGCTTAATGCGGACCCCGGCATATGGGATACCATCCAGGCGCGTATGCACGAGTTGCTCCCGCTGGCAATCGGTGTCGCCATCGGCAACCGCGAGCGCTTCGAGGCGAAGTACGGCGCGGATGCCTATATTATCCCGCCGGGCGAGATGGAGAGCTATGCCCAGACGCAGTTTGAGCGTCGCCTGCGGGTCCTCGAGCGAGCACGCGACCAGAGCTGGACCCAATTGGAGCAGGAGGTTATCGCGGCGATCGAGCAGGACGAGCAGGCCACACATGAGGCTTGACATCCTCGGCTCTGAGTGTCTAAATCTTTGCTAGATGGATTGTCTTTCCCGGTGCGGAAGAAGTGCGATTCTATCCCCAGATCAAGGAGGCACTAACCGCGCCGGAAAGGCTGCGCGAGGCGGAATTTGAATCACGAAGTCACAGCTGTGGTTCAACCCCGTCTTTTCCGGGCTGTTGCTCGGCTTGCGACTGGGGAGGAAGTGCCATGCTCAACCCACAAATTATTGCAGAGTTACGCTCGATTGTTGGCCCCGATGGCGTGTTCGACCAGTATGAACAGTTGCGCACCTATGAGTCCGATGGGCTTACGAGCTACCGCGTAGTGCCAGCGCTGGTTGTCTTACCGACCACTACCGAGCAGGTCCAGGCGGTTGTGCGCGTCTGTTATCGTGAGAAAATCCCCTTTGTGCCACGTGGATCCGGCACGGGCCTCTCAGGCGGCGCATTACCGGTAGAGGGGGGCATCGTGATCGGTCTCTCACGTATGCGTCAGATTCTCGAGGTGGATATCCCCAATCAGCGCGTTGTCGTTCAGCCCGGCGTAATCAACCTCTGGATCACCCAGCGTGTTGCCCCTGATGGCTACTATTATGCCCCTGACCCTTCCAGCCAGCAGGTGTGCTCTATTGGCGGCAACATATCCGAGAACTCGGGTGGCGCTCACTGTCTCAAGTATGGCTTCACCGTTAACCATGTTCTTGGCATGGAGGTTGTGCTACCCGATGGCGAGCTCGTCCAATTGGGTGGTTACACGCTTGATGCCCCTGGCTATGATCTGACCGGTGTCATGGTTGGTTCCGAGGGAACGCTGGGTATTGCTACGAAGATCATCCTGCGCATCGTGCGCAAGCCTGAGGCTGTACAGACGGGCATGGCCACGTTCGCCAATACCGATGCTGCCGGCGAGGCGGTATCGGGCATCATTGCCGCCGGGATCGTGCCGGCAGCGGTCGAGATGATGGATAAACTGGCCATCAAGGCATGCGAAGAAGCAGTTCATGCTGGCTATCCGCTTGATGTGGGCGCTATCCTGCTAGTCGAACTGGATGGGCCTCGCGCAGAAGTCGTTGAGCAACAGAAGCAGGTCGAGGCAATTTGCCGGCAGGCCGGGGCCATCGAATGGCGGCTGGCACGTGACGACGAAGAGCGCATGCTCATGTGGAAGGGGCGCAAGGCAGCGTTTGCCGCAATGGGCCGGATCAGCCCGAACTATATCGTGCAGGATGGGGTCATTCCACGTACTGCCCTGCCTGAGGTGTTGCGCGAGATCGAGGAGCTGAGCAGCCGTTATGGTCTGCGCGTTGCCAATGTGTTCCATGCCGGCGATGGCAACTTGCACCCGCTTGTGCTCTATGATCAGCGCGATGAGGGCGCCGAGCACCGTGCCGAGGAGCTGGCCGGCGCGATCATACGGAGCTGCGTGGCCCATGGTGGCAGTATCACTGGCGAGCATGGCGTCGGTGTGGATAAGCGTGCCTATATGGCCGTCATGTTCAATGAAGCAGATATGGCCACCCATCAGCTCATCCGCTGTGCGTTTAATCCCACCCACCTGTGCAATCCGAATAAGGTCTATCCCACACCCCGTCTCTGCGGTGAAGTGCCTGGCCCCTATCGTCCCCACCCCCTGGAGCTGGCGGGTGTCGCCGAACGTTTCTAACAATTCGTGACATTACTGTGGTAGCCAGAGCAGGGATTGCGCCGCGAATAGAGAGAGCAGAGCATAGAGGCATCGCGGGCCCCTGCCTTTGAGAGGAGCGCGCTATGAACGTATCCACCCAATCGCTGCAAGCTGCGCTCAACCCGCTGGTTGGCGGCCGCGTGCGGCCGGCAGAGGCTGCCGATATGGTGGCCGGCGTTCAACCCCAGGTCGTGGTAGAACCGATCAGTGAGGAAGAGATCGCTGCCGTGCTGGCCTTTGCGAACCGCGAGGGCTTTAAGGTCCTGACACGTGGCGGGGGTACGCAGCTCAACATGGGCTTTCCGCCCACCGGTGGCGATATCCTGCTTTCCACCACGCACCTCAATCGTGTGATCGAGCATGCGCCGCATGATATGACCGCAACCGTGCAAGCAGGAATGCGACTGGCTGAGTTCCAGGCTGTTCTGGGCAAAGCCCGCCAGTGGCTTGCGCTCGATCCCGAATTGGAAGCAGATGCGACGATAGGTGGGCTTGTCGCCACGAATGCCACCGGTGCACGTCGCCTGCGCTACGGTGGCGTGCGCGACCAGATCATCGGCATCCGTATTGTCACTGCCGATGGCACTATTGCCAAGGGCGGCGGCAAAGTGGTTAAAAACGTAGCTGGCTATGATCTGCCCAAGCTGTTCACCGGCTCGCTGGGTACCCTCGGCGTAATCGTGGCCGCCACATTTCGACTTTACCCGTTGCCTGCTGCCTCACGCACCGTAGTGCTGGCTGCGTCTGCCCTTGCCCCACTCTGCGACCTGGCCTTGCGCATTCTTGCCGCGACGCTTGTCCCCACCATGGTAGACATCACCGGTTCTACGGCCCATGACAGCGAATGTACGCTGGCAGTCCGCTTTGAGACTATTCCAGCAGCGGTTGAGGACCAGGCGGCCACGCTCATCGACATGGCTCATAAGGCCGGTCAGGCAACCGTAGGAACAATGGAAGGTGAGGTCGAGACACAGTTCTGGCAACAGGCGGCTGTCAACGCTGCCCCGCCTGGCCGGACTGGTCCCTCAATCCTCTTAAAGGTGAGCCTGCTGCCGACCGAGGTCGTTCACTGGCTTGAGAGCCTGCGCCAGATGGCACGAGAGATGAACCTTCAGGTCCGCTGGCGTGCGCATGCCGGCCACGGCCTGATCTTCGCGCGCCTATCCGGTAGTGAGACCGCGCTCATCACAGCAGCAGAGCGGCTGCGTCAGGTCGCGATGGATCACCGTGGCACCCTGGTTGTCATCGATGCCCCACCCGCATTGGCGCAACAGGTGGATGTCTGGGGCCCCATCCCGGCTCTTGACTTAATGCGCCGCATGAAGGCAAGCTTTGATCCCAATGCCATCCTGAACCCCGGACGGTTTGTGGGAAGGATATAAGATGTGAATGGTGCGGTTGCAAATCTGTTTGCAAAGGATAGATACCAATGAGTGATACAACTGGGCTGATCAAGGCTTTTGATGATCACCATCCGCCCGACCCGGAGTTGATTGCCGACTGCGTCCACTGTGGCTTCTGCCTGCCCACCTGCCCGACTTATCTCCTCTGGGGCGAAGAAATGGACTCACCACGTGGCCGCATCTATTTGATGAAGCTGGCCACCGAGGGCAACATCGCGTTGAATCAGACGTTCACGCGCCATATAGACCAGTGCCTGGGCTGTATGGCCTGCGTCACTGCCTGCCCCTCAGGCGTCCAGTATGACCGACTTATTGAGGCTACGCGCGCCCAGATCGAGCGCCGCTACCAGCGTCCACCCACTGACCGCCTGTTCCGTGCCATGCTGTTTGCCCTTTTCCCACACCCTGCTCGCTTGCGGGCCCTGGTACCACTGCTCTGGCTCTATCAATGGGCTGGCGTCAAACGCCTGCTCCACTCTCGACTGGTCACTGAGCGCATCCCTGCCCGGATCCTGAGCGTGGAAGCAGTCATGCCCCCTGTGCGGCTGGAGTCTGTCCGGTCCCAGCTTCCCGTATTTACCCGCGCTCAGGGACCCCGCCGGCGGCGTGTGGGACTCGTTTCCGGTTGCATCCAACGGGTTTTCTTTGAGCCGGTCAATCTTGCTACTATTCGCGTGCTGGCCGCCGAGGGCTGCGATGTAGTCGTGCCACCCACCCAGGGCTGTTGCGGCGCGCTCAGCTATCACTCTGGCCGCGAGCAAGAGGCACTCTCCTATGCATGCCGGCTGATAGATACGTTTGAAGCCTGGGCGGTGGACACGGTCGTGGTCAACGCCGCTGGCTGTGGCTCGACTCTCAAAGAGTATGGCTACCTGCTGCGTGATAACCCTGAATACGCCGAGCGAGCCAGAGCCTTCGCTGCCTCTGTGCGTGACGTCACCGAGCTACTGGCCGAGTTGTCGCCCGCCGCACCCCGTCATCCCATCCCGCTCCGTGTCGCCTACCATGATGCCTGCCACCTTGCTCATGCCCAGGGCGTTCGCCGCCAGCCACGCGCTGTGCTCCGCACCATTCCAGAGCTCACTCTGGTGGACATCCCGGAGGCCGATATCTGCTGCGGTAGTGCGGGCATCTATAACCTGGTCGAGCCCGAACCGGCTCAGGAGCTGGGGGAGCGCAAAGCGCGCAACATCCTCAGCACCAACCCGGATGTCATCGCCACTGCCAACCCAGGCTGCCTGCTGCAGATTAACGCTGCTTTGCAGCGTCTGGGCAGGCAAATTCCAGCTGTGCATCCTATCGAGCTGGTGGACGCGTCTATCCGCGGCATGATGCCTGCCGGGCTCGTCCATGCTGGCGATCGGCCAGTGCGCACAGCAACGGCAACGCGATAGCCGTTGCTGCACGCATGGTTCATCCCGGACGGAAACGTTTGATGCAGTGGCCTACGTTCCATAAGCCAGAAGCAGGCGCGCCATATGGCGCGTGCCCAGGATAAAGTGCGCGACTGACAGGCTTTCATTCGGCGCATGGATGCTGGTATCAGCGTCTGCGGGGCCAAGCGTGACAATGGGTGTCTTGAGATGGGCGCGGAAGGCGTGCATTGGGCCAGAACCCCCGATCAGCGGTTTGAGTACGGCTGGCTTCCCATAGACCTCTTTAGCGGTCCGTGCGGTGAGCTGGACAAACGGATCGTCTGCCGGTGTGGTAGCAGCACGCTCCCCACCCAGATAGATCGTCTCCACATCGCTGAATCCCTCCGCATCGAGATGGCGACGCAGTTTGCGGAAAATATCCTGGGGATCCTGATCCGGCACCAGGCGAAAATCCATCTTGGCCATCGCATAGGCAGGTATGACAGTCTTGGCCCCCTGCCCTTGCCATCCCGATCCGAACCCGGCTATATTTGCCGTGGGCTGGTACACCGCCTCTTTGTACGCGGCGCCGGTGTGGCCGCCGACAAACTCGCGAACCCCATAGATCGCGCGCGTAAAATCCTCGTCGGAAGGCAGCGTTTGTAGAAGCTGGCGCTCGGTTACGCCGGGTGCCCTGACATCGTCGTAGAAGCCTGGAATACGGATCTGCTCATCTTTCCCTTTGATACTCGCCAGCGCCCAGACCAGGCGCCAGGCGGCATTGGGCAGATTATGTGCGCCCCCGGAGTGGGCATCGCGTGTCATGGTACGGACACGGTACTCGACGTAGCAGATGCCACGCATGCCCAGCACTACTACCGGTTGACCTTCGTGATCCACACCACCGGTCTCCCACACACAGCCGTCTGCCGCCAGCAACTCGCGATTTTGCGCGATGAAAGGCTCCAGGTTGATGCTGCTGATCTCTTCTTCTCCTTCGACCAGAAACTTTACTCGGCAGGGTAATCCGCCCGTAACAGCGCGTACTGCGCGCATGGCCGCGATGCGCGAGAGGAGCTGCCCTTTGTCATCAGCGACGCCGCGCCCATAGAGCCGTCCGTTCCGTTCCACCAGCTCGAACGGCGGTGAGTCCCAGAGCTCCAGTGGCTCGGGTGGCTGCACATCGTAGTGGTTATAGCAGATCAGTGTCCTGGCCGTGCCAGAACCGGAATCCGCATAGACAACTGGGAAACCATCCGTTGCCATCATGTGTGCGGTAAAGCCGGCATCGCTCAGCAGCTCTGCTACCAGTGTGGCAGCAGGCTCGATGCCCTCGCCTCGACTGGAGATACTGGGAATGCTCACCAGACGCCGCAAATCGGCAATGAATTGCGGCAGATTGCTCTCAATGTAGCGATCGATCTCATCAAGTACAGTGGTCACAGAAGTACTCCTATGGCTTGCTAAAAGTGTCGAGCAAAGGCCTACCCGGCCAGAGAGAGCAGGGCCAGCTGGCGCGACTGTACCAGCAGCGTCCCGTCCCGACTCCAGATCTCGCCATCCTCCTCAAAGAAGCCTTCGGCTCCGCAGCGCGATCGGAAGTCCACAAAGTAGAAATCCTCCGGCTTTGCTCCTGGCAAGGGTAGACGGGCCCGAAAGTGAATCGTCAGATCAATCGTCGGGACCGGTAGAGGTTCCTGCAAAAGCGGCATCACCGAGGGCATCCATGCATCTGTAAACGCTGCCGCGAGCAAGTAATCCAGGATACGTGGCTCTGCGAGGCGTAGCCAACCGGCTGTGTGGGCTCGTCCAGAGCCAGAAAAAAATGGATCTCTTGCCACCTGCCGGCGCTCATAGCGCGAGATGAAAGACAGGAACTCCCATTGTGGCGGTTCAAGCGGCTCGATAGCTTCAGGTGGCAATATATCGGGCATCGGAACCTCAAGGTACTCAATGCCCGGCCGTGATCTGGCAAACGCCGCCAGCGCGTTAGCGAGCAGCAGGTCACGCTGAACCATGCGCGCCGAGAGCATCGTGGTCGATCGCCCAACCCGCTCCACATTGACCAGGACGCGAACAGGACCCTCCGCCGGCGGCGCAATATACTGCACGGTCAGCGAGCGCGGCGTTCGCTCAGGATCCGCAACTGCCATGCTGAGCCCGCGCAGGATAATCGCGGCAATATAGCCCCCGTTGGGGCCACGTCCGGCCCACCATCGCCGGTCAATGTGGCCTTCGAATATATTGGTGCCCACCCGGGTAAGTGCCGTATCGGTATCGAAGCGAGAGATCACATTATCACCTTTCACAGAAACACCTCTTGCTCTGGAAGACACAGATATCTTACCCACACTATACGGTCCCTGCGCTGTCAAGCGCTAGCGCCCCTGCAGAACCATCCCGTTCCGCGGCAGAAGTCTTCAGCTATCGCTATCAACATATCCTTGTTGATTCGCTCGGTGCAAGTGTATCGGTCTCTTCAGGATGCAATATCATCGGTTCATCGGTTCTCCTCTGGCAGCATACGGCGGAGCCGCTTGATCATGCTCGTGCGGCGTTTGGCTTCCAGCCGGCGCCGCTGACTGGCAGCGGTGGGGCGGGTAGGGATGCGTGGCCTGGCCGTGTGCTGCTGTGCCTGTAGCCGTGCTGCCATGCGTGCAAATGCTGCCTCGCGGTTAGCATGTTGCGATCGCCGTTCGGTAGCGGTCACGGTTATTCCTGTTGGGCAGTGGACCAGCCGCACGCCCGTCGCCACCTTATTGCGGCGTTGTCCACCGGGCCCGCCGGCAATGAAAAACTCTAAATCGCAATCGCGCTCGAGCGACGCGCGGTCAGTGGGATATGTTGCGGCCATAGCAGCTCCGGAGACTTCCGGTGGGGCGTGTCTGTACAGACTGCGGGCAAGACACAAGGCAGGTGGTAGCGCGCCTCATTCATATAGCCAGAAGCTACAATCACAGTCCAGGATGAAACCCCACACGATAAAGACTTACCCCTCCTCTGGATGTGCCTCTACATAACGAGCCAGAATGAATGCCAGGTCCGAGGCGCGATTGAGATAACGCAACACATCTTTGTTACTGATAATGCCCTCATGCAGCAGCCTGGCCACTTTGCGTTCGGCGCGGCGAATGATTGTGCGCGCGAGATCGAGGGCAGCGCTATCGGGCGTGTCGCCAGGAATGATAAAGCGATTGCCAATTGCAACGTGCTCTTTGAGGGTAGCCGAGACCTCCTCCAGGTGTGCCACGTGCCCTTCTGTGATACGATAGCCGAGCTTCTCGTAATTTTCTGGTGGGGTTGCCAGCTCGGCCATCAACAGATAGAGGTCCTGTTGCAGCCGGTAAATGATGTCGCGGGCACGCGTATTGTGTGTCAGCGCTCGCGCCATTCCCAGCGCCGAGGTTGCTTCATCTACCGTGCCAAACGTATCGGGACGTGGGTCGTATTTTGGCACGCGCTCAGAACCAAGCAGGCCGGTATAACCATCATCACCGGTTCGTGTCGTCACTTTTGCGTTTGTCATAGGAATGGCTCGCTCCTCTATAATAGAACATGGTATAATAGTACCCCATAAGCATCACTCTAGCACTGGCGCATTGCCCATGCAATGCGCGAAAGCCTGATCTCATTCTGGCAGAAGGTGGCTGGTGCATGCTTTCATGTAGCCGTTGACTATGCAAGAGAAACATGAAGACAGACACACGCCTGCTGCCACAGCTACCCACCCCCCGACACCTCTGGCTCACAGATCTCCGCGTCGCCGATGGCGCGACGATCCTGGCTGTGGCCACGCTGGCCGGTGTGATCAATGCCAGAGAGCCGCAACTGTTCCTGGTGCAGCGTGACGATGACCTGCACTGGCTGGAGGCAACCAGACCCGTCGAGGGCAACTGGCTGCCGGCAGGTGAATATCTGCTGCAAGCATTGCTGACGCGCTATGCCGGCTGGCTGCGCGGCGCGATTATCGTGGACGACCGCGTGCCCGAAAGCATCAACGTCGCAACGTTGCTCGCCGTGCGCCGCGCATGTATCGTCGCCACACCAGCGCTGTGGGAACGGCTGGCACCACACTGGCCAGGCGCTGTCATCACCGACCTGCGTGAGCATGGCTGGCGATCGTCGCTGGAGGCTGCGCGCTGGAGCTGGCACAATCTGCGAGCTGGCAGTGCCAGCGATCGCATAGCCGGCCTGGAGCCACATATCGGCGGCTATCTCCGCCCTTACCTGATGGTGACACGTACCTGGCTAAGCTGGCTGCATCCAGCACGGGCACGGCCAGAGTGGCACACAAAATTCACCAGTGAGAAGCAGCTCCTGCAAACCCTGTTGCATAATTATGGTGGTGGCATCTATCTGGGCTGGTTCGCCGATGAGCCACGTGGCGTGCGCGCAGCCTCACGTGCAGGGGTGCTGGTGTTACCGAGCGACTTTTGCAGCAACCTGGAGATATGGTCAGGATTTCCTGCGCCGGCCGTCTTGCATCAGACCCCATCACGCCCACCACCATTAGAACCGAAGGTGTATGTCTCCTTCATCCTGGGTGAAGGAGATAATCTCCAGTACGATCAGCATCGCCTGTTTCAGCTCTGGCAGGACCCGGCACGAGGTACTGTACCTATTGGCTGGACCATCTCGCCACTCTTGCTTGAAGCAGCGCCACCACTGGCGCAATATTTTTACCAGACGGCGACTGTCCATGATGAGTTCATTGCCGGTCCATCCGGTGCAGGCTACGGATATCCATCCCTCTGGCCAGACAACCAGCTCACCGCGTATCTGGATCGCACACGTCAGATGATGGCCCGTATGGACCTGCATCTCGTGCAGATCCTCGATCTCGGTCCTGGTCAGCGCGTGCCCAATCCAGAGGTACTGCGGCGCTATGCCCAGGAAGTGCGACCGGCAGGGATACTGCACGGCAGTGCCGGTCCGGTACCAGAGTGGCGCATAGTTGCCGGGATACCGGCCATCGCCAATATGGGCCTGATTCATAACGAGGACGAGGCAGTAAGCCTCATCGCACAGGTAGCGCAGAGCTGTCCACGTCCCTATTTCCTGAGCCTGTTCGTCCTGGCCTGGCGTATGGGGCCCACAGAACTACGCCGCGTGGTCGCGCGATTGCCTGCCGACATAGTAGCGGTTAAGCCAGGCGAGTTGGTACAATTAGGATCGCAGACATTCGGGCGATCAGAAGCATAGATACGACTGCCCGAACAGCACGGGCTTGCTAAGCGGGCAGTAAGTTGCCCGACAAAGATCTCTCGTTACAGTTTGAGGTGGTTCATGCGGATATACCTTGTCGCGAGCGACCTGCATTTGAGCACGCGCAATGCCTATATCGAACGCTTTCGACGCGGGCAGGAGCCAGCGCTCACAGAGTTGCTTGAGACCTTCAGCCATGCCCCCACGGCTTCGGCGACGGTCGAGCTTATTCTGAACGGTGACACATTTGACCTGCTGCTTACCCCGCCCCTGCTGCCCCGACGCTGGTATACTACCGCCAGAGATGGTGTGGCCAAGCTCCAGGCGGTATTAGAGGAGCATGCACCAGTAGTCGCCGCATTACGCCGGTTCCTGAGCGCTCCAGGGCGCTCTCTGACCATCCTACCCGGAAACCACGATCTGGAACTCTTCTTCCCCGCCGTACGACGCACGCTGCGTGCGGCCATTGCGCCCAAAGGCGCGAGCGCGCCGGCAGAAAAGGTCCAGTTCTGCCTCAAATCTGCCTATCGGCCGTTCCCTGATGTCCATATCGAGCATGGCGACCGCTATGACCCACTGAACTCCTGCCGTGTACTGATCCATGGCGATAAGTTGCATGATGAGGAGCGCCTGCCGTTGCCCGTCGGGTCAGTATTAGGCGAACGGGTGAATCTGGCCTTTGAGCGGCGCGGCGTTCCCGTCGTGGCCAGTGACCTGCCTGATATGCTGCAGGCCGGCCTGGTTGCCCTGCCACAGCTTGTGCGCACGCTGGGCACCCGCACCGCGCTGCATCATCGTGGCCCACATCCCCTCGCGTCCTTCCTGCGCCAGGCGCATGGCGGCTCGCTGTGGCTCTCACACTCGCTTGCCGACGCGGCCTACCAGTTGTTGCAGCGCGATCCTGGCGTGCGACTCGTCATTATGGGACACACGCACCGCACCTGGGAGGGTATGTGGGGCGAGCGCCGCTACTGGAACACCGGTGCCTGGGTAACCCGTGTCTGGTCATCGCAGGGAGCGCAGGAGATCAGTTATCCTGCCTTCGCATGGCTTGAGCGCGAACCCGGCCAGCCAGTAACCCGTGCGTATCTCTACCAGTGGCGTGACGGTGCCCCGGTACCCTTCCCTGCCACGGCATTCGATGGTCGCGGCTGGAAGATGGCATCTCGCAGCTGGAAAACCACATCGGGAGTTGCCTAGCTCGCGCCGTTGCCTATCCTCCCTGCCATACAGCGGGAAAAGGAAAACGGCATGCGCAAGAGCAAGCTCGCGATAGAGAGGAGCAGCCTTTGCAACGGTTCAACCTGCGCCAGCTCTTCTTCTGGCAAGCATACTGGCGTGGATGCACACCGTGGGATACCGGTATACCCCCCCCGGAGCTTGTCGCGGTAGTGGAGGGTGAACATGCGCTTCCACCCGGGCGTTCGCTCGATCTGGGCTGCGGCACCGGCACAAACAGCATCTACCTTGCCCAGCACGGCTGGGAAGCATGGGGAGTAGATTTTACTGCACGAGCGATCAAGATAGCCCGGCGCAAGGCACATGCTGCTGGTGTGAATGTCCATTTTCTACAAGGAGACGTGACCCGGCTGGAAAAGCTCCCACTTACTCCACCATTCACGCTCTTTCTCGACATAGGTTGCTTCCATGGCCTCGCCCCTGACGAACGCCCGGCCTACGCTCGCGGACTTGCCCGACTCGCCGCGCCCGATGCCCTGTTTCTCCTCTATGCCTTTGTGCCATGCTGCCTCCATGGCCATTCCATGGGCCTGACCCCCGCAGAGGTCATGACAACCTTCGCCGGCATTTTCCAGATAGAGCAGGTCGCCTGGGGATCAGGCGACCTAGCAGGTGCCCGTGCCGCCTGGTACACCATGCGGAGGGCGCCACCCTAACCTGATGAAAATTGCCCCACCGGGGACAGTTCCGGGCAGCCTTAGTCTGTTGCATAACCAGGGCTCTCAGCATCAGCAGGATTGGGCCAGACAGAGCTTGACAACGCCGACAATTTTGCGCTACGGTGAAGATACGAGAACAGCATGTCCAGGCCAAAGGAGACACCGATGTTCGGCTTCCACCCATTGGATCTGCTCATTGTGCTGGCCATCGTCCTGCTGCTGGCCGGCGGCAAACGCCTCGCTGGCCTCGGTGAGGCATTGGGCAAGAGCGTTGCCAGCTACCGACGCGCCATACGCGGCGAGGACGAGCAGATCAACGCTGCTGACAACGTCACCGCTGCTGAGCCACCGCTATTGCCAGAGGGCCAGCCTGGAGGAAAGGCGTGAGCAGCAGGCTGGCTCTCCAGGGTAAAATCGGGGCTGCATGTTAACTGGTAATGCAAGGCATGCCTGCTGCCTGTCGGTGGCAGCCACCTGCCAAAACCAGGAATTTGCTACAGCCCGTAGCAGGTGGTTACAACCGCCTGCTACCTATGATCAGATGCCATGGCACCAGATCATCAACCGCCAGCGCCTTGCACCTGCCCTGGCATCCTTGTCTTGACATAAACCTCTTCCGGCACTATAATTGCTACTAGCAATTATCTATCGCCTGCGAACCAGAACAGCCGCGCCATCCACCAGCCGGGCAGATAAGGATCATAGGATATCCGGCCTTTCTCCAGCGGGGCCAGAGGGGGACCAGGGGCAAGGCCAGATGGCAGGGGCGCTGGCAGCTTGCAGAGTATCATGCATACCACAGGGAACATACCGGTTGATGCACAGGCCAGCCGCCTGATCCAGCTCATAGGGGAGCTGCGCCGCATCTGGGGCAAGGACTTTAAGCGGGGACAGGCTATCGCCGATCTGAGCGAGACCCAGTTTCAGGTCTTGCGCCTGCTGGAGCGACTGCATACCGAAACTGGAACAGATGCCTGCGGCCATTGTCCCTGCCCTATCAGCACCCTCGCGGCACGGCTTAATTTGAACCCTGCGACGGTGGTGCGCGCAGTAGATAGTCTGGAGAGAAAGCAATTCGTACGGCGACGGCGCTGCGAAGCGGATCACCGCCAGATACATATCGAGATCACCGCGCGCGGCGCCGCTGTACGGGCGGAGATGCTGGCACGATTCCATGCCCATCTGGTGCAGCTCCTCCAGCATATGGAACCAGATACCATCAACAGCCTGATCGTTGGCCTTGAGGGGCTGGTGTGTGCAGCTCGCGAGCTGCACGCTATTCCAAAAGGTAGGAAGGGAAATTAGCTGATGGCGACAGAGGAGGAACTTCGTTTACGTGCCCATGGGCCCATGGTCACCGGCACACGGCCGGACCAGCCCATTATCCAGGTCGACGGATTGACACGGCGTTTCGGCTCGCTGGAGGCCGTGCGCGGTATCTCGTTTACCGTATGGCCCGGTGAGATCTTCGGGTTTCTCGGACCCAACGGCGCCGGTAAATCTACCACGATTAACATGCTCTGTACGCTGCTCCGGCCCACCAGTGGCCATGCAATGGTTGCTGGATACGATGTCGTTACCCAGCAATCGCAGGTACGTGCATCCATTGGTCTCATCTTTCAAGACCCCAGTCTAGACGAGCGTCTGACCGCGATCGAGAACTTACGCTTTCATGCCGCAGTCTATGGTCTGCCGCGCCAGCAGGCCGCACGGCGCGCTGAAGAGGTATTGCGCATGGTCGAGCTGTGGGACCGCCGCGACACACTGGTCCGTACCTTCTCCGGCGGCATGAAGCGCCGGCTGGAGATCGCCCGCGGCCTCATGCACTATCCGCGCGTGCTTTTCCTTGATGAGCCAACAATCGGCCTGGACCCGCAAACGCGTCAGCACCTTTGGTCTTATATCCTGGCATTGCGCCAGCGCGAAGGTATCACCATGTTCCTCACCACTCACTACATGGACGAAGCAGAGCATGCCGATCGCATCGCCATCATGGATCATGGCCAGATCATTGCGCTGGATACCCCCGACGGGCTAAAGGCTATGGTTGGCGGCGATGTCATCCGTCTGAAGACCACCGATGATGCCACCGCAGCTCGCGAGCTGGCGGCAGCGCTCGGCCTCGCGCCACGCCAGGACCAGGAAGGCATTATGTTCGAGGCGCGCAGCGGTGAGGAGCTTGTGCCACGGCTTGTTGAACTGGTATCGCCACGCATCCTCTCCATCAGCGTGCGACGCCCGACCCTGGACGATGTGTTCATTAAGCTTACCGGGCACGAGATACGGGATGAAGAAGCCAGTGGCCGCGATCGCATGCGTGCGATGATCCAGCGCCGCAGCGGAAGGGGGAGATAGCGATGCAACGCAATATACAGGCAATTCTGATGATCTGGGAGCGCGAGCTCCTGCGCTACTGGCGTGACCGTATCCGCATCGTCACGTCGCTGATGCAACCACTCCTTTTCCTGTTCATCTTTGGCTCCGGGCTCTCGGCCAGCCTCCAGTTCGGCAGCCCCAACGGCGTCAATACGAGCTTCCAGACATTCTTATTCCCCGGTGTACTCGGCATGACGGTGCTCTTCACCGCGATTTTCTCAGCGATCTCGATTGTCTGGGACCGCGAGTTTGGCTTCCTCCGTGAGATCCTGGTAGCACCGATTTCGCGCTCATCTATCGTCCTGGGCAAGGCCCTGGGCGGAAGCACGGTTTCCATGATCCAGGGCACGATTATGCTCATTTTCGCCCCACTTATCGGCATCCAGTTGACTCCCGTGCTGGTGCTGCAATTGATGGGGCTCATGCTCCTTCTTGCCTTTACCCTCACCTCACTGGGCATCGTCGTAGCCGCCCGCATGAAGTCGATGGAAGGGTTCCAGATGATTATGCAATTCTTCCTGATGCCTATGTTCTTCCTCAGCGGTGCTCTCTTCCCCCTCCATGGATTGCCAGTCTGGCTCAGCGTCCTGACCCAGATCGATCCGGTAAGCTATGGTGTGGATCCCCTGCGGCGCGTCGTGTTTGGCCCACTGCACCTGCCGGCGCTGCTCTTGCAGCGCTTTGGTGTCGGCCTGCAAGTTCTCGGCTACTCCCTATCGCTGGCCTCAGAATTGCTCATCCTCGGTGGCATCGGAATCGTTTTTATCACAATAGCCGCCTGGGCATTCAGCAGGCAGGAATAAAGCTGGCTCTGCCGATAATAGACCATACCCTGTGCCGCTCTGCCTTACTGCTTATGAGCAGAGCAGGAAAATGGACCAAAGCACGAGGCACGACACATGAAAGAGATGGCGCAAGGGACACAGATTGCTCCACCAAAAGTCGAGAAGCTATCAACCCGTCTTGCCCAGTTAGCGCTGGCAACATCGTGCTATATTGCGATACGGCTACGCTACGATGTTCAGGCAACGGGACTTGATCGCTACCATCGTGCATCCTCCGAACTCTTTATCGCTGCCCACAGGCGCGATCCCGACCCCCTGGTCCTGGCATCATTCCTCTTACCATGGTTCCCCCGTGTCTTCGATCGACGTCCAATCGTGAACGTCATACGTGAGGACGGGATGCGGCCCGGCTTTCTCTCAACCGTCGTGGGCTACAAACGGTGGCCAGAGTGGACACAACGCGCCCTCTATGGCATCAACGTCGGACCGGTCCTGCGACTGTTCGGGGCATATCCAGTTGTACGCGTGCACGAGTATACCCTGGAGGATCTCTTCCGCGACCTGCTGGAAGATGGCGAGAACCCGCGCCTCGGCACCTTACTCGAAGAAGCGGCGCTGGCCGAATTCAGCGCTTTAGGCCAGCGCCCGGCGGCTGGACTGACTGTCCGCGAGGCATTGAACTGGCGCTATCGCCCGCTATTGCGCCGGCTCATCCACGATGTGCCGCTGCTCAAAGAGCAGCGCGCAATTATGAAGCGCCGTCTTCGCCAACGCGTCGTCCGTCAGCTTGATACGCTGGCGACATTCTTGCAGAATGGGGCCACCATGTGGTTCGCGCCGGAGGGCAGGGTGTCCCTGGATGGCCGCATCTGCCCCATCCGCAGCGGCCTGTATGCTATTCTGCGTAAGGCGCCACCAGATATGCTCTGTCTGCCTATGAACTGTGTCTATGAATTTATGACGACGGGCCGCCACCGGCTATTTGTAACAATTGGCCCGCATCTTCCTGGACTCCCACAGATGTCACGCTACGAGCTGGCACAACAGGTCCGGCGCACTCTGGCCAGCCTGGCAACAGTTACGGTCCAGCACCTGGGCAGCCGCGCTCTCCTGCGCACTGCCACAATGGGCTCCCAGGCGATCAACCTGATCGCCTGGGAAGAAGAGATGCGCACAGCGGGCGCCCATTTCCGTGAGCTGGGCGCTGCCGTCGATCCTCGTATCTTCAACCGTCCGGCACTCCGTAAGCGGATACGCGAGTACCTGCGCTATTGCCAGCGACTGGGCCTGGTCAGACCTGTAGACCACGAGTGGTACGCCGTAGATAGCAAGCGCATCCTCGCTAACAAGGAGACGACGTTCTGGGACAATCCAGTGCGGTACTGCGCTAACGAGCTGGCCGATCTTGAGCAGGCGCTGGCCGGCGTATCTACTCACCTGGAAGAAGCCGTAGATGCCGAGTAAAGCCTGTCTGATCCCTGGATCTGCCCGGCATAGCATGAAATCCTAGCACGCCGGCGCATACTTGACAGCAGGCCGAGACACTGCTATGCTCTCTGGTAGAGAAGAGGGTGCTCCTGGATGGAAGGAGAGAGGGGATCTATCGTGCCGACAAAATGGTTTACGGCAGGTGCGATGACCTGTGGGCAATGTGGTGCGCCCTGGGGGCAGAGCGCACTCACCTGTGCCAGCTGTGGCGCCCGTGCCGGGCGGCGCATAGTCATACGCCAGACATCCATCCCGCCCCTGGCTATGTTGCTCATTCTCCTGACACTGGGCTCCCTCGCTGTACTCTACACTATAGGCCTCTGGAACTCTGCCATAGATGTCTTCCTGCCGCCGCACTCGATTACCGGCACGGTCACTCTGCTTACCCCTCAAGGACATGATCTCTACGCGCTCACGATTGGGCGCTTCTCCGCTGGCTATCTTGATCCCTGCGCAGGCCAGTTCCTCAAGATTGGTGACCGCGTGGTTGCAACCTATAGCGCAGGCAATCACCTGCTCTACCGCCTGCAGGTCACCAGCGATGCGCAGGGTACCCCTATCGCCAACCGCATTATCTACGACGCAGATGGAACCGGGCTTTGCCCCACCTCGGTACCAATTCAGCAAGTGCGCCTGATCAATATTGCTGTTGGCGGCGCGATCTGCCTCGCCCTGGACATTCTCACGCTGGCATTAGGTTTTCGCTGGGGACTCCGCCCGCTGCTCCGCCGGATCCGCAGCGCCAGCAGTTGAAGCTACACTGGCGACGAACATGAAAGCCCAGCGCTACTCCGTGGGCGGCTGTGCCGATGGAAACTCTGTTAGCTGCCCATGCTCGTATCGCCAGCGCTGAAAGCTCAGCCGCTGCAACTGCTCATCATTCAACACATCACCACCACCATTAGCTGGCGTTTCCTTTGTTAGTGTTGCCGAAGCCCGCGTTGCCGGCAATGCCGGTACGGCATCAGGAGTCTTCTCCCCGGCCGGGTGAGCAAGGCGCAGCCGGCGCCAGGTACGGCGGATAGCCGCGGCCACTGCGAAGGTCGAGAAAAGCAGCAGAGCGAAGAGAAAGCCTAATCCAACCAGCTCGAGTCCTAACGGCCATCCTGAGTTAGAGGAGGAAGCCGCGGTGGTGCTGCTCAGAGCCGTATCCGCCGGCCGTGGCCAGAGGAAAAAGAAGAGCCCCACGAGCGCGGCCAGACTGGAGGAACGCATGGCCAGAGAATAGCGACGCCGGCGTCTGGCAGGACGGCAAGGGGGAGGTTGACGATTCGCAACAGTAGTGGCTGGAAGTGTGATGCTGGGCTCGTCCATGATCTGGTCCTCCGCGAGTCACCCAGTAGCGATCGCTGCTTGCAAGCGCCTTGTCGAAGTTCTATAATCAGTGTAGCACAGGCCGGGCCAATTTGCCCAGATATTTTTACGCAAACTCTGTCATCATCCGCATTTCCATCTTCAGCAGAAGCCGCGCGCTGCCGGTGTGCCGCAGTCCCCGAAAACCCACAGCAGCAAGGGCAGCATGTCGCCAACGTTGGGATGATAGTAATTCTGGGTCGTGCCCACGAAGGCGCCGGCAATCACCCGAGTCCCCTGCTGAGCCAGGAGCACATAGGAAATCTGGTGGTCGGCGGGCAGGCAATCCATACACCCCTTTTTGACAGCCAGCACCCGGAAAGGCAGGTGCAGATCATGTACCGGCTCAGCAGCATCGGGCGGCACGGCCCCAACCCACGAATCAGGCAGCGTTGTGCCCAGGGTGCGATCCAGATAACGTGCCGGATGCGTGCTAGTCGCAGGAATCATGTAGCGGATAGTCCCGAAGATCTGCACAAGCTCCGGGTGCGCCGCGAAGGCGCGCATCAGCAGCGCAAGATCATGCGCAGTAGAGTAGTGGCCGCTGGCAACGCCAAAGGCATAGCCAACGGGATTCAGAAAATGCGTGTTATGCATACCTAATTCCTGCGCACGGCGGTTCATCATCACGACGAAGTTCGCCACAGTGCCCCCCACCGCGCGCGCGACGGCCATTGCGGCATCATAGCCACTGGCGAGCGCCATGCCATAGATAAGCTGGCGCACCGTATATTGCTCGCCTGGCTTCAGGCCAACGACCGCTGCATCCAACGAGGGATCAGGAATATCCTGGGGCACAATGGTGACGATCCGATCGAGCGCATGATGCTCATCGGCCAGCAGTGCAGTCATGACCTTGGTTGTTGAAGCAACCTGAAAGCGCAGATTGGGATTGTGCGCATAGAGCACCTGCCCGGTGCTGACATCAAGCAGTTCCACACCAGCGGTGGTCACGGGGAAAGGGGGCGCTGGCATTACTGTGCCAGTGCTTCCAGCACGGCCAGCCCCAGCCACTGGCGCCGGCTCAAGAACAAGCTGGGGGCGAGAATCACCGCGCACACGCAACCCATACCGCTCCGCCGCCATGGCGACCAGGATGATGACCATCGCCACAAGAATAGCTTTGCTTCTTGAGAATCGCATCGCCGGTACTCCTCTTCGCCGGCAGTATGGCTGCGCCCATTGCCAGCCGTCAGCTTAACAGCGCACCATGCTTGCTCCATGGCACGACCGCAACGTGCTCCGCACGCCCGGCGGCATCGTAAGCGGCATGCTAGTCGTCAGGAACAGAACCAAGCGCAGCACCAATGAGCAGGATGGCGGCAAGAAACATCAGCATCGCGGCCAGTATCCCGCTAGAGAGAGCTGGGTGGAGCAGGCTCTTAATCAGGAGGGCAACCGCTAGTGCTGCTATACCGATGGCTATCACGATCAGCACGATAGCCGTTGCCCACGCTGCAAGAGCTGGGCCAAAGACTGCTAGCAGTTTTCTAGCTTGCTTGCTGGCGCGGTGCCAGGCTGGGAGGCGGGGCAGGGTGATACGACTGGCCCGTTGCTGTGCCATCTGTCGCGGTCCTGCCTCCTGCAAGCCGTAAGCGAAGCCGGTATAGCGCCGCATCTCTTCAGCCGAAGCAAAGATGCCCTCGATTCGGGCCTCATCCCAGCTCTGGAAGGATCGTTTCTCGCTGACAACGACTGTAGTGCGGCTTAAGCCCATTGTCTGATCATAGCGCGCCCGCTTTGTGGCATCACTCAGGACGGTGTATGCCTCGTTCACCTCACGCATGCGCTGCTCGGCCAGCTCACGAATCCCGGCATCGAGATCAACATAGTTATCGGGATGATACCAGCGGGCAAGCTTGCGATATCTCGCCTTGATCTCATCCGTTGTTGCTGTGACAGGCACGCCAAGAATCTCGTAGTAATTGCGCTGCACGCCTCCATAAGCCCCCCTCTCTTACGCATGCCATTATTATGCCAGATAGATTCCATCCCCATCAAGGGGTGCTCGCTCAGCCGTCCAGAACTCTTCCCTCCCCAAAGGAAGTGCAGTATGCCCGCCGCCTGTAACCACCCGGCAATATTATGCGTATCATAGAATGCAGGAGTTCAATCACAGAGGGGCAGGATGACATGTTTTGTGTGAACTGTGGCTCTTATGAGACGTCCGGCGGCCCATATTGCACGCGGTGCGGCTTTCGACTGGATACGGTTGGCGCGCCGCTTCCGGATACGTCGTACACGCAAGGGTCATCTGCAACGCCAACGGCCGCTTTTCCCTCTGGAGCCAGCGCCGACCCTGCGCTGGCACGGAACAGGAGCGCTCCCATAGGCGCATCCAGGCAGCATCGCCGTCGCCATGGCCGGGCCATTGGCTGCCTGGCCTTGCTCCTGCTGATCGCCGCTGCCCTGGTGGCAATCTGGTCTCTCGCAGTGCAGCCGGCACTGCGGGACCTCGCCAATAGCGTGCTACGCTCTGAGCTGGCGCGAATGGCAGACCAGGTGCCCCCATTGCCAGCTGTGCCGGCGTCCCGGGTCACTGGCTGGGAGCTTGTCCTGCACCCCACGGACATCAGCCAGACGCTTGACGGCACTTTCGGATCGGCCGTCCAGGCCAATACTACCTTTACATCTGGCCAGATACACTTGACGTTCCATATACTTGGGCTATCCAGCAGTGTCACTGCGACCCCCGACGTGCAGGGTGGCTATCTGCTGCTGCACAACGTCCAGGTCACTGGACCGCTGAGCTGGGCTCTTACTGGCCAGGCCGTTCAGACCGACTTCAACCAGACACTGGCATTGCTGCTCCGCCGTGAGCGCTTACAGGCAACCTCGCTGACAATCAATCCTGACCGGCTTGTGGTATTCTTTAAACCGTCCGGGTTCTAGGACCGCATTTCGCCCTGGCATTATGGATGCAGTGAACATGCCAATGAGCAATGTGCCCATCGCAGAAAAGGACGCAGACAGGATAGTGGGCCAGGGATCATCTTCTGCGGACCTCTTGGATCCGGCAGCTCGCTCTTTACAGGTAGAGAAGATAAAGGGCTGATAGCAGCAGGTAGGCTCATAGGTAGAAAGACAGGCAGCAGATTGTGGGGCATCGAGGACAGTCGGTGCCAGGTTGATGCTGCCCCCTGTTTCAGAGGAGGAGCTAATGCGATTGCCAGGCAAAACTATCGGCGTCTTTGTTGCTGAGGGATTCGAAGATCTGGAGTTCTGGGTACCGGTCATGCGTCTGCGTGAGGAGGGTGCCCAGGTACGGGTGATCGGCATCAGCCACGAGCCTGTGCGCGGCAAGCATTGTCTGGAGGCCACCCCTGAAGTCGTCGCCAGCGAAATAGCGGCGGATCAACTGGATGGCCTGGTGATACCTGGTGGCTGGGCGCCAGACAAGCTACGTCGCGATGGTGATGTGCTGCGGCTGGTGCGCGAGTGCCACGATCAGGGCAAAGTGATCGGGATCATTTGCCATGCTGGCTGGGTTGCTGCCTCGGCGGGCATCGTGCAGGGCCGGCGTGTCACCGGATCACGCGGCATCCGCGATGATATGGTGCACGCCGGCGCTACGTGGGTAGATGCTCCGGCGTTCCGCGACGGCAACCTGGTCTGGGGACGGGTTGTCGAAGACATCCCCGCCTTTTGCCGCGAACTTATTGCCGCGTTTGCCGAGGGATAACAACTCCTGCATACTGGAGGTAGAGGCCGTGGTGCGAACCGTAGGGGCCTCTGCGGTTCATCCTTACCCTGATCAGCTACGAGGCAGGCATGAGCGATCCCTTGCCAGATGCCTCCCTGGCCTCAGCTCACCGACGCTTGCTCCTGCCGCCGGGTGCCAGAGTCGGTGTGCTCGCTCATGCCAGAACTCAGATCCGGACCCGTACTGAACTCACTGTAGGCAAGCTTCGCCATGCTAAATGCCTCCTCATAGCGCTGTTGCCTGGCCAGAAACTCGCTGTACTTGAAGTACGCCTTGCCCCGCGCTTCACGGTTGTCAGTCGCGCGGAGATGCTCCAGGCTCTCCCTAAACGCGGGATCGGCGGCGGCAACATCTCCTTGTGCTGCGGCAATTTCGGCGAAGGTGAGAGCCGTCTGCCCAAACGCCGCATGCTGGCGTTCCTCAGCGAGATGGGCGCAGTAATCGCGCGCCCGCTCAGCCATCGCCCGTGCTGCAGATAGGTCGCCAGCAGCCAGTAGCAAGGAGGCCAGATTATTGCAGAGCGTCCAGGCAGCATCATAATCATCGTGCTGGACCGCCAGCTCCAGACCCAGCTGCAAATAGCGCCGGGCACGATCGTTCTCGCCAGCCTTAAGGAGCACGTTGCCCAGCAGGCTATAGACCTGGGCCAGATGATACGTATCATTGCCCAGCTTATAGGCTGCGGCGCTTTTCTCAAGGTGATCGGCGGCGGCAGCAAGATCGCGGTCCTCATGATAACAGATGCCCAGCCCCCAGTGGCTGGCAGCGGCATTACGCAGGTCCAGGACATCGTGACTGAGTGACAGCACCTGCTCAAAGTAGCTGCGTGCCTGTACATGGCGTCCGTCGCGCAGGCAAGCCGTGCCATAGCTCTGGTAGATCCCGGCGACCAGCGCCGGATCGCGGACGGTCCCACGTTGCAGCGCCTGATAGCACTGCTCGTACTGATCAAGGGCATCACGAAGCTGGCCGAGCTGCAGATAGGCATCGCCGAGCTTCAGGCGAATGCGAATGAGCTGTTGCGCGTCATCGGTACGACGTGCCAGCGGCAGCGCTTGCTTCAATGACTGGATTGCCTGCTCTGTCGCCTCATGTGTCCGCAGTTCCAGCAAAGCCTGACCGCGCGTGAAATGATATGCCATCTGGTCGGCAGCATCCAGAATGGTCAGATCGCTGATGCCGGCCAGTTGATCGAGCGCTGAACGGTAGCGGCCATGGATGAGATCCTCCTCGGCTTCGCGGAGCCGCTCGATCATCGTGCTCCGCAGCTGGCTGGTTGTGAGCAGTTGCTCGCCAGTAGCACTGGTGTCGGCCTCTTCACCAAGCAGATAAGCCATCGACACGTTCAAAAGTTCGGCCAGCTCATAGAGCGCGTCAATCGAAGGCTTAATTTTTCCCCGCTCAACGGCACTGAGGTAGCTTTTCGAAAATCGGTCACGACTCAGCTCTTGCTGGGTCAGGCCGGCGCGTAGGCGCGCCTGCCGGAGGCGGGCGCCAAGCGAGGCCAGCGGCAAATTTTGTCCACTCTCTTCGTGTATCTGGGGCGTTTCCATAGACTCTCCCTCCTCTGTAGTAAATCGGGTTCATCCCCCCATCCATTGTGAACCACGAGAACAGATCTGTCAAGATGGGGTCCGACCTTGAGAAGAGCGCGCATAAGCTTACTGGTTACACAACCTCTATCTCACATCGCGCAACTAACTCAGCTATTTGTGAGCTAGCAATCCTGGTCTAAGAGAGTCTTCTGCACAAATATGAGAAAAGGTGAGCGCGCTATAAACTAGCATAGCAGAAAGATTTCTACGATGGCAAGATGCTTCTTCACTGAGGAGGGAAAAAACCCTGGAGAAGATTGTTGAAGCGACTTCCTTATCTCTTATCTTCTCCGTAGACCATAAGCAATAATCAGGTATGTCTCATAGAGGTAAGCTCATTGTGTATCTGGCTCCCCGTTGCAATGAAAGTTAACATAAAGGCAAACTATGATGCTCCATGGTGTGCAAGGAGAAATGCAACCATGGCGGCCTCAGAGTTGCGCACGGCCAGCGGGGCATCCTTATCATTGATACGCCAGGCAGGAACGCTGCGAACCCCCGCGCTCAGGGCACGATCAACAAACAAACTGGCATCGATCAGATCAAGCCGCATTGCCGGCGATGCCAGCGCCAGACGGTAGGCCAGCCTGGCCATCGGACTGCATGTGCTTCAGGTCGGTGTGAAGTAGAAGCCAAGCCGCACCGGCGCCAGTTTTTGCAGCAGGCTCAGCGTCACCGGTGGAAACGGCGCCTCTTGCCGCGAGAGCAAGACAAGCGCCTCCAGGAATGGCTGAAGCTCCGAGCCCAGTGGCACACCCAGATAGCGAATGCGCCACCCGCCGTCTGTCGCCACGAGAAAAGCCGGCGCATCGTCGGCGAGCTGCGGAACTTCTGCACGCAGCTCCGCAAGGGAACGGGTTGTTATATGCAGTCGGGGCACGTGCCGCGCCAGAAAGCACGCAAATGCTGCAGCCTCCTGCGACGCGTAGGCATGGGGATCAGCGCCTGTTCCGTCGTAGGCCACATGCAATAGCTGCACCGGATCACGCAGGCGTGCCTGCAAGTACCACACGATGCTCTGCCATTCGGGACGCTCAGAATTGTGATGCACCGCTTTGTTCCGCTACACTCGTGTTGCTGGCTGCTATCCGGTCACCTGCCATCGCCTTGCGCCGCGGCGATCTGGCAGATGTCGCCGTGTGCGACACCCATCTATTGTAGTCGCGGTTTGCCGCTTCTTGCCAGTGCGCTCGTTCATGTCGGATCAAGCTGCCCGGTTGTGGTGGGTCGGGCGGCCAGGCACGTTGCGCCACCGGCCGGCAGGGCGCCAGCGCTCAGGGCGCCCACGACAGCAGTCTGGCGCAATCCATCATCTCTATTTGTGATAATTTCTATTATCATAAGTAATGAGTCGATCAACCAGACCACCAGCATGGAGCCGCGTATCCTCTCCAACCCGGCATCGCCTCACCCAGACAGAGGTACTGGTGTCTGGCCTCACCGCACTGCGCTAACCCTCACGGGTATAATGGGCGGAAGATTGGCCTCGATCTCCCGACGGTAGGACTCAAGGAATGGTGGCAGCGCGAGCGTTTCACCCAGATGCTCCAGATCCTCATCAGTGGTAAAGCCAGGACCATCGGTCGCGATCTCAAAAAGTACTCCGCCCGGCTCCCTGAAATAGATTGAGCGGAAGTAATAGCGATCAATAACCGGCGTCACCACTAGCCCGGATCGCGCTATCCGCTCGCGCCACGCAGCATGCTCGCCATCGTCGGGAGTCCGAAACGCCACGTGGTGGACCCCGCCTGCACCGATGCGCCGGTGGATTGGGAGATCCGGTCGCGCCACAACCCGCACCGCTGCTCCGGGACCACCAGGCCCAACTTCAAATGTGGCAGCCGAATATCCCTCGTCAGCGTACTCGCCAGCCTTCCGGAATCCCAGCACTTCAGTGAGCACCGCCGCAGTCGGCTCGAGACTCCTAACAGCAAGGGTGACTCCTTCCAGGCCGCGGATAGCCCACTCGGCAGCTATCGGACTCTTCGCCCATGGAACACCAGGTGCCACGCCCGGTGCGCCGCCGGCAACGGTGTCGTCAACAAGCTCAAGCTTCTGCCCCTCAGGATCGCTGAAGGGGAGCATGGCTCTGCCTGCTCTCATCACGATTGGTCCATGAGCCACACCATACTCGTCAAAGCGCTGCGCCCACCACTCTAGCGCTCGATAGCCCGGTACCCGGAAGGCTGTAGCCGAGATCATGCCAGCTCCCGGCGCGTGTGGGCCGACGAAGGACCAATCAAAGAAGGTTATCTCCGTACCGGCACGGCCACGCTCATCTCCATAGAAAAGATGATAGGCTGAAACATCATCCTGATTGACGGTCTTCTTGACCAGTCGCAAGCCCAGTATCTCGGTATAGAACGCAACGTTTTGCGAAGCGTTGCTGGTTACTGCGGTAACGTGGTGTAAGCCTCCCAGATCCATAAACTCTACCCTTTCCAGGAATATCCTAGCCAGCCGCGGCTGGCCCCGCTGAGCTATCCTCTATCCGGTCTTCAGCTTCCCTTTTATAGTTTAGTTCTAAACTTTATTTCCTGTCAAGAGAAGGCCGCCCGATAGCTCCCTGCTCCCCTTCCGCCGGCACAGGCGACCTTAAAGCAGAACCATCCGCCTTGACACAGCGCAGCGCCGTGCTACAATAACTACTCAAAAGGGTTATTTGTGGGCAGGGAAGAAGCGATGAGCAAGCTTACCGGCGCACCGCACGCGCAGCCCGAAGAGCAGGCTACCCCTATAATGCCAGCGACGGCGCCCACCGTCTCCCTCTCCCTTCCCACCATCACCGACGTATGGCGCGCGCAAACCGTTATTCGCCCGCACGTCTACCACACGCAACTGCTCCCAGCCCCTGCCATCAGCGCCCGGTGTGGGGCAACTGTCTACCTGAAGGCAGAAAACTTCCAGCGCTCCGGCGCCTATAAGATCCGTGGTGCCACTTATAAGCTCTCGCGCCTCACCCCGGAGGAACGTGCCCGTGGCGTCATCGCCGCATCCGCTGGCAACCATGCCCAGGGCGTAGCTATCGCGGCCACCCTCTGGAATACCCCCTGCACGATTGTCATGCCTGCCGGTGCACCAATCGCCAAGGTCGCGGCGACGCAAAGCTACGGTGCACACGTCGTCCTGTTCGGTGAGACGTACAATGATGCATACGCCAGGGCCTGTGCGATCCAGGCAGAGACAGGTGCCACCTTCATCCAGGCGTTCGACGACCCCGATATTATTGCCGGCCAGGGCACACTAGGACTTGAGATCCTGGCCGACCTGCCGGATGTTGAAGCAATCCTGGCAGGCGTCGGCGGCGGTGGCCTCATCTCCGGTATCGCCACAGCAATCAAAGCGCTGAAGCCAGATGTGCGCATCATCGGCGTGGAGGCCAGCGGCGCCGCCTCCATGCGCGCCGCACTCGATGCCGGCCATGTCGTCACGCTACCGGCCATCAACACCATCGCCGACGGCATCGCGACCAAAAGTGTTGGCGTCTACACGCTGGCGATCGTGCGCTCCCTGGTTGATGATGTAATCACAGTGGACGACGAGGAAATCATTGACGCCGTGCTTTTTCTGCTCGAACATGGCAAGCTATTGGTGGAAGGTGCCGGGGCAGTCGGCGTAGCTGCGCTGCTCAGTGGCCGGGTCGATCTCGCTGGCAGGCGCGTCGTGGCAGTCCTCAGTGGTGGCAACATTGATATGAACCTCGTTGGCCGTTTTATCCAGCATGGCCTGTCCACGCAGGGTCGCTATCTGGTCATTCACGTCCTGCTACCCGACCATCCCGGCGCCCTCTTGCGCCTGCTTCAGGTAATCGCCGGGCAGAATATCAATGTGCTGGATGTAGAGCGCCGTCGCATGGTGCCGCACCTGCCTATCCAGCAGGTCGAGGTCATGCTCACGCTGGAGACGCGTGACCGTGCCCACTGCGACACATTGCTCTCGCTGCTGCGCACACAGGGCTATACGGTTGCCGAGGCACAGCCAGCCTTCGGACTGAATGAAGATTAATCCGTAGAGCGAATGGAGATACAATCCAGGATAAACACACCATCCTATCCTGCTGCCTCTGCCTCATGGGCACGTTCCGGAACGATCAGCGCCTCCCCGGTTGGACTAATCCCTACTCCATGGTCCCTTTGCACCGGTTCATGCCAGGTTCAGCGCATGGAGTATACTCTATGCAGTACAACCCTTCTTGAAGCCCTGCACTATGCCGGAAAAGGTGCCTTGCCCTCTGTGTTCCCGGCGCTGCGATCGATCTCCCGCATCTCCCCACCCGCCGCGCGCCACAGCCGATCCCACAGCGCCAGCCCCAGCCCCTCCTGCCCGAATGTGTGTGCCAGGATGAGATCAAGCGCGCCATCATCGAGCGCACGCAACGCAGCATAGAGCCGGCGCGTCACCTCTGCCAGATCGCTGGCAGGGCCAAGCGATGCTATCTGCACCGGCAGCCCCGACAGGGCAGATGCCTCTTCATCGGGAAGCAGCACCCCCACTCGCAGGCCACGCGCCAGCGCGGCACGTGCCTCAGCCGTGATGGCTGCCAGAGCTGCCCCGCCCTGCGCGTCGAAAACAAGTAATCGGGTGTGTGGCGCATAGTGCCGTGCCATCTGCCCCGGTGCCCGGGCTGGCTCACTATCCCCTCCTGCCGCCTTCCGCTCTTGAGTTGCTGGCGACGCTCTCTCCCTCGCGCTCTTTCCCGTCGCCCCTTCCGCTTCAGGAAGACCGCTCGTGGGACGAGCGAAACGGGATGGAGCGTGTACGGGTGCCGGCGGCGCCAGGTCCGGCAGAACCGCGCGCAGTGCTTCCAGCGTTACTCCGCCCGGACGCAGAATGCGCGGTGGATCGGTCGTGACATCCAGCACTGTAGACTCCACTCCCACCGGGCAGGAACCACCATCGAGCACGCAGTCTATGCGCCCGTCCAGGTCGGCCAGTACGTGCGCTGCGCTCGTCGGGCTCGTATGCATGAAGCGGTTCGCGCTCGGCGCCGCCACCGGCACACCTGCTGCCGCGATCAGCGCCTGTGCCACCGGGTGGCTGGGCACTCGCACACCCACTGTTGGCCCGCCCCCGGTAACCACTGGCGGAATACTCGCCGCGCGGGGCAGTACCAGTGTCAGTGGCCCCGGCCAGAATCGTTCCGCCAGCGCCCATGCCACCGGCGGAATTGCCGTTGCTACCCGGGGCAGATGCTCTGCGCTGGCCAGATGCACGATCAGCGGATCGCTGTATGGACGCTCCTTGGCCGCAAAAATAGCCGCGACCGCCGCCGCATTCGTGGCATCTGCTCCCAGTCCATAGACCGTCTCCGTTGGAAACGCCACGAGCTTTCCGTCCCGCAGCAGCGCTGCTGCCCGCTCAATATGCTCTGTCGGCGTCCCATCTGGCTCCACAACCAGGACCAGTGTGTGTTGTGGTGTGCTACTGGTCATTTCCATTTTTCCTTTATAGTGTTGTGGCTATAAGAATAGCCACCCCTGCTTCCCCCTCCTCAGCCGAGCCAGGGAGGGGGAAACTGCGAAGAAGAGGGTGAGGATCCAACCGTGTTTCCTTCATGTCACCTCCGTGCCCCTGGTACCCCTCGTGGTTCACGCCGGACCGTCCGCGTATACCCGACTCAGATCAACCCCTTTGTCGCCACGACATGCTGCGCATAGGCACAGAACTCTTCTACAGACATTGCGCCACGAACCTCGCCCGTGCGCAGCCGCACATTTACCTGTCCGGCTGCCTCCTCGCGGTCCCCGATCACCAGCATATACGGGATCTTCTGGAGCTGCGCATTGCGGATCTTGGCATTCATGCGTTCTGAACTCGCATCAACTTCCACCCGCAGCCCTGCAGCCACCAGCCGCTCTTTCACCTGGTAGGCAAAGCCGTGGTTGCGATCCGTAATCGGCACAACCATCACCTGCACTGGTTGCAGCCATACCGGGAACGCGCCCGCATAGTGCTCGATAAGCACGCCGAAGAAGCGCTCCATACTACCCAGCAGCGCCCGGTGGATCATGTAGGGCCGGTGCTGCTGGTTATCCTCACCCACATAGGAGAGCCCGAAGCGCTCTGGAAAATTGAAATCAAACTGGATCGTGGAGAGCTGCCACTCGCGCCCCAGCGCATCGTTGAGCTTCAGATCAATTTTGGGACCATAGAACGCACCGCCACCCGCATCAATCTCATAGGGGATCTCAGCGCGCTTCAATGCCGCCTCCAGTGCCGCCTCCGCCTCCGCCCATTGCTGCTCCGGGCCAACCGATTTCTCCGGCTTCGTGCTTAGATAGGCATTGAACTCCGTAAAACCAAAGGACCGCAGGATGTGCAGACAGAAATTGAGCACCCGATCGATCTCCTCCGGCATCTGGTCTGGCCGGCAGAAGAGATGGGCATCATCCTGCGTAAAGCCACGCACACGCGTCAGACCGTGCAGCACGCCGCTACGCTCAAAACGGTAGACCGTGCCCCACTCTGCCATGCGTATGGGCAGATCACGATAGCTGCGCACACGCGAGGCATAGATACTGACATGGAACGGGCAATTCATTGGCTTGAGATAGTACTCCTGGCCTTCGATCTCTATTGGCGCATACATATTCTCTTTATAGAAACCGAGATGTCCGCTCGTTTCCCAAAGCTTCGCCCGGCCAATATGGGGCGTGTAGACCATCACGTAGCCATGCTTCAGGTGCTCGGCCTTACAGAATTCTTCAACCAGATAGCGCATCAGCGCACCATTGGGATGCCAGAGCACCAGCCCACCGCCAACCGTATCCGGTGCCGTGCTGAACAGATCAAGCTCCTTGCCCAGGACCCGGTGATCGCGCTTCCTGGCCTCCTCCAGCCGCTGGAGATATGCTTCCAGGTCTTCTTTACTCGCCCAGGCCGTGCCATAGATCCGTTGCAGCATCGGCCGGCGCTCATCGCCACGCCAGTAGGCACCAGCCACGCTCATGAGCTTGAACGCATCGGCAGGGATCTGGCCCGTGTGCTCAACATGGGGTCCACGACACAGGTCTTCGAACGTATCATGCGTGTATGTGCTGATCACCGGCTTCTCCGCCAGTGGCTCGCCATACTCGTTGTAGCCACCGGCCTCGAGCCCGTCGATCAGCTCGAGCTTATAGGGCTGATCGGCAAACAGCCGCCTGGCCTCCTCCGCGCTCACCTCCCGATAGATGAATGGATAATGCCCGGCAATGATCTGCCGCATACGATCTTCAATCCATTGCAGATCCTCCGGCGTAAACGTGCGCGGCGTACCGTCAGGATTTTTGCCCAGGTCAAAATCATAGTAGAAGCCATCCTCAATTGGCGGCCCGATGGCGATCTTCGCCTCCGGGTAACGCTCCAGCACCGCCTCCGCCATCACATGCGCTGCACTGTGCCGGATGCGATAGAGTTTCTCTTTTTCCTGCTCGCTCAGCTTTGCCATAATGCCTCCTCAACACCGATGTGAGCTCCAAAGAGCACGAAAATTACTCCAGCCACAAACTTCCCCACCTGAGTAAGGGACCAACAAAAAAATCCCTCTCGTCCATCTGGGACGAAAGGGACATCAAGCCTTTCGTGGTTCCACCCACATTCCGAGCGCGCCACCCCTCTGGCGGCACATCACCGGCAGGTAACTGTTACGCGCTGTCGGCGGCAGCGCAGCAAAGGATACCGAAGGGAGCACCTCCATCCGCTTTCAATCGCACTTCGCTCGCTTCCACGAACAGCTCCCGCGTCCTACATCGCTTTCTGGGCAGCCACGCTCGCTCATTACCGGCCAGTAACGGGGCCATCCGCGACAGTCTACTCTGGTGCGCACTGATCCGTGCGCCATTTCAACGTCGGGCTGGCGGGTGGTTTTCGCCGCCGCGCCCACTGAGGATAGCTCTCAGCCACTGGCCATCCCGCGCTGTCAGCGCGCGCCGGCTACTCGTCCCGCTCGTCGCCTATAGTATCTGTGCTCTATCAGCCATAGTATAGCACAGCGCAGCTGTATGAGCAAACCTGGCCCTAAGGGACACAACTCAGAGCAATACTGCTTAAGCTCTTCGCCAAACCTTTGCATCCTTCATAGTGGCCCAAATCCCTGCCCTACCCGATGAGCAAAGCCGGCCATCTATCTGAGCGGCACCCGGCTGAGCACGTATAGCCACCAACCTCAGTTTGCATGGTCGCACCATTACGGCTATCCATCCAGGCTGCATACAGGGTAGCGCCATCCCAAACATTGCCCGTGTAATCGCCCATCACATGGCCATCCAGACCATCATTGTTTGGATTGGAGAGCGCCGAGGCAGGATTCGTCAGGATTCGCGGCGCTGAAAAGCTCGCGCCCCCGTCGGTTGACACTGCAGCAAACGTCTGATAGCTGATGTTGCTGGGATCATTGCGACGGTCCAGCCAGGTGACGCCTACCGTACCCGTCACGCTAACCGATAGCCAGGGGAAGAATTGATCGTGACTGTTCGGTGAAGGCGCAACTGGCACAAGCTTGCTCCAGGTGTTCCCCCCATCTGTCGAAGTCGCCACTCCCACCTCCATGTACTTGCCCGTCCAGGTGTACCCGGCTACATAAAGGTGACCCATATACGGACCGGCGCTGTTGTCAATACCAATCACCGGGTAGTTCGTCACCGGCTCAGTGGTATTGGGCAGAATACCATAGAAACCGCAATAACAGGTATCCCGCACGAGGGTCACCGTCGTGATCACCACCGGCGCGCTCCAGGTATTACCACCATCGGTGGATTTAGAGAGAAGGAACACCGCTCCGGCACCGCCACAGTCACTCTCCGAGCCGACCGCCCGGCAGCGCATCCAGGCAACATAGACTGTGCCATCGCTGCCTATTGCCAGGTCGCTAAAGTTATCAAGCACCGGAAAGGTGGCCTCAGGGTCAACCGCCGTGGTTATCCAGGTCATGCCACCGTCAGTTGAATGCGAAACAGAGATACCCGAATGGTTCCCAAAGTACTGATTAAACTGTGTGGCAGAGATATAGATCGTGTTGACATACGGACTCCCGGCATTGGTATCAATCGCTAACCGGTCCTTGACAACCAGGCCATTCGGGAACAACGCATTCACAGCGACCGCTGGCTGGCTCCAGGTCACGCCATTATCGGTGGACGTCGCAAAAACTACTGCACCGGGCTGATCCTGGCAGTCAACACCGGTAGCATACGCCACACCGTTCAACCCATAGCCCACATCAGCATCACCACAACCGCCATTATTCGCCAGCGTATTCAGGCAGGTGTGACTCCAACTCATACCACCATCAGTTGAGGCATAAATACCCTGGCCAGAATAGGGATTGCCAAACTGTAACTCACAATTGTAGTCGTTACCGGTCACGAGCAGGTCCATCGGATTGCCAGGGTTCACCGCCATGCGACCGTCAGTCACCGGCTGCGTGTCCGGAGCGTTTCCCGACGCTTGTACGTTCGGCAGGACACCACTGGACATCCCTGGCACAGCAGCCGCAAGCGCTGCCGAAGACTTGTTTACATGAACAGCACCATGAGCAGCATAAGGATACAGCTGCTCGAAGTCGCTTGCAATAACCGCATAGCCAGTATCAGTCGCATGGATATCAACATAAACGCTGCACATCCATGTGTACTGACAGATCGTGCTATCGGTAAATTGCGGAAGAATATTGATAACAGGAATGTTGAATCGCGCCGCCTCAGTCTCGATGAGCTTATTGAACAACCTGGTGAAATAGAGCGTCACTGGATACAGCTTAATGAAAGGATCATAATAATCTGTGATCATCAGATCCCCCTGGCCGTGAAGCGCCTGTACCAGGCTACCATAGATAATTGGCAGGTTATGCGCAAGATTCTTGAACACCTGTTTCACACAGACCAGGTTGATCTGGCCGGTCGTCGCATTGATACAGGCAAGCACATCATTGGCACCCATGTCCAGTGTCACCGGGCTGACTTCACCCGGATGATCGTTGATAAAATTCAGCGCCGTCTGCATCTGCGACTCCAGATACCAGTGTTTCAGCAGCATCTTATGAGGGCAGGTATCATGCATATAGCTACCACTGGTCTCGCCCGGACAGGACAGATCATACATCAGAAGATCCGGGTAGTTGGCCTGAAGCGCTGCATAGAAATCGTCGTTATAGCCATCATAGAAGTCAAAGTTTGGCTGATATCCATAGGCCAGTGAATCGCCCAGTGCCAAAAAGTACCGCTTGGGGCCAACAAAATGAAAGTGGCCATGCGGCAGAACTGACTCTGGCATGGTCACCGCTGCTGGTGCCACATCAGTCGCAGCTATCGCCACAGACGAGGCAACAGGATGGGAAACTGCCCTGGAGGCAACAGCAGGTGCAAAAGCCATGAAGGACAGAACGGCCGCTGCTAGCACAGAAGCAACACGATGGGCCAGAACGCCGGTTAACCGCTGCATAGGTACCTCCTCCTCATTGACTGGTCGCGATCAACGCTGGTCTCGATCAACAATACCCGCTTGCGGAGCACTCTGACCGCCTCCTCTCCCTGCCGTAGCGCGCGAGGCGCGCCCCTACCTGCCATAGGCCAGAGGATGCGATCTGCCCGGCGGCAATCTACACCAGGCCCCAGTGTAGTCAAGGCTGTTCCATGCTGGTGATTCCTGAAGAGACCCCACCCGCACACCCTCCCCGGAGCGAGGCCCCGGATACGAGCAGGATAGGTATCTTGCTCGCGCCGAAACGCTGTGATTCGATGCCCCATCACTGCGGACACGCACCACAAAACCGACACCTGCAAGGCCCGCGCACCCCCACAGCGCAAGAGCTTCAGGATTGCCTGCCGGATCTGCAAACAAACGGAAAGTCCCGATTGGATGCCTCAAGTATACCCGAAGTGAGAGAGCAGGCGCAAGCAGGATAGGCCATCGGTCAGCGGAACCAAATCATCCAGAACACCAATCCACCCACCGACCCGTATACCAGAGCTAGCAGAGAAGGAGCATGGACGAGAAGATAAGCAGCGGAAAACAGTCAGCTCACCGTATCCCCCACCATACAGAAGAGAAGCCTTATGGCTCTTCCCCTGCCACCTCCGCAATCTTCACCCAGCGCTCCTCACGCGCGGAGCGCACGATCGCCTCCATCACCTCCTGCACTCGCAACCCATCCACAAAGTTCGGCACCGCCGCTTCGTGCCGGCTGATGCTGGTGAGCAGATCGACCACCTCATGCACAAAGGTGTGCTCGTAGCCGATAATATGGCCTGCCGGCCACCACGCCTGCATGTACGGATGCAGGGTACCGGTCACGTTGATCGTCCGCCAGCCTTGCAGGTGCGGCGGATCATTGCGGTCAAAAAACGCCAGCTCGTTAAGCCGCTCCAGGTCAAAGGACACTGCCCCGGTGCTGCCGTTGATCTCGAAGCGCAGGCCATTGAGCCGGCCTGTGGCCTGGCGTGTGGCCTCCAACGTACCCATAGCACCATTGGCAAAGCGCAACAGCGCCACCCCCGCATCATCCACCGTCACCGGCGCATAACCACTGCCATCTGGAAGCGGCCGCTCGCGGATAAACGTGCGTATATCGCCACACACCGCCTCCAGCGGCCCCACCAGGTAGTGTGCCAGGTCTATCGCATGTGAGCCCAGATCACCAATAGCTCCCAGACCTGCCTGCGCCGCATCATGCCGCCAGGTATACGGTACCTGCGGGTCTACCTGTCGCCCCTGAAGATAGACAATGCGAAAATGGCGAATATCGCCCAGCCGCCCTTCCTCAATAATCTGGCGCGCAAAAGTCACTGCCGGCACACGCCGGTAGTTGAAACCGACCATATGAACAATCCCGGCAGCCTCAGCGGCCCGCACCATCGCTCGCGCCTCCGCGACGGAATTCGCAAGCGGCTTCTCGCACAGGATATGCTTGCCGGCGGCAGCAGCGGCAATAGCAACAGGCGCGTGCGTTGCCCCGGGCGCAGATATGTCCACCAGCCCAACATCCGGGCGCTCAATAACCGCGCGCCAGTCAGTCGTGAATTCTGCCCATCCCCAGCGCGCCGCCATCGCTGCCACGCCGGCCGCATCGCGCCCACAAATGACGCGCAGCTCTGGTACCAGCGGCAAATCGAAGAAACGCATGGCAGTGCGGTACGCATGGCTATGCGCCTTGCCCATAAACCTGTACCCGATCATCCCCACGCCAATTGTATCGGCCATCATCATCCTCCATTAGGAAGAGCACTGAACCACAAAGGACACAAAGGGAGAGAGATACCCTTCCCCCTTTGTGTCCTTTGTGGTTCAACCCCCCTTACTGCCCTGCACTGGCACTGGCCCGTCGCGAGACCGCATCGATCGTGATCGCCAGCAAGAGCACCACGCCCTCCACAATATACTTCACATCGGAGCCCGCGCTCAGCAGATCCATGCCGTTCTCAATACTCCCGATCACCAGCGCGCCCAGCAGCGCCGACCAGATAGTACCGCGCCCACCAAAGAGGCTGGTGCCACCAATCACCGCAGTAGCAATGGCATCCAGCAGCAAGTTACCACCACCGGATGAGGGTGAGACAGATATCGCCCGCGACGCGCCCATAATGCCCCCGATCGCCGCCATCATCGCCGACAGGGTAAATACGGCCACACGAATACCCTGTACGTTAATGCCAGCCCGGCGTGCAGCCTCCGCATTACCACCCACTGCAAAGACGTGACGCCCAAAGCGCGTATTCTTGGTGATATAGGCAAAGAAGATCACAAAAGCAAGCAGAATGACCGTAGCCAGGGGCACGCCGAGATACGAATTCAACAGGGCGGTCACCACCAGCGTCACGAGCGCGATCACCGCGAAAAGGACAATATCGCGCGCCAGTGGCGGCACCGGCAAATGCGCCCGCTGGCGTGCCAGACGCCGCGAGAACAGGATCGCACCATAGGCCGCAACACCAACAATGGCCAGAATCCAACCCAGGGTAACCGGTAAGAAAGTGCTGGCCAGCGCGTCAATCGTCGGATCTGTAATGTTGACCGTCCCCTGTGTCCCCAGCAGATGAAGCAACAAACCGCTGAAGCCCAACAAGCCAGCCAGCGTCACAATAAAAGATGGAACCTTGATATAGGCGATCCAGGCTCCCTGAAAGAGACCTATGACCACCCCGGCCAGAATACCAGCGATAATCGCTGCCCACGCATTCCAATGATAGTAATAGGAAAGCACCCCCATGACGGCTGCACAGACTCCGCTCACTGAGCCAATGGAGAGATCGATCTCGCCCAGCAGCAACACCATCACCACGCCGATGCCCAGCAGCCCGATCTCCGTGATCTGCACCAGGAGGTTGTTCAGATTCCGTGCCGTCAAAAAGTTCTGGTTGACTGCCTGTAAGATCCCCCAGATAACGAGCAGTCCAATGATAATCGGGAACGAACCCAGATCACCGCTGATCAAGCGCTTGCGGACCGTCTCTACTGCCTGGCGGGATATCGCCGGAGGTGCAGGCTGAACGACGCCAACACCAGATGGAGGATCCTTCTTAGCCATCACTATGCCTCCCCATTTGCTGCAACGGATGCTGCATCAGGATCGCCAAATTCAGCACCGGTAATTGCTGCAACCACCTGCTCCGCCGTCGTCTCCTTAATATTGTAGCTGCCAACGCGACGACCCAGCCGCAGCACGATCACCCGGTCCACCACATCGAATATGTCGCGCAGATTATGGGAGATGACCACGACTGCCAGCCCCTGCGCCCGTAACCGGCGGATCAGATCCAGCACCTGGCGCGTCTGCGCCACACCCAGGGCCGCCGTTGGCTCGTCCAGCAGCACCACCTTCGAGTTCCAGAGCACCGTCTTGCTGACCGCAACGGACTGCCGCTGGCCGCCGGAAAGCGCCGCCACCGCCGTGCGCACCGAGGGAATCTTCACATCCAGACTGCGCAGCACAGTAATCGCCCGCGTCTCCATTTCGATCTCGCTCAGCGAGCGCCAGACCCTTGGCACCAGGGTCCTCACCCGCTCACGACCAAGAAACAAGTTCGCAACGACATCCAGATTGTCACATAATGCCAGATCCTGATAAACCGTCTCAATACCAAGCCGACTGGCGTCCTGCGGATTGCGGATCTCCACACGCTGGCCCTCGAAGTAGATCTCGCCGGTATCCGGCTGATAGCTGCCAGCAATCACCTTGATTAATGTCGACTTGCCGGCGCCATTGTCCCCGACCAGACCCACAACCTCACCGGCATAGACCTCAAAATTCACATCCTGGAGCGCCTGTACGGCGCCAAATCGCTTGCTGATGTGCCGCAACTCCAGTCGCGGCGGCCCGGAACGATCAAGCATATAGCCCTACCTCTCTTCGCTGTTGAACAGCAGCGGTCAGCTATCCACAGGCCGGGGCAAATCTGATGGCTGCCGCTCCAGGAAGTCCATCAGCACCCGGCCACCAGTTTCTGACCGGGTGCTGATGGATAAGCCACGCACTAGTAGCCAGGCGTTGGACAATCAGCCGCCGGAATACCCTGGCAAAGCGCCTGCTGTGTCACAAAGCCATCCTTAATGACCGTTGATTCAATGTTGCTCTTGGTCACGGTTTCTGGCTGGAGCAACACAGATGGGACCTGTACCATCCCATTATTGACCGTCTTACCATTGAAGAGCGAGGCAAGGGCGGTCACTGGATTCTCCCCCTTCAGCAGCGCAGCGGTGATCTGCGCTGCTGCGCTGGCCTCCGCCTTCAGCGGCTTATAGACCGTCATACTCTGTGTGCCTTCAAGGATCCGCTGGAGACCGGCAACCGTCGCATCCTGGCCGGTCACAACTACCTTGCCGGCAAGACCCTGCGCCTGCAGTGCCGCAATAATCGTCGTCGCCATCCCATCATTGGCCGAAAGCACCGCCTGCACATTGTTGTGCAGTACGGTTAGTGCCTGCTCCATCTCACGCTGGGCATTCGCCGGATCCCAGTTGGGAGTCCATGACTCATAGCCCTTCTTCAGCGTACCATTGTTGAAGAGCGGCTGAAGCACACTCATATAGCCATTATGGAACAGGACAGCATTATTGTCGGTCTGCGAGCCATTGATGATCACCACCGTCCCGCCCTTGGGCGTGTTCTGAGCGACATACTGGCCCTGGAGCTGGCCAACCCTGAAACCATCGAACGAGACATAGTAGTTCAATGGCGCATTGGTAATCAGGCGATCGTAGGCAATAACCGGTACACCGGCCTGTTTCGCATCATTGACAATGACCGCCGCAGCGGCAGAGTCTACCGGTGCCACAATGAGCACCTTTGCCCCGTTGGCCAGCGCCGCCTCTGCCTGCGACTGTTGCGTACTTGCATCGGCACCTGCATTATCTACCAGCACATTCACGTTCGGATCGAGCTGCTGCAATGCAGCTTTAAAGTACGGCGCATCCTGATTCTCCCAGCGATAGGTCAGGTTTTCTGGTAGCAGAAAGGCCACCGTAGCTTTCTGGCTGGACGCTGAACTGCTGCTTCCGCTGGTGGTACCGCCCGATGAACCACCGCAGGCGCTGAGCAGCGCGACAAGACCCAGAGCAGTGGCCACGGCCAGCGCACGGCGTAGCCAGGAAGAACGATAGGTCAGACGCTGACTCATGAGTTGCCCTCTCTTTCACAATGCAAACTTTGCTCCGCTGTGCAAATGTTGCGTGGATGCTCTCTGCTCGACTCTCAAGAGCCAGAGCACAGCGATAAATTACGGCTATAAGACACAAGGCAAAATCTTCCGGTTATCCAGGCGGAACCAGTTACCCCCTTTCTCTGGATAGTAGCGTAAGCAACAACACCCTACTACGTTATTACGCTCATGCTTCTTCATTACTCACCCTCACCACTGCTCACCTTCATTACTCACCGGCGCGCGCAACCATCGATTCATCTGGATCGCCCGAATGGTGCACCGTTCCAAAAACCGCATCCACCACCGTGGCCACGCCGCCCATGGCGATGGCATCGCCATCCAGCGCCGCGGCGACAATCCGCGTCGCTGCCGACGCCGCGCGCAGGCTGCGCTCGGCAGCCGCACGGCGAATCGGCCCCAGGAGCAGCTCACCCGCACGAGCAACCCCCCCATCGATAATGATGAGAGCCGGATTCGTCAGATTGATCAGCCCTGCCAGCGCGATGCCAATGTGGTCACCGGCGCGCGCCAGAGCAGCACGGCTGGCCTGATCGCCACGCTGCGCTGCGGTCACTACATCGGCGATATCTACCTCCGGGTCACCGGTACGCAGCCGGGGCAGTGGCGTGCCCCGCTCCAAAGCCCAGCCACGCCGCGCATCCTCGACAATCGCCTGCGCCCCGGCAATCGCCTCCAGGCAGCCACGGTTCCCACAATCGCATGCCGGCCCATCCTCGATAATCGTCATATGCCCGATCTCACCGGCGCTGCCCCGGCTGCCCCGGTAAATCTTCCCATTCAAGACCAGCCCGCCGCCAATGCCGGTGGCGATCTTAATATAGGCCAGATCGGCCACACCACGCCCCGCACCGTAGCGGCTCTCTCCCAGCGCACCCATATTGGCATCGTTATCCACATAAACTGGCACGCGCAGCTCCTGCGCCAGCCGTTTGCCAATCGGCACCCCTCCCCATCCAGGCATGCGCGGCGGACTGACCAGCACCTGCAACCGCGCATCCATCGGGCCAGGAATCCCCATACCCACGCCAACCAGCCGATCCCACGGCACCCCCTGTTCCTGGATCAGCCGGCGAACTGCCGCAGACACAGCAGCCAGACCGGCATCAGGGCCCGCCGCTACGGTAAAGGGACCAGAACAACGCCGAATGATCTGCCCGCTTAGATCGGTCAGAATAAGCGTGAGGTGCGTGCGTCCCAGGTCAACACCAACAATATAACCGGCTGCCGCATTGAAATGAACCAGAATAGGCCGCCTGCCACCGCTCCGGGCCGCCCGGGCCGCTTCTCCCTCCTGGACGATGCCTTCCTGGAGCAGCGCATCTATGATGCTCCCCACGGTCGTGCGCGAAAGGCCGGTAGACCGGGCGATGGCGACCCGCGAGATGGGCCCCCGCGTGCGTACGCAGTTGAGCACCGCCAGCCGATTTAACTCGCGCATCAGGTGCAGATCGGCTCCCTGGCCCATTGCACGACTGCCGGCGCTGGCTTTTGCCCGTGCGCGACGTACCCAACGGCTCGCCGGTTGATTCATCGCCCCCTCCTTTCTGCTACTTGAGAGCAAGAGTAACATGAATGCCTTAGTTTGTCAAGAGTCTTTACTATGGATCCGGCCAAATCTGACACCCCCTCCTCTTCATCTGTGATAGCATAATCCCTGAAAGAGAGCTATCCCTTATAATAAGAGAAAGAGGCTGCCCCTTGCACCTCCGCTTTTCCGACGCTTCTCACCCATCGCTCAGCAACAAGAGCATGGTAAGATAAGAAAGGAGTGCACATCATGCAAACACCAGCAACACGCGTCAAAAACAGCGTCGGCATCTGGACATTCGGCCCCAACGTCACCCGCTTCGTGCCACCCGGCTATCACCCCGAGGCCGCCCGCGAGGATATGGTCACGCGTACCAGGCGCGTGGTGGATGGCCTAGCCGATCTGGTTGATGGATTGGAATACCACTACCCCGGTGAGGTCAACGAAGAGAACCTGGCAGCGATTCAGGCCGCACTCGGCCCGATGGACATCTACTGTATCGCCGCCGGCCTCCATGTCAACCCACGCTATGCCCTAGGCGCCTTTGTCAACCCCGACCCCGCGCTGCGCCGTGAGGGTATCGACACCCTCAAACGTGGTGTCGATCTGGCGGCCAGCATCGGTGCCCACTTCATTATCTGGCCCGGCGCCGAAGGTTACAACTATAATTTCCATCGCGATTATGCACAAACCTGGGACTGGTTCGTTGCTGGTGTTGGCGAGGTCGTCGCTCACGCCGCCGAAAAAGGGGTTACCGTCTTTCTGGAGCACAAGAACTCCGAGCCGGCCATGAACATCCTGATGCGCAACATCGGCATGACGCTCTATACGATTGACCGCGTGCGCCGCCTGGGCGTTGACGTCTCGCGGCTCAAGGTCAATATGGACTGGCAACACCTCATCATGAATGGCGAGAATCTGGCCGAATATGCCGCACTCCTCGCTGCCGAAGGCCGTCTCGGGCACCAGCATGCCAACTCCGGCTGGGGTACCTTCGACGACGATAACATGACCGGTGCCTCCTTCTTTATGCAGACACTTGACCTGGCCATTATCCTCCAGGATGTCGGCTATGGCCAGCAGGGCGAGCGCATCGGCTTCGATCTCTATCCCTATACCGAGGATCAAATCCAGGCAGTGCGCCGCAGTGTCCTCCAATGGGAATTCATCGATGACCTAGCACGGAAGGTCGATCGCACACAACTTGCCCAGGCCAGGAGCCGCTCCAATGCTGTGGACGCCTATCGCGTGGTCTATACTGCCCTCGGTCTGGACGAGGCATACACCCAGCGCATTATTGCGCGCCACCGGCGCTAGCCAGGGCGCCCATGGACAGACACATCGGCATGATGTCATCCTATCCTTGATATACTCTATCTCGCTCAGGAGGGCACACATATGGACACTCTGCTCGGCATTGATATCGGTACCACCGGCGCAAAGGCGGCCATCTACGCGACAGCAGCCGACAACAGCTCGCCCACGCTCGCCTCAGCTTTCGTAGACTATCCCCTCTTCCACCCACGCGCTGGCTGGGCAGAGCAGGACCCCGAAGACTGGTGGCGCGCCACCTGTGCTGCCATCCGAGGCTGTCTGGATCAGGCCTACGCCCGGCATGGCATAGCTGCCCGTGACGTGCGCGGCATTGGACTCTCCGGCCAGATGCATGGCGTTGTCCTCCTCGACGAGCAGCAACACGTGCTGCGCCCCTGCATCATCTGGGCAGACCAGCGCAGTCAGGAGCAGTGTGACTGGATCACACGCACCGTCGGTGCCGAGCGCCTCCTCGACCTCGTCAGCAATCCCGCCTTGACCGGCTTTACCGCGCCCAAAGCCCTCTGGGTCCGCGACCACGAACCAGGGATCTTCGCCAGAGCCCGCACTCTTCTCCTCCCCAAGGACTACATTCGCTACCGCCTCACCGGCGAGTTCGCCATGGAGATCTCCGATGCCGCCGGTACGCTCTTCCTGAACGTCCGCGAAGGCCAGTGGTCCCAGGAACTGCTCGCCGCCATCGGCCTCGATCCCTCCCTCCTGCCGCCGGTCCGCCAGTCAATTGATCGTTGCGGCGCGATCACCGATGAGGCAGCAGCGCTCACCGGCCTGGTCGCCGGCACACCTGTTGCCGGCGGCGGTGCCGACAATGCCTGCGGCGCTGTCGGCAACGGCGTGGTGCGTCCCGGACTGGCCCTCCTCTCCATCGGCACCAGTGGCGTCGTGCTGGCGCATGCCACCGAGCCACGCGTCGATCGCTCTGGCCCCGTGCCCCGTATCCACACCTTCAACCACGCCGTACCGGGTGCCTGGTATTTCATGGGCGTCACTCAGAGCGCCGGCCTCTCCCTGCGCTGGGTACGTGACAACCTGGGACTACCGGAGCAGGCCCTGGAGCAGTGGACAGGCACCGATGCCTACGATCTGCTCTGCCAGGAAGCCGCCGCTGCTCCACCTGGCTCTGAGGGCCTGCTGTTCCTTCCCTACCTTCAGGGCGAGCGCACGCCCCATCTGGATGCCAACGCGCGTGGCGGCTGGATTGGCCTCACCGCCCGCCACAACCGGCGCACCATGATCCGCGCTGTCCTCGAAGGAGTAGCCTATAGCCTCCGCGATTGCTTTACTATCCTGCGCACGATGCTTGCTACCGGCCCATCCGGCGCTGACATCACCCAGCTACGCATCACCGGCGGCGGCGCGCGCAGCCCGCTCTGGCGTCAGATTTTTGCCGATGTGCTCAACACCGAACTCGTCAAAACCGCCGCCCAGGAAGGGCCGGGCTTCGGCGCCGCTCTGCTTGCCGGCGTCGCCGCCGGCATCTACGCCACCGTTGCCGAAGCATGCGATGCCATGGTGCGCATCGAAACACGCACCGAGCCCGATGCGGCCCATGCCCGTCGCTACGACGACTACTACGCCATCTACACCACCCTTTACCCGGCGCTCAAAAGCACATTCAGCACGCTGGCAGCGCTAGCCTGAGCCGGCAAAGGAGCACTGGCTTTCCTGGGAGGATCAGCTATGGAAATTCAGGAATGCTGGGCAGAGCACCATGCAGTCCGGCTCCATTACCTCGATAACAAAATGGACGCTGACCCGACGCTTGCCCCCTTAGTTTATATCCCCGGCATAATGGGATCAGCAGAAGATTTTCGCGCCGAGATCCCCCTCTTTGCGCCCCGGCGGTGCATTGCCGTGAGCCTGCGTGGCCGTGGGAAAAGCGACGCCCCTGAAATCGGTTACACGCTCGCCGACCATAGAGCAGACATCGAAGCTATAGTCGCACATGCCCAGCTGGAACGCTTTTGCCTGATGGCCCACTCGGTGGGCGTAGCCTACGCAATCAGCTATGCCTCTCGTCATCCACAGCACCTTACCGGGCTCATCCTGCTCGACTATCCCGCGCGCTACCCTGCCTTTTCACCACAATGGGCGCAACGGCTGCTATCTCGCCTGCCACCTGAGCGGGTGCGGCCCCACGCCGTGCACGGACTGCAACGTGAGTCACAGGAACTGCCGCTCTGGAGCGATCTGGACCGGATCACCTGTCCGACACTGATCGTGCATGGCGGGCGATCTGATGCGCTCTTGACTGCGGCAGATGTCGAGCAATATCAATGCCATTTGCAGCATGCCCAGATCCAGATCTTCGCCGACGCCGGACATGAACTCTGGCAGCCCGATTATGATCGGTTTATCGCCACAATCCGGACATTCCTCAATGAGATCTGGTGAGAGGCTCAGGTGTGTAGTTAATCAGGCTATAGGAAAACACGACGGCGCAAACATTGCTTTGTGGTATAATTGGAAAGGCAATTCGCTTTTGCCTGGAGACATGGTGCTCCACCTTAGTATCCTCAGTCAGGAGGTTCGCAAACACTATGGCTATCACTGAACCAGTGGAACCCGTTGCACACGAAGCATCTGATAAGCACTTACGCAAGGCCCTTTCCTTCCTGGATCTGCTCTTCCTGTCCATGGGAGGCATCATCGGATCGGGCTGGCTCTTCGCCGTGCTCGGCGCAGATAGTATTGCCGGACCCGCCGTCATCTTTTCCTGGATTATTGGCGGCATCCTCGTTCTTTTCGTCGCCTTGAACTATGCGGAGATCTCCGGCATGCTGCCCCGCTCGGGCGCCATCGTCCGCTATCCGCACCTGACCCATGGAAGCTACACCGGCTATGTTCTGGCCTGGTCATACTTCCTGACAGCCGTCACTGTCCCAACCATTGAAGCCGAAGCCGTGGTTACCTATGCCTCATCCTACATTAAAGGACTGACCCAAACCGCTACGGTGAATGGCTCCTCGGTCACCATCCTGACCGGTTCCGGCATCGGCTTTGCCATCGGGCTCACCGTTGTCTTCTTCATCCTTAACTACCTTGGCATCCGCATCCTGGGCCGGTTTAACCAGATCATTACCTGGTGGAAGTTCGTTATCCCCGTCTTGACCTTTATTCTACTCTTCTTCGCCTTCCACGGCAGCAACTTCACCGCCGGCGGCAGCTTCGCACCCCTTGGTACCGCCCCAATCTTCCTGGCCATTGCCACATCAGGCATCGTTTTCGCCTACCTGGGCTTCCGGCAGGCGCTGGACTACGGCGGCGAAGCACGCAACCCGCAGCGTGATGTTCCTCGGGCAACCATCCTTTCCGTTGTCCTTGCGATCATCCTGTACACGCTTCTCCAGGTCGCTTTCACGGGCTCCATCAACTGGGGCGCTGCACATGTCAAATTCGGAAACTGGGCCGGACTCAGCGGGTCAAGCTGGGCATCAGCACCATTCTATGACGCGCTCAAGTCTGCCGGTCCGGCAGCGCTCGGCGCTTTTGCAGTTCTGCTCCTCATTGATGCCTGGGTCTCTCCCAGTGGCACCGGCTGGATCTACACCGGTACATCTACCCGTACGATCTATGGCATTGCCGTGGATGGCTACCTCCCCAAACTCTTCCAACGGGTAAACCCCAGAAATGGTGTCCCCGTCGCTGCACTGGTGGCCGCCACGATCATTAGCTGGATCTTCCTGCTACCGCTGCCAAGCTGGTATCTGCTCGTCGGCTTTATCTCTTCGGCGACCGTGCTGACCTACATCATGGGCGGCGTTGGCTTACAGGTCCTACGCCGCACAGCCAGCGATCTGCATCGCCCCTATACCATGCCGGCCGCAGCAATCCTCGCCCCCGTGGGCTTTATCGCCGCCGCGCTCATCGTCTACTGGTCTGGCGCGTCAGTGCTGAACTACGTCGTGACTGCAGTCGTGATCGGCTTGCCACTCTACGCCTGGTTCTACGCACCACGGAACATGGGCGTGAACACTGCTGGTGCAGTGATCGCCGGTCTGGTGTTCCTGGCCGCCGTGCTGGTCACCGCCATTTATGGACCTTTCAGCCAGCACAAACTGAATTTCATCGCTTATTGGGCGGCACTCGCCGTGGAGACGGCACTTTTCTCCGCCTACCTGTGGATAGCCTCCACCCCGGCAAAGCGCCATCAAATAGCCGCTGGAGCATGGTTCTTCGTCTTCCTGTTCGGCCTCTATCTCCTGTCCGGCTATGGCGCCTTTGGCCCATCAGGCGTCAAACCGCTTATTCCCTTCCCATGGGACACACTGATCGCCATCGCTTTCTCACTCCTGATCTTCTACTGGGCCGTCGCTTCCGGTCATAGCACCCCAGAGATCGAGGCAATCGTTGCCGCGCACCAAGGAGGCACCCAGTGATCGTACCGCTGGCCTGATCCAGCAAGCCCGCCTCCCGCACAGTTGAGGCACAGCATCATCTCTATGCTGTGCCTCAACACATCTTCATCACGCATGAGCTGGCAAGCCGGGCAGGCGCGCGATACTCTGGCCACAATCCCGGCACAGCTGTCCCTCGCCGCTTACCCTCCCGGTATCCGGGTCACCGGTTTCGCCACCGCTGCCCGCTCAGAGATATGCTGTGCCAGTTGCCAGCACAGGCCCGATATCATGGCAAACAGGCGCACCTGCTCAAGCGCTACAGCCGCCTGTGCCGCAAATATCTTCACCGCCTCGACATCATCGCGGCTAAAACGCTCCGAATGCTGCTCCTCCTGCAATACCAGCACACCCAGCGTCTCACCGGCAGCAGATACCAGCGGCGCAGCCATCATAGCCGCTGCCCCGGCCACCATATTGAGATGCCGATCGGCAGAGAGGCGACCCTGGCAGTTATTGCTCAGGATAACTTGCTGCTGGCGTGCGCAGGTTGCCACGAACGATGGCTGTGTTAACGCGTGCCGCTGACCCAGCAATGGCTCGATCATCGGCCCCCAACCGGCTACTCCCACTAACCAGCGCCGGCTGACATCAACCAGCCAGATCAACGCACCGGCGACGGCAAACACCCTGCACGCATCTCGACAGAGCAATGTCAGCAGCCCCTCCACCGTCGCAACTCGTCCGATCTCCATATGGATCTGCCTTGTGACCTCCAAGAGCTGCCGGTACCGTCGCAATTGCTCAATCAGTGTCCCACCGGTCGTTGCTTCTGATCCGGCAAGAGGTTGATTGCCCGCACGCCCCTCCAGCCCCTGTGCGAATCGATCAGGCACAATTGAGCCTTCACGGAGCTGCTCAGCGATCGCACGTAATGAGAGCCGGCGCTCCGCAATAACTCGCGTAATAGAGCGTACCCGTTCAACATCTTCCTGGCTATAGAGTCGCGTTCCACCCGGAGAACGGCAGGGCTGCACCAGCCTATAACGTTCCTCCCATGCACGTAGCGTGCGCGGCGATACGCCAGTCAGCGCTGCAACATCGCCAATGCGATACCACTGCCTGCTCACACTGCCAGGCGCCGATCGTGCTCCTGGATGCATCGTCTCTTGAGTGCGCCCATGCACCATCACCATGATCCCTCCTCTCACATACAGCAAGGCAGAGCCTCCTATCAGGAACAAAGGGTAGCGCACCAGCATCACCACGTCAAGTTACGGCCAAAACAGCATACGCTCCCCATGCTTACAGGCGCAAGCACAGCGCAGCGCCAGGCCGACAACGCCGACACCCTCTACCGAAGGCAGCACCGCGCCAGCCAGCTGACAGGCTGGCATCACCTGATTCATCGCCCCCTTCTTTACACAATCCAGAAAGCGCGCTACAATACGAAGGCCATGAGTGAAAGCAACTCCACTGGTCTACCGCGAACGACTCTGTTCGCCGCGCTTGCCTCATTGACATCAGCAGCCATTTGGGGCGGTATGTACGCGATCAGCCGTGCGGCCCTGATGACCGTGTCGGCGCTGCCGCTGGCAGCAGCGCGCTTCGCGCTAGGTGCTCTTGCCTTGTGGTGCATTGCGGCAATCACGCACACCCCCCTGCATATCAGTCGCCGTGATTTACCACAGCTCGCGCTGATCGGCATTATCGGCTATCCTATCTCCGTAGGCACCCAGTTCGCCGGGACTGCGCTGGCCGGTGCCAGCCTGGGCTCGTTGATCACTACCGCTTCGCCGGTCTTCATGCTCATCTTCGCGCGTATCCTCTGGCGCGAACGCACAAGCTGGCTCCAGCTCGCCGGAATGGCCATCGCGCTTGTGGGCCTCTACCTGGTGGTTGGCGGTGCCGCTATCCAGCATGGCAGCCTCCTGGGCGATCTGCTCCTGATCGGTGCCGCAGCAAGCTGGGGACTCTACTCAACGCTCAATGTGCCACTCATCCGGCGCTACCCCGCGCTCACCGTCACACTTCATGCCACCCTTATCGGCGGCACGCTTACCGCACTGATCCTGCCGGTTCAGCACCTCCTTGGCTATCAACTGATCCAGCAAACACCGGGATGGAGCACACTTGCCGCTGTCCTCTATCTGGGGATCGTTTCAACTGCGGTTGCCTTCTGGTTATGGACATGGGGAATAACATATGCTGGAACAGCGGTTGCCGGTAGCCTCTTCTTTGCCCAGCCAATTATTGGCATACTATTGGGACACTGGCTCTTTCACGAGCCATTGCCAGCAGGATTCACCTGGGGAGGATTAGCAATAGCAACCGGAGTCGTCCTGACAGTGCTCTTTCCGGCAAAATCAGCGAGCCCGCGTCCTGCTCCAGTTACGCGGGCCCACCCCTCATCTAGTGGTCACTGATCCATTCATCCGCCATGGGCGGTAGCCGCGATTGCTGCGGCTTCATAGCCTCAGGAGGATCCGACGGCCGCACGCGCAGCAGCGCCTCAACTTCCGCCAGACGATAGAGCCGCTGCCGGCGAATGCCCTGACGATAACTACGCAGGAGACCACGACTTACGTAGGTATACAGTGTCGCAGGTTTAACATGCAGCCGTGAACACACCTCTTCCGCGCTCAGATAAGCTTCGTCGTCAATGGTCAACATGGCGCATATCCTCCTCTGCAAGCAGTATAACTGCCTCCTCAACATGTGTCAATATCTATCAAGAAGCCCAGCGCCTTTTAATCAATACAAATCAATATATATCAAATTATATCAATATCTATTGACTTTCATCAAATATCCTGCTATGCTCCTCTTCAGGAGGAAATGCTCTGCAACAGAGCCGGACGGCGGATCACTCAAAGCTTTCCCACACCGAGGTTCCGCCAGGTGGCTCCTGTGTCTTGAGCGGCTTAATACTGCATTCGCGGAGGAAGCACAATGTCTGCAACAACCAGAGGCGGTCTCGAAGACGTGATCGCGACCACCTCCGCCATCTGCGCGGTCGATGGTGCACAGGGCAAACTGTATTACCGTGGCTATGATATTGATGATCTGGCAACGCACGCGACATTTGAAGAGGTCACCTACCTCCTCTGGCACGGTGAGCTACCTGGCCGGAGCGCACTCACAGCATTCCGGCAGACGCTGGCAGCGCACCGTGCCCTTACACCCACCACGCTTGCGCTCCTGCGCCTGCTCCCCAACCAGGCACATCCCCTGACAGTATTGCGCACCGCTGTCTCTGCCCTCGGCCTGAGTGACCCCGACGCCAATGTACACACACCCGAGGCTCATCTTCAACAGTCACTCCAGCTCACCGCTCAGCTCCCCACCATCTCCGCCGCCTGGCAGCGATTGCGGCACGGCCAACCTCCAATCGCGCCACGCGACGATCTGGGCCAGGCCGCTAATTATCTCTACATGCTCACCGGTACTATCCCCGATCCGGTAGCTGCGCACACGATGGATCTGGCCTTCATCCTTCAGGCAGACCACGAATTAAACGCCTCAACCTTCGCAGCACGGGTAGCCGCAGCTACCGAGACCGACCTGTACGGCGCCGTCACAGCAGCACTGGCCACCCTTAAGGGACCCAAGCACGGCGGCGCCAACGAGGATAGTATCCACATGTTTGCCGAGATCGGCACACCCGAACGCGCTGCCCTCTGGGTCCAGAAGCGCCTGGCCTGGCGTGCCACCCTGACATCTGAACAACGCCAGGCACCTCAAGCCCGGTTTCCAGGCTTCGGACACCGCGTCTACAAAGTGGATGATCCCCGCGCCGCCCACCTGCGCCGCTCCGCTCGCGAACTGACTGCCGGCACCGATGTCGCGAGCTGGTTCACTATAAGCGAGACGGTCCGCACTATCGTGCAGCGAGAACTGGGACTTCCCGTAAACCTGGACTTTTACTCGGCGCTCGTCTACTACGCACTGGGTATTCCCACCGACCTCTACACATCCGTCTTTGCGTGCGCGCGCATCGCCGGCTGGACCGCCCATATCATGGAGCAATATGCCCACAACCGGCTGATTCGTCCACGCGCCAGTTACATCGGCCCTGCACCACGCCCTTACCCTGCCACCTGACGCCAGTAAGCAGAACGCCCTCTCTCCCAAAGGGCGAGCATCTCCCTGACCCTTTTTATGCACTGGCCACGAATGGACCAGGGGTGCAGCCCCTGCTCGCGGCGCTGGAGAGGGGGCCAGGAGACGAGGCCCACAGGGCCAGAGCCCCCGTGCGCTCCTCTTCTTCCTAAGGCTGATGACAATAGCGCCCGGCTATGATATAACTGCTTTGATTCGTCCGGGCATTCAATCCATGGTTTCTTTCTGAGCAACGACCCTCTCGAGCCGCCCGGCGGATATCAGGCAGAAAGGCAACTCATCTATGAGCAGCAACACAGGTGGGCCATTTGCACCGCAGCAATGGCAACAACCCGCAGGAGTTCAAATGTTCCCGCCACCGGAAGAGCCACGTTTTTCGCGATTTGCCATCATCGTGCTGAGCATACTCGGCGTCATCATCGTGGGCGCACTGATCGCTGGCCTTATCGCCCTTGCCCAGACACTGAATCCCCCCCAAACCACGCCAACGGCAACAGCACACGTTCAACAGACATTCAGCATCAGCGGCCAGCCAACCATCAATGTTCAAGGGGCAGCAGGCGATATAACGGTAATTGCTGGTCCTGAGGGCAAAGTCGTCATCTCCGCAACGAAAACTGCCAATGGTACAAGTTACAGCGCAGCCTACCAGGAGCTCAGCCACATCGGTGTCCGGATGAGCCAGACCGGCAACACCATCACTGTAAAAGTACTGATCTCCGGTGGTCTCCTTCAGTCAGTCCGTGCCGATCTGCAGATCATGGTCCCCCATCAAGCTACACTCAATCTGACGAGCAACATTGGCAAGATGGTGATATCTGGCGTCAGCGGCACCTTCCAGCTCCTCGCCAACGTCGGCGATATCACCCTGACCAACGTTACCCTCTTCGGGCCGCGATCAACTATCGCCACCCAGACTGGCAACATCACACTGACCGGAACGTTTGCTGGCTCACTCGGCGTCTATACCTTACAGACGGTCAACGGTGATATCACGCTTAACCTCGCACCAGACACATCGTTTCACCTGCATGCACACACCACCAATGGCAGCATTACCAGCGATCTCGCCAGCATTCCATCATCCTCCGGCATTGGCGCCGACATCTCCGGCACTATTGGCAACACTCCCGACGCGATCGTCAATATTCAAGTCTCTTCTGCTGGCAACATCATCCTGAATCATCAATAGAAGACCTGCCGGCCAGGCTGGCCGGCAGGTCTATCGCTGCCTTTGACAAAGCTGCTTCCCCATCCCTCCGCTGCGAGGGTAACAGGGCGAGATGAATACGCCGCTGATCCTGCCTCACCTAATCCTTCAGGCGCACATCCAACGCATCGCGCAGCCCATCGCCAATAAAGTTGATCGTGAGCACGGTAATCAGCAAGAAGAGACCTGGAAAAGTCGCCCACCACCAGTTGCCCGCCAGCAACTCATTCTGTGCATTATCCAGAATATTGCCCCATGTCGGTGTCGGCGGGAAGGTCACCCCGACTCCCAGAAAGTCCACCGTCGCCTCCAGCACAATAAAACTGGCCACATTCAATGTCGTCACCACGATAATCGGGCTGAGCGCATTAGGCAAGATATGCCGAAAAATGATCCGCATATCCGAGATCCCCGCTGCCTTAGCCGCCTCAGTGAACTCTTGCTCACGAAACGATAGATAGTAGCTGCGCACCAGACGCGCCGGCTGCGGCCAGCTCAGCAGCGTGAACACAAGGATGATGAAAAGAACATTGCCATGGATAAAGAACGTGGAAAGCGTGATCAGCAGCGGGAGGAAGGGAATCGAGAGCACAATATCGGTAAAGCGCATCAGCACCATATCAATCCAGCCACTATAGTAGCCACTTATCGCACCCAGGATCGTCCCGATCAGCGAGGCACCCAGCGCCGAGATCACCCCGATCATTAGTGAGACACGTGCCCCATAGGCAACATCGGACCAGACACTATGCCCAAGCGTATCCGCCCCCATAATCCAGTTCGGAAAATCGGCAAAAGAAGGAGGTGCATCACCGAATGCCGGATTGAAGTCCGTCGCTCCCATCCGCGTGATCAGCGGCGCCACAATAGCCATCAGCACCAACAGACCAAACACGACCAGTGCCACCAGCGCCAGCCGATGGTGACGGAAGCGCCGCCACACCAGCTCAAACTGCGTAAGCTGCTCGACTTTAACCGCGTACTCATCTTCCTCGGCAATCGCACGCTCAGGAGTTCCTAATTCAGCCGCAATCACCGTTGACTGCACCGATGGCCCCACTGCCTTCGCTAAACCCTCAAGGGATCGAATACCCCCCTCGTTTAGCTCATCCTGTAGCGAATCTGACATGACATCCTCCTTGGGCAAAAGTATCCTTGCCGGGCGCACGTTCACCACGTATGCTTCTGTGTGTAGTACAGTATCATAGCTGTTGCTCCGCTGTCAATATACCCCATGCGCCCTGGGCCCCACTCCCGCCTGGTTCATCTCATAAACCAGAGTACCCTTCCAGTAGGAGTACCATGGGTGCACCCTCAAGACACAACTCCATCCCTGGCCCAAAATTTGCTATGTCTGTTAGTCTGGTCCATGCTTCCACTGTTACGTCCCTTACCGCTACATCGCGGCCGAGAGCAGATAGCATACAAGGAGTGGGGACAATGACAGCAACATCAGAACACGAAAGGGAGAACAACACCGATAGCCCGCCAGCCATCATCGGTGTACCAGGCCAGCGATGGCGCCGCGCTGCAGAAGAGCAGCAGCGCGGCATACGCTATTATCACTGGCTCCGCGCTCAGGGTAGTAGCCGGCACGCAGCAGCGCTGCGCGTTGAGCGCTGGCGCCGCAGACAGCAGCAAGAAGATCTTCCTCCAGGATAACCAGCCCTACTTTCTTAGCGGCGCGAGCGACCAGACTGTGCAGGGCGACGCATACGGCTTACCAGGAGAGCACCCCCCCGCTCTATAAGCGGCGCACACGCACCTGTGAGCCCTCCAATAAGGCCACCAAAGATACCGCCGGCCAGGAGCAACAGCACCGGCACCAGAAGCAATAACGTGCCAGGTCCAGCTCCCAGGACAGCCGCCACCGCCAGTGCGCCAAAACCAGCAATGCCCGGCGCCGCCCCACCAAGCGCACCGGTCAATGCGCCCAGATAGACCCGTTCTCGCCGCTGCCGTACTGCCATGGCGCTATGGCGACTGGCCATCACTAAAAATACCAGCACGATGACGAGATAAAGCAACCCGAGGCCTGGCGTAATAGTTGCCGGGCCATCGCGGGTCGCGGAAGTGAACGCCTGCAAGCGATAAACGCCATCATACAGCAACTGGAGACCAACAAGGGCGCCAAGCGTAATGACGCCAGCTTCAATACCCAACCGAATCGCCTGTCTTCGTGCGCTCCGCTCGTGATTTCCCATACGGCCTGATATCACTCCATGATCGCCAGACCTCAAACATCACCCTCCTTGACCATACCACCTGAGAACCACTTTGACAAGCCAGATCAGACAAATTTTCAGACCGGTGTGATCTCTTTCACAGTCGCTGGTGCTACTCGCGCGCTCGCTATGACCTTCCTGGCCAGAAACGCGTCGATGCATCCCCCTCATCACCGTCCCAACCTGGCTCCGGTGGCTCTTGCCCCCAGCCTGGCAGAGCACCAGGTGGTTGCTCCCATCCGCTCAGCGACCCACCTCCCCACCCAGGCTCTGGCATATCCCTCTGCCCAGGGAACCACCCCATACCTGTGCCACCGGCCGCACCCCAGCCTGGCACACCTTCATTCCATCCAGCGGTAGGATGCTGTGCCCACCCTGCTGGTGGTGGCACCTCCCAGCCCGACCCCTGACCAGCGACCACCCCGGGAGCCGGTACGCGCCGCAGATACACAAACAGAGCGATCGAGCCAATCAGCAGTAAGAACCCGACTACTGCTGCCCCCAGACCAAGCATCAGCAACATACTATCCGCCGCTCCACCTGGGGACCCTCCGCCACTCACGCCGTTGCCCATGGTTATACCCGTGTTCCCCGTGCTGGTGGGCGGTAACGTGAATGTCGGCACTGGCGTGTCGGTTGCCACCGGCGTATCCGTCACGAGAGGTGTCGGCGTCGCAGCAACAGTAGCTGTTGGTGTCGCTGTTGGCGTCGCCGTTGCCGTTGGCGTCGCCGTTGCCGTTGGCATCGCCGTCGCCGTTGGCATCGCCGTCGCCGTTGGCGTCGCCGTCGGTGTGGGAGTCGGCGTGTTCGTCGCCGTAGGAGTTGGAGTTGGTGTATTCGTCGCCGTCGGTGTTGGGGTATTCGTTGCGGTTGGCGTCGGCGTACATACCGGGAAGCAATGACGTGCAGCACCGTTAACCCCAGGACTTCCGGCACCTGCGGATACTGGTGGCCCTGCCAGGATAGCCAGCATTACCAACAATACCGGGATGACAGCCAGCATTACCAGCCCCCATCTTCGATACACCGCAATCACCTCTCCATTGCTCCATTCTGAGCACAAGCAACACACCGCTTCACCGTGGCACCGATCCACTACAGGCAGAATCAACAATCTTCCCATAGCCTCATGGGCTCATTCTGTTGCAGTATAGCAGGCAATGGGGCAAAAAGCCAGCGCCCGGCACAAAGCGGGACCAAAAGGGGATTGCAGGGAAGAGCATTTCTTAATTTGTTCTTAACTCATTCTTAACCATTCGCATGGTATGCTGATAATGGGTAGCCGGTAACCCATAATATCATGCCGAGATTGGCACCTATGAAAGGCCTTACCGGCTGGACACGGAGAACCAAAGGAGGTCCCCTTGCAGACTGTGGATGATGCCGAACGCAGGTTGCTCGCGCGTTTGGATGCCAGTCATCTCTCTGGCTTTCACCTGAAAACCTGGCTCGTCGCCGGCATGGGCTTCTTTACCGATGCCTACGACCTCTTTATTATCGGGATCGCGCTGGCGCTCCTCTCGCCTATCTGGCATCTCACCGCTCTTGACCTATCGCTCCTCGGTAGCACATCCTTGATCGCTGCGGCGATCGGCTCGGCCCTCTTTGGCCGGCTCGCCGATCGGCTTGGCCGTAAGCGCATCTATGGCTTCGAGCTGGCCGTACTTGCCACCGGCGCGATTGCTTCAGCGCTTGCCCCCAACCTGATCTGGCTGGTCGCCTTCCGCTTTATTCTCGGTCTGGGTGTTGGCGGTGACTATCCAGTAAGCGCAACGATCATGAGTGAATACGCCAACCGCAAAGACCGTGGCAAGCTTATCACCCTGGTTTTTGCCATGCAGGGCCTCGGCCTCATCGCTGGCCCGCTGGTCGCGCTCCTCTTGCTGACCTCTGGCATCAACCATGATCTCGCCTGGCGCACGATGTTGGGCCTCGGCGCCCTGCCAGCGCTGGCCACATTCTACCTGCGTCGGCAGATTCCAGAAACCCCACGCTATATGCTCGCCATAAACGGCGATACCGTCGCGGCAGCTCGCGCCATCGCCGCCGCCACTGGCGCCACCGATCTGCTCCCATCGCACGCGGTGGCACCGGCGCCTCGGCGCGATCGTGGGCGCGCGGCGCTCCGCCTCCTCCTATCCTCGCACCGCTATATGCTCTGGCTGCTTGGCACTGGTGGTGCCTGGCTGCTGCTAGACTTCGCCTACTATGGCACCACCATCTCTACTCCCATTGTATTACGCTCGCTCAATACCCATCCTGACCTGGTCAGAGACACCATCGCCTCTCTGCTCATCTTCACCATCGCCGCGCTGCCCGGCTACATCATCGCCGCGCTGACCATTGACCGACTGGGACGCCGCACGATTCAGATGCTTGGCTTCGCCATGATCACGCTTTCCTACGGGGTGATCGCGCTCGTGCCGGCAGTGACCCACTATACCACAATCTTCCTGCTCGTCTATGGCGTCACTTACCTCTTCACCGAGTTCGGCCCGAATACCACCACCTTCGTCTATCCAGCCGAACTGTATCCGGTCAGCGTGCGCACAACCGGCCATGGATTCTCAGCCGCCGCCGGTAAAGTCGGCGCGTTCGCCGGTGCATTCCTGTTCCCTATCGTCCTCCACAGTGCGCATCTGCCAGCAGCCATGGCACTGGCTGCGCTGACCTCGCTCGCTGGTCTGGGGATCACCGCGCTGATCCTGCCCGAGCCAGCACGCCGATCGCTCGAAGAGATCGCCCCCGATACCATACAGCCGGCAAAGCGCCCACGCCCGGTACCAAAAAAGTCTACGACGCTCGCGTAACCACGATGACGTCACCGGCAAAGCGCTTTGCCGGTGACGTCTCCTCTCCTGCCAGCCGGCCAGTTATCCTGACCACCTCACCTTGACGGACCTGCCTGCCGTCCACTACACTTATGAACAGCAGAAGCTTCGTCGCCCATGCCAGCCGCGAAGGGGATAAAAATGGCCATACCGTTTCGCTGATCTCACGCGCGGGGCATATGGTAGCGCTCTCCTCGACACGTTTGGACAATGGGCACGATGGGACATGTGGCGCAGTACAGGCCGGGCCAGGGGATGAAGCGAGAGCAGGACAGAGGCGCCAACAGGCTTATCCGCTGGACCAAGGCAGATACCCTCAGATCGCCTATTTTCACGAAAGCGCAGGAAAAAGGAGGAAATCAGTCGTGACGCCAGCAGAAACCTTTCAAATTATGCAGCAAAACTTCAACCCCAACGCCGCCAGGGGCCTGAACGTCACCTACCAGTTTGAGCTCAGCGGCGAAAATGGTGGAACCTACGCCCTCAAGATCGCCGATGGCCAGTGCGAGTATATTCCCGGCGGCGTGGAGAATCCTTCCATCACCCTTAAGCTGAGCGCCAAAGATTGGCTCCAGATCGTTGAGGGTACCCTCAATCCCCAAATGGCCTTTCTCACCCAGCGCATCAAGCTTGACGGCGACCTGAGTCTGGCTATGCGACTCAACTCTATCTTCCCACGCAAGTAGTGGCCCACTGTGCTATACTAATACTGCCGCTGCCGGGCCTCCCCTCTGGACGGTTGCACAGATGGCCCGGCTCACCGGCAGGAGTGCAGCATATGGGTACCAACAGCGGCATACTCAACAATCGAGACAGCGACCACGAACTGCATATTCTCGAGCAGGAAGTGGCCTCGATGGCAGCGATGGTCATCCAGGCAGTCGCCGACGCAATGGACGCGCTGCTTACCAACAATCTCCCGCTCGCCCAGCGGGTCGTGCGTGGTGACCTCCAGATCAACGAATTGCGCTACCAGATTGAGCGTCACTGCCTGGCCATGCTCACCGCCGGTGGCTTAAGCGGCGAGCAAGTGCGCGAAGTACTCATCGCCCATAGCATCGTGACCGATCTGGAACGCATTGGCGACCATGCTGAGGGTATCGCGAACGTGACTCTAATGCTCGGCAAAGACCGACGCGTCTCACCATCCGCACAAATGGCCCAGATGGGCCAGATGGGCCAGCAAATGCTCACACGAGCCATCCAGGCTTTGCACAACCGCGATCTCGTCGAAGCTGAGCATATCTGCGCCGCTGATGACGACGTCGACGAAGCCTACGAGACGCTCTACCATGAACTGCTGGCGGTCATGTTCGCAGACCGCTCCATGGTCGCCGAAGCTACCTATCTGCTCTGGGTCACCCACAACCTGGAGCGTATTGCCGATCGCGTCACCAACATCTGTGAACGTGTTGCGTTTCTTGTTACGGGCCAAATGCAGGAACTGAATGTCTCCAAGTACTGAGCCAATCTCTGATAGTGAAGTCTCTATCCTTTCGGGCGAACCCAATCACGGGGAACCAACCGCTACGATCCTCGTAGTCGGAAGCCCCAGAAGTCAGGCGGCTGCTATCACCGAACTGCTCCGCGACATCGGGTACACAGTGCACCGCCTGCCTGCCGTCACACCGGAAGCTCTGACCAGGCTCGAACCGGCACTCGTGCTCCTGGCAACCGAACTAAGCGGAATGGAGAACGCCCGCATGTGCAGCCAGATTCGCCAGGTAAGCACAGTACCAATCATCGTACTGAGCGAACATAATGAAGAGACCGACAAGGTCCTGGCACTCGAACTCGGTGCCGATGACTATGTCATCCTCCCCGTCGGTAATCGCGAACTCCTGGCGCGCGTCCGCGCCCAGTTGCGCCGCGCCCAGCTCGGCCGTGGCGAGCTGGCCGGCCTGCAACATATCGGCGCTTTTACCATCGATCGCCTCGGCAGACGCATCTGCTTTAATGGCAATGAACTCCGTCTCTCCCCCAAAGAGTTCGATCTGCTCGCCTTCCTCCTTAACGCCCCTGGACGCGCCTTCACCCGCGAGCAACTGCTCCGCGAGGTCTGGGGATATCGCTACTACGGCGGTATTAAGACGGTGGACGTACACATACGCTGGCTTCGCGAAAAGCTCGCCGCCTGTGAGCCCGTACCTTTTCGCATCACCACCCTTCGTGGCATTGGCTACCGGCTGGATATCCTGTAAATACTGCCTCGGGCCGCACACATCGCTCAAGCTGATTGCCCAAAATCAATGCACGCCGCATAGCAGCCGGAATACCGCTCCATACACAGAACAAGCCATCGTGCCCCTGGTGATCCAGCATGGGATAGACAGCGCAGCTCACTCCGTTCCTGGGGACGAGCGCATCACGAGAAGAGGAGGTCAGAATAGAGGACGCAGCCAAATTGGCACACCTCTTGCGATGCCCTACCCTTTAAAGAAACAATAGCCCTGGCCACGCCTTTCTCTGATACAAACGACCTGCTGCACTCGCACCTGGGAGGACATCGGCATCCTGTCCGCACTTCCCAAAGCAGCACGCCACTCGTATCAGGAAAGAGCCGCACACGCCATCTCTTCGCCAGGACAACCTGTCCACCAGGCGGAGAGACGCTGACAAAGAGGAGCAACATGATTGAGCCACAAAACCCCGATCAAATCATCGCCGATCTGGCCAGCCGCTGGTCCAGCGCCCTCTCTCTCCTCAACCAGACCATACCCCCCATCAAACGCACCCCGGACGATTTTGCCATCATACACGCCATTCTTGCTGGTCTGCGCTCTGGACCACACGCCTGCACAAGCATTGCAGAACTCCAGAATAGCTACATCTCCCCTGCCACCAGCGAATGGTCTCTTGCTATCGCCTGCACCGTCTCAACCAGCTCAACACCCTGGACACGCCTGAGCCTGAACGAAGATATTGCCTATGCGCTCCGCTGGATTGAGCTTGCCACCGGCCACACCATTTGCCTCACCTCTCCCCTCGACCCACATTCGCGCCGTCTTATAGAGGAATGGAGCGCTTAACACTGACCCCTGCCCTCCAGTCATGGCACCACACCCAGCGGACGACCGCACGAACCGCAGAAATGCGCTGTAGGCGACACCGGTCCATGACAGAAAGGGCAGAAGCGGCCAGGAGTTGCCGACCCGGCAGCAGAAGCTCCTGACTGCATCGCCGGTCCAGATGGCGCAGGCACTGGGACCAATGCTGGCTTTGGCAGCACATGCAAGCCAAACGGCCCCAGAAAATAGTCCAATAGCGCCCGTCCCAGTGGCGCTGGCGGCTGTGCCGCCGACCCCGCACGCGCCTGTGCCAGTGACTCCCGGATAAAGAAACGAAGAATAAGAATGCCAATGACGCCAATACCAACCATCCAGACCAGACCCGCAAGCCCGCTGAAAGGCTCCCAATCCCATAGCGCATGGAGGACAATCGCTATAGCAAAGGCAAGGAGTACGCCAGATGTCAGGCGGAATGCCCGCTGACCCCGCTCACGCCAGATCGCCGCACAGACGATCGCCGTCCAGATCCCATGCCCAAAACCGGCCAGCAGCATACGCTCCTGCAGCACCGTGCTCATAAACTGATAGGCACCCAGCAGGCCAGAGAGAGTGAAACCACCCCCTCGTTGCAGACCGATAAAGAAACTGGTGAACCCATAGCCGGCGGTTTCCAGCGCCGCAAACCCCATACCGGCCGCTGCTCCCAGAATTAAGCCATCGAACTCCAGACGGAAGCGCCGGTCACGCAACACAAAGACCACCGCCAGCACCTTGGCTACCTCTTCACAGGTGCCCGTAACCAGCGCTGGTGCCAGCGCGCCCGCGCCTGCGGGAAAGACCGTCTCCAATATCGTCGCCACCGTGCAACCCAGCACCGCGCCCCAGAAGAAAGTCATGACCACCGGCGCCGGCGGCATATCTGCCAGCGCGTTCATATCCCAGAGCAGTACAACAAAAGTAACCGGCACCAGTCCACTGGCAAGAAGCAGATAAATAGGGATCAGATGCAGATTGAAGCTCCAGAGGAGCACCTGCCACACCAGAATATAAAGCAACAGCCCTGCCAGGAAGACACGCCAGTAGCGGCGGCGTAACTGCACACGCAGAAACCCTCTTAGCCCATGCGGATGCGCCGCTACCTGAACCCCCATCGCCCCCGTGGTAAAGACCACCGTACGACCCGTCAGCGACGCCGCTGACGGGACCGGTATAGCCATGGCATCTGCCGACCCCATACGCATCTGCAACGTCGTCTGCCCCAGTGTCACTTGCTGCCCTGGTAGCAGCGGCGTTGGACCAGTAATACGCCGCCCATTGACCCACGTACCATTAGCGCTGCCCAGATCCTCTATCACAAACTGGCCATTGAGCCAGCGCACCGTAGCATGATAGCGCGAGACCTGTGGATCATCAAGAATCAGATCGTTGCCCGGCATACGGCCAATGCTGAAATGCACACGATTGAGCTGCGCTGCCGGACCGGGTCCATAGCTGAGCGCACCCCCAGGGCCGCTCACAAACACCAGTTCTGCCACTGGCATCCCTGGCACGGCGGTAGTAGAGCTTCCCCGACTCTGCTGCATCGAGACTTCCTTCACAAGAAACTTGCACCCAGAAGACCCACAGGCCCACAGATCCTCAGATAAAGAATCCACCCGCGTGGGGACAACGAATATTCCTTATCCCTGCCTCTTTCCTTCCACGGTCCTGTGACTCATTCTTCCACCGTCAAACTGCATCAGATGCGACAGCCTCACCACAGCAAATGATAACATCTCCATCGCCAGCCGGCAAGCTCCAGAGTCACATAATGCGCTATCATTATTTATAGATTTATCGCCTCTCCTGAACAGCCAGCGCAGCAAGGGTGGCCGGACCTGTGCAGAAAACACCCGACACCGGCCAGCAGCACATCCTGGAGAGGACCGACCATCAAGGTGCCACCCTGACTGGAGGACACGTGTACAGACTGCTGAATCTACTGGCAGCGATAGGCATCAGCATATCACAAAGCACCATCAACCACTGGATTGGCCTGCTGGGCTACTGGGCCGTCCTCCTCGGTGTAATGACCGAGAGCACCGGCATCCCCTTCCCCGGAGAGACTATACTCCTGGTTGCCGCGGCCTACGCCGGCGTTACTCACCATCTCTCCATTGCCGGTGTTATCGCTGCCGCTGCCGCCGGCGCCATCATCGGCGATAACTTCGGCTACGCCATCGGCCGCTATGGCGGCTATCGCCTGATCGCACGCTTCGGCCATTATATCCACTTTGAACCGGAACGGCTTCACGTAACCGAGCGTTACTTTGCACGACATGGCGATAAGACCGTCTTTCTCGGACGCTTTGTCTCTGTTCTGCGCACCTGGGTCGCCTTCTTCGCCGGTGTCAACCGCATGCACTGGCGCACCTTCCTCTTCTGGAACGCGCTTGGCGGCTGCACCTGGGCTACGGTCTACGGTCTGGCAGCCTACTTCGCCGGGCGAAATCTCGCGCGCATCCAGCATGCGCTGGACTATGTAGCCATCGGCGGCGGCATCGTTATTGCCGCCCTCATCGCCGGTGGCATCATCCGCTATGTCATAACGCAACGGCAGCGTACAGCGATAGCCAGGCAAGAAAACATCGCCGCCAGAGACCACCAACCCGGCACGCGCAAAGCCCGTGTGAAAACAGCTGACAGGAACACCCCATACCAGCGGACCTGGAGCGGGCAACCACCTTCCACACAACCTCCACTAACGAACCATCCTCCATCTGCAAAGGAACCGATTACAAATAAAGAGCCACTGTCTGATATCTCCACACCTGTCGCCATCGGCGTGGGCGGCCTCATTATCGTGCTGCTCACCATCATTGGCATGATCGCCTACCGTCCCGACAACGACCAGGCGAATCAGCCCTACTGAGAGGAAAGATAACTTGCAAACGCTGTACGCTCACCACTACAAGCGCACGCTCATGTCGATCTTGACACACCGGCTTCGTGTCTGCTAGATTTGTGCATAGACCACAGTCGCGGCAGAAGGAGGCAACACCAATGAACGGCCTGATGATGGACTATCCATTGACCATCCAGCATATCTATCAACGCGCGATCACATACTTTGGCCGCCGAGACATTGCTACTCTCACCGATGAGGGCATGCACCGCTATACCTATGCTGACTTCGGCCAGCGCGTACGCCAGCTCAGTGCGGCACTACGCACCGCCGGCGTTCAGGACGGCGATCGCATTGGCACATTTGGCTGGAACACCTACCGGCATCTTGAACTCTACTTTGCCATCCCCTGCATGGGCGCTGTCCTGCACACCCTCAATATCCGGCTCTTCGCCGACCAGCTTATCTACATTATTAATAACGCCGAAGATTCCATTATCTTCGTAGATGGTGACCTGGTACCGCTGCTCGAAGGCGTAGCTGATCAGCTCCCAACAGTGCGTCGCTACGTCATCATGGGCCCGCCTGCACCGCAATCACAGGGCAAGCTCCAGCCAGCAGTAGACTATGAGGAATTCCTGGCATCCGCTCCTGATGACTTCACCTGGCCCCAACTCGATGAGCGCCAGGCCTGCGCTATGTGCTATACTTCTGGCACCACCGGTAACCCCAAGGGCGTAGTCTACAGCCACCGCTCGGCCTACCTGCACACCCTCGCCATCACCGCCGCTGACGCCGTGGCCCTCTCCTGGAACGATACCGTGCTACCTATAGTTCCTATGTTCCATGCAAACGCCTGGGGGCTGCCCTATGCCGCCACTCTTGTCGGCGCGCGCCAGATCTTCCCTGGCCGCTTTATGGACCCGGCCGTTATTGCCCGGCTCATCCAAGACGAGCGCGTGACCTGCGCCGCCGGTGTGCCGACGATCTGGATCAATCTCCTCCAGGTGCTATCCCGTCAATCCTTCGATCTCTCATCCCTCTCCCGCATCCTCTGCGGTGGCTCTGCCGTGCCCCGTAGCCTTGCCGAGGCGCTTGACAAATACCACCTGCGCATCGTCCATGCCTGGGGCATGACCGAAACATCGCCACTGGCCACACTGTGCAACCTGCAACCGGAGATGCGCGATTGGCCCTACGAGAAGCAGCTTGAGCAGCGTAGCCGCCAAGGCATCGCCGTACCGGGGGTGGATTTGCGCATCGTGGATCCTGATACCAACCAGGTGCTACCCTGGGATGGCAAATCGTTCGGCGAAATTCAGGTGCGCGGCCCCTGGGTCGCCAGCGCCTACTACAAATCCCCTGAATCCGCGCCGCGCTTCGCTGACGGCTGGTTCCGTACCGGCGACGTAGCAACCGTAGACGAATATGGCTACATCCAGATCGTCGATCGCACCAAAGACCTGGTGAAATCCGGCGGCGAATGGATCTCCAGCGTCGAACTGGAGAACCTGATCATGGCCCATCCCAAGGTACTCGAAGCCGCTGTCATCGCGGTACCTCACGAAAAATGGCAGGAGCGGCCGCTCGCCTGCGTGGTGCCCAAACCCGAATTTGTCGGCCAGATAACCGAACAGGAGATCCTCGACTTCCTGCGCCCGCAGGTAGCGCGCTGGTGGCTGCCCGACGCCGTGGTATTCATTGACGCTATTCCCAAGACAAGCGTCGGCAAGTTCGACAAGAAAGTGCTGCGCCAGCAATTCACCCAGATGCCGGCTCATGCAACCACACCCACCCGATAACAGCGCGAAGATCCCCCTCCTGGAGGAACGAGCGCCGCGGGTAGCGCGGATGAGGCAGAAAGATCAGAGCAAGCGGCCCTCCCTCCTGCCTGACCCCCTTCTCCAGCTTCGCTGGAGAGGGGAACTCGACTCCGCCGACGCCTTCCCCCCTCCAGGGACGAGCGCCACTCGCGGCGCCAGGAGGGCTAAGCCCAGGGAACAAAGCTCCCCCTCTCCATGTTCCATGGAGAAGGACGAGCGTAGCGAGAGAGGGGCTGAGGCCCCATAACTTCCCCCTCTCCATCTCCGATGGAGAGGGGGCCAGGGGATGAGACCTACAGCAGCCCGCAAGCCTCCCCACACCCTTGTACATCCCCCCTGATCCGTGATATGCTACCACTAGCAACAATACAAATGAGGAACCAGCTGTGTCAGAAGAATCACGGGATCCCCAGCCACCATACAATATGCCCGATTCCCATAACAGCTACCCCTGGGCCACCACAGAGACTACCTATCATACACCGCCCGCCGCATTAGCACGACCAGGGCTGGGCCGTACCCTCTGGGAGACCTTCAGCCGCCCAACCCTGGCAGTGTTCGACTGGGCTGCAACCGGCGCAAGCACAGGTCGCATCTGGATACTGCTCCTGCTCTTCTGTATCCCCGCTGGTGCTGGCAGCGCAGCACTTACCCTGCTCTCGCGTGACCAGGTGCTCCAGGCTCAGCAACAAACGTTAACCAGCTTTGGCATCACCACCACACTCACACCGCAGCTCCAGCAAACACTCCTGATCTTTGACACTGTCCTACTGGCGATTGTCGCCATGCTCGTCGCCGGGCTGCACTATCTCTGCATCTGGGGCGCCTTCAGCCTCTTCTTCCGGCGCCTACCCCGTCGGCCTGCCCGAGAGACCGCCTATCTGCTCGCACTAGCTTCCGTGCCTGGCGCGATCGCCGGCGCCTTTGCCCTCATCGACACATTCTTTGTCAGCAACACCGGCTCTAATGCCACAGCGAACATCACCATCGGCCTTACTATCACCGCCCTGGCACTCGAACTCTATCGCCTCATCCTGATCACGCAGGCTCTGCGTTCCGCCGTCCTTATACGCAACGCACGCATTACTGCCGGGCTCTGGACCATGATTCTCCTGGTCAGCCTGCCATTCCTCATGTTCCTATCTGCCGTGGGCGGCTAAGCCCATCATCAGAACGTCACATGTCCCCCCAGCAGAGCAAGCGTCAGGAAGTTCCAGAACGTGCTTGCCAGCACCGCGCCCAGAATCGTCTGATAACGAACTGTCAGCGACCCTGCTACTACCCCTAGCGCCAGCGCATCAAGCGCCAGCACCCAGTAGCCAGCAAGCAGCGCAGAGATCTGCCCGGTCGCAAAGATGATCGCCTGAACTGCAATGGCGTCAACCGGCGCAATCCCCCACTTGCGCAACTGCCCGAGCAGAATGCCCCGAAACACGGTCTCCTCGATAAGGGCCACCCCAAAAAAGGATTGCAGAATTGCCGGCACAACCAGACCTTCAGATACATGTTGCGGATGCCCAAAGATAGCATAGGCAACCCCAAACCCGCTCGCTAATCCATAGACGCAGCCAACAATAATGCCGGTCGAGAAAGCCAGGCGAAAACGACCGAGAATCAATGAAAAATCCTTCAATGGCGCCGGCTCACGAACGATAAAGGCGATAATCAACGCATAAGAGCCAAAAAAATAGAGCGGAAAGCTCCAGACAGCATGGATCTGGACCACCACCAGCCGTAACAGCAGCAGCAATCCCAGCACCATCAGCCCGAACCGGCTGGTAGGCACAACCACCGCCGTTTCCTCAGAGCCTGCACCCCCACTCGCCACCCCATCACGATCTCCCCCGCCCTCCTCCAGTGCAGCCATATCCAGGACATGTGACTCCCCCCCATCGGCACCAGTCTCCTCACCGGTACGGAGATCCGCCCCATCCCCTGTTTCAGCTACCGGCGGCACATCGGCCATACCCTGATCAGCATCAGAAGACATCGGAAACCTCACATTGTCTCCTTCTGGCCAGCTCTGCATAGACAGCTCAGCGCTCATTATAGCACGCACACGGGAGGGTCGAAAAAAAGGCAGAGTCCCTCATGCTTCCTCACGCAGCCACCCAGGCACGCTTGTGACCGCCGGTACCCGCTAGCAAAACATCTAAGGCGTAACGTGATAGGCTGCCTCGCTGGTAAGAGTAGCGCCACCAATGGTGCAGGTTACCGATGCATCCGCCGGGCCAACACCGACCCCTTGTGGTACCTGCCAGCGCCAGCGCACCACACCCGACTTATCCGCCTGCTGCATTTGCTGAAGCGGCGTACTGGTATCATACATGCTCGCTGACTCATAGAACACCTGCACCTGGCAATCTGCTCCCGGAGCCGTGCGTGCTGTCAGCGTGGCGATCTGCCCCGACTGCAAGGGATCGGGTGTTACCCCGGTGAGCGTCAGCGACGGCCCGGGGTTAATCACCGTCATCACGGCATAAACAATCATAAACACCGCCAAGCTGAGTGGAATCAAGACAGACAAGAGCACCAGCACGCTGCCTACGCTATGGCGTCGCTGCACCTCTATCGCCGATCCTTCCGGTACAACAGGCGTTATATCCGATTCCATACAGTGGCCTCTCCGTTCTAGCCTGATAAGGCTCCTACAGTCGGGATCTGCATCAAGCACCTGTGTCGCACTATCTATGCCGTCTCCACTTAGCGAAATCACAGCTGAAGCCCCCTTGCCTTTTAGACAAAGGAATGAAAGCCACACGCTGTCAGCCGCTCCTTTGCCTGATGATCGTTTCATCAGGACACACGCTCAACCCCACCTCCCCTCTTCCCTTCAGGAAAGAGCGGCCGGGGGTCAGGTCCGCCTCGGCGCGCCAGTGGTCGAATAAAATAAAAAGATCATCAGGCATAAAGCGTGTCAACTCTGCTCCATTTCCTCCTCAAAAACACGATCCGGATGCTCCGGATCAAACGTCGGCGCATAGATCGAAAATGCAGCAAAACGCCCCGTCTCCGGAATCACCGGACCATGCAAAACTCCTGCCGGTATATGAAGCACATCGCCAGGTCGCACAGGGCGAACCTCATCACCGACACGGAACCGACTCCCCTCCGCAAGCACAAAGACGATCTCATCATGCTCCAGGTGCCGGTGCGCACGGAATGCCGTCTGACCATCCGCCTGCACAACGTTGGTCGTCGCGCGATCAGTTGTGCTGGTAAAGATCCACTGCGGCGATTTTCCTGGCTCCAACGGCTGATCGCGCAAAACATCATACACATTGAACACACCAGCCTGATCCATCAATACTATCCCCTTTCTCCAGCGACGCCCAGAACCTGCCCAGGAGCAGGGCAACCGGAGACAAAAAACCGACGCTTGCAGCGTCCATCATACTACACGGCCGGGCGCGAAGTACAGCCCCATCGTGCCCCGCACTCCGGCACCTTTTGCCAGGGACACGCTGGTCCCGCAGTCCTGTTCTCGCCTCACCCCCTGGCCCCCTCTCCAACGCAGCTGGAGAGGGGGCCAGCTTCCAGGTCCCGGTTTTGGGGCATCGCCGGGGGGAGTGGGCATCATGCCCACACGAGTGAGATGCCCGCGCCCCCAGGCAGCGCCATCGAGCCTGGCGCCAAAAAACCTCCCCGCAAGAGGAAGGGGCCAGGAAGAGAATTCCCCCTCTCCATGGAGCATAGAGAGGGGGACAGGGGTTGAGGCCAAAGGGGGCCAGGAGGTGAGGCCCGCCACCCAGCATCACGCTGGCTTACGGGCAAGGAGCAGCGTATTGATGCGCCCGGCGACCGGTACTACCTGTGGTGGCAAGAAATGCGCCTGCTCAAGCCAGCTACTCATCTCATGATAAGTGTACGTGTCCCCACCAGCGCTACCCAGCAGCAGCGCACCGGCAAAAAGCAGCGGATAAATCGCCAACCGTCGCTCTGCATCCGCGACCAGCTCGTTGATCACCACCACACCACCCGGGCGTAGCGCCCCAAATGCACGCCTTAATAGCTCACTGTTCGTCGCCGGCGACCCCTGTTGCAGGACATTGCTCAAAAGCACCAGATCATAGCCCTCGCCCCACTCGACCTCCAGCGGACGACCAGTGATGCTGACTACCCGGCCATTAAGTCCCAGGCGCCGCGTACGGCTATGGGCAACCCGGAGCACGTGCGCACGATCCAGAAGCGTCACCCGCAGCCCTGAATCCAGCGTTGCCAGCAGTTGGCCGAGTGATCGCGAACCACCACTGACATCGAGCACTCGTCGCACACTTGACCCCGTACCGAGTCCCAACACTGGCACCAGTGCCGCTGCTGCAGGCTCTAACAGAGCGTTCAGCGCAATCGCCAGCGGCACCCAAAACTCCGGCGCACGGCTCTTCTCCTCCGGATTGAACACTGGCTGGCCTGATCGCACGGCATCTACCAGCCGCCCCCAGCACGATAAAGCGACCGCACGCTCCACCTGCCGGTTAGCACCACAATAAGCGGGACCACCCTCGACCAGATAGGCTGTTGCATGTGGCTCCAGGCGATAGCGGCCCAGATCATCCTTCCGTAACAGCTTGAGAGCGGTCAGCGCATTCAGTAGAATACGTATTCCCCGCTCACTGGCAGCCGTTGCCGCTGCCACTTCTGCCGCAGTATTCACCCCAGCAGCAATAACAGTAAAAATCTGTAAGGCAATGGCTGCGTGTAAATAGCCAAATAACCAGGCGCCATCGAATAATTGCAAGATCCAGTGTGGTGTAGCGTGCTCCTCCGCACGCTGGCGCTGTACAGAGTTTTGTGGTGGCGATACCGAAACCACGCGTGAAAAACGTGCACGATCTCGCTGCATAGCTTCCTCCAACCACGGCCAGACGCTCTCTCCAGAGACCAGAGGGGGGATCGCTGGTCGCTCATTATGATGATAAAGATAACCGGTTCGGGTCCCTGCTGTGCGCCACCTGCAGCGACATCAGGAAAACAAAGGAAGCCGAAAACGCCCACAAGCTAACCTTATTCCCCAGCCCAATATCCTCCTCGCCCCGTTCCATCTGGCTCATGAGCGATCCGCTCAGTAGACTTCATAGGTGGCGCAAAGGACTCCAGCACCTCTCCCTGAGATACCATCCCTGCATCCCCAACAGCAGCATCCTGCAAAGATTGATCGGCTACCGCCAGTCGCCGCTCGGACCACTCGCGACTCAGCAAGAACCGCATAATAACGATCCTTTCCCCATGCATGTACGCGCGCTATCTCTCCCATCCTCTCGTTCTCGATGCTGCCGTCGTCATTAAGGAGCATACCCTCTCACCATCCCCTGGCTGTGCCTTGCGCATATCCTGAATGTCTCCTACCGGATCTCCCAGGGTACTAAGGATTGCTTTCCAACAAAGCATGCGTCATGATATACTTCCCAACGAAGGCAAGGCTATGCGCCACGGGAACATCCCCTGCTGCAAGCAGCAGCGGCTCATCGCCCGTAGCACATAGCATCTGCACACTACCGGCGGTCTATCTCGCCAGGAACTATCCAGTCTCAATCTCGCGCCGCTGGCGGGTCTCTCTCGCCCACTGGCAGCACAGAGAAAAGAGAGGGTGAGCATCCCAGGGAGACAGAGCCCCTGACATCCTCTCCTGAATAGTAGTGGCCGCCTGATGATATCGATAATCGGAGTGAAGCCATGACAACCAGTGCATCCCCCCGCGCAACGTCTGAGCACTCTGACAGTCCTTCAGGCATCTCTATCTACACGCTTGGGCGCTTCGAAGTCTATGCGCCTGGCACGAACCAGCCGCTCAGCGGCGGCTACTGGGCCCAACGCAAGGTCCAAAGCCTCTTCAAAGTGCTGCTCGCCAGCGACGGCCACCGTTTACATCGCGAGCGTGTGCAGGATATCCTCTGGCCCGATTTCGACCTGGATCAGGCCGCAGTGGCGCTACGTCGCACCTTATACCGGCTTCGTCAGGCTCTCGCCCCTGGAGGTGTTGGACCCGACACGATCATCCGCCTGGACAACGATATCCTCTCCATCGCCCCGGAGGCGATCGCCTTCTATGACGCCGGCCGCTTTGAACAGATGGCCATAAACCTGATCAACCGGCCCGCAGCGATTCCCCAGTATGAGGAAGCTCTGGCGCTCTATGGCGGTGACTTCCTCCCCGACGACCTCTATGAAGACTGGGCACGAGCACCCCGTAACCGCCTGCGCCAGCTCTACATCACGCTGGCAGAAGCGCTCAGCGATCAATATATTGCTGACGGGCGTATCCCTGCCGCCATCGCCCGCCTGCAGGAGCTGCTGCGCATCGAACCTACCCATGAGCGCGCTCACCGTTCCCTCATGGAACTCTATGCCCACCATGGCCGGCGTGACGATGCCCTGCGCCAGTTCCAGCTCTACAAAACCGCACTGCAAGAAGAGCTGGGGGCCGAGCCCAGCGCCGAAACACTCGCTCTCTATCGCAAAATTGCCGCCGGTAGCAGTAGCACAACCGTATCGGTGCCAGACCGCCCCCAGGCTGCTGAGCCCATGGCAGACCCTCGCCAGAGCATAACTGGCCAGCCACAGCGCAGCCCCTTCGTAGGCCGTAGCCATGAATGGCGCGAACTCCAGGTCATCATGCATGGTACTCGTGCCGGTCATGGCCACATCGTCGCCCTGGCCGGCGAACCCGGGGCCGGCAAAAGTCGCCTCGCCCGCGAATTCACCGCTCAACAGCGCCGCGTCGGTGCCGAAGTACTCTGGGGCCACTGCTACGAACTTTCCAGCGCCCTTCCCTATGGCCCACTGGCCGAGATTCTGAGCCGCCACGTCCGCACACACACCACCGCCGATGTCCTCCAGGCTGCCGGCGGCCAGATCGCTGTATTGGCCACACTCGTCACCGATATCCGATCGCACGCTGTCGTGATCGAGAGCCCTGACCCCTCGACCCCAGAGACCGGACAACTGCGCCTCTTCGAGGCTGTCACCGGTTACCTTCTGCGTGCAGCCCGGCAGGCCAACCCTTTGATCCTGGTCCTGGATGACCTGCACTGGGCCGATGCTGCCACACTCCAGCTGCTGGATTATTTCGCACGCCAGATAGCGGATGCCCCTTTGCTCTTGCTGATCCTCTACCGCTCCACTGAGGCAAACAGCGCCAGCCAGATGCTGCGCAACATGCTCTACAACTGGCGCCGTGATGGCCTGGCTACCCTGCTTACGCTCAAGCCTCTCAATCCCGAAGATGTGCGGCAACTGCTCGCTGCCCTCTTCAGCAGCGAAGTGGACCGCGCCATCGCCGAACACTTATATCAGCGGACTGCCGGCAATCCCTTCTTTATCCATGAGCTGACCAGCTCTCTCCTTGAAAGCGGCCATGTGCAGCAGCAGGACCAGCACTGGCAATGGACCACCGCGAGCATTGCCGGCCTGCCAGAATCGATACGCACTGCCGTAGAGGCCCGTGTCGCCCGCCTCGGGGAGGCGGACGCAACGTTGCGTGCCGCCGCCGCGCTCGGAACCCGCTTCGATTCGCGCCTGCTTACGGCCGTGCGCCGCGCCGATGGCCGGAGCGAAGAGCAGGTCCTTCGTGACCTCGAAGCGGCTGTACGTGCCGGCCTCATCCGGGAATTGCCAGCAGACCAGCTAATGACTGGCCAATCCGAAGACTTCGCCTTTCGCCATGACCTGATTCGCGAAGCCCTCTATGAGGGCCTCATCGGCCTGCGCCGCCGCTGGCTGCATCGCCAGATCGCCAGAGCTCTTGAAAGCATGGACGACCCGGATAGCCACGCTGAAACCCTGGCCTATCACTATGAGGCCGCCGGCGAAATGGCCCAGGCCATTAACTACTTACTGCGCGCCGCACAACATGCGGAAACCGTCTATGCCTACGAAACTGCCATCGCCAGCTACCGGGCTGCAATTGACCGGATGACTCGCCTGCCACCCTCAGCCACAACCGAACGCCTGCGCGAGACATGGGCGCGACTATCCGCTGCCCAGGAACGCATTGCCGATCTACGTGGTACAGTGCAGAGCTGCGAGGAGGCCCTGAAACTAGGCGGAACGCCCGAACAGCGCACCGAACTTTACCTGCGCATGGCCGAGATCGAACGCGTGCTGGGCAACTATGAACGCATGCAAGAGCATTGCGAGGCAGGATTACGTGATCTGGAAGCGCAACAGCGGGCCGGTCAGCATCCCGGCCCGGTGCCTGCTGCATTGCTGCGTAAAGCGCTCGCTATTGGACTTTACCGCCGGGGACGCTACGACGAAGCCCTGACCATCAGCAATGAGGTGCTCAGCACGTTGAATGCCGCAGGTGCCGCTGAGCACATCCCGGACACCTACGCAGTGCTGGGCGAAATTTATGGCCACCGGGGCGACCCGAAAACTGCGCTCGCCTATCACGAACGGGCCCTTGAACTCTACCAGCAGCTCAATAATCTGACCGGTATGGCGCGCAGCTATAGTATGATCGGCTCATACTATGCCGACATGAACGACCTGGATCGCGCCATCACCTATCACTATCGCAGCATCGAACTGCACCGGCGCGTCGGCAATATCCGTGGCATTTATGCCGCACTGAACAACCTCTCCTACCTCCTGACCTATCGTGCCGACTATAATGAGGCCCTCAACTGCGCCAACGAAGCCTTGAGCATGATCCGCCGTACCGGCGACCATTTCGCGCTTGTCAGTGTCCTCAACAATATTGGCCAGATCCATGAGCGACTGGGGAACCTCGAAGAAGCGCTCCATTACTATCAGGAGGTCCAGGATGCATCCACGCACTTCAACGATGCGCTACTTCACTGGGTCATCACGAACAACATGGCGACTATCCACACCCTGCTCGGCAACCTCGGCGAAGCTGAACGCTATGCCGAGCGCGCCCTGGCCATGGCTGAATCTACCCACAGCAGCTATAGCATGATCCTCGCCCAGCGCAGCATCGGCAATCTGGCACTGGCACTCGGCGACTTTGCCCGCGCACGCCAGGCATTTACCCGGTGCCTGGCTTATGGCCAAAATATCGAAGAGGCTCTGACAGAAGCACATCTCGGATTAGCACAGTGCGCCTTCCACGACCAGAACCTCGATGCTGCCGAGCGCCATGCTCAGGAAGTCCTGGCTCTGGCAACTGCTGCCAACAATGACTCCTATCAGATGGCCCGCGCGAAACGCGTTATCGCTCAGGTGGCTGCCGCCCGCGGCGAGTGGGAACGGGCTCACCTCCTCTTTGAAGAAGCGATTAACATCCACCATCAGCTCGGGAACACCCTTGAGGAAGGCCGTGCTCTCCATGCCTATGCTATCGCCCTGGCTCCGCACATGCCTGCCAGAGCTCAAGCACTCCTCGAGCAGGCACACGGCCTCTTCAAACGCTGCCATGCAAGCGTCGATCTCCAGGCAACAGCTACCACTCTCGCCATGATCGAGCACATCGCACGCTAGGCATGGCTCACTTGCCCTGACCATTGCTTCACGAGAGCCACCCTCGTCCATAATCCCACAGCGGCACTCCTGAAGCTCGTGTGAAACCATGCATTGTCCTTGCAACCGTTATCGTGCTTAAGAGGAGCCACCGACCGTTGCGGTACCCTTACGAGCACCAGCTAGCCAGCAATGGCGCCCCCCGGCGGGCGCTCAACATCCAGAAAAGAGAAAAAACAGAATGGTTCTATCTCGTCTCAGCTTCCCGCGCCTCACCCTGGCAATGATGATCGTACCGCTCCTCGCGCTTACATCGCCATCCGCCGCGCAGCCGTGGCGTGTGGCAGATACGCCTCTCCGGGCCCTCATGCATACCAGCACCAGCACCAGTACCCATTTCCTCTATGTAGACAACGGTGCCCTTGGCGATGCTCAGCAAACGGGTGGCGTTGGCATGAGACTGGACAGCATCAGCGGCTACCAGATCACCCCCGGCGGCCTCATACCAACCCCTGGTTCACCCTATCCCACGCCAGGCTTCCAGAACTCGATCTACGGCGCCAATTCCCTCGCCACTTCACTTGCCAACGGCCCCTGTGTCTTCCACACCGATGGGGGCTCAGGGCAGGTAGAAAGCTTCTCAGTAGCCGCCAATGGCTCGCTCTCGCTGGTCAGCACCATCACCGTGGGCACCCTCCTGGGCACCGCCGATGACATTCATGTCTCAGCAGATGGCCGATATGTGTATGTAGCCCTGTGGAACTCGCTCGGCCCTTCTTATCTGGACGTGTTCACCGTTGGCAGCGGCTGCTCACTCACCCTGGCCAGCACTACCCAGCGGGCCAACGCAGTATACTACTCGATCGCCCTGATCAGCAGCACCCAATTAATGGCTATCGATTTCCTGAACAGCAGAATCGATATTTACCAGATCACCAATGGCACCCGGCTCTCGCTGCTCACATCCACTCAAAGCCAGCTGCTTGGTCCATCTGGCGCCGCCGCTGCGCAAATTGGCACCCGCACTTACATCTTCAACGGTATCAGCACCCTCCTGCCCGGTGAGGCAGAAGCACACACCGTCAATTCCCAGGGTATCTTAGGCCTTGTGCCCGGCAGCCCACAGATCGATATCAAATCGCTTGATGGCGCCTATGTCTTTTTCGATCGATCCCATCAGCAACTCATCGAGAGCGAGCAGCTCAGCAACTCACTCGGTGTCTATGGCCTGCGGCTGGGCCTGTTTGCACTCCTGGGCCACACAGCGCTCCCGGGCGGAAACGTCCCGGTCGCCTTGACCGAACTGGGCTCCGAGTTATTCGTCATCAATGCCCTCAGTGGCATCGTCGATGCCTGTGCCATCGGAACCGGCTCGCTAAAATGCGTATGGGCCGCGACGCTCTCCATCTTTGAGCTCCCCGACGGGATCGGCGTCCTGTAAGCCACCCTCATCCCCATCTCTTCCTCCCCGACCTGACCCCATCCGGGGCAACGAGGAAGACCCTACCGGCCCCACAGCTCCCCCCTCCCTGTTCCAGGGAGGGGGACGAGCATAGCGAGAGAGGGGGTGAGGCCCTCCCCTCCCCCCTCTCCATCTGCGATGGAGGGGGACGAGCATAGCGAGAGAGGGGGTGAGGCCCAAAACAGGCTACCCTCCTGAGCATAACACCCCGAGCTGATACGAACGGTATTCGATGCTGATACCCTCTGATCTGCTTCAGCGCGCCCGATCCCCCTCATAATTGCTGTATGTCATTCCTGTTGGCCCTGGTACGCCACCCATGTGAGCGTCTGCCGACCAGCGTACTCGTACAAAGGTACAAACTGGGCTAGGGGAAGCTGAGCATATGGACCAACCACCCATAAAGGAAACGCCCAGCATACAAACTACAGCATCAGACGATATGGCTTTCCGCCTGTTGGAATTGCAACAGAAACTGGAAGCCTGGGATCGCCTCTACAACGAGGAGATCGTCGGACTGCGCAAAGAATTGTCCCAGCTTAAAGCAGACTTTGTACGGCAACGTCAGACGCTGGAGAAATCGAAGCGACAGCGGAAGATCCGCAACGCTGGATAACATGCCTGCCGAGCAGAATAGCTTATGCGCGCCCAAAGAGGGGTGCAGATATGGATAGAAGTCTGAGTGGGAGCACTACACCTCTGCTGAGATGCAGTGCCGGCATTATGGCCTATAACGAAGCCGCCAATATTGCCCACGCAATCAAAACGATTCTCAGCCAGCAACTCACAACCGCCTGCATCGCCGAGCTAATTGTCGTGGCCAGTGGATGCAGCGATGACACAGTGCCGATCGTTTCCCGGATCGCTCAGAACGATGCACGCGTACGCTTGATCATCCAGGAGCGCCGTGAAGGCAAGGCTTCGGCCATCAACCTTTTTCTCGGCGCCGCGCGATCACCTGTCCTGCTTATGGCCAGTGCCGATGTGGTCATCAAGGATGGCAGCCTCGACGCCATGCTCCGCCATTTCCAGGACCCCACTGTTGGCATGGTTGGTGCACACCCCATCCCCGTGAACAATCAAGCGACATTCCTTGGCCACACCGTTCACCTGCTATGGCGGCTACACGACCGGGTGGCACGCGAGGTACCCAAACTCGGCGAAGTCGTGGCTTTCCGCAACGTCCTGCCCGGCATTCCGCTTGATACCCCCGTAGACGAGATCTCCATCCAGGCGCTTATCTCCCAGCTTGGCTACCGACTCGTCTACGAGCCTCGGGCCATCGTCTACAATCGCGGGCCAACCACCATCGGCGACTTCCTGCGCCAGCGACGGCGCATCTACGCCGGCCACCTGCGGATCCAGCAGCAACAGGGCTACACCGCCCCGACTATGAGCGCCTGGCGCATTGGCCGCATCCTGCTGACAGAACGCCCTTTCAGCACACCACATGAGGCTTGCTGGACCATCGGTGCCATCGGGCTGGAGGCTCTGGCCCGCGCTATGGGCCGATACGACTATCTGCGACGCCGGCCACAGCATGTCTGGCAAATAGCCGTAACCACAAAATCCTATATTGCCGACGAAGCAAATGCGCTCATGCACCAGAGCGTCCTGGTATTCCGCATTATTGGCTTTCACCAGCAAGAGCTGGAGCTGGGAACGCGGGGCAGTCAGATGCTGGTCCAGCAGGTTGCCCAGCGTATGCGCCAGATGCTGGGATGGCACGGGAGAGTTTCCACCGAGCGCAGCGGCACCATCATTGCCCTGCTGCCCGTTGAACGCGAGGAAGCAGAGCGAACCGCCCAACAAATCATCGCCACGATCACCACGACGCCGGTGCCGCTGAACGGGCACCGCGAAGAAGTAACCGTTAAGCTTGCCTGTGGCATCATCACCTTTTCACAGACAGGGCACGCACTGGCACTGGCGGTACCGGCGGCAGTTTCATAGGAAACTGGTGGCAGCACACCGCCAGTATGGGAGGACATCTATGAGCATACGCAAGGTATTGCGACAGATTCCAGTGCTACAAGCATCATATATTACCGGGCGGCCCTTGATGCTGCCGGTAAACATCACTATCAGCGTGAGCTACCGTTGCAACTCGCGCTGCAAAACCTGCAATGTCTGGCTCCTGCCCAATGACGACTTCACCCTGGAAGAATATGACCGAACCTTCCAGTCGCTTGGCCAGGCACCCTACTGGTTTACTTTCAGTGGTGGCGAACCAACCCTACGCAAAGATCTGCCGGAAATCATAGCCAGCGCCTACCGGCATTGTCGACCCGGCATCATCAACATCCCGACTAACGGCATCCAGGATAAAATCATCCCTGGCCGCGTCGAGCAGATCCTGCAATCCTGCCCGGATTCCGAGGTGATCGTCAACCTCTCCCTCGACGGCGTAGGCCAGAAGCATGACGAAGTACGTGGCGTCAAGGGGAACTTTGAGCGGGCAATGCGTACCTATGCCGTTCTCAAAGACCTGAAGACCCGCTACAAGAACTTTACCCTCGGCGTGCACACAGTAATATCCAATTTCAACATCGACTCATTCGCCGAGCTGTGCGAATTCGTGCAACGTGAGCTCCAGCCCGATTCCTATATTACCGAGATCGCTGAGGAGCGCGTCGAGCTCGATACCGTTGGCCTGGGTATCACACCAACCGTGGAACGCTATGCCGTCGCTATTGATAAGCTCGTCGACAGCCTGCGTGACAAAAAGCTCACAGGCATTGCCAAAGTCACTCAGGCCTTCCGCCTGCAATACTATGAGATCGTCAAGCGCACACTGCGCGAGCACCGCCAGGTTATCCCGTGCATGGCCGGCATCGCCTCGGCACAGATCGCCCCCAACGGGGATGTGTGGACCTGTTGCATACGGGCAGAGACCATCGGCAACCTGCGCGACTACGACTACGACTTCGGCAAAGTCTGGCGACTGGCAAAAGCCGATGAGCTCCGCCGCAGCATCAAAGCAGGTGAGTGCTATTGCCCGCTGGCCAACGCCTCTTACACCAATATGCTGACCCATGTACCCACCCTCTTCAAGGTTGCCGCCACCGTAGCCAGACAATAGGAGGATAGAACCGATATCGCTATGCGCATAACGGTTTCATCGGCAACCCAACGAAACCAGTGCAGCACTCTTTAGCTAACACCCCGATGAGTGAGCCAAGCGCAGGCTCATACCGTTCGGTAACCTCCAGATGCGGTATTTATCCTGGTTATCGACCACGCAGATAACCAGCAAAGATAGCATGGCCTGCGCGCATCCACAAGCAATCAACATACTGAAATCCTGCCTCACGGAGCCATAAGAGCTGGTCAAACAGGCGCGCGAGATGGTCCATGGGATCAGACTCGCTATACATATAGCTGTTCCATCGGTGTTCCTGGAAAAGCACGAAGCCACGCAGGTCACCATACTTTGCCAGGCTCTGCGCACGCACCGCCTCATCCCACTGCACCGCAAACCACCTCCTCGCCTGCACTGTCACCGGCTCAATGACGTCCGCAACAACCAGCCCACCCCCCGGCTCCAGCCGCGCCGCCAGGTCCGCGAACAGCCGGCGCTTCCCCTCGTCGGTCAGATGGTGGACCACTAGCGAGGAGAGCACGCAGCGGAGGGACACCGGCAGCGCCCCGCGCCACCCCTCATCCATAAGCTCAAAATGACCAACCTCCACACGCTCCCCGAACGGTGCCAGCCGCGTGCGCAACTGTGCGCGCATTACTGCGGAACCATCAAGAGCAACATAACGACATAGTGGAAAGGCTATAAGAACAGCACTGGCCAACATCCCATCCCCCGCCCCCAGCTCGACAACCGTAAATGCCTCATCAGGAGACGCCGGGATCAGCTGACACATGGTCATGATCTGCTCGTCCCGTGACGGCACAAACATATCAGCCATATCCACGAACACCGCCGAATCATCCTCAGTCCAGTGCTCGCTCACTCGCTCACCTTCCTCCACTCCGCATCCTCGCTCGTCCCACCCTCTCACTGCAGCAGCCATTGCCTGAGCACCCTGGCCTGCTCATCTCAATCCTGCCCATCCGCTCGTATGCCTCGCACTCACACGCCAGCGATAGGACCAGCACTGGCACCCCCTCGACCATGACGAGACGCCTGTAGCCCTGCCAATCCGCAGGCGATGGGGCTCAACTGGCACACCCTGACGAGCAAAGCCAACATTGCCGGTTCTGACCCCGGGCGACATCGGTGCCCTTGAGCCGCGCATATATCTGGCGCAGGGCATGAAGGTAAGCCGGGCTAAGCATCTTCTCTCTCCTTGATCGCCACAACCCGGATCCGCTTGTAATCGGCAACCCAGACCCCATCCCGATGCCACTCTGGCCGCAACCGATCCTCAACCTGACCAATGACATCTGCACGCGCCTCAGCCGGCACACCTTCCAGAAAGTCGCTGGCAAACATCACAATCCAGTTGCGCATGCCCGCCTCGCCCCCCTCCAACGGCGTTAGGCGCTCAAAGAGAGCTGCATAGGTCACTGTAAAGCCCTCCTGTTCCAGGAGCGCTGCATATTCGCCAATGCTGGGGAAGTAGCGGCGCCGCAGCGCATCCGCTGCGGCATAGCCGGCAACGGCAAGGACACTGCTTAATGCGCCGTGGATCGCCTGAACATTACCCTTACCGCCAAACTCCGCCACAAAGCGACCACCTGGCTTCAGCGCACGCCAGACAGATGCAGCGACCTCTGCCGGCCTGGTCATCCAGTGCAGCGCTGCATTAGAGAACACCGCATCGAATGGATCGGCAAAAGCGAAATTTGTGGCATCCGCTCTGACAAATTGTAGCTCCGGATAGTTCTTACGCGCACGCTCGATCATGGCCGGTGAGAGATCCAGCCCCACCACCTCGGCACCAGAAGCAGCAATGGCCGCGGTGAGCTGACCAGTGCCACAACCGAGATCCAGAATGCGCTCGCCCCGCTGTGGCGCCAGCAGTTCGATCAAATCCGTACCATACCTCCAGACAAAGGAGTGTTTATCTTCATAGAGCCGGGCATCCCACTGGTGTCCGGCTCGCTCCTCATCCCTATCACTCCTGCTCATCATCTCTCGCTGACCCATTTGCGATAGAGGGCAGCAAGCCGCCCGCCAGATCCATCCGGGGACAAGCACAACCCGCTTCCTGCATGGAGAGAGGACCCGACGCCTCGCCCCCGCCAATAAAGCTGGAGCCGAGTGAATGCTGCCGAGAGACAGCAACTGCAGCCCTCCCAAGGCATCCTTCAGCCATCATAGCTCATACCCCGTCGCTGACCGGGCACCGCCGCGCTCGCCCAGGACAAACATGAACGCACCAAACGCCAGCGAGACCACAGCAATAATGATCAGCAACCAGAGCCAGGCTGAGCTGCTGATGAGCGTGGTCCAGGGGCCAGTAAGCGTCACCCAGACGCCAACAGCGCTGGCTATTGCGCCAATTAGCGTGCAGATGTAAAAGACGGGACGCGGAGCCAACTGCCGTGACTGGAACTCCTCCGGATACTTATGGACGATATAACTGACGTCCACAAAAAGAATTACCATCGAAACACACCAGATGATCGTCACCGCAGCCTGGAGAACATCATAGACCTCAGTCGAGAGATCCGTCGCCGAGCCCGCCCGAACAAGATAGGGAACAAGCATAAACGCAACCACCGTAAAGATCGCCGCAATGATCGTCTGCACGAGCACAGCCACCCAGGGCACCCGGTTGCGATTGACCCGGCTCATGACCTCCGGAAGGCGTTGATCCAGGCCAGAGACAAAGAGCAGACGGCTGAACGAATAGTTATAGACGGCCGTGTTAAAGAGGAAAAAGCCGATGAAGACCAGGTTAACGATAATGCCCAGCACCCTGCCCGCCGGGCCAAATCCCTGCTGCACCGCTGTGGCCACCGCCGCCGGACTCCCCTGTACCGATGCCGGAACCGCAACCATCACACCAAAGGTGCCCAGCAGATAGGCAACCATCACAACGACCGAACCCCAGAAGAGATAGCGAGTAATAGCACGCATGTCACGAATCTCAACGCCCATGTTCAGCGGCACCTCAATGCCCAGCAGCGCCAGGATAACCAGACCATAGAAAGTCCAGTTGCTCGAGCCAAGCACCCAATGCTGCACATGAAAGTCAGTGTTGGATGGATGACCGGTAGCCAGCCAGAGCACGCCGGCAAGGCCAACCAGCAAGATGGCCGCACCATAGCTGACAAAGATCAGATTGACCCAGTTCTGCGTCACACGGAAGCGTAGCCAGGACAGGATCATCGAGAAGACGAGCACCAACAGGATGACAACCCCCTGTTGCCAGGGAGCAGTAAGCCAGCTCCCATTCATGTTCTGGATATAGCTGACAACGGCATCGCCAGTGGCGACCATAACCAGCACACCAGGCCACCAGGCACAGAAACCAGCAAAGAACCCCCAGAAAGTGCCGAACGCTTTGTGCGTCCAGACATAGATAGAACCTTCACCAGGAAACATCAGGCCAAGCTGGCCAGTGACGATAGCACCGGGAATCAAGAAGGTGATGAAGCCCAGAAACCAGTAGATGAACGCTGCCGGGCCAGCACCGGTCACCACAGCAGAATTACTGATAAACAGGACAATAGCAACGAAGATGGCAACCATGTCGAATGAATTTAGGACCTTGGGCAGGATGCCGCCAGCGATCTGTTCAGATCGCAGGACTTCGACACGCGCTCGTGCAGATTTTGCCATACGGCATACCTCCTCTCCCGGAAACTGTCAACCAACGTAGCAGCCAGATCGCGCAAGAAACGCCGCCATCACTCCTGACGGGCACAGATGGTACAGAGATATCCCTACGAGCAGAAAACAACCGGAACAGAACAGTTTGCCAGGCACCCTGGCATGTGGCTGGAAACGAGATACCAGGACAGCGTAATCAGCCCGGATCCGGCAAAGCTTGCCCTTTCGTCTTCTTCCCCAAAGAGAAAAGGCCGGAGTGAGATCCTCCCGGAGCAGACCGGCCCGACCAGCAGCCTCCCATGTAGCTATAGTAGCACAGATGGCCGTGTGCCGGCAAGGCGGATACATACAGATGGATACATACAATGCGGATCAGATCCACATGAAAATCAGCAAACACCAGGCAATATGATCCACGCACTGTTCGCATCTATATTTGCCAAAATATATCTATCGTCTTGCGATATAAAACCATGGCATCGTTCTTGCTTCAATGTAATCTCTGAGACACGAGGAAGTGTTTCAAAAAGCTGTCCAGCTTGCAGCTTTATACAGCAAGAAGGCATTCTAACATACCAACAAAGGAAAGATAACTGAAAGGAGAAATTGCTGATGCTGTGGCTTATTATCGTGTGGCTGATCATTGGCTTGATCGCCGGCTGGCTCGCCGGCCTCGTCGTCCAGGGAACCGGGTTCGGCATCATCGGCGACATCATCGTCGGCCTCGCCGGCTCCCTCATCGGCGGGCTCATCCTCGGTGGCATCCTTGGCTTCCATACAGCCGGCTTCCTCTGGAGCATTGTCACCGCTTTCATCGGCGCAGTCATTCTGTTGCTGATTGTGCGCGCCGTGACTGGTGGTCGCCGGGGCCGACGTGGTCGCATGGCAGCATAGGCTAACCATTACAAGTACCAATCGCCCTGCCGATGCCAGGCATACGCCGGTCAGCAATAGAGAGGCATATACGCAAGGCCGCCGGCGCACGTCCTCTGCCGGCGGCCTTACCTTGCCTGCCCTCATGCATATCTTGGCTGGGGTGCAGGGATTCGAACCCCAATCTCCTGATCCAGAGTCAGGCGTGACTACCGTTGCACCACACCCCAATGGCACAGTTCATAGTATCATATATCGCTACCCTTTGGCAAGAGGTACAGCAAGAAAATCTCCCATCATCCCCCAGGGTAGCCGCACGTGCAGCAATGGCTCGGCCACCGCTCGCACCATGGGAACCTGCACATCCCATCCCCCCTCACCCCATGTGTTATCATATCAAACAGAATTTGTTCCATGGCGCATCCTGGCACGGTGCTGGCACCCCGGTCTGCAGGGTGATCCTGCTCGTCAACGACGACCACGGAAAACAGGCCGCTCTCTCCCTAGGCCGGGGATAAGCTCCACCCTGCTGCCATCAATCTCATAAGTTCAGGAACGACATCGATCACTGACATGCCAACTATCGAAGTACGCACACCTGCCGGCTGGCGAGATTTCGAACTTCTCGACACCGGGAATGGTGCACGGCTGGAACGCTACGGACCCTATACCCTGGTCCGACCAGAACCCCAGGCAACATGGCGGCCATATCTTTCCCAGAACCGCTGGGACGATGCCGATGCCATCTTTCGACGCGCGCACGAGGCAAGCGACGGACACTGGCACCTGCGCCGCCCCATACCTGAACAGTGGCTCATGCAATATGACGACCTCACGTTTTACGCCCGCCTCACCCCCTTCCGCCACACCGGCGTCTTCCCTGAACAGGCCGAGCACTGGCGCTGGATACGCGAGCAGATCCGCCGTGCCAGACGACCGGTCAACATCCTGAACCTGTTTGGCTACACTGGCCTGACAACCCTCGCAGCGGCTGCTGCCGGCGCCAGCGTCTGTCACGTAGACGCTTCCCCAAAAATCATCGAATGGGCCAAAGAGAACCAGGCCGCTTCTGGCCTGGCATCTAAACCAGTACGCTGGATTGTCGATGACGCACTCAAATTCGTACGCCGGGAGATTCGTCGCGGGGTCCGCTACGATGGCATCATCATGGATCCACCCGCCTTTGGCCGCGGCCCCAAAGGAGAAGTCTGGAAGTTCGAGAGCGGACTGCCAGCGCTCCTCACAGCCTGCCGGGAGATCCTCTCACCACAGCCCCTCTTCCTCCTCGTCAATGCCTATGCTATTCGCGCATCCGCCCTCATGCTCTATAACGCGCTGGAAGATATTCTGAAACCACTCGGCGGACACCTTGCAGTCGGCGAACTGACATTAACCGAAACCAGTCATAAACGTCCACTCTCCACAGCAATCTATGGACGCTGGTCACACGAGCCGCCAGCATCTCCATGAGATGCTACCCGCCAACCCGAAACCAGCAAAAGCCCGGCAAGAGAAACGCTCCGGCCCGGAGCGTGCGCAAACCCCTCATCCAACCCTGATAGCCTTGCCGGTGCAAACTCACTCCTTGCGAAAGGATCGCCCATGACCGATGCAACTCCCATCATCACCAGTGCCAGTCACCCGCTCATCAAGCGCGCGCGCCGACTCAAACAGCGCAAATATCGCTCTACCGAGCAATGCTTCTTGCTTGAAGGCATCCGACCCTTCATTGAGGCAGTTGAGAGCGGTGCCCGCATCGAGACGATCCTCGCCAGCCCGGATCTGCTCACCAGCGCACACGCATACGCGGCCATCGCCGCAGCACGTACCGCTGGTGCCCGATACTATATACTCTCACCCGCAGCTTTTGCTGCACTCTCCGATCGCGATAACCCGGTCGGATTAGCGGCTATCGTCCACTATCCGCAATGGACCATCAACGACCTGCCACGTACTCCGACATCGTTTTACGTGGCCCTTGAGGAAGTCCATGATCCCGGCAACCTGGGTACTATCCTGCGCACACTCGATGGAGCTGGCGCCAGCGGCGTCTTTCTCATCGGTCATACCACCGATCCCTATCATCCCACAGCCGTACGCGCCAGCATGGGCGCCCTCTTCACCGTACCCCTGATCGCCATGCCCGAAATTGCCGCGGTACTCTCATGGTGTCGTCAGAACGGTATCATGACCATTGCCACAACACCAACCGCTGCCTTTCCCTTCTGGGAGGCTGAATATCACCTCCCCGCTCTCCTCTTCATGGGCAGCGAAGCGCAAGGGCTGAGCGACGAAGCCCTTCATGCCTGCGATCTGGCTGTACGCATCCCCATGTTTGGTAAGGCCGACTCCCTCAATCTGGCAGTGGCTACCGCCCTCCTCGCCTACGAATTGCGGCGGCAGATCTGCACCGGCGGCCAGCCCGCTAGATAAACAACTTGCCACAACATGGGCTGATCTTACAGCCGGTAAAAAAGTTGACAGCCCGATATGGACGTGCTATGCTATCAAAAAGATTAGTGGTAGCCCCAGAAACCTCCGCCGCCGCATGCCGGCGGCGACTACTTTGCCAGTGGAGGGAGTATCCAGTTCATGGCGGTCAAGATTCGCCTCAAGCGTACCGGCAAACACAAAGCGCCCAGCTACCGTATGGTGGTGGCCGATGCGCGCTCACCCCGTGATGGTCGTATCGTCGAAAGCATCGGCTGGTACAATCCACTCACCGAACCGTCTACCATCAAAGTGGACGAGGAAAAAGCGCTCAAATGGTTACTCAATGGCGCGCAACCAACTGAATCCGTCACCTCGCTCCTGAAGCGGGTCGGCATTTACCAGAAATTTGAAGAACAGGTCGCGGCTCGTAAGGGTAAAACCAGTGTCGCCGAACAACCAGAGCAACCGGCCAATCCGTAATTCCTCCCCTATTACCGGAAAAGGCCGAAAGAGATATGACACGATGCGCAAACTGATTGAGTATATTGCCCAATCGCTGGTCGATCATCCAGAAGCGGTGCAGGTGCGTGAGATCCGCAACGATCGCAATGTGCTCGCCCTGGAACTCCATGTCGCCCCGGAAGACTTTGGCAAAGTCATCGGACGCCAGGGGCGGGTTGCCAAGGCGATGCGTACCCTGCTGCGCGCTTCCGGCACAAAGCAGGGCAGGCACACTTCCCTCGATATCGTCTGATGCTCTGTCACCGTCGCACCGTATCCCTGCCTCGTCAGCCCGGCGCAGGTGAGCGATCGTGAAGCTGATAGCGTGCCCAATGATCAAAGCAGATTCCTGGCAACGTGAGCGCAGATCAGCAGAACCCTCTATGCCGAGCAGCAGCGATGAATGGGTAACCATTGCCCAGATCTTAGGGCCTTTCGGCGTGCATGGCGAGATGAAGATCCGCCTGCACACCGATATCCCGAACCGCCTCGCGCAGCTAAAGACTGTCTATATCCACTACCGTCCCTTTACGGTGCGTGGCACCCGCACCGTCGGGCAGAACACGCTGCTCCATCTTGAGGGCATCGATAACCCCGAGCTGGTACGCAAGCTGCGTGGCACAGCTATCCAGATACCACTGGCCGAGATCGCCCCCCTTCCCGAAGGGCAGTACTACATCCATGACCTCATCGGCCTGGAGGTGCAGACCGTTCAGGGTGAGATCATCGGCCATGTGCGCGAGGTCATCACCACGGCCAGCAACGATGTGTATGCAGTGGACCGGCACGGCATCGGCGAAGTGCTGGTACCAGCCATCAGAGATATCGTCAAGGAGATCGATCTCCACGCCCGCAAGATGATCATCGACCCTATCCCAGGACTCCTCGACACAGCCGGGCCCGCAGCATAACAACCAGCAGCCCGATCAGCTAGAAGTCAGGCGTTTCCAGGACCAGATACTCCGCATGCAAGAGATCGGCGGGGGTAGTAATTTTAATGTTACGGGCCGACCCGTGCATCATATAGATGGATTCACCGGCTCGCTCCATAGCAGACGCCGTATCTGTCCCACGAAAACCCTCAGCAGCAGCACGATCATAAGCGCGCAGCAAGGGCTGCGCCGCAAATGCTTGCGGCGTCTGCACACGCCACGCCATTCCTAGACAGAGCTGCCGTTCAATACGCCCCTCGGCATCCGCCAGCACAACAACCTCCGACGGCTCCAGCGGCAAACCGATAACCGCACTGCCCTTCGCGCGCGCCATAGCTACCAGCTTGGCAAGAATACCCGGCTCCAAAAAAGGTCGGGCACCGTCATGAATGAGCACAACCTCTATCTGGCCACGCTCAATGTCCCCACGCAAGCTCTGCAACGCCGCATACTCAGAATCATGCCGCGTAGGACCACCGGCCACGATCCGGCGTACCTTGCGAAAATGATATGCCTCGACGATCTGGCAACGGCAGCGTTGCAGTTCACCCGGCGCTCCTACCAGGACAACCTCATCAATGCTCGCCTCGCACTCAAACGCGCGTAGCGCACGTGCCAGCATCGGCACACCTCCCAACGGCAGGAACACCTTGTTCTCCGGTGCCTGCATCCGCACACCCTGGCCTGCGCCCAGGACAACCCCAACCACCTTACCTTTGCTCACGTGCATCCACGACTCTCCTTATGAAGACCAACCAGTATGAGGACTGACCGGAACCAGCTTACCGGCTTCCAGCAATTGCTCTAGCACCACCGCCACCCCATCCATATCATGAGCCGGAGCCAAAACACGAGCCACCTCTCGCAATGCCGGTGTGGCATTTGCCACCGCAACAGGCAGACCCGCCTGCTCCAGCAGCGGAATATCGTTCTCCCCATCGCCAAATGCCACAACCGCCTGCACCTCTATCCCCCAATAAGCACAGACAGCGCGCAAAGCACTCCCCTTGCTTACACCAGGACGCAAAAACTCGAGAAACTCCGGCGTAGTCGTCGTCACCTGCACATCCACGTGCAACAGCGGCGTTACGCGCCGCCGCAGCTCAGCAATAGCATCGGGATGGCCAGGAACAAGCAATTTTAACGCTGCCGGTAGCGCTGCCGTAGCAAAGCTCACCACACGCACCAGTTCCGGCTCATGATAGTCCGCCAGCACACGAAACGCAGGATGATCGCTGTCTCGGTAAATGGCGTCAGCAGTGTACCAGGCTATCGGCACATCGGGAGCCACCTGGCGAAGCACCCGTAGCGTCACCTCACGTGCAGCAACAGGCATCGGCCAGGTTTTGCTGATGCGTCCGCTCCGCGCATCCACGAGCGCTGCCCCATTACACGTTATCTGCGGACCCTCAAGCCCCAGAGTTTCTAGCAACGCACGCACTGAGCGCCAGATCTTGCCTGTCGCCAGAACAACCGGGATACCTTTCTGCCGCAACTTGCGTATGGTCTCGCAACTATGCCGGCTTAGCTGGTGGTTGGCATCGAGCAGCGTGCCATCGACATCCATCGCGACAAGGTGGTACTGCGGCACTCCTGCTCCTTCCAACGGCTCACGACCCTGCCCGCCAGGGGCCCTTTCCCGATGACCATGCTCTGGCCTCTATAATATCATGCGGCTGCCAACTGATTACAGCACCTGAGTGCAATCCCCCGGCGATTTAAGCAGACTGGCCAGCAATATTATCCTCTTGCTCAAGCTCCGCACGGCATGCGCGCAAATACCCCTCAACTGCCGCCGCACTCCTGAGCGACAGCGCATGCGCCGCGATCTCCCGCGCCTGATCCATCGTCAGCGCACGCACAATCCGCTTCACCGCCAGCAGGCTCGTGCTCTGCATACTGAGCTCATCAAAGCCCAGGCCTACCAGCAATGGCGTCGCCAGCGGATCGCCGGCCATCTCACCACACATACCCAGCCATCGCCCACTGGCCCGTGCCGCCTCAGCAATCACCCGCAATAATCGCAACACCGCCGGATGAAAGGCGCTCTGGAGATACCCGACTCCCGCATTCATCCGATCAGCTGCCTGCGCATACTGAACCAGATCATTGGTGCCTACGCTGAAGAAATCCGCCACATCCGCAAGAAGATCTATGGTCAAGGCGGCTGCAGGTATCTCCACCATAATACCAATCAACATATCCGGGCCATCATGCGCCGACAAACCAACCTCCTCCCGCGCCTCCTGAACCAGCCCGCGCGCTCGCACCAGCTCCTCCCGTGTGGCAACCATGGGAAACATCACGCGCAGATGCGCCTGTGTCTTTGCCGCAGCCCGCCAGAGCGCACGCAACTGGATCTTGAAGAGCTCGGTATGCTCCAGGCACAACCGCAGACCGCGCACGCCCAGAAACGGATTCGCCTCCGTCGGCATTCGGAGATAGGGCACCTGCTTATCACCGCCAATATCGAGCGTACGGATGATAACCGTCTGACCAGGAAAGAGATCGGCCACCTCCGTATAGGCTGCCACCTGCTCATCCTCACCAGGCGGATTATCCCGCTCCAGGAAGAGAAACTCCGTCCGAAACAGCCCGATCCCGCTGGCACCCGCTGCCGCCGCCGCACGCGCATCCACAATGCCCCCCACATTCGCCGCCAGCTCAATCCGATGACCATCGCGCGTCTCTGCCGGCAACGGCAACAACTGCTGGAGCATCACCTGACGAGCTACCAGGGCAGCGCGCTCCGCCTCAAGAGCGGCAAGGTCTGCCTCCGTCGGCGCAATAACAACCGTTCCCGTCTCGCCATCAACGGCAACCGTTATCGCACCAGATCCTATCGACGCGAGTAACCCCCTCACCCCTACAACGGCAGGTATCCCCAGCTTACGCGCCAGAATCGCCGTGTGCGAGGTACGCCCACCCTGCTCCGTAGCTATCCCCAGCACAACTTGCGCATCCATGGCCGCGGTATCTGAAGGGGTCAGATCAGGAGCCACCAGGATGACAGGGCTGGTCAGATCAGCCAGGGACATCTGCTCATGCCCGAGCAACTGCGCCAGCAAGCGCTGCCGAATATCCTCCAGATCGACTGCACGGGCGCTGAGATACTCATCAGGAAGCGACGCCAGCATCTGGCGGTACTGCTCCAGCGCCTCCCAGACCGCCGCCTCGGCATTCATTCGTTGCTCCCGAATAGCCGTCTGCACAGCTTCCAGCATCGCTGGATCGGCCAGCATAGCCAAATGCGCATCAAATATCGCTGCCTCATCGGCACCGGCTCGCGCAGCAGTGCGCTCGCGCAGCCGCTGGATCTCTGCGGTCGCCCGCGCCAGCGCATCATCCAGCCGCGCCAGTTCGCCTGACACCTGATCTGGCTCAATGCTCCAACGTGGTACCGCCAATGGACGCGGATCGTACACCCATGCCGTGCCTATCGCGATCCCTGGTGAAGCAGCGATTCCTTGCAGCCTCATAGCTCCTCCTCAGAAAGAGTTGCCACACCACCCGCCATCCTACCGCCGGCGCAGCTCAATGATAAATTTATAGCGATCCCCCCGGTAGATCGAGCGCACGTACTCAATAGCCCGATCGTTTTGATCATAGGTAATGCGATGCATGAGCAATACCGGCGCCCCGGAAGGGATATGTAACAGCGTCGCCTCACGGAGCGTGGGAAGTGCCGGTTCGATGCTCTGAGTGGCATGGTCGAGCCTGACCCCCCAGCGTTTACTCAGCAACTCGTAGAGCGACCGATCCTCTAAATCTTCGGCACAGAGCCCAGGGCAGATAGCCGCGATCACCTCCGTTGTTTCCAGCGCCATCGGTTCCTCATCGGCCAGCCGCAGGCGCGTGCACTGGTACACACGGTCCTCTTCGGCATCCAGTCCCAGGGCTTTGCCGGCTGCCGGACTGGGCGCCGTCTCGGCAAAGGAGATGACCCGTGCACCCGCCTTCATGCCACGCAACGCCATATCCTCAGTAAAGCTGGTCAGCTTGCTGAGCACCTGCTCAAGCTTTGGCGGGGCAACAAACGTTCCCACTCCCTGACGACGGATCAAAATACCTTCATCCACCAGCCCCGTAATCGCCTGGCGAACGGTCATTCGGCTCACGTTATACGCCTCGGCAAGCTCGCGCTCAGGCGGCAGTGCGCTGCCAACGGCAAACGCTCCCTCCTGGATCTTGCTCCGAAGCTGCTCCATGATCTGGTAATACCTCGGAATGGGCGTACGCCGGTTGATACCAGCAACGAACAGGCGGTTACTCACCAATGCCGACACTCCTTCTGCCCATGCTCCAATTTCTCGCTATTACTGTATCACGCCACAAGCTCATTTTTCACCCTCCTGCGTCCGCTCCCGCATCACTCTTTCTCTAGACGCAGAGCATACAGCCAACCTGAAACAGTATAACATTGGTATAGACATCTTGACAACTAGAGCAGAAAATGCTATCCTCCCCTTAAAGGATGCCTGAATGCCTATCGCTCCCAGACGATGGTACCGTTACTGCTCAGATGGGGAAAGGAGGTGAGCTGGCAACCAATCGAGCACATACTGGCTGTGAAACAGCAGCAGGCCACCAACGTCGTCGTCAGGAAGTAGGGTCATCCCCTGGATGGGGAACTTTCGCTTCACGTTATCGTAAGGGGGTTCGCAATATGGCAAGTTTGCCCCTCGGCCTCACCAATGCCCTCCAATTTGCATCCGGATATCCGCTCTACATCGCGCTGATCCTGGCAGTCTGGGCTTATGTCGGCATCGTGCTCCAACTGGGGCCCGGCCTCTGGTGGCAAGAGGCTTTAGTTTCCGGTCTCGTCACTGGCTGGATCGTCGGCAATATTCCCCTGGGCCTGACGGTCGGTGCAACATTGACCCTGCTCTCGCTTGGCCTCTGGACCTACGGTGGTGCCACGATCCCGGATTTCCAGACGGGCAGTATCGTCGGCACAGCCATTGGTGCCCTGAGCCACGGAAGCTTTGCAGTCGGCCTGGCAGTCGCCATACCCACTGCCCTGTTTATGACCCAGATGGACGTCATTGGACGCGCCGTCACAACTTTCTTCATCCATGGTGCCGACCGCTATGCCGCAGAAGGCAACGAGCATGGCGTCGCCGCAATGCACCTCCTCGGCCAGATCCCCTGGGGCCTGACTCGCGCTATCCCCGTCTTTCTGGCCGTCTGGCTAGGCGCCGGACCGATTCAATCGGCGATCAAGTTCTTACCGTCCTGGTTCACGAATGGTATGACTACAACTGGCATGATTCTGCCGGCACTGGGCTTTGCTATCCTGCTCACCATGCTTCCTGTGCGCCGCTACTGGCCATTCCTCCTGATTGGCTTCGTGCTCTTTGCTTACCTGAAGGTCTCGATCATCGGCATCGCCATCGTCGCCGTGGCAATCGGCTTTCTGATGGACATGCTGCGAACGAGGAGGGAAGTCCATGTCTGAGCAGCAGATTGAAAACGGACAGGTAGCTACAGCTACCAGAGAGATCGTTGCCCTCGACCGCACCACCGTTCTCCGGGCAATGCTGCGCCATCTAATCACCCTCCAGTGGTCCTGGAATTACGAACGAATGCAGGCGCTCGGCTATCTCTATTCGATGCTGCCAGTCATCAACAAGGTCTATAAGACCAGAGAAGAGCGCATCACCGCAATGAAGCGCCACTTGGTCTTCTACAATACCAATCCACAGGTGGGATCGCCGCCGATCTTTGGCGCCACCGTCGCCCTCGAGGCGCAGCGCGAGGGCGATGCCGTTGATAGCCTCAAAGTCGGTCTCATGGGCCCCCTGGCCGGCATCGGTGATACTATTCAGGCCATTCTCTTCCGCCCCATCATCGGCGTCTTCGCTGCCTCGCTGGCCCTTGGTGGCAGCATTATCGGCCCATTCCTGATGATCCTCTCAGGCATCTTCTGGACGGTGCTGATGGTGCCCCTCTTCTTCTTTGGCTACCGCCAGGGCACCGGCATTGTGACCGAGGTGGCCGAAAGCGGCCGGGTAGCACGCATCACCGACGTCGCGACCATCATGGGCATGGTGGTCATCGGCGGCTTTATACCGAGCATCATGTCCAAAGTGCAAACTCCGCTCAAGTTCGTGCGCACCGTGACCGTTCAGGGCCAGGTTCACACGCAGACAGTGGCCATCCAGTCGATCCTCGACCAGATCGTTCCGTATATCATTCCCGTGGCCTTCGTCTTCTTCGCCTACTGGCTGCTGCGCGGACTCAAGCTCTCGCCGGTATGGGTCATGATCATTCTCTTCGTTGTCGGTTTTGTCCTGGCCGCCGTCGGTGCACTATAAGTCCATGCGGATCTCTCCCCTCACGGGGAGAGATCCGCCCCCTGCCAGCGCCCAGATGATCCCATCAAGGCTACAAGCAGGGCGCCACACGGGGACCATATGAAAAGAGGTGATCTTTTGATCGGCATTGTGATCGTGTCGCATGGTCCATTAGCCGATGGGCTACGCGGAGCAGCCGAGATGATCGTCGGGCCCCAGGAGCACTTCCGTACAGTGGGAATGGATCCGGCTGCTGACCTCGACGAGCTGCGGGATCAGATCGAGACGGCCGCCGCTGCAGTCAGCGGGACCGATGGAACGCTTGTCTTCGTCGATTTGATGGGCGGAAGTCCCGCCAATGCCAGCAGCTATCTTGCCCTCAGTGGAACGCCCGTCGTTTGCGGCTGTAACCTCCCCATGCTCCTTGAGGTGCTAATGCAGCGCAAGCACACGAGCAGCGCTCAGCAATTGGCAGAGCAGGCCATCCGATCAGGCAGAGAGAGCATCCTCAACCTTGCGCAGATGCTCTCCGGTGCATAAGGAGTCGAGTCAGTGGCATTGCCTGAAAGCGAGGAAGACCATGGCTGTTATCCATATGCGCATAGATAACCGGCTCATTCATGGCCAGGTAACCGCTAGCTGGGTGAATGCGCTCGGCGCCAATCGCATCATTGTAACCAACGATAAGGTGGCTCACGATCCAGTGCAAAAGATGCTACTGCCACAGGCGGCACGTGGTGTTCCCACACTTGTACTCTCCATCGCAGACACGCTAGCCTACGCCGCCAGCGAGCAGGGGCAAAAAGAGCGCATCCTGGTCATCGCAAAGCTGCCACAAGACGCCCTCAGCCTGATCGAAGGCGGTCTGAAACCTGCCGAGGTCAACGTTGGTAATCAGGCACCAACGCCAGGTACCAGGTTCAAAATGGTGACGCGCTCCATCGCTGTCACTGCCGAAGATGCAGCGATCTATCGCGCCATTGCTGGTAAAGGGTATCCATTGACCAGCAAGATGATGCCCGGCGACCGACAGAATGACTTCCTTGACTTGCTCAAGAAAGGCGGATTCTAGATGACCACCACCGGTACTATCCTGGCCGGCTGGGCCGTGGCAGGGATCACGCCCGATGTCCCTTGCTGGATGGGCGGGTATGGCGCACGTACCGCTCCGGCGGAATGTGTGCACGACCCCCTCTCTGCGCAGGCGCTGGCTCTCGGCTCGGCGACAGAACCGCTCGTGCTCGTCATCAGCGATCTCCTCTCGGTCGACAGAGCAATGGTACAAGAGGTCCGCCATCGCGTAATGACAGGTCTGCCCGGCGCCACCGTCTGGCTGGGTGCCACCCACACACACGCCGGTCCAGACATTGGACGATTATTGCCGCTGCCATCCCGAGGGCCAGACCCGCTCATCATCGAGCGTATCGTCGCCGGTTGCGTACGCGCTGCGGTTGAGGCGGTTGCCGCCATGCGCCCCATGCGCCTCGGCTGGACCAGTGGCGTGGTCGACGGCGTCGCCACAAATCGCGATCATCCTGGCAGCGGCGAAGAGATCGCCCTCGATTTGCTCTGCCTGTTCGATCCACGCGAGGATGACTCGCCGGCCTTGCCTACGGCCATCCTGGGAAGTTTTCCATGCCACCCTACCGTCCTGAGCGCTGACAACCGGGAGATCTCCGCAGACCTCCCTGGAGCATTCCGGCGCCAGTTGCGAGCCCTTATCGGCAGCAATCCCTGGGTAGCACTGGCGACCGGCGCAGCAGGTGATATCAGCACACGTCACACCCGCCAGCGCCAGGGGTTTGCGGAACTGGAGCGCCTGGGTGGTCTTCTGGCCAGACGAGCATATCAACTGCTATCTCAGGCGCAGCCGCTCCGGCCTGGCGTCCCGCTTGTGCGCCAGGAGACAATCGTGCTCGAACCGCAGGCCAGACCCACCCCTGAGACACTCGAAACCCATGCGCGCACGCTTCTGGAGCGAATGGAAGCAGAGCGACAGGCCGGAAACATCGCTCAGGCACGCACACTGGAAACAGCGCTCCAAGGTATCGCCGCAGCCCGGCAGATTACTGCCGCTCACGATCCAGCGCTGCTCCAGGTGGAGATAGCCGTAGCAGCTGTAGGAGAACTGGGGCTGGTAGCGATCCCCGGCGAGCTCTACAATAGCCTGGGTGCTGCGATACGCCATCGTACTGGCGCACCAGTGCTGCTGCTCGGCTACACCAACGGCTACGTTGGCTATCTCCCCACACGCGAGGCCTACACGACACTGGATTACGAAGTGCTGATGAGCCCATTCGCACCGGGCTCAGGTGAGCGATTGAGCAGCGCAGCTATTACCATGCTCAAAGGCCTGTTGAGCACCTCGTAATCCACAGCCATTCAGACAGCCAAGGGATAAAATTGAACCACAGCCTTCAAGGCTCTTTGTGAGCCGCTGTGCTTTGCCCTCCAGCAGGCAACCCTGTGGTTCAACCAGATCTCGCCTTTTTCCGCGTCATGAACCAGTATATGGTGGCAGGTGGGCAGGCAGTGAAGGCGGTACAGGAAATACAGTAAAGGCAGTCAAGGAAGCAAAGGAAGTAATGGAATGATGACTGAGGAGCTGCAATTTGGCAAGGAGTTGTTTTGGCGAGAAGCTACGAAGGTGCTTGATCGCATTGTGCGCACACAGGGCGATGCCATCCATGAAGCCGCGCTCCTCTTCGCCAATTGCCTCGAGCAGGATGGAGTCATCCACGCCTATGGAACAGGGCACTCGCGTGCCTTCGCGATGGAACTGGCCAGCCGTGCCGGCGGACTTGTGCCGGTCAACAAGATCGATCTGGCGGATCTTGTGCTCTGTGCCCATTGGCCAGCAGAGCGGGTATTCACACCAGAGATCGAGCGTGACCTTGAAGCGGGCCAGGTGATATTGGACTGCTACCGCATCGAGCCCCAGGACTGCTTTATCATCGCCTCTCAATCAGGAATCAATGTTGCCATTGTGGAAGTTGCGTTGCGTGTGAAGGCAAGGGGCCATCCGCTCATTGCTGTGACCGCACTCGCACATGCGCGCCAGGCGAGTTCGCGCCATACCTCCGGAAAGAAGCTGTACGAGCTGGCGGATATCGTGATCGACAATTGTGGCCCATTTGGTGATGCCTTGCTCGAGCTGCCGGGAGGGGGCAAAGCCTGCGCTATCTCGTCATTGAGCGGCGCGCTTATCGGGCAGATGCTGACTGCCGAGACAATTGGCATCCTGCTGGAGCGTGGCAAAAAGCCACCAATCTTCTTATCCGCCAACGTTCCCGGTGGTATCGAGCATAACCAGACACTGATCCAGCATTATGCAGGACGAATTCACCGCAGCTCATAGCTTTGGGGAGGCATACAACGATGAGCAGCGATACGCAGAGAGCGACCACCCAAACACCCCAGGTACTGGTGGCAGGGACGCTCTACGCCCCTGAAGAAGTGCCGGGACCGGTGGCAGTCGTGCTCGAGGGAGCAAAGATTCGCGCGATCTGGCGCGCGACAGATGCAGCGGCTGCCAGGAGTCGCATCGCCACACAATGGCCAGGTGCAGCGGTGGATGTGATCGACCTCGGCTCCTGGCGCCTGGCTCCCGGCTATATCGATCTGCATATACACGGTTTTCAGGGACATGACGTGACCACCGGCTCACAAGAGGATATCGAGGCCATGGCCCGTGAGCTGCCACAGACCGGAGTGACTTCTTTCTTCCCCACCATCGCCACGACGGGCCGCACAGAGACGGCACAGCAGGTGCGGCGAGTCATTGGTGCTGCCGAAAACCAGGCGAATGTGCCAGCTGCTACAATTCTGGGCATTCGGCTCGAGGGTCCATTTATCAGCCGGGCGAAGAAAGGCGCGCAGTACGAGCCGGGGATCCGCCCACCAGACCCTGCTGAGATAATGGAGCTGGCAGCCATAGCCCATGGCTGGATACGCATCGTCGATTATGCACCGGAAGAGGATGTGGAATCACGCTTCCTGGCAACCATCGTCCGGCTGGGTATCCTGCCCTGTATTGGCCACACAGCGGCGACCTATGAACAGGCGATCCGCGCCATCGACGGCGGCGTCCGCCATTCCACGCATCTGTTCAACGCAATGTCTGAGCTCACGCATCGCGAGCCAGGTACGCCAGGTGCGCTTCTGACGGATCATCGGGCAACGGTGGAAGTGATTGCTGATGGTATCCATATACATCCAGCGGTGCTGAAGCTGGTCATCGCTGCCCGTGGGCCCGAAGCTGTCGCCTTAGTCACTGATGCTGTGGCGCCAGCAGGGCTACCCGATGGAGACTACGAGTTCATCGGACGTCAGATCATCGTCTGCGAAGGCGCGGTGCGCCTGAGCAGCGGCGCACTCGCTGGGAGCACCCTGACACTCGACCGCGCCGTCAGGAACATCGCGACATTTGCCGGGCTGGGATGGTCCGAAGCCATCCGCATGGCCACACTGACACCGGCCCGCATCGCCGGCGTAGCTGCTCGTCTTGGCCACATGCCGGGCGAGCAAAATCCGCCCCAGAAAGGCCAGATCGTTCCCGGAGCCGATGCCGATCTGCTTGCTCTGGATGAGCGCGGCTTCGTCCAGCGTACCTGGATTCAAGGCCGCCTCGTCTACCAGAGCGCGCCTGACAGCAACAAGGAGGAATGAGCCAATGGCACAAGCGCGACCGACAGAGACCCACATGCTCCGTGAAATTCACGAGCAGCCAGCAGCACTGCGCCGCGCCCTGGCCAGCGCCGCCGATGCCGCGCACCAGGTCGCCCACGAAGCCATGCGCCGCAACGTGGATGTGATAATACTGGTGGCGCGCGGAACCTCCGATCATGCTGCCATCTATGCCCAGTATCTCTTCCAGTACCTCAACGGTATCCCCGTCGCGCTGGCCACGCCCTCTCTCTACACCCTCTATGGCGTCTCGCTGCGACTGGAGCGGGCCCTGGTCATCGGTATCTCGCAGTCCGGCGAGTCGCCCGATGTCGTGGAAGTCGTGGCCAGGGCACGCGAGGCAGGCGCTTTCACAGTAGGTATTACCAACCAGGAGGGATCGCCTCTGGCAACAACACCACACCAGTCCCTCTTCTGCCATGCTGGCCCCGAGCACAGTGTGGCTGCCACTAAAACCTATACCGCAACCTGCGCGATTCTCGCCATGCTGGCCGCAGCCATGCCCGGCGGCGAGCCGCTACGCGCGTACATCGCACACGTGCCAGAGCTGGCTGCGGCGGCGCTCAGGAGCGAGAAAATCGTTGCCCGTGTCGCCGAGCGCTACGTCCATGCGCGTGACTGTGTGGTACTTGGACGTGTCTTCCAGTATAGCACGGCCCGCGAGACCGCTCTGAAGCTGGAAGAGACCTGCTATATCGTCGCGACACCCTTCTCGACTGCCGATTTCCGCCATGGGCCGGCCGCGCTGGTCGAGCGGGGCCTGCCAGTCATCCTCTTTGCCTCACCCGGCCCAACCGCTGCCGATTCATTCGCGTTGCTCCAGTGGCTCCGTGAGCAAGGGGCAGATTGTGTGGTGATTGCCGAAGATGAACGCCTGCTAGACCTGGCCACAACCCCTATTCCGCTTACGCTGCCCGCCATAAGTGATGGAGATGGCCATGGCACGTGGGCGCGCCTCGCCGAGCTGGTTGCACCGATACCCTATGTCATTCCCGGCCAGCTCTTTGCCCACTACCTCGCTCTCTACAAGGGCCTTGATCCCGATCAGCCACGCGGTCTCACCAAAGTCACACGTACTCGCTGACCTGCCGCCTGATCTCCTCCATTGTGCGACACCCGACAACGGTTGTAGAATGTAAGAGCATCTGCAAATGGCGATTAACTCTACAGCCAGGTGAGGTGAAACATGGCCGCTGTTCCTGAGCGCCGGCCGGAGTGGCTCCGCGTGCGGCTCCCCCAGGGGGAAAATTACCTTGAGCTCAAAAACCTGATGCGTAGCAAGGCGCTGCATACCGTCTGCGAAGAGGCCCGCTGCCCCAACATCGCCGAATGCTGGGGCCACCGCACTGCCACCTTCATGATCCTGGGCCGCGTCTGCACGCGCAGTTGCGGCTTCTGCGCCGTCCAGACCGGACGCCCGACTGAACTGGACTGGGGTGAGCCCCGGCGTGTAGCAGAAGCAGTGCGTCAGATGGGTCTGCGCCACGCCGTAGTTACCTCGGTGAATCGCGACGAACTCAAAGACGGCGGGGCAAGCATGTTTGCGGCCACTATTCGCGCCATCCGCCGCCTCAATCCCCATTGTACCGTCGAGGTCCTCACCCCCGACTTCAAAGGCGACCGCGACGCCTTACAAATCGTGATGGATGCGCGACCCGACATCTTCAACCACAATATCGAGACCGTACCTCGCCTCTACAAGCGCGTCCGACCCCAGGCTATCTATGAGCGCTCGCTCCAGGTGCTGGCCTGGGCCAAGGAGATGAATCCGGAGCGCCCCACCAAATCTGGCCTCATGGTCGGTCTGGGCGAAACCTGGGACGAAGTTATTCAGACACTCCGCGACCTCCACGACCACAACGTGGATATCGTCACTATCGGCCAGTATCTCCGGCCCACCCCAACCCATCTGCCCATCGAGCGCTACTGGCACCCCGATGAGTTTCGCCAGCTCGCCATTGAGGGCAAGAAAATCGGCCTGCGCCACGTGGAATCTGGTCCACTGGTGCGCAGCTCCTACCACGCCCACTCCCAGGCACAAATCGTGATGACGGGCACCGCGACCGAAGTATAGGAGCGAACCAGCCATGGCCAGTACCTGTCTGTTGCTCACCCCTGGCCTCGTCGACTACCAGGAGGCCTGGAACTGGCAGCGCCGCCTCGTGCAGCAGTGCTACCACGGCCAGAGCCCCGAAGCGTTGCTCCTGCTGGAGCATCCCCATACCTATACGCTTGGCCGCAGCTCCAACCCTGCCCACGTACTGCTGAGTCAGGAGGAGCTGGAGCGCCGGGGCATCCATGTCTACGCGATCGATCGTGGCGGCGATGTGACCTATCATGGACCAGGACAACTTGTCGGCTACCCTATTCTCAACCTGCGCCGCCGTGGTGGCGACCTGCATCGCTATCTGCGCGACATCGAAGAGGTGCTCATTCGCACCGTCGGCGACTTCAGCATCAGCGCCGGGCGCATCCCCGGTCTCACGGGCGTCTGGGTCGGCATGGCCAAGATCGCCGCCATCGGCATCAAGGTAACCCGCGGCATCAGCTCCCATGGCTTTGCCCTCAACGTCAACCCCGACCTGAGCTACTTCAGCGGCATCATCCCCTGCGGCATTACCGACAAGAGCGTCACCTCCATGGCCCAGCTCTTGAACCACCCCATCACCCTCGATGAAGTCATCACCCACCTCCTGCCGCACTTCGCCACCATTTTTGACGTGACCTTCACCGCAGCCACACCAGAGCGCCTTCCAGCCCGGTAGCCGTCGCAACCGATTGCCCCTGGCGATCATCAGCCGCAAGGCAGCAGGTTGCCTGCACGCCAGAGAACAGATTGACACCGCAGGCACGGCTGGACTATCATATCTCCAACCTCACCTCGCACTCAGCAATGTGTGTCGGCTTAGAAAGCGGCAAAGATGACGGCTTTTCCTTTTAGCGCCATTGTTGGGCAAGACCGGCTACGCCTGGCTCTCCTGCTCAATGTCATCGATCTCAACATCGGCGGCGTGCTGCTCTGCGGCAAGCGCGGTACCGCCAAGTCCACTGCTGTGCGCGCATTGGCCACCCTGCTGCCACCGCTCACCGGCATCGCCAGCTGTCCCTATTTTTGCGATCCCGACGACCCGCACACACTGTGCCCTCAGTGCGCCGCACTGACCCCATCCGCCCGCGCAGCCCGCACCACACAGCGCCAGCAACGCCTGATCACCCTGCCACTGAACGCATCGGTCGATCGCGTCGTCGGCAGCCTGGACATCGAGGCCGCCCTGCACGGAGAGCCGCACTCCCCTACCCCCATTCCGGCAGAGTCAGTGCAGGGATCAAAGCTGCCGCCGGCCTGTTTCACCCCCGGCTTGCTGGCCGCAGCAAACCGTGGCCTGCTCTATGTCGACGAGATCAACCTGCTCACCGATGAAATCGCCGATCTCCTCCTGGACGTACTGGCCAGTGGCGTCAACCGCATTGAACGGGACGGCATCTCTCTCTACCATCCCGCACGCTGCGCGCTGATCGGCAGCATGAATCCTGAAGAGGGAACGCTGCGACCACAGTTGCTGGACCGCTTTGGCCTCTTCGTCGCCGTCGAGCCGCTGCGCCGGGTAGAGGACCGTGTGATGATCGCCGAACGTCGCCAGGCATACGATACCGATCCGCTCGCCTTCCAGGCCGAATGGGCTACCGCAGAAATAGCGTTGGCCGGGCGGCTGAAGCTGGCGCGCGCACTGCTGCCACAGGTCACCATGAGCGCCGCCTTGCGGCGTGCCATCGCCGTGTTAACCACACAGGTGCTCGACGCCGAGGGTCACCGCGCCGATATCGCCACCGCCCGCACCGCGCGAGCCATCGCCGCATGGTCATATGCCGGCTCTATCCAGCAGAGCAACACCCCTCCCACCACATCGCCACAGGTCACCCTGCATGATATCGAACAGGCCCTGGAATTCACCATGCCCCATCGGGCACGGGCACACCTGGACTGGCGACACCTGCTCAACCAGATCGTCGCCGAACAACTCGCCACCGGCTCTCCTACCCTCACACCAACAGAACTCACCACCATCGAAGACTACGATCCTGAACCCGATGAGCACACCATGCTGGGAGCAGCCGGCATCACACGGCGCATCCACGGCGATATGCTCGCTCACGACCTGGGCGCAACCATCCTTATTCGCCGCGATCGCCTCGCCCGCATAGAGAGCGGACGGCGCTTCCGCTCCCTCACCAGACAACACAGTGGCCGCACCGTACGTGCCCGCCCGATCCATCCAGTGACCGATCTCGCCATTGAGGCGACGCTACGCGCCGCCGCAGTCTGGCAACGCGAGCGTGGCTGGCAGCCTGGCCAGCCAGTTCAGCTCAAGCGCGACGACCTCCGCCAGCGAGTACGGGAGCGGCAGGCACGAGCCTTGCTGGTGCTCCTGGTAGATGGCAGCGATTCAGTCATGGCGCGTGGCCTCATGGCAGCCACCAAACGTGCCCTGCATGCGCTCCTGCAAGACGCCTACGAGCGCCGCGACCGCGTGGCACTGCTCGTCTTCCGCTTTGCACAGGCGCGGCTGGTACTGCCACCGACCCGCAACATCGCCCTGGCGCGCAAACAGGTGGAGACCCTCCACGTCGGCGGCTGCACGCCGCTTGCCCTTGGTCTCCTCGAAGCCCGGCGACTCATCCAGATTGAGCAGCTGCGCGACCCAGCCGTCGCACCCGTGCTCGTCGTTCTCACCGATGGCGAAGGCAACATCGACCTGAGCGGCAACATGCGCCGCGATACCCCGATGCGCGACGCGCTGGCTGTCGCCGCAGATATCGCTGCCATGACCATACCCGCACTGTTCATTGACACCGGACCATATTTTTCACCACGCGCGCACGCTGCCGGCTGGGGCAAGCTCCTGGCTGAGCAGCTCCATGCAGACTATTACATCCTGGCACCACCCGGCGCATCGACTGCTCTGGCACGACCCTCAGCCCGCAAAAACTGATACGCTGGTCACAGTGCCTGACACCATCTGACTACCTTTGCGCAGACTACAGACAGGCTGGAGAGGAGGTGAGCACCGGCAACAATCATTGGCGTTACATCAGGTCGCGCATTTGCCCTAGTATAGGGCAGAGCATCGGCTAGCAAGATAGCAAGGTAACAAGGTAACAGGTAGAAAGGATCTGGGAACGATGAAGACACGCACTGCCGTACTCTATGCCCCTGGTGAACCTTTCCGCGTTCAAGAAATAGAGCTCGATGAACCCCACGAACACGAAGTGCTGGTGCGCATAGCCGCTGCTGGCATCTGCCACTCCGATTATCACGCCGTTACCGGCGACCTGCCTGTATACCTGCCTATGGCCTGTGGCCATGAAGGCGCCGGCGTCGTCGAGAAAGTTGGCAGCCTTGTCACAACCTGCAAACCTGGCGACCATGTCGTCCTCAGTTTCATCCCTTCATGCGGCCACTGCCGCTTCTGCACCATGGGCCTGACCAACCTCTGCGATCACGGCGCCAACATTCTTGCCGGCCCACAACTCGATGGCACGTTCCGCATGCATGGGCCGAACAACGAGGATATTGGCCAGTTTTGCTTGATCAGCACCTTCAGCGAGTACACCATCGTACCAGACGAATCCGTCGTCGTGATCGATCCGCAGTACCCACTGGACAAAGCCGTGCTGGTAGGCTGCGGTGTCCCGACCGGTGTGGGCGCCGTCATCCATCGTGCCAGGATCGAGCCAGGAAGCACCGTCATGGTCATCGGCGTCGGCGGCATTGGGATGAACGTCGTCCAGGGCGCGGCTATCGCCGGGGCAAAGCATATCATTGCCGTGGATAAAGTCGACTTCAAACTGGAGAAGGCGCGGGAGTTTGGCGCCACGCATACCGTGAACTCCACCCGTGAGGATCCGGTGGAGTTCGCCCGTAATCTGACCAATGGCGTCGGCGTAGACTACGCCTTTGAGGCAATTGCTACCCCTGCCACCATCGGCCAGGCATACGCAGCAACGCGCAAGGCCGGAACCACCGTTGTCATCGGCCTGACGCCCGCAACAACAGAATCAGTCCCCATACCGCCTCTGGACCTGGTGCTGATGCAGAAAACACTCATGGGCACTCTCTATGGCTCATCGCAGCCGCGTAATGACATCCCGCAATTACTGGCGCTGTACGGCGCCGGCAAGCTCAAGCTGGATGAGTTAATCACGCGCACATATCGCCTCGATCAGATCAACGAAGCCTACAACGACATGCTCGAAGGCCGGAATATCCGTGGGGTGATCCGTTTCAACTGACCTCCCGAGCGATCAGCGACCCCTATCTTCCCCCCTTCTCAACATGGGAAGGGGGGAACAGAAAACCAGGAGACCATGTTTCCATTCACAGCAATCGTCGGCCAGGACATGATGAAACTGGCCCTGATCCTCAACGCGATCAACCCGCGCATCGGCGGCGTGCTCATCCGTGGCGAAAAAGGCACCGCCAAGTCAACCGCCGTGCGCGCACTGGCTGCGCTCCTCCCCGAGATCGCCACTGTCTCCGGCTGCCCCTTCTCGTGCCCGCCCGAAGAGCCAGCGCACCTCTGCCCCATCTGCACCGAACGCGCAGCCCAGCATAGCCCGTTACCCGTCCTGCGCCGCCGCATACGCGTCGTCGAGCTGCCAGTAAGCGCATCCGAAGATCGGGTTGTCGGCTCGCTGGATCTCGAGCACGCCCTCCTGGAAGGGCAGCGGCGCTTCGAGCCCGGCCTGCTGGCCACTGCCAACCGGGGCATCCTCTATGTCGATGAGGTCAACCTCCTCGACGACCACGTGGTCGATGTCCTCCTGGATGCCGCCGCAATGGGAACCAATTTCGTCGAACGGGAGGGGATCAGCTTTACACATCCAGCGCGCTTCATCCTCGTCGGTACCATGAATCCCGAGGAGGGTGAATTACGTCCGCAACTGCTGGACCGCTTTGGCCTCTGCGTGGATGTGCGCGCCATCCGTGATGTCAACCAGCGCGTGGAGATTATTGAGCGGCGCGAAGCCTTCGAGCGTGACCCCGAAGGCTTCGCCCACTCTTTTGCCGCTGCCGAGGAGGCGCTGGGACAGCAAATAAACGCCGCGCGCCAGCTGCTACCAGCGGTCCATATACCGCGCACCGCAGCAGAGCTCATTGCCAGACTGAACATCGAACTGGACGTGGATGGTCACCGTGGCGATATTGTGCTGCGCCGCGCTGCACAAACGCTCGCCGCTTTTCACCAGACAGATGAGGTAACCACTGACCATATCTTCGCCGTTGCCCCACTGGCACTAACTCACCGGCTGAACCGCCTGCCTGGCGAGCGCACACCGCGCTCGCTCAGCGACGCTTTAGCGAGCCTTCGCCAGCATCTACAGGCATGATCGCCGCACTATCGCCCTCTCCCCGTTCTGGCTATGCAGTGACGACAGAATTAGCCTTCCTGCCTCTCCACGTGATACCATAAGAAGTGGTCCTGCTGGCCCTTCAGTAACGTCCAATTATGTCAGGAGAGAAAGGCAGACGAGAAAGTGGCCCATGAGCAAGCGCAAACACAGCACCCCCGCAACGATCGGCGCAGCCAGAACCCTGGAAGCGATTCTCGCCATTGCCACGCAGGTGAGCGCCGCATCCGATCCTCTGGACATCCTGGTGCGCCTGGCGCGCGCGCTCATTGATGGGCTGGACTACACCGGTGGCGCACTCTTCCTGGATAGCCCCCAATCAGATAACCCCCAACCATCTCCTGCCGATGCCACCCCCGCGCTGCCAATACTACCGCTCACCGGTACCACACGCGCCACACCAGCCATCGCCCAAACTATGGCTGGCCATGTAACCAGCTTTGCGCACGGCGCACTTGACTCACGCCTGCCGGACATGTTGCGCCAGCTGCTCGCTGCCAACCATGGCGAAGGGGGACTGCTGCTACCGCTGCAAGCGCGTGGGCACATGCTGGGTATTATGGCTCTTTACCAGCGAGCGCCGGGCGCACCGCGCGGCAGCAAGCTACGGCTAACCGCCAGCTTCGCCGCCTTGGTGGCAATGGCCTTTGCCCAGGCTTCTTCAGCCCATGCCACCCGCCAGCACGATATCTCCGTCACAGAGGAAGCTCGTGTAAAATCCAGCCTGCTTGCAGCCGCAGAACAGGAACGGCACCTGCGCGACGCCGTGCTCAATGCCACAAATGAAGGCATGCTGCTCCTCGATGCAACTGGCCACGTGCTCCTGACCAACGCCGCCTTCCATCGCCTGCTCGACATCGCCAGTGACCGGCCCCCGCCAGATGTGATCGACTTCTGCGCCCAGCTTGTGCCCCGCCTGCATGATCCAGAAGGATTCTGCCAGCTTATCGAACGGGCAATGGCTGAAGAGCATTCCCTCACTGGAGCAATGGTTCTGACCTCCCCACTGCGCCGTGAATTCCTGATAGCTTCCACACCGGTGCATGTCGGCCACAGGGCAGAATCGGGCCGGCTGATCACGCTCCACGATGTGACAGCGGCGCGTGCCGCTGAGCGGGTCAAGAGCGAGTTTGTTGCTCTGGCCAGCCACGAATTGCGCACCCCTATTCACGTCATGCTGAACTACCTCGAACTTCTCCTCGACGGACATTTTGGCTCTCTGACCCCTGAACAACGACGCTACCTTTCGCTGGTCATGACCAATGGTGAGCAACTGGCCTTCCTCACCAATGACCTGCTCGACCTTGCGCGCCTCCAGGAAGGACAACTGTCCCTCCACCCAACCCAGGTAAACCTGAGCACTATTTGCCATGATGTCGTTCAGGCCTTAGCATATCAGGCAGCAGCTCGCCAGCAGCAACTACAACTCAACCTGCCTGGCGCACCGATCATCCTAACTGGCGACCCTCATCGGCTCAGCCAGATCGTGCGCAATCTGGTAGAGAACGCCCTCAAGTACACCCCGGAGGGTGGAACCATCACCGTACGCGCCCGCCAGCGCAACGGGCAGGCAATCATCGAAGTGCAGGATACCGGCATCGGCATCAGTCCCGAAGAACAGGCCCGGCTCTTCACACGTTTTTTCCGCGCCGACAACGAACTGACACGACGTACCGCCGGCACCGGTCTGGGCCTGGCCATTACCCGATCGCTCGTCGAACTACACGGTGGCACCATTACCGTGCATTCCCGGCCCGGCTCAGGCTCAACGTTCCGCGTTATCTTACCAACAACGATATCGACCGCCACCGCACCATCGGCAGCCACCCTGGCCTAGCACGCCGGTCAAGCATACACCGGATAGCCTCCCGCAGGGCATGTCCCTCACAACTCCTTGCTGACCAGCAGTCCTGCTCCAGCCCCGCCTCTTCCCCCTCTCCATGTTCCATGGAGAGGGACGAGCGTAACGAGAAAGGGGGTGAGACCAAAGGGGCTAGGGGGTGAGGCCCCCAGGATTCACTCTAACGTTGGTACCGGCAGCAAAATTCCCTCATAGATAAAATCACGACAATGCCGGGCAACAACCTCTGGCGCCACGCGCACACGCGCCACACCGCTCTCCATCGCCGCCTGCGCAACCGCCGCGGCCAGCGCCGGGGCAACCTCATAGCTCATTGCGGACGGAATAATCTGCCCTTCCTGCAACTCGTGGTCACTTACTAACGAGGCCAGCCGCTCTGCAGCTGCCAGCTTCATCGCCTCATTCACCTCGCGGGCACGCACATCCAGCGCACCCCGGAAGAGACCGGGAAACACCAGCGAGTTATTCACCTGGTTCGGGAAATCTGAGCGGCCGGTCGCCACGATCCGCGCGCCGGCTGCCAGAGCTTCATCCGGCATAATCTCTGGCACCGGATTAGCCAGGGCAAAAACAATAGCATGCGGCGCCATCCGGCGCACCATTTCTGGTAGCAGGATACCCGGCGCAGAAACGCCAATAAAGATATCTGCCCGCTCTAATGCCTCGCTCAGACCACCACTTATGCCTTCGGGATTGGTAATCGCTGCCAGCTCTGCCTGTGGAGCTGTCATCCCGGGCAGCCCTGGCCGCAGGATGCCCATCCGATCGACCAGCAACAATTTGCCTATCCCCCACCGCAACAGCAGCCTGGCAGTCGCGATGCCCGCTGCACCTGCGCCCACCAGCACCGCCTTAACTTCTTCCTTCTGCTTGTTCACCAGGCGCAGCGCATTCATGATACCGGCCAGAATCACAATGGCCGTGCCATGTTGATCATCATGGAAGACGGGGATATCCAGCAGTTCGCGCAGTCGCGTCTCCACCTCGAAACAGCGAGGCGCAGAGATATCCTCCAGATTAATGCCACCAAAAGTCGGCGCAATATGTTGCACCGCAGCAACGATCTCATCCACGTCTTGTGTCGCCAGGCAGATAGGAAAAGCCTCAACTCCCGCAAATGTCTGAAAGAGAATCGCTTTGCCCTCCATCACCGGCAAAGCCGCACGCGGACCAATGTTCCCCAACCCCAACACCGCACTGCCATCGCTGACCACTGCCACCCGGTTGCTCTTGCCTGTATAGTCAAAGATAGTGTCCGGACGGCTAATAATCTGGCGGGCAGCTTCAGAGATGCCTGGCGGCAGATAAAACGACCTGAGGATGAACTGATCACGAATAGGCATCTTGGTCTGAATCTGGAGCACCCCCTGGTAGCGACGATGCAGTTCTAGCGCTTCTTCCTCAAGACTGGCATAGTTGTGCGACGGTGGTGGTACTGGTCGGTGCCCTTCGTAAACGGTTGCCAGCGCCTGCCCCTCAACCTGTGCCGGCTCAACCCACACCCGCGCCACACCACTGCGCCTTGCCGCTTCAGCCACGGCACGAGCGACCCGTGGAGCTACGGTGAAATCCATCACCGAGGGAACAATCTGCTTCGGTGAAAGCTGATCGGCTGGCACCAGATCCGCTATAGCACGCGCAGCGGCAACGATCATCTCCTGCGTGATGTCAGTCGCCCGCACATCCAGCGCCCCACGAAAGATTCCCGGCAACACCAGCGCATTCGTAATCAGATTCGGAAAATCCGCACGCCCGGTCGCAACTACCGCTGCCCCAGCATCAAGGGCTGCCTCCGGCGCGACCTCAGGATCCGGCACCGCCAGCGCAAAAATAATCGGCTGCTCTGCCATAGAGCGCACCATCTCCGACGTGACCACGTTCCCGGCAGATAACCCGATGAACACATCGGCATGGCGCAGGGCATCGGCCAGCGTACCGGTGATCCCAGCTCGATTGGTCCTGCGGGCAATGTCCAGCTTGGCCCAGTTCATATTGTGGAGACGATAGCGATCAAGGATACCAGCGCGATCGCAGACAAGAATCTGTTGAAAACCCACATGCAGCAAGAGGCGGGCAGTAGCGATGCCGCCGGCCCCGGCGCCATTGATCACAACGCGCACCGTCTCGGGTGTCTTTCCCACCAACTTGAGGGCATTATAGAGCCCCCCCAGAATTGCCGCAGCGATCGCCTCTTGCTCGGCATGGATAACGGGAATGTTGACCGCTCGTGCCAGGTGGTCTGTAACGGTGAAGCAGCGTGGCGCCGCGATGCTGCTGAGACAGATGCCACCAAACGTCGGAGCCAGCGCCATACCGGCGGCGATAATCTGCAAGATATCCTGTGTATCCAGACAGATCGGAAAAGCATCTACTCCACCGAACGTCTTAAACAGGATACAGGCATCCTCGATCACCGGCAATGCCGCCGCCGGCCCTGCGTTGCCGAAGCCGAAAACCGATGAGCCATCCGTGACCAGAGCAATTGTATTGCCCCGGCAGGTATAGTCAAACGAGGCCAGCGGATCCTTCGCGATTTCCTGGCAGGGCGCAGCGACACCCGGCGTATAGACCAGGCTGAGCACCGAACGATCTTTGAGCGGAACCTTACTGGCAACACCAATCAAACCGCGAAAGCGCTGACGATAAGCCAGCGCTTCACGTGGTCCCAGCCCAGGAATAGCAGAAAGCGCATCCTGCTCATCCACCACCGACTTGTGCGCCCCATCGATTACCTCATCCATCGCGCATTGCTCCTTGTTTTCAGCACAGCTCAGTAGAATCCGCATTGCGACCCTTTCAGCGCACGAGAACATCGATAAAAGACAAGGCCAGGGAGCGCAAGAGTGCACTGCAAGGCGTATGCCAGCTTCGCTGCTTCGCCCTATTGGCGATACCAGAACTGATCCCATGCCTGCCAGAAATTGGGGGCGACGGACTGCACCATACGCGGGCCAAGCACCTCAACCCCTGTCCGGCCATAAAAGGAGCTCACCCGATCCGGCGTTGCCAGCTCGACGCGAAAGGTCACCGGTGAGCTGGGCCGATAGGGCCTGGGCCAGCGCTCACGATGTGTCAACGCCTCATACGTCCGGGCCTCGATAAGCTCGCGCGCCTCTGCAGGCGTTTTCGTCCGAGCAGAGAAACGGCTCAGGCTGGTCTTGACTGGAGCCACCACCACTGTCTCGCCTACCAGCGCAGCAACCTCACGGCAAACAGCCGTATCACCGGCAACCATGACGATCGGCGTACCCCAGTTGCCGCTGATAGCCGCCTCGATGCCACTCTCTCCTACAAGCGTCTCATTGATCCAGGCATTATGCCAGGACTCGGATGAGACCGTATGGCATAAGCCACCATCGGGCGTGCCGGCCATCGCATGACCGCCAACAATGATCGCCGCATCACACCCCTGCTCGAAAGGCGCAATGTAGCGCGCCCAGGGATGACCAAAAACATATTCAGCCCCTGGCTCCAACTGCTCAGGAATCAGACTCTTGAAGCTCCAGCCACCGCCCGCTCCATGGCAGTCCACCACAATGATCTCCGTCGCGCCGGCGCGCCTGGCGCCACGCACAGCAGCATTCACTTCACCCGTATACAACCGCCGCCCCTCCTCATACAGAGGCGAGCCACCTGTGACCTGCTCCCACGTCTCAATACCTGCAACACCTTCCATATCACACCAGATATAGACACGCATCGCTTCCTCCGGCAAACGCCATCGTTATTTTCGACCCAAACCGCTCCCCTTAGCTCAAATGTCCAGCAACTTCGAGCCGCTCTGTCACCTGCTCTAGGGAACACAAACGCCACCTCTGACCCGATCCTGGGGACCACCTGGGCTCATCATTGCTGTCAGCCTATACTGTAGCATACACAACAGCAACAGAGACCGCCAGCAACCAGAGCTCACCCTAACCGCACCCTCCCCCTCAAGAGCTTCCCTCGCCCCACATCAGTGGAGCGGCGGAAAGGGGGTGAGCCATACCGATACAGGACAATCCCCTGCACCCCTATGGCACATATGGATTTGGTGGCAGCGGATGCGGATGAGCTGGGCGCTCCTTGAGCACCAGCGGTGGCCGTGGCGGCTCCGTAAAATCAAAGCAATCCAGCATATCATTGGCCTGGGCATCGCGAAAGGTCAACGGCTCCAGGTCAAAGACACGCTCCACAAAACGGGTCAGACTCACAAAGGAGCCCAGCGTATGCGAGACATACCCGGCCCGTGCATATCCCCCCAGCACCAGCAGCGGCACCCGCGGCCCATAGCGAAACGGCGTGCCATCCGTCCACAGCTCCACAACCGGCGGCCTGACGTGATCGTAGAAGCCACCCCAGTCATCCCAGGTGATGAAGATCGCCGTGCTCTCCCAGAGCCCGCCCTGAATAATGGCGTTGATCTCACGCACCTGATAGTTCTCACCAACCGTGATGCTGTTCGGAGGATGATCGCTATAGGCTGGCGACGTTTTGACAAAGGCGAGATGCGGCAGCTTGCCGGCAGCAGCATCGGTCAGGAACCGCTCGTAAGGCACATTGTTTGGGCTATGGAGGAGATGCGCAATCATAAAGGTATCACTCCAGGGAGCACCCCAGTAGTTACGCCAACTCAGCCCCTTATCGGCCAGGCGATCCATGATCGTCGGAAAATCCCAGCACGAGCCAGGACACGTCCAGCCCGCCTCACTGGTAAAACCGGGCGGATAGTCAATAAATGGCGCCTGCGCAGCCAGAAACATCAGATGGTTAGCCGGGGAGGGACCCATGACCTCGCTAAAGAAGTTGTCACAAAGCGTATAGTGACGAGCATAGGCCCAGTAATTGGGAATATCGGCCTCCGTCTGCTGACAATGTCCCAGTGGCGTCGCTCCGGCGAGCGCCGCCGCATGCTTGTGGCTGAGATCGGTCGGAAGCTGGTCACCGCAATAGAGACCCGTTACCACGCCATTCGCCCCCGGAAACGCTCCGAAGAGGTTGTCAAAGGTGCGATTCTCCTTCATAAAGACCACAATGTGCTTGATCCGCGAACCAGGGTCTGGTGTTGAAGGAGGCGTCGCCGTTGCCTTGGACGCTTTGAGCGTTGCTGATGGCACCGTGCCGCAACTGGCCCCCAGAACGGCCATTGCGCTACCGGCCACCACCCCTTCCAGAAAACGACGCCGTGAGATCGGACGGGTCACGTCAAACGCTTCATCACCGGGCATAGGAGCTCTCCTCTATCGTTGTTTGGTCAACCGTGTTGACTCCTATGCAGTATAATCGTTATTCCTGGGATATGCCTGAAAATAGGCTAAAAGAGGGTAAAAAAAGTATCAAAAAAGTATCAAATAAGAGATACTGGGGCTGCTCCCCTCGCCGATTGCCAGAGAGCAACCCCAGCAAGCAGTATCCGTCAGATCAACCTGAACCAGATCTACTTCCCGCCCAGGCTGGCAAGACTCAGCCCAAACGTCGTGAACACGTCCTCATCAAAGCCAGGAACCGTCCCATTCATGTTTCGGCACTGCTTCAGTGGGTTCGACGGCGTGGGACACTGGTAATACTCCGGATTACGCGAGTCCATCCAGAACGGCCAGGCCGTGGTGTTACTTACCGCCAGACCAGTGTAATCCCCGAAGAAGAGACCGTACCCATTGGTCATATCGGGAAACTCCGTCGGCGATGGTGTCGATAAGCTGGTAACACGGGCATGGGCAAAGGTCAACTTCCCGCTCGACACCGCAATGCTCACATCAAGCGATCCGTTGGACTCATCATTCCCATACTGCCGATCATAATACGATACGGCCAGCGTCCCATTGCTGTTGATGGCTGCCCATTGCATGAACTGATCGGTCAGCGTCCCCTGTGCTTCGCTGCTGACCACCGGCGCATTGCGCGGGTCAACCGTCTGACCGCTCCACGTCATACCACCGTCCGTTGAGTAGGACAGCAGGATATCGTTGTTACAGTCGTTGGGGGTACCCACCCCGTTATAAAGGTTCAGGCCAGTCATCGAGCTAAAGCCATTGGGTGAACACTGGCCATGACCTGCAGGATTCGTCTCCTTCGAATGCGGATTGATGTAGCTCCCAAACGTCACGTACAACTTCTTCGGATTGGTCGGGTCCGCAACCCCACTGGGATAGTTCGCCGAACGGAACACAGAGACATCCGACAGCGGCGCAGTGGGCACACAGGCACGACCAAAGTCATCGCCCGTATAGGTGAAGCAGTCGGGCAGATCATAGAAGTGGGTGACAAGCACCGGACCGCTAAAGGTCTTGCCCCCATCGGTCGACTTCACCTCCAGGATGTCATTATAGTTGTCTGGTGGCGTCACCGCATTATTAAAGTTGCGGAAGATCACATAGACGCTCCCGTCCGGGCCAACAAAGGGTTGCGAGTAGTCGTTAGCATCACAGGCATCCGGCGTGTTGGGGTTGATCGAGTTCGGGCAGAGCGTCGGCGACGAGCCACTGATGTTCATCGGCGTCGAGAACGTCTGGCCATTATTCGACGAATAGGCAAAATAGATATTCGCCGTCTCGCAGGTGTTTGGCGCCGGCGGTGGGCAGGGCGCGAAATGTGTCCAGCTCACATAGATCTGATCATGGAAAGGACTCTTGGGATTGGCATCCACCGCCATATACGGCTTATCTTCCAGATTGAACTGGCCCGTGTTGCTCACCAACGTCGGCGTGGCGATTACCTGGCCCTGACCATTGCCCAGCGGCGCCGTAGTCCCATCCGGGACATCCCACGAAGCGCCACCATCCACCGAACGGAACACAAAGATACCGCTCGCGCAGAAGCCGGCGGCATTGGTGGTGCAGCCATCATCATTGACCGGCGAGGCACGATCAAATGCCATGCAGGCAAAGTAGGCCACACCGTGAGAATCAAAAGCAACAGAGGGATCGCCGGATGCCGTCCAGTAATGCCGATCGGCACTGGGATTGTCTACCCCCGGAACAGTAAAACTCACCGGAATCAGCACGTTGCCCCAATGCTGGCCACCATCCAGACTAAAATCTGCACCACAGGTACCATCGCCGCGCCGGTAATCATTCTGGCCGGCTATCAGATTCTTGGGATTGACCGGGTTGACTGCAATACTCGTCTCATTCTGCGCCTGACCACGTCCCCAGTAATTCGGCAACGTGCCGTTCGTGCAGTCTTGATTGACACGCACATTATCCCCCGCTATTTGCGAGCAGCCATAGCTGGTCAGGGTCGGGCCGACAGCACCAGAGGACTGGATCGGGTTCTTGGCCGGCGGCAGCGAACCCTGAAGACCTGACTCCAGTGACTGGAGCACAAAACCAGAAATGTGGCTCACCCAACGGGAATGGAGGATGCTCTCAGCAAAGGCAGGGGTGGTACGCGACGAGATACCGGAAAGAGCAGCGCTGCTGAACTGGAAATACCCCATAGCAACAATTGCCAGGGTAGCGATGAGGGTTACGAAGCGTCGTTGCATAGCACAATCTCCTCACCTGTCAACACACAACAATCAAACGCCGATGGCCCTGATGAGCAAGGGAAAAACACCCGAAGACACATCCCTCCTTTCCATCAACCATTCACCACCTGCCAGCAACAAACGTACAGCACAGTAGCCAGGCTCTCACCCTGCCTAATAATAGCGCAACACAGCGGCACGGTCAATAACTACGATCATCCTGTTGACCGCCATACCGGAACATGCTATCATGAGACTATCAATTCACAGTGCCACAGCACCAGGAGGCTTCAGCTCATGGGTAACCTGTATCAGTGGCTCTTTACTGCTCCCGGCAGCACCGGCGAAGTCTTCCACTTCTACGTACCCTGGATCATCGTTTGCTCCCTTGGCGTCATCGTGCCTTTCTACTACTCCGTCGAAGGCCGCAAACGTTTCGTCAAGAATCACCCGATTGAACGTCACTTCCTTGATAAGATTATGGGCTGGTCGGTCATCCTGGCTCTCTGCGGCTTCCTCTTGATGGCCATGCGCTACCTCGTGCCCGATGAGTTCTTCGCCTGGCGCGTCTGGCGCTACCTCTGGGGGGTGATCTGCCTGGGTGTCGCCGGCCGCTATATCTACTACCTCGTGCGCTACTACCCGAAGGAGCGCGCTCAATACCGCCGCGAGCAGGTGATGAAGCAATACTACCCCAGGCCCAGGGCCCGATCACGGCCAGCAGCCAGACGCAGCTAGCAAACCCCTCCCCGCTCCCATCTCTTTGCCCGCTCCCGATCTGGACCATCTTCCAGCCAGGCTCATAGGATTGACAATGGCGAGCAGGTATCCTGCCCCTCTATGCGCTCATCGCCCCCATGTCCCACGCTGCCCCACCTTTATGCGACTATGCGACGGGCATATGCAACGGGCACAAGAAGACCCATCCCACGGGATGGCGAGTGTCACCTCCAAAAATGGCTTCCTGCATGACACACCTCCCACTGCACCGGCACCAGCTACAGCGCTAACCCCAGTTTGGATATAATGTATCAGCAGCGTCCCTGCCAGAAAATCATACAGGTACGAGATGAGCAATGAGTACAACAGCTCCAGAGCAGCCGATCAGGACAGGGCCCCAGACCCTCGCCGGCGAGGTTGCTATCATCACGGGAGCGAGCTCCGGCATCGGCGCGGCCACCGCACGCGAACTGGCCCGGCGCGGCGCCCACGTCGTGCTGGCCGCCCGCCGCGCCGAACACCTGGCACAGCAGGTCCAGGCGATCACGGAAGCTGGCGGCAAGGCTATGGCCATCCCCACAGACCTCGCGGATACCACGCAGATTGCCCGATTGGCCGAACAGGTCGAAGCAGTATTCGGGCGGGTAGATATTCTGGTTAACAACGCTGGCATCGACCTGCCGGAGGCAGCGCAGCTCGCTCAGGCACCACCGGAAGCTATCATCCAGATGATCCACGTGAATTTTCTCGCTGCCGCGCTCCTCACCCGTGCGGTCCTGCCCGGCATGCTGGCGCGCCGCCATGGCGCGATCATCTCGGTCGCCTCGGTAGCCGGCATCCTCGCCGTCGACCCGCTCTACTCAGGAACCAAGTTCGGCCTGCGCGGCTTTATGCTGGGATTGCGCCGCCAGATTGCCGGGAAGGGCGTCTCGATCTCGGTGGTCTCACCAGGGTACATTCGCACGCCACTCACCAGAGACCGCCACATTCCTATGCCTGGCCCCGAGCTGGTGGCGCGCACCATCGCTGACCTGGTCACCCACCCGCGCCGCGAGGTCATCGTGCCACGCTTCTACCGCGTGGCAATCTGGATTGATCGCCTGCTCCCATGGCTGGTAGATATAGCCCTGCGCCCACACACCTGAGAGGCTAGAGCTGCGTCAGCAAGCGTTGCAACGCCGCAACCGTCGTTGCCCAGGCGGCCGCATGCCGATCAATCAGCGCAAAATGGTCGACATCTGGCAGCTCGATGAGCGTGACCGGATCACCCGCAGCAAGCGCTGCCTGCGCATAAGCGCGGCTGATCGCTACCGGAACGCTCTCATCCTTCGTCCCATGGACCAGGATCTGCGGCACCCCCAGGGGAAGCAGCGCCGCCGGCGAAGCAACCGCATAGCGCTCGGGCACCTCGTCGGGCCCACCGCCAAGCAACTCGGCCACCGCATTCCTGCTCAGCCTGAGCTGCCAGCCCAGTTGCAGATCAGCGACACCGGCCAGACTGATAGCCCCGGCCAATCGGACCCCTGCGGCCCCTTCATGTTGTCCGGCCAGACTGGCGCTGGCCAGCGGACCCCTCCGGGCGATACGCGGACGCGCAGCCAGCCACAGGGCCAGATGGCCACCCGCAGAATGCCCGATGGCCACCGTGCGCTGCAGATCCAGGCGCTGATTCGACGCCAGGATGCGCAGATAATCGGTCGCCCGAGCCACATCCAGCAGCGTTTCCGGCCAGCCGCCGCCCGGATCGCCTATGCGGCGATACGCAATGTTCCAGGCAGCGATCCCGCGCGTCGCCAGATCAACCGCCAGACCGGTCATCAGACCAAGCTCGTACGGAGCGCGCCAGAAGCCACCATGAATAAGGACTACCGCCGGATATGGCCCTGGCCTGTCGGGCAGGTACAGCTCGCCAAACTGCCGTGCATCTGAACCATACGCTACACGCAGAACCCTCCCCGGCGTGGACGAGTTCGGGATCGATCGCTCAGGATTGGAAAAACTCATACGCTGCCTTCTCTCCTCTATCCTTTTATCCCGGATCAAAGCACCCTTGCCCGAATAGCCACTACCATGCATCTGCGCCAACAGACTCCGCCCAGAGTCGCTCAGGCGTCCCCTCAGCAATATCAGCATCCCGCCCGTGCACCTGATACATCATATCATCAGAACAGCCACAGCGGCAGTGCTTGCCGATCACCCCCCTTCTCAGATATAGTGAAAGTACCCCTCGAGCAAAAGGAGAAACAGGTTATGACTGAACTAATTAATCGTCAATGCGTGCCCTGCGCAGGCGGCATACCCCCATTACCGGCAAAGGAGGTCCAGACCATGATGCAGCAAGTACCCGGCTGGAGCATCGAAAACGGCAAGCTCACCCGCGATGTCACCGTCGCGGATTTCCGCGCTGCTCTCGTACTGGTCAATAAGATCGGCGAACTCGCAGAGCAAGAAGGCCATCACCCCGACATCACCATCCACTCCTGGAACCACGTACGCATCGAATTCTACACCCATTCCATCCAGGGCATCTCTGAGAACGACTTCATCATGGCAGCGAAAGTCAATCAATTGCTGCCGACAGCCTAGCAGTATATCAGACCAGGCTGCCGGCTGCGCTGCCCATCGCCACTACCCACGGTCCACTCCCGTCTCCCCCTCCCGCTGAGAAGAGAGGGAGACGGGAACAACCCCTTCATCTTGCCATCGTCCAACCCCCCCTTCTGCTGGATAGCTACTCCACTCGCTATCGTCTCGCGTCACCCTCTAGTTTACCTCTATCTCTGTATCATACATCAGCAATTTGTCTACAACTCCCAGCACCATTGACGGCCCTCGTCAAAACTGGTATAGTTTTTGTTGCCACTTCCAGTGATACTAAAGCACTATGCGGATGAGGTTAGCCATGACAGATATAGAAACCCTCTTGCGGCTTGGTCTGAATAAATATCAGGCAAAGGCGTATATCGCGTTAATTCAACGCCCAGTGTTTACAGCATCCGAACTGGCCGAGGTAGCAGATATCCCGCGCGCCCGCGTGTATGATACTCTGGAGTCGCTCATCGCCCTGGGATTTTGCTCAGAACTCCCTGGCAACATCCGCCGCTTTGTCGCTACTCACCCCCGCGAAGCGATTGAGGGCCTCCTGCGCGAGCAGGAACGGCGCGCAGCAGCGGCACGCGCCTTCGCCGAAGAGCTCGCTACCATCTTCGAGAAGAGCCGTGGCGAGCAAAACCCCCTCGATTACATCGAGGTGCTCCGCGACAACACCCAGATTAACCAGCGGTTCGCCAGCTTTCAGCGTGAGGCCGCACGCGAGATCCTCATTTTCAACAAAAAACCCTACAGCACCTTAATTATCGAAAACGATGCCGGCCTTGAGGCGCTCAGGCGTGGCGTACGTATGCGCAGCCTGTATGAGCACGCCGCACTTGAGGACCCCGTCTTTGCGGCTGGCATTGCCAGCTTCGTTGAAGCCGGTGAAGAAGCACGCTTCGTAGATCAATTGCCGCTCAAGCTGGCCATTTTTGATTCCGCACGGGTAATCCTGCCCCTCCAGGACCCCATCCCCGGCCGTTTCAGCCTGACCACCCTCGTTATCCACCATCCCAGCCTGGCACGTACGCTGGCCATGGCCTTCGAGGCGCTCTGGCAGACAGCGCTCCCCTATACCGAGGAGATGACCCATAAGCGCGAATCGCTGGCCCGGCACACCTGAGCATCGCTCCGTGTTCACCCTCACCTCGCCGCCAGACGCAACACGCACCGGTACAGATCAGCATAAACGCGGATCGCTGGCCGACCAACGCGAATCGTCGGCCAGCGATCCGCCGCGCATAGAGCCGTAGAGCGCGGCGCAGGGCATCTAGCCGGGCAACAGCCGTATAGGGCGTGAAGCTAATGCCATTACCCCTGTCCGGATCTCTATCCACATCGGTCACCGTATCAGCAAGCCCGCCGGGCGTATGCACAACGGGCAGCGTCCCATAGCGCAGCGCGATCAATTGCCCCAGACCACCGGCTCAAAGGCGCCCGGCATTAAAAAATCCGATCCGGCATAGATGCAGCGGGAGAGCGGCACATCAAAGCCAGTACGGGCGCAAACATTCCTGATCCTCGCTGCCAGATCGCTAAACAACCGCTCATAGCGCGGATGACCGGTACCCAGCACCACAAGCTGCAATGGCAGCTCGCCCCGGGTAGCAGCGATCTCATTGCTGAGATCGCCGCCCTTCTGCTCCACCATCCTGGTCCCCGCCCCCATCCCATGCTACAATATGAGCAGGCAAATGGACCAATCCAGAACTGACAGCAGGAGAGCAACGCCGTGACAACAGACGACCAGACACCACATGTACGCGTGATACACGCGCACGAACGCCATACTGAGATGGCCTCAGGCGCAATGACACGACAGGCGGGCATCTCAGCAACAACGGTTGGCGCGGCGGGCATCTACATGTGTCTCTCAGTGGTGCCGCCCGGCCAGCAATCCTCGCCGCACTATCACACAAACTGCGAATCGGCCATCTACGTGCTACGCGGCCATGGCATCTTCCGCGCCGGCGATGGCCTGCGTGAGACATTCCGCATCAGCCCCGGCGACTTCATCCACGTGCCCCCAGGTGCGCCACACCAGCCGATCAATGATGGCCACGAACCCCTGGAACTCATCGTTGCCCGCAATACCCAGGAAGAAATTGTTGCAGAGTACCCAGCAAGCTGACCACACAACAGAGACAGCAGTCGCCAGGAGGCAGGGCATCTATCATGGCGCAGCCACCAGGGCACGGTTTTAACCGCCAGTGCCCCCAGCATTCATGCCGCCATTAACTAAGGAGGAACAGCATGAACTTCGAGTACTCAGATAAAGTCAAGCAGCTCCAGGCGCGGCTGACCGAGTTCATGAACGAGGTCGTCTACCCGAACGAGCAGACATTCTATGAGCAACTCAACAGTGGACCCAGCCGCTGGCAGATCCCGCCAATCATGGAAGAGATGAAACGCCAGGCCAGGAGCGCCGGCCTCTGGAATCTCTTCTTACCCGACAGCGAGTACGGCGCCGGCCTCACCAATCTGGAGTACGCACCCCTGGCCGAGATCATGGGACGCTCGCTCATTGGCTCCGAAGTCTTCAACTGCTCGGCTCCCGACACCGGCAACATGGAAGTGCTCGTCCGCTACGGAACCAAAGAGCAACAGGAGCAGTGGCTCATTCCCCTGCTCAACGGCGAGATCCGCTCCTGCTTCGCCATGACAGAGCCAGAGGTAGCCTCATCCGACGCCACCAATATCCGGGCGCGCATCGAGCGCCATGGCGACGAATACATCATCAACGGCCGCAAGTGGTGGACCTCAGGTGCGGGCGACCCGCGCTGTAAGATCGCCATCTTTATGGGAATGACCAATCCCCATGCCCCAAGGCACGAGCAGCACTCGATGGTCCTGGTGCCGATGGATACCCCAGGCGTCAAGATCGTCCGCATGCTCTCGGTCTTCGGCTACGACGACGCCCCCCATGGCCATGCCGAGGTGCTGTTCGACAACGTGCGCGTCCCCACCAGCAATATCCTCTGGGCCGAGGGCAAAGGCTTTGCCATCGCCCAGGGCCGCCTCGGTCCGGGGCGCATCCATCACTGCATGCGCTGCATCGGCGTCGCCGAGCGAGCGTTAGAAACTATGGTGGCCCGCGTCAAGAGCCGCGTGGCCTTTGGCAAGCCGCTGGCCGACCAGGGCGTGATTCAGGAGTGGATTGCAGACTCCCGCATCGCAATTGACCAGGCACGGCTACTGACACTCAAAGCCGCCTATATGATGGACACAGTGGGCAACAAGGCCGCGCGGACAGAGATCGCCATGATCAAGGTGGTCGCGCCCAACGTCGCCCTGCGCGTCCTCGACCGCGCCATCCAGGCGCACGGCGGCGCCGGCGTGAGTAGTGACTTCTTCCTGGCCCAGGCCTGGGCACACACGCGTACCCTGCGCTTGGCCGATGGCCCCGACGAAGTGCATCGCGCCTCTATCGCCCGGCTCGAACTGCGCAAGGAACCATCGCTGCCCGAGCACGCCTGAGACTCTGGTAAAGGCGCCTGGCCGGCACAGATGTTGCGGCAAGATATACCACGACATCCTGGTACCTCCTCCCTCCTCTGTAGCTGATCAGGTGTAGCTTAACCGGAGCCATCGTCAGAGGAGCACCCACCGATGATGACACAGCCACCTCCACTTGCCGGCATCAGAATCATCACTGTCGAGCAGTATGGCGCTGGACCTTTTGCCACACTCTACCTGGCCGACATGGGAGCCGAAGTCATCAAAATCGAGGACCCTCATGTCGGAGGAGATGTTGGCCGCTATATCCCGCCGGGCCAGACCGGGACCGATAGCCTCTTCTTTGAAACCTTCAACCGGGGAAAGCGCAGCATGACCCTGGACCTGCAGAACGAGCACGGGCGCGCCGTCTTCGCCCGCCTCGTGGCCCGCTCCCACGCGGTATTCAGTAATCTCCGGGGTGACCTGGTGGATCGCCTGGGACTGAACTATGAGACACTGGGACCGATCAACCCAGCCATCGTCTGCGCCTCCCTCTCCGCCTATGGGCGGACCGGGCCACAGAGCAGCGCGCCAGGCTACGATGCCCTCGTCCAGGCGGAGGCAGGCTGGGCCGCACTGACCGGTGAGCCCGATGGGCCGCCTACAAAAAGCGGCCTCTCACTGGCCGATTATGCAACCGGCCTGATGGCCGCGCTCAGCCTGATGATCGCCCTCTTCGACGCTCAGCGCACGGGTCGGGGCCGCAATGTGAACACCTCACTCTACGACGTCGCCCTGGCTATGCTCACCTACCCGGCAACCTGGTATCTTACCGCCGGGATCGTGACAGAACGACAGCCGCTGTCTGCCCATCCGAGCGTCGTCCCCTTCCAGTTCTTCGCCACCGCCGATGGCTATATCGCCATTGCCTGCCCCAAAGAAAAATTCTTCCGGGCCCTGGCAGAGGCCATCGGCCTCCCAGAGCTGGCCGATGATCCGCGCTTCGCCACATTTGCCGCACGCCGAGAGAACCGCGCAGCCCTGCTTGCCCTGCTGAGTGAACGCTTCCGTCAGCACACCACCAGGGCCTGGCTGGCACACCTGCGCGGACGCGTGCCCTGCGCTCCTGTGCGCTCGCTCACCGAGGCTCTCGACCCCGCCGAACTCACCGCCCGCCATATGCTCGCCACCTACACGCACCCGACATTTGGCACGGTGCAAGCAATCGGCACACCCTTCACGCTCGGCAATTTCCAGCCCGAATATCGCCATGCGCCAGCACTCGATGCCGATCGCCTGGACATCCTGGCAGAGCTGGGCTACAGCGCCAGGGATATCGCCATGCTCACCGCAGCGGGGGCGTTCGGACAGCAGAGCAAGCAATAGCCCATCCCGGCCGGCAACAAAAGAGAAACAGCGGTCAGCAGATAGGCAATCATGGCTATGAAGAACCACGCAAGTGCGTATATATCCTGGGAGAAGCAGGAGCAAGAACCGAATTAACCCGATCTGGCATCAGAGCACAAAGGCGGCAGCGCCCCAGCAGCAATGGCCGGCGCAGCCACCAGCATCTCCTCCAGCCAGGCAATGGTCGCTTCAAGCTGGCGCAGACGCGCCCGCACGACCACCCATTCAAAGCTGGCGCCCGCCAGTGTTGTGTGGCCAGCATCAGGTGCCAGCGCCTCAGCCTCAGCGGCAAAGCGGCATAGATACTGCTTGCAGGCGGCAATCTGAGCAGCAATAAGAGTGGTGATCACATCCGACCCAAAACGGCGCGCAAAGTATAGCTTCAGCAAGAACTGGAGACGCACCTCCCGTGGACGCTCAACTGGTGTCCGCACCCAATCCCAGAAAACATGCTGCCCCTGTGGCGTCAGATGGTACACTCGCCGGGGTGGTCGTGCCCCCTGCACCTCCACCTTGGCAGTAACATAGCCGAGCTGTTCCAGCTTCTTGAGATAGGCATAGAGCTGGCTCTGCTCCATACGGCAAACGCGCCCCAGATCCGTGTCAGGGGCAAACCGCTGATACAAATCATAGCCGTATCCTGGACCCTCGCTGAGCAGACCTAGCAGAGCATACTCCCCAGGCTCACTGATACGCATGGCTATGGCTTTCCCCCTTGCTGTTCCTGCTGCGCCAATCTACCCTATTTATCCACCTCTGGATCAAAAACATGCACGGCATCAGCAGGAATCTCCAGAGTCACCGCTACCCCAGGCGCAAGGCCCAGATCACGGTGCTCACGGCGCGTCACCGGCACCTCCAGCGTCAGCCCGGATGTCAGGCGCACCGTAACGGCCTGGAGCGTGCCGCGTGAGCGGTCGCTGGCCACCACACCCGGCGCCAGCAACGGCCCATCCGCCGGCAGACACGGCTCAGAAACCGCCCCATCAACAGGACAAAGGCGCACCTCATCGGCACGAATGCCGATATGGACACGCTGCCCCGGCGTCAGCCTGAGACCATGAGGCACCAGCGCACGCAGATGGAGATCGGCGACCCGTATGATCGCCACATATCCCGCGCGCGCCGCCTCCTCCAACCGCATCTCACCCGCCATACCCCCCCTCACCGCCGGTCCTAAGGCGGAATGCCCTGCATGTGGCAGCACAACCACCTCACCTGACCAGCAGGTACGCATACCTACCAACGCCGCTACCGCACGCGTGCACGGCGCACGGAAGACCGTATCACGCGGACCCACCTGCATCACGCGGCCATCTTGCAGCACCACAACCGTATCGGCCACCGCCCGCGCCTCCTGAGCATCATGAGTAACCAGCACAATCGGTACATCCGTCTGCCGGTGAAAATCCACCAGCTCCTCGCGCAACACCTCGCGCACCGCCGCGTCAAGCGCGCTGAATGGCTCATCCAGGAGTAACAGCCATGGATCGGCCGCCAGCGCCCGCGCCAGCGCCACACGCTGCTGCTGCCCACCGGAAAGCTGCGCCGGACGGCGGCCCTCCAGCCCATCCAGACGCATCAGGCTGACCAGCTCAGCAACACGACGGGCCATACGCCGCCCGCGCACCGGGAGCCCAAAAGCAATATTTTGGGCAACTGTCATATGGGGAAACAGAGCATAGCTCTGCGGGACATAGCCAATGCGACGTTGCTGAGGTGGCACCCAGATACCGGCAGCGCTATCATGCAGCACGACATCGCCCAGGGTAATCCGCCCTGCATCCAATGGGCAAAGCCCGGCCAGCGCCTGAAGCGTCAGACTTTTGCCAGCCCCCGATGGCCCGAACAGCACAGTTAATCCGGTCGGCACCGCAAAGGCAACATCCAATGTAAAGCCCGGTAGCCTTCGTCGGGCCATCACAGCCAGGCCGGCTCCACCGACCCCTCGCTCTTCCAGGGAAGGAAAAGACGGTAACGCACAGAAGTCACGGCTTCGGATATCTGCTGCACGATTCAAAACAGACATGCGACTCCTCACTAGATGCTCCGCGCCCCTTCCTCCTGAAAGGGGAACAGCAATGCCCGGTCCCGACGGTGCTGAACAACAACGATCAGCCCGACAACGACCACACTCACGCCCAGTGCCATCAGTGCCAGTGGCAATGCACCCGCCACTCCGCTTCCAGTAAGCTGCACATAGGTATACACCGGCAGCGTGTAAGGATGGTAAGCCATGACCACCGTTGCCCCGAACTCACCCAGAGCCCGCATCCAGGCGAGCAGCAACCCAGCAATGATTCCACCGCGCGCCAGCGGCAGGCTCACATGCCAGAATATACTCCAGCGCCCATGTCCCAGCGTTGCGGCAACCTGCTCAAGCCGGGGATCCACCGCCGCGAAGGCCGAGCGCGCCGCAATCACCACAAACGGCGCCGCCACAAACATCTGCGCCAGCACAATACCGGCCATTGTCCCATCTACCTCGAGACCAGCCGCAGCCAGCGGACCCCCGATGGGGCCATACGGCCCATAGAGCACCAGCAGCAAAATGCCACTGATAACCGGGGGAAAGACCAGCGGCAGGTAGACGGCGACGCTGATAACCCCCTTGCCCGGAAACGTTCCGCACGCCAGAACATAGCCCAGCGGCACCCCAAAGAGCCCCATAAGCACCGTGGCGATTGTCGCACTGAGCAGCGATGTCGTCAGCGCCTGGATCGCCTCAGGATCACCGAGCACTCCCAACACCTCGGGCCAGTGCAAGGCCAGGAAAAAATAAACCAGCGGCCCCATCAGATAGGCAAACAGACAGGCACCTAGCAGCCCCAGAATCGCCCCCCGGCCACCACGCCTGTGACGCAGCGTCGCACGACTGGCATCAGTGCCCCGATCAACCATCTCCATACGCGCTTTCAGCTTTGAATATATTGCCGCAAGGGCTGTGGCACCGCACTTGCCTCACCCACCACTTTGACCGCTGTTTGCAGGACCCCATTGGCGCTCAGCATCGCCTGCCCGCGTGACGAGAGCAAAAAGTTCACGAACGCAATCGCGCCATCCCTATTTTTGGCCGTGCTGGGAATCGTGATCGTATAGAGAATAGGCGCGCCTTTGATAACCTTGCCCGTCTTCGGATTGATCCATTGCACGGTCGCATACGTCGCTGCCAGCGATGGATCACCCAGATTGATCTGCGGGGGCAACGTGATATACGGCAGGTTTTGCTCCTTAACCTCATTGAGGTAGAAGATACCAGCATCAAGCTGGCCAGCGCCCAGCCGGGCCACTAACTCCTCCTCAGGAAAGATCTGGTCGGGATTCTCAGCGCCCCCCAGAATCCGCTGCTCCAGCCCCGGCTGATGATAATAGCGCTCGGCCAGTTGAAAGAGAAACAATGTATTGTAGCCCTTCGGATCGAGCAGCGGATCGGTGCGGCCCAGACGCACACCTGGTTCCTCCAGCACCTGATACCATGGCTTCGTGCCGCTGGCCGCTTCCTGAAAATCTGCTGCGAAGCGACTATGGGGATTATAGCCAATAACCAGCTCAGTACGCGCCAGTGTAAGATACCAGGAGACATAGTTACCATTGGCCGCGCCCATCAACAGCCGGTTCACATTGGGATCCGCGCTAATAAACACGTCCGGCGCACGCAGCCGGTCCTGAATCTCATGCGCCAGAGCGACAGAACCCCCGGCCTCACCCACAAAACGATAACCGGTCGCTTTGTCGAACGCCGGCCCAACCTCATGCTCCATAATGTTTACAAGCGAACCAGCGTAAAGGACCGAAACAGCACCCTTGTTTGCCGGCGCAGCCCCGCCAGTTCCACAGGCACTGAGCGTGGAGAGCACCACCAGCAAGGCAACACCGAATACCGCGGGCAGCCGTCGACACCTCAGCTCCAGGCAACAGCTCATGCATAAACCTCCATATACTCTATCACTGAGTATTCATGCAATGAGTATACCTGGAAAAATAAAAGCCAGTCAAGGGGAAGATACAGGAGACATAGACTTTTTTATGCCGCGGACGCGGCTGACCCCACCGCTCTGCCTCAGCCTCATCCCCTCTCGCGCGGCCCTCGTCCCTTCAGGGGAGGGGAAGACGTTGTCGGCCGCGTCAGGTTCCCAGCAACGCCAGGGGCCCCCGCTCCAGCTTCGCTGGAGCGGGGGCCCGAGGAGCGGCATCACGAATTGCCGATCCAGCTATCCCCAACGGGTGAGCCCAGACCACTGGCCAGGTCATAGCCAATGCCCGCCGTGCAGCAGGGCGAACCATCCGACCCGGAGGTAATATCATGGTAGTCTGTGCTGTAATTTGCTGAGCTCGCATCGCTCTGATAGGCAAAGCGGGTGGTGAGATTGTTGGTTACCAGCGTCGTGCCTTTGGCCTGGTCAGCCAAAGCAATGACGCCAGCCACACTGGGTGCACCCACACTGGTGCCACCAATGACAAACCAGCCTGCCTGACCTTGATACTTGGTGCTATCGTAAACAGCCACGCCGGTATTCGGATCAGCATCCCAGGCAACATCCGGCGTGCCGCGCATACCACCACAATTGTTCACGTTGACCGTGGTGCCACAGTAGCCAGCCTGATAGCCAGGCTCAGCTTCATAGGCGCTGGCCCCACCGCCGCCACTGCTCCATACCGTCTCGCCCCCATAGGTGCAGCCGCTGCTGACACAGCCACCACCACCGGTCGTGCCGTTGATCTGGAGCGTCGTGCCGCCAATGGAGAGCACATAGGGCGAGCTCGAAGGATACTCGGCAGGCGTACCGCTATCGCCAGCAGAGACAGTAATAGCAACCGGCTTGTTGAAGTGGCTGTCGTAGCTCGTCTCACCGCTAAACTCCGAGCTGCCCCAGCTATTCGAGACGACCTGAGCATGCGCCGTAGCATAATCTTCGGCGGCGAGCAGGTTCGTAAAGCTGTTGCTGTTAGCCTCTACCAGCAAGATATGCGCTTGTGGCGCAATGGCATGGGCCCATTCGATATCCAGGCTGATCTCCAGCGCCCAGCCACTATTGGTGCGTGGGTACTTAGTGCCGCCGGTCTGATTGACCTTCTGGAAGCAGTTACAACCGCCGGCGATCGTTGGCAGGCCAAACTGCTGCGAAAATGTGTCGAAGTCGCTGGCAGCAGTCGGATCATCGTAGGCATCCACGATAGCAATGGTGACACCAGAGCCATTGTACGTGCCGCTCAGGCTATAAGCGCCATTGATCTGCTGGGGACTGTAGCCGCTCTGATAGCTCGCCGTTGCGAAAGGGCGCGCCAGCCTGTAGGTAGGATGGGCATAGCCACCCACACTGGCTATGCCAGGAGTCACGCCAACCACCTGCGCGAAGAGGACTGCGAGGATTATTGCCAGGGTACTCGCCAGAGCCAGGAGACGTGGTCGCTGCATCGTGATGGTTCCTCCTTGCGTGCACAAACCATGAGGGACTCATGCCGGGGTAGCAGAAGCGCCACAGTGCGCCCTTGCCTTACTTCAAGTGTACCTGGCAGGCATGCTGATGTCAAGACGTTACCGGCCCCCTGCACATCGGCATCTCAAGGCCACCGCTACCTATCCTGGGGATACGGGCATCTCGCCCGCGCCTGGCAGGAAGCATCGTTACCGTGACAGATTAATGCATCGACAGATCCCTACGCGCCAGGAAACAGATGACGCTAATTCTTGCTCACCATAGAGACTTCCGTTAATGGGGCAGAAGAAGCATCCTGTTGCGGCGCGGATGTGGCAACACGACGCCGACGGAAGCGCAAGAGATTGAAAAGCCAGCGGAACAGGCTCAGACGCGGAGCCACCTGCATCGCAGCGCCAGTGGCTCCCGATGGATCTGGCAACGGCCCCGCCGCCGGCGCCCCATTCGTGGTTGCTTCAATAGCCTCCTGAATCATCTCCGCAGCGACAGCCGCCAGGCGCGGGTTGGTGGCAAGCTGCTTCACCAGCACAGCGGGAATCGGCAACGTATCACGCTCCCAGATCGGCAGATCATCTTCGCTCGGCAGATGTGCAGCAGCTTGCTCCTGGCCCTGCGCTCCGGCAGCCTGATTATCAGCCAGGATAGCTGCTGCCACCACAGCAGCGCTCTCTTCCGGCAAGGATGCCGCAGGCATCTCCCCGGCCTCCTGGGCTGGCGACACCTCAAAGGATGCCGGTCCTGGCAGCGCCGACACCGCTGCCAGATCGGCAGATCGATCAGCACGAGCAACCTGCCTATCATCAGCAAGAGAGCTGCCAGTGTCCGCAATCGGCGCTGCGATAGCCGGCTCTTTACCCACACCGGCCGGCGGGGGAATATCAACGCCAAGACGGCCAAGCTCGGTCCAGGCCATCCGCCGCACACTATCATGCGGGTCCTCGGCCCAGACCTGACGGAGCAGCTCAAGCGCCTGGGGCCCACCGATACAGCCGGCAATACGCACCATCCGCAGACGCATATAGAAGCGCTCCTCGCCTGCCAGCGCCTCGCGCAGCGGATCCAGCGTCGCATCGCCCAGCTCGATGAGATCGCGCTCCCGCTCATCACGGACAGCGATGGGTGTAGTCGGGATCAGCATTTGCGCCAGCATCAGGCGTGCCAGCCGCTCACGCACAGCCAGCGGTCGCTCGCGCAAAGGGATAGCCTGATGAGCTGTGGTGCCGGAAGGCCGACTTAATAGGGGCCGCCGCTGGACGGCCCGGGGTGGATGCGCCTGCTCAGCCGGGATAAGCTGCGCGTCAGGTGCGCCGTCAAGCTGCTGATCGTCCATAACACCTCTCCCCTATGTCTCGCTCTTTTCATCCTCGTCCAATCGCAAGGCCAGGTACCTGGAAACGGTGCAATCTCTTTATTTACCTCAACGGGTGAGCCCTCGTCTGGTATCAGGCAAATTGTTTGAATGCCAGGAGTCATAGCACAGAAGGGGGTAAACCCTTCCCCTCCCCTCCTTCCCTGGAGGGGAAACAAGCGCAGCGAGAAAGAAGAGGGGACCGCGCCACCTGCCTGTTCATGCCCAGCGCATGAACAGGGCCAGGGAGAAAGATCTGCGAGCTACTTCCTTGTCCCTGATGCCTTTCGTGGTTCCATTCCGCCCAAGGGCAGACCGATCAACCCTCCGCCTCATAGACGTCTTCGCCACGGTGCAGGCGCATGGCCGTACGGGCCGTCTGGAGCATCGCCCGTGCGGTGGGCGCATGAGCCGCCAGGTAGCGCGCAACCCCAACCAGAACCAGGCGCGCTGCCTCCGGACGCCGTGCGCGTAACCGATGATACTGCCGGAAGCCCGCCTCGACCATCTGGAAGCTGTGGAACTCGCTATCCTCACGCAGCAGCAGATGGCCGAGCGTCGCACGCAGTGCGGCAGCGGCATCGCTCCGCTCTGCGAGCGAGCTCTCATCTTTGCCGGCACCGTCCACAGTCAGATAGCGATAGACAATGGCCGCTGCCGGCTGCACCTGCTGCTCGCGGTCGAACAGATCAACCAGCTCCCGGAGCAGCGTGGGGCCATCGCCCGACAGTCGGGCCAGCGCTGCGGCATCAGGCAGACGCGCAGCTGGCATATTCAGGAACCGATCCAGGTAGAGCGCCATAGCGCCATGGAAGATGCCCCGTGCCAGCTCCCTTGAGGGCGCACGGCGCATGCTCTGGTCCAGCGCATTGCTATAGCTCAGCGTATGCAGCACCGTGATCCAGTCGCTATACTCATTGCTGGTATGGAAATGAGCCACGCGCAGCGCCGCCGCGTAGGCGAGCGTCTGGGTCAGATCGGTCAGCGTCGCGCCCGCGCGCAATGCCTCCTCCAGGGCTGCGCAGCTCGCCGCCGGATCGTCGCCCAGCAGCACCGGGACGAGCGCCTCAAAGCCATCCCAGTGCGGGTTGCCGGCAACCGCCAGGTGCTGCTCGGCAACAAGATCGGGCAGGCGCGCGAAGATGGGCTCTAGCAGAGCGACCAAGTCCACCGGATGGCGCCAGGCGTTCTGCTCCTCGCTGCGCTGGCCACGGCAGATGCCACCAACGAGGCTGGGCAGAATAGCAGCGGCCTCCTGCCAGCCAACAAAGTCCAGCAACTCAAAGGCTTTGTTGATGAAGTCCACACTATGCCCGCCAGACAAGAAATAGTGGTCCGTAGCGGCAGCAAGCAGCATATCGGCCACAACTGCCGATGGTACACCTGCCGCGATGGCTGTGCACAGCACCCGCTCGGCACCCTCGCTATCGCGCACCTCCACGAAGCGCCGAAACCACAGCTTGAGCCGCTCCACCGGCACAGTGACAGTCGGCAGCGGGTCACGGTCGAAGCGCGGCGGCTGATTCGCACAGTCGCGGGCCACGTTCACCAGACCATGGTACAGCGCCAGCGGCTGATCCTCAGCGCGCAGCTCCGGCAGGATATTGGCCATTGCCGTAAGAATCGTCAGGCCAGGTCCCCAGCCGGCGCGGCGGTAGCGCGCACCGAAGCGGCTGCCGATCGCCACGATCGCCGCGGGCGACTCGCCGGCAGCCAGCAGCGCCAGCACCGCTTTGATGATGATCAGCGCGAGCTCTTGCTCCAGCCCATCCTGCAGGCGCGCTTTCCAGTGCGCGCGCCGGTCATCGGCACCGGCGCTCAGGTTGATGTAGATGTCATCGCCGACAACACGGACGGGGTAAACACGCACATCGTCAGCAAAAGGATCGAAAGTGCCGCCCGTCTGGAGATCGAAGCGGGCATGATGCCAGTGGCAGGTGAGCATGCCACACTGGACGCTCCCACGGCTGAGGGGAAAGCCCATGTGCGGACAGCGGTTGTCTACCGCATAAACCTGGTTCTCATGATAGAACAGGGCAATGCCATGACGCCCGCCATGCACAACCAGTGGACCGGCGCGCTGGAGTTCAGCCAGCGAAGCGACGCGAGTGTAGCCAGTGGCGTCCCCAATAGATGGGGTAGTGGCATTGGCACGAGTAGCATCCATACAGATTAGCTCCTTTCGCTACCTTCTCTCCGAGAACGATTCCCGGCTCCTGGCCTTCCTCATGCTCTCAGTATACCCATAGTCGCTCCGGGTAACCAATGCGCAAAAGGACAGAATCTTGGCGAGCCAGCGCTGCCCTTTCGGACAGGGAGCTTGCTCCCTTCTTGCCCATCCCGGCACTGCTGGGTGATCACAATGGCACTCGTCGGGGGGGGAGCGCGCAGGCAGCTCGCTCACGCGCCCCCCGGCTGTGTGCGCTGATGCTTTAGGGCGCAGAGACCGCAGCCGTGTAGATGTCCAGCCCATGCAAGGCTCCGTCCGGGTTATTCCCCGTGCTGTCGGAGTTGTCAGCCCATGCTGGATGGGCAACGCCACCGTAGAACGCCAACCCCGTATAGTCGCCGTAGTCTATCGCGTTCCCGGAGTCGTGCGCGTTCGACGTGCCGGCGCTGATCTTGATGTTCGGGGTAAACGTCTGCCCGCCGTCGGTGCTGAACGCACCCCAGAACTCGGCGTCGTCGTTCGGGATGCCGTCGGTATCACCGGGTCCGCCCATGCCAAGATCCTGCCGGCAATCGTACCAGACCACCGCCAGGTTCCCGGTAGTCGGATCAAGCGCGATCTTGGGCAAGAACTGGCTATTGGCTGTCTGATCATCGTTCACACGCACCGGGGCACTCCACGTGGTCCCGTCGTCATCCGAGTAGCGGACATAGATGTCCATGTTATTGCTCTCATTCGGATGCTCAAGGGTGTACACCAGATACACCCGCCCATTATGGGGGCCACCCGTGCGGTCCCAGGCAAGACCAGGCTCCGCATCAACCGAGCGATCGGGCTGCGCCGGGATATAGTCAAACCCGCCGACATGCGTATCGGTTACGTACACCCGCTGGCCGAAGCCAGCCGGCCCCAGCCCGTCAGGATCCACGTTCACAAAGAGTTTGCCACCTCCCTGCCCGCTCTCAGTAAGGGTACAGACCTGCATAACCTGACCTGCCGGGCCGATCGCGACATCGCCATAGGTGCAGTTGTTGGTGCCGGGGACGACCTCAGGGGCGATAAAGCTGCCAACCTGGCCAGGTCCTGTTACCGGCGCTCCCGTAGCCACAATCGGCCCGCCCCCATTGAATACGACCCAGACCTCGCCCTCAGCGGCAGTGATCGTCGGCTGGTCGACGAACCGGAACAGGCCACGTCGCTCCCCTCCTGGCGACAGGCTCTGCTTCGGTGGCCTGGCAATGTTCGCGATGAGATGGAAATGGAGGCCACCATCGGTGCTCAGGGCAATGGGCACTTCATCCTCAATATTGTAGAGATAGGTCAGGAAAAGGTTGCCGTAGTTGTCGAATGACAGGCTGGGATCGCAACAGGCGTCGCCCAGATTGTCGTTGTCACCGATCAGTTGCGTCGTCCAGGTCAGACCGCCGTCAAAGCTCACGCCTTCCAACATCCCGGCTGCCGGATGATCCACATTGGTGACGATGACGATGTTGTTCGGGTTGGTCGGGTTGACGGCCACCGCTTCCTCGGACTCATTGCCTGACCGCTGGCTGACATCAACGTTCGTCGGCGTCGGGTCGAGCCGCGCACGGCTGCCGGCCCGAAGAGCGCTAGCCGGAGCAGCCACAAGCCCAGTGATGATGAGAGCCGATAGGAAAGCAGCGGCGAACAGGTTTCGGTGCATGTCCTCCTCCTCAATGCATGCTATGGGGCAAATCCCCTTATTTCCACCGGAAGCCAGGAGCACTACGCAGATGCCCGCCAGCGCAGACCGGCACCGCAAAACTTCCCTGGCGTGCCCCGCTATCCCCATACTTCCCGTGCTACCTGCGCCACCAGCTCCAGTTTGCGGCGCTGATCGTCGGGAGAGATACGGTTACCCTCCATAGTGGAGGCGAAGCCACACTGCGGGCTCAGCGCCAGCCGTTCGAGCGGGATGATCCGGGCTGCCTCGGCGATGCGGCGACGCAACTCATCGGCAGACTCCAGCTGCGGCTTCTTGGTGGTTACCAGGCCCAGAACGACAAAGCGATCCTCCGGCACATGGCGGAGCGGCTCGAAGCTACCCGAGCGCTCATCGTCATACTCCAGAAGGAAACGCTGGAATAGCGTCCGGCTGAAGATACGGGCAATGGGCCCATAGTCACCGCGCGCATAGAACTTGCTCTGGTTGTTGCCACGACAGATATGCAGTCCAAACGTGATGCCTGGATGGCCGCTGATGATCGCATTGTCCATTTCAATGCAGGTGTCGATCAGCTTATCCGGATCGCTGCCGCGCTGGCGATAGCCCTCGCGCAGACCGGGATCGAGCAGCGCCGCATACTGCGGCGCATCAATCTGGATATAGGTGCAACCCAGGCGAATCAGCTCGTCCACCTCACGGCGCGTAAAGTCAACGATATCGGCCAGATACGCATCCCGCGACGCATACGCCGATCGCGACTTCTCCGGATCATAGTAAGCAGCCGCCTGCTGCGCGCTGATCAGCGTCACTTTGCCCGGACGCGTTTTGCGCGCTCGCAGATAGACCCACTCCTCGGCACACATGCTGCGCCGCCATCGCAACCGCTCCACCACAACAGGTCGCTTGAAGATAAGCTGCTCGCCCTGCTCATCAACAAAGGGGATCGCCCAGCCGCCGTACTTATCAAACCCTTCCAGCGCCTCGACCAGATGCCCAAAGAACGCGTAGCGCCGCTGCTCGCCATCGGTGATCACGTCAATGCCGGCAGCTTCTTGCAGCGCAATTGCCTCATCCACTGCCCGATCTTCGATAGTCTTAAATTCAGCCGCGCTGAGCCGTCCCTCCTCGAACTGCTGGCGTGCCGCCACCAGATAAGAAGGCCTGAGCAGGCTTCCGATTACCTCGCTCCGATAGGTCATCAGTATCCTCCTTTGCAAACAGGCTCGAACCACAAAGGGCATAACAGCCGCCCACCAGAACGTCCTCTCAACCAAGGTAGCACAGCCGCACATGTCCAGACAAACGACCGTGGACTATCTGCGCAAGCTGCCGCCGACAACCCATGCAATATCTCGATCTGCTCCATGGTCATTCAGTATACAGCAAAAACCGGCCTGCTCGATTCCAACCGTGGGGTGTTGACAAAAACACCGAGAGCATGTATACTTTATAGAGAACAACAGTGCACTACAAAGCACACGCCGCGTGCCATCCCCTCCGGGGATGGATTCACGCCCTGCCCCTCATGAAAGGAGCCCTGCCCTATGCCCGATCCCACCCTGTCTCCCCCCGTCGCCATGCAGGACCCCACTCCCACCGCCGCTCTTCACCCCCTGGCCCTGTTCCAGCAGCTCCTCGCTGGCTCCGCCCGCCGCCTCACCGCCCTCACCAATGCCTGCGCCCAAGACCCCCTCTCCCCACCCCAGGTCGAACTGGCCCTCATTCGCCTGACCCACGAAGCCATGCGCGCCCTCCTCGCCCAGACTCAGCTCCAAGAACAGGCCGCCAGAGTGCCATTAACGAATGGCTTGCAAACGGCTATCGCTGAGCTCACTGCCCACACGCAGCGCATTCTGGCCCAGATCCAGATGCTGGAGGGCCAGCGGCAGATCGAGCAGCTAACTGTGCCGCAGCGACAGGTGGCCCAGGCGCGGGCAACGGCAGCGCAGACGCGCCTGTTACAGACCCTTGGACAGCTGGAAGCGCGGCGCGCCCGGCAGGCGGCACGAGAGAAGCTCGGCATGGTCGAAGGCCCCCCTGCTGACCACTGGGCAGCCAGCACACCCGGCCCGGCAGGAGAACACCTGCTGGCAGCGACGAACGGCCACGATGCCCCACCACCCAGGAACACTACCCCGCCAGAGCACGAGCATCTGCTCAGCGTAGCGGACACACTGGCAAGGCTGGGAGTACGATCGCGGCTCGACTTCCTGTTCGACACCACGGCAGTGGCTGGGAACGAGACACGCACAATCCTGGACTTGCCCGGAACGCGAACAAAGTCGCCCGAGCCCGGGACCTCTGACAAGCAGAGCAAGAAAAGGCAGCAGAAAAAGTCCCGTCGTCGGCGCTAGCGCTCATCTGTGCGAAGGCACCTGTGCGTTGCTCAATAGCGGCATATAGCAAACTGGGAGCCTGGTGATGGATACACTCAACCCTCGCCCATCAACCGGACAGACGCGCGCTCATGATCAAAACGTACCGCTCCAGTCAGCGCTGGCGCAGTTCATGGGTGCCAAAGTAGCCCCTGTTCCTTCGCCCATGCAAAGGGATATAATATCGCCAGCAGCTTGAGCGTCACCAGAATAACAGCCACAATCCCTGACATAGGCTTGCACAGGCAGCAGAGAGGCAGACCCGCTAGTCCGGCTGCCCAGGCAGCGATCATTGACCAGCATCTTGCATAGACCGGCATCTTGTATAGAAAGGAGGAAGCAGCGCAAACCCGCTCAAAAGCGCTGCTGCCAGATTATGACTGACCCCTCACCAGCAGACGTCCTCATCATCGGCGCCGGCCACAATGGCCTGGTTGCCGCCGGCTACCTGGCACGCGCCGGCCTGCGCGTAACCGTCATCGAGCAGCGCGATCGCGTTGGCGGGGCCTGTACCCTGGAGGAGCCCTGGCCAGGCTATACGATGTCACCGTGCGCTTACGTACTCAGCCTCTTGCCACCCCGGATCATCCGCGACCTGGAGCTGCACCGCTATGGCTTTGATGCCTATATCAAGAACCCTCAGACGTTTGTCCCTTTCCCTGACGGCGAGCACCTCTTTCTGTGGGTGGAGACCGCACGGGTGCAGGAAGAGATCCGCCGCTTTTCACCACGCGATGCCGCTGCCTACCCACGCTTCGAGCGATTCTGGCAACGGGCGACTGCGATCCTGGGACCGACACTGCTCCAGCCACCACCATCGCTGGCCGATCTGGCTGCGCGCTTCCGTGGCGAGGACGAGGACATTTTCCGTCTCCTAATGTTCGGCAGCCTCAGCGATGTGCTCCACCAGTTCTTTGAATCAGCGCACGTGCGCGGCGCCTTTGCCGGCTCTGGCGTCATCGGCTCCATGCTCGGCCCCATGACCCCGGGCAGTGCCTATGTGATGTGGCACCACATGATGGGCGAGGTGAACGGCACGAAAGGTGTCTGGGGCTACGTACGTGGTGGCATGGGGCGCGTCAGCTCTGCACTGGCGGCATCAGCAGAGGCGGCGGGTGCGACGATCCGCCTGAACAGCCCGGTCGTACGCATCCTCACCGATGGCACACGTGCCGAAGGCGTGCGCCTGCGCAGCGGCGAGGAGCTACGCGCCCGCGCGGTGCTCTCCAACCTGGACCCGAAGACGACTCTGCTGCACCTGGTGCCGGAGGGCGATCTGGATGCCGGCTTCCGCGAGCGGCTGAGCCACTTTAAGACCAGGAGCGCCGTCTACAAGGTCAACTGTGCGCTACGCGAGCTGCCACGCTTTACCTGCCTGGACCCTCATGATGGCGTAGGACCGGAGCACTGTGGCACGATCGACCTGAGCCCATCCATTGAGTATGTCGAGCGTGCCTACGATGACGCCAAATACGGTCGCCCCTCGCAGCATCCCTATGTCGCGGCATACATCCAATCCGCAACCGACCCCTCGGTAGCACCGGCAGGACGGCACACCATCTCGATGTTCTGCCAGTATGCGCCATACCACCTGGCCAGCGGCACGTGGGACGATGCCCTGCGTGCAGAGGTAGCCGACCGGGCAATCGCAGCCATAGCGCAGTACGCGCCGAACTTCCCGGACGCCATCCTGCACCGCCAGATCCTCAGCCCCGTGGACATGGAGGCGCGCTACGGCCTGCCCGATGGCCACATCTTCCATGGCGAGATCACGCCCGACCAGCTCTTCTCTTGGCGTCCCATCCCCGAATGCGCGCACTACCGCACGCCACTGGCAGGGCTGTACCTCTGTGGCTCCGGCACCCACCCCGGCGGTGGCGTGATGGGCGCGCCAGGCCACAATGCTGCGCAGGCGCTGCTGGCAGACTGGAGAAAATGAGCCAGCGACAGAACGGCACGCTGATCGCCAGGCTGAGAACGTTGTACATGGCTCAAAAGAGCAAACTGTGCCGGGATAGCCTGACCAGGTGCACGGGGCTGTCCCGCCCGTACAGCCCATCTGGGGGATCCTCCTTGACAACAGCAGTCATGCTCATTTACACTAACCCTGACGGCTGGCTCCTGTCAACCAGCAAAGCAACCAGCATGCGATAGCATGTGGCCAGTCGCCATCGGGAAGCGAGCCACCATGGTAGTGAGCGACACCGGCAAACGCAGCGCCCATTATCCATGGCGGACTACGTGCATCAGGAGGGGATAGTATCATGGCTACACACCGGCGCGAGTTTCTTTTAGGCAGCGGCCTGGCGCTGGGCGCATTGACCGCCGGTACGCTCACCCATGCGCCCGCTGCCCTGGCCAGCAGCGAGGCCCATGCCGGCTCTGAGCCGGCCACCACAACGACGCTCAAGAGCGCGGGTTTCGGCTGGGAGATCACCAACGTCAACAATAACGGTGCCGATGTCTATTTCCAGGTACAGCGCAGCATGACGCTCCGCAGTCTGGAAGTCGACGTCGCCTTCATGATCCTTTCATTGCCCGCTGCTCCGGGGATGGCCGAAGTATTATGCACCGCCGCAGTATCACGCGGCGGGCCACCAACGTTTGCGCCCGGACCTCAGGCATACATCGTGTTGCAGAACAGCCCGGATTTTGGCGCGGTGCAGGTCTATAACCCGAATAACCTCAATATTGGCTATAACGGCAATCTCGGGCAGGATGAACTGATGGCGCTCATTCTTAAAACATGGGTGCCATCCGATGGCACCGCTTCCGCCACCTCCCGCCACATTGGCCCCCTGTACTTCCCCGGTTTTCCCCTGAATGCCGGCGATTACCTCGTCTTCCATATGGACCATGCCGGTGTGCCGGGCGATGTGGAGATGCAGGTCGTTCTGGGCTATTTTTAAGGCGCACTTCCCCTTTCCGGGTCCGGAAAGGGGAAGTGTGGATGGGACTCGCTAGTCACAATTCTGGAAGAGTGCGGCCAATCCCTGACCGCCGCCAATGCACATGGTGACGAGCGCCCACTCCGCCTGACGACGCTTCAACTCGTACAGCGCCTTCACCGTCAGGATAGCGCCGGTGGCGCCGATGGGGTGACCCAGGGCAATGGCACCGCCATTCGGATTCACCCGCTCCGGATCCAGCTCGGTCTCACGGATGACCGGAATAGCCTGTGCAGCGAACGCTTCGTTGAGCTCGATCACATCCAGATCATCGGGTGTCATGCGCATCGCTGCGAGCACACTGCGAATGGCGCCGATCGGACCGATGCCCATGATCTCTGGTTCAACACCGGCTACCGCTGCCGCTGCCAGCCGCAGCAACGGGCGCCGCCCCTCAGCGCGGGCCTGCTCCTCTGTCATCAGCACAACCGCTGCCCCCGCATCGTTGATGCCTGACGCATTGCCCGCCGTCACCGTACCACCTTTGCGAAAGACTGGTGGCAGCGCCGCCAGCTTCTCTAACGACGTTTCACGGGGATGCTCGTCTACCGTAACCTCAATCTCCTGCTTGCCATCACGCACCTTCACCGGAACGATCTGCTCCCTGAAGTATCCGGCGCGAATGGCCGCCGCTGCGCGCTGCTGGCTTGTCAGGGCAAAGCGATCCTGATCCTCGCGCGAGACATGATAGCGGTCAACAACCCGCTCGGCCGTCTCACCCATGAGCACCCCCGTTATGGGATCGGTGAGCAATGAGAAGGTGCCATCGATCAGGGTGCGGTCGCCTAGCTTATAGCCGCCGCTGCGCGCCTCATAATCCAGGAACGGCTGCATGGTCATGTTCTCGTCGCCACCGGCAACGACGACGCGAGCTGCCCCGGTCAAGATCTGCTGGGCACCCGTCCAGATCGCTTGCAACCCGCTGCCACAAAGACGATTCACATTCATGGCCGTACTCGATACGGGGAGCCCGGCAGCCAGTGCACAGCGGCGTGCATTGTATGCGTCACCGCCAACTTCGCCGACCTGGCCCATGATCACCTCATCCACCATATCCGGGGTGACGCCCGCACGCTCCATCGCCGCGCGAATGGCCGCAGCTCCCAGCTCATGCGCCGGCGTATTCTTAAAGGCCCCGGCGTACTTGCCAATGGCCGTACGGGCCGCACCCACAATAACAATCGTTTGCGAGGGGTCACTCAGATTGGCGCGCCATGCCGGCCGCTCGCGCCGCGCCGTGTTGTTTGCCATGGTCTACCTCCTCAACGCTGATGCTCATGCACAAAAAGGGGAAGTTCGCAAAGGGGCCTCCAGACCCTTTGCACTCCCCCCTGCCCGACACGATTGGATACCAGTGCTTTCACAGTATGACCTGAGGACCAAGGATATGTCAAGCGCCGCATCCCGGCTCCCCCTCTGATCGAGGCCAGGCCGCTCGCCGTGTCCGGCTCCAGCCAGCATCGGTGAATCGGGCACACTTGATATATACTCCGATCTTGCGCTACCCTTCTGTGCAGGAAGCGCAATAGCCAGGAGAGAGGCACCATGGAAATTGAGCCACAAGACCCGCTAGAAACAACCGATGGCCTGCTAGAGGAGCCTCCCCTATCCGCACGGCCACCGCTCAGCCGGCGCAGCCGCCTTCTGCGCCTGGCAGGTGTAGGGATCATCGTACTGGCCGGGCTCACTGTGCTGATCGGCTCGCAAGCAAGCCTGCGCGCGGCGCTACCGGGCATAAGCATGCTGCGCTCCCTGATAGGAATACATGCGCCTCGGCCACTGACCGTGCGCTCCAACGTCTCGTGGGTCAGCCTGGTCGTCGATGGGCATCCAGCCTCCGGCGGACTAGCCACGCCGCTCGCGCTAACACCTGGCCGGCATCAGGTAGAACTTGACGCACCACCATTCCGGCCCGTTCACTGCGCGGTGACCATGCAGAGCGATGGCCATGTCATCTATGTATGTGATAGCGCCCTGGCGCGCTGCATCACCTGGTGCGATACCCTTGATGTTGGCTACACCCTGGCGAATCTGCCACCAGCGCAACAGCACCAGGCGATCAGCGCCATTGCGATGGCGCTCCAGCAGATCCGGGTGATGGCCATCGTCTCACCCGGCGAACTCTATCTGCCCGGTAAGGTGGCGCATATGCCGCTCATCGCCACGCTGGTCTTCAGGCTGCCTGTGCCCTCACCTGCGCGTCTGGCGCGTGGCCCGCTTTCGCTCAACGACTGCCTGATCCTCTGTCCGGAGGACTTCGCCTTCCCCGGTCCAGGTATATCGGCCGGCGCACACTATTGGGAGATACAGGCACCCCTGTTGCCCCTCTGGCAGTTTACGCAACGCGGCACAGGTGTCCCTGTTGCCAGCAACGTGCCTGCCTGGCCTAATGAGCTCCAACAACTGGCCGAACTTGAAGCAGCCAGATCGCCGCGCCGCCCGGTAAACTGGCCTACTATCGGGCTGCAAATGCTTGAGGTCAATGGACAATGGGAAGTCGGGCCGCCGCCGATCAATATCGCCATGTCCGACGACCGCCTGGGAAACATGCTGGTCAATGCGCTGTGCAGCAATCTGGCCATCAATGCCGGCATCATCCCTCCGATCAGCACGGTGACCAATCATGGGCTGATCACCGCTACCAGCGCCAGCGCGGTGCCAGCCGCAAACCCTGGTGATGGCTGCTTTATCAGCGTATCGCTTGCCGTCACGCCGCCGCAGCCCACCGCCCCGGTTATGCCAGTCCAGGATGCAGCCTATCTCTATCGCTGGGGACTCATTTTCCCGTTGAATACTCTGGCACGTGACCTGTCGCCAACATTGCCACATCCCGATACAGCGGCAGTGACCCTGGCACAACAGTTGCGCAATATACCCGCCGGAGCGTTTACCCTGTTCGCTCCGCTGCCCCAGATGCCGCCGCTGTTCCTGGCACACCGGCTCTAAGCCCGACGTTGCTCCCGCTTCGGACAGGGAGCATCTGCTCAACGAGCCTTTTTGCCGACACTGATATCAGCAAAGGGGCAAGCAATGGACAGATCAGAAGAGCCTCGGCCTGACACAGTCCCCCTCCTGGGCGCGATCTGCGCGGCCATCGGTGTCGCCTTCTGGCTTACCGAACCCCGGTCCGTTCCCGCATCAGGCAAAGCCAGCAGCAGGTCTTGGCCATAGGCACAGCCGTTACCGGCGGAGCGTAAACGGTGTGCCGTCGATTATAACAGTGATACCGGCACCGGAGCGCAGCGCATCCAGGGCTGCATGCAGAGCACGATTCTCCTCCTGGAGCGCCTCCAGGTAGCGCTGCACCTCCTGGACAGCTGCCAGAAGCCGGGCAAAGCCGTCCCCCTGCTGATGATCTTGCCCAACTCTTTGCTTGTCTTGCGGTATATCTGGCGAGAGCCAATCAACACTCGTGATCATCCCCTCAATACCCCCCGCATCACCTGAAACTACCCACATTTACGATGTGAGACGGCTGAACTCTTCCGCAGTAACACCTTCTGCCAGGGAGGATTGCCTACAGGCAAAAGGGTTGACAATAAATCCTCTGGCTTCTACAATGGACCTAGATGATATGCACATGGCTCTCATCGCTGAGGGCAAGCAGGGAGGAGAGGGGGTCCGATGATGCCACCACGGTCGCAACCACACGCTTCCAGGCCCAGGACAGGATATAACGATCACACGCCTGGTGTTATCCCGCTGGCTGTCAAGGGACTCCAGATTTCCTGGCTTGCCGCCGCCGCAATCTATGTGCTCTTTGGCGTAGTGCCTATACTGGGCGAACTGCTCAGCATCCAGGTGTATTCGGGTCTGGGAGAATGGGCTCCCGCCTTTATCCTGCTGATCGAAGTGGTCTCGGCCATCGTCGCGCTCATCGTTGCGCTGGGCATCGCGCGGCATAGCAACTGGGTCTGGCGAGCGAATATCGCTGCATCCATTAGTATCGCTGTCGCTGCCCTGGCCCTGCCATTCCTGAGCCTCAGCGCCGATAATATGTGGTCCTTCTTCGCCTTCGTGCTCACCTGGATGGTCTCCGGTTGTATCTGGCTCTTCTCATTTCGCTACCCTCAGACACGCCGCTATCTTACCACCAGCCGGCAGCCGGCACAAACGCGCTGGCTACGGCGGATTATCGAACAACGGTAGCCAGCACCTGGCCCGGACTGTGCAATCATCCTGCATGCCTGCCGTCGGTCATTGACACGACCGGCAGATTTATGACATACTTACGATACAGACAGGCTAAAGCACTGCCTGTGCGGAGGCCAATCAGGGCTCCTGGAGTAACCAGGAGACGCTCCTGGCGTGAGGAGAGCGATCGCACCTGGCTCGGAATAAACGCCGAGCCAGGAATGTGTGCCATGCACCTGTCTGTTGCACCTGCGCAGATCTCCCTGAGAGAATGCACATGCTCAATCAGCGAGGCGGTACATGCAAGACAGAACCGATCTGGCAACAGCCCAGCAAGATTACGACCTTGGCTACGCCACCATTATGCACCTTGTCTTGGCGGCCAGACGCCAGGGGTGGCAACCGACCGATCGGCAACTGGTCAGGGAGATTATGCAACGAGAGCGGGCGGCGGAAGTTCGGCAACGCAGCTCGTTGCCCATTCTTGACCCGCAGTCACGCTCTGCAGCATGGTATCGTGGCCAGGCCGATGCCCTACGGGCACTTCTACGGCAGCGCCGCGAATCTTACTAACTGTTCGATACAAGGGGCTCAGTCCCATTGGAGGTACATAACACATGGCAGAACTTTCCGAAGCACAGCAGACACAAACCGGTCTGGTGACCCTGACACCGGCAGCCCTGGAGAAGATCCGTGAGCTCTTGCGGCAGGAAAACGATCCTGAACTGGGTCTACGCATATTCGTGGCCGGTGGTGGCTGCAGTGGCCTCCAGTACGGCATGACGCTGGACACACCGCAGGAGGACGATATGATCACCGTGGTTGGGGGTGACGTACGCGTACTGGTGGATGAGATGAGCGCGTCTTACATTGTCGGATCCGAAATTGACTTTGTGGATTCGTTGATGGGCGCCGGCTTCACTGTTAATAACCCCAATGCTATCTCTACCTGCGGTTGTGGCCACTCCTTCCGAACAGCAGGGGACAGCGGTAGTGCCCGCGCCTGCGGCTGCGGACGTTAAAAGGTGCCCCTGGGATGGGGCTTCCCCCACATGATATCCTGATGATAGAGCCAGGGACATGGGCGGCATGCCCATGTCCCTGGCTGCGGCCTCTCCTCTCCTGGGCTGCAGGCTCGCAGCCAATCTGCCACGAGGCGCCATGCCTACTTCAAGGCATTGGCCAGGTTGTTGACATCATACGATCCCCAACCACTCGCCAGATCATAATCCGGTGTGGCAGGGTAGTAGAGGTTGTTGCCCTGCGTAATATCGTGGAAGTCCGAGCCATAGGCGCTGGTGCTTGCCAGTTGATAGAGGCTTGGGGCTGCAAACCCGAAGGTGCCATGACCGTTCTTGGCACGAAGCTGGTTGAGGAGATCCGTGAAGCCCGCCCAGAGTGGCGCGGCGCAGCTCGTACCACCAACTTCCATCCAGAAGCCGCTATAGTAGATTGAATACCCCGTGTTCTCGTCGGCATCGAGGGCCACATCAGGCACCTCGCGCATGCCATTGCTATACTGATTCTGGACCCCTGGACCGGTCTCCCAGGACTGCAACGGCCAGACGGTGCTCAGGCCACCACCGCCGGCACCGCCGCTAAAGCCATCGTTCCAGACCGTCTCCGGGATATAGCCAGGAGTGGGGTTCTTGCCCGGGTCAGCGGTGAAGTGTGTGCCACCAACGCCGGTCATGTACGGCTGGGAAGCCGGATCATCCACGGCGAGGGTGCTGCTGCCACCGCAGTCATAGGCGCCGCTATCACCGGCGGCGGCATAGATGCTTTGTCCCTGCGCTGCCATCTCCTGGAAGCTCTGGTTCTCTGACTGAGCTACCTGGGGCGGGTTTTGCTGCTCACAGATGCCCCAGCTCGTGCTGATGCTCTTCGCCAGATCGTCCGAAGCAATACGCGCATACTCGTTCACCACGCCCGCGTTGGTGTTGGGCCCATTGTAGAGATAGAATGTGGCAACTTTGGAGGCGATGGCCACCTGCAGGTCCACATCCAGCTCAACCTCGATAGCGCCGCCACCACTCGGCGTTCCAACATTGATATTGACCAGCTTGCCGACCGGCTTCAGGTTGTAGTACGAGACGTACTTCTTAATATCGTTGAGGTTATAGGTGGATAGCTCAAAAACACCGGTAGCCTGGCCAGCGCCGGTGATGCCAGCATTGATCAACGGATTGGCATCATAGATGCTGCGCACCTGTGAGGGCGTCAGGCCACCACCCAGGAAGCCCGGGCCGCCGCCATAATGTGGCGCGTTCTTCCTGGGGAGCACCAGCTCCGGGTGCCACTTCTCTGCGTTGTCCAGCCCCACCACACCAGAGACCAGCCCGGCCAGGCTGGCGGGGATTCGCACCTCGCTGGATGCGGCGTAGAAATGCTGCCCATTGGCGCCCACATAGTTGTTGATCTGCACCCCGAACGCAGCCTCGGCCTGGGCTACTGTCCCGCTGGCATCCAGCACAAACGGTCCTTGCAGCCGGCCTATGCTGAACCCATAGTGGCGCAGGTATTGCTTCACCTTGCTCAACTGGGCGCTGCTCAGTCCAAAACGGGCGGCAAACTGCGCCGAGGTCAGCCAGTGCTGATAGTTGGGGCTGCGCGGATTGTAGAGATCGCGGAGCAGAGCCGCAAGTTCGGCTGGATGCTGTGTCGGCATCGTGATCGCCAGATCCAACCGCTGGGCCGGATTCGTCGGGCCGAGCAGCCGGGCACCCTTGAGGGCAGGCGTCACCGTCCCGTGCAGCGAGACTTCCACAGGGGACGCCTGCGCCGACGTCATTGTGAAGAAGGGAACGGTGCTCATTAAGAACGCCAGGAAAACGATCAGTGGCGCTGTTCGGAGACGACCGAAGAGCGCCTGTTGAGTGTGCATGTGCTCTCTCCTCCCACGACTTGGCAACATCGCCATAAACCAGGGCACCGGCACCATGTCATCCCTGCCAGTGCCAGTGGCATTTTCCAGATAGCCGGCCTGTCCCATGAGCCTTACCACTGGTCTCTTCCTGAATGGTCATCCGCACGTGCGGCAAACGGCTGGTAAGCTATAGGAAAGCCCGCCACCTTGGTGCTAGCATAGCATGGCAGCCAGGGGAGGTCAATAGGACAAGTTGGCAACGTGGAGATAGTGCTGGTAGAACCCCAGGCCCATGGGCGTAGGTCTACCATCCCAGCTCACGATCATGCGTGACGCACCGGGGCACTGGCTATCGGTCTCCCACGTCCAGCCCAGGTAGCCGATGCCATGCTGATCGGCCCAGTCCATAAACGACCGGATGAATCGGGATGAGCAGTCATACTCGCCCAGCTCTGTCGCCACAACGGGATAGGACTGCGCCAGCGGCGCCAGCGTGCTATTCCAGCAGTCCAGGCTGTTGCAGTAAGAAAAGTTATACACATGGAAGCTGACGGCAAGATTGTGGTCAGGGTCGTGCAGGAGATAGGCTTGCCAGCCGGTCACATCGCTGGCCCAACCAGGGCCGGCCGCCAGCACTACCTGATGCGCTCCGGCGCCACGTACCGCGTCAAGGAGCTGCTGCATGCCGGCGACTGGATAAGAGACGCCGGGATCGGTATCCGCAGCTACCACACAACCGCCATTGCGCCAGCAGTTCCAGGAGATGCCATGCGGCTCGTTATAGAGGTCGAACAGGACGGCGTCGTTGTCACGGAAGGTTGTCGCGACACTGCGCCAGAAGGCGATAGATTGCCGATCGGCCATCGGCTGCTGTCCGGACGGGCAGGCGTCGGCACAGTCGTTCCAGTGCAGGTCGAGAATGACGTTCAGACCGACACTGATTGCCACAGCGACTGCGCGGCGCACTGCATCGCGGTAGCCGGGGCAGGAGTGGTTGCTATCCAGCCAGAAGTGCTGGTTTAGGGTCAGGCGCACAACGTTGATATCCCAGGCGCGCATCGCCAGAAAGCCGGCACGATCATAATGGCTATCCCCCTGGCAGAACGGGCTGAAGGTCGAGCGATTTGCGCCATGCAGGTAGACTACCTGACCGCTTGCAGTCACGATCCGGTTGCCATGGACCAGCAGCGCCGGCGCAGGGCGAATAGGCGGCGTAGCCTGTCCCCATACCAGGGTTGGTGAGAGGCTGCATCCTGCCAATACCAGCAGGAACAGCATCCCCACCAGATAGATACGACACACACCAGGGCAGATCATCGATAACGATAGCGAGCCGGGCATCCCTACCAGACCGATGCCGAACATACGCTCTTCTTTTTTCTTAATGAAGAAGAGCCAGCCAATGGCGGCTGTTAGATCAGCGGTATTCACCCCCAGCTCCGGTCTGGTACATCCGGCAGGATACACACCTCAGCCAGCTCCAGCCATTGGGGGCCGGTATCCAGCAAACCGAAGCGCAGCTCACCCCGGGGAGTCGCCAGGGCGAACTGATTATCGATCCAGGCGACGAAGCCCAGGGGACCCGGCGGTGGGTTCGCAACACGCAACACTTCCTGTCCATCAACGATGAAGCGGGCCAGCGTGGGCAGCCACTCCAGCTCATAGTCTGCCCACACGCGGGGATCATTCATGAGCAGCACCTCGCTCGTGCCGCTGAGCCGCTGGAGCCAGCGGGCCGCCATCTGCTCGCGATGAGTCAGCCGTGCGCCGAGCACCGCCAGAGCGGTAGGTACGACAGCAGCCAGCGCCCCCCAGCGACGCGTGTGGACCACCTGCGCCTTCCATCCCCAGCCTGGAAGGCCAGGGACCAGCGCCATATTCGAAGGTGGCGAAGCGTAAAAGAACCAGATAGCCTCTGGCGGCGCCTGGGGTCTGCCATGTAAGGACAGGGGAAAATTCCAGAAACCAAAGCCAGCAGTCCCGGTAAGCACTGGAGCAGTCTGCGGCTCACCAGGTCGGGCAACGGGATGTGAGACCCGCGCCCGCACATGCAGATGCAGGGGTGGGCGCCAGGGATAGTGCGCGCGGGGCAGGTGGAAATAATCGTTGATCTCAGCATCCGTATAGCTCTGGCGGGTCGCGCGTGTGAAGCCCAGGCGCAGCCCGTCATCGGTCAGATCGAACGTGGCTCCGCCAATGAAGATACGCCCCCACCGCGTCCCCAGACCCGCATCAAAGCGATCCTTAACCGGTAGCGGGCGCGCCAGACGCATATTTTCTGCTTCCCCTTTCTGCCAGCAATGGTTCGCTTCAGTGCAGCCTGATCTCGTCCGAATCTTGAGATCGGAGCGCCATACGGGATAGAGCAACAGCCTTACTGTTCGCTCCATATCGGCATACTACCATATATGCGCACATTCTGGCTAGGAGGGAGGGAACACTTTCCTCCTTTGTCTGAAGCTGGCGTATCCGGCGCTCGATGATGATGGCCGCCAGCGTTAGCGAAACGGACAGCCGCCGCCGCTGACAAGCACCTTCAGATTGGCAGCGGAACGATGCTACCTGGCGGGTGGTTGGGGAACGCCGGTGCCATCATCGCCCCCGGCGATGAGCACATCCCCAGCATTGGGCCCCGTCGTCAGCAACGCCGCCATTGCATCCCGCCGCGCATGCAGCAGCGACCCCGTCGCCGTCCATGTCTGCGCCACTGGGTCATACAGCTCACAGTCTGTCGTCACCTCCGGTTGCGGATTGAGCGCACTGGCCGCCCAGCCACCGGCGACCAGCACCTGGCCGTTTTGCAGCCGCACCGCACTCTCCCCCAGCAGCATGCAATCCAGCATGGGATTGGGCGTCACTGTCCACTGCCCACTAGCCGGTGAATAGAGATCTGAGCTGCAGGGATTGATGTCCATCCCGCCGATCGCCAGGACAGTGCCATCGGCCAGCGTGACCCCTACTGCACCGAATCGTGGCGGCGCACCCTGCCGCGTGACCACCGTCCACGTTCCGGTCTGGACATTGTAGATATTATCGTGATTGGTTTCACCGCCAGCAATCAGGCCACCACCCAGGAAGATATTGCCGTTGGGCAGCGTAGCGATAATAAAGTCCCCCACGTTATCGCCGCCGATAATGCCGGGCAGGCTCCTTGTCGGCGTAAATCGTCCTGTCGAAGGGTTATACAGCTCCATCTCTGTAGAAAAGTAGTGGGCACCAAGCGCGGCTGTAATACCGCCAACCACCAGCACATCGCCGGCATTGGGTCCCGCTGTCAACACAATCGCGCTCGGCTGATAGCGGGCAACCTTCATGTGGCCAGTTAGAGTCCACTGGTTGGTCGCAGGATTGTAGATCTCGGCGCTGGTGAGCGTGTTACCGATGTTGTCTTCGCCGCCTATGACCAGCACGGTGCCATTGGGCAGTAGCACCGCTGCCGGTGAAACACGCGGCACCGTCATCGGCGCCACCGCCGTCCAGGTGTTCGCCACCGGATCGTAGATCTCCGCGCTGGCCTGAACACCTCCCACATTGAGCTGCCCTGTGTAGCACATGCCGCCCGCCACCAGAATACGCCCATCCGCCAGCGTCACCATCGCCGCATTCTCGCGCGGCACCGTCATCGCCGGACCCGCCGCCCAGGTCCCCGTCGCCGGATTATACAGCTCCGTGGAAGCCAGCGTCCCCCCACCCTGGCAGAGACTGCTCTGGGAGCGCTGCCCAGCCGGACGCGCTGCCCTCGCTGGCACCCGCGTGGCCGTTGCCCGCCAGGACCCGCGCCATGCCAGCCCACCCCCCACCGTCACCAGCACCACCAGTCCGCTGAGCATCATCCCCACATAAACCCGCCACCAGCGCCGCATGTTCAGAACCTCCTTGCTCTCGCTCCGCTATGTAACGGCCTCACGCTGCCGGCTGGAGCTGTCGATGGATCAACAGCGCACCATGCTTCCACGTCATTGCTCAATCCGGATTGTTGTCCAGGAAGCCGCTTATCGGGGGTGGGTGGGTCATGCTGATCGTGCAGCGCGGGGTCAGCACCAGCGGCGGAATGAACTGGCTGAAATTGAAGGCATCCGTCATGTCGCTCAACTGCGGATTGGCATCCCGATCATGCCCATTGTCCAACGGCGGCAGCTAAAAGACGGTCTCCACCAGCTTCACCAGCGAGGAAAACTCATAGAGCGTATGCGAGACATGCGGATGCTGCGGGTCGCTGGTGGCATCGGCATAGGGCGAGATGATGAGCATCGGCGTTCGCATGCCATAGCCAAAGATATCGACAAACTGCGGTGCCACGTGGTCATAGAAGCCCCCAAAGTCATCCCACAGGATGATGACGGCGGTATCTGAGTAGTAGTCCTCTCCAGAGGGCCGGTGATAGGTGTTCATGATGGTGTTTCGGCAGCCAACGGACCCTGCGTCTTCCATACGGATATATCGGGACAGGTAGAAAGCTTTACGGTGAATCCCACGAGTGGCGCCCTGACCCTTGCCAGTACCGTCACCCTCGGTAGCTTAACCAGCCTTCCCTGGCTGGGTGATGTGGTCGTTGCGGCGAACGGCCTCTATCTTTACGTGGCGCTCTGGGGTCCACCATCCAGTCTGGATGTGCTGACCATCGGTAGCGGCTGTACGCTGACGCTGGCGAGTCAGCTCACCAACCAGGCTGCTGCATATGTTTCGATTGCCTTGCTGGGGAGCCAGGGATTAATGGCGGTTGATTTCCAGCAGAGCCATATTGACATTTACAGTATTACGCAAGGCACGCAGCTCAAGCTGGTCACCTCGAAGCCAAGCAGCCTATATTCTCCGCTGGGCGCGGCGGCCATTATTAATGCGCCCCCTGCAAGTTCCTATGTGCTTAACGCTGATGATGGACTCGAAGCGCACGCGCTCTCTGCAAAAGGAGTGCTGGGGCCGGTAAGCGGTAGCCCCGCAGAGGATCCCTGCTGGTGCACCAGCGCCAATGTCTTTTACGATCAAGCCAACGCGCAAATCGTGGTGAGCGAGCAGGATTCACTGGGGATCTATGCGGTACAGGGAGGCAAGCTGACCTTTCTTAGCCAGGCGTCTCTGGCCAGCGGAGACGATGCGCCATCGGCGATGGCCGAGCTGGGTGCTGATCTGTTTGTGGTCAATACGCTGAGCAATACTGTGGATAGCTGCGCGATGTCTGCCGGTTCGGCAACCTGTTCGCTTGCAGCGACGCTCCCCACCGGAGGGTATCCACAGGGTATCGGCGTGCTATAAGGGCTTCCGCTGCGCTATCGAGTCCAGGTCGGTTATCTCTGCTGGCGTTTCGCTGACGGGAACCGGGTATAAAGCTTGCCGCGCGCTGCGAGAGATAAGCCGGATTATGCTTTTTGCCAGCCGGTGCCCTCATGGCCGAAATGGAAGGTCTCCGGGTGCAGGATTTCGGCCAGAATCTCTAAGGACTCTACCAGCCTGGGCCCAGGGCGGTTGAAATACTGGTTGCCGTCGGCCAGATAGACACGGCCCTGGCGTACGGCACGCAACTGTGACCACTCTGGCTTCCGGGTTAACAGGGGCAAATCCTGGCGCGAACGCGGAATGTCGAATCCACAGGGCGCGATAAAGATCACATCAGGATCGCTTGCCTGTAATGCTTCCCATGTCATCCAGGGCGAATGCTGGCCGGCCTGGCCAAAGAGATTGATACCCCCAGCCATCTCGACCAGCTCGGGCATCCAGTTGCCGGCGGCCATCAGCGGGTCGATCCATTCGATGCAGGCGACGGCTGGACGTTCGGGCAGGGTATGCGCCCGCGTGGCGATGGCCGCCATGCGCTGCTGGAGCCGTTCGACGAGTTCGTCGCCGCGTTCGGGCACACCGAGCGCTCTGGCCACACGACGGATATCCGCCCAGACGTCCGCCAGCGCATTGGGTGCCAACGAGACGATGTGTGGGCGCGCAGCGAGCCAGGTGCAGAGCGCCTCTTCCACATCGCGCAGGCTGACTGCGCAGACCTCGCACTGGGTCTGGGTGATGATCATATCGGGTTGCAATTGCTTCAGCATATCCGCATGGACGCGATAGACAGATAATCCTTCCTGGACAATCGCTTTCACCCGCTGATCGATCTCGTAGCTGGCTCCTTCGGTCAGGATCTTTGGCTCGGTGCAAACGGGAAGCCGTTTGACTGTTTCGGGGAAGTCACACTCATGCGAACGCCCGACCAGCAGGTTCTCGCAGCCGAGCGCGCAGACGATTTCGGTGCTGCTGGCAAGTAAAGATACGACACGTGGCATGGGCATCTCCCGGTCACACGACTGGCAACAAATCGCAGAAATAGAAGGAATCCCGCAAAACCACTGCGCCGGTCACAAAGGGGACCGGTCGGCGGAATAGCGGCCCATCAAATACAAAGGAATGAAATTCGCCGTTTTCGCCACAGGGATCGACCGACGGCGGCAATTGCCGTAAGAAATGCTCGTCGATGATCTGGCCGACGAAAGAGACATCGAGTACCCGCGGATCCACGCAGACGGTTACCGCCCTGAAGCCCAGGGCAAGCAGCGTGCGGGCGAGCTGGGCGGTGTCCCGTCCCCAGATGGGAAACACACCGGCCATGCCGAGCCCGGCAAGATATTGTTCGCGATAGCGCCTGATGTCTGCCAGGAACAGATCGCCAAATGCTATGGCACGGACACCTTCCTGCTGATACGTTGCCAGCGCCATGCCCAGCCTGGCTTCATAGACAGCATTGGTGGCACCTGGCGGGATGTACACCTTCTGGAGCGGCAGACCCAGCGCTGCCGCCTGCTGTTCAAGCAGAGCCACACGCACGCCATGCATACTGATGCGATCAAAGCCATCTGTTACAGTGGTCAGCAAGGCCGCAATCTGATACGGCAATGTTTTCTGGAGCTCGTAGAGAGCCATGGCGCTATCCTTGCCGCCACTCCAGGACAGGAGGATCTTTTCGGGCATAGGCACTGATCTTGCCACACTGGCAGTGAGTACTTTTGCTTCGCCGGGCGATATCGCCTATCCAACGTTGTTGCCGCATACGCAGGATCCTGCCACCATTGTAGCACATGAGAGCGGCATGATCTGGGGCTCACGGTATGAAGGGAGGGTCTTCTGGATGAGCCAGCGCGGGCAAGATGTCCACGTCCCCACCTTGATGCCCGGCAGTTGCTTTCTCCTGATCTAGGCATTTTGTATGACAATGGCGCTGCTCATTGTGCCGGCCTGGGCGATAAGCAGCCAGGCACCTCTGGTGGGGAGCCGGATTGGCACGGCGTAGTCACTTTCGCCCGTCAGACGATTCCAGGCGATCATCATGGCTGGGTAACGGAGCGCTGAGCCATTATCTGTATCCAACGGAACCGCCAGGATGGGCAATGAGCTCTCTTGATAGCCATCAAGTACCTGGAGGGTCACGGTTACGGGAGCCGAGCGCCAGGTGCTTGCCGACATGAGCCAGAATACCGGTCTGGCGCCAAAAATTGGGGAACCATTCTGCACGCCTATCGGAAGGCTGGCAGTAGCTTGCGTGCCCGCAGGGGAATTTACCTGGACGGGATGCCGGCAATAGTGACCACCAAACTGTACCTCGATCCACCAGCGCCCTGCCAGGGGGAGGGTTATGGGAACGGTGAAATGCCCCTGGCGATCCGGTTTGGCGGTGAACCGCAACTGCGCGCATGGTGGGCCACCAACCGGGAAGGCGATGATTGTCATGGTGCTGGCGCCAAAGGTATGGCCGGGCACCACTGTCAATGTGACGGTTTTGCCAGCGGTGATGACCGGGTTGGGCGACCGATTATAGAGATAGGTCGTTGGCCCGGCGCTCTGCATCGCGCTATCGCCGAGACCACAGGCAGCGGGCAGCACTGCGGCATACGATGGCGCGATCCAGCCGGTAGCCGGATGGTTTGCATGGGGCTGGGGAGATAGGGAGAGATGACCAACCTGGCTTGATAGGCTCTGTCCGGCAAAGAGGACAACCGTGCCAACGATGAGCGTCACCAGGAGCAGCGCAGCAATGATGCTGGCCAGGTCAGTGAGGAAACCACCAGGCATGGGCACGTCATCATCCAGCCGTGGCGCATGCAGATAGCGTGCGCTCCAGGGCCTGCCGGGAAACGAACGCCAGGAACGTGCGGGAGCCGCGGTGCGACGCAGCAGTGCTTGCCGGCGTGCCAGCGGTACCGAGCGTGGCCGCTCGGCCAGTGCGCGAATGCGTTGTACAACCAGGCGGTCTGCGGCCAGACGGTTGCGGCAGGCGGCACAGGATCGCAGGTGCAGCTCGATCAACTCGCGCTGGGCTAGTGGGGCTTCGCCATCCTGATAGGCAATGAGGAGTTCGTCCAGCTCATGACACCGCATAGCGCTTATCCTCCTTCCCGCTGCTGCTGCGCATAAGCGACGCGAAACAGTTCACGCGCACGCGAGAGCCGCTTGCGCACAGCGGGGGCGTGGATATCCAGAATCGCGGCGATCTCTGCGCAGGTAAAGCCTTCGAGGTCGTGGAGCAAGAGCACGGCACGATAGCTGGGGGGCAGTCTGGCGAGGGCACGGTGCACCATATCGAGTTCGGCTGAAGTGATCTCGGGCCCATCAATATGGCGGCGATAGTCTAACCAATCCTCCAGCAATGGTACCCAGGTAATCAGACGGCGACGGCGCAGGGCGCTGCGCGCATGGTTGAGGGCAATGCGGTAAAGCCAGGCTGCCAGAGATAGATTGCTGGTGGTGTCCAGGATCTTGCGATGGGCAACCAGCAGGGTATCTTGCGTCAGGTCGAGCGCCAGCTCCCAATCACCGGTGATGTGATAGAGGTAGTTGGCCAGGCGTCCTTGATAGCGCGAGACGACCTGCTCAAAGGCGTCGGTTTCGCCTGCTTTGATCCTGGCGACCAGCAAGGCGTCGTCTATAGCCAGCATGCCCGGTCCCTCCCCGGTGGGCTTGTAACGGCCAGCTATTGACGTCTGACCGTTTCATCTATTGTATGACGCAAGCGCCAGGAAATGTGACAGCAGGTGAATTGCGGCAGATGGGGCAGGAACCAGGAAGGATGCCAGGGATATAGGATACCAATGGGGCATAGAGAAAGTTCAAGGTGGCTCGTTGCTCCGGTGGTTCCCTGGTGTCCTGCGTGGTTCGATGGCTGGAACCATAAAGGACACCAGGATGATTCGTGGGCACCGGTAATAAGTGTAGAATATATGTTCTATTCTGTCAAGAGGGGAGGGGGCTTTTTTGCAGGCAGTCTGCTGCGTGATCGTGCGGCGCCACCAGGGTTGCTTGACCAGCAGACGCTGGATAACTTGCGCCGGCGGTGAGGGACTGCCATATGTGAGGCAGCAATGATCACGCTGGCAAAGTCATTCGGCTCTCAGGCCATCAGACATGATGTCAGTTTCTTCCGGGTCGGATTGCAGTGCATCGTCCGCTGTTTCGGCATGGAACACCCGGCTGGCCAGGATATCCTCTGCTTCGATGGTCATGAGGGCGGTCTTTGAGATTCTCCCTCCTCTGGCTAAGAGGCGATTGGCCTGGCGCAAGCGGGCCCGGTCGAGCGCGTTGCGCACACTGCGGGCATTGGCAAAGCGCGGCTGATGCATTCGTCGCTCGAGATAGGCCACAAACGCCTGGCGCGCCTCAGGGCTGAAACAATATTGTTGCTCGGCCAGCATGAGTTCGGCGATCACTAGTAACTCTTCAAGCGTGTAATCGGGAAACTCGAGGTGATGGGCGATACGGGAGCTGATGCCCGGGTTGGACTGGAAGAACGTTTCCATCCGATCTTTATAGCCTGCCAGGATGACTACCAGATCGTCACGCTGGTTCTCCATCACCTGTAACAAGATTTCAATGGCTTCCTGGCCATAGTCGCGCTCATTTTCCTGACGGTAGAGGTAGTAGGCCTCGTCAATAAAGAGCACGCCACCCATCGCCCGCTTGAGCACCTCTTTTGTTTTGGGAGCGGTGTGGCCGATGTACTGGCCCACCAGGTCGTCGCGTGTCACGGCTACCAGGTGTCCCTTGCGCACATAGCCGAGCCGATGCAGAATGGTTGCCATGCGCATGGCGACGGTGGTTTTCCCGGTGCCTGGGGGGCCAGTAAAGGACATGTGTAGTGATGGCGGGCGAGCGGTCAGGCCCAGGCTCCGGCGCAGGCGATCGATCAGGAGGAGAGCGGCGATCTCGCGAATGCGTGTTTTGACTGACTTCAGCCCGACCAGTTCCTGGTCAAGCTGGTGCAACACCTCCATGATCTGCGATTCTGCCAGCATATCCGCGACGTCGAGGCTGGTGTCCTCGTCCGTGTTCGGCAGCGGATAGGTGGTATTGCCCGGTTCTTCGGCTGATAGAGGTGGAATCATGTGCAAGCCTCCTTCTTGTTACGAGAGCATTGTCCAGCCTGGTTTGCCACTCGCGCTGTCGGTAGCGATCAACGGGTGAAGCGCTCTCCCGCCGGCTTATCGGTGGCATAGCTACGCAGAGTGTAGCGCATGACGCGGTCATGGGCTTCCTGCCGCTCCAGCGTGAAGCCGGGGTCGTGGGGTGGGCGATTGACGATGAAGGAGAGGGCGATCGTCTGGCGGCCCTTACTGCGGTCGTAGGCACCTACCCGGATATAGTGATGGGGGTAGGCCCTCCGACATTCGTTGATGGCGGAGAGAATAGCTGCCGGATCCGGCACATCGAACATGGGCAATTCCCACATCATCCAGTAGGTGTTGCGCGGGTGCGGATCATCGGTGAACTCGATGTTGATCGCCCAACCATGGTCCAGGCAATACTGGATCTGCTTGCTGATCTCGGCGTCGGTGAGTGGCGGCAGGAAAGAAAACGTTCCCTGGGTCAGATGAAAAGTCACAGTAGCATCTCCTTTCACATTCTAAAAACTTGGGGTGGGAATGGCATCAGGTGTGTCAGTGGGCGTGTAGTCAAAGGTGATATCCTTCCAGACGTCAAGTGCGGCACGCAGGGGACTACACCACCGTGCGGCCTGCTCGAGGATCTCGGGGCCCTCGCTTATGATGTCACGCCCCTCGTTACGGGCCTGAATCATGGCCTCCACGGCAACGCGGTTGGCGGTCGCGCCGGCGGCAATCCCCATGGGATGGCCAATGGTGCCGCCGCCGAACTGCAAGACGACATCCTCGCCCAGATAGGCGAGGAGCTGGTGCATCTGTCCGGCATGGATTCCGCCGGAAGCGACGGGCATCACGGCGGGCATAGACGCCCAATCCTGCTCGAAGAAGAGTCCCAGGGCCGGGTCGGCAGGGCATTTCATGCCACGGAGCGTCTGGTAGTAGCCGCGCACATTCATCGGATCGCCCTCCAGCTTGCCAACGACGGTGCCAGCATGGAGGTGATCGACGCCAGCCAGGCGCATCCACTTAGCCAGGACGCGGAAGGAAACGCCATGGGTTTTCTGGCGCGTGAAGGTGCTATGACCAGCGCGATGCAGGTGCAGGATTACGCCGTTCTTGCGGGCCCATTTTGCCATTGACTGAATGGCGGTATAGCCAATGGTCAGATCGATCATGATGATGACACTACCCAGCTCTCTGGCGAAGTCGGCGCGTTCATACATATCTTCCATTGTCGCCGCCGTGACATTCAGATAATGGCCTTTGATCTCGCCAGTTTCTGCGCTCGCTTTGTTCACTGCCTCCATACAATAGAGGAAGCGATCGCGCCAGCGCATGAAGGGCTGGGAATTGATATTTTCATCATCCTTGACGAAATCCAGACCGCCGCGCAGCGCCTCGTAGACGACACGGCCATAATTACGAGCGGACAAGCCCAGCTTGGGCTTGGTCGTTGCGCCAAGTAACGGGCGGCCGTACTTATCCAGATATTCACGCTCCACGACAATGCCGTGCGGCGGCCCCTGAAAGGTCTTTACATAGTGTGGCGGGATGCGCATGTCTTCCAGGCGCAGGCTCTTGAGGGCTTTAAAGCCGAAGACATTGCCGATGATGCTGGAGGCGAGGTTGGCGATAGAGCCCTCTTCGAAGAGGTCAAGATCATAGGCGATGTAGGCAATGTACTGGTCGGTGCCGGGGACCGGCACTACCCGGTACACCTTGGCCTGATAGTTTTCATAGGCGGTCAACCGATCGGTCCAGACGACGGTCCAGGTCGCAGTGGAAGACTCACCGGCGACCGCCGCTGCCGCTTCGATAGGATCGACGCCCTCCTGGGGCACAAAACGAAAGGCGCAGAGAATATCTGTATCCTTTGGTTCATAGTCAGGTTTCCAGTAGCCCATCTGTGCATAAGGGATCACGCCCGATACCCAGCGGCTTCGTTGTTGTGGAACAGTCTCTGTGGTCATCTGTATCGCTCCTTCAGGTTGCCGGTGACAATATACTTGACATGGGGAAACTGTATCATGCATAACGTATCAGTGGTAGTAGCAGTTTACTATCTATTCTATAGATTAAACCTTATATATTGGCCGGGTAAGTGGTAAGCTTCCCTGGCACAAGACTTTCCAGGCGCCGCACGGGGGGCTCTGCACGGCATAAGGAAACCGGATTGTGACAGAGCGCATGTACCGGAGGATGCGGGCCTCCCGCCTGAAAGGCCTTGAGGGAAGGATCGCATGGTTGAACGCAGGCAGGTTGCTTATGCTTCAGAAAGCAGGCAGACTGATTTTACCGTACATCAGCTTACGGTATTTCGTGCCGTGGCTGAGCATCTCAGCTATACACGAGCCGCTGAGGCACTCTATCTTTCGCAACCGGCTGTTGCGCAACAGATCAAGACGCTGGAACAGGTGCTGGGCGTGCAGCTTTTTGTGCGTCGTGGCAGAGGGATCATACTGACTCCCGCCGGCGAGGAGTTTCTGCATCATACGGAACGGCTGCTCACCCTGCTGGGTGAAACGCCGGCGGTCGTGCACGAGATTCAAACACTCCGGCGTGGGAGCGTGGTGATAGGGGCAAGCATCAGCGCAGGGACCTATGTTGTGCCGCCTTTGCTTGGTGGCTTTCATGCCCGCTTCCCAGGGGTTCATGTCACACTCACTGTGGCTCATCGTCAGCTCATTGAAGAGTCGCTGCTGACCCATCAGATAGATCTGGCGGTGCTGAGTCTGATTGAGCGACCAGATTGCTTTGTTGCTGAGCTGCTGCGTCCTTATGAGTTGATCGTTGTAGCTGCATCCGCTCACCGGCTGGCGCGACGAGCCATACTGGCGCTCGCTGATCTCCAGGAGGAACTTTTGCTGCTACGCGAGCAGGGGTCGGCCACCCGGATGGCTACAGAGCGGTATTTTGCCCAGGCCGGAGTACCCCTGCCATCCAGTCTGGAGTTAGGAAGCATTGAAGCAATCAAGGAAGGAGTGGCTGCCGGGTTAGGAATTGCTGTTCTCGCGCGTGAGTCCGTGGCGCTCGAACTGAGTAGTGGCGATCTGGTGGCCCTGGATGTGCAGGGGTTTCCGCTGCAACGGCACTGGTATGTTGTCCATGTCAAGGGGAGAAGGCTGTCACGCGCGGCAGATGCGCTGCGGCAGTCGCTGCTGCAAAGCAGGGCTGGCACCCCGCCCACCTGACCATTCTGCCTGTTCGCCTCACCATCGGGAGAGGAGTTAAGTGTCTGGCCGGCGGCTAGATTATTTGCGCCGCATCATGTGTATGAGCGTGTAAGAACGTGATGAGTGCGGTGGCGCTGGCACTGAGTGGCCGCTCGGCAAGACGGGCAATATACCAGCGGCGCTGGATGGGAAACTGCGCCACGTCCAGGATCGCCAGGATGTGCTGCTGTACCTCGCGCTTCACTGCCAGCTCGGAGAGGACGCTCACACCCAGTCCAGCCGCCACGGCCTGTTTGATGGCTTCGACATGGCCAAGCACCATACCAATTTTGAGTGGTACCCCGGCAATTTCGAACACTTCCTCCAGGGCAGCCCGTGTGCCGGAGCCCGGTTCGCGCAGGAGAAACTTTTCCTCGGCCATGCGAGTGAGCGGTATTTGGTGCTGGCCAACGAGGGGATGGTCAGGGGGGGCAATGGCCACCAACGGATTGGCTAGGAATGGCTCGGCTACCAGGCCATCGACCTCCGGGGGGCGGCCAGCGACGACCAGATCAGCTTCTCCGGCCAAGAGGGAAGCGCGAACCATGGCACGGTTCGCCACACGCAGCTGGATGGCCACAGTGGGATGCCGGCGGTGGAAAGCGCCCAGGAGGCGTGGCAGGACATAGGTCCCCACCGTGGTATCGGCGGCAATCTGGATCGGCTGGTTTTCCGTCGGGACGTTTTCCCGTTGTCTGGCCATTGCCTGCCATGCCGCGTCCGCTGCTGCGATCACCTGCCGGGCATGAGCGTAGAGTTCGCGGCCTTCATCGGTCAGGGCGAGACGTTTGCCGTGCTGCTCCAGCAGGGTCAACCGCGTGATGTGCTCCAGCTCCGCTACCAGCGCCGATACGGTGGGCTGCCGGCACCCCAGTTCTTCGGCGGCGCGTGTGTAGCTCAGGAGGCGGGCAACGGTGGCGAAGACACGAAGCTGGCGTATGGTGATGCTGTGCAGTCGCGACCAGTCCACTGATAGACCCCAGCCTGCAAGCAATGCCAACACTCCTTGTCCTGTCTATTGCTGCCAGGAGCCATTATATCATCGGTTGGCCTATAAAGGGTTCTTCACGGAGTATTATAAACTTTAATCTATGTCAGGTATAGGTAATTGCCCATTGATCTTATAGATCGTCTCCGGTATTGTTCTTTGCATAGAATGGGGATTCGTTTCGGGGAGCTGGTCACAGCCATGGCTTGCGCTCCCTCTGCACAGGAGGCTACCAGTGGACACCATACAGACGCCCCAACGGGCAGTCCCTCAGCCTGCAACAAGCAGAGCTATCTTGCCAGGGAAACTGCGGGGCATGCAACAACTTGCGAACACCCACGGTGTGATCACCGTTACAGCGCTCGATCATCGCGGCTCACTTAAGCAGAGTCTTCAGCGTGCTCTGCCTGATCGCCGCATTGGCTACCTTGACGTGGTGACGGAGAAATTGCGTATGGCGCGGATCTTTGCGCCGCACTCCAGCGCGGTGCTCCTTGACCCGGTGTACGGAGCTGCCCAGGCTCTGGCAGCCCATGTTATTCCTGGGAGTGTTGGCCTGATCGTGGCTCTTGAGGAGTCGGGATATGAAGGAGGGGATGCAGATCGCGTGACCCCCATTACAGCAGGCTGGAGCGTCGGCAAGATCAAGCGGATGGGGGCAGCAGCGGTAAAGCTCTTACTGTACTATCATCCGCAGGCCACTTCCGCGCGACAACAGGAAGATCTGGTAGCGCGCATTGCCGAGGAATGCCAGCGCTACGACATTGCCTTGTTACTCGAGCCGATGTCTTATCCTATCCGGCCCGGCCAGAAGAAGAATTCCGCAGAGTTTGCCCGGCAGAAGCCAGATATTGTTCTGGAGTCGGTGCGCCGGCTGAGCGGCCTGGGGATCGATCTGCTGAAGAGCGAGTTCCCGGATGATCCGCACTATGAAGCAGATGAAGCGCGGATGCGCGCGCACTGTCGACAATTGACCGCGATTGCTCCGGTTCCCTGGGTTATCCTTTCAGCAGCCGAGCGCTTTGCGATCTTCCAGCGTCTGGTAGAGATCGCCTGTGAAGAGGGGGCCAGTGGCTTTATGGTTGGACGAGCTATCTGGCAAGAGGCCATGGCGTTACCAGACGCCGAGGCACGTGAGCAAGCCCTACGCACGATGGCGCTGAGCCGCCTCGCCATTCTTACGGCCATTGCCAACTACCGCGCACGGCCCTGGTACGAGCGCTACCCGGGGCTTGAAGTAAGCGAGGGATGGGAGCGGCATTACGCCGGGGTGTAACGGGTTCATAAATAAGGCGGTTGTATTGCAGAAGCGCAAATTACACCTGATATCGTGCCACGGACTGGTGGCACGGAATGTAATGTAAGGAATGTGGAGAACGACATGGTTATAGGTACAACGATACGCCCTATTATTCTGGGGATCGTGGGGGATAGCGCGGCTGGCAAGACGACACTCAGTCGCGGTATCGTCCAGATTTTAGGTACCGAGAAGGCCGCCGTGCTTTGCACAGACGACTATCACCGTTACAATCGGCAGCAGCGCCGGGAGCTAGGGATCACGCCCTTGAATCCCGCCTGTAATTATCTGGATATCATGGCGCAGCATCTGCGGCTGCTGCGTGCAGGAGAGCCGGTTCTCAAGCCGCACTATGATCATGCACGAGGAGATTTTGGTCCTCCGCAGTATATTGTACCCCGACCTTTTCTGATCGTTGAGGGCCTGCTCGGTTTTTACTGGCAAGAGATGCGCAAAGCCTACAGCGTGCGTGTCTATCTGGATCCACCTGAGCCGTTGCGGCGACGCTGGAAGATCCAGCGCGATGTGACACGGCGCGGCTATACCGAAGCAGAGGTACTGCGCGAACTGGACATTCGTGAGCCGGATTCGGCAGCATACATTCGTCCGCAGCGGTATCATGCTGACATCATTGTGTCCTTCTTTCCCGGCAGATCGGTACGGTCGGAGCAGGGCAATGATGCCCATCTCAATGTGCGACTGACTTTATATGGCACACTGCCGCATCCCGATCTGAGCGAGGTTATCGCCGCAGACCGATCGGGCTGTGTGCGTGCGATGCTCGGGCGCGAAGCTGGTCGGGCCGTCGAGTACATTGAGATCGATGGCTCGATCCCTGATGAAGCAGCTGCGGCGCTTGAGCACTGCATTCTGGATCATCTCGATACGCACGGGGCTGCCCTTCTGACGGATCTGGGCCAGTACGCCGATTCACGAGCGGGGCATAGCCATCCGCTGGCCCTAACGCAGTTGCTTCTGGTGTATCACCTGCTGCGCGCCAAACAACGAGATGAGGAAGAAGAATGAACGAGCAACCACAGCCAGTATTCCTGAGTAACTATCCTTGCCCGGCTGATCTGGACCAGCTCTGCATTAATACGATACGCACGCTGGCGATGGATGCGGTGCAGCAGGCCAACTCTGGCCATCCGGGTCTGCCCATGGGAGCAGCGCCAATGGCGTATGTGCTCTGGACCCGCTATCTCAAGCACAACCCGGTCAATCCGTCATGGCCGGATCGTGATCGTTTCGTGCTTTCTGCTGGCCATGGCTCAATGCTGCTCTACAGTCTGCTCTATCTCACCGGCTACAGCCTGACGCTGGAGGATCTCAAACGCTTTCGGCAGTGGGGGAGCCGTACGCCGGGTCATCCAGAATATGGATTGACGCCGGGTGTGGAGACCACCACCGGGCCGCTAGGGCAGGGCTTTGCGAACGGGGTGGGGATGGCGATAGCTGAGCGCTTTCTTGCGGCGCACTTTAATCGGCCTGGTTATCCTGTTGTTGATCACTATACCTATGGACTGGTGAGCGATGGAGATCTGATGGAGGGCATCAGCGCCGAAGCCGCTTCACTGGCAGGGCACCTGGGACTGGGGAAACTTATCTACCTGTATGATCAGAACGGTATCTCCCTGGCAGGGACAACGACCCTGACGTTCACCGAGGATGTTATGGCCCGCTTTGCGGCCTATGGCTGGCAGGTTGAGCAGGTCGAGGATGGCAACGATCTCGCGGCAATTGACGGTGCTCTCCAGCGGGCCCGTGCCGATGAAGGGCGTCCTTCTTTGATCGGTGTGCGTACCCATATCGGCTATGGCAGTCCGCACAAACAGGATACCTTTGCGGCGCACGGAGCCCCGCTCGGTGTAGAAGAGGTACGCCTCACGAAGCGGCGTCTTGGCTGGCCCACCGATGAGCTGTTCATTGTGCCTGATCAAGCACTTGCTATCTTCCGGCAGGCGTTGCAACGTGGGTCAGCCCAGGAAGCGGCCTGGCAGGAACAGATGCGGGCCTATCGCGCAGCCTATCCAGAGCTGGCCGCTGAGTATGCGCGCATGCTGGCCGGGGAATTGCCGGCCGGCTGGGAAACACTGCTGCCGCAATTTGCTGCTGACAGCGGACTGATGGCTACACGCAAAGCTAGCGGAAAGGTGCTCGCGGCAGTCTCCGGATGTCTCTGGAATCTGGTAGGCGGCTCTGCCGATCTCAATCCTTCGACCAATACGGCTCTGGCGGGGCGAGGCGATTTTCAACGGCCCGGCATAGCTCCTCCCCCAGGAGGAAGGGAACTGGTCATTCAGGGAGCAGCAGGGGGTGAGTGGGGATGGGGAGGCCAGAATATCCATTTTGGGGTGCGCGAGCACGCCATGGGAGCCATTCTGAATGGTATGGGCGTACATGGCGGGCTCATCCCTTACGGCGCTACGTTCCTGGTGTTCTCTGACTATATGCGTGCATCCATACGGCTGGCCGCGCTGATGGGACTAGGAGTCAAGTATGTCTTTACCCACGATAGTATCGCGGTCGGCGAGGATGGCCCAACGCATCAACCTGTCGAGCACCTGGCTGCGCTGCGGGCTATTCCTGGCCTTGTGATTATCCGCCCGGCGGATGCGAACGAAGTGGTCTGGGCGTGGCGAGTGGCTCTGACTGAGCGCCATCGGCCGGTGGCGCTTATCCTGAGCCGGCAAGATCTGCCGGTCTTTGACCGCACAAACCAGGGTCTTGCCGGGGCGGAAGGGCTGGTGCGCGGTGCTTATATACTGGCCGAAGCGCCAGGTGATGCCGCCACCGCACCGGATCTGGTTCTGATAGGCACTGGCTCGGAGGTCGCGCTGTGCCTGCAAGCGCAAGAACAGCTCATAACCTGTGGCATACGCACGCGTGTGGTCAGCATGCCGAGCTGGGAACTCTTTGACGAGCAGCCGGCAGAATATCGGGCTGGCGTTCTTGGTCCGGCGAACACCCCCCGGCTGGCAGTTGAGGCGGCTGTATCGCAGGGATGGTGCCGGTATATCGGTGATCGTGGCGCGGCACTCTGTGTGGAGCGCTTTGGCGCTTCCGCTCCTGGAGAAGAGGTTTTACGGCAGTACGGTTTTACGGTAGATAGCGTTGTAGCGCGGGCTCTGGCCCTGCTGCAACGTCATGGTGACGCGCAGCGACGCAAACCGCTACATGCCCACAGCGATAAAGGAGCATGGACATGAGAATAGGCATCAATGGCTTTGGCCGCATTGGCCGGCTTTTTCTGCGCTCAGCTTTAGAGCGCGGCGTCGACCTGGACGTTGTGGCCATTAACGATCGGGGAGATGCGGAGATCAATGCTCATCTTTTCCAGTTCGATTCTACTTATGGCCCATTTCGTGGTTGGGTAACCGCAACGGGGGACCATATCCGCATCAATGATCGATCCATTGCCATCACTACGCATCTGAATCCGCTGGACATTCCCTGGCGCGATCTGGGCGTCGAACTGGTCATCGAGGCAACGGGCGCCTTTACGACGGGTGATCAGGCTGCTGCGCACCTCCAGGCTGGCGCGGAGCGGGTGCTGGTCACGGCGCCGTGCAAAGGCGGCGATGTCACGCTGGTCGCCGGGGTGAACGAGCATGACTACTGTCCAGCAACCCATCAGATCATCTCTGCCGCCTCCTGTACGACGAATGCGCTGGCCCCTATGGCGAAGGTGCTGCATGAGCACTTCGGGCTGCGCGCCGGGATGATGACGACGATCCATGCCTATACGAACGATCAGCGTATCCTTGATCGCAGCCACAAAGATCCGCGTCGTGCCCGCGCCGCTGCCGAAAACATTATTCCCACCAGCACCGGGGCAACCAGGGCGCTGGGGCAGGTTATCCCGGCCCTGGCCAGCAAGCTTCATGGCGTTGCCTACCGAGTCCCGACAATTACGGTCTCAGTTGTTGATCTGATAGCTGAACTGGAGCGGGAGGCAACCGTAGAGGAGATCAATACTGCTTTTGCTGTGGCGGCAACCGGTTCGCTCTCAGGCATTCTAGGCTATACGGCCTTGCCGCTGGTGTCTAGCGACTTCCGGGGCGATAGCCGATCGTGTATCGTGGATGGCTTGATGACGACTGTCCTGGCCGAGGAGCGGCTGATCCGGATTGTGGGATGGTACGACAATGAGTGGGGGTATGCCAGCCGCGTAGCCGACCTCGCTCATTATATCAGCGTGTGCGCACAGAGTCAGGAGCGGCCTGAGCGAGTGCGGATCGTTGAACGTGCTCAGGTCGAGCAGGCGCTGCACAGCCTCTGGCTTTAGCCAAACTTGCCGTGGATGGGGGTGTTAATCGCAGCAATATCGCCAGGGTGGTTTCTGCCGGCGCCGATATTATCGTCGCTGGATCGGCGGTCTTTTGCCCAGATGCAACGGTGCGGCAGGCAATAGCCGAGCTACGGGGAGCAACGGCAGCGCCGGTTATGCGGTCATAAACCCTATGCTCAGGTGCTTTGTGCTTCGCTGTCGTCAACGGGACAAGTCTTCACACGCCCTTTAAAAAATAAGGCTTTGCGCGCAGAGCTGGTCTTCTGTGGGGAGCACCCTGGCATACACAATGCTGCACGCTGTTCATGCAATACGCTGTTAACACGAGCAAAAGGGGAACACGATGCCTGCACGCAGGTAGCAGTCAGAGACCATTTTCCAGCCGCTGAATGGTAGAGCGATAACCGATACCAGGAAGGGAGAGCAAGCATGCAGGAATCTGAACTCAGCGATGAGTTTCTGATCGGGGCCGTTGCCGATGGAGCTATCTGGGCTTTCGAGCGTCTCTATGATCGCTACTGTGAGCGCTTCTACCGGCTGGCCTATCGCATGACTGCCGACCATATGGTTGCTGAGGAGCTGGTTCAGGATGTGTTCCTGGCCATCTGGCAATCTGCGGCATCCTATGATCCGCAGGTGGGCCCGGCTCAGAGCTGGCTTTTCTCGCTCATCCACCACCGCGCAGTTGATCATGTGCGTCGCGCGCACTATTATGCCACGTTGCAGCCGGCGCAGTGGCCAGAGAGCACTATGGATGGACACCAGAGCATTGCTACCCGCGATGGGTGGGAGCAGGTGTGGCATGCGATGCAGAACGTCGAGCTGCATGCGTGCCTGGGGCAGTTACCCGTTGAACAACGGATGGCCATTGAACTGGCGTATTTTGCGGGATGGACACATCAGGAAATCGCACAGCGCTGTCAGATTCCGCTGGGCACGATTAAAGCGCGTATCCGCCTGGGGATTCTGCATCTCAGGCATATCCTGGAGCAAAAAGGGGAAGGCAGGAGGCTTCCTGCTGGCACGATCAACCACAGAGAAGGTCAGCCAGGACAGATTACGACGATCGCCACGGTGGCGGAGGAGAGATGCGCGGCCGGGTATGCGCTGGGCCAGGATAGCACATGGAGATGTTTTGGATATACGGAGTGGGAGCAGGTGATCGAACAGATCGCAGCGTTTGAGTTCTGTGGAGTTATGGGAAGCTTCATTGCGCGGAAAGAACGGCGACGCCACGGTCGCACCTACTGGTACGCTTATACGTGGGGGGACGGCGGCCGGCGGAAGGTCTATCTCGGCAAACCAGCCGATCTGACGCTGGCACATATGGAGGCGATAGCGAGACAGTTGCGTCATGAACCCCAGGGCTGAAGCCAGGGGCTTGCCGTGGGAGCTGCCCTGCCACACAGCTGCCGGCAGATTCGGCAGCTGTAATCTGTACAGAATTGCTGCACGTATCCATCTATAGTTATACCCGCTCCGATGTCTGGTGCTGGTTCGTGCGGCCGCAGACCAGCACGAGCAACCTCGGCACTGAGATCATTGCTACCAACTCTCTCTTCCTGTTTGTCTGCTGCGAGCGAGCAACGCTCGAAGGAGGTGCAAAGGGGACTGGTGGCCGGTGCACGCCGGTGAAGCGTTTGTCTGCTTGCTGCACTGGCATCGTGCCCACTGATAGGGATATTGCGTTTACCTGGTACAGACACCGCTCCTGGTGTACGCTCCGTTGATTGGAGCGTCTGGCTTCCTTATTCAGTGACCACGAGCGGATAGCGCTCGAGGAGGAACATTATGGCGACCAGAGTGCGCGTGGAGGATGTCCACATTGTCTGGATCACGGCGGGACTGGGCTGTGATGGCGATTCTGTCTCTATCACTGCTGCCAGCCAGCCCAGCATCGAGGATGTGGTGCTGGGAGCGATACCTGGACTTCCCAGGGTGCATCTCCATAACCCGGTGCTGGCCTATGAACTGGGCGGCGATAGCTTTATGGTGTGGTGGTATCGCGCGGAGCGGGGTGAGCTCGATCCTTTTGTCCTTGTGGTAGAAGGCTCGATTCCCAACGAGAAGATCAAGAGTGAGGGCTACTGGGCGGCTCTCGGCACCGATCCGGCAACTGGCCAGCCAATTCCCACCAGCGAGTGGATCGATCGTCTGGCGCCCAAAGCCTGGGCAGTGGTTGCCGCTGGCACCTGTGCGACCTATGGTGGTATCCATGCCATGCAGGGGAACCCCACCGGCGCGATGGGCCTGGCTGATTACTTGGGCTGGAACTGGCGCTCTAAGGCCGGTATCCCGATTGTCAACGTTCCCGGATGTCCGGTGCAGCCGGACAACTTTATGGAAACGCTGCTCTATCTGCTCTACCAGGCAGCCGGAATGGCGCCGATGATTCCTCTCGACGAGGCGCTGCGGCCAACCTGGCTGTTCGGCAGTACTGTTCACGAGGGCTGTGATCGTGCCGGCTACTATGAGCAGGGCGATTTTGCGACCGCATATGGGTCGCCCAAATGCCTGGTGAAGCTGGGATGCTGGGGGCCGGTGGTGCAGTGCAACGTGCCGAAGCGCGGCTGGATGGCTGGCATCGGTGGCTGCCCGAATGTGGGCGGCATCTGTATTGGCTGCACGATGCCGGGATTCCCGGACAAATTTATGCCGTTCATGGATGAGCCCCCTGGCGGGAAACTCTCATCGACAGTTATTGGCGCGTACGGCGCGGCCATTCGCGGGCTCCGCCGAATAACCAATAACACACTCAACAAGGAGCCGTCCTGGCGGCACAAAGGACGGGAGCTGACGACCGGCTATCGGCCACGATGGTCATAAAGGAGGCAGGAATATGGCGACGCAGGTAAGGAAAGAAGAGCCCCCAGCTCCACCCTCGCAGATTGTCGAGATGGCATGGGATCCAATCACGCGGATCGTGGGCAGCCTGGGCATCTACACCAAGATTGACTTTGGGCAGCGGAAAGTTGTGGAGTGCTATAGTACGTCGTCGATTTTCCGTGGCTACAGCCTCTTCATGCAGGGTAAAGATCCGCGCGATGCCCACTTTATTACCAGCCGCATCTGCGGGATCTGCGGTGACAATCATGCGACCTGCTCTGTCTATACGCAGAACATGGCCTATGGGGTCAAGCCACCGGCACTGGGTGAATGGATTCTCAATCTGGGTGAGGCTGCAGAGTACATGTTCGACCACAATATCTTCCAGGAGAATCTGGTCGGCGTGGATTTCTGCGAGCAGATGGTGCGTGAGACGAATCCCGGTGTGCTCGCTCTGGCGGAGAAGACCGAGGCGCCGCATGCAGCAGACCATGGCTATCGTACCATTGCTGATATCATGCGGGCGCTCAATCCCTTCACCGGTGAGTTTTACCGCGAGGCGCTGCAAATGAGCCGGCTCACCCGTGAAAAATTTTGCCTGATGGAGGGGCGCCATGTCCATCCGTCGACGCTCTATCCCGGTGGAGTGGGCACGGTGGCCACCGTCCAGCTCTTCACCGACTATCTGGTTCGCTTGATGAAGTATGTCGAATTCATGAAGAAAGTTGTGCCATTGCACGACGATCTGTTCGATTTCTTTTATCAGGCGCTGCCAGGCTATGAGCAGGTGGGGCAGCGGCGGATCCTGCTGGGCTGCTGGGGTTCGTTCCAGGATCCTGATGTCTGCGATTATGATTACCGTACCATGGATAAATGGGGTCGGGCGATGTTCGTCACGCCGGGTGTAGTGGTGGATGGCGAACTGGTGACGACCAGCCTGGTAGACATCAACCTGGGCATCCGTATCCTCCTGGGCAGCTCTTACTATGATGACTGGCAGAATGAGCGTACGTTTGTTGATCGCGATCCGCTGGGCAACAAGGTTGACAAGCATCATCCCTGGAACCAGACAACGATCCCCAGACCGCAAAAGCGCGACTTCAAGGGGAAATATAGCTGGGTGATGTCGCCACGCTGGTATGATAAGCGCACCGGCGATCACCTGGCGCTGGATACGGGCGGCGGTCCGCTGGCGCGTTTGTGGGCGACGGCGCTGGCCGGACTGGTGAACGCAGGTGGCTATGTTCAGGCGACCGGGCACAGTGTCAAGATCCGTCTTCCCAAGACGGCGCTGAAGCCGGAAGTGGAGTTCGAGTGGAAGATTCCCAAGTGGAGCAATGCTATCGAACGCGACCGCGCACGCAGCTATTTCCAGGCGTACTCGGCAGCTATCGCGCTGTACTGTGTGGAAAAGGCGCTGGCGGAAATACGGGCTGGCCGCACGAAGACGTGGAACGATTTCACGGTGCCGAAAGAGGCCATCGGTTGCGGCTTCCATGAGGCTGTGCGTGGGGTTCTTTCGCATCATATGGTGATCGAGAATGGCAAGATCGCCAACTACCATCCGTATCCGCCGACACCGTGGAACGCCAGCGTGCGCGATATCTATGGGACGCCTGGCCCCTATGAGGACGCTGTCCAGAATACGCCGATCTTTGAGGAGAATGGCCCCGACAAGTTTAAGGGCATTGACATCATGCGAGCGGTACGCAGCTTTGATCCGTGCCTGCCCTGCGGCGTGCATATGTACCTGGGCAATGGCAAAGAGCTTCAGGTGTTGCATTCGCCGACACTGGGCTTGAACCTGTAGCACTGGCTCTCATCGTCCCCTCTCCCCTGGCGTGGAGAGGGGACGGGAAGAGCAAAAGCGTCCATGCGGCAAAGAGGGGGATGCCTCATGCAACCAGATGCACAGGAGCACCAGCGCCGGGCGGCGCGTATCGAGGCGCTGACTCAGGAGGTTGCCGCGTTTGCAGATCCGCAGGCACGCGCTACGACGGAGGAGCTGATTCAGGCGATCCTGGATATGTATGGCGATGGGCTGGCGCGCATGCTTGAACTCACCGCGCAGACCCGGGAGCCCGGCTATACCCTGATCGATGCCTTTGTCCAGGATGAGCTGATCGGATCGTTGTTGTTGCTTCATGGGCTGCACCCGGTCGATATCGAGACGCGGGTCGCTCGTGCGCTGGATGAGGTGCGTCCTTATCTGCGGTCGCATGGTGGCGATGTGGAGCTGCTCAGCGTTCGCGAGGGTGTGGCGTACCTGCGCCTCCAGGGAAGCTGTCATGGTTGCCCGGCTTCAACGATCACGCTCAAGCAGGCGATTGAAGAGGCCCTCTATCAAGCCGCTCCCGATCTGGAGTCTATTGAGGTCGAGGGTGTCGTCGCGCCGTCGCCGCGAGCCGGGGTGCCCGTCACCTTTGTGCCGCCACGGCGGCGCAAGGAAGATCTGCCTTCTTCTCAATCGTCTTCTCGACCGGTGGAGGCAAGCAGGGAACCTGGCGGCGAAGGGCTCGATTACCGGGCAAGGTGAGGAGCTATGTCAGCAGCCTACCAGGCAGATGATGGCCATAATTCACGCTCACCAGCCATGCCGGCCTCAGCTACCGGACACAATGGGACGCGTGATGATGAGGCTGGTGCAACCGGCGCATCTGCCATGCCGTTTGGGGCGCTGCGCCGGTTTACGCGGGGCAGGCAGGCGGCACGCATGGCTATCGAGCGCTGCGAGTTCTGCCGCGCGGTGCTGGCTGCTGAACACCGCCACCTGCTGGAGCTCGCCAGCCGCACACTGGTCTGCGCCTGCGATGCCTGTGCTGTGCTCTTCAGCGATCCGGGAGCCGGGGGAGAGAAGTATCGTCTGGTACCCCGGCGTTATCTGGCGCTGGCAGATTTCCAGATGACGGATGAGCAGTGGGACGCGCTGATGATTCCGGTCGGCATGGCCTTTCTGCTGCGCAGCACCGGACCAAAGCGTGTTATGGCCTTCTATCCCAGCCCCGCTGGGCCCATGGAAAGCCTGCTCGATCTGGAGGGTTGGGAGGCTCTCGCCGCCAGCAATCCCATCCTGAACGATCTGGAGCCCGACGTTGAGGCGTTGCTGATCGATCGCACGCGCAACACCCGTGCATACTATATTGTGCCGGTTGACGCCTGCTACCAGCTTGTTGGCCTGATCCGAATCTCTTGGCGCGGGCTCAGCGGCGGCGAGACAGCCTGGAAAGCAATCGGCGAGTTCTTTGCCGATCTGCAAGCCAGGTCAAGCAAGCAGAATCAAGATGATAGGGGAACTTGATGCCAGACCTGAATTTTGCCGTGGTTGACGCCGAGGTTCCCACTTTTGCGGCGGTCCCGATGATCGTCTTCAAACTCGCTATCAGCAACGCCAGTGCACCCGCGCGTATCGCTACGGTGGCCCTGCGTTGCCAGATCCAGATCGCGGTGACTCGCCGACGCTATAGTGCGGAAGCGCAGGGGCGGCTACTGGAAGTTTTTGGTGAGCCGCAGCGGTGGGGAGAAACGTTGCGCAATCTGCTCTGGACGCATGCCAGCATCATCGTCCCGCAGTTCACCGAGAGCATTGTGGTTGATCTGCCGGTCCCCTGCACCTACGATTTCGAGGTGGTGGGCACCAAATACTTTGATGCGCTGGGAGAGGGAGATATTCCACTGATTTTCCTGTTCAGCGGCACCATCTTTTATGAGAGTGCGGACGGCAACTTGCAGGTCGGGCAAATCTCCTGGTCGAAGGAAGCCACTTTTCGCCTGCCAGTTGCCCTCTGGCAGGAGATGATGGCACGGTACTACCCGAACAGTGCCTGGATTCGTCTGCGCAAGGATGTTTTTGACCGGCTGTACCGGTTTAAGGCGACACACAGCCTCCCCACGTGGGAGGAAGTCTTTGACCGGCTCCTGGAGGCCAGCACGTATGAAGATAGACCAGGTGAAGGAGATTGCGAACGCGGTGCTCTATGAGGGCTATCTCCTCTACCCATACCGGCGCTCGGCGATCAAAAATCGGCAGCGCTGGACGTTTGGCGTGGTGTATCCACGGGAGTATAGCGAGGCGAATGGTGGCGTTGAGCCCTGGACCATGCGAACGGAGTGCCTGATAACCGGTCAGGCCGATACCATGGTGGATGTTACGGTGCGATTTCTGCACCTGCTGATCCGACGTGTGCCGGATCGCCAGCATGCCGATGCGGGAGCAGCGGATGCGCAGCTCTTCCGCGCGGCGATCATAGCCGCTGAGCCATGGGAAGAGGGGATGGAGCGCGAGGTATACGTGCCCGCGCTTTCCCTGGGTGCTCTGGTCGCTCATTCCCAGCGTGTGGAGATTGCCTTCGCTGGTGGGACGCTGTATTCGCCAGCCCCTGCTTCAGCGCGGGCGCTGGCCGAGCAGGATGAGAGAGCACAGTGGCCGGTTGCGGGGGCGATTGTCGTCGCTGCTGAGCCGGTGCCGGCAGAGCATACGCCCGGGGGGGATGGCATCAGGACCAATCTGTTCAAGCTGATCGTGCAGATCGAGAATACGACACCGGGAACCGGTGCGGTGACCGGCCAGCACGAGGCGATACTGCGCCAATCATTTGTCGCCACGCACACTATCCTTCAGGTGTCCGGAGGCGCTTTCATTTCGCTGCTCGATCCGCCTGAATACGCCCGGACTGCCGCCCAGGGATGCCAGAATCTGCGCACCTGGCCGGTGCTGGTCGGTGATGAGGGAGAGTGCACGATGATGCTCTCATCGCCCATCATCCTGTACGACTATCCGCAGATTGCCCCGGAAAGCGCCGGTCCACTCTTCGATGGGACGGAGATCGATGAGCTGCTCACGCTGCGCATCATGACACTGACGGATGAAGAGAAGGAAGAGATACGGCAAGGGGATGAGCGCGCACGCGAGATTCTTGAGCGCACGGAGGCGCTCACCCCTGAGCAGCTCATGAAGCTCCATGGCGCGATCCGCAGTCTGCGACCGGTTGATGAGGGAGAAGAACCATGAGCAGCCTGAAGAGCGATTTCCCCGGTGAGGATTATGCCCCGCCATCGTCGGTGCTCATTGCGGGCAGAGTGGTGAAAGCTGGTGACCGTGTGCGCCTGCGACCATCGGCGCGCGCCGATGCGTTCGATATGGTGCTGAACGGGAAGACGGCGCGCGTTGAGACCATCCAGCAGGACTTCGAGAATCGCCTCTATCTGGTGGTGACGGTGGATGACGATCCTGGTCGGGAGCAATGGGACGAGCGTGTGCTGCCCGGACACCGCTTTTTCTTCTTTCCTGAGGAGGTAGAGGTACTGGAAGATCTGGGAGGAAAAAGATCTTGAGCCAGAGGCATCCGCGCGGCAAACTGGCGATGGGTGATCAGATGGGCGAGCCAGAAAGAGCAGTCAGCATATGAGTCCACCATCAGAACCGGCGTCCAGGCGTATCCTTATCGCGTGCATTGGCAACATCTTCTTAGGCGATGATGGCTTCGGCGTTGCCGTGGCCCAACGGCTGCGGGACCGCCAGTACCCGGATGGCGTTGAGGTGGTTGATTTTGGCATTCGCGGCATCGATCTGGCATACGCTTTGCTCGACGGCTATGATGCGCTGGTACTGGTAGACGCGGTCCCACGGGGTGGCCCACCAGGAACCCTTTATCTCATCGCGCCGGATCTGGCGGGCATTACCCCCACGCAAGGTGTGGTGGCCGGGCGGGTAGCGCTGGACGCGCACAGTATGGATCCGGTCAAGGTGCTGGCGTTTGCCAGCGCCCTGGGTGCCCGTCCCATGTGCACACTGCTTGTTGGCTGCGAACCGGCTACGCCAGGCGGTGCGGGCGACGATGCGGAGATGCAGATGGGATTGAGCGAGCCGGTGCAGGCCGCCATCGACGCAGCGGTGAAGTTGATCGATGCACTCGTTGCCAGGTTGCTCACAGCAGGTGACCTTTCCCAGTTCCGGCCCTGAAATGGCCGCTCAAACACAGAGAAAGGAGCGATCAGACGATGAAGTTTTGGGGTGTGGTTTTTGCCCTGGGTCTCGCCACCGGCATCAGCCTGCTGATCCTGCGGCAGCTCCCAGATATTCAGCGCTATCTGAAGATACGCGCGATGTAATCCGGATAGATAGCGAGGCTGGCCGTGCATGAGCTCGCGATTGCCCAAAGCATTATCGACGCTGTGACAACCCGGGCGACTGAGTGCCATGCGACGCGTGTCAAAGGCGTGCGGCTGTGCATTGGTGAAGCCAGCGGCATTGTGATCGATTCGCTGACATTCAGCTTTGCGGCGCTGGCCAGCCTCGACCCGCTTTTAGCAGGCGCGCAGCTTTTCATTGATGTGGTCCCCCATCGCGCACGGTGCCGTTGCTGCGCTGGCGAGTTTGCGGTCACGAACTTTGTTGCGCAGTGTCCGGTCTGTGCGACATGGGATACCGAGGTTATCTCCGGCACGGAACTCCAGATCCTGGAGATGGAGATCGAAACATCTGGTAAGGATGAGTGATGCCCAAAGTAACCATTGCGCAAAATATTCTGGCTGCCAATGAGACGGTTGCCGCAGAGATCCGGCAAGTGCTGGCGGCACATGGCCTGCGCGCGATCAATCTGATGAGTTCGCCAGGCGCCGGCAAAACCACGCTGCTGGAGCGCACCATTGCACGCCTCCGTGGGCAACTGGCCATCGGGGTGGTTGAAGGCGATGTTGAGACCAGCGCTGACGCGGCGCGTATCGAAGCGGCGGGCGCAGAGACGGTGCAGATCAATACCCGAGGGGCCTGCCACCTGGAGGCGCATATGATCCGCGCCGCGCTCCAGCAGCTTGACCTGAGGCGTATCGACCTGCTGGTCATCGAAAACATTGGCAATCTGGTCTGTCCGGCTGCCTGGGACCTGGGCGAAGATGTGCGTGTGACCATCGTGAGCACCACCGAGGGTGATGATAAGCCAGCCAAGTATCCCCAGATGTTCGCGGTCTCGCAGGTCATGGTTATCAACAAGCTCGACCTGCTCCCTTATGTTGATTATGATCTCGAGCAGGTTAAACGGCAGGCGCTGGCCATCAACCCACACCTGCGCATCTTCGCGGTGAGTTGCCGGACCGGTGCTGGTCTTGACGCCTGGTGCGAGTGGCTCCTCGCGTTCAGCCGGCAGGAGGAGGGCAAGCAGTGATAGGCAACCGGGTGATGCATTCTGGACTATGGAGGACGCGAGGGTTCATAGAGGGCTTCCGCTGGGCTCGCGGCGGCTCAACGCGCTTTGTTCCTCCCCACCAATTACTGAGGCAGTATCGATGGCATCCGTAACTGGCTTGACAATTGAGCGGCGACGTGTCCGCGTTCAGGGCATCGTTCAGGGTGTCGGGTTTCGGCCTTTCGTCTATGGGCAAGCGCAGCGTCGGGGTCTGGCCGGCTTCGTGCGTAACGATAGCAGCGGGGTGACGATCGAGATCGAGGGCACGCCTGAAGCACTTGATGGTTTTCTGTACGCGCTGCGCGCGGAGGCCCCACCCCTGGCACGCATTGATACCGTTGCCGTCGAACCGATACCGCTGCGCCACGAGTCGATATTTGTTATCGCCCATAGTCAGGCTGGAGCCGAGCGCCAGGCACTCATCTCGCCTGATACCGCTACCTGTGACGACTGCTTGCGCGAGCTCTGCGATCCCGCCGATCGGCGTTACGGCTACCCGTTTATTAACTGCACTAATTGTGGTCCACGTTTCACGATTGTCCAGGATGTGCCCTATGACCGGGACAAGACGACCATGCGCGTCTTCCCGATGTGTCCAGATTGCCGGGCGGAGTATGATGATCCATTGAACCGACGTTTCCATGCGCAGCCTAACGCCTGTCCCGTCTGTGGGCCACAGGTATACCTGGTTGATACGGGCAGGGCCCCTGGCCCTGATGCCGGCCCGGCCCGGGGAATCGCCTGTCGTGCGGGGCAGATAGCACCGGGAGGAGCTCGCCCCCCAGAGGCAATTGTCGAGGCAGCGCAGCGACTTGCCAAAGGCGCAATTCTGGCGATCAAAGGATTAGGGGGCTACCATCTGGCCTGCGATGCATTGCATGCCGAGGCTGTGCAGCGACTGCGCCAGCGCAAGCATCGCGAGGCCAGGCCCTTTGCTCTGATGGTCCCCGATATCGAGACTGCCAGGTGTTTGTGCGAGGTAAGCGCCGCTGAGGCAGCACTGCTTCAGTCGCGCCAGCGCCCCATTGTCCTGCTGAAGCAGCGTCCGGACTGCCCTGTCGCAGCCGGAGTTGCGCCTGCCCACAATACGCTTGGCATCATGTTGCCCTATACGCCATTGCACCATCTGCTGCTGCGCACTTTCGCCAATCTCATCGCGCAGCCTGCAAACGCCACTTCAGCCCTCCCTACAAGCGGAGCGGGAGCTGGTGCTGCCACAAGTGGCGGCGTTTCCTGCCTTTTGCCGCATGCCGGGGAATTGTGGGGGGGGCATCAGCAGGGAGCAGGAGGGTCTGCCGGGCGCCCGGCGGTGCTGGTGATGACCAGCGGCAACCTGAGCGAGGAGCCGATTGCCTATCGCGATGATGACGCGCGCCAGCGGTTGACGCCCATCGCCGATGGGATGTTGATGCACAACCGCGATATCCATATGCGCTGCGATGACTCGGTTATCCGTATCACTGCCGGCGACGTGCAGTTCTTCCGCCGCTCGCGCGGTTATGCGCCGGAGCCGATCTCGCTGGCCATAGCGTTTCCCGTGCCGGTGCTGGCCTGCGGGGGCCATCTGAAGAACACCTTTTGCCTGGGCAAGGGCCGGCAGGCTTTTGTCAGCCACCATATCGGGGATCTGGAAAACCTGGAGACACTGACCTCATTCCGCGAAGGGGTTGTGCATTTTCAGCGCCTTTTTGATATCCAGCCTGAAGCTGTGGCCTATGATCTGCATCCGGAATACCTGGCGACAAAATATGCGCTCGACCTGGATATTCCGCGCAAGATTGGTGTCCAGCACCACCATGCCCACATTGCCAGCGTGCTGGCCGAGCATGGACTGGCAGGCCCGGTTATTGGCATCGCCGCTGATGGCACCGGCTACGGGCTGGATGGAGCGGTATGGGGCTGCGAGATCATGGTTGCTGACCTGCAGGGATTCGCGCGGCTGCTGCACCTGGCCTATGTACCGCTGCCCGGTGGCGATCAGGCTGTGCGCCAGACCTGGCGGATGGCGGCGGTTTATCTGCTGCACGCCTATGGCGAGATGTTTCTGGAGCTGGACATCCCCTTTGTGCAGCGGCTCGATCGGGCGCGCTGGCACGTGCTCAGACAGATGATCGCCCGCAACCTGAACAGCCCGCCGACCTCCAGTCTGGGTCGGCTGTTTGACGCCGTCGCGGCGCTCGTAGGCCTGCGCGGCGAGGTCTCTTATGAGGGGCAGGCAGCGATCGAGCTGGAAATGATTGCTGTGGATAATGCGGAGCCTTATCCGTTCGACTGCGCACCCCCGCCTGACGGCGATCCTGGCTCGCACCGTTCGGGGCACGATAGCGCTGGCAGGAGCCCGTTTCCAGCAAAAGGGGAGGAGATACTGGATGTGACGCCGGCAATTCGTGCGATTGTTGCGGATCTTCAGCACCGTGTGCCCATCGCACAAATCGCGGGCCGCTTTCACAGTACTATTGTGGCAATGCTGGTAACGGCATGCCGGCGGGTGCAGGCGGCATCCGGGCTGAACGTTGTGGCGCTCAGCGGTGGGGTGTTCCAGAATCGGCGGCTGCTGGAGCAACTTGTGATACGTCTGGAGGCCGAGGGTTTCCAGGTCTATACGAACCGGCGGGTACCGCCCAATGATGGTGGCCTGAGCCTGGGGCAGGCAGCAGTGGCTGCTATGCGACTACAATCCTGATACTGGCTGCCTGATATTGACTGCATGCGCGGATGACCTGCGGCCATTATTCCTGGCACGCAAAAGGCAGCAGGAGCGGGAGGATTTGCTTTGGTTCCCGATGCCCTTGACCGCACACTGACGATGTACGATTGCTAGAAAGGAGGCACATGATGTGCCTGGGCATTCCCGGCCAGATCATCGCGATTGTGGACGATGCCAATCACATTGCCAAAGTGGATGTTTCCGGGATCAGGCGCAACGTCAACATTGCCCTGGTGCGTCCAGATGGGATCGAACCGGGTGATTGGGTTCTGATCCACGTTGGCTTCGCCATGAGCAAAATCGACGAACAGGAAGCACGCGAGACGATCCGGACGTTGCAAGAACTGGGTCAGGCTTATCGGGATGAGTTGCAGATGCTGCATCAAAGCCAGATCGAGTGATGGACAGCTATAGTCGGTACCTTGCGAAGGGGATGGGCCGTGAACCGCAGAGGGTCCGGGGAGCACAGCGGCACGCGCAGTCTGCTCTGCGGTCTTTAGCTGCGTTCGTCTCTGTGTCCTCCCATGGTTCTTTTTTCGCGAAGGAGCACATGTATGCCCTCGTCTGAGATCGAAGAGCAGGATCTGCGCGCGCTGGTTGCCGCCCGCTTTGCCCAGAGTACCCAGGTGCCGGAGGCGTTTTTTGCTGCCGAGGCCGGACGGATCGCCGAGGCATGCTGGGCCATGGCCCAGCGCTTTCACCAGGGTGGTCGGCTGCTGGCATTTGGTAACGGGGCGGCAGCGACCGATGCGCAACATGTCGCCGTCGAATTTGTCCATCCGGTCATTGTCGGCAAGCGTGCGCTACCGGCGCTGGCTCTGACCAACGATAGCGCCACACTCAGCGGCGTGATGAGTGGCGGTGGCGCGGCGGCGCCTTTTAAGCGGCAGATTGCGGTCCTGGCCCGGCCCCAGGACATCGCGATGGGTATCTCACCCGATGGACGCTGTGCGAATGTGCTGGAGGCGCTGGCGGAGGCGCGACGCTTGCGTCTGCTGACGATAGGGCTGGCCGGGGGAGACGGTGGATTGTTTGCCCAGGCAGAGCTGGACTTCTGCTTTGTCGTTCCGGCAGGCGATCCCATGGTGGTGCAGGAGACACAGGAGACGCTTTACCATGTGCTGTGGGAGCTGGTGCATATCTTTTTTGAGCATGAAGGATTGCTGACATGAGCGATAATACGAATAATCAGCGCTCGATCATGCCGATGTATCGCAAGCCAGGACTGATGTCGCCGTCTGCGTCCTTCTCGCTTCCAAAAGGAGCAGCAACGGGCGAGCCGGCGCAGGCGGGACCGGCCTGCGCCTATGCTGCTGAGGGCCATTGTTTGACGTGCGCTGATGAGGCGCGGCCCGCCAGAGTGTTGCGCGTGGATGAGGAGACAGGTATAGCGGTCGTACTCATGGACATGGACCCCACCCTCCAATCTATAGCAAGCGAGAGCTCGTTGCGACAACCGGGCACAAGCAAAGAGGATACGACTATCAAGGAGGATGCGACTTTAGAGGTAGACATCAGCTTGATAGAGGACGTGGCGCCGGGCGATCTGGTGCTGGTGCATGGTGGTATAGCCCTCGAGCGCTACGATCTTCGCCCTGAATAGTTACTACCCGGAGGTAGAGCTTTGACAGAGGGATCTGCGTACGACCAGCTATTTTATCCATTTTTGTTCGCGGGCGGTACGGTCAGCGCTGAGGAAGTGCTGGCGCAGGTGCGCCATTCAACGCTGGAGAAGTGCCGCGAGGTCGTGGCACTGCGCCGGGCAACGCTGGAACGCTATGGCGATCAGATCCTTGCCGCCGGGCAGGCGATGGCGCGCGCTTTCGCCGCCGGTGCGATGCTCCTGGCATTTGGGAATGGCGGCAGCGCCACCGATGCCCAGGATCTGGTCGCCGACCTGCTGAATCCACCCCTACCGGGCTGGCCGCCGCTGCCGGCACTGGCGCTCACCAACGATATCGCAGTGGTGACGGCGGTGGGGAACGACGTTGGCTACGAGAATGTGTTCGCCCGCCAGGTGATTGCGTTTGGACGGCGTGGCGATATTGCTTTCGGTATCTCGACCAGTGGCAACTCGGCCAATGTGTTGCTGGCTTTTGAGCAGGCAAAGAAGCAAGGATTACTGACGGTGGGGCTGGCCGGGTACGATGGTGGTAAGACCGCGCGCTCCCCGGCAGTGGACTACTGCATTATTGCTCCCTGCGATCACATTCCGCGTATCCAGGAGGGCCAGGCAACGGTCTATCATGCGCTTATTGAGATCATCTATTATGAGCTATCGGCTCCAGGGAGGCACGCATAATGAGTATGAAATTCGTTGATGAGTACCGCGATGCAGATCTGGCGAAGCAGATCTCCGCTGAGATCGCCAGGCTGAGCGGTGGCCAGCCACTCAAGCTGATGGAGGTCTGTGGTGGTCATACGCATACTATCTACAAGCATGGCATCGAGGATGTTCTACCGCGCAACATTGACCTTGTCCATGGGCCAGGCTGCCCCGTCTGCGTGCTGCCGATGGGCCGTATCGATGATGCCCACGCCATTGCCCGTACTGATGGCGTGATCTTCACTACTTTTGGCGACATGATGCGCGTGCCTGGCTCGCGTGGCAGTTTGCTCGACGCCAAGGCGGAAGGTGCCGATGTCCGTTTCGTCTACTCGCCGCTCGATGCGCTCAAGCTGGCGCGCCAGCACCCCGATCGCCAGGTGGTCTTCTTCGCGATCGGCTTTGAGACAACCGCGCCGTCTACGGCTGTCACTCTGCTGCGCGCACGCGCCGAAGGGATTAAGAACTTCTCGGTCTTCTGCAACCATGTGATGATTATTCCGGCGATCAAAGCCATTCTTGACTCGCCTGATCTGCGCCTGGACGGTTTTATTGGTCCGGGCCACGTGAGCATGGTGATTGGTATGCGACCATACCAGTTCATTGCTCGCGATCATCACAAGCCGGTGGTCATTTCGGGCTTTGAGCCACTCGACATCATGCAATCCATCTACATGATTGTGAAGCAGATCAGCGAGGGTCGGGCTGCGGTCGAGAACCAGTATATGCGTGTGGTGCGCCCGGAGGGCAATGTCAAGGCGCTTGAGGCGATGGCGCGCACGATGGAGCTGCGGCCTTTCTTCGAGTGGCGTGGCCTGGGCTTCATCACCCATAGCGCGCTCAAACTGCGCCCGGAGTTCGCTGACTGGGATGCCGAGCTGCGCTTCGCAGTGCCTGGCCTGCGCGTGGCCGATCCCAAAGCCTGCCAGTGCGGTGAGGTGCTCAAAGGGGTGATCAAGCCCTGGGAATGCAAGGTCTTTGGCACTGCCTGTACGCCGGAGACACCCATTGGCACCTGCATGGTCTCGCCAGAGGGCGCCTGCGCCGCCTACTATAACTACGGTCGCTTTTCCATGGCTGCTGAGCGTGGGCAATTGAACCTGCAACCGATCGCCGGCGCATGGCAAACTTTTTGAACCTGGTGGGAGGTATCCCCATGGACACGCGGGAAGTAATAAAGCCAGGTCTGCATATGGATGTGGATGTTGTGCTCCAGAAGATCGAGCGCGCACGGCAGGCGCGCCGTCATAAGTTTTACCTGCGTGACGAGAAGATCACGCTGAGCCATGGGAGCGGTGGTAAGGCCACCCACAACCTGATTGAGGGCGTCTTCGCGCCCGCCTTCACCAACCCGTTGCTTGATCCGATGGATGATTCGGCTCTTCTTGATATGGGACTCAACGGCAGTACACGTCTGGCCTTCACCACCGATACCTACGTTGTGAGTCCGCTGTTTTTCCCCGGTGGGAACATCGGGCACCTCGCCGTTCACGGAACGGTCAACGATCTGGCAGTAGCCGGTGCTGAGCCGCGCTTTCTCTCTGCTGGCTTCATTCTGGAGGAGGGCTTTCCCATAGCCGATCTGCGGCAGATCGTCAGCTCTATGGCCGAAGCAGCGTCTGCTGCCGGCGTGCATATCGTCACCGGTGATACCAAGGTTGTACAGCGGGGGAAGGCTGATGGGCTCTTCATCAACACGGCTGGCGTCGGGGTGCTCCGCACACCCCGGCCATTATCGGGGGCGAATGCCCAGCCGGGCGACAAAGTGCTGCTCAGCGGATACGTGGGCGACCACGGTATCGCTATCATGGTGGCGCGCGAAGCCCTGGACATCGAGCTTGATGTGGTCAGCGACACTGCCCCGCTCCATGAACTGGTAGCGGCGGTGCTCGCAGTGGCCGGCGAGGGCGTCCATTGCCTCAAAGATCCGACGCGAGGTGGTGTGGCCACTGCTCTGAATGAGATCGCCCTGACCTCAGCGGTCGCCATCGCTCTGGATGAGCACGCCGTTCCGGTCCGCCCAGCCGTTCGCGGCGCCTGCGAACTGCTGGGCCTGGATCCCCTCACGATCGCCAATGAGGGGAAACTGCTGGCGATCGTCGCACCTGAAGTCGCTGACGCGGCACTGGCCGCCATGCGGGCGCACCCACTGGGGCACAACGCGACGATCATCGGCACCGTTCAGGCTGAACCAGCCGCGATGGTCTTCCTGCGCACCGAGATCGGCGGCACGCGGGTGCTGGATATGCTGGTGGGCGATCCGCTGCCCCGCATATGTTGAAGCATCATCAATCATATAAGCACAGAGCCATGCGGAAAGCATGCTTTCTGTACAGCCTGGCGGCTCTGGCTGATGGCTGCTATGGTGCAAAGTTTGCAGAGGTGCTGCTATGTCTTTCGATTTGCGGGCAAAGCAAAAGCCTCTCAAGGCCCGGTATCGGGATTCTCCCGATAGCGCGCTGATCACGCTGAGTGCCAGAGGCAACCAGACCGGTACACCTGTCGCGTGCAGCGTGGATATCGGACGCGCGATCTATGAGGCGCAGGCTCATCCCGGTGTGGGCGGCAGTGGCACTGCTGCCTGCTCTGGCGACCTTCTGCTGGGAGCGCTGGCTGCCTGCGCGCAATTGACGACGCAAATGGTGGCCGAGGCGATGGGGATCAAAACCGCAACGATCCACGTCACTGTTGAAGGCGACCTTGACCTGAAGGGCACGCTGGGCATTGATCCAAAGGCTCCCGTGGGGTTCAAGGCAATTCGGACCAGATTTGCCATTGTGGCCCCTGACGCCACACCAGAGCAGATCGCTGCTCTGCGGGAGAAGGTCGAGAAGTACTGTGTCGTGCTCGCAACGTTGCGCAATCCACCACCGATAGAGACGATCTGGGAGCCATGACGAAATCGGTTTGATGAGCAAGCCTGACTGCTCTTCGTCTGGCCATCCGTAAAGAAGGAAGCTATCAGGTCAGCGCGCTCGTGCAGGAGCCATAGCAGCTTGGGCAGCGCCCACGACGGCTGCATGCGACAAGAACCAAGCACCTTGCCAGCGGCCGATACGGCCATCACACGGGCACTTACCCAGGTCAATGCCGAGCCAGATAGCATCTGGACTCCCTGACAGGTTTACCATCGGATACCTCCGCAACCCGCGATACCCTATGTCTCGTACCAGAACCGGAAGCCGGCAGACATATCACTCATAGCGCAGCGCATCCGCTGGCATAACATGCCCGGCCTGCCAGGCTGGCACAAACGCCGCCAGCAACGCAGCGGTGAAGGCCGAGGTGATGATAAAGGCAAGTTTCCCCCAGGGGATAGCAAATTCCAGCCCGGTTTGATACCGGGCAAAGAAGTCCACCGCATAGACGTTGCGGCAGAGCACCAGGCCGAGTATGACGCCGACCAGCGTCCCGGCAACACCGATCAGAAACGACTCCAGGAGAAAGCTGAGCTGGATAGATCGTCGCTTCATGCCCAGTGCCCGCAACATGCCGATCTGCTGGCGCCGTTCGACGACCGCGCGTGTGCCGCTGATGGCCAGCGCGGCCAGTCCGAGCAACAGCGTTAATGCGACGACGCCCAGCATCACGTTGCTCAGAAAGATGCGTGGCCCGTTGATATCCAGAACCAGATCGGCAATGACTGTGGTCTCCAGGCCATTATCCAGGAACACCGAGCCCAGCGCCAGCGCTTCCTTATGGGCATCCACGCCAGGGCGTAGCTTGAAGAAATACTGGGTATTGTCTGCCGGCGGTAAACCGGCTTCCGTTGGCACGAACGTCTGCTGTGAAGCCCACAAACCAGGATGCTGGCCATCGCTGTTATCCACGATGCCGATGATGATCAGGCGCTCTGCACGACCACCGCGCAGGTCGGTCACCCATACAGGGGTGGGGGGAATGGTCCGCTCGCCTGCATAGATTCCGGCGAGCTGGAAGATATAGCTGGAATAATCGCCATTGGCCTGGTTAAGTAACTCACCCAGATCGCCGGCAGATTGCGCATACGACGACGGCAACGCCCCTATCAGGCTGGATACTAGGCTGCTCTGATCGCTTCCTGGCAGGGCCTGGCTATCGATAACCGCATAGCCGGGATGGTCACGCAAAGTCTGCCAGACCTGTGCATCGTTGGTAAAGCCCCGCGCACGGGCTACGAGCTTGAGGCCCAGGCCATCCAAAAAGCTGCCGGTGACGCTATTGGCCAGGTAGAACCGCCAGCCGGGCTGCGGCGCATCAGGTTGGATGATCGCTACACCCAGTGGTGTCAGCGTACCAACGGCGGCAATATCGTTGGGATTGAGGCTAGGCTGCCGGGCGATCGCCCGCTGGATGTTCGGGATAGGCTGAAACCATGCCTGCGCCTGAATATCATAGCCACCTGTCTGCGCTTTGACGCTCCCATAGGATCGGGCCATGGAACTGGCGATAACTGCCATAACCGTCATGGTAAAGACCACGAGCGCGAACATCATTAAGCCGACGCCGGAACGGAACCGGTGATGCAGCGGATAGACCAGCGCCAGTCGCACCATGATGCCCATCCGCCGTGAGAGCGCCAGCAGGCGCATGACTGGCCAGAGCAGCAGATCGCCATTGTAGGCGATGACCCAGACCGCGCCGATCACCATCATGATCCCGGCGACGAAAAAGACCTCGATGCCACTGGCAAAGCGCGGGAAGCCCAGGCGGGAGAGGGCATCAAAGGGCAGCGCCCAGTAGAGGAGCAATCCTAGGCCGGCGCATGCTGCCGCCAGCCGGTCGGCGACCCGATGCCATTGGCTGTAGACCGTCGCCGGTGGGATACATGCCCGATGCCGTCCATCAGCCGGAGCATCGGTATCTGCTCCCCCCCGCCCGGCGATGACGCGAGCAAATTCTTCTCTAGAAGTAGACTCCTGCCCACGATATTGCCCATCGCTCTCGCTTGCCACCGGATGAGAGGTGGTGGAAATGGGGGGATCATTCGCATTCAGACGCTTACCCGTTGGCAACCGCCTGCCACTACGTCTTGTATCCTGGCCATTCATAGTCCAGACCGCCGGCGGTACAGCCACAACGGCCATTCTGCCCATTCTCCCGGCCAGCCAGCGCGCTCGCCACGCACTTACGGTGATTATGAGTGCGCGCAGCGCCAGTGCCACCCCGATAATCGCCAGCGAGAGGCCGCCGGAAAAGAAGGCAATGGCATCCTCGGGCCGGGGCAGATAGGCCAGGGTTACCATGCTCGGTGAGAGGCCACCGGAAAAGGTGATCTGGCTGGAGCCTATGGCACTGCGCACCAGCAAGATACCAGCAACCAGCGGCACAACGCCACGGGTACAGAGCCCCCAGAAGAAGCGCAGTGGCGCGCCTACCAGTGCATCTACCAGCATGCGCGAGCTGCGGCGCCACCGATGCACCAGTGCCAGCTGCGCGCTCTCCCGGAGGAGGGCGAAGGGCGCCGTAGCCAGCGGCAGCAGGCTGGGCCGGGGGCGCGGCGGTTCCGGGAGGTCACGCAAGGCAGCGGCAACGGTCATGCGACTTACCGACCAGGCAGCGGCAACGATCGTGATGAAGGTAAAGATGACGCCCAAGCAGAACGAGATAATCATGCTCCGTGGACTGAGCGTCACCTGTAATGGGAAGCCAATACTCTGGAGCACCGGGCTGAGCAGGTGCACCATGATGATGCCCAGACTGACGCCGAGCGCAACGCCGATCAGGGCGGCAATAAGATCGTAGGCCGCCCCTTCATACAGGAACACTTGCACCAGTTGATGGCGCTTCATACCCACGGCGCGCGCCATCCCCATCTCTGCGCGGCGCTCGGCAGCCAGCAGAACAAAGATCAGGAAGATAAGCAGCAGCCCGATTGCCAGGGAGAAGAGGCAGAATAAGGAGAAAATGCTCCCAAAGATCGCCTCGGCCTTCTCGGCAATGGCCAGTCCCTCCTCTTTCACATCCTCCACATGCAGCCCGTTCCAGCCCAGCAGCGGGCGCATGCGGCTATCAATGCTGTCGCTATAGACGACGCCACTCAAGCCATCGCCCGTATTGGCGATGAAGACGCGGTTGATGAGCCCCTGCGCATGCTCGATATCTTGCAAGGTGCGCAGCGGCATGACCAGCGTCGAAAGATCGCCTACCAGGCCCGTGCTGGCGATGATCCCGCGTACACGAAACTCGTAGCGTCGGCCTGGCCAGCGCTGGGAAAAGAGGTAGAGACGGTCGCCGGCCTGCGCATTGAGCAGTTGTCCCAGCATGCGGTTGAGATAGACATCGTGCGGCCCGAGCCGGGCTATTGAGACTGGTTGGCCTGAGAGCAGATGCATGCCGCCAAAACCCCGGGTCACACCGGGAGGGAGCGCCAGCGCTGTAACCCTGGAGCGTACCTGGCGTGAGGTAATATCGGCGACGAGGATGGTATAGGGCTCTACCAATGCCGGTGCCACACCGGATACTTGCGGATCAGTTTTGAGGTCTCTGGCGATGTCCCAGCCATGGCGTTCCGCGAAAAGACCCAGCGGGCCATAGCCACCCAGCACCTGTTCATCCACACGCCCCAGGTTATAGACGGCGACCGACCGCACGGCGGTGATGATGGTATCGCCAATGGCGAACGCGCCGGCGATGAACATGGTGGCGAGCATAAGACCAAAGATAATGAGCACCATGCGCGCCCGCCGCCGTGGCACATTGCGCAGGCCCATCCATACCAGTAATGGATGCCGCACACCCCAGAGAAACATGAGGCCGATCAGGATCGCAGCCAGGATCAAGAGATCACGGGCGATGATATCGAGCGAGATGCCAAAGAGCGTTGTCATCAGGCGATCTACCTTCGACTACTCTCCTGCGAGCTGGTCTGAAAAAAGGGTTTGTTGAGGGCAGGAGTAAATCCCCTTTGTACACCGTAATCTCAACCCGCCACCCTGTTGCGCGACGCCCAGGGGATATGCACTCATGTGCCATGTATGCCATCATGTATTCCTTACGTGGGACGAACAGCTGTTACGCTCGTCCCACCAGCGATCTGCCCGAAATGGGGGGGAGCCAGACCTAAGGGATGACATGATGGGCCCGGAGCACCTGGGCAAAGGCAGTTGCGATGAGCTGGTAACCTTCCTCTGTCGGATGCAGACCATCATCGCTGATGTCCTCTGGATTGGTCGCGAACGCCGCTGTGCCTTGATAGAGATCGACCAGCAGGTCATGATGCCGGCGCACCTCAATGGCGATCACTTGATTCCAGGTAGCGATCTCTGCACGCAAGGCAACGGGATCCTGGTCAGCAAACGCCGGCAAGAGTGTCAGATCGGGAATATTTCCAACCGCTACGGTTGCATGTGTCTTTGTTGCAAGTGTCCCGAGCAGGATGCCCAGGTCGTGCTGGTACTGTTCCAGCGGCACATCAGCATCCAGATCGTTCACGCCTAACCAGATGGTGACCAGATTGGGGCGGATGGACAGAGCTACCGGCAACTCCTGCGTCAGCGCCTGATGCAGCGTGATACCAGGGATGCCCAGGTTCACAAAGCGTGATCCGACCGGCAACAGCCGCGCCAGGTCTGCCGGCCAGCTCTGGGTGGTTGGGTCGGCTGCGCCCACGCCGAAGGCATCGGATGCCCCCATGGCCACGTAGGTAAAGCGCGAGGGCGATGCATCAGAAGGCACGGCAATGCTGACGGTGGGTGTCGCCTGGGGGCTCCCGCTACAGCCGGCCAGCAGCAAGAGCAGCACCGGCAGGGCGAGAAGTAAACAGGGATGGAGGCCAGTTCTTTGTATCATCAGTTCTTTCTATCATACATATATCATCGGTTCTTTATAGTATCATCGGGTTTGTATCATCGGGCCTATTTCGCATAAATGGTTGCACGACAAAGCCTCATGCCGGGCGCATTCTATCATCTGAGGAGGGAGTGCGTCAACCGCACATGCCGGTTACATTATCTGCCGCAAATCGTCTGCTGCTCAGCAGGCTTTATCGATCAGAGGTAATGGCTATAGGCAGAGCGCGCTCCATGATGATCATGACACTCTCCTTTGCCCCAAACCGCGCCGGCGGTCGTCGTTCGAGTTCTACAAACCCCAGACGCCGCCAGAAGCGGTATGCGCGCCCATTCTGCCCGGCTACTGACAGGCGGATAGCACGTGCGCCAGATGCTGCCGCCCACTGCTCGAAGGCGCGATAGAGCCGTTCGCCCAACCCCTGGCCTCGCCGGGCCGGCTCCAGCATCAGCAGGCCCAGGTACCATTTGCCCAGCTCTGGATAGTCGCGGACGACGTCCAGCACCCCAACCAGCTCGTGTGAGCTGGCAAAGACCCCGATCACCATCTTGTCCTCGTAGCCTTTACCCGCCGGCAGCGCCGTAAACAACGCCTGCGCCTCTGCCGGGCCAGGAGGGCAACCGGTCACAAGCTCGAAGTAATCGGCGCAGCGTTCAGCGAGGGCCTGCATCAGTGGCCCATTCTCTGGTGTGAGATGGGTGAGCGTGTAGCCATCAATGGTCGGGAGCTCGTTCATGCCAGGATTATACCATTATTACGCCAGCATGTTAAGAAGTCTGCCCGTGGCAGCACGCCTTTGATCACCTGCTTAAAAGCAAGGGACTGCGCCCATATTCTCCTCTGATCGCCCTCCAGCCAGATTTGACAGGTCATGCTTTGCGCTCCATAATACTATCATCACTTCAATTAGTGAAGCATGCTGTTGATGGATCACCGGGCGGGATCTGGCCCGGCGCGGAAAGCGAGGATGACGATGCCTGCTGTCCCCATCCACCCCCAAACGTTTATCGGCACGGTTTATCTGACGGTCTCTGATCTGGAGCGTGCGCTGCGCTTTTACGGCGATGTACTGGGATTCAAGCTGCTCCACCGGCAGGGTGATGCAGCCGCGCTGACGGCTGACGGCGCGACACCGCTGCTCGTCCTCACCGGCCGGCCTGACGCCCGGCCCAGACCCCCCCGCACAACCGGGCTGTATCACTTTGCCATTCTGACGCCCAGCCGCGCTGATCTGGCGCGCTCACTCCGCCACCTGGTCGAATCTGGCTACCCACTCGACGGCGCTGCCGATCATCTGGTGAGCGAGGCGCTCTATCTAGCCGACCCCGATGGCAATGGCATTGAGATCTATCGCGACCGTCCACGCGATACCTGGCCCTATCGCAATGGCCATCTTTACATGGCCACCGACCCGCTGGATCTGGATGGGCTGCTGGCGGAGGGGACAAACGATAATCGGCCCTGGGAGGGTCTGCATCCGCAAACACGGATCGGCCATATCCATCTACACGTCAGCAATTTATCACAGGCTGAAGCCTTTTACCAGGGGGTGCTTGGCTTTGATCTGACGACGCGCTATGGTGCGAGTGCTGCCTTCCTCTCCGCCGGTGGCTATCACCACCACATAGGCATCAATACCTGGGCCGGTGTCGGCGCCCCACCGCCACCACCCGACGCAGTGGGTTTGCGCTGGTTCGATATCTGCGTGCCAGATGAGCCGGCATTAGCCGAGGTGGAAGAACGGCTGCGAGCGGCAGCGGTCGCCTGCGAGGGGCACGGGAGCAGCATCACCTTGCGAGACCCATCGGGCAATGGGATTCGGATAGTGGTATCGGGCAAATAAGGTGAGCAGAGCACCTTGCTGTCGTCTGTGCTGGAAGGCCCCCTCTCCTTTGGGAGAGGGGGTCAGAGGGTAAGATCAAGAAGCTGTGACATCTACTGCGCCGCACGTGTCGCACGCACGCACCGTTTGCACCAGGCGGCGATCGCGCAGGTAGCCAATAGTGCGCAGACCGCCATCATGGCAATAGGGACAGGGCAGCACCTCCACCAGCTTGCCCGCTCCGATGCGCCGAAAATGGCGCGAGTTGCGAATAATGCGCAACAGCGGGGGCTCGCGACCGGCCAACGCCAGCAATGCTGTTAACGAAGGCTCCCGGTCAATGGACCACCGGTCGTACAGGTACACGCTACATCCTCCAGAACAACGTGTGTGGTTCACCCCCAGGCGTGGGGGGACAACCTTTTTAGCCACCGATAGTCTACAACGAGGCAGCAGTAAAGCAATAACGGAACCGGGCCAGCAGTACTTTTGGATGAATGCTGCAAGAAATGGGCCATCATGCTTAGTCAGGCGACTCTATGAGTCCCTGCCGGAAAAGTAGATTTTCATGCAGTTGCTTTGTCACAGGAATACTATTGGAGACTACAAAGAATTCTGACCATCCACGATCAGGCCATCCTCCATCTGCACAATGCGCGGGGCACGTGCCGCCATACGCGGGTCGTGGGTGACTACCACAAGCGTCATGGCCCCATCAGCACGCAGCTCCTGGAGGAGATCCATGACGGCAAAGCCAGCGGCGCTATCCAGGCTGCCGGTCGGTTCGTCAGCGAGTAGCAATCGCGGGCTGGCTATGAGGGCGCGGGCAATGGCAACGCGTTGCTGCTCGCCACCAGAGAGCTCGCCCGGCAGGTGATTGGCGCGATGCTCCATTTGCACACGGGCTAGAAGGGCGCGGGCACGGGCACGCAGCTCTCTGGCAGGACGGTAGGGTAAGAGCGGGGCCATGACGTTCTCCAGTACGGTAAGCGCTGGCAGTAGGTGAAAGCTCTGAAAAATTAACCCGACGTGTTCGCGCCGAAAGGCTGCCAGCGCGCTGCCGCGCAGCGTCCGTGTATCCACACCGTCAACCACCACCTGGCCCGTCGTCGGGAGGTCCAGCGCCGCGATAAGATGGAGCAGCGTCGATTTGCCAGAGCCCGATGGTCCGGTGATGGCGACAAATTCGCCGCCGGCGATACGCAGCGTGACGCCACGCAGCGCCTCGACACCAGCGATGCCATAGCGGCGGTGGACATCCTCCACCACAACTGATGCTCCCGGCATTGCACGCGAGAACGCTGCCACCCTCTCCAGATTGCTATCAGGCTGATCAACCATATCGCTATTCCTGTGCCAATAGCAGGGTTTGTGCTACAAAGGACGACACCAGCGTTTCGCTGAGGTATTGCTTACGGCCGGCAGATCCTTTATCATCCTTCCTGCGCAAAGCTGCGAAAGCAGCCAGATATATCGCTCATGTTCGGTCTCATCATAGCCTGGAGAGCTTTCAGCGTCAAATGGGAATAGGACCAGGATACCTGGTACAATAGCAATATGGCCACATCCGCTGATTACGATGCTATCATCATTGGCTCAGGGCCAAATGGTCTTGCTGCGGCCATCACGCTGGCGCGTGCGGGCCGCTCCGTGCTCGTGCTCGAAGCCAACGATACCATCGGTGGGGGGGCCCGTTCGGCTGAACTCACGCTACCAGGTTTCGTGCACGATATCTGCTCGGCAGTTCATCCGCTGGGTATCGGCTCGCCATTCTTCCGCACGTTGCCGCTGGCGCAATACGGGCTCGAGTGGATCCAGCCGCCCACGCCACTGGCGCATCCTTTTGATGATGGCACTGTTGCCGTCCTGGAGCGCTCTGTAGCAGTGACTGCTTCCGGGCTGGGCAACGACGCCAGGGCGTACCGCAAGCTCATGGAACCACTGGTGAGCGACTGGGACAAACTCGCCGATGCTATTCTTGGCCCTCTGCGCCTGCCACGCCATCCCCTGGCATTTGCCCGGTTTGGCCTGAATGCGCTGCGCTCGGCCCGGGATCTGGTAGAGCACCTGTTCAAGGGAGAGCATGCGCGCGCGCTCTTCGCCGGGATAAGCGCACATTCCACCCTTCCACTTGAGCGCTCACCGAGCGCTGCCTTTGGTCTGGTGCTGGGGATCCTGGGGCATGCGGTTGGCTGGCCAGTGCCACGTGGCGGCTCACAGCAGATCGCCAATGCGCTGGCAGCCTGTCTTCGTGCCGCAGGAGGAGAGATCCGCACCGGCACACCCGTCGCATCCCTGGATGCTCTGCCGTCAGCTCGCGCCATCCTGTGCGATATCACGCCCCGCCAGTTGTTGCATATCGCCGGCCATCGGCTGCCATCTGGCTATCGGCGTCAACTCGAACGCTATCGTTACGGCCCCGGCGTGTTCAAGGTGGATTTTGCCCTCGATGGCCCGATTCCGTGGCGGGCTACAGCGTGTGCGCATGCCGGCACAGTCCATCTGGGGGGCACCCTGGCAGAGATCGCCGCCGCTGAGCGTGCGGTGTGGCAGGGAGAGCATCCAGAATATCCTTTTGTGCTGGTCGCCCAGCCAAGCCGGTTTGATTCGACGCGAGCGCCGGCAGGAAAACACACAGCGTGGGCATATTGCCATGTTCCGCAGGGGTCAACCGTGGATATGACTGAGCGAATCATAGCGCAGGTCGAGCGCTTTGCGCCGGGCTTTCGCGACCGTATCCTGGCATACCACACGCTCTCGCCCGCCGACCTGGAACGGCACAATGCAAACTATATTGGCGGCGACATCAACGGCGGTGTGCAGGACCTCCGGCAGCTCTTCACACGGCCTGTCCCGCGTCTCGTGCCCTATGCAACGCCGGTGCGCGGCCTCTACATCTGCTCGTCATCCACGCCACCGGGCGGCGGCGTGCATGGAATGTGTGGCTACTTTGCCGCGCAAGCGGCATTACGGACGGTGCTACGGACTTGAGCACACCGACGTGCTGCCAGCAAGGCCATCGCTATTGCTATTCCATTCCATCACTCTTCGCTCAATACCCGCACTGGAAGCAACCTGGATGCAAATAACGCGGGATAGCCAACACCGATGGCACAGAGGAAGGCACCGAGCAGCGCCGCGCCAAGCACACCGCCGGTAAGGATCAGCGGCGGCCAGACATGATAAAGCCCCAGGAAGAGTGCGGCAGCGACGATCCCTCCACTCAGCCCGCCCAGGAAGCCCAGGGCCACCCCCTCGCGCATAATCTCGGCAGCAATGGCGCGACCGGTCCAGCCAAGCGCCAGCAGCATGCCAAATTCGCGCCGCCGCTCGCGCACCACAAGGAGCAGGGTCAATCCTGCCGTCAGCGTCGCACTGGCACAGGTCAGCAAGGCGGCGACGATGTGAATGGCCGAGAGGCTTACCTGCACCTGCCGTCCCAGGAGCGTCGTATAGAGGATGCCGTCCAGTCCCCAGCGCACCAGCGCCATCAGGCTGACCAACCCACAGGCGCCACCAGCTGCAACACCTACAAGGGTCGCACTGCCGCGCCGCCAGCCCACCGAGCGGCGTAACATCACCCACCACCATGGGCTATTCTTCCCTATCCAGCGCGCCCGCCGGAATCGCCCGCTCCTATTGGCGAACGCGGCCCGTGTCGCGCCAACAACAATGCTGGTGTAGAGCAAAGCGGCGGCGCTCAGGGAGCCCAGCACGATGCCCGGCGCCACCACTGGCGCGCCCAGACGGTTCAGAAGCAATGTCAGCACCCAGGCGGGGAGCGCTGCCAGTACCGCTGTCGCTCCGCCTTCTAGCGCCGACTCGATGAGGATCCGCCCGCCTGACCAGCCGGTTTGCGCGAGCAACTGCATATCGGCCCGACGACTGCTGGCGGCCAGCAATGCGGCAGCGATCAGCGCCAACGCTGCTACACCGGCCGCCGCGAGCAGGAGCAGCACATTGGCGGCATTCACGCCACCAGCAATGGTCACAGCAGCATGTGGCTGAACCCAGATTGCGGAGAGAGAGCAGCCTGATTCTGCTGATTTATTCCCTTGAGGAGGGGGTGAGGTGAGCTGACCGGCTGGCAACACGGCGCTATGGCCAATGCATAGGAAGGGCCAGGGTGCCTGCACGGTCAGCGGGCGACCGGACGCGCCGGCCAGTATGTCTACATGTAGGCCGGTACGTCCCTCGATATCGGCAGCTACCTGCTGAAGGAGCGCCTCGCTGCGCGGACCAAAGGGCCCCAGGCCAGCAATGCGCACACGCACCGCGCTGATGCAGCGCGTTCCAGTGAGCGCGCAGGCCGCGCTGACCGTCGTCAGTAGCAGCGGTGGCCAGGAGACGACGCTATACTGGGGGAAGAGATCCGGCTCTACGCCCGCTGGCTCTGGCCGGTAGAGGCCCAGTGGCACTGACAGGGAAGCACTGTCGTGCAAGGTAGGTAACGTGGTTGGGTCAAATGTGGCGAATGTGCCCGTACTGCCACCAAGCGCTACCCAGGGTGTGGTTGCCTGCGGAAGCAGGGGCAGCCGTACCAGCGGCCCTTGAGCATCGGTACCGGCGCTGAGCACAGCGAGCACCGGCGGTGTTCCACCGGTGCTGCTGGATTGTAGCACCGTGTAGCCGGTACGCGCGTAGCGTGCCACGCCGCCGCCCTGGAGTGGCGCGGTGTCTATCCGCTGGCTCTGATCGCCCAGCTCATGCGCCAGCAGCGTCAGCAGATCGTGCGCATCAAACTGTTGCTGCCACAGCATCGTCCAGTCAGATTCGCCTGCTTTCTGCGGATGGAGCGCACGCTCTACGGTGACGGTGGCAGTCAGCGGTGTCCAGGGATGGGTATCCATCAGGAGGGGCAACTCGCCAACGCTGGTCGGGTGGCTATCTGCTGGCTGCCAGCGGAGTCCAACCAGGCGCGCCTCTGCGGCAGGATCGATGCCAACTAGCAGCGCCGAGAGGGGCCAGCTTGCTGCAACGGTTGCCGTGCCGGTAGCATCCAGGGGCACCGCGATGTTGCCGGCGGCGTCAGATGGGCCGGCAGCATGCATATAAGCGGCGAGCGACAGCACCATATAGGTTGTGCGCACTTCTGCCTCATCGGTATGCTGGTCTGGCATCATCGGGAAGCGAGCGCGAGGGAGAGGGGCCAGGCTCGTCGTCACCCGATAGAGCCCTGGCTGGGTGAAGGTCACCGGTACATAGGGCTGGAGCGGCACCCAGCCGACTACCGCCTCCGGCGCGGCGACGGCCACATGCGGAATATGCGCAATAGTTGCAACCTGCGCCAGCGAGATGCCGCCATAGGTCTGTTCCGGTCCAGATGGATCAACGATACCGAGCTGGCGCTCAACCGGGCTCAGGGCAGCGGGTGCGCGCACCAGCAAATCGTATGTCGCATGCCATGAGCGGCTGACCTGCCGGTCAGCGGTGAGCGTCGAGAGCCGGGTAAAGCCTGCCAGCAACGTTGTGCAGACGGAGATACAGATCAGCCCCAGGCAGAGGGTGACGAGCCGCCCCCACCTTCCTCTCATTGACCACCAGGCAAAGCGGAGCACACGCAAACCTCCCTATTCAAACCTCCCTATTATGGCGCCAGCGGTGTTGGCGTCGGCCAGTTGAGCTCCTGGCGTTTCTCTTGCAGTGAGATCGGCGTCACGGTGAGTTTCGCATAGCGTGCGCCGTCCACTGTGCCCACCAGCACAAACTGGCGTATCTGGCCAGGACCGACATCCTCGGCGGTGCCGGTTGCGGTGCCTACCGTCTGGCCGCTCAGATCCATTAATGTTGCCTGCATTGTCACATCGAAGGGAAAGGTCATTTTGCTCGTATTGACGACATCCCCGATCACCTCTGCCTGATTCCCTTCGATGAGGATGCGAGCATCGATGACTTTAAAATACTTGAGACGCGGATCTGGCGGCTGTGTCTGGCCACAGCCGGTGAGGATCAGGACAAACAGGAAGATGGCGATCAGAACCATCCTTTCCGTGCCAAGAGCGTTGAACCATAACGGTCTTTCTGTGACGCATGTTATCATTTCCATCCATCGCTTCATCGGGCTCTCCGTCCTTCAGGGCTGGACCACGAAGATGGCCTGAAGGTATCATTCCCGGTTGCCTGGCCCCTCCCTTAGCTGGCATTATTCTATCCTGCTGCCGCTGCATTCTCTCTTACTTCCAGCGGGGACGGAGCCGTCCGCATATCATTGCCGCAAAAAACCGAACTCATACTCCCGGAGCCCTTTGCTTACGGGCAGTGATTCGCGAATAGCGCCGTCAGCGCTGGCGCGCGCGCATTTGCGGGTGCAGGCAGGCAGAGAGCACGCAGTGCGGTAGCTGCCACCGCAAAACTGGAAACCGGGCGCTGTTCGATTATGCCGTGCACAATACCAGGCCCGGCAAGCACCAGCGGCACATCCAGGCTGCTGCCCAGGCCACCGGGTCCCATCCCATAGTAGTTATCAAACACGGTCTCGTTGACCTGCGCCTCTGACGCGGTAATCATGATGACCGTATTTGCCAGCAGGCCCTGGCCAGCCAGCCAGTCGCGCAGCAGGCCAACCAGCTCGTCATCGGCCTGCATAGCCCGCGCATAAGCGCCTCCTGGTGCATCGGGCGCAGCGCCCGCTGACCCCGCCGGGCCAAACGGCGGGTCCAGCTCGCTATAGAAGACGAAGCCGTTGGGATTGCCAGCCATATTGCTGATCAGACGCTCTGCTGCGGCAAGCCAGCCGGTGCTGTCGAATACCAGCCCGACCTCTGCTGTCTGCACTCCCCGTGTACTGACATCGCTGAGCGCATAGTTGGGACCACCCAGGGCAGCGGTCCCCATGCCATACTGGTGCGCGACATCAAACAGGCTCTCCTGGCCAAACTCCATAGCAGTGAGATTGGAGTTGTACCAGAATGTGGTGTCTATGCCATCAGGGGTACCCCAGGGAACCAGCTTCGGCCAGGGATCATAGACGCGCCATGCGGGATATGTGCCGCTTAGCAGCGCATACTGGTCGGCGGGATGCCAGCCATAGGGGGCGACGACGTGAGCAACACGAGCACCAGACGCTGCCAGCGCGCGCACATTGCGGGCATCGGTCTGGAGCATGGGATCGGCAAACCAGGATTCGGCATAGATGCCGCTCAGGTCGAGCATGACCAAGTTGCGGGCGACGCCGGCAGTCACCCGTCGCGCGCCCGGCGCAGTCTGTGGTGCCAGCGCCAGGCGCAGGGGTGACTGTTGCGGCACAGCTACCCGGGTCAGCGTTACCTCAGGGTACACCGGTTGCCCATGCTGCACATAGTAGCGTGCCGCCGCCAGATTGTAGACACCAGCCGCCAGATGCGGGAACGAGAATGTGCCGGCGACTGTGGATACCGAGCGCAGGGCAGGGGCCGTACGCTGGCCGGCAGCCGGCGGCACGGTGACCCAGACGGAAACACCACCTATCGGTTGCCCGGTTTGTGCATCCACGGTGATGCCGGCCAGGGTATAGCCGCCGCTCTGGAACTGGAAAGCCGGGATCGCGCCAAGCGCGATGGTGAGCCCATCGTCCACATCATCCACGTCGCCCACCCGCGGCATGAACGTCGGTGTGGGCGTCGGCAGCGTCACTGTGACCGGAGCCGATCGGGGCAACTGCGCCAGCGCCCCAGCCGTTGCGGCGATAGCCACTACGATCAGCAACAGCACAATGCCCCGGCGGCGCCACCGATGGCGTGCGCGTGGCAACAGCGATGGTCCCTGAAGAGTTTTCGTCCCGCGTGGATGCTCGTCAGTCGCTTCCCTGCCCATTCACGTTCTCGGTGACTTTGGTGATAACCACCGTAACTGTTGACCAGGATGGTTGCGTCAGTGTGCCCTGAAGCGTATACGTAACCGTTTGCCCGCCCGGCACATTATCCGCTAAACCGGTGGCCGTACCAACCACCTGACCGCTGGCATCCTTGAGTGTGGCCTTCAGATGGATATCGTGTTGCTTGTTATCCAGATTTTTAACCTTCCCAGTCACTTCAAAACTGGCTCCGGAGGTGATCTGCGCAGTGGGTTGGCCAACCAGTTGCGCCAGCGACACATAATTGACATCGGCGGTGTCGATGCCGCCACTTCCGCTACAGGCTGCCAGGGCACCCCCCAGGAACAGCATGGCGACCAGCCCCAACAGCAATGTCAGGCTGCCCATACGAATCCTCAGATGTTGCTTCATTGCCCAAAACCTCCCTCAGATGACACGTTCTGTTGCCGGCTACAAAAGTTTATTTGAGCGCGAACAGGCCGCGATCACCAGCAGAGCTGACAAAGAGCCCGTTCGCGGTTAGCGCTGGCGCGGCGCGCAGCTCACCCAGGTAGATCCGCCACTCCGGGGCGCCAGTTGCCGCGTTGAGCGCGATCAGGTTGCCATCCTGATCGGCGACATACACCGCTGCCACCACATCATGCGCCAGCCGCACCACCGGCGTTGCGACAATCGCTCCGCCGGCCTGATACATCCAGCGGGGTTTACCCGTCTGTGCGTCCAGCGCGATCACCTGCCCCTGATAATCGCCGATAAAAAGCGTGCTGCCGGCCAGAGCAGGGCCGGCGCCCAGGCCCACGCCAACCACACCGGCACGGGGCACCGCGAAGCGCCAGCGCAGCGTGCCGGCGCGCGCATCCAGAGCATAGACATACCCTGCCCAGGTCGTAACGAATACCAGCCCGAACTGCCTATCGTAAACGGGCGCACCAACCATGCGAGAATCCACCGTATGTTCCCACGCCTTACGGCCGGTAGTCAGACGCAGGGCATTGAACTCGGTAGAGGCGCCCAGGGCGACAAAAACCAGCCCGCCATCGTCTGTCGTCACTGCCGGCTGCCCCTGAGTTGGCCAGAAGCTGGCGAAGGCATCTTCTGACTTAAACTGCCAGTATTCAGCGCCGGTCTGACGGTCCAGACAGAGGAGATCGTTGGCACCGGCGGCGACAAACAGCAGGGAGCCCACGACGAGTGGCGGTGCACGCACCGGCACGCGTGTATCCACAGTCCACAGCGGCGTGCCTGTGCGCAGGTCGAGCGCCATCAATCCATGGCCGCGGGCTGCAACGTAAACGACATTATCCGCCACAGCAGGCGTGCCTGCGACAAGGGTGTCACCAACGGGTGCACGCCAGCGCAAAGCGCCCGTCTGCGCGTCCACTGCGTAGAGCGCGCCATCCCCCCCATTGATCAGCGCCAGCCCGCCAGCGACGACCGGCGCAGCCAGCGCCGGGCCCGGCGTCGGGAAGAACCAGCGGGTCATGCCATGCACCGGCAGCGCCGGCGCAGCGAAGGAGTTTGCCGCATCATGTCCGGCCAGAGGCCAGGATTGAAGGGAGACACTGCCGATTGTGGGCAGGGGAGCAGCGCGATAGAGCACCTGCAATTGCGGCAGCACCGGCTCGCCACCGGCAAACTGCGGCGTCGGTGTCGGTACGACTGCCGGGGGCGCATTCCAGGGGAGCGCGCAGCCGGCGAGCAGGAGCAGCGCCAGCAGCATTGGGCCTGTCCGCTTCAGGGAAGCAATATGGGATAGCCCGGGAGAGAACGCACGGTTGAGAGTAGTTTGCATCCTGAACAAGCAGGGATATCGCTCTCTAATCCCACCGCTCTCTCTGAGCACCCCACGTTTCCACGCCAGGGCCAGGCGGTAGAGGTTTGCAAAGGTAGGTTGGCGATCAGTCCACTGCATAGATATACCCCTGAACTGTGGCAGCGTAGAGGCGGCCGGGGCCCAGAGCCAGGCCATTGCGGATCTCACCCAGGCTGAGATGCCAGAGCAGGGCGCCGTTCACCACAGCCAGCGCGTAAAGTGCCGCGCCACCGCCCACATAGAGGGTGCTGCCGGCAATAGCCGGAACATTCAGTACCGGCGAGGCAATGGTGTGAACCCAGCGCAGCCGGCCACCGGTAGTACTGATGGCCAGGACACTGCCGTTATAGGTACCGACGAAGATCAGACCATCCGCTGCTGCCAGGGAGCTCCCGATGCCATCCTCAGGCGCTCCTGGTTTGCGCGCCTGATTCACATTGTAGCGCCAGCGCAGCGCGCCAGTGGTGGCATCTAACGCCTCCACCAGGCCATTCCAGGTGCCGATCACCACATCCCTGCCGGTAATGAGGGGCGAAGAGATCAGCCGGTCTCCAACATTGTAGGACCAGATCTGCCGACCGGTCAGCAGATCAAGCGCATAGAGGATGGGGGTCGTTCCCTGCGCAATGTAGACAATCTGTCCCCACACAGCGGGCGCCGCCTGCGTGGGCCAGCCCGAACCTTTCTCATGGAAGCGCCAGCGCACTGCGCCGGTGCGCGCATTCAGCGCATAGGTCGTCGTGGTCGCATTGACGAGCACGAGACCATCTGCGTAGGTTGGCGGCGCTTTGATCGTTTCCCCAAGGTTCGCCGCCCACAACTGCTGCCCATCGGTCGCGTCTAGTGCCTCGATCCAGGTGCGATTGGCCCCGACAAAGACCACGCGGCCAGCCACTACCGGCGTAGCATCATTGAGAAACTGACCGATAGCATGCTGCCAACGTATTGCGCCGGTCTGGGCATCCAGTGCGAACAGGCTGCCGCTCGTTGAGCCAACATAGAGGATATCATCAGCCAGTACAGGCGCCGAGAAAATAGCGCCACCAGAATCGCGCTGCCAGGCGATGCGGCCATTGAGCGCAGGCCAGGGTCCTGCGGTGGGATACAGGCCTGTATGGGCAGCATCGTGTCCGAACATCGGCCAGCCGCCGGCATCTGGCCCGGCTGCCAGCCATGTAGCAGCAATGGGGTGTGGTGGCGAAGATGTGGCAACGCAGGAGATGAGGAGGAGCAGCACAGGGATGCACCAGCAGTATACCAGCAGAGCAGGCCCACGTTTGATCACGGTAGTCTCCAAGAGCGTGCGTTCGGTATCGCGTGTATAGCATAGCGGAGATGAGGAAAGAATGCAAGAGGAGCCGACGGGGCAGACCGGGTTATGTTATACCAGGCAGGGCAAATAGGCCGCCTCAGGCCAGCGGCACATAGCTTGTTCCAGCAGGTGACCTGCACGAATTAACAACAGGTGCACCTGGCGTCGCCAGCCAGCGCGTGGCCCGGCCTGCTCAATCACCCCAACAGGCGGAGTTAGAATCAATCCGCCCTATCTCTCGCATCAACTGATATCCGCTGCCGGATATATAATCTGTAGACCGTGCACGCGCGCAAAGGGGGTCAGCGCATGGGGCCGCACATGATGCTCGTCCATGATGTGCCATACTGTCCAGCCACGTACCAGGAGAGCATCGGCGATGAGGGAACGATGGCAGCGCCAGTAGAGTGCTTCGGCACACATGATGGCCACGGGTCGGGCACGAGCCAGATCTATGAGCGTACCCAGTCCGGCCTGGAATGCTTCAGTCTGCATATAATCGGCGTAGCTACGAAAACTGGCATTGCGCCAGCCAGTATTGGGCGATGCCTGACCCAGTCCACGGCGCAAGCCACCAAGCGTCGCCAGATGCTGATAGGCGATGTCCGCTGCTGCGAGCGCTGGCGCCAGCGTGTCTGCCGCAAACTGGGGATTGTGTCGGGAGCGCGGAATGGTGCGCACATCCACCAGCAGGGCAATCGCCTGCGATTGCAAGAGAGCAAGGAAAGTCTCCAGAGAACGGTTAGAATGGCCAATAGTATAGATGACATTATCTTTCACCACAAATCTCCCTGAAAAGACAAGAGTTAAATCACAACGGACACAGGGAATGCCACAGCGTATCGCTTGCTGCCGGGCCCATTTTTACCGCTTGCATATTGCGCGGCGACGAGCGCTGCCGCGCAAATACGTGTCAGTGACACGGGATAGGGCCACCCTGCCTGCTGCACAGGTAGCCTCCTTGATAGAAAGCATGACTCTCTCTTAGAATGATGGCAGAAATCTCTACCGGCAGCACCATCACCCACGGCAACGTGCAGAACTGTGGCCCCCGGCCATGTTCGCAAGGAAGATGGCCGGGGCGTGTAAGTAAGCATCCAGTGCTTATTAGGAGAGCTTATCTATGAGCAGCCGCCATCATGGGTCCTCATCGCGAGATCGCGCTATAGGCCGCTCAGACCTGCCGGATTATTATGAGATCCTCGGCGTGCCGATTAATGCCGACGCGGAAATGCTGCGGGCAGCCTATCATCGCCTGGCCCGGCAGTACCATCCGGATGTTGCGGGAGACGACGGCATCGCGCGGATGAAAGAGATCAATCGGGCCTATAGCATCCTCTCTGACCCTGATAAGCGCCGCGCCTACGATACGGCGCGTGCCGGCATCCTCGACTTTCGTCCCCACACGCAGCAGCCGGCAGGAGCAGGCAGTAGCCCTGTCGGCAAGGCGACATTACATGAGCGCGGACTGTTGTACACTCATGGCCCGCTCCGGCCTGGTCCCTCTCTTGATACGGACCTGGGCAGCATTACTGCCCTGGCCTTCGCCGCAGATGGCAGCATGCTGGCCATTGCCTCGCTTGCGCCGGTAGCAGCGCTCTGGCGGCCATACACTGATGCGCCGGACCGGATCAGGCAACTGCCGGCACCCCCCCTGCGCGATGGCCACCCGGATGCTATTCGCCGGCTCCGTGTCACTACGGATGGTATGGTTGCTGGCTGGGGATATGCACAACTGGCAGTATGGAATGCCAGTGGCACGCTATGCCTGGCGCAGCCGCTCGGCCAGCCACGCCTGGCAACGCCAGATACGATTGATGTGCAACTGGCCCATGATCATGCCGGGTGTCTTATCGCTCTGCCACAGGGATCGCAGGCACTCCTGGTTCCGTGGGATGTCGGTCCACGCGGGACCGACATCCTTCCGCTCCTCCCGCAGGATCCAGCCAGGCCCGCCCGTCCACTCCGCTGTAGTGAGCGTCCGCCCACCGAGCGACGCTACTGGGCCATTCGCCTGCGGGCCCTGGCTACCGACGCCCCTATCCTGCTCACCCTTTCATGCGCCCGCGTGATACCCGATGAGCCAGAGATCATTATCCTGCGCCATTGGGACCTGGCAGCGCAATCCTGGTTTAAGAAACGGCACCCATGTGTGGTTCGCGAGCTTGAGGCGGGCCGCTGCGCGGAGATCGGGCCACCCTACGCCGTCTCGCCAGATGCGAATCTGCTGGCCTGCGCAGCAACACCCGATCAGGTGCGCGTTTATAACATCGCTGCCGGGATATTTGATCAGTTGCCTGCTGGCCCACTAGGCGCATTCGCCCATCTGGCCCTCGCCGCTGACGGCTGCACCATCGCCGTCGCGCGCGAAGGCAGCAACAGCGCCGAAGGCTTGGTCGAGGTATGGTCAGTAGCCGATCGGGTATGCAGGCAGCAGCTTATCCATCCCAGCCGGGTAGGTGCGCTGACCTTTGCGCCCGACCATCGCACGCTGGCCGTAGGTCTGGCAAACGGTACCGTCCAGCTCTGGCTGCCAGCATAGTTACAGACGGCACATCGCCGTTCCTGAGCGCGAACAGTTAAAAAAAGCTGACCACCACGATGACAGAGAAGCCTACCAGCGAGCCATGATGTCACCTGCAAGAGCAGCGTCTGTTTCAGAGCACCATGGTAGCAGCATTGCACGCGCGGGTCAATGCCCGGCAGGAGTAGCGGGCATTCCGTCGCTGCTGCCAAGCAGGGGCTTGCTGCCTGCGGCTGTGACTGAAAGGAGATTCAGTGCGTTGTACCTGATGCACTAGAAGCAGCGCGATAGCGATTCCGCTCACTATCGTGCACTGTCTCCAGCGGGCTCATGCCCCTGGTCTGTTGCAAGCTGGCGCTTACTCCAGCAGGAAACGAACAGGAGAATCAGGTCTGCACATGATCGGCTCAATACTTTACTGGAACTTTTCCCTCTTTCGCGCCATTAACCAGGTCGCTGGCCAAAACCCGGCGATTGACGCGATCATGATCTTTGCCGCTAATGATCTGATCCTGGCCCTGCCATTGTTGCTGCTCATCCTGTGGTTCCTGCCAGCATCAGTCGCCGGCAATAAGGTTGCCATGCGTATCGAGACGCGGCGCATTCTCTTGCTGGCGGTCCTGGCAGCAGCGCTGGCGCTGGGCATCAACGCGGTCCTGGGCATCATCATCTTTGAACCACGCCCGTTTATCGGCCATCATGTGCATGACCTCATTGCTCATACTGCCGACTCGGCGTTTCCCAGCGACCACACTGCCGTGGCCTTTGCCATTGCCGTCATGCTCTGGCACCTGCCAGACGCCGGTCGTAGCGTCGTGAGCGGACGCTGGGTGGCCCCGCGCTTGATTGCCCTGCTTACACTCGCTGTTGCCGTATTTATCGGCATTGCACGCATCTACTGTGGCCTGCACTACCCTGATGATGTCCTTGCTGGTGCGCTGATCGGTCTCATCAGCGCAGAGCTGATCACCTGGTTGCGTCCACTGCTCGATAAGCCGATCACACTGGCGATCCATCTGGCACAGCGTGTGCACCTGGCTTGACCGCAAGAATGCCGATGCTTCCTCAGCCAGCAGCCAAACTGGCCCTATGGCAGTGGCTCATCTGGTGCCGGCTCCGGCGTCAACAACTCCTCCGGATGGCGACGGCGCCAGTCGCAATCAAGGCAAATCTCCTGGAACGCTGATCCCACCGGTGCACTGATCAGCTCCTCCGTGGGCACCAGCCGCACCTCATGACGTGGCACAGGGCGACCACAGATGGCACAGATGGTCATTTCTTTTTCTGCTGGCAGCTCGCGCAGCGGGCCCAAAATATCCTCTTGCACCGTATAACCTCCTGCATGGGGAAAGATCTCTCACACAGTATCAAGGGTACCACACTTTGACCGAATACATGAAGGCACCTGAAGCTTGCCAGTGCCCCTTAACACCACGTATCATGAAACCAGATAGGCAACAGCCGGAGCGCTAGCGACATTAAAGTGCTGCCACTGCATAGCTACTGGACTACAGACTGGCAGCAGATGCCGCTGATGGCCGGTATCACACACAGCTCTGCCAATGTACCGAAGAGGAGAAGGAGGATAGCATGGCAACCGAACATCCTGGGGGCAAAGATGCTTTGATTGAGCGGCTACAACTCCTGCATGCGCAATTGCTGCACCAGCTTCTGCAGTTACCGCCGGAATCGCTCTATCAGCATCCGCTCCCCAACGAATGGTCCATCATGGAAAACCTCGCCCATATCGCCGAGTTTTACACCTACTGGGGGAGCGAGATACATAAGCTTCAGCAGAATCCGGGCTGCAACTTTGGACGGACAATCGATGATGAGCGCCGTCTGGCGGGTATCCGCGCGCACGCGCATGATTCGCTGAGCCAGATCGAGGAGCATGTGCGCAGGAGCTTCAGCGAATTGATGGACACGCTCACCAGCCTCACCGATGAGGACCTCCAGAAAGTCGGACATCACCACCGGCTGGGCGATCAAACGATGGCATTCTATATCAAGCACTTTCTCATCGATCACCTCAGCGACCATCTGGCACAGCTCGGCGTCGTTCGCGATGCTGCGCTGGCAGCAGGCTAAAGACCAGCATGTGTCCGCGACTAGACTCGTTTCATGGCCAGGCAAGACGCAATCAGTAGCGGGCGAGCACAGAGCTACACACCTGAGACATTGCTACGCCCGGTAATGGGCGAACGGCAGGGGCAGCCTGCGCTGCTCATCGGCGGTGCTGTGCAATCGGTTGTCTGGCGGCCAGGTCTGCCGATCGATGGTTACTGGGAAGCGATGCTGCCACCGGACTGCCCACGCCGGGCACTCCTGCTGGGTCTGGGCGGCGGGACCATCGCGACACTCCTGGCTACCCGCTGCGCCAGTGTCCATATCGTCGGCGTTGAATACAGCACGCAGGTGCTGGAACTTGCGCGCACATCCTTTGGCCTGGACAAAATCGCCAACCTGGAAATCGTTATCGGCGATGCCCGGCAGGTTATTTATCAGATCGCCGGCCCGTTCGATTACATTGCCCTGGATCTTTATGTGGGCGGGACCATCGCCACCGGTGCGCTGAGCGCCCCCTTCCTGCGCGCTCTGGCCACACGGCTGACCCCGGGCGGCAGTGTTTCGGTCAACCTGGTCCGCACCAGGCGGCTGGAGCGCCAGCTCCAGCGGCTGGCACGCGTGTTCCGCGTCCTGGAGCCTGTGGAGGTCAACGACAATGTGGTCGTGCGCTGCCGTGATCCAGGAAGATAGCCCTGAGCTACGAGCAGCGCATCATCGCGGGCAGCGGCCGGCATCGCTCTTCCAAGGCAGCAGCCGCCATCAACTATTGCCAGCCTGCTTTCCGGCATCAGCAGATACGGTAGTCTGAGCGTCAGCAGGAGCCTCTGCACTGACGGGCACAGCCGGCGCCACGCCCAGGGCAAAGCGGCGTAGCGGTGTCCCAAACGCCAGTGCGCCGCCAAGGGCGTACCACGAGACAAAGGTGCTCGCTATGGTGATCAGCCCCACTACGATGCTCAGAATGTAGATCTCCAGCGACGTGGCCGCCACATTGTGCAAGGCACCGCGCTGCACCAGGCCCGAAAGCGCAGTGGCAATAGCGATTCCCGGCAGGATCAGGCCAGTGAGCAGGCCAAAACTGATCGCCGTAACCAGGCTATTGGCCAGCAGCGTTACGATCAGGCCGGCAAGCACGAAGATCACTGCATCTGTAATACTCACGAGCGCGGATGATGGCCAGGAACCGTGCAGGACTGCCTGATTCAGGCCAAGGCGCACCCCGATAGCGATGAGAAAGATGGCCAGCGCCCCTATCCAGCGCAGACTTCCAGAGACCTGCCGCTCTGTCTCCCCTCCCTGCGCCTCATCATCCCGCTCATCTTTGCTGGACTGCGCAACATCATCGCCGCTGTCATCACGATTCGCCCCATCCGTCGCCACTGCTTCAGTGGCCATGGGCTCGACGGCCGCAGAGGCCGTCGCCCACGCGAGCATTGCCGTCTCCGCTGTAGTGACCGGCCAGATATCCGTGAACTCGGCGGTAAAGCGCCATGCACTGGTGAAGAGCCATGCTCCGAGAAGGGCTGCACCCATCGCTGCCAGGGCAATTAAGACAGTCGCTGCAATCTGCTCAACTGCGCGTCCGGCAATCGCCAGTGGTAACGCGACCCCCTGATCCTGAAAGTCTGCTGCTCCTCTGGTTGTAAAGAGCGGCGCATACAGACGCCAGATCAGATCGGCACCGACGACGAGCCGACCAAAGCCGGCGCCCAATGCAGCGGTGCGCGCCACAGCCAGGGGCGTCACCGCCCGCTGCGCTATTATCCCGGCCAGTAGGGCCGTCACTACCAGCGCCAGCACATGCAGCCCCTGGACCGTCGGTGTGACCCACGCTGGCTGGGTCACACGCGCACCGATCATCGTCACCGGGATGAGCGTTGGCAGGAGCGCCAGGCCGCTCGGTGCGGCCCACAGTGCGGCAAAGAGTGGGAAAATCCAATCGAGCAGCGCTGACTGCTGTGTTGTCCGTGCTGGCTGCTGCTCTTTTGGCGCAACATGCAGAGGCGCTTCATCGGTTGCCGCACGGGCAGTAGCATCTGCGCCCGACGACCGGGATATAGCTTCAGGAGTCGGCCGTATGGCTCCCGGCCAGACGCCAGCAATGCGCGAGGCGAGCCATGCGCCCATGAACCCCATAGCTGCTGTCTCCAGCACGAGAGCCAGCGCCCCTAAAGCGACAGAGCCGATCAGGCGCGGACCCCACTGAATCTGGGGCGGAAGGCTGGCAAGCCACCGCGCAGTCAGTGGCACCAGCAACCCGGCGACCACCATACTGGCCAGTGCAGCCAGGCCACAGGCCACAGCGGCATGGAAAGGGCGGCGGCTGACGCGCAGCCACCAGGCTCCAGCAAGCAATGCGATGAACACATCAGCATAGGTCAGCCCTGTATCCTGCCCTACCAGCAATTGATAGAGCTGTACCAGGTAGCCGGCAGCGAGCGCGGCTACCGTCAATATTGCCCAGAGCGGAATCCAAACCCTCGCGCGCATAACTCCTCCCCATCACCATAAGCGGTCAGAAGCAGCGAACTCCATCCCCACAAAAATTCTTCATCAATTATAAACGCGCATACCGGTCTGTCAACCCGTCAACAAAAAGGGAGCGGGGAGCGCAGATACAGTATATCCTCCGCTTTTTTCCGGCGCGAACAGCACCCCTCTTGACGTCTGCGGCAATGCCCTCTAGACTGAGGGCACAGCATTCGTGTACGGGGGGTCAGCCATCAGGCCGCACCGGGGACAAAAGGAGATCCGGCTATGGACTTCGAGCTATCCGCTGAACAACAGATGATCTATGATACGGCACTTGCCTGGGCACGCAAAGAACTTGGCCCTGTTGCCGCAGCTATCGACCGTGACGATGAGTTTCCTGCCGACCTCTGGCAGCGCCTGGCGGACCAGGGTTACCTGGGAGCTGGCATCCCTGAGGAGTACGGTGGATCGGGCGGAGATTTCCTGATGGCTGCTCTCATTGGCCAGGCAATCACCCGCGTCAGCCCGGCGGTGGCGCTCTCCTATGGCGCGCATCTGAATCTCTGCGCCCACAATATCCTGCGTAACGGCACGCCGGAGCAGCGCGCCCGCTACCTGCCTGAGCTCGCCACCGGGCGAATGATCGGCGCACTTGGCCTGACTGAGCCCAACGCTGGCTCCGACGCTACCGGCATTCAGATGGTTGCGCGACCCGCCCCCGGCGGCTTCCGGCTCAGCGGGACGAAAATGTTCATCACCAATGGTCCCATTGCCGATGTGATCATTACCTACGCCAAGACTGCGCCGGAGCGTGGCCGCCAGGGTATTACCGCCTTTATCGTCGAAACCACCAGCCCCGGCTTTCGCGTTGCCCGCAAGCTCGACAAGCTGGGCATGCGTGGCAGCCCCACCGGCGAGCTCATCCTGGAAGAGGTGTTTGTGCCGGCAGATCGCGTGCTCGGCACCGTCAACAGCGGCACGGCTATCATGATGAGCGGGCTGGACATTGAGCGCGCCTTCTTCAGTCTGACGGCAATTGGCCTTGCCGAGGAGGCGCTGGCGCTCGCACTCAAGTACGCCGCTGAGCGGACCCAGTTTGGCCAGCCCATCGGCCACTTCGAGCTGATCCAGGCCAAGCTCGCTGATATGTACGCCGGCATCGAAGCCGGACGGCTCCTGGCCTACCGTGCACTTCTGCTCGCCCAGACAGGGCAGCGCGCCAGCAAAGAGGCTGCTGCTGCTCTGCTGTTCGCCGCCCAGGTTGCCATGCAGGCCACCGCCGAGGCAGTACAGATCCATGGCGGCTACGGCTACATCAAGGAATTTCCGGTCGAGCGACTCTGGCGCGACGCGGAACTGCTGGGCATCGGCGCCGGCACCAACGAGATCCGCCGCCTGCTCATTGCCCGCGAACTCCTGGGGTTGCGGTGAACCTTCGATAGTCATGAGCAAACCAGGCTGATGGAATGTAAGGAACAGCACAATTCTTGCCCGGTGCGATCGGTCCTTTTTCAATTCCCTTCTGGTGCGGGAGAGATCAACCATGCAAACAGTACGTATTGGTGGCGGATTAGGATTCTATGGCGACTCATGGCGGCCGGTGCTGGCCACGCTGGAGCGTGGTAACGTATCCTATATTGCCTCCGATCATCTCGCCGAATTGACACTGGCCATCTTGCAGAAGGATCGCCGGCGCGATCCGCGCCTGGGCTACACTCGTGATCTCGTGCCCATGCTGCGCGACCTGCTCCCAGAGGCGCGGCGGCGCGGCGTACGCTTTGTGCTCAATGCCGGCGGGCTCAACCCCGAAGGAGCCCGTGTGGCACTGGCCGGACTGCTCCACTCGCTGGGTATGCGGCTCCATGTGGGCATCGTTACCGGCGATAGCGTTCTGGAACAGCTCGACGAGCTCCAGGCTGCCGGTGTCTCGCTGGCACATATGGATACCGGCGCACCATTGGCAACCGTGCGTGACCGCCTGCTCTTTGCCAGTGCCTACCTCGGCGCGCGGCCGATTGCCCGGGCGCTGGCTGACGGTGCCGACATCGTGCTGACCGGCCGGGTGGCCGATGCCGCGCTCGTGCTGGGGCCGCTCATCTACGAGTTTGGCTGGGAACCCGATGACCTGGACGCGCTGGCCGGGGGAACCGTCGCTGGCCATCTGCTGGAATGTTCTGGCCAGGCAACCGGTGGTAACTTTGGTGGTGACTGGCGCACTATCCCCGACCTGGCGCACATTGGCTACCCTATCGCTGAGGTCAGCCGTGATGGCTCGGCGATCATTACCAAGGCACCAGGTACCGGTGGGCGCGTTTCTTTCGACACGCTGCGCGAGCAACTCCTATATGAAGTGCACGATCCACGACGATACATCACCCCTGACGTCGTTGTGGATTTGACCAGCCTGCACCTGGAGGAGATTGGGCCGGACCAGGTGCGTGTGAGTGGCGCCCGTGGCTATCCACCACCGGAGACGCTGAAGATCGTCGCCGGCTATGAAGATGGCTACCTGGGGCAGACGGTCATTGGCTACTCCTGGCCGGATGCTCTGGCCAAGGCACAGGCAGCAGCGGCCATCCTCCAGACGCACATGGCTGAGGTCGGGCTGCATCCTGAGGAGATCTGTATCGAATACCTGGGCTATAACTCGATCCATGGCCACCTGGCTGACTCTACCCACGTCGGCGACCTCAACGAGGTCTATCTGCGGCTGGCGATCCGTACGCGCACCGAGGCAGAGGCCGCACAGCTCGGCCGTCTGGCACCACCGCTGGGGCTGAGCGGCCCTCCGTTCATCGGGGGCGTCGGTGGCATGAGCCCGACGCGCGCCCTCCTGGGCATCTGGCCCACCCTTGCCCCCCGCGCTCTGATCGAGCCGGGAGTACGGGTAAGCGTGGAGGAACTGGGATCGCCAGCCCCTGCCTGAACAGAGAAGGAGGAGTCCATTGCGCAGATTACTGGTTCACCTTGCCCACGCGCGCTCTGGGGATAAAGGGGACCGCGCGGATATCTCGCTCTTTGCGCCAGACAGGCAGACCTACGATCTCCTGGCGCGCGAGGTGACGGCAGAGCGCGTGCGTGCGCATTTTGCCGGGCTGATCACCGGCGATGTGATACGCTATGAAGTGCCCAACGTGCTGGCGCTGAAGTTTGTGCTGGACGGCGCCCTCAACGGTGGCGCATCGCGCTCGCTGCGCAGCGACAATCTGGGCAAGTCGCTGGCCTCGGCGCTGCTGCGTATGGAGATTGAGACCGGTGAGGAGTAAAAGCGCGGTTAGCTGGACTGTTTTTGGCGGCCGCAGCGGCATGATAACGCCTGCTGTACGCCGCTGTTTGCCTTGCAGATTGCCCTGGATAGGGGAGGATCGGCCGTGGAAGAGAAACTGAGTGCCGCAGAGCAACTGGCGGCGCATATTGAGCGCATCAAGCGTGGTGGTCCACCGAAGTATCATGAGAAGGCGCGTGAGCAGGGCAAGCTGCACGCGCGTGAGCGGTTACGCCTGCTCTTTGCTGGCGAGCCAGAGTTCGAGGATGGACTCCTGGCAGAGTGCCTGAATCCAGAGCTGCCGGCGGATGCAGTGATCACCGCTGTGGGGCGGGTAGATGGCCGTCTCGTCGCCGCTGTGGCTGCTGATTCGACCGTCAAGGCGGGCTCATGGGGGGCGAAGTCCGTTGAAAAGGTGATTCGCATGCAGGAGCTTGCCGAGCATATGCAGATGCCGCTGATTTACCTGATCGACTCAGCCGGCGCCCGCATCCCCGATCAAATCAACCTCTTCCCCGGTCGACGCCATGGCGGGCATATCTTCTACAATCAGGTCAGGCTTTCTGGCGTTGTGCCGCAGATCACCATTCTTTTTGGCCCATCCCCTGCCGGTGCGGCCTACGTGACGGCCTTCGCCGATGTCGCCATCATGGTCGAGCACAATGCCAGCGCCTATCTGGGCTCGCCACGCATGGCCGAGATGGTCATCGGCGAGAAGGTCACGCTGGAGTATATGGGCGGCGCGCGCATGCACTGTACCGTCTCTGGCCTGGGCGACTTCCTGGCCGCCAACGAGGAAGAGGCTATTGCCCTCGCCCGCGCTTACCTCGCCTATTTTCCACAGCATTATACCCAGCGGCCGCCGACTGCCTCACCAGTCCCACCGGCCCCTGGTCGCCCGCTGGCAGAGATTGTGCCTGCTGAGCAGAATGTTCCGTTCGATATGTACGAGCTCATCATGGCGCTGGTGGACGAGGGGAGCTTCCTGGAGGTGAAGAAACTCTTCGCGCCGGAGCTGATCACCGGTCTGGCCCGGCTGGATGGGCGCGCCATTGGCATTGTTGCCAACCAGCCAAAAGTGAAAGGTGGCACGCTCTTCAGCGATTCATCAGATAAAGGGGCACGCTTCGTCGCGCTCTGCAGCGCCTTCAATATCCCCCTGCTCTTTCTGGCCGATGTCCCCGGCTTTATGATCGGCTCACAAGTCGAGCGCACCGGCATTATCCGCCACGGCGCCAAGTTCATCGCCGCTGTCTCACAGGCAACCTGTCCGAAGATCTCGGTGATCGTACGGAAGTGCTATGGCGCTGGACTCTACGCGATGGCTGGTCCGGCCTTTGGCCCGGATGCGGTGCTTGCCCTGCCTACGGCCCAGATCGCCGTCATGGGCCCGGAGGCCGCAGTCAACGCCGTCTATGCCAACCAGATCGCCGCCCTTCCTGAAGCAGAGCGCGCCGCTTTCATCGCCCAGAAGCGCGCTGAATATGCCGCCGATATCGATATCTTCCGGCTGGCGAGTGAACTCATTGTAGATGCGGTGATCCCCTTCGAGCACCTGCGCGACGAGCTCACGCGCCGCTTCGCGGCTTACGAGACAAAGGTGGCACGCTTCTCTGAACGCAACAACCCTGTATATCCGGTCTAGGACCCGGCAGTGTGACTTTACCCCTCTTGTCGAGCGGGAACGAAAACAGAATGGCTACATGAAAGGATGACGCTATGCAGCGGATCACGGCTATGATGGCCGGCATCGTCGCGCAGGTGCTCGTGCAACCTGGCGAGACCGTTGAGCCCGGTCAGGAAGTTGTCGTGCTGGAATCTATGAAGATGCAGATTCCTGTGACCACGCCAGTGGGCGGCACTGTACGCACCCTGCACACCAGCGAGGGAGCGTTCGTGAACGAGGGCGATCTGCTGCTGGAATTAGCGCCGTGACCCATCAGCAATGTCCTTTGACGACAAAGCTGACATGCCACTCACCGACGTTGCGCCCAGAATGACGCAGGCCAGCGTCAGGGAGCTGAACTGCATGCAGGATACGGTCAGATCCGTGGGCGTGCCGCAGCACGGCGCATGCTCCCGACCATTCCCTCTCCAACTCCGATCGCCGCCAGTGCCAGTACCAGGTGGACGATCGCTGCCGGCAGACCCTGCCACCAGCCAAAGTAGAGCTGGCCCAATCCCGCCAGAACCAGCAACACGCCGATGAACAGCGCAGCGGTGGGCATCCCGTGTACTCTCAAGCGCGAGGCGGCCAGCCCCAGATACCATAGACTCAGCACGACCAGCGAGCCCAGAGCGATATGAATCGCGAGCGGGACACCGCTGGCCTGAACCCAGCCAAACCAGAAAATGAGGCCCAGGAGTAGGTTCAGCACCCAGAAGAAGCGTAGCGACATCACCGTGAACAGAATATCGCGCGATAGCGGGCTGGGCCCGGCCTGTAATGAGATATCACGGCGTTGCATCGGTAATGAGCCTCCCGTAAATGATATTTCACCACCACAGAGCAAGATTGAAGACTAGCGAGCAGATTGTGAGCCCCGACAGCCTCATCTCTGCTCCGCTCACTCGCTCAATTCGCGACCCTATTGCCGGCCATCATTGGCAGCATGCAGTACCGTGAAGATGGCGCGGGCAATCTCTGGCCGGTGCTCCTGCTCATGCATCCACGTATCGCCGGCAATGAGCTGCTCCAGCGAATAGGACTGTGTGCCCACAGGTGTCAGCAGCTCGTCCTCGGTCAGGCCACCGATGGCCATCAGGAGTAGCTCACGTGCTTCCGTGAAGCGCGCCCAGATGCGCGGGAACGGCTGTGTGGCCGCACGCGCGGCCACCTGCGCATTCATCGCTTCAACCTGGGCGTCGCTTAATGTTTCCCACTCGGCAAGTGAGCCAGTACAATGCAACACGCCGATAGCCTGAATAAGCCGCCAATCCGATGCCGCCAGATGTGCCAGTACCTGAGCAATGGACCACTCGCCCACCAGGCCCGGCTGCATGAGCAGATCGCTGCCGGCGGGGCTCAGGGTGGTCAGCAGTGCGGCGCGCTCGTGACGCATCGCATCAATCAGATCCAGCTTAACTGTCATAAAAATATGCTATCCTCTTATTTTGCATCCTGCTCCGCTATCATCGCTCCCGGAGCCGGCAACCATTACCCGGAGAGAATGTCTCTCATGTGCAGCGTCAGCCGCACATGTTGGCCGGTTGCCCTTGCTGTTCCCATAGCATATCTTACCCCGGCCAGCCCGTCAACAGGCGCAAGCAGGAGCTCTGCGTCCTTTCAAGGGGAGAAAGCGCTGCCTCTTTGTTGAACGGGGCATCGTCTCGGCACTACAATAGAAGCTGTGCGAAACCTGCGCTCGACAGGGAGAAAAACTGTTATGGCCGTGCAATATTCTGTACAGCCGCCACCGCCAGCGTCACCGGTACTCCGGCCACTCGAATGGTATGGATTTGGCGTTTGCCGGGCGCGCTGGCTGGTGATCGGTGTGTGGATCGCCCTTGTTGTGCTGGGGGCAATCTTCGGACCCCAGGCCATTACTCGGCTGAGTGGCGGCGGCTTCACCTTAAAAGGCAGTGAATCTGACCGTGCCGCTCAGGTGCTCACCGCAAAATTTGGCTCTCCCCCCGCCCAGGTGATCGCGGTCTTCAGCGCGCCCCATACACCGGTCAACGACCCGGCATACCAGACACAGGTCCAGACGTTCGTTCAGCGTGCGCACCATCTGCCACATATTGTGCAGGTGATATCAGCAGGTGCCGGTCGCGATGGGCGCAGCACCTATGTGACGCTCGCCTTCAACGCCAGCGAGAGCACTACTGCTGGACTGGTTCCGAAAATAGCGAAGCTGGAGCCAGCCGGGCCAGCAACCATCTATCTGACTGGCGAGCCGGCTATCGATCAGTTCACTATCAGTGCCAGCGATACCGACGCGCAGCGCGCCGAACTGTACACCTTCCCCATCGCACTGGCCGTGCTCCTGCTGGTCTTTGGCACCCTTGTCGCTGCCGGTATGCCGCTGGCGATGGGTATCGTGGCCATCTCGCTGACGCTTGCCGGCATCTTCGTGGTCGCCAGCTACTATAGCACCAGCATTTTTATCCTCAACACTACCACGATGATCGGGCTGGGCATCAGTATAGACTACTCGCTCTTCATGGTCTCGCGCTTCCGTGACGAATTGCGCACGCGCCCGGTAGATGAAGCAGTCGCGCGCACGGTGGGAACAGCCGGTGAGGCCATTCTTTTCTCCGGCCTGACGGTGATCATTGGCTTCGCAGCCCTCTGCATCATCAACGTGCCCCTTCTCACCTCCATTGCCATTGGTGGCGCGCTGGTGGTTGCCTCATCAGTAATGGCAGCCATGAGCTTTCTGCCGGCGCTGCTCTCGCTGCTGGGACCATGGATCAACGCGGTGCGTATCGTGCCATGGGCACATACCGGGCGCAGCCTCGCAGAGAGTGGGGGTACCTGGCATCAGGTAGCGATGATCGTGATGCGCCGTCCCTGGTTTGTCATCGCCGGTGTGCTGATCTTTATCGGCGCGCTTGCCTGGCCGGTATACCGGCTGCAAGTTGGCGTTGGTGGCCTGGATATCCTGCCGGCTGATAGTGCGCCACGGCAGGGGTTGAATATCCTGTATCAGCAGTTCGGCCAGGGCAATTTCGCCCCGGTGCTCATGGTCGTGCAGACGAGCGACGGCGGCTCTATCCTGCGCCCGGCCAGCATTGGCGCGGTCTATGACCTGACACACGCCGCCGCTGCCGTGCCCGATGTCGCGAGCGTCCAGGGCATTACCAGCATGCCCGGCCTGGACCGCACAGCGGCTGAGGCCCTCTATAGCAGTGGCGCGTATCGCCAGAACCCGCGCGCTGCCGCCGCCGTTGCTGACCTTGTGCGCGGCGATACCACGCTCATCACCGTCACACCGCGCAGTGCACCGGATACGCCCGCATCGCGTGACGTTGTGCGTGCCCTGCGCGCGCTTCCCCATCCCGGTCTCCGTGTGCTCGTCGGCGGCACAGATGCCAGCGGACTCGACTTCGCCAGCTATCTCTACCGTCGCTTTCCCTGGGCCATCGGCTTCATCGTGCTCAGCACCTACCTGGTGCTTTTTGCCCTCTTCCGCTCAGTGCTGCTGCCACTGAAAGCAGTGCTCATGAACACACTCTCCATCGCGGCGAGCTATGGTGTGGTGGTATACATTTTTCAGATGGGTGTGTTGAGCAGGCCGCTGGGTTTTACGCCACCAGGCGAGATCGAGGTGATCATTCCCATCCTGATGCTCTGTATTCTCTTCGGCCTCTCAATGGACTATGAGGTCTTTCTGCTCAGCGTCGTGCGCGAAGAATACCGCCGCACCGGCGATAACACGGCCAGCGTCGCCTACGGGCTCGAGCGCACGGGACGTATTATCACCAGTGCCGCAGCCATCATGGTCATTGTAGCCGGCGCCTTCTCACTGGCCCAGCTCATCGTCATCAAGGAGATCGGCGTCGGCATGGCCGTAGCTATCGCCATTGACGCAACGGTCATCCGCACGCTGCTCGTGCCGGCAACGATGCGTCTGCTGGGCGACTGGAACTGGTGGCGCCCAGGAAAGAGGCGGGATTAATCCCATCAGGCCTTCGGGACCAGCGTGAAGCGCACCGTCTGGGCCTGGATCAAGCCGTTGCCAAAGACGAAGGTGTCTACCCCATCAGCGACGCTGCCGCGCCGGGAGTCAGCCGTCCACTGCAAGAAGAGGATATTGTCCGCAAAAGTGGTCTTGACATCCCACTGCGCCTGGGGAAGAGCCTGGATCAGGCTGGTGAAGACCTGGCGGATCGCGTCCTTACCGCGGTGAACTCCTTCCGGGGTAATGATAAAGGCGGTGTCGGCGTAGTCCAGCAGGATTGCCTCAACATCTTCCTTGCCCAGAGCCTCGGCATGGTGCGCAAAGATCTGTTCCGGTGTCCGTTGCGAGAGATCCGTAGCTGCTTCGGTCATCACTGTACCTCCTTAGGAGAACTGGTCGCCGCGCTCTCTACCCTGACCACCTGATCACCCATATGGAGGGTGGCATCCCAGGTGATCGCGATAGCATCCTTAACACTCTGGTGCGCCGGACAGCCCTCGGTGTGCACCTGGAGCGCGCGTTCCGCTGCTTCACGGGCCTCCGGCGGCACCGTCAGATCATAATGGACGGCAATAGCATAGATACGAATCGTCTTGCCAGTTTCAGCGATGCGGCCATCAACAGTGGCGGTAAATGCCCGGCGATCGAAACGAATCTTGCGCCCTGCCAGGGCGCCGGCAAGCGTGCCATACATTCAGGCAGCGACGGCAGCGACAATATGGTCCAGCGTCGAGGGAACTGGCGGGCCTTCCTTCACTCCATAATATTCCCGCAGGGCACCCTGGACGCCATAGACCACCGGCTCAGGCACTTCGCCCAGATAGGCATGCCGGTAGCCATCATGATAGCTCAGACGTACACGGGAGATGTACTCGAATGGTTCGGCCATGGCGGGTGCTCCTCTTGTAGGGCTCTTCACCAACTACAGGAGCATTGAACCACAAAAGACACGAAGGATGCAAAGTCTGGCAAAGGTATCGCGCTATCGGGTCATGCCATACCGACAGTCTCCAGGCCGATGAAGCTGCGGTCCGCTCACCATGCCGTCCCATCCAGCTCATCCGGGTGCAGCGGGCGCTCACCCTGCTCATCCCACACCAGGAAATCAGCCTGTGTGGGCGACGTAGCATCTTCCCGCTCCAGGCGCACAAAGCAGGGCGTCGTCGCGTCTTGTAGCGGCGCCGCACCCTGCATGGGATGCTTTAGCCAGTTGAGAAGCTGCTCATTGATACTCCCCGGCCGGGGCAGGCGTATGCGTGTGCCCCACGTGCCGGTATTGAGATACGTCTGCGCTGCTGTCTCGGCCCGCCAGACTTGATGCGTATGCCCCATAATCACCCAGCGGAGATCGCTTTGCGTGGCAAACACTTCACGTGCACCGGCAGCTACCTGACGCGAGAGCTGGTCATCGCCCCGGGCAAAGAGACGTTGCAAGGCCATAACCGGATGGCCGCTGAGAATATCGATCCACACGGACAGATCCTGCTCATGCGCCTGTGGCGGAGGCGGCGGCTGACCGGCATACTCGTGGGCCTCGCGGCGCAACCGGCGGATTTCGGTGAGGGCAGCGACAAACGTGTGATGTGCCGGCTGCTCAGGCAAATGTGGCAAAATAGTGGTCAGCGGATGCTGTGGCGGCAGGGGCGTATCCGGCGTTCTGGCGTCGCGATGGGGATGCGCGTGCAGTGTAGCCAGAATGGGCAGCAGCTCAATCACCAGGGGCTTATCCAGCACGAGCAGCAGGGCGAGAAAATGCGCATGGGAAAGCGGGGGATCAAGCCGATCCAGATAGGGGAAGTGCTCCTTCAGCCGGATATAAATGCGCTCGACAAAGACCGAACCAAAGGGGAGTTGCAACTGCTGAGGATCCGGGCCACGGTCGGGAATAGCATAGAGCCACGGCACACTATTATAGACATCATAAGCGTTACCATGCTCAATGTAGACATCGGGATACGGCTGATAGACGCGCTGCCACCAGAAACGCAGGTTCCGGGCCACTGGTGGCGGTGCGGCGCCAAAGATGGCCTGGACGACGGCTGCCTGCACAGCAGCAAAGCGCAGCTCGATGTCGTGGTTGCCCGGTAACACCGTGACACGCTTATTAGGCACCCTGAGGAAGGCACGCAATGCAGCAAAGGCGCGCTGATGCGCTGGCACAATAGCTGCAAGCTTTTGCAGAGCGATGGCCGGCGTTGTGTAGCGCAGATGCGCCAGAAACGGGGGGCTGAAGAGGAAATCGAGCCAGTCGCCGTTGATAATCAGTTCAACCGGTTCATCCCGATAGCGACCTGCCGAATAGTGAGCAAGCATCTGTGCCAGCCGCTCCTCCTGATCGGCACGAAACGCTTCGATCTCTGGATCGCCGCTGCTCATATGGAGATCACTGATGATAATCGTGGTAGTGCTCATGGGCTATCCTCATAAACAAATACAGACTTCTGCGCGCGACTTCTCCCGGCGCCGCCCCATTAGCGCTCTCTTGTATTCTTAGTATGACATATTCCACTCAGCGCTACAAGAGTCATTGGGAGTAATATATATGTTACAACCAAAACAGGAGTCAACTATGACACAGGTTGAACAGCTTGCAGCCTTCGTAGTACGGGCTGCGTATGAAGAGATATCGGTGGAGGCACGCCAGAAGCTCAAGGCCCACGTGCTCGATTCACTGGGGTGCGCTATCGGCGCGCTGGATGGCGAGCCGATCGGTCCCATCCGGGCGCAGATCCGGCTCCTGGGCGGCAACCCCCTCGTCACGCTCATCGGTGGCGGCAAAACCGCTCCCGATCGGGCGGCTCTCTATAACGGCGCGCTGGTTCGCTATCTGGACTATATGGATACCTGCCTGGCTAAAGGTGAGTCTTTCCATCCCTGCGACAACCTGGGCGCCGTGCTGGCAGCAAGCGAGTACGCTGACCGCAGTGGCCAGGAGTTTCTCACGGCGCTGGCGGTTGCCTACCAGGTTCAGTGCCGGCTCAGCACTGTGGCGCCGGTACGCGCCAGAGGGTTCGATCATACGACACAGGGAGCGTATGCTGCCGCCGCCGGCGTGGCCAAGGCCCTGAGCCTGGACAAGCAGCGGACTGCCCATGCCATTGCTATCAGTGGCACGGCGAACAACGCCCTGCGCGTGACCCGCACCGGACATCTCTCGCACTGGAAAGGTCTGGCTTATCCCTACACGGCCTTCAGCGCCACCAATGCGGCCTTTCTTGCCCGGCAGGGGATCACCGGTCCCCTTGAAGTTTTCGAGGGGAACAAGGGCTTTATGGACACTATCGCCGGGCCCTTCACGATTGACTGGGAGCAAGAGGATCTTGAAGCAGTGCAGCGTTGTATTCTCAAGAAGTACAACGCTGAGATCCACGCGCAGTCGGCGCTGGAGGGTATCCTCGAACTCAAAGCGACCCACAACATTCGTCCCGAGGCGATCGCGCGCATCGAAGTCGATATCTTCGACGTCGCTTACCACATCATCGGTGGCGGCGAAGAGGGCAACAAGTATGAGGTGCGCAGCAAAGAGGAGGCTGACCACAGTCTTCCCTATATGCTGGCGGTCGCCCTCCTCGATGGCGAGGTCTCGCCCGCGCAGTACGCGCCGGAGCGGATCCTGCGTGACGATGTGCAGACACTGCTGCGCAAGGTGATCGTCCGGCCAGACACCGCGCTCAGCGCGCGCTTTCCTGAGGAGATGCCCTGCCGCTTGCAGGTGACCTTGCAGGATGGCCAGACTTTCCGCATCGTGAAAACCGATTACGAAGGTTTCTTCACGCGCCCGATGACCTGGGACCACGTGGTCGCCAAGTTTGAACGCCTGGCGGCTCCTTACACCAGTGCCACGCTGCGACAGCAGATCAGCGAGGCCGTCGCCAATCTTGACACGATCAGGGTTTCTGAGCTGACCAGCCTGCTGGCCAGAGTACGGGCAAACCGGTAGGGAAGGATACCAATGTTCGCAAAGGAGTAATAACCGATGGACAACGAGCGCGCATTTCCGTTTATCCGACTTAACGAGCGCCAGGGTAAGCCACGCACACGGGGCATCACTGAGATCCGCGGGCCTTACTATACACCGATGGGGCGGCGCTACCTGGAGGACATCCTGGAGACAATGGGCGCCTATGTAGACAGCCTCAAGTTCGCCGGCGGCTCCTTCACTCTCATGCCACGCGAGGCGGTACGCGGGATCATTGATACTGCGCACCGCTACGAGGTCACCGTCTCTACCGGTGGCTTTATCGAGTATGTGCTGACTCAGGGCAAGGAAGCAGTAGACCAGTACATTCGCGCATGTCGCGACATCGGGTTCGACATCATTGAGATCTCCAGTGGCTTTATTACCATTCCCATGGATGACTGGCTACGACTGGTGGAAAAAGTTCAGAAAATGGGGCTTAAGGCAAAACCAGAGGTTGGCATCCAGTTCGGCGCCGGCGGGGCCAGCGCTCCGGAGGAGCTCGCCGCAGAGGGTACCCGCGATGTAAACTGGGTGATCCAGCAGGCGCGGCGTTTTATCGAAGCCGGCGCTTACCTGATTATGATCGAGTCCGAGGGGATCACCGAGGAGGTCAAGACCTGGCGGACCGATGTGCCGGCGAAGATTATTGATGCGCTGGGCCTGGAGAAGGTGATGTTTGAGGCCGCCGACCCCGAAGTCTTCGCCTGGTACATCAAGAACTATGGCCCTGAGGTGAACCTCTTCGTGGACCACAGTCAGATCGTTCAGCTTGAGACGCTGCGCTCCGGCATCTGGGGCACCAAGAGCCTCTGGGGGCGCGTGCTCACGTACAAGGGGTAGAGCAGCGCTCTCTCAAGGGATATAGGGGGCGCGGGCAAGATGTCTGCGCCCCCTGGGGACTGCGAGGCAACTTGCTGTCCCGCCAGAGAGAGGGGGCTGGGCAAGCGCAGAAAGTTCAGGTATAATAAGGAGGCCCATCAGATAAACTAACTAGGGAGTGGGCAAGATGGGCAGAAAAGCTCAGCATCAACCTGGAGTGCCTATGAGCTTCGATTGGGCTGACTATCTTACTCTGGCACAAGAACTGGCCGATCAAGCTGCAAGCTCCCAGAGCACAGAGGCAAAGCTTCGCTCAGCAATCAGCCGTGCATATTACGCTGCTTTCTGTAAGGAAAGCAACCACTTGCGCACTAATGGCCAACTTCCAGCAGCATGATTTGGGAACGTTCACTGGTATATCAAGCGCAACCCCAACCCGTCCTATCAGATAGTGGGACACTTGTTGCACAACCTGCGCATCGATCGTAATAAAGCAGACTACGATGATAGCATCGCAAATCTGCCCGCCCTCACCAAAGCAGCGCTGGCGCTCTCAAAGCGGGTGCTATCGATTCTCTCAAAAAGATCCCACGCGCCGCAGCGGCTAGAATAGCGTCTCTTGCTGCTGGACGTAGTGGAGCAGGGGCGGTATAGCGGGCAGATGGATGCCACATGTGCGAGCCATCGTGTTGCGCGCTATCACGAGCTCCGCTGTGTCCACCGTGCCGATCCTCCCGATCGCCAGTCTACCCATCTGCTGGAGATTGCTATGCAGCGATAGCCGCACTATTATAATATAGTGCTATGGGGCTATTCGGGGGGCCAATTGCACCGCCTGGCCTGTTGCGCCCCCAGCAGGGAGTGGAAAGGATTGCGGATCAATACGCATTTCTCTGCTGGAGTTCCGGCTGGTGGCGCGCAGCTCTACGCTCCTGCCTGAATAGCTACTTATCAATAGGGAAAGTTCAGGAAGAGCTATGCAACAATACACATCGTCTGCTCCCGTGCCGCCGGGCACCGGCGTTGCCCGCATGCTCGACGCCTGCCATCGCCGGCAGCCAGATGCCACCCCCGTCTGGTTTATGCGCCAGGCAGGACGTTGCCTTGCCGAGTATCGGGAGCTACGGGAACGGTATGACATTTTGACTATGGCCAAAACGCCGGAGCTCTGCGCCCAGGTCACGCTCCTTCCGGTTGCGAAATTTGGCGTGGATGCCGCCGTGCTCTACGCCGATATCATGCTGCCGATGGAGAAGATGGGCATCTCATTCACCATTGAGCCCGAGATTGGTCCGATCATCCATAACCCGGTGCGCACGATGCAGGACGTTGCCGCCCTGCGCGTCCTCGACGCTGAGGAATCCACTCCCTATGTGCTGGAGGCGATCCGCCTGGTCCGCCGCGAGCTGGAGGGAAAGCAGGCAATCGTTGGCTTCTCCGGCGCACCTTTCACGCTGGCCTGTTATCTCATCGAGGGCCGCCCCTCGCGCGACTATGCTGTCGCCAAATCGCTGATGTACGGGCAGCCGGATGTGTGGGATGCCCTCATGAACAAGCTGACCGAGGTGGTCTCCCGCTACCTGGTAGCGCAGATCCACGCCGGCGTTGATGTAGTGCAACTGTTCGATAGCTGGGTTGGCGCACTGGGGCCCAGCGCCTATCGGCGCTACGTACAGCCCTATTCTCGGCGCATCTTTGCCGCCGTCAAGCAGACCGGTACTCCTGCCATTCATTTTGGCACCGGGACGGCCAGCCTGCTTGAGCTGATGGCTGAGGCCGGCGGTGACATCATCAGCGTTGACTGGCGCGTTGACCTGGATGAAGCATGGGCACGCATTGGCTATGACCACGGCATTCAGGGCAATCTGGATCCGACGATCCTGCTGACATCGTGGGAGGTGATCGCGCAGGGCATGCAGGATGTCCTGCGGCGCGCCGCCAATCGCCCTGGCCATATCTTCAACCTCGGTCACGGTGTGCTCGCACCCACGCCGCCCGATATGCTGCGCCGGCTTGTGGATGCTGTCCATGCGGCAACCGCACGGACGGTACCGCCCGCCTGAGGAGGAAAGACAGAACTGACCCACCAGGGTTGTTTCGGCTGAATCGTTCGTTGTCAGAGAGACAGGATTACTATGACGAAGAACGCACGTGTTGGCGTCATCTTGATGACCTATGGCTCGCCGGTCACGCTCGACGATATCCCGGCGTATCTTCAGAACATCCGTGGGGGACGCGCTCCCGATGAGGCTTTGATCGCCGAGTTTCGCCGGCGCTACCACCTGATCGGTGGCTCACCCTTGCTGCGCATTACCCACGAGCAGACCACCGCACTGCAAGAGGAGCTGAATCGTCAGCACCCCCATGGCCCCACGTTCCACGTGGTAGCTGGTATGCGCTTTGCTCCGCCATTTATCGCCGATGTGGTGCCTGAGGCAGCCGCCGGCGCCAGCCAGCTTGTTGGCATCATCATGTCGCCCCAATACTCACCGATCATCATGGGCGGCTACATCCGCGCCCTCCAGGAGAGCGTTGCCAGCCTGAATCGCAACGACCTGGAGCTGAAGATCGCGGAAGACTGGCACCTGCAACCATACTTCTTGCAGGCGTTGGCCGAGCGCGTGCGCGAGGCGCTACTGCGCTTCCCGCCCGATATCCGTGCACGCGTGCCGGTCCTATTGACGGCGCACAGCATGCCCAGGCGTGTAGTGGAGAACGAGCCGGATTATATCAACGCGCTCAGAGAGACGGCCAGCGCTATTGCCCAGATGGTTGGCCTCACACCTGATCGCTGGATGTTCTGCTACCAGAGCGCCGGACACACGCCGGAGGAATGGCTCAAGCCAGATTTCGCCGACGTCATGCCTTGGCTCCGTGCTCTCGGTCATACGCATGTTCTGGTTGCGCCAGTACAGTTCCTGGCGGACCACCTGGAGATCCTCTATGATATCGACATCGGTGCCCGTGAACAGGCGGAGTCGCAGGGCATCACCTTTGCCCGTATCCAGTCGCTCAACACCTCGCCATTGTTCATCAAGGCACTGGCCGCCGTGGTGGAGGAAACGCGCGCGCGGATAGCCACAATGCCTGTGTGAAAGCACGCCGTCTGGCCTGCTGTATGCGCGCTTTATACGCGGCGGCATATGCTGCGCGCCGGATGAGCTCGGTGTGCTGATGCTTGACAGGAGATCACGAGCCATGCTACACTGCAACCACCTCGTTAGCACCAGCCCGTCCACAGGAATATGCTGGTGGATGCTCCAGCCGCAGCCCAGGTTTATGGGGGAAGAGCGCAGGTGCCACAAGCCGTTGATCTCCTGATTACTGGCGGCCAGATCGTGACGATGGACGCCGGGCGCCGGATCGTGGATAATGGGGCGATCGCCATTGCTGGCAATCGGATCCTTGCTGTTGGCCCGACCACCGAGCTGGCCAGCAACGTGCAGGCCAACCGCACGTTGGATGCTCGTGGTCGTACGATTTTCCCAGGGCTCATCAATACCCACACGCACCTGTTTCAAACCCTCCTGAAGGGACCTGGCGATGACCGCCAACTTGAGGACTGGTTTTGCACTGCCGTCGGGCCGGCCGCCACACAGCTTACCGAGGAGGATTGCTACCTTGCTGCGCTCGCCGGCTGCATCGAAGCGATCAGGTCCGGTACCACCACCATCAAAGACTTTATGTACGTTCACCCCGTGCCCCAGCTCTCCGATGCCGTAATCCGGGCGTTTGCAGAGACTGGCATTCGTGGGGTATATGTTCGCGGCTATGTTGATACCGGTGAAGCGTATGGTATCCCTCGCCCACTTATTCAGGAGCAAGAGGCCATTCTTGCGGACTGTGAGCGGGTCATTCGCCGGTATCATGGGAGTGCGGATGGCCGGATCACCGTGCGGCTCGGCCCATGCATGATCTGGAGCTGCACACGTGAAGGATTAGAGGCTACCCGGTCACTGGCGACAGCGCTGGATGTGGGTCTGACCATGCATGTCGCCGAGACACCGTTTTCCATTGAGAACAGTATGCAGCGTTTTGGCGTGGCGGATCTGGCATTCCTCGAGCGGATCGGGTTCCTGGGACCGGATGTGCTGGCCGTGCACGGTGTCTACCTGACGGAGCGAGATCTGCGCATCCTGAAAGCGCGCGACGTGAAAGTGTCCCATAATCCCACAAGCAATATGTATCTGGCATCTGGGGTGGCACCCATCCCACAGATGCTGCTGGCAGGTATCACAGTGGGACTGGCAACGGATGGGCCGGCCAGCAACAATAACCAGAATATGATCGAGGCCCTCAAATTTGGCGCGTTGCTCCATAAGGTGCATACCAAAGATCCAACGGCCATAACGGCAGAGCGCATTCTGGAGATGGCTACCATTGAGGGTGCTCGCGCGCTTGGGCTGGACGACGTTGGCTCCCTGGAACCTGGCAAGAAAGCCGATCTTATCATTGTCAATCTTCAGAAGCCGCATGCTTCGCCGGTCCATCACCCAGTCTCGTCACTGGTGTACTCAGCCAGCGGTGAGGAAGTGGAAATGGTAATTATTGATGGCAAGGTGGTCATGGAAGATCGCCGCATCGTCACCGTGGATGAGGAGAACATCCTCGCCAGGGCACAGACGGCGGCAGATCGCCTCATGGCTCGTGCCGGCCTGTTACCTCTCCGTCAGCGCTGGCGCCGATTAGCATACTGAGAGAGGCCAAGATGAAGCCATTCCCTTTCGATTATATCGCTCCGACCTCCATCGCTGAGGCAGTCGCCCTCCTTACCAGTGAGCCAGATGCCCGGATCCTGGCCGGCGGCCAGAGTCTGGTGCCGATGATGAATCTCCACCTGGCACAACCAGCAGTCCTGGTGGATCTTAATGGGGTGACAAGCCTGAACTATGTCGCAGAACGCGCCGGTGGACTCGCTGTCGGGGCTCTGACGCGCCAGCGAAGTCTGGAACGAGCACCGCAAGTGCGTCAACGCTGGCCAGTGCTGACTGAGGCACTGGCATATGTGGGCCATCCGGCGATCCGCGTCCGTGGAACTATAGGGGGGAGCCTGGCCCATGCAGATCCGGCTGCTGAGTTGCCTATGCTGGCCCTGCTTCTGGATGCGACGCTGACTGTCCAGAGCGCACAGGGAGAACGAACCATTGCCGCACGTGACTTCTTCATTGGCGCCCTGACAACCGCGCTCAACCCCGGCGAGATACTGACCGAGATCTGGTTTCCCGCGCTTCCGGCGCAAACCGGTTGGGGTTTTCAGGAAGTGGCCCGGCGCTTTGGTGACTTTGCCCTCGCGGCCGCTGCAACAACGCTGCGCCTGGATGACCAGAATCGCTGCAGCGAAGCGCGCATTGCTCTTGCTGGCGTCGGAGCCACACCGGTCCGTGCACCCAGGAGCGAAGCGCTGCTGCACGGTGCAGCCATTTCCACCGGGCTTCTCCAGGAGGTGGCGCGCACCATCGCAACTGAGATCGAGCCAGAAAGTGATCTCCATGCCTCAGCAGCTTACCGGCGCCAGGCGGCTGGAGTGCTTACCGTACGCGCGCTCCACCAAGCATGGCAGCGTGCAGAACAGGCGATCGGTTGATATGACCGTGAAAGAGAGGACAAGGTGAAGCAGCTACACCTCCAAGTGGTTGTGAACGGCATACCTCGTCAGGCTGAGGTGCCTGTCTGGCAAACGCTTGCGAGCTTCCTGCGAGAGGATCTGCGACTTACCGGTACGCATCTTGGTTGTGAGCATGGAGTATGCGGCGCCTGCACAGTCCTGCTCGATGGTGAGCCAGTCCGCTCATGCCTCCTGTTCGCGGTGCAGGCGAACGGGCACGAGGTGCTGACCGTTGAGGGGCTGGCCCAAAACAGTAAGCTGCATCCCATTCAACGAGCTTTCCAGGAGCACCATGGGCTACAGTGCGGCTTCTGCACCTCAGGGTTCTTGCTGGCAACACTGGCTTTACTTCGAGAGCATCCGTCGCCCACGGTCGAGGAGATCCGGCGCGAACTCGCCGGCAATCTTTGTCGCTGCACCGGCTATCAACACATTGTTGCCTCAGTACTGGCCGCGAGCGAGCTGATGCGGGAGGGTGCCTAAAATGGGTGTGAAGTTTGTTGGCGCGCGGGTCACCCGCAGGGAAGATCCGCACATCCTCATGGGCAAGGCCCGCTATGTTGATGACGTTATCCTTCCGGGCATGCTGCATGCCGCAATCTTGCGGAGCATGCATGCGCATGCCCGGATCCGTCATATCGAAACTGCAGCAGCCAGGGCGCTACCGGACGTCATCGCCGTGATCACCAGTGCAGATCTGGGCCCCAATATTCCCGCTATTCCCGTCCTCCTGGGCCATCCAGATCTGAAGCCGGCACCACAGCATCCTCTCGCCACAGATGTGGTGCGCTACGTCGGCGATCCCATCGCTGTGGTGGTAGCGACCACGCGCCAGGCTGCTGAGGCAGCTCTGGATGCCATCCGTGTCGAGTATGAGCCACTCCCCGCTCTGGTCGATCCTGAGCGGGCACTCCAGGCCGGGCAACGGCTCCACGAACATGTTCCCAACAACACCGTCTGCCAGTACCACATGCAGACTGGCGATCCGGACGAAGCGTTCCGCTGGGCTGATCTGATCGTGCGCGAGCGGTTACGGGTACAGCGCCATACCGGCGTTCCCCTGGAGACACGCGGAATCGTTGCCGACTATGATGAGAGAAGCGGCATCCTCACCGCATGGATGTCTACGCAATGGCCTCATACAGAGCGCACGCTCCTGACCATGCTGCTGCATCTGCCGGAACATCAGATCCGGGTGATCGCTCCGGATGTCGGCGGTGGCTTTGGCCCCAAAGCGGAATTCTACCCGGAAGATTTCCTCATTCCATTCCTGGCCTATCGGCTGCGCCGCCCGATCAAGTGGATTGAAGATCGCTGGGAACACTTCCAGGGACTGGCACACTCTCGTGATCAGATCCACGAGGTGGAAATTGCGGTCAAACAGGATGGCACCATCCTGGGCCTGAAGGATCGCCTCATCGCCGATATGGGCGCCTATGTGCGCACGCTGGGCATCGTCTGCCCATCGCTCACTGCGGCGACGCTCCCTGGTCCATATCGGATTCGGAATTACGCCACTGATGTGTTCTGTGTGCTGACCAATAAGGTTCCCGTTGGCGCCTATCGTGGCGCCGGCCAGCCCGAAGCTACCTTTGTCCGAGAGCGGATCGTGGACATTGTCGCGCGGCGCCTGGGACTGGATCCGGCAGCGGTACGATTGAAAAACTTTATCCGCACGGAAGAAATGCCCTATGCTGTCGGGACAGAGTGTGTCGAAGGGCCGATTGTGTATGACAGCGGCGATTATACCACGGCATTACAGCGTGCCCTCCAGCTTGCGGATTATGAAGGATTGCGCCGGCAACAGGCAGCGCTGCGGCAACAGGGACGATTCTTCGGGCTGGGTATCGCCTGCTATGCCCAGATCAGTGGCCTTGGCCCATATGAGAGTGCATCTATCCGCATTGACGCAACAGGCAAGATCCTGGTGATTACCGGCGCATCACCCCACGGCCAGGGGACAGCCACAACCCTGGCCCAGATCTGTGCCGATGAACTGGGAGTGGACCTGGATGACATCACCGTCCTGCACGGGGACACCGGTCTTATCCCCTATGGCGTCGGGACCTATGCCAGTCGCAATGCTGTCGTTGGGGGAAACGCCGTAAGTGGGGCTGCACACAAAGTACGGGAAAAGATACTGCAGCTCGCCAGTCATCTGCTGGAAGCAAATGTCGACGACCTGGAGATTGAGCGCGGCAATGTCTTTGTGCGTGGATCCCCCCATAAGGCGATCAGCTTTGCTGCACTGGCCGCAGCGGCAGCTCCTGGGCAACCACTGCCAGAAGGCATGACACCGGGGCTCGAAGCAACCCACTACTTTGAAGTGCACCAATCAACGTTTTCCTACGCCGCACATATTGCCTTCGTCGAAGTTGATCCCGCATTGGGAACCGTACAGCCACTCAAGTACTTTGTCGTGAACGATGCCGGACGGCTGATTAATCCACAAATTGTGGAGGGCCAGATCATCGGGGGCATCGCTCAGGGAATTGGCGCAGCCTTGCTTGAGGATCTGATCTATGACGAACAGGGGCAACTCTTGACCACAACTTTCATGGATTACCTGCTGCCCCAGATGACCGAGATGCCAGAGGTCCAGATTGAGCATATGGAAACACCAAGCCCACTCAACCCCCTGGGAATCAAAGGACTCGGTGAAGGCGGGGCCATTGCCGCCCATGCGGCCATCGCCAATGCTGTAGAAGATGCACTGGCCCCCTTTGGCGTCACGGTTACAGAGACCCCCCTCTCGCCGGACCGTGTGACCAGCCTGGTGGGCCCACAAGGACCATCTGCCTGGCGACCCGCTGGCCCGGTGGGGTCCTGAGTCAGATAGAATGGGGGACATATGTCGTGCAGCGCAATCGCGCTTACTCAATCTTCTTGACGAACGCGGCTGCGCTGCACTATACTGTGACGGACGCATATCTCTGCCGAAGTGGCGGAACGGTATACGCGGCGGTCTCAAAAACCGCTGCCCGCGAGGGCTTGTGGGTTCGAATCCCACCTTCGGCACCGTGGACGTCTACACCCTGTTGCGTACAGCAATGTCAGTGGTGTAGTGCCACAATGCTCTCGCTCTGGCACCATCTTCCCAGGCGCGTACCCTCTATGCCGAAAGCCCCCCTTGATCAGACAGGGCGTCTGTGCAGTCGGCATAAGCGCCTATCACACACGATGATTTGCCTGGAAGAAGCCCGTAGAGCCTGAGACAGAGCAGATCAACAACAAGCAACCGATAGGTGAGCGCAAGGGCGCGCCCCTCCCTCAATTATAGCCTCAGGCAATGCTGCCTTGCACGTTCCTGATCAATACCAATCTAACCACACACCAACACCAGGAGTGTTCAAGATGCGAATTGGTGTTTTAACCGGCGGTGGCGACTGCCCAGGGCTGAATGCGGCTATTCGCGGTGTGACCACGCGCGCACTCCAGAGCAACGATGAGGTGATCGGCATCCTTAATGGCTGGGCGGGGGTACTCGAACGCAGCTACCGCCAGCTTACACTGGCCGATGTCGCCGAGATCCTCCCGGTCGGTGGCACCATCCTGGGCAGCTCACGCACCAATCCTGCTAAAATCAACCGGGGCATGGAACAGGCAATGGAAGGCATCGCCGCCATGCAACTGGAGGCGCTCATCGCCATTGGTGGTGATGATACGCTCGGCGTAGCAGAGAAGCTCTATCAGGCCGGCATCCCCATAGTGGGCATCCCCAAGACCATGGACAATGACCTGAACGGCTGCGACTACTGCATCGGCTTCGATACCGCCGTGAGCGTCGTCACCGAGGCCATGGACCGCCTGCGGACAACCGCCGCCTCGCACCATCGGGTGATCGTCGTCGAAGTCATGGGCCGTGATGCTGGCTGGGTCGCCACCGTCGGTGGCCTCGCCGGGGGCGCTGACTACATCCTGATTCCTGAAGTCCCTGTCTCCGTCAATGAGGTCTGCGCTGCGCTGCAGCGCCAGCGCGCTGCTGGCAAAGGCTATCACCTGGTCGTCGTTGCCGAGGGCGCACAGATACCGGGCGTTGCAACCGCAGAAGAAGAGGCAATGCGCTATCGTGATGCCTTCGGACACATCCAGCTCGGCAAACGCGGCATCGGCGAGCGACTCGCCGCAACGATCGCTCAGCAAACAGGCTTCGAGACCCGATCGATCGTCCTGGGGCATCTGCAACGTGGGGGCTCGCCCAGCAATTTTGACCGGCGTCTGGGTTCCGCGCTGGGCGTAGCCGCAGTAGACCTGGTGCATCGTAGAGAGTTTGGCAAAATGCCGGCGTTCCGCAACAACCGCATCATTACCATGCCCATCGCTGAAGCAGTGGCGCGCACCCAGACGGTGGACTTCGAACTCTATCGGCTGGCGCAGGTATTCTTTGGCTGACACTGCTCCTGCCTGTGGCATTTATCCGGCCATAAGCGCGGGGGGGGGATGCCAGCAATTCAAACCGCGCCGGCGAGGCCGGCCTGTGCCGGTGGGGGACTCTCTCCCTGACCCTTTTCATGTGCTGGGCACGAACAGGCACGCGGTCCCTTGTCCTCCGCGCGCGGCGCTCATCCCTGGAGAGAAAAGGAAAAACGCCGCCGCAGGCCTCGCCACCCCCTCTCTATGTTCCATGGAGAGGGACGAGCGTAGCGAGAGAGGGAGTGAGGCCGGGGCCAGCCGCATCCGACACCTCAGGGAGGGAACTGCCGGACTGGCAGTGTAAACCTCACACAACGGTATAGTGGCCGATGCGGCGATATTTGGCATAGCGCTGCCCCAACAGCTCATCAATAGGGATTGTTTCCAGCTCTGTCAGCGCCTGATGTAACTGCTCGGCAACGAACTGCGCTGCCGCGCGGTGATCGCGATGGGCGCCACCGAGCGGCTCTGGAATGACTCCATCGATCACACCCAGCTCCAGCAGATCAGGGGCAGTAATGCGCATCGCCTCCGCGGCCTGGGCAGCAAACACCGTATCGCGCCAGAGAATAGAGGCAGCGGCTTCAGGGGCGGCAACCGTATAGATGCTGTACTCCAGCATATATACCCGGTCCGCCAGACCCAGGGCCAGCGCTCCACCGCTGCCACCTTCGCCAATCACAATCGACACAATTGGCACGCGCAACGTGGCCATAATCGCCAGGCTCTCTGCAATCGCCTGGGCCTGGCCCCGTTGCTCAGATTCCAGATCCAGATAGGCACCGGCGGTGTCAATCAGGCAGACAACGGGAAAACCAAACTTCTCGGCGTGGCGCATCAACCGCTGAGCCTTGCGATAACCCTCCGGGCGCGCCATGCCAAAGTTGCGCTCAGCCTTCTCAGCGGTATCACGCCCTTTCTGATGCCCGATCAGCATGATCGTGCGTCCCTCAAATGTCGCCAACCCGGCCAGTATCGCCCGATCATCGGCATAGCGACGGTCGCCACACAGCTCAAAGAACTCCTCGCACATGAGCTTAATATAGTCAGCGGTATAGGGACGGTCACGATGCCGGGCAAGCTGTACCCGATCCCATCGGCTCAGCGATGCGTAAATCTCCTTCAGGCGCCGCTGCAACTCTGCCTCAAGTTCACGTATCTGCTGACGGTCCTCCTGCTTGAGACGATCACCTTTGCGCCGAAGACTGGCGATCTTCTTCTCAAGATCAGCAAGCGGGCGCTCAAAATCGAGATCATAAGGCATTGCTGCTCAGGCCTCCCCGGATGCAGGATCGCGCTTCATACAGGCGCAAGAGACGAGTGAGCGTTGAGCGAAGCAAGCGTCGATGGACGATCGCATCAATCATGCCATGGGCCAGCGCAAATTCGGATGTGTCGGTATCAGCGGGCAGCTTCTGATGCATAAACCCCTCGATGACACGCGGGCCAGCAAAACCGATCAGCGCGCCGGGCTCGGCCAGAATGATATCTCCCAGCATGGCAAAGCTTGCTGTCACCCCCCCCGTGGTCGGATCAGTGAGCAACACAATATATGGCAGGCGAGCCGCGCTCAGCCGGGTCAGAGCCGCCGCCGTCTTGGCCATCTGGAGTAACGAAAAAATCCCCTCATGCATGCGGGCACCCCCGGAAGCTGTCACGATCAGCAAGGGAATCTGTCGCGCAAGGGCCAGTTCAATCGCCCGCGTGACCTTTTCACCGACGACTGACCCCATGCTCCCACCAATAAAGCGAAAATCCATCACCGCCAGGGCCAGTGGATATCCTTCAATGGTTCCCGATCCGATAACCACCGCTTCGCTGAGCCCCGTATGTTTCTGCTCTTCAGCGAGCTTGTCTGTATAGGATTGCGACCGGCTGACGAAATGCAGCGGATCGACCGGTCGAAGCTGCGTGTCAGCTTCCACGAAGCTATCCGGATCCAGAAGGAGGGCAATACGTTCAGGGGCAGAGAGATGAAAATGGTACCCACAGCGCTGGCACACCTTCAGGTTTTTTTCCCAGTCGCGGGTGTACAGCAGTTCACGACACTTCGGGCACTTTACCGCCACGTTATTCGGGAGGCCGGCCTTGCCACCATCCTCGCTCGTGGATGCAGTTATTGGTCTTGATGCTTCCTTAACGATAGCACACACCCCTTCCTCATCTGGGCCCTCACACAATCGCTGCCCCACTCCCATACAGAGAAAGGCCAGGCATCTAACAGCCAGGGCAGGCTCATGCTTGCCCTGGCCCGAAAACAGGGGTTACTCTCATGGCTCGCCATTGCCGTAGGGAGAGCCAGCCGGCTACAGTCGCCAGATCCCCAACCAGCCATCCTGCCAGAGCGTTCATCCCTCGCCTTATTATAGAGGATGTCCGTCTGATTTGCAAAAGTTCTAGCCAGAGATCATCAATCCTCTTCGGCAAACAACGCCTGCACAAATGCCTCAGGATCAAACGGGGCAAAATCCCCAATACGCTCACCGGTCCCGACAAATTTCAGGGGGATCTCCAGCTCATCAGCAATAGCGAACACCACCCCACCCTTGGCCGTCCCATCCAGCTTGGTCAACACCAGACCCGTGACGCCGATATCCGCGCGAAACTGCTGCGCCTGCATGATTGCATTTTGCCCGGTGGTCGCATCCAGCACGAGCAGTGTCTCGTGAGGCGCATCGGGATCTTTTCGACCAATGACGCGATGAATCTTCTTGAGCTCCTCCATCAGGTTATACTTGGTATGCAGGCGACCGGCAGTATCCACAATGATTACATCGCTGCCGCGCGCCTCGCCTGAACTCAACGCATCGAAGACCACCGCGCCAGGGTCAGCGCCAGGCTGATGGCTGATCACCGGAACCTTTACCCGTTCGCCCCACAGTTTGAGCTGATCAATGGCAGCGGCGCGGAAGGTATCGGCAGCGGCCAGCAGCACGCGATGGCCACGACGACGCAGATAATAAGCAAGCTTGGCAATAGTCGTGGTCTTGCCCGTGCCGTTGACCCCAATCACCAGAATGATCGTCATTTTCCCCGGCGGGGCAAAATGCAGCTCCCCAGGTTTGCCCAGGAGCTTCAGCAGCTCTTCGCGGAGCGCTTCCTGCACCTGTCGGGGCGTGCGCATATGCTCGGCTTCAGCTCGCTCACGCAGCGTCTCGATCAGCCATTCCGTCGTCACGACACCGACATCCGCGCCGATCAGCGTCTCCTCCAGCTCATCCCACAGCGATTCGGCGATCTCCGGCTCACGGAAGACATCGGTGATGTGGCCAAAGAGACGCCGTGTCCGCGCCAGTCCGATACGGAACGGGTTGAACCGTGGCCGGCGGCGCGCTTCGACCGCCGCCTCCTCCTCATCAAACGTAAAATAGTCGGGGCCATAGTCCGTTGCCACCGCTGGCTGAACCGGCTGGGCGTCCGGCGTTGCCGCCCCTTCGCCCCCATCCGCCACACGTACCGGCAGAGCTCCTTCTGATTCTGGCACAGCTTCCCTATCAACCAGCGCCGCCCCTTCCGGCGTACCCTCCTGCACAACCTCCTTCTCTATCGCCGGCTCAGACGCCTGGTGCTGCGCTGATTCGCGCCGTGGTTCATCCCGCTCACCACGGCGAAAGAGCGTCTCGCGAAAGCGGTTAAACACCATCTTCTCTCAATCTTCGCAAAGCAGCGTAGCCCCAGAGAACCCGCTGTCCCTGACTCATCGCTGCCCTTTCTGTCCACAGCAGCATTCCGGCCGCGCCCTGGCGCGGCCGGAACACGACGGATTGCATGCACAAGGCTTAACGGCTACCACGATAATGGACCGAACCATCGCTTACCGGCTCATTGATAATGATATCGCCGTTGCGAATCTTCACATTGTACAGGCAGCTTGGGTTCGTGCAAACCCACGCTTTGTACTCAATCGAAGCGCCCTGGCTCCCAAAGTCCGAGAGGGGAACCAGATCGCCCTCACCGCATTTGCGGCATCGGGGAAATTCCAAGGTGTTCGCCTCCTTCCTTGAAGGTTACGCGCACAGAGCACGCGCCCAGATCTCTGGTGAGGCATGGGTGGTTGAGGAGAAACAAGGAGCGAGCTTGAAAGAAGCCTCCGCCACTGCATCCACACCTCTTTGAGTGGCTTCATGAACGCGATTTTCTTGTACTCTATCACATAATACCACAAATACCGTCATCCCGCACGGCCTACATGGCTGCTCTCCATCCTGCCAGGGCAGGATGAGGGGGAAGGATCGTGATGACAACAGGTAATCCCTATCCCGCCTCGCGCCGGGGATGCGCGCTTTAGGAAACCCTCACCTCAGCCGCCAGCTTATTTTTCAGATACGCCTCGATAAACGGATCAATCTCGCCATTCAAGTAGGCAGTCGTATCGCTCGTCTCCTGACCGGTCCGGTGATCCTTGACCAGCGTATAGGGATGGATGACGACCGAACGTATCTGCGTGCCGAAGTCCGCCTCGACATGGGCCCCCTTCAGTCGCGCCTGCTCTTTCTCGCGCTCACGCAGCTCTCGCTCATAGAGCCGGGCACGCAGAATACGCATGGCCACCTCGCGGTTCTGGATCTGCGATCGCTCGTTTTGACAGGTTACCACAATGCCCGTTGGCAGATGGCGGATACGCACTGCCGAATCCGTCTTGTTGACATGCTGCCCACCGGCGCCGGTTGAGCGGTAGGTGTCGATCTCCAGATCCTCCGGGCGAATGACGATAGTAATAGTATCCTCAATATCGGGGAGCACTTCAACCTTCGCGAAGGATGTATGGCGACGGTGTGCCGCATCGAATGGCGAGAGCCGCACCAGCCGGTGCGTGCCGGCCTCGCCTTTAAGATATCCATAGGCATAGAGGCCAGCTATCTCGACCGTCACACTCTTGAGCCCCGTCTCCTCGCCCTCCATAGAGTCCAGCACCTCGGTGCGATAGCTATGGCTTTGCGCCCAGCGCAAATACATGCGCAGCAGCATCTCCACCCAGTCCATAGCATCGGTGCCGCCCGCGCCGGCGTGGATCGAGAGGATCGCATCCTTGCGGTCATGCTCACCGCTCAGCAGCAGGGCAAGCTCCAGACGTTGCATCTGCCCCTCAACCTCGGCGGCACCGCGCTGCACCTCAGCGGCAAGCTCCTCATCTGGCTCAGCTTCCAGCAGCTCACTCAGTTCAGCCAGATCCTGCAACCGGCGTTCCAGATCACGCCACGTGGTTATCTCTTCACGCAACGCGCCAAGTCGCTGCATCTGCGTCTGTGCTTTGCGTGTATCCTGGTAAAAGTCTGGTCTCAGGCTCTCCTCCTCCAGAGCCGCTATTTCACGTTCTTTTCCAGCCAGGTCAAAGACGCACCTGCATATCTTGTACGCGGCGCTGTAACATGACAATGTAAGCTGTAAGTTCGTTCATACTTTATATTATATTGCCCGTTGACCGGCATCGTCAAGCATCCCACGAAACCTTTTCCTGCTCTTCTGAGGGCAGGATGAGGGAGAGCCCCCCTTATCCGGCTAAGAGATTAGTACCAGCAACGAGGGGAAAAAAGCCAGCCACACCCTCCTCATGCTATGCTCTCTCAAGACCATACTGCCCATGCAGGTTCTACCGGCACCGTGGGAGCAACTCATGGAACCCGAAAAAACCTTGCCGCTCGTGCCAGCTCACGAGCTAGTGTGTCTGCTGCCTAACTATCGGCCACCCCGGCGACGCATGCCCCCCGCCTGGCGTGGCAGCCGGGCATGGCTACGGCTGCTTGTCGCCACAATCTGCATCGTCGCTTTCGCCGCCACCGGCCTGTTGCTGGGCATCCATCCCCAGCCTGATGCTATCACGGCGAACGCCGTCGGGCTAGATGAGCCCTACTTCGAACTGAGCGCTACTGGAGACCAGCGTGAGTTCCGCGCCCTGATCACCGCGGCCTGCACACCACCCAACAGGCCACTGGATGTTCGCTGCACGGTGCTGGTACGTATAGCCATTTTCCAATCATTTGGCCTGAGCAATGCGCAGGTGCTCCAGGAGGTCCGCGCCTGGGGCACACCGTTCGCCGCCGCCGAACTCACTGGCCACTCATGCCAGTGGCTGAACCGCTTCCCCGGAACCGTTGCGCGTGCGCTGCACAGCCTGGTCCAGCAAGGTGTTCTGACGGCGGCACGCGCGCAACTCATTGTTTCGTGGCTCCAGATGCGCGACAACTTCGCCTGCTATGTGCCACCCAAACCCCGGCCTACTCCAACGCCCAGACCCCACCCGACACCCACACCGGTGACACGCAGCACGTCAGTATACTCTGCGCCCATCACCATTATCCCTGCCGGCAACTCAGCGCCACAACTAGAGACTGCCCTCCTTCAGGTCATCAACCAGGAGCGCGCCCAGAACGGCGTCGGCCCGCTGCGCATGGATCCCACCATGCAGGCAGTAGCCCTGCAACATAGCAAAGATATGACCGTTTGCGGCCTGAGCCACTACTGCCCTGCCGGCACGACACCATGCTCCCGGCTGAGCGCCGCTGGCGTACAATGGACCACCTGCGGCGAAAACATCGGCTGGGACTATGATAACGTCAGCCCCTGGCAGAAAGTCATGATTTTGCAGAACATGTTCATCAACGAGGTGCCCCCCAACGACTGGCACCGCCGTAACCTGCTCAACCCGCTCTTTGGCCGCATTGGCATCGGCATTTATATCCAGGTGAACGGCGCACTCTGGCTCACCGAGGATTTCGCCAACTAGGATCTCTTCCCTTCAGGGCTCACTTACCATTTCGCCTAACCGCTGGCGCACCGTCGCCATCAAGGCGCTCACCGCTGCCATATCGCTCAAATCCGCCGGCAATGGGATGAAGGCGCGATCATCGCTATGCAAATGGATCCAGCGGGCGATGATATTAATCTGGTCTACCTCTTCCTTGCCGATGACCGGTGGCACATCACCCAGAGCAGCCGCACGCCGCACCAGCTCGGTAAGCGCCTCCTCCAGACTCACCTCATCGTATTGCAGTCGCCGCTGCGCTATCAGGCGACCATGGCGCACCAGAAACGCCTCAAAACCGCCCCCCTCAGCAGCAGGATAGACGATGAGCAGATTGTGCGCCTCCACCGCACCGGCCAGCAAACGCTGCCCGATCAGAACCCGATCGACACTGCGCAACATATCACGCAACTGCGCCGCGCGCTCATAGTCGTGCTGCGCGGCTGCTGCCCACATTTCGCGTCGCAGCCGTGCCAGCAGATCCTCGCGCTCCCCTCCCAGAAAGGCGCAGACATCGGCAACAATAGCACGATACGTCTCCGGATCGACATTGCCCCGGCAAGGCGCAAGGCAACGCTTCAGATGGTAGCGCAGGCATGGCTCCGATGGCCGGGAGGCTGGTGGCATGCCCCGCGTACAGGTGCGTATCGCAAAGAGCTTCTGCACTATATCCAGCACCGTCTCAACCGCGCGCCCGCTGCGAAATGGGCCGAAGTAGCGCGCTCCGTCGGCAATCACCTCACGCGTGGCATAGACACGTGGATAGCGCGACTGCACATCAACCTTGATGAATGGATAGTGCTCATAATGCCGCAGTTGCACATTGAAACGCGGCTGCAACGTCTTGATCAATTGCGACTCCACTAGCAGCGCCTCCAGCTCACAACTGAGCATGCGCACCTCAATCGCCTTGACCGCCTGGAGCAAGCCATCCATTTTGCGCGTATAGCCCAGCGGCTGCGCATAGTAAGAAGCCAGCCGATCCTTCAGAGATCTGGCTTTCCCTACATAGATCACTTCGCCATGCTCATCCTTCATGAGATAGACACCCGGTCTGGCAGGAAACTGCTGCCGCCAGGCCGGATTGAGCAGGAGACCACCGGTGGGCCGTTCGGCAACGATCGTGCGCGCGCCAGTGTCAGCTCGCGCCTGGTACAGATACCTCTCCAGATCGCCCAGCGTCCGCAGGCCAGCGGCACGGGCGCGCTCAAGCAGCAGCACAAACACTTCCTGCGTTATCCGCGCATCACCCGGCGCGCGATGCCGATCATGGATGGCAACGCCAAGATACCTGGCGAGGATATCGAGCTTGTAGCGGCGTAGCTCAGGGACAAAGCAGCGTGCTAGCGTGATCGTATCCAGGCTGGCCATCGGCAGGGACAGGCCCAAGCGCGCGGCCTCGTGATCCAGAAAACCTAGGTCGAAGCTGACATTGTGGCCGACGATCAGATGGTCACCGAGAAACTCAAGCAATCGTGGCAGTACCTCGGCAGCGGGCGCTGCTGAGGCCACCATCTCCGGCGTGATGCCGGTAAAAGCGGTGATGAAGCGGGGCAATGGTCGCTGCGGGTTGATCAGGCTCTGAAACGTGTCAAGCACCACAGCACCCCGCGCCCGTAACCCGGCAACCTCGATCAGGCGATGGTTACCAGGACGCAGTCCGGTCGCCTCCACATCGATAACCACATACTCCAGCTCGCTGAGCACCTGCTCCGATCGCTGCCAGGCGCGCAGGCCCCAACAGCCCGGCGCATATTCAATGAACAGGCCAGACGGCCCGAGGATCTGACGCAGCAGCTCCCGCCACACCGCGCCGGTCCGATGGCCGCTATCGCGCACATTGAAGAGATGCTGGATAAGGGTGGTCTCGGCGAGCGGTTGTCTTGCCGTCGCAAGCAATTGCTGCGCCCGCCGTCGTAGCTCGTTGCCGTTCATGTCAAGAAGATAGCGCAAAGGTTCCACCCCGTCAAGCACAGAGCGGTTTCGGTAAAACCAGCAGGGCACCGGTCGCAAGCCGGCGCCACGCCACACCGGTGAGCAACACAGGTCGAATCCTGCTCCTATCGATTTCCCCTTGCCAACTTGTTGCTCGCCTGTGTGGATATGCGTTATAATAGCCGTCGGCAACTGGCCACCCCGTCCACCGGCACCCACAACGGTCCCGGTGGAGCTATCTGCACTGGCAGGAGAGCGAAGAGATGATCATGCAGGATGCACTGGGCGCAGTCCTGGCCTGTGACCCCGACCTGACAGCAGGATCGGCACACCCTTCTGCGGAGCAGGATCTAACAACCAGCCCACCCGCGATTGAGTTACCGATCCTCCCCCTCCAAAACACCGTATTGATCCCCAACACGCTGGTGCCGCTCTTCGTGGCGTGCGCCCCCGCTATTCGGGCTATTGAAGAGGCAATGGCGCAGAATCGTATGGTGTTGGCGGTAGCACAACGCACGGTGGAGCTTGAGCATCCCGGACCGGATGACCTCTATACCGTAGGAACAGAAGCCATAATCGTGCGCCTGCTCAGAATGCCGGATGGTACCCTGAGTGTCCTGGTGCAAGGTCAGCGCCGCATGCGCATCCTGGAATATGTGCAACAGTCCCCCTATCTACGCGCGCTCGCCTTACCCGTGCCGGAGCATGAAGAGCGCTCACCGGAGCTGGAAGCATTGCGACGCGCGGTCACTGCCCTCTTTGAAAAATATGCTCGACTCAATCATAACGTGCCGGAGGAAACCTATATTACCGCGCTCAATATCGATCGACCGGGAGCGCTTGCCGACTTCATCCTCTCGTCGCTGGATCGCCCCATCGCCGAACGCCAGCATGTGCTCGAAACATTTGCGCCGGTCGATCGCCTGCAACGGGTCACGATCCTGCTTTCTCAAGAGCTAGACATCCTGGAGCTGGAGAACCAGATACACAGTCAGGTCCAGCAAGAGGTAGATAAAACCCAGCGCGAATACTTCCTCCGCGAGCAATTAAAAGCCATTCAACGGGAACTCGGCGAGCACGATCCCACCATCCTCGATGGCCAGGAACTCCGCGAGCAGATCAGCGCATCCGGCATGCCCGACGATGTCAGAGCACGAGCTGAGAAGGAGCTGGAGCGTTTACTCGCGCTCCCATCTCTGGCACCCGATGGCGGAGTGATCCGCGCTTACCTGGACTGGCTGATCGCTCTCCCCTGGCAACAAGCCTCAGAGGACCGGCTTGATCTGGCAGAGGCCGCCCGCATCCTGAGCGCAAACCATTACGGACTGGAGAAGGTCAAAGAGCGCATCCTGGAATATATTGCCGTGCGTAAGCTATCGCAATCGGCCCGGAGCCCGATTCTCTGCTTCGCCGGGCCGCCAGGCGTGGGCAAAACCTCCCTCGGACGCTCCATTGCGCAGGCCCTGAACCGCCGCTTCGTGCGGCTCTCCCTGGGCGGCATCCACGATGAGGCAGAGATTCGTGGGCATCGCCGGACCTATGTCGGCGCGCTACCCGGTCGTATCATCCAGACCATGCGCCTGGCTGGAACAGTCAACCCCCTCTTTATGCTGGACGAAGTGGACAAAATCGGCGCCGATTTTCGCGGTGACCCGGCAGCCGCGCTGCTCGAAGTGCTCGACCCGGAGCAGAACCATGCCTTCTCAGACCACTATCTCGAGGTCCCCTACGATCTCTCGCGCGTGCTGTTTATCGCAACTGTCAACGTCCTCCACACCGTACCACCCGCATTGCGCGACCGCATGGAGGTTATCGAGCTACCTGGCTATATTGAGGATGAGAAGCTGCACATCGCTCGCCAGTTTTTACTCCCCCGCCTGATTCATGAACACGGCCTGACACCCAGTCGTGTGACCTTCACCGACGATGCGCTTCTCCGCATCATCCGCGAATACACCTACGAAGCAGGGGTCCGCAGCCTGGAGCGGCAGCTCGGCTCGGTGCTGCGCAAGATTGCGCGGGCTGTTGCCGAGGGCAAACGCCGCAAAACGGTGATAACGGGAACACGTGTCCCCACCTACCTGGGTCCACAACAGTTCTTTTATGGGCAGGCCGAGGCAAAGGACGATATTGGCATCGCGACTGGCGTCGCCTGGACTTCCGGCGGTGGCGATCTGATTACGGTTGAGGCGCTGGTGGTAGAAGGACGGGGCAACCTCATTCTCACCGGCCAGCTCGGTGAGGTGATGCGCGAATCAGCCCAGGCAGCGCTCTCCTACGCCCGCGCCCGGGCTGGCGCGCTCGGACTGGAAGATCGCTTCTGGGAAAAACGCGACATTCACCTGCATCTCCCCTCTGCGGGCATCCCCAAGGATGGGCCCTCGGCTGGCATCACCATGGCAACAGCGCTCATTTCCGCCCTAGCACAACGGCCAGCCCATCGCCACGTGGCGATGACCGGCGAGATCACCCTGCGCGGACGCATCCTGCCCGTCGGCGGCATCAAAGAAAAGGTCCTGGCCGCCCATCGCGCCGGCATCAAAACGGTGATCCTCCCCAAACGCAACCTAAAGGACCTTGAAGACGTTCCACCGGCGGTCCGCAGTGCGCTGCAATTCATTGCCGTCGAGTGCATGGACGAAGTGCTGCCGGTGGCGCTGCATCCCCCATCCTCCGCCGATACAACCAGCACACCGCTTTCCAGACCCAGGCGTTCCCGCCCGGCATCCTTGACATCCAGTGGACGCACGTGATAGCGTAATCAGCAGATACCCCCGGTGGGTATCAACGCAATCAACAGCGTAAGGCTGTGGGACGATGTATTGAGGAGGTTTTCATGGCCGATACATATATTACCGTTGACGATCAGAGCTTTGAACAGCAGGTTCTGCGTTCGCCAAAGCCGGTTGTCGTCGACTTCTGGGCTCCCTGGTGTGGTCCCTGCCGGGCAATGGCTCCGACCTTTGAGGAGCTAAGCAAAGAGTACCAGGGCAAGATGGTTTTCGCCAAGTTAAATACCGACGAAAATGAGCAAACCCCTGCACAATTTGGCATCTACGGCATCCCCACCCTTATCTTCTTCCGCGATGGGCGTGAAGTCAACCGCATCGTTGGCCTCGTCCAGAAACCAGCCCTCAAGCGCCAGATCGAAGGCGTGCTGAGCGGCTCTGCGGCCTAGGTGCGAGCGGTTCTGTTATCCTGGGTAGGGAAGAGCTCCTGGTGAGCGCGAGGAGCCGCCCCATTGCTCGCCGGGCGGCGCCTCCACTCACCCTCTAAGCGTGGGAATAAGCCATGCAACACAATACAGCTTCAAAAAACGATGCGGAGATTTGCAACCGCCTGCGGCGCATCGAAGGGCAAATTCGCGGCATCATTCGCATGCTCGAAGAGCACCGCTCCTGTGAAGATATTATTACCCAGGTGCTCGCCGCACGTTCGGCGATGGACAAAGCAGCCGCGGAAATCCTGAGCCGGCACGTTGACGAATGCCTGGGGCAGATGCCTCCATCAGAAGCGCGCACCATGATCAGCCGCGCGGTCCAGCTTATCAACAAGATCTCCTGACAAGGAGCAAAGTGCTACGATGAACCCAGTGCCCCTACAACTCTGTGGTAGCCTGCATGAGACCATCTGGGGCGGGCGCAACCTTGAACGATTTGCCGGCAAACGCCTTCCACCAGGGGTACGCATCGGCGAATCGTGGGAGACCGCAACGGATAGCCTGGTCGTCAATCAACCGTTTGCCGGCCAGACGCTGGATGAAGTCGTTCGCCAGCTTGGCCGCGCGCTGCTCGGCACGCAACCTATCGCCATCGTCGGCCCACGATTCCCCCTCCTGGCCAAATTTATTGATGCGCAAGATAAGCTCTCGGTCCAGGTTCATCCGGACGATGCCTACGCCGCGCAGCATGAAGGCGGCAAGCTTGGCAAGACCGAAGCCTGGTATATTCTGTATGCCGAGCCTGGCGCATCGCTCGTCTATGGCTGGCGACGCCCTACCTCCCCGGCAGAAGTTCAGCACGCTATCGCCACCGTCACACTGGATGAGCTGCTCCATTACGAGCCGGTTCAGGCGGGCGACGTCGTCTTTGTGCCTGCCGGCACCGTCCATGCCATTGGCGCTGGCATTATGCTCTACGAGCTCCAGGAGTATTCAGACGTCACCTACCGGCTCTACGACTATGGACGCCTTGACGCCAACGGCAAGCCCCGTGACCTGCATGTGGCGCAAAGCCTGGCCGTGATGCGCTACGAGCCAGCCACACAGGTAAAGGTCCGCCCTCTCCCCTTAGAACACAGCGCAGCGAGACGGCGCCGTGTTCTGGTCGCCTGCCGCTACTTCGTGATGGAAGAGATCGAGCTTACCGGCTCCCTGATCGAGAGAACCGATGGGAGTAGCTGTAGCATCATCTCGATCCTGGCCGGCGCAGCAACGCTACAAAGCTCACATGATGCCATCAGCCTGGCGCTTGCCCTGGGCGACACCTGCGTCATTCCGGCAGAGGCGGGTGAGTACCACCTGGAAAGCCAGAATTGCCGCCTCCTCCGCGCTTGGGTGCCTGGCGCGGATGACCCGCTGATCCAGCGCTGGCAAGATGCTCAGAAGGAGGTCAGCACATAGCCATCGCCTATCCGTCGCCAATGTCCGCTATCAGTTGCTGATATTCTTCCCAGGTATCCACATCGCGGTTAATGAGCGTATCATCGACGGCGACCGTCGCGACACGTCCGTCACGTTGCGCCGTCATCAGTACGCTGCGCCCTCCCTGATCTCCGGTGATCGCCTGTAACTGTGGGAACAACGCCCGGCTAAAGAGCACCGGGTTGCCGCGCTGCCCGGCATACGTTGGGACAACCACATCCCTCTGCTCCGCACGATAGACCGCGATCAGCCGATTGAGCAGCGTAGCCGGCACCAGGGGCTGATCTCCCAGTAAGAAGAGCGCCGCTTCCACCTCAGGTTCAAGCGCCAGAATCCCCGCACGGAGAGAGGTGCTCTGCCCCTGCTGATAATCAGGGTTCTCCACCAGCCGCACCGGATAGCCAGCCAGCAGCGAGCGCACAGCAGCCGCCTGATAGCCTACTACTACCACCACCTCGTCAACACAGGCCGCCAGCGCCGCCTCCACCACATGAAGCAGGAGCGGCTTACCCAGAAGCAGCAGCAGCAATTTATGCCGTCCCATGCGGCTGGATTGCCCTGCAGCAAGAATCACGGCAGCAATCATGCCGGCTTCTCCTCCTTTTCCCCATATTATACACTGGTCCGGCAGGAGCCTTGCTGCCAGCACCCTGGAGCTAGCCGGCTATCCTCCTTTGCGCCCCATCTCATCATCCTCTGATGATATTGGCAGTGGCTCTTGCAGTCCATATCTTGAGGTGATACAACGAGAACAAGACTGGTCACTCAACAGGGCCCGCACGTGTGTCGTGGATGGCGCCGGTCCACGAGGAGGATATGCTATGACGGAACAACGGGCGGTGACTGCTCCACAACTGCCACCGCTGACACTCTTACAGCAGCACCCCTTTGCGGAAGAAGTAGAGCGCCTGTGGGTGCGCATTGCCCACGCATACTTCAGCACAGTTGAGAGCGTGCTGGTCTCGCCATCGCGCCGCCGGGCCTATGACCAGGTAGGCTCTGTGTACGCCCCGCTGTTTGAGTGGCTCATTCAGCGCAGTCTCAGCGCAATCGAGCCTGGCGAGTGGGCATACCTGCGCCAGCGTATCGAGCATCTCCTGGCCGAGTTCTGTATCGAGCGCTCGCATGCCGGTGGGTTCGATGCGTCAGGCCCATCCAGGCGAGTGGCCATACCGCGCTCGCTGCTCCGCCGCGGACGCCCCACCGACCGCTAAAATTCCGCGGAGACAGAAAGAGAGAGCAACAAAACTACCCGCTGGTGGCCCTTGCACAGCCGCATCTGTTCAGCTCCTGAGCGCCATTTGCTTCGGGCTCCTGCTCACCGATGCCGGCACAAAAATTGCTGGGCACCTGGGAAATATCGCTCGCGATGTCACCGGTGGTCAGGCTGGTTTGCCTGTGCCCATCTTACCTGACCACCATTCCCCGGCCGGTCCACCGGCGATGCCATTCCCTTTTCTATCAGAAAAGAGGGAGAGAGGGAGATGAGATCCGGCACAGCCATGGGTGAACCAGGATGCTCAGCAAGCGGATAGGCTGATGTGCTCGACCGGCAGGAGGGAGCTATGGTCATACCTCCCCTGAAGCGCCTCAAACGCATCTTCATGGGCAACGCATCGCATTCACTCACACGCCGGTTCTTGCTCGCCGCCGCGAAACGGCTGGCCCCGATCCAGCCTCGTCGGGCTCTGCTGGCCGCCGGTCGATGGCTGACGCCAGGTCAGCTATGCAAGCTTCGGATCATCCTTGGCGCGCTGGAGCAGGGCCACTGGCTCAACAGCGTGCCAATCCCTGTCCCGAACCTGCCTGACCGCTTTGCCCTGTTCACCGAGGCCATCCACCGCATTGGAGGCGCCCATCCTCTCTACCTGGAATTTGGCGTCTACCGGGGGCGAACTCTGCGCTGGTGGAGCTCCCATCTGACTCTACCGACCGCCCGCCTTGTCGGCTTCGACAGCTTCATGGGGCTGCCCGAAGACTGGCGGTTCGACGCCCCCAGGGGCTGGTTCGACCCCGGCGAGCTGCCGCAGTTCGATGATCCCCGTATCTCCCTCGTTGTCGGCTGGTTTGAGCAGACCCTCCCCTGCTGGGAGCCCCCCGCCCACGACCAGTTGATCGTCAACATCGACTGCGACCTCTACGCGAGTGCAACCTGTGTCCTGACCTGGCTCGATCGGCACCTGCTCCCGGGAACGCTCATCTACTTCGATGACCTGGCCGACCGCGACAACGAGCTGCGCGCGCTCTGGGAATGGCTTGCACGCCATGGCCCCCATGTGATCCCCCTTGCTATGGCACGCTGGGGCCAGCATATGCTCTTCGAGTTCCGCTGAAGTGCAGATAAATGGGGTTTACCGAAGCTGGCCGCCTCTGGCAACCCCCTCTTTCCCCGACACGTTTCCGCGCTTGCTCCTGCCCTGTCGCCAGCGCGAGCTCCGGTTCCTCTGCCCCAGCAGAGCCGGAGAGAAGGTGAGGCCCAAAAAGGGTCAGGGAGAGAGCTGGTAACCTCCACCGCTACTCGTAGCGCAGCACCTCCAGCGGGCGAATGCGCACAGCACTCCAGGCCACCAGCGCAGCCGTGCCCACAGCCAGGATAATCGCCAGGGCCACCAGGCCCACGGCAATAGGGATATTCACCTCAAGGCGCGCTTGGAAGACACCGCTCAGCACCACTGTGGTCAGCGTCGCCAGCAGCGCGCCCAATACGCCGCCAACCATGCCCACTGCGCCGTTCTCGATGAGCACCACGCGCAACACCCGGACGCTCTCATAGCCCACCGCCTTGAGGATACCGAGTTCGCGCCGCCGCTCCAGCATGGCCAGCGCTACTGCATTCGCAATGATCACCACACCTGCGAAAAGCGCCAGCGAGGCAATAGCGATCAGCAGGATGACAATGTTGCCCAGAATCTGGTTCACCAGTTCGACCAGGTTCGAGAAATTGAAGACCTGCGCCTGTGGAGCCGCCTGATTCAGCCTGGTGACGACCTGATCGATCTGGTCAGGTGCCACACGCAGCGAGTAGATGAGCTCAGCCCGGGGGTCCCCAAGCCCTGTTACGACCTGCTGCGACGCCTGAATCGGCGCGAAGGTTTTCAGCGCATCCTTGTTGTCATAAAAGCCCACAATATGGACCTGTACCAGCTTATGGGTCATGCTTAACAGCGTGAGCGTATCGCCAACATGCAGATGGAGTGGTGCCCGTTGCTCGATCTCGTCCACCAGGACATTATCCGTGCTGGCATCCCCCGCCGTAAGGGGACGCCCTTTCACCGTCGCCAGATCGGGACGCTGCTGGCTGAGGTCATAGCCCTGCACCCCGCTGAGCAGCTCCACCGCCAGTGATGAAGCAATGTGCGTGCTGGAGAAAGTCTGGTTGTGATCCAGCATCTGCGCGATAGGCCGCCCGTTGATCGCCACCGGATCCGCATTCCCGACCAGGCTTACGCTACTCGCCTGAATATCAGACAGATGGCGCACCGTTGTATCAAGGGTACCGCGCAGATTCGCCGGTGCGGCTACCAGCACATTGTATTTCAGCGACGCAGCAATAGCCTGGTTAATATTCTGACGCACATCCTGGCCAACAATGGCAATCAGGCCAACAGCGAAAATGCCGGCAAAGAGCGCCAGCAGGGTGATCGTCGTGCGTGCCCGCTGGCGCGCCAGGTTACGCAACGCCATTTTGACATTGATAAGCCGGGGCACTGGTAGCGCACTCAACAGCAGAACCATGAGCAGGAAGAAGAGGCTGAGCAAGCCCAGCGCCGCAAAAGCGCCGGCTACTGCGCTGGCACCCCAGAGGGCCGAGTTGAGCACCACACTGGCCAGGACACCAAAGAGCACGGCCAGCAGCAAGACCAGCGCCACAGTGAGCAGCCGCGATGCAGCTCCCTGACTCTCCGGCAGCTCGCGCAGCACAGCCAGCGGTCGTATGTTACCGGCCTGCACAATCGGCAGCAGGCCAAAGATGAGAGTTGTCGCCACGCCCACAGCCAGCCCGGACGCCACAATGTGCCCGCTCACCGTGAACGGAACGTCCAGCCCAAAGGCACGCTCGATAAGTACGCGTACGCCGTCGCTGAGCCCGATGCCAGCCACAGCGCCCAGCGCACCCCCGGCAACACCCAGCAGCAGCGCCTCCAGACCAAAGAGCAGATAGAGGTCGCGCCGCCGGTAGCCGGCGGTTTTGAGCATCGCAATCTCTATGCGCCGCCGCGAGAGAGCGACCTGCATGGTGTTGACAATGCCCACGCCACCAATAAGCAGCGCCAGCAGGCCAGCAAGCTCGAGAAACTTATTGACTAGGTCCACCTGCTGCTGATTCTGCTTGAGCAGATCGTGTGCCGTCTGCACGGTGGCCAGCGGAAACCGCTTCTGAATCGCTCGCGCAGCCGCATCGGTCTGCGCCTGCGAGCTGGTCTTGATATACACCGTGGCATAGGTCAGTGGCTGCTTTGCCGCTGCGGCATAGGATGCGCGCGCGATAAAGATGAGCCCGCCCAGGCCGCCAAAATCATTGGTGGTAGGCTTGATCTCTGCCACAACCGTCCCATTGATCACCGTGCCATCGGGCGCGGTGATCTGGAGCACCTCGCCCGGATGGAGATTAAGGGTGTCGTAGAGCACCTGGTTCACCAGGAGCGCCTCTGGCCTGTTCAGCGCCTTACCAAAATTGCCAGATGAGGGATGAAGAAATGTGGGCTGGCCATATAGAGGGTAGTTTGCTGGATCTACCGCGCGCAAGCCAGCAATAGCATGCTTGCTGGTATCTGGCACAGTTACTGTGGCCGCAACACTACTGATCGCCGTATAGCCTGCAATTTTGCCCTGTTGTTCCAGCCCCTGAAAATACCGGAGATCCTGCTGTGAGAAGCCAACCCCTCCGTCACCTCGGGTCACCGCAATATCGCCACCGTTGAGTGCGCGCACGTTCGCCGTGAGCGCCAGGCCCACCATGCTTCCAGCCAGCTCCAGCGCGACGATCGCCATAACCCCAACAGCAACGCAAAAGATAGCCAACAGGGTGCGCTGGCCGCCCCGCATGAGCGAGCGCCACGTATAGCTGAAATAGAGTCGTATCTTCATCTCTCGGACTCCAGCCTGCCATCCAGGATACGAATGATCCGGTCCGCCCGCGCGGCAACCGCCTGATCGTGCGTAGCAATGACAAAGGTCGTCTGCGTGGTCTGGCGCAACTCAGCAATGAGATCGAGGATGGTTGCGCTGGTCCTGGCATCCAGATTGCCAGTGGGCTCGTCGCCGATGACAATGGTGGGACGCGTCGCCAGCGCGCGGGCAATGGCCACACGTTGCTGCTCGCCACCCGAAAGCTGATGGGGACGGTGCTTGAGCCGTTCACCCAGACCAACCATCGTCAGCACCTCCCTGGCCCGCGCTCGCGCGGAGTCTGGATGCCGGCCAACATAGAGAGGCACTTCCACGTTCTCCAGAGCGGTGAGTGTGGGAATGAGATTGAATGCCTGGAAGACCATGCCAATCTTCTGGTTGCGTACGCGGGCAAGCTGCCCCTCGCTCATATGCGTGATGTCCAACCCATCAATAAACACCTGTCCGGCCGTGGGCGTATCCAGCCCGGCGATCAGCCCCAGCAGCGTACTCTTCCCGCTGCCCGATGGCCCCATCAGCGCCACAAATTCGCCTTTCTTCACCTGAAAGCTAACGCCTTTAATGATGTCCAGCCGCTCGCGTCCCAGCGGCAAGGATTTATAGACATTGCGCGCTTCTAGCGCGATCGCCTCACGCGCCTCCATCCCGGCCGCGCCCTGCACAGCCGTCTGCCCAACTTCCATGCCAGTGCTACTCCTTACTGCTCTATCTCGATTTGTAACTATGCTATCTGGCGCCACCTGCCATGCTGGCAGTAGCTCCGTTACCAATGCATATACGTTGCTACCCCTGGCCAGGTCGCACCGCTACTGGCCACAGCGCAGCGCCCCACCAGCATGGAGCACAACATCGGCAGAGCCGTGTGCAATCATCGCTGCTTCGAGGCCCTGCTTCCAGTAGAGGTAGCCACAGACAACGCCAGGTACCGCGTTGAGCACGAGAGCACGCACAATCACGACTGGGGTCAAACGCATGAGCCGGCTGGTGATCGGCAGATGACCGGCACCAAAGAGAAGGGTAGAGAGGGCGATGGCGGGCCACATAGTCACACCGGTCGGCGGGATCGTTGTCTCGCCACGCCAGCGGCGCAGCCCGGCGGCTATGAGGCTCTGCGCACCCAGACGCATCAGCACCTCCTCGGCGATCGCCCCATAGAATGTGGCCAGCAAGCCCTGCCATACACCGGGCTCACGTACGCTTGCCTGCTGCAACTGCCTATGGGCTCTGGCAAAGACCGTCAAATCGAGCGCAGCCGTCACCAGTGCCGCTCCGGCGCCCGCGGCCACCGCTGCCGCTGCCCGCGACAGATGCAATCCTTCGCGCCGCCCACACAGCCGGGCCTGCAGATATGGCGCACCCAGGCCCATCGTGCGCGCCACGCGGAGGCCAAGCGCAGCAACCGGTCCAAAAAGCAGGTGGCTCTGCATGGCTGTGAGGAGCGCGAGGCGCGCGAGGGTAATGGGGCATTTCCCGGCTGCAACCCGCTGCGCGTTGGCGCGGGCAAGAGCATCTTTCTGGAGCCCCAGCACATAAGGCAGAACAGCAAGAGCAGAAACTGCGCTGGCCTCTGTCAGCACAGCCCAAGTGCATAAAATCGCCTTCGTCTCCGCCTCTTCAGCACGCCGTATAGCCATCAGGTTCATCTCCTTATCTTAGGCAGCTTACCTATAGCCTTTCCTCCATATCCCCACCATCATACAGGCTATCACATAGCCGGAGCGCGTGCCCAGATGATATGCTGAGCATATCAGGGACACAACCAGCACCTGGCCATTCTTTTACTAGAGGAAGGACAAACCCTATGGCTCATCAGGAGCATTTCTTGCAGGGCCCGCGCATTCTGCCCCATCGGCCAGCGGCCGGTGAGACAGTCGCGGACCTGATTGATACGAGCTTCCAGGCATACAACGCCGGGCGGCTGCATGAAGCCTGCCGGCTCTTTGTCGAGCGTATGCTCGATCCGGTGCAGGATGTGACGATCTGCCTGACTATGGCAGGGGCGCTGACGCCTGCCGGTCTGGGCGGCCCCATCATGGCGCTCATGGAGCGCGGTGCCATTGACTTTATGATTAGTACCGGGGCCAACCTGTACCATGATATACACTATGCCCTGAATTTCGCCCTCCATCGTGGCACCTTCGACCTTGATGATACCGTGCTGTATCGCGAGGGCATTATCCGCATCTATGATATCCTCTTTGCCGACCACGTGCTGCTCGATACCGACGCGTTCATCCGCGAGACACTGCGACGGATGCCGAACCGCCCCATGTCCAGCGCTGAATTGCACTACCATCTGGGCCAGCGCCTGCTGGAGGTGGGGGTCAGGCCGGAGGACTCAGTGGTTGCGCAAGCGGCACGATGGGGGGTGCCCATCTACACCTCTTCGCCCGGCGACTCCTCCATCGGCATGAATGTTGCCCGGCAAACGCTGGAGGGCGGCAAGATCACCGTGGATCCGATGCTCGATGTCAACGAGACAACGGCCATTGTGCATGCAGCAACGCGCAATGGCGTGATCATTCTGGGCGGTGGATCGCCGAAAAATTTCTACTTGCAGACCCAGCCGCAGCTCTGGGAGGTACTGGGCATCAAGAAAGGCGGCCATGACTACTTCATTCAGATAACCACCGATACACCACATTGGGGAGGCCTTTCGGGCGCAACGCCTTCCGAGGCCGTCTCATGGGGCAAGATCAATCCCGATCTCCTGCGCGACACGGTCGTGGTCTATGCCGACGTGACAATTGCCTTTCCCTTACTGGCCGCTTATGCGATCAGCCGCGCCGCCCCACGCCCGCGCCGCAATCTGTATGTGCGCCGCGACGAGCTAGTAGCCAATCTCCGCCGTGCTTTCACCTCTCCGCACGAGCAGAAGCACACCCCGCCAGGGACCGGACACGACTCCCATCTCTAAAGAAAGTCAGCAAACTGCGGCTTGCTTGCATAGGCCACAGCTGTGGCTGGCCTCCACCGGCTACCCTGTCCTGGCCAGAAGCGCCGGGCCGACGCTAAATGCTTACAGCCGGCCAGACGCCTGTCCGGCAGTAGTGCGCTTTACAGAATTGGCAGAACGGCCCTGGAGAAGATATAGTACATACAACAGGGACTGAGTTGGCAGCGTCATCTTTCAGGCACCTCAGCTGAGTTCAACAGAAAAGGAGACAAGATGAGCAGCAATCCTCGAGATGTCGTGATCGTCAGCGCTGTTCGTACCCCTATTGGCACCTATGGCGGCAGCTTCGTAGAGACGCCAGCAGCGCAACTCGGGGCAGCAGCGATACGCGAGGCGCTACGGCGAGCAGATATCCGGCCTGATCAGGTCGAAGAGGTCATTATGGGCAATGTGCTCCAGGCTGGTCAGGGGATGAATCCCGCCCGCCAGGCCAGTATCTATGCTGGCATTCCCATCAACGTGCCGGCGATGACCATCAACAAGGTCTGTGGCTCGGGCCTGAAGGCAGTCGTACTGGCAGCACAGGCTATTAAGGCTGGCGATGGGGATGTCGTGGTTGCCGGCGGCATGGAGAACATGAGCATGGCCCCCTATCTCCTCCAGAAGGCCCGCTTTGGCTACCGCATGGGAAACAGCGAGCTGATTGACGAGATGATCTACGACGGACTCTGGGACGTGTTCAACAACTATCATATGGGCATTACCGCCGAGAATGTTGCTGAACAGTACCAGATCTCGCGCGAGGAACAGGATGCCTTCGCCGCCGAGAGCCAGCGGCGGGCCGTCGCGGCGATCGAGTCGGGCATCTTCAAGGACGAGATCGTGCCCGTGGAGATCAGGGTGAAGGGCAAGACCGTGCTTGTGGAGAAAGACGAGCACCCCCGGCCAGGCACCACCACCGAGAAGCTGGCAGCGCTCAAACCGGCGTTTAAGAAAGAGGGAGGCACTATCACCGCCGGCAATGCCAGTGGTATCAACGACGGCGCAGCGGCACTGGTCGTGATGTCACGAGCGCGCGCTACACAGCTCGGGCTGCGACCAATGGCGCGCGTGGTCAGCTATGCATCAGCCGCTGTGGACCCGAAGATCATGGGCACCGGCCCCATCCCGGCGTCGCAAAAGGCGCTTGAGCGCGCCGGCCTGACCATCGACGAGATCGATCTGATTGAAGCCAATGAGGCATTTGCCGCGCAGGCATGTGCCGTGGCCAAAGCGCTCCGCTTTGACCCGGCCAAGACGAATATTCATGGCGGTGCTATCGCCCTGGGCCATCCCATCGGGGCCAGCGGCGCGCGCATCCTCGTGACGCTGCTCTACGCCATGGGACGGCGCGATGCCCGCTACGGCCTGGCGACGCTGTGCATCGGCGGCGGCCAGGGTCTAGCGATGATCGTTGAGCGCGAGAAGTAACCGACCACCCATGACCCTGCCAGAGCGGCCGCACCTTTCTTCTGCAAGGTGCGGCCGCTCTGGTGCGGCATAAAGGACGGGCAGCCGGTAGATCGCCAGCACCGGCTCAACCTTTCCGGTCATCGCTGGAGCCGCCCATGGCCCAGGCCTGGCCATCGGGGCCTGCTGTGAGCACCAGCGGGCCCGCTCTGGTGATGGCGACCGTATGCTCGAAGTGCGCGCTGGGCCGACCATCCTGAGTGGCAATGGTCCAGTAGTCCGGCAAGATCCATACATCCTTCTTGCCCATATTCACCATCGGCTCAATAGCAATCACCAGGCCTGGCTCGAGCGCGAAGTCCGGCATATCGGGAGCGAAATAGTTCAGCACCTGCGGCTCCTCCCACATCTCGCGGCCAATGCCATGACCAGAAAGGCCCTCGACAACCGAGAAACCGGCGCTCCTGACGTATTCCGCCATCTCACGCGCAACCTGGCTCCAAAGCTGCCGCTTGCCTGTCAGCTCAATGGCCAGCTGCAAAGCCCCTTCCGTGACGGCCAGCAACTGCTGCACTCGTGGCCTGACCCTGCCGACCGGATAGGTTACGGCCGCATCGGCGCACCACCCTGCCAGCTTCGCGCCAATGTCAATGCTGACGATATCACCTTCGCGCAACCGGCGGGGTCCCGGAATGCCGTGGACAACCTCATCGTTGACCGAGACACAGGTAGCAGCCGGAAAAGGTACCTTGCCCGGCACGCCCTTGAACAGCGGCGTGACGTGATGAGCAGCGAAAAACCCCTCAACAGCCTCATTGATCTCAGCAGTCGTCACACCCGGCTTGACTTGCCCGGCAGCGACCTGATGGGCCTGCCAGAGCACAAGGCCGGCCTGGCGCATCAGGGCAATCTCATGGTCTGACTTCAATCGTGGCTTCAATAAATGTGGCATATACTGTCAACCCTTATCCTGTTTCAGCAGGCAACCGTGAAGGTGCTGCTAGGCGTCTGCCGCCAGCCTGGCTACGCGCTGGGCAGCCGCCAGTGCTTCGTCGCATGCCTCCGGTGGCACATGCTGCCAGTCAACAACTGGGTTAAAAGAGTCGATAGTTGACCACAACGGGTCAGCACCTGGCCCATCGGGATGCCTATAGAGGTGCTGCGCCAGCAGCCGCGCCGCCAGGAAGAGCTGGCGATAGCCCTCGCCATGATCGATCTGATACTGTGCTTCGTCCAGCAGCAAGGTCACACAGGCAAGCTGAGCCAGTCGCTCAACCAGCCGGCGCAAGGGTAGCTCCTGCCGCGGCTCCTGGAGCTCCAGCAACGAGCGCAATCGCCCGAATAGCCGCTGCAATGCGGCGCGGGTTATGGTCGCAGCCTGGCGCACCCGCGCATCGCCAGCGCCGTCCAGCCGAGCAGACAGCGCATCCTGAAGTGCAGTGGCAACCTCCATGCGTCGCAGCGCTCGGGCAACATCTAGCACGATCACATTGCTCGAACCTTCCCAGATTGAGTTAACATAGGAATCGCGCAGGATGCGTGCATTGGGCCAGTCCTCGATATAGCCATTGCCGCCACGCACCTCCATCGCCTCAGCCGCCACGTACTCAGCATGCTTCGATACATAGTATTTAGCAAGCGGCGTGAGCACACGCAACAGAGCCGCCGCCCCGGGAACACCATCATCGGTGGCTTGCAGCGCCTCTGCCGCCCAGAAAACCAGCGACTCGCAGCTCTCAACCTCCAGCAGCAGATCCAGCAAGGTCTCGCGCATCAGCGCGTGGTCGGCCAGCACCCGACCAAAGGCGACGCGGCCACGCGCATGCGTGATCGCTTCAAGATAGGCGCGGCGCATCAACGCGGCAGCACCATTAGCGGTCCAGAGGCGCGTCAAATTGACCATCTCGGTCATCTGGAGGAAGCCCTGGCCGGGACCGCTGATCTCATGAGCAAAGGCGCCGTTGAAAGTCACTTCGCCGGAGGCCATCGAGCGCGTGCCCAGCTTATCCTTCAGACGATTGATCGCGTAGGCATTACGCCGGCCATCAGGGAGCACCCGTGGCACCAGGTAAAGCCCCAGGCCACGAGTCCCTGGGGGTGCACCTTCGGGACGGGCCAGCGTCAGGATCAGATCGGCGCCAGCATTGCTACAGAACCACTTATCGCCATAAAGATGCCAGCCATCCGCCTCCCGCCGCGCGACCGTCTGCGTCTGCCCCACATCCGAGCCACCCGCGCGCTCCGTGAGAAACATCGCCGCCTCATACTGATCCTCATAGCGCGCGGCTGTCAGCCGGGGCACGTACATCGCCTGGATCTCAGCGGGCGCGAAGCGTAACAGGACCCGCGTCAGCGTATCGGTCATGCTGATCGGGCAAAAGATGCCATACTCTGCCTGTGAAGCAACATTCACGAGGGCCAGCTTAACCACCTGTGGGACGCGCCCGGGCCATCCACAGACCCCATCGCGATAGGACATAGCGGCGATCCCAAACCGCTCATAGAAGATGCGGCCCAGCTCGCGGTAGGAAGGGTGGAAGACGATCTCGTCAATGCGCTGGCCGCGACGATCATACTGCACGAGTATCGGGACATGGCAGTTCGCAGCAGTAGCCAGATCGTCAAGCACAGTCCCGGCAAGCGCGCCCATCTCCTGTAACAGGGGCTCGGCGCGATCGCGATCCGACTGCGGAAGATGGCGCAGAAGCAGGCGTAGATGCGGCGCTGCTTCATAGTAGTTCATACCATGCGTATCAGGCATGGCAGGAACAGCTGGAGTTGTTGAAGCGGCAGGTGTCGAGACCATGATTGCTCCCTCAAATAAACCTCAAGAAATTGCACCACCAGATACATCAGCGGCCTGTTCCTCCGTTCGTAGATCCGGCAAAGACCGGATTTAGACGGACCAGTAGCACTCCTTGCAGTATATCCCGCATCCTGAGCCACAGCCAGCAAACATACTGCTTCTTCCAGAAGCAGCGGGCAGCAGGCATCCTCCCTGAGCAGGAATATCCGGGGCAATGCCCGGCTCATCCCCATGTTAACAGAAGGCACGCCATTATGCTTCTCAAGGCACTATTTCGTGGAACTCAGAGCGCTGCACCTGCGTCTGAAAAGTGGAGAAAGTCCCGAAAACTCTGCTGACTGGCGACCGCTGAGCCATACCCCATCTGCGCCTCCCCTCCCCGCCCTGGGAAGAGAGGCAAGAGAGCAGCCGGGGTGGCCATATAGCTCGTTGACGAGGCAGCATCATGAGGCATCGACAATCGATCCAGCTATGGCATACAAGTTGCCACTGGCAAAAAATGGCCAGTTCTGGTATAGTTGCCGCTAGCAGGAGCATTGAAAGGTTGTGAGGCATATCCCTGGCTCACCCCTGTTGCCCGCTGCAAGCCAGTGATACTTGATGGGCGAGGCCCCCGGATGAACGCAAGCTACGGTACTCTGCGTGTCCTGCATACAGAACCAGCACTCCCGGATGCCCCTCGAAAGCCACGCGGGCGCTTCGCTCAGTTGCGGGAGTTTATTGGCACCCAGCTCTTCCCCTCCCAGGATACCGTCTATCTGCTCACACAGCCAGTAACAACTATCGGGCGGGGCAGTCGCAACACCATCGTCCTGCGTGATCCAACCGTCTCGCGCGAGCATGCTCGCCTGAGTCTCCAGGGGAGCACCTGGATGATCGAGAACCTCTCGGCACATAACGTGGTGCGCGTCAATGACCAGGATGTTGCCCCCGGTACCGCTGCACTGGTGCAAACACTCGATATCCTCACCCTTGGTGGCACAGAACTCCAATTGGTGGCGCCGGCGCCACACCTGCTACAGCGCCTGGCAGCTGATACCACCCCTCTTGCGGCTCCAGCGCCGACCGGCTCAACAGAAAGTGCGGGGAGCGCCGCCGACGCATCCCCCCCATCGTTGAGCGGCCAGATGGCCGCCCTGAATATCAACGTCCTGGGCCCGGGGATCACTCTGCAATTTGCGCTCCCTCAGCATTTGGGACGGCCTGTACGCTGGATCATCGCCGGGATCGCCCTCCTCTTTTTTGCCCTGTGCGCTATCCTCACCATCGAACTGAACACGCTGATTGGCGTGCAGGTGATCACTAATGGCGGCATCATCAACGTGCTGGCCGCGTTGACGATCCCGCTCCTGCCGGCTTTCGGCATTGGCCTGCTCGTCAACTTCATGGACCGCTTTGAGCGGGAGCCCTGGTTTCTCCGCCTGGGCGCGTTCCTCTGGGGCGCGATCATCGCTATCCCACCGGCCTTCTTTATTGAGCGCATGGTTGACCACATGCTCGCGCAATCACAGGCCAGCGCCTCAAATGCCCCCATGACCATCCTGATCGTCTCCATGTTCCGTGGCCTGAATGCCGGCATAACCGAGGAGACGGTAAAAGGTGCAGGATTGCTGCTCTTGCTCTTCGTCCTCCGCGATGAATTCGACAATATCACCGACGGGATCATTTACGGCGCGCTTATCGGCGCCGGCTTCGCGATGGTGGAAAACTTCGGCTATTTTGCGACGAGCTCGCGCCAGTCGCTGGCCTATTTGATCGTTGGCCGCATCTTACTGGGATGGCTGGATCACTCGACTTTCACCGCCTGCTTTGGTGCCGGCCTTGGCTACGCCCGGCAGATCCGCTCACGCTGGCAGAAGGTGACGATCCCTTTAGCGGCCTATATACTCAGCGTCCTGCTGCATAGCTTCTTCGATTTCATCGACTTCGAGGCCAACGCGGCAGCGCATAGCGCCCTCAACTCCAGTCTGGTGAGCTTCCTGGCGTTGATGGCCATCATTATCGACTATATTCCGCCACTCATTGCCCAGCTCGCCCTGGCCTATATCCTTATTCGCTCGCTCGCCCATGAAACGGCCATTATTCGTGAGTATCTGGCTGAAGAAGTTGTGAACGGCATTGTCACTCCCGACGAATATGCCCTGTTGCAGCATTCTTTCCGACGCACCCGGCTCGAACGCGAAGTACTCTACAGCCGTGGCCTGCGCGCCTGGCTGACGATCAAGGCTCTCTACCAGACGGAGATCGGGCTGGCATTCCGCAAATGGCACGTCAGCATGGGCGATAAGCCGAAAGCCGGGGAACGCCAGCCAGAAGACGCATATCGCGAACGTATCAAGCAATTACGCCTGGAGTTCTGGCGCCCGTATCTCTCCGCAGCATCTCAGCTATCCAGCCCATGACCCTTGACAGAGCACAAAGCTCGCGCTATACTAAATACTGTCAGTGAAGGCTGACCGTGCGGGCTTGGTGTAGCGGTAACATGCGACCTTCCCAAGGTTGAGATCGTGGGTTCGAATCCCATAGCCCGCTCCCATGGGAGTAGCGCTGGCGCTACTCCCTCTTTTTGTTATGAACCGCGACTCCCCTCCGTGACGAAAGGGCAAGCCATTCGTGGGCCGCATGGGAGGATAGGATGATACATGGACAATCTGCTGGCGCTCTTTCAGACCATTTCGCCCGTCGCCATCTATATCGCCATCTTCCTCTGGCTGACCGGCGAAAGCACCGGCATCCCGCTGCCCAATGAAACGGTGCTGCTTCTCACCGGCTCGCTGGCCGCCCAGGGAAAACTGTTCGCACCATTATTAGTGATGGTAGCGGTCGCTGGCAGTACGACTGGTTCACTCATTGCCTATACGATTGGCTGGAAGGGGGGCCGGCCTCTCGTATTGCGCCTGGGACGGCTGATCCGACTGCATGAAACAAAGCTGGCTCAGGCAGAAGATTGGTTTGCACGCTGGGGCGACAGAGCCATCTTTATCTCTCGCATGACCCCCTTTGTGCGCACGGTTGCCTCGTTTCCGGCAGGTATCTCGCAAATGCCCCTGCGCCGCTTTATCATAGCGGTTATCGCCGGATCAACCATCTGGTGTACCTTCTTTGTTTACCTGGGCGTCGCACTGGGCAAGAACTGGCGCATTGCGCTGAGCCTCCTCAACCACTATACTGTCCCCGCTCTGCTCGTGCTCGCCCTCCTCATCGCCGGCTATCTGTATCTCCACCACCGGCTGAAGCAAGCCCCGACCGCCACAACGCCACCCCCACCAGAACCAGCCGAGACCAGGGAACTTGAGACGGAAACACAGCAGTAGCTGTGCTAGAGCTGCACCATGGTCAACCCGAAGATATTGGGAGTGGCGCGGATCTGATCCAGCGCCCACTGGGGTACCTCGTCATCGACGGAAAGGATCATCAGCGCCTCGCCCCCCGGTCGGCGCTCACCGTTGACACGCGCCGGGCCAACATCCATATGTCTGATGTTGACGTTCGCATTCCCCAGAATCGTCCCGACCTTCCCGATCATACCGGGACGATCCACATTGCGGCAGATCAGAATCCGCCCCTGCGGATCAAAATCCGTCGCATACTGGTCAATCCGCACGATACGCTCCTCTCCCCACATAATTGTGCCCGCCAGCACATGCTCCTCCCCATCCGTCACCACCCGTATCGTCACCAGGTTGGCATACTGCTCGGGCGCCGTCGTGCTGCGCTCGGTTATCTCCAGCCCCCACTGCTTCGCCAGAAGCTGCGCGTTCACCACATTTACCCGCGCCTCAGAGACCGATTCCAGCAGCCCCTTGATAAGCGCAACCTTCAGCAGACGATGATCATACTCGGCAAGCTCGCCACTGCACATCAGCTCCACTCGCCGCAAAGGACCGGGATGAAGCTGGGTATAGAGCCGGCCCATCTTCTCGACCAGGCTCACATAGGGCTGGATAACCTTGAGTGTCTCCGGGAGGATAATCGGCGCGTTCACCGCCGTGCGCGCAACGCCCCCTTGCAGCACAGTGACGATTTGCTCCGCCACATCCAGCGCCACTGTCACCTGCGCCTCCTCCGTTGAGGCCCCCAGATGTGGCGTGACAATCACCCGATCAGCAGCAATGAGCCGTTGTAACGTCTCGTTGTCGTGCGCCGGTGGCTCCTGGCTGAAAACATCCAGCGCCGCCCCCGCCAGGCGCCCCTGCTCCAATGCCTCAAGCAGCGCCGCCTCATCCACGATACCACCGCGCGCACAATTGATCAGACGCGCGGTTGGCTTCATCAGCGCCAGCTCTCGCCTCCCCAGCAGCCCCCGTGTGCTCGCCGTCAGCGAAGCATGGATCGTGACCACATCGGCCCGGGTCAGCAACTCATCCAGGGAGACCAGTGACACGCCCAGCTTCGTCGCGTGCTCGGGGGATGCGAACGGATCGGCAGCAATGACCTGCATCTCCAGGCCCCGTGCCCGCCGTGCCACCTCAGAGCCCACCTTGCCCAGGCCGACAATCCCCAGCACTTTGTGGCGCAGCTCCATCCCCATAAAGCGGCTGCGCTCCCAGCGACCCGCCTTTAACGAGCAGTTGGCCGCCGGAATGTGCCGTGCCAGTGCCAGCATCATGGCGATCGTATGTTCCGCAGCAGCCACAATGTTACCAGTGGGCGAATTGACCACGATAACCCCCTGGCGCGTCGCCGTCTCTATGTCAATATTATCCACACCGATACCCGCACGCCCGATAATCTTCAAACGCGGCGCGGCGCGGATCACTGGCGCCGTGACCCGCGTTTCGCTCCGCACCACCAGCGCCTCATAGTCGCCGATGATCGCCTCCAGCTCCGCCGGGGTGATACCCAGGCGCTCATCAACGTCGGTAAAACGGCGCAGATATGCAACCCCTTCCGGCGCAATGGGATCGGTGATCAATACTCGCGGCTTACCCATACGCTCCACAATCGTCTCTTCCATCTGTCCTAACTGGCAGCTATCTGCTGCGTGCTGCCAGCCATCTTACCTATCCGTCGTTCCAACGCATCAAGTGCGGCAGTCAGTTCCGGCTCATGCACAAAGCCCAGATGACCAATACGAAAGATCTTGCCTTCCAGATGCTGCTGACCACCGGCCAGAACGACCCCATCTTCCTCGCGCAACGCCTTCAGCAGCGCCTTAACATCCAATCCCTCTGGTGCTCGCACCGCCGTGACCGTATTTGAAGCATGGTCCCGGTCGGCGAACAGCTCCAATCCCATCAGCCGGATGCGCTCGCGCGTCAGCGCGCCCAAGCGCGCATGGCGAGCAAAAATTGCCTCCCGACCCTCTTCACGCATCAACTGGAGGGCAACATCCAGCCCATAGAACAACGAAACTGGCGGCGTATACGGCGTCTGCCCCTTCTCCAGGCTGCGCCGCGCCGCAGCAAAGTCCCAGTACATCCGCGGCAGCTTCGCACGTGCATTGGCTGCCCACGCACGCGGCCCCACCCCGACTATCGCCAGACCCGGCGGCACCATCCAGCCCTTCTGTGATCCCGTAAACACCACATCGAGATCGAGCGCATCCATCGGCAGGTCAATGCAACCCAGGGAACTCACCGCGTCCACCGCAATCAGCGCATCAGGATAGCGCTCACGAACAGCCCTGGCCAGTGCTGCAACATCGTTTGTGACGCCTGTAGATGTCTCATTGTGCGTCATCAGGACCCCCTTGAGGTCTGGCACATCTGCTAACTCACGCATTACCACATCCGGGTCCGCAGCCTGCCCCCACGGAAAGGCGATACGCCGCACATGCAGACCAAAGACCTCTGCAATTGCAGCAAAGCGTTCACCAAATGCCCCAATCGTGATCGCCGCCACCTGCTCACCAGGCGAGAAGAGATTGACAACCGCTGCCTCCATCGCCCCGGTTCCAGCAGAAGGAAATGTCAGGATATCATATCGCGTCTGGAAGAAGTAGCGCAGATGTTCAGTCACTCGCCGTAGAATCGCTGCAAACTCCGGTCCCCGATGGTTAATCATCGGCTGTGCCAGCGCCGCCAGCACTGGCTCAGGGATCGGCGTTGGACCAGGTATACGTAAGTTCTGATGGGGTATATTCACCATAGATATCTGCTTTGTCGCCAGCGCGACAGTCTCTCCTTTCAGTGCTCTACCAGCAAATATGCTCACCAACGACTCCCCGACCGCCGCTCAAGCGCCAGCAAATCGGTGGCCAGTCCAGTATACTGATGGACAGGCATCAGTGTCAACGCAGCCGACGCAAACCGCATCTGGCACAATCATACGCCGGAACGCGACCAATGGCAGCTCTTCAGCCACGAGCGATAACCATTGAGGACCAGGACCATTCAAAAAGCGTTCTACCGCCGGCAATGGGATACAATAAATATCAGGCAGGGATCTCATGCGCCTGACCACCGGCCCTGTAAAGCAGCGCCAGAATCGCCCGGCAGGTCAAATGCGCTGCTCCCAGGCGAGCCAGTGGCGGGGATTGGACCACCCCCATCGGGCAAACTGCCAGCTGCTCTCTCCTACGGAGCACATCCCTTCTCGCGGTGCTCTAGGTGATCAGACAACGTAAACTCATAAACAAAGGATATCAGACCCGTGATTACCGTGTATAAGCTCAACCAGGATGGCCAGCCAGTCGCCTCCTATACTGGCGTGCCGGTGCAATACCGCGATGACGGCATCGTGATCAAAGCCATCTGGACGCACAGAAGGATGGATCTGGGGTACACTACCTTTGAGTACGGCGACATCTTCATCGAATACTACTATCGTGACCGCTGGTACAACATCTTCGAAGTCCGGGATGGACATCAGGATCGTCTGAAGGGATGGTATTGCAACATCACGCGGCCACCCCGCATCGAGTCACAAACCATCGCCTGGCAGGACCTCTGGCTCGATCTGTGGATCGACCCGCAGGGCCGGATGCGCGTGCTCGATGAAGATGAATTCGCGCTGGGAACGCTGGACGAAGCCACACGCACGGCTGCATGCGCTGCCCTTGACGAGCTGCGGTATGCCGTCCACCATCGTCTCGCCCCTTTCGATCAGATCGCCACCGAAGATGGCGCGGCGGCAGAATAGTGCGCACCATGCCCGATGGCAATCAGCCGCTCGTGAATGCAGCGCAACTCATAGACCACAAACAACAGCCGCGTCAGCGATAACGCCGCAGGAGGGTCAGCAGCTATGCGCTCTTGCAGCTCGACAACCGCAACGGCACAGTAATTGCCAACAACCTGGGCTTCGGCAATGAGCTGTTGCCCCTGCCGGTAACTGGGCCTGACCAGCGCCAGAATAACGCTCCGGACCTGGCGACGCAAGGCATGCAACAGAGATAGCATTGCCGATGAGGCCCGCGCAACCGGGGCAGCACCCGAATGCAGAAGCTCGATCAGCAGGCCGGTACCGGCAAGAGTCAGAATATGACGCGCCGCCCGCTGGCAGTGCTCGATCACGCGTGCAAACTCAATGAGCGCCTGCTGTAGCTCAACCAGGCGCGTGAGCGCCTCACCAACTGGAGCGTAGCGAGCCTGCAACGCCAGCCCCTGCGCCCGCAACAGGGAACCGGCTTCCCGCATTGCCCCTTCTCCCTCCAGAACCACGCGCGCCGGCTGATCCTTACCCGTTTCCAGTGCCTGCAAAATGCTGAGCAGATATTGCTCAGCGCCCAGCGCAAAATCAATCACCCGTTCCTCAAACACATGCAAATCGGCTGCAAAAGTCTGGCTCATCTGCACATCTTCCGTCATCCGTTTTTCCTCCCAGAAGAGGGCTCGGAGACGAGGCACCTGCCCCCTCTGCAAAAATTCAACACCCCATGGTTGGTCCGAGGCTTGCTTTCAGCAATATGTGTGCCATTTTTGTCCTCTTTCACCCCCTCTGTCCAGCTGGCACATTGCTCTCCTGTATGCTATACTGCGCCATGCAATCGAAAGGAGTGGGAGATGCAACCGGAGGAACCACCAGCACCACCTTACTACAGCATCGCCGAAGCAGCCGCCGAAAAGGGGGTTTGCTATCGCACGGCCTGGCGCGCCGTACAACAGGGCAAGCTCCAGGCAATTCGCGCAGGGCGTGGCGTGCTCATCCCTCGCGCAGCCGTCGCTGCCTGGAAGCCGGCTTATGAGCGAGCCCCCCATGCCTATCGGCGCCACCGTGCCTCATCACCACCCGCAGAAAGCGATCAGCCGGCAAGAGAGGGACCGCTCGCATCTGCCCTGATGGCCAGCTCGCCCGCGCTGGATCAGCTCAAGCGCTGGCTCCTGGTACACTTTGTCGCCAATCCATTTCTCCGCGATAGCGCTGCCGGTATCGCGCGAGCGATAGGGGCGAACCTGGAACAGGTTGCTCTGGCGCTCGACGAGCTGACAGCAATGGGCCAGCTCCACACCTCCATCCTGCCCGATGGCCGTATCATCTACGCGTACCGGCGTTGATCTCTGCACACGCCGTCAAAGATGCCCCGGCCCCATCCTGGGAGAAAGGCAGCTCACCTCCTGCTGATGAGGAATGGTGGGACACCAAGGCGATAACGCCGGGGGATCTGGCGCTAGCGATGAAGAGGGTTCAGGGTATACAATGGGGAGAAAAAGGAGAGAGCAGGAAATGGTGAAGATAGCCCCATCAATTCTCTCAGCAGATTTTACACGGCTTGGGGAGCAGGTACAGGAAGCCGCAGCTGCTGGGGCCGACTATATTCACTTCGATGTCATGGATGGCCGTTTCGTGCCGAATATCACCATCGGGCCGATGGTGGCTGAAGCCGTACGGCGCGTCACGTCGCTGCCCCTTGATGTGCATTTGATGATTGAGGAACCAGAACGGTATTTCCAGGACTTTGCCAGCGCCGGCGCTTCAATCCTGACCGTACATCAGGAGGTCTGCCGGCACCTGCATCGCGCAGTCGAACACATCAAAGAGGTTGGTTGCCGTGCCGGAGTGGTCATTAATCCGGCGACACCGCTGGTAATGCTGGAGGAGATCCTGCCATTTGTGGATCTGGTGCTGATCATGACGGTGAACCCTGGCTTTGGTGGCCAGTCCTATATCTCTACTGGCACAACGAAGATCGCCCGGCTGCGCCGCTATCTGGATCAGCATGGCCTGACCTGCGAGCTTGAGGTGGATGGTGGCATCAACGTGCATACGGTCGGCGAGGTGACTGCCGCCGGCGCCGATGTCCTGGTGGCCGGAACAGCAGTATTCCACGGCGGCTCGATTCGCGAGAATATCGCCGCGCTGCGCGCCGGCATTCGGCCACGCCAGCCCCAGGCATTTACTGAGATGATGCCACGCAGCTCACTGGCCGCGCTGTGATAATATACTGTCCGATTATCAAGGGGGATACGATGCGCCGGGTCAAGATCGTCTGTACCATTGGCCCTGCCAGCCACTCAGTCGATCGGCTGCGGCAACTCATACAGGCGGGTATGGATGTCGCGCGGCTCAACTTTTCGCATGGGACCTATGAAGAGCACGCCGAAGTCATCCAGCGTGTGCGCGCGCTAGTAGCGGAGCTCGGCAAAGCAGTGGCGATCTTGCAGGATCTCCAGGGGCCCAAGATCCGCACCGGGGCGCTCCAGGGCGGTCAGCCTGTGTTCTTGCAGGATGGCCAGATACTGACCATCACCACCCGGCCGGTCATAGGTACGGCTGAAGCAATATCCACAACCTATGGCGACCTGCCCCGCGATGTCCAGCCAGGCGATACCATTCTGCTGGCCGACGGCCTCATTGAGCTGCGCGTGCTCAGCACCGATGACCGTGATGTGCGCTGTGCAGTTGTCCATGGCGGGCTTCTGGGAGAGCACAAGGGGATCAACCTGCCCGGTGTAGCAGTTAGCGCCCCCGCCCTTACCGAGAAGGATCGCGCGGATATGGCGTTTGGCGTTGCCCACGATGTGGACTACATTGCCCTCAGCTTTGTGCGCCGGCCAGAGGATGTCATCACTGCGCGCGCGTACCTGCATGAACTGCTCAAACAGCAGCCACCGCTCGCGTTGCCACCAGGTGTCCATCCCTCGGCGCACGCGTCGGTGCGCACGGTGCCGCTGATCAGCAAGCTGGAGAAGCCGGAGGCGATCGATCATCTGGAAGAGATTCTCAGGGTCAGCGATGGTATTATGGTCGCACGCGGCGACCTTGGTGTAGAGATACCGCCTGAGCAGGTGCCGCTGATCCAGAAGCGCATTATCCGTAGTTGCAATGAGTATGGGGTGCCGGTCATCACCGCCACACAAATGCTCGAGTCCATGATGACCAATCCGCGCCCGACACGCGCCGAGGCGAGCGATGTGGCCAATGCAGTTCTGGATGGCACCGATGCGGTAATGCTCAGCGGCGAGACAGCTACCGGGAAATTCCCGGTTGAAGCGGTTACCATGATGAGCCGCATTATTCTGGAGACCGAGGGCCACTGGCAGTACCGGCCACCTACCACGCAGCGCCGGGTCGGGCATACGCAGGCCGTAAGCCATGCTGCCTGCGCTCTTGCCGAGGCAACGGATGTCCGCCTCATCGTCGCTTTCACGCGCAGTGGCATGACCGCCCAGCTCATTTCTCATGAGCGGCCCGGCGTGCCGATTGTCGCCTACACCCCCTATCCCCATGTCTACCGGCGAATGGCTCTCTGGTGGGGCGTGATCCCGCGCACCTGCTCAATGCGTGAATCCACCGAGGAGCTGCTGGCGCAGGTTGATCAGTTGTTGCTCCAGGATAACTTCGTCCAGCCAGGTGATAACGTGGTTGTCACCGGTGGAATGCCTCTGGCGGGGCAGGCACCGACGAACTTTGTTAAGCTGCACCACATAGCGGCCGGTAGCCAGTTGAGTGGGTGAGGGCAGCCGGCGCGCCGGCTGCCCGCATCGTTGGCCGGGGCCAGTCATGGCTCTTCCTGGGAGCGCCACCGCTGCTGGGGAGGAAGTGCCTCGGTGATACCCAGCACGGCAATGGCCCGGCGCACAATAAGATCGATTATCTCGTCAGTGCTCCGCGGGCGCATGTAAAACGGTGGGATCGGGGGAACGATGTGGACGCCAAGCCGGGCCAGTTTGAGCATGTTCTCAAGGTGAATAGCGGATAGCGGCGTTTCCCGTGGCACCAGTACCAGTCGCCGCCCTTCCTTCAACGTGACATCTGCCGCACGCTCAAGCAGGTTGGCGGATGAGCCATGAGCAATGGCCGAGAGCGTGCGCATGCTGCACGGCATAACCAGCATGCCAGCGGTCAGAAAGCTGCCACTGGCTATAGGGGCGCGAAAGTCGTTCGGCTTGAAAGCGCGTACAGGGTAGTGCGCTAGCCAGTCTTCCAGGTCCGCTGTAAACGATCGGCCCACTTCTTCGAGCCATACCTGATGGCAGGCTTCCGTATAGGTGAGGTAAACCGGTGTGCCAAGCGCGCCAAGTACAGCTATGGCATGGCGGGCAAGGAGCGCTCCGCTCGCACCACTGATGCCCATCACATAGGGCGCGCCGCGATCCTGGACTACCCGGCCAGTTACTTCTTCATGAGTTATCGGCGGCACAGCACCCCGTCCTTCAATCTGTTTATCCTCAGACACGGGAATATATCGACACCCCGTCGCTCTTATGATATCATACTCTCAACGTGCATACCGGGCGGGCGCCTGGTGGTCACTTCTTCACCCGTTGGAGCAATGTGGTGCAGCGTGTGCTGCTGGCAACGACGAATCCAAATAAGATACGCGAGTTTCGCGCCATTTTCGCTGCGGACCCCTGGGAACTGGTTACACCAACCGAGCTTGGACTGGCTCTGGAGGTGCCAGAGCAGGGTGTGACCTATGCAGAGAATGCGCTGGCAAAAGCGAGGGCCTATGCCAGGGCCAGCGGGCTGCTGGCCCTGGCGGACGATTCTGGCCTGGAGGTGGATGCGCTGGGCGGCGAGCCAGGGGTGCACTCGGCGCGCTTCGCCGGACGCGCCACTCCCTACGCGGAGCGCTTCCGCATGCTCCTGGAGCGCCTGGCATTGGTTCCAGAGACGCAACGTACAGCGCGCTTCCGCTGCGTGATTGCGCTGGCGGCACCCGATGGCTGGGAAGCGCTGGCGGAGGGAAGCTATGCAGGGATCATCGCCCACGAGCCACGTGGTACGCAAGGGTTCGGGTATGATCCCATCTTCTTTCTGCCGGAGTTCGGCGTTACCATGGCGGAGCTGGAGCCGCAGATCAAGAACCGCATCAGCCATCGTGCCCGGGCAGCTCAGGCTGCCCGTGATATCCTATGGCGTTACTTTGCCGAGCATACGCGCGGACAATGCAGAGAAGGCGATCAGGTTAGAGCTACAGAGGACACAGCGGCAGACGATGTGCCCCTGTGAGTATTGATAACGCCGCATGCCTGTTTTTGCTGCCACCAGTGGCAGGAGGGGAGGAGAAAAGAAGTAGGGGCACCCCGCCAGGGGCAGTTGCTCCTGGGCCTGCTACAGTCCTTGCTATAAAGAAGGAGTATATTGTGCCCGGATCCGTCACTCCGCCCGCCGATGTGCGTGGCCTGCCGCGTCTGTCACGTGCGACCACGTGCGTGGCCCTCGACCTGGAGACCACGGGGCTCCAGGTCGAGAATGAGAGTATCATCGAGGTTGCCGCAGTGAAGTTTCGCGGCCCGCAGGTTCTCGACACGTTTCAGACGCTGGTCTCGCCGGGTCGGCCCGTCCCTTATCGCATCAAGCGGCTCACCGGCCTGACTGATGCCAGTCTTGCGGGTGCTCCCACCTTCCCCGAGCTGGTTGATACCCTGCAACGCTTCATCAGCAACTGGCCGCTCGTCGGCCACAGCATTGCTTTTGATGTAAGCTTTTTGCGCCGCTATGGGCTGGCGCGAACAAACCCGCTCCTCGACACGTTTGAGCTTGCCAACGTGCTCTTGCCGGCGCTGCCCAGCTATAGCCTAGAGAGTGTCGCAGCGGCGCTGGCGGTGCCTGGCACAACCTATCACCGCGCGATGGCCGATGCGATGCTGGCCAAGGATGTATACCTGGCCCTGCTGGAATTGCTTGCTCAGGAGAAGACCAGCGCAATTCAGGCGGTCGTTGCCCTGGAGGCGCGCCATACCTGGCCGCTGCTCGAATTATTCCGGCAGGAGCTCCGCCATCGTGGTGTGCGAGGAAACAGACATGCAGAGGATACGATTGGCGCTCAGCTTGCCAGCAAGTTTGGAATTGATCCGGCGGTCTTTGATCTACCACTTGCATCCGGTTCTCCCGGCCATGTATGGCCCGGGGCAAACCTTGCCAGCCGCGCTGCTCTTCCTGAGGCAGCAGGTGGCGAGCCGGGTCAGGATTTCCTGGCGCTGGATGCCCCGCTGGCCGACGGCGCAACGCCGGATGGGCCGGCGCAACTGGTGCGGTCGGCGTTACAGCAGCAGGGCCGGCTGCTACTGGAAACCGGTGTGCAGGCTCAGGAGACGCTGGGCGTGCTCGCGCTAGCGCTCCGCTGGGTGGCCGACACACATGAGTCGCTGATCATCGCCTGCAACACTATGGCTGCCTGCCAGCGGTTGGCACAGCAGGTTCTGCCGGCGTTACAGCAGATGCTGGGGACGAAACTCGCAGTAACCATTGCAGATGATCCCGAAAACTATATCTGCCTGCACCGCTGGCTGGGGGTCGCGCGCGACCGACACAATGGCGAGCTACCGGCAGATATGGCGCGCGGTCTGGCCAAGATCGCATTGTGGCTGCACGGCACGCAAACAGGACGACGTGATGAGCTGGTTTTGATGCCTCAGGAGATGGGTGTGTGGGAATGGGTGTGCGCTGGCTACCATGGTATGGTGGCTCAATGTCCCTATCGCGCCCAGGGCTTTTGTTTTGTCGAGCGCGCACGCCAGCATGCACGCCAGGCCCGGATCATCGTGACTACCCATCGAGCTCTTATCAGAGCGCTCGATATCTCGTCTCGTTTCGCGCATCCGTTGAGCGACCAGCTTGCCGGGCCTTCCGCGGTGCGCGCATCTCCTGCCCGTCCACAGAGCCCCGATCATGTGAGTGAGCCGGTTATTCCCACAACAGCACCGGTGTTATGTCTTGATGGCCATCTGCTGGAAGAAGCGATCTTCCAGGAGACATCATTCGACATCAGCGATGCCTTGCTGCGTAATCTTGTGGGGGCAATTAGCACAGTTGCCCCGAATGGGCAGCGGCAAGGCTTCCTCCATCTCCTGGAAGAAGGTTTGCAGGGCGGAGCATTGGTAGGCGAGCGGGTGTACCGTGAGTTTGTGCAGAAACGCGCTCCATGGCTGCGGGAGCTGGACAGTACTATGCAGGCGTCAGTGCATTTCTTTAGCACGCTGGATGCCCTGGTTATCGATTATCGCACTCACAACAGTAGTGGCGCTCATAATCGTGGAGCTGATGGTTATGATGCTGCCATTCGCCTGACGGATAGCGTGCGTTCCTCTGAGGCATGGGCGCATGTGCAGGTGGCCTGGGGAGCGCTGCACGCTGCGCTCTTGCGCAGTGCGCATATTGCTCAGGAAATAGCGGCGTTCAGCGATCGGGTAAGCGCCACTCTGCGCCCAGCGCGCGCCTACGCGCTGACCCAGGAGCTGCTCGGCGTGCGCGAGCGTTTGCTGCGACTGGCGGCGCAGGGGCTGGAGGTGGTACAGCAACCATCGCCAGAACGAGTCTACTGGCTGAAGCCGGTGCCGCAGCCAGTCCATATGCCAGCTGCTCTGTTGCGTCTGTCACGCGACCGACAAGCTGGGAGCAATGACGAGCCGACTCCTGCATTTCCCTCTCTGCATGGCGCGCTCGTGCATGCTGCACCTGTGCTCCGGGCAACGCTTTTCCAGAAAGGGCGGGCAGTGGTATTGAGCGCGCCGACGCTGGCAGTTGAGGGTGAGTTTACCTATGTGCGCGAGCGGCTGGGGCTGGTGGAGAGCGCAGTACCCGCCTGTTCAGTAGCACCAGTGCGCCATGATCAAACGCTGCTTTATCTGCCCGACGACGTCCCCGAGCCCAGTATGCCGCAGTACCAGCGACATCTCTTCGATGCGATTGTGGCGTTGAGCGTGGCGCTGGGCGGCCAGGTTGTGGTGCTGTTCACGTCTCACGCAGCATTGCGGAGCGCGTATCTGGAGATCAAATCAGTGCTGGAGCAGCGGGATATCCTGGTGCTGGCCCAAGGGATCGATGGCTCGCCACGCCAGCTCTGGCAGCAGTATTATGCCCAGGAGCGTGTGGTGCTCTTTGGGGCAGGAAGCTTCTGGGAGGCAGCAGAGATGGGTGGGCCAGGACCGGCCTGTACGGTTGTGACCCGTTTGCCGCTGGTCCCGTTGAGTGACCCGGCGATGGCGGCACGCGCTGAATATTACCAGGACCAGTTCAATCAGTTTGTCATCCCGCAAGCGGCACTGCGCCTGCGCCAGGCGCTCAATTGCCTTGCCTGGAACACATCACGGCGCAACGCGGTGGTGCTCTTTGATAAGCGCATCCAGGTCAAAGAATACGGCACGGTATTTCTCAATACGCTGCCCAGTTGTACAGTGCATCGCGGCAGCGTGTCGCTGATGCCAGAGTACATCGAGCGGTGGCTGGCGCGCCTATCGCCAGCCACCGAGGGCTAGAGATTTGTGGTATAATAAAGAAACAGGAAGCCTTGAAGCCTGCACCATGAACAAGCGAATCGTAACGCTACTAGGGGAGCCCTGAGAGGCTGAGATGCGGGCATATCCGCAAACCCTATGAACCTGATCTGGGTAATGCCAGCGGAGGGAAGTAGCATATGCCTGGCCACTATCCAACCCATCGTCGTGCCGGCAATGTGACAGAGGCCGCTGCCCATCTTCAGGTAGCGGCTTTCTTATTTGCTTCCAGCAATGGCAAGATCCGGCCAATGGCGGCAGAGTGGGCTCCCAGAACGGCGCATTCAGTGGTGAAGTGGCTTGCGAGCGTGAGCGATGCTCGTGGGGATGCGTAGTGCGAACCTTTGAATCTTCGTGGGGCAATTTGCTGCGCTTCAATTTCCTGTATTGCTGTGCTTCAATTTCCTGTATTTAAGGAAAGAGACGGAACAATGCCAACTGCTATGACTATTGCCGGGTCCGACTCAGGTGGTGGAGCCGGAATCCAGGCAGATCTCAAAACGTTCGCGGCGCTGGGCGTCTATGGGACCAGCGCTATTACGGCTATTACTGCCCAGAATACGCTGGGAGTCATTGATGCCTACGACCTGCCGGTAACGATTATCGCCGCGCAAATCGATGCGATCCTGGCAGACATTCCACCCGATGCTGTGAAAACCGGCATGCTCGCCAATCCGGCAATCATCAGGACGGTGGCTGCCAGGTTGCGCGAGTATCAGCTGCGCCCCGTTGTCGTGGACCCGGTGATGGTGGCCAAGAGTGGCCACCCACTGCTCCAGCCGGACGCTATTGCTACGCTTATCAGCGAGCTGGTGCCGCTCGCCACGGTCATCACCCCGAATTTATTCGAGGCAGAGCGGCTGACTGGCCAGAAGATCGCTTCACTCGCCGATATGTATGTTGCTGCTACCCGGATCCATGCTCTAGGCGCGGCCAACGTGGTGGTTAAAGGTGGCCACCTGCAAAGCGAGCCAGTGGACGTGTTTTTCGATGGGCAGCAGTATCATGAATTTCGTGGCGAACGCATTGATACAACCAGCACACACGGTACTGGCTGCACTTTCTCGTCGGCCATCGCCGCGTTCCTGGCGCGCGGGCGATCGCCACTGGAGGCAGTTGCCGGGGCCAAGGAGTACATTACCGGGGCCATTCGCCATGCTCCTGGCATTGGCCATGGTCATGGCCCCGTTGCGCACTTCTGGCAGTTTGGTGGCTAGGGTAAAGCCACCAGATTTGTGTGGGAATAGAGAGCCAGGATGAATTTCTGTTATGCAATCGTGGCAGTTCTGCCGAGAAGGAGCTATCGATGGAGACGATACAAACCAGGATGGCCGATGAGATCGCCACGCTGCTGGAGCGCCTGCGCGAGCGGCGGCCACTGATCCATCACATCACGAATCTGGTCGTGATGAATGATACGGCTAATATCACGCTGGCGATCGGCGCGCTGCCAGTGATGGCCCACGCCGCCGAGGAGGTCGAGGAGATGGTCGAGGCCGCTGGTGTCCTCCTCCTCAACATTGGCACGCTGACTCCCGAACTGGTCACGGCGATGGTGCGGGCTGGCCGACGCGCCAACGAGCGTGGCATTCCGGTGGTGCTGGACCCCGTGGGCGCCGGCGCGACGCGGCTGCGCACAGCGAGCGCACTGCGGATCCTGGAGGAGGTGCGTGTGCACATCATTCGTGCGAATGCCGCTGAGGTCGGTGCCCTCATCGGCAACGCGAGCGAGATTCGTGGCGTCGAGTCCATCGCATTGGGTGGCGATCGTGAGGAGATCGCCCGTGCGGCGGCGGCGCGCTTTGGCTGCACGGTGGCAGTCACCGGGGCGCAGGATATCATCACCGATGGCAGGCAGGTTGCCCGTGTGCACAATGGCGACGCGATGCTGGGACGCATCACAGGGACAGGCTGTATGGCTACGACGCTGGTGGCGGCGTTCGCTGCGGTCGAGCCCGATGCGGTACGCGCAGGGACCGCTGGTCTAGTCTGCATGGGGCTGGCCGGTGAACGGGCCGCTGCCGTGTGCCAGGGGCCGGGCACCTTCCGCGCAGCGCTGCTCGACGCGGTGGCCAACCTCGATCGCGCCAGGATCGTTGCGGGCGCGCAGGTGGAGGTGGGATGATGGCTGCTCCGGAGCTCCATGTGCTGACCGATCGCTACTGGTCGCGTGGTCGCGATACGCTGGAGGTGGCGCGCGCGGCAATCGCCGGCGGTGCCGATGTGATCCAGCTGCGCGATAAGGATGCTTCGACGCGCGAGCTGATCGCCCAGGGCCGGGCGCTGCGCGAGCTCACACGCGCCACGGGTGTACGGCTGATCGTTAACGACCGTGTGGATGTAGCGCTGGCTGTTGAGGCCGATGGGGTGCATGTCGGCCAGGATGATATGCCTGTTGCTATCGCGCGCCAACTGATGGGGCCGGATCGCCTTGTCGGTGCTTCCGCCGGTACGCTGGAGGAGGCGCTGGCAGCTGCCGCAGCCGGCGCAAGCTATCTGGGTGTGGGGCCAATCTATGAGACGCGGGGCAAGAGCGATGCGGGTGCACCCACCGGCCCGGAACTCCTGCGCCTGATTCGCATGCAGGTCGCGTTGCCGCTGATCGCCATCGGCGGTATCACTGTTGAGCGCGTCCCTGAAGTGATGAGCGCCGGGGCCAGTGGGATCGCGGTCATCACTGCTGTGGTAAGCGCAGATGACATCACCGCAGCGACGCGGGCCTTGAAGCAGGCGATGATCGACTGGCGATAACAGACTTTCCCCATATTCATGCGCTCTCAGAGACGGAAGTTGAGCGCTCGTTGCAGAGAAGGAGCCGGAGATGCAGGTACGCGAGCTGGGCGAATTTGCGTTGATTGCACGGCTGACGCGTGGGGAGCTGCCCCATGCGGGGGTGCATCTGGGCGTTGGCGATGATACGGCAATTCTGGATATTGGCTCCGGGTATGAGCTGCTGGCAACCTGCGACGTACAGGTTGAGGGCCGGCACTTCATCCGCGGGGTGGGTACACCGGAGCAGCTTGGGCGCCGTGCGCTGGCCATCAACCTCAGTGATATTGCCGCGATGGGCGGTGAGCCGCTTTTCGCGCTCATCTCGCTCCTGCTGCCGCCAACGTTGGAGGTCGCCTTCCTGGATGGTGTGTATACCGGCTTGCGCGAGGAAGGTCGTGTTTTTGGCGTGGCAATTGTGGGTGGCAATATCTCCGGCATCCGTGCGGAGCTGGTGATTGATATCACGTTGTTGGGACGCGTCCGGACAGGCACGGCGCTGCGGCGGGATGGAGCGCGCCCTGGCGATGTCGTGCTGGTGACCGGATCGCTGGGGACAGCAGCGGCGGGGCTGGCGCTCATCATGCAGCCGGACGTGCCAGTTCCGGCGGAGGCGCGTACGGCAGTGAGCCGGGCTTTCCATGAGCCGGTGCCGCGTATCCGTGAGGGGCAGGTGCTGGCGCAGACGGCGATGGTGACGGCGGCAATAGATATCAGCGATGGGCTGAGCGGCGATGTGGCCCATATTTGCGAACGCAGCAACGTGGGAGTCATTGTGCAGGAGGCCGCACTGCCTGTTGCTGATGCCACCCGCACGGTTGCCGAGCATCTGGGTCGCTCTGTCGCCGATCTTGCGCTGCATGGCGGTGAAGATTATGAGCTGCTGTTCACAGCACCGCCATCTGCTGTGCCCGCTGTGATGCGTGCCGTTCAGCAAGCTACTGGCACGCCAGTCACTGCCATTGGCACGATAACGACACCGGACATGGGCCTGCAACTGGAGCGGGCAGACGGCACCAGAGTGCCGTTGCGCCCACAAAGCTGGGATCATCTGCGCGAGAGCACGTAAAACGAGGAGAGATGCGATGCAGCAAGAAGAAGCCAAAGTATTGAGTGTACGCGGCGTTGAGGCGGATGATTTTCTGAAGGTCGAGCGGCATGGCATGGAGCCAGTGCCCGATGCAGACCGCCATGGGACGGCGCGTGAGCTGGCGCTGGTATGGATGGGTGCCATGGTCAACTATGTCTCGCTCTTTACCGGCGCGCTGGCTATTGCCGCGCCGCTGGACATCGGGCTGAACCAGGGGCAGCTCGGACTGGTCGATAGCGCCATCGCTATTACGATTGGTGCGGCGCTCGCCGCGCTGCTGCATGGTCTGGTAAGCGCCACCGGCGCGCGCACCGGCACGCCCCAGATGATCTTTGCTCGTGGCGTCTTTGGTCATCGCGGCGCTTACGTTGGTGCATTTCTGACCTGGCTGCTGGCGGTTGGGTGGTTTGCCATTGACTGTGTGATCGGTGGCTGGGCGTTGGTGCAACTGGCCGGCCTGGCCGGTATGCCCAAGACGACAGGCCTGGCGATGGGGGCGATCACGCTGGTGCTGGTGGTGTCCGTGCTGGTGGCGGTTTATGGACATCAGACGGTGCATGTGTTTGAGAAGTACGGGGCGCTGGTCTTTACAGCGTTCTGCGTACTGCTCTTTGCGGTGCTCTTTCCCAGAATTCACTGGAGCCTGCCGACGACGGTGCATGGTGCACCACGGCTGGCGGCGATGGTGCTGGGCGGAAGCTTCATCTATGCTCTGGTGGCTTCCTGGATTCCATTTGCCTCAGACTATTCGCGCTATCTGCCGCGCAGCGCTTCATCGCGCAGCATCGCCTGGTGGGCCGGACTGGGCATCGGGTTGCCGACGGCACTACTAGGCATTCTAGGCGTGGCGCTGCTCTCGATCAATCCGAGCAACCCCGATCTGCTGAGCGTCATCACAGCGGCGTCGCCGAAGTGGCTGGCGGTGCCGTTCTTGCTATTTGTGGTTCTGGGCGAGATCTGGGCAAACTATTTCGATGTCTATACGGCAGGGCTGGTTGCGCTGGCAATGGATGTGCCACTACGGCGGTGGTGGTCGGCGCTCCTCTGTGGAGTGATTGGCGCCGTGTTTGTTTACTGGATCGGGCTGTTCTCGCATTTTACGGCAGCCAAGACGTACACCGACCTGGTTTTAAACTTTCTGGGGGTCTATATCAACTTCCTGTTACTGACCTATCTTTGGGTGCCGGCGTGGGCAGCAGTGTTGCTGGTGGACTTTTTCATCTTCCGCCGCAAGCGCTATGCAGCCGATCAACTGACTGCTGGCCGGGGAGGTCTGTACTGGTATCATGGCGGCGTCTTCTGGCGCGCGCTCATTGCCTGGCTGGTTGGTTTTGCGGCAACCATCCCCTTTATCGGGTCGGCGACTCTGCCCTGGATGACACAACCCTGGCATGGGCCGCTGGCCAGCTTTCTGGGCGGCGCAGATATCAGCGGCATTGTTGGCGCTGTGGTGAGCGCGATCCTCTACTATATCCTGGGTAGCGCCTATTTTCGCCTGCGTGCCCGGCCATCGCCGGCATGAAGGCCTCCCCCTGGTCTGGTTGGCCGCTGCACACCACCTGCGGCATTCTTCAGGGTGTAAAGCCCCCTGCTTAAAACAGTGCCCCCATTCCTGGCACTGCAAGCCGCCGGGCGCACAGCGCGGCAGACGCCACGAAAACCGGCTCGTGCGCGCCTCTCCCGTCGGCAAGGAAGCGTCAGGAGGAAGAGAGCAGGCAGGCCAGCAGCAAACACCGGCAGAGCCGGTCAACTTAAATGCCCGCAGGCTACCGCCGGGCAGGTGAGCTCATGGTACAGATGATGAATCTGATCGGCAATACGCGGCCAGCTATAGCGCATGACCGACGGGCGCGCCTGCTGCCGAAGCCGCTCCAGCAGGGCCTTATCACCGAGCACACGATCCAGCTGACAGGCAAACGCCTCTGGAGAACGCCATGAGACCAGCAAGCCATTCTCACCATCACGCACCACATAGGGTAAGCCACCGGCACGCGTTGCGACCACTGGCGTCCCACAGGCCAGCGCCTCTAACGCCACCATCCCAAAACTTTCATAGTATGACGGCACGACCAGGATATCGGCAGCACGGTAATAAATAGGGAGCTGCTCATGTGGCACGGCCCCAATAAAGCGCACACGGCGGCTTACTCCCCAGCGGCACGCCAGCCCCTGGAGCCGCTCCATCTCTGGATCGCCGGCAGGATCGCCGCCAACCACCAGCAATGTAGCCGGCTGCTGGAGCTGCGCCATCGCCGCGATCAACAGATCCGCCCCCTTAAAGGGGTCCAGCCTGCCCACGAACAGGAGCACCGGCTGCTCACCCAGCCCCAATGCGTTTCGGGCCGCTACGCGACCCGCCGGCGTAAACCGACGCAAGTCCACCCCACAGGGGATCACATGCAGACGGCCGGGGGCAACATCGTAGAGACGCAGCAACTGCTCACGCTCATGCTCTGTCGCCACCACGATACCATCTACCTCATGTACGACACGCTGCTCGCTCTTAAGACGCTGGGGCGATTCCGGCTCATCGGCGCGCGCCTGCCGCTTGAGGCGAGCAAGGGTATGAAACATCGTCACATGCGGCACATCCCACATGCTGGCCAGGCGTGTGCCAGCCAGCGTGGACAGCCAATAATGACTATGCACGATGGCATAGTCAGCACCTTGAGCAAGGGCAAACGCCTGGACACGGCAGACAAACTCGGGGATATATGTGAAGAGCTCCTGCTTGGGAAGGGATTCTGGTGGCCCGGCCAGCAACTGAACTACTCGCACATGCTCGCTCAATTCCTGCACCGTAGCTGTCGCCCGATCGCTGCGCCGGGTAAAGATATCAACCCCAATATTCTGATAGCCCAGATGCCGGGCCAGCTCACGAATATACACATTCATCCCGCCTGCCTCGCGGCTGCGACCCAATGGGGCCAGCGGCGAGGTGTGCAGTGACACCATCGCAACCCGCAAACACATGATACCACTCCACCTTTCTACCGGCATAATTCACAAATACGTGGCCACCGTCCCTCACCAGTGAACGTAGCCACGACAATGTGATACGCACGCAGCGTGCTCGTGTTTATCACCTTCGCACCGCTCCTAACGCTGGCTACAGGAGATCAGCGGCCACGACGCTCTGCCCCTTGATGTAACCCCTCCTCACGTAATACCCGCGCGTCCTCGCTATGCGACGTCGCCGCGCTATCTCCATCCGTTCCCAGCTCTACTTTCACTTTCGTCACACGGCGCCCCTTGGTGGCCAGCACCGTGATCGTCAGATTCTGATAATGTACCACGTCGCCAACAACCGGTATCTTATCAAGCTGCGTATAAACTAACCCACCAAGCGTCTCATAGTCCTCTGCCTCTATCCGGGTACCGAGCAGCTCATTGAGATCGCTGATGCTGATCTTCGCATCAATAATATACTCGCGCTCACCCGTTCGCTCAAAGAGCAGCTCCTCTTTATCATACTCATCCTGAATATCGCCGATGATCTCTTCAACCAGATCCTCGATCGTCACCAGGCCAGCGACTGAACCATACTCATCAATCACAATCGCCATATGTACCCGCTGCGATTGCAGCTCATGCAAGAGATCATCAAGCTTCTTGGTCTCCGGAACAAAATAAGCCGGCCGCACAATATCGCGCAGTTTGGCATCCTCCCGGCCCTGACGCAGATGCAGCAGCAAATCCTTGGTATACAGCACCCCAATGATGTTATCAATCGTCGTCTCATAAACGGGAATGCGGGACAGCCCAACTTGCAGCGCCAGATCTACCGCCTGCCCCACCGTCATATTCGCTTCCAGGGTGACCATATCAATGCGGGGTACCATGATCTCGCGCACCGGCGTATCGGACAACTCGAAGATGCCATGGATCATCTCCGTCTCTTCTTCCTCAAGGACCCCTTCCTGCTCGCCCACCGTCACCATCAGACGCAATTCTTCCTCGGTCAGGAACGGCCCACGCCGGCGAATCTGGCCACCGAGCATCCGAATAAGAAAAGTCGTCAGGAAAGTCAGTACCATAATAATCGGTCTGAGTACCCAGGCAGCCGCATAGACCGGATTGACCAGCGCACGGGCAAAGCGCTCCGGATCCTGCACTGCGGCCGTTTTCGGCGCGATCTCACAGAAGATAAGCACGACTACCGAGACGACAATGGATGAGATCAGCTCGCCGTAATTCTGCGAAAACCGGAGCGCCAGGCCTGTGGCCAGCGCCGAAGCAACGATAAGGGCGACGCTATTGACGACCAGAATCGTTGTCAGAAAACGGTTCGGGTTCTGTTGCAGTTGCTCAACTCGCCGCGCCGCAGCGTTGCCCTCTTCCGCCAGATTTTTGATCTTAATGCGATTCGCCGAGGTCAGCGATGTCTCAGCCGCTGAAGCCAGAGCCGCGAGCAACAGCACGACGATCAGCCCGATTAGTTGTCCCCAAAACTGAGAATCAAGCCGCGCGCTTGCTAAGAGCAGCGCGATATGCCCCCTCTGGAGCGCAGACAGCCAGAAATACAACCAACCAGCGTCATCCATAGCCGGCTACTCCTTCCCTGCGCCGGATCCCTGCAATGGTGCTTGCTCCTCCCCTCTCTGTGGCCATGCCCACAGTGGATGAACCAGCAATGGCTGCACCCCCCGTTGCGTCTTCCCCGATGCCGGCCAGCTCACCAACCCATCTGCCGTACCTGTTTGCCCATCGCCACTTGGTGCGCGCAGCACACTATACGGCGCAACGGCGTAATTCGCCTCCAGCTCCACATGATCCAGACAGGCATGGGACACCACACACCGGTCGCCAATCCGTGCGGCAATAATCGTGCTCCCTGGGCCAATAATACATTCAGCGCCGATATGGGTGCCTGAGCTGATCGTGGTACATGGAGCAATAATCGTGTCACGGCCAATCACCACATCCACATCAATGTAGGTGGTGGCCGGATCCACGATCGTTACACCCCCCAGCAGATGCTCACTCAAGATGCGCCGGCGCAAAATGGCCGCCGCTTCCGCAAGCTGATGGCGATCGTTCACGCCCAGCGCCTCTTCCCAGGATGCAGCAATGGTGGCAATCGGCCGCTGCTCACGGGCTGCCAGTTCCACCACATCGGTGAGATAGTACTCCCCTCCGGCCCATGGCTGCAATTGTGACAAGTGATCGGCAAGCCAGACAGCATCAAAACAATACAACCCCGCGTTAATCTCGGTGATCGCGCGCTCGCGGTCATCACACAGTCGATCCTCACGAATACCCACTACCTGGCCACAGCTATCTCGTACAATGCGCCCATAGCCGGTCGGATCAGGGGCAATAGCGGTTACCAGCGTGAGTGCTGCCCTGCGCTCCTGATGCACCCTCAGAAGTGCGGTCAGCGTCTGTGCAGTCACTAAGGGCGTATCGCCACAGAGGACCAGCACCGCGCGGGGCAGCGCTCCCTGCTGCCGCAGCGCATCCAACGCCTGGCGTACAGCATGGCCGGTGCCAAGCAGCTCACCCTGATAGACATAGCGGTAGCCTTCACCAAGTAAAGAGCGGATCTGATCGGCCCCATAGCCAAGGACCAGCACAGGAGGGTCAGAGGAGACATCAACATCACGCGGCATTGCGGCAATCGCCGCCAGAACGTGGCCAATAAGCGGGCGACCGGCAATCGGATGGAGGACTTTCGGAAGGTGGGAGCGCATACGCGTACCCCTACCCGCGGCCAGCACCACGGTCGTATATGTACTCATAGAGAAACAGATGCAACAACAGCACTCTGGAGGTGGCCAGCCGCGATCAGCACACAACCGAGAGATGAGGAGGCGCTCCCGACCTCCAAAGTACAAAACGATGCAAAACTCCTTAGAAAAGCGCTAAACCGGATGATACGATGTCTCTCACAAGGCTGGGGCGCCAGGATTCGAACCTGGGATCGCGGATCCAAAGTCCGCTGCCTTACCACTTGGCCACGCCCCAAAGCAACCACAGCATCAGCCCAACAGACGCTCTTACAGTATAGCACACCTGGCCCATCTGCGCAACCCAAGGAGGCACACGGCGTGCACGCCAGCATGGTGCATCAGCGCTCGCGCACGCCGATCGCATCCCCTGGCACCCCCTGTCCGCTCGGGCCCATGGCCCACAACGGCCCGGAGAAAGCTTGCCCGGATGCATGCCAGGCGCCGGACAGCATGTGCCACAGGATCGCCAAAATTGTATGATACGTATGATACGAGGGAATGATATGTGCTGACGGTGCCTTCCTGAGGGAGACATCTCGCTCGCCAGGTCCCCACGAGCACCCTCAGGACGCTGCATAAGCGTTGATAGCGCTTGGAAGGAGTTCCCCCACATGGAGCTGACGCATTTCGACGAAGCCGGACGGGCCCATATGGTGAACGTGAGCGCTAAAGCCGATACCCCGCGTGAGGCGGTTGCCCAGGGCACGATCCGCATGCAGCCAGAAACGCTGCGCCTGATTCGCCAGGGGCAGGTAGCCAAAGGAGATGTGCTGGCCGTGGCACAGGTTGCCGGCATTATGGCCGCCAAGCACACGCCAGACATCATCCCCATGTGTCACCAGATCCTGCTGACCGGTGTCGATCTCACTTTCACCCTAGATGATCAAGAGAGCAGCATCCATATTACCGCTACCGTTCACACGTTTGGCAAAACAGGAGCTGAAATGGAAGCGCTCATCGCGGTCAGCGTTGCCGCATTGACCATCTACGATATGTGCAAGGCTGTAGACCGGGGCATGACTATTGAAGGCATCGGCTTGCTTCGCAAGAGTGGCGGCAAAAGTGGCACCTTTGTGCGCGAAACCACCACCCCTGACAGGGCTCCCACCTCCTGACGGGCAAAAGCCGCATAACACGATCGCATCCACCCGGGAGGATTAGCAGGAATAAGAGCCTTCCAGAATACCCCCGCTCCCGCAGAGCTGGAGCAGGAATTAGGAGCTACCCCACCTGCTTATGCCCGGCCGCTTCCAGCATCCCCCCGCTCCATCAGAGATGGAGCGGGGGTTAGGGGATGAGGCCAACCAACCGGGCTACTGGACAAGAGGCGCATCAGCCAGCCCCAGAGAAGTGTCGGGCTCTGGTGAGAGCAACGCCTCTGGCAATCGCTCAAAGCCCGCCACTGGTGCCGTCGGTGCGATCGCTGCCTCCTGCTGGGAGGTGCGTCCTGATGCCGCTACCTGCTGGAAAAGCCGCCGATAGCTGCGCGCTACTTTCGGCCAGTGCATGTTCCGGCCATAACGATAAGCGTTATCCTCAATACGTTTCTTCAGCTCCGGATCATCGAGGAGATGATTGATCGCCACGCTAAACGACCATGCATCATGGAAGGGAACCAGCACCCCACGCCCACCACTCAACAATTCCTGCGCATGCTGGAACGGCGTCGCCACCACCGCTTTCCCACAAGCTATCGCATAGGCCAGGGTACCGCTCACGATCTGATCAGGATGGAGATAGGGCATGAGATAGATATCTGTGGCCCGGAGATAGGTCAGCAGCTCTACTTTCCCCAGATAGCGATTGTTGAACTTGACATGGTCCTTCAAGCCCAGCTCCGCCACAAGCTGGGTCAAATAATTGCGATAGGACTCGCCACTCTGCCGCCGGACATCCGGGTGCGTCTCGCCCAGAATCAGATACAGCACATCGGGATGCCGCTCGATTACTGCCGGAAGGGCCTGTATTACATACTGGATCCCCTTATTCGGGTTCAGCAGGCCAAACGTAGACAACACCGTGCGATCGGCAATCCCCAGCTCCTTCTTGAACCGGCTGGTAGGCGCTCGCCGCAAAACCGGCGTCCCATGCGGGATAAAATAGACTTTCTCCAGGTTCACGCCAGGGTAATGCTGAGCAAGAATCGCGCGCGCCCGCTGTGCCTGCACCACCACCGCCGCTGATAGCCGAATCATCTCCTCCGTTACCTGCCGTAACTTCGGCTTCGGATTCTGGAGAACCGTATGCATCGTCAGCACCACTGGCCGCTCCAGCAGGCGCAAAAATGTCAGCAGATACTCACCATACTCGCCACCAAAGAGCCCATACTCATGCTGCACGCTGACCACCTGGATACGCGACGCATTGATCTGGCGCGCCACACGCACATAGCTCTCCAGGTCATCACGGTCAAGCGTCCACTTCACTTCTGGGCCATAGTCATACAGATTGCCGCTATCGTTGATAGCGATGATGGAGCGATGGTGAGAAAGCGGGTTGATCGCATCAATGGCATCGGTAAGGTCCCTGGTAAATGTGGCAATACCACATTCGCGCGGGGGATACGATGAGAGATACGCGACAAGTGGACAGGAAACAATGGAGCTAAGAGAACCTTTCAAGGCAGGCCGGGCTAAATGGTCGCCCGATAACCCATCTCCCCTTAGCGTCAGATCAGCCATGCTCGCTTCTCCTCACTGGTCTTCTCGCAGCCCCTTTCAACGAGGCGAGAAGCACAACTCAGCGATCCCGGCCCCTATTCTGCACAACAATTCGGCAGAATAGTCTCGTCCTACCCATGGGATCGCGCGCGCCTTCGCCAGCAGGCAAAGCGCGGTGCACCAGACCAGAGCACGCCCTGAGAGGAGGCCTCTACCCTTGCGATACAATCGCCACGATCCTCCCCCTCAAGCGCCGCTCATCACGCAACTAGCGTAAAACACCAACAGATTTTCTCCTGCAATCTCCATGCCTGCACCTGCGCCCCCACGACGAAGCGGGACACAAAACAATCCGGCACAAGAGTATAGCCGGCAGCATGAAGATCGCTTGCAATACAAAAAGAGAACCCTTATAAGGAAGGGGCGCAGCCAGATCAGATTACCCATCGCTGCTTGCCTGCGCCCCGCTCCCTTATCAGGGCAATCAGGCATCTGTCCATGGGCTTGAGCAGACGATAAGCCGAATTCTGTGCCCCGGCCCCCTTGCGAAGACCAGGGTGGCAATCATCTATCTGGGGTGATAGTTACCTATCACCTCTAGCGGCCAACCCGGAGGCATACGAGCGAGCAACCCGCTGGCGTGACGACCACGCCATACCTCCCTATTTGGCCTTGCTCCGGATGGGGTTTGCCGCAGCCAGCCGGTCACCCGACTGCTGGTGAGCTCTTACCTCACCATTTCACCCTTACCGGACCCCCGCCGTATCTGCCGACTGGTGCCCGGCGGTATGTTTCTGTGGCACTTTCCTTGGGGTCACCCCCACTGGACGTTATCCAGCATCCTGCTCTGCGGAGTTCGGACTTTCCTCAGGCGGCTGACACCGCCCGCGATTGCCTCGTCTCCTCAAGCCAAGTATCAATTCTAGCGATTAAAAAAGCAGTTTGTCAAGAAGCTAACAGCATTAACCGCCAGATTGCCATGTGCTCAGCGCGTCAGGAGCAGCGCATACCATCGGCTGGCATACTCGCCGGCAGAAGGCTTGCCAGTCAAATCCTCTTCCCATGCGGCATCTGCCACATGCCAGCCGGCCTGCATCGCCAGATCGCGCAGGTCGGCATAATCCAGCGACAGCCAGCGATCAGACGCAGCGGCATGCCCACGATAAACGAGCTGATAGACAAAAGAACCAGGATAACGGCCCTCGGCCATGTTTGCCGCCCGGCGCCGGGCCCAACCGCTGTGTTGCGGCAGCGCCGTATCCTCCGAGGTGCAGATAATCCGCCCACCCGGAGCCAGTAACTGGTGCAGACTGTTGAGCATCCGGCGCACGCCGGCCAGATCGCCCGGCGCACCGATCACGTTGCCCAGCAGCATAATCGTGTCGAACCGGCCACAGCGCGCCACTGTCATCTCCTCCCAGGAGAGCGCGTAAACCTCTTGCGCCCCCCGGCGCCGTGCCGCCTCTATAACGAGCGGCCCCCAGTCAATACCCGCTACCGCCAGGCCATGTCGCTGCAACCAGAGCAGGTGGTTGGCCGGGCCCATGCCAATGTCCAGCACGCGCCCATCCGTCCAGCGTGCCAGCAGCGCGCGGTCACGGGTTGGTAGCGCATCCGGCTCGAGCAGCAGCTCGTGGGGCCACATCTGGCTGATGAGACGCTCAGCCCCCACGGCAAAGATGATCTCCAATGGCTCTGGCCGACCGGCCAGCATGCCCAGCAGCGCCTCGCCAAAAACATCATCCTCAGCTGGCAGCATGGCCATCCTCGCCAGGAAAGCTTTGCACCCCTCAATCTACACACAACTGCCGACCGCCTGAGGGCTCTCAGAGCGGCCGGCAGCATTTTGCTCATAGGGCATCTCTTCCGGTGGCTCTGGCTCCTCACCCGGTGCTTCCTCTGGCGCTTCTTCCGGGGGGAGTTCTTCCCGTTCCGGCTCAACCGGCGGTGCCTCTTCCGGTTCCGGCCGCTCAGGTTCCGCTGGCGGTGGCCAGGGCATTTGCCATGCTCGTGGTGTCAGAATACCTATTGCCGCCAGTAACGCCCGCAGCACATACTCGTCCGCCAGAAGCATGCGCTGCCACATGGGTTCCTGGACCATATCCCAGGGCCCACCACGACGACGAGCGAGCATCCCCTCCTCTTGCCGCACGTGCTCTTGCGTGCAGTCCAGCGGGCCCTTATCCCGCACCAGGGATGCCATAATACTCACCATTACCTCCTACCTCCTCACAGGATTTGCCGCAATGCGCAGCCCTTCAGCGTCTGGTGCTAGGCTGTCTGGATGGTAACTTATCAGCTCATGGAAACAGACAGCTCTACCCCTGAGTATAATGGCCGCATCTTCCCACAATCTTCCCTCGTGCGTGCTATCCCACCCTATAAATGCCCCGTGTTTCCTGCCCCAACTGGCTCGCCAACCGGTGGCAATACCACCGCTCGCAGCCGCTCCAGCAGCGCTGCCGCACGATGGTACAACGCAGTAGCACGCTCGGCATCGCGTTGCGCCAGCAAGCCGGCAAACGTACTGGCAAACGCTGCTGTGCTATATGCCAGCGGCGCCGCCTCCATCAGCGCCATACCTTCAGTGAGCAGTTGCGCAACAATCTCCCAGCGTTGCGCCTGGGCGGCAATCAACCCCAGCCAGCGCCGTGCCGCCAGTTGCAGATACACGAAGCGATAGGTATCGGCGAGGTCCGCTCCATGCCGCGCCTGTTCCCACGCTCTCTCGCGGTGGCCAGCTGCATATTCCACTGTAGCACAGACCAGCCTTGTTCGTGCCTCCGCCTCAGGCATACCCTTTCCCACCACCCGATGCAGCGCTTTACCAGCCAGGTCGGCTGCCTCAGCGATATTTCCAGCGAGCAATGCCAGCCGCGCCTGCGTGCCCAGGCAGAATACAATTGGCATCAGGCCAGCGACCTGCCAATCCAGGGCAATTGCGCGCGCACAGTGCGCTCTCGCCTCCGCGATCGCGCCGCGACAGAGCAATAAGGACGCAGTATGACCATCCACCAGACACAGGGTCTCCGGATGAGGCGCTATCTGCAAAATCTCCCTCGCCTCTTGCCAGGTTGTCAGGGCATGATCCCACTCGCCGCTCAGTTCATAGCCACGCCCCAACAAAAACAGGCCATACGCTTCATCAGGCAACGATCCCGTTTCCCGAGCCAGTTCCAGTCCCCGCTGACTGTAGCGGATGCAATCGCTGCTTTCATTGCGCACGCCACAAATATGGGCCAGTTCCAGATAAGCACCCGCCAGGGTCACCTGATGGCCAAGCGATTCCTTCAGCGCAATCGCCTGCCGAATTTCGGCAAGCGCCTGCTCAGTTCTCCCCTGCATACGATGCACCACGGCCAGCTGATGGCCGCAGATACCCTCACGCACACGATCGCCCGCCGCCCGAGCATATTCCAGCCCTTGCCGCGCGTGTACCTCAGCCGCCGCCATGTCGCCGGCATAAAAACTGGCGCTGGCCGCGCGTGAATGCGCTAGCGCCGCCTCAGATTCCAGACCACAGTTGAGCAGCACCGGCAATGCCTCCTCCAGCTTGCTCAGCCCTTCCTGATAACGGCCCGCAAGCAAATAGGCGGATAGCACTGAGAGTTGCAGCCGTGCCCATTCCACCGTATTCGGCGCCGCAGCCAGCTCCGTTTCACCGCGCTGATACAGGGCAATCGCTTCCTGATAGCGCCCGGTATTGTGAAAGACCTCAATAAGCATCCGATAGAGCGTTACCCGCTGCTCCGGGCGCGTTGCATAATGCAGTGCCTGCTCGAAGCATTGCTGCGCACGTTCGTGGCTGGCGCGCCATTCGTGCGCTTCGCCGAGACCTCGCCAGGCGCGTGTCAGCGCTTCGGCATCGGGATGCTCAGCAGCCTGGAGCAGCGTAATGGCCGCCTGATAGTGGTACGCGGCCTCGTCGTTGGCAAACAGCACGCGGGCACGCTCGGCGGCCAGAAAATGATACGACAATGCCCGTGCCGTATCGCCCGCCTGTTCAAAATGATGGGCGAGCTGCGCTGCGTAAGTACGCAATTGCTCCTGGCCGTCGGGGCGCGTGCGATAGATGGTTTCACGCGCCAGACCAATCTGCTCATGCAGCCAGCGGCGGCGCACGCTCGTCTCACGCTCCCAGACCGTTTCGGCAACCAGCGCATGGCTGAAGCGATAGAGCTGCCCACCCTCCTCCTCGATCAGCAGCCCCACTCGTAGCAGAGTATCAAGGGCATCGACGAATTCATCCCGGCTCAATCCTGTCGCCAGGGCCGCATGTCTCAGAATATCCTCTGAAATAGACTGCCCGGCGGTGGCCGCCAGCGCCAGCAGACGCTGCTCGCGTGGCGCCAGACGCTCCAGCCGTTCCGCAAATACATCTTTCACCGTCTCGGGCACCGGCGACCGCTGCTGGGCGCTGCGCGCGCGCGGATGGGTAACCGCTGCAACCAGCGCACCTGCCGGCTCCCACCGGCCATGCGTCGCAACAACCAGCCCGGAATCGCGCAGTGAACGGGCAACCGCCTGAATAAAAAGCGGATTGCCCTCAGTAAGCTGATAGATGTAGCGCAGCAAACTCGGGACAATCACTGCCGACGCGGCACTATCGCCAGCAAAAATATAGGCAATGCAGGCAGCCGTTTCCTCCTCGCTCAGACGTCCCAGCGGCAACGGCATATAGAGGTTACGCCGGCGCAGATCAGCAACGACCTTGCCCAGTGGCTGCCCCGGCGATAGCCCCTCATCGCGCGCCGCCCCCACGACCAGCAAGGGTTCGCCATGGGTCCGGCGAATGAGATAGTGCAGCAATTGCAGACTGGCGACATCAGCCCACTGGAGATCATCCAGCGCCAGCAGCGCACCCCGATGTGCCCGCGCTATCTCTACCAGCAGGTAGACGATGGCATCAAAAAAGTTCTGGCGCGCGCTGCTGCGGGATATCGTGCCCTCTGGCACCCGCGCTGTTCCTTTTTTCTCCGCCTGCTCCGCCAGGCGTTGCAGAGACTCAGGCAGCAGGCGTGCCAGGGGCCATAGCCGGGCATCCAGGTGCAGGCGAGACCAGGCTTCCGGCATCATGCTCAGAAAGCCGCGCAGCGCCTCCACAAAGGCCCCATAGGGGAGCTTCCCCTCCTGATCGCTACATATACCCGCCAGCACAGCAATATCGGATGCAGCGGCAACCAGCAGCAATTCTTGCAGAAGACGCGATTTGCCAATACCCGGCTCACCGCTGATCAGCCAGAGCCCAGATACCCCTATCCTTCGAGCCAACCGACCAGCAGGCATATCCAGCGCCAGCAATTCGCGTAACCGCTGCAATTCAGCCACCCGGCCAACCAGCGGCACTCCGGTATGCGCCAGGTGCGGCACATCCCTGCCAGTCAGATGGTCGTCTGATTGCTTCGGACGCCCTGCCGGTTGCTCACTCAGGAGGCTGCCGGCACTAATCGTACGATACAGGGCGATCGTCTCCGACGCCGGCCCCGTATTTAACTCGCGGCGCAGCACCTCCACACAGGCGCGATACGCGCGCAGCGCATCCGCGCGCCGTCCCATGCGCGCGGAAAAGAGCATCACCAGACGGTGCGCCTCCTCGTCCAGTGGATCGAGCTGAACGAGCCGCTGTGCCACACGCAGTGCATCAGCAACTCGCCCCTCATCCATATAGCGATAAGCCAGCACACGGAGCGTATGCTGGTACATTTCTCGCAAGGCGACACGCCGCGGCTCTGCCCAGGGTTCATACAGATCTTCAGGCAAATAGTCCCCACCATACAGCGCGGCTGCCTGCTCATAGTCCGCCAGCGAGTCGGTCGCACGCGCCACCTGTGCCGCCTGCTCAAACTCAACAGCATCTACTCCAGCGATCAGGCCCGGTGCGAGATAGAGCATATCGCGATCCAGCACAACCATCTGCCCGATACCCGTACATCCCGTATGCTGCTCAAGGCCCGTGCGCAGATAATACAACGCCTTATAGAAACTATTGTATGCGGACTCCATACCGGCATCCGGCCAGAGCCATTCCAGTACCTGCTCCTTCAGGACCCGATATTCGGGACTCGCCAGCAGTATCTTGAAGATACCGGTCGCTTTTCGTCGCGCCAGGCCGCATCGGGGAGAGAACGCTGACCAATAGTAACAACAAAGCGCCCAAGCATACGCACGTAAAGCAGCCCTTCATGCTCATCCTTTTGCCCACTGGATAGCTGGTCTGACGATCCCCCCAAAGCATCTGTAGATACTGAACGCTTCGCCATCTTGCATAGCACCCCCCGCTGCTTTCGCCAAGCCTGTGGTTCAGAGCACCGTTCGCCTGTTCCCCCGGTTGAACCATCGGCACGATTATATCATGAAAGATCGGGCAAGAGGGAAGATCGCGGGAAGATGAACCAGCTACACTAGAATTACGTGCAGCATCAGCAGACCGATCCGACGTGGTCGCACCGGCTTTCCGCCGGTCTGAAGGGGCACTCCTGCCAGTGGCTTCCTGATCATCCCGCGGATTTTGCACGCACAAGAGAAGGGAGAATTATGAGAGAGGAGCCTGCTATGCACATTCTGACTATTCATACCCTGACCGGCGAGGCCATCGAGATGGGGCTGAAGCAGTTAACCAGGCGATTGTGCCGGCTGGAGGGCATCGTCCGTGTTCTTCCCTGCTATTGCCTGAGAGGTGACCCGCTCGCACTGATCCTGACCACATGGGCAAGTGCCCAAGTATGGCAGTCGGTACACACTACCAGCACCCTCCAGACACTTTTGTACCGATCGGCAGGCACGCCTGCCTGCACGGTACACAGTGAGCAGGCTTACAACTACCTCTGGGGATTCTACCGGCCCGGGCCAGCCGCTACCCATCTTGCCCTGATCACCACCATGGCAAAAGATGAGCCACATCTGCGTGCCTGCGCCCGCCAGCTCATCTACAAGTCAGGCATTGGCTCTGCTTTCATCGCTCGCGCCTGGCTGACCGGCGACCTCATCCTGGCCGCCACCTTTAACGGCGACGATAGTACCACTATAAGCCAGACAGTACAGCAAGCGATCGCCAGCGATCTGCCCGGCTGGAAACACGGTAGCGGCTGGCCTGCTTCGCCGTCAACATTGCTGGTCGCCCGCATCCTTCCCCCTGAAAACAACGATTGCCAATCAACTAGCAATGGGCAACAGCATGCCACCGGCATCTGGCAGCACAGTTGAGCTGATACCTTGAAGCTGGGATGGCTTCCACTATTACCCGTTGGAGCCACCAGCGGAAACCAGCCGCCGATTGAGCCGATCGATCAGGAACGAGCCGCTGCTTCCGCCAGCCAGCAATAGGGCGCGTCAGAAACCCGCTGAGCCACTCCTGTCCTGGCTCATCAACTCAACCGTTCTGCCCGCTGCTCTCTAGCAGCCCGGCCTTGCGCGCAATAGCCACTTTCCGCCACTCGATACGCAGTGTCGCGGCATCAACCATCTGGTCATCAATCACGATAGCCCCCCGGCCCTGCTCAATATCAGCCTGCTCATATGCTTGCAGAATGCGCAGCGCCCTCGCGATCTCCTCCCTGCTGGGCGTATAGACCTCATTGATCACCGCCACCTGATCCGGATGGATCGCCCATTTGCCGTCAAAACCCATCCGCGCACCCATCTGCGCATCGCGGCGGCAGGCATCCAGATCGCGAACAGCCAGCGTCACACCATCCACCACTGTGATACCGGCGGCACGGGCAGCAGCGATCGTCTTCGCCTTGGCATAGTTATAATAGAAGAACTGCTCGCTGCCGAGCTCCTGGGCACCGATATCACCGGCATAATCCACCAGGCCAAAGACCAGACCGCCCATGCGCGGCGTGCATCTGGCGATCTGGTCCGCTTTGAGCACCGCCTCAGCCGACTCAATCAAGACTTCCAGCTTGATGCGCCCGATCGGCAGGCCCATGTTCTCCTCGATCTCGGTCAGGAAGCGATCCACAAAGAGGACGTCTTCGGGCCCATACACCTTGGGGATCACCACCACATCGATATGCTGGCCGGCTGCCTCAACCACCTCAATGAGATCGCGATAGAAGAACCGGGTGCGGATATTGTTCGGACGAAATGCGCGAATCTTGCCGCCGAAGTCCAGCGTATTGAGCGCTTCGATCACTGTTGCGCGCGCGCCCACTTTTTGGGACACCGCACAGGCATCCTCCAGGTCAAATATCACCTGATCCGCCTGCGATGCTGCGGCCTTCGCCATCATCTTCAAACTATGCCCCGGGCAGGTCAGCTCTGACCGGCGCACCTGATAATCTCTGGCAATGACGAACTGTTCTTGATACATTGACATGGCTCTGCCCTGCTTTACCTGTCTCCTGGTCAATTATGGCTGTCTCGGCTATACTCATTCTTATGAACGAAACCTGGGATACGCTCGCCTCCAGCCGCTTTTGGCCCGTGCCAGGCCTGCGCGTGCTGATTCGTAACGATACCTGGCTGGCGATCGTGCCACAGCCGCTGCGCGTGCTGCGCCTGACAGCACCAGCCGGCATCATCCTGGCGCGCTGTGACGGCACGCATACGGTCAAGGACATTGCCATGCAGCTTTCCAGCGTCTCGGTGGCAATGGTGGCAGCGACGTGCGCTCATCTGAGCTGGCGTGGCCTGCTCGTTGGGGACATGCCGGCACTCCCCGCGCCTCCCCCCACCGTCGCGATCATTATCCCCACTCGCAACCGTGCGTCGCAATTACGCGCATGCCTGGAATCACTGCGCCAGCTGACTTATCCACGTGAGCGACTGGAGATCATCATTGTAGACGATGCCTCAACTGATGATACCACGGCAACGCTGCGAGCGGCCACCACCGGGCTACCCCTGACCATGCTGCGCAACGAGCGGCAGCTCGGCGGCGCGCTTTGCCGCAACCGGGCCGCCGGGGCGACACACGCAGATATTCTGGCCTTCACCGACAGCGACTGCCTGGTCAGCCCGACCTGGCTCAGCGATCTCGTGCCCTATCTCTGCCTGCCAGGCGTACATGCTGTGGGCGGCATAGTACAGGCGGCCGATTCCACAACGGCCATTGGTCGCTACGAAGACCGCTTCTCCTCGCTCCGCCGTGGTCCAGCGCTCGAGGAGCTCACCCTGGATGGCCCGACAAACTATCTGGCCACAGCAAACCTGCTGATCCGCCGCGCCACCTTCGCCGCACTGGATGGCTTCGCCGACCTGCGCTATGGCGAGGACGTCGATCTCTGCTGGCGACTGCTGGCGACGAACAAGCGGGCCCTTGCCGTGCCAGGAGGCACCGTTGCTCATAGCTATCGCACCACACCCCTGGGCTTCGCAGCCACGCGTATCGCCTATGCCTCCTCCGAGGCCATCCTCACGCGCCGGCATCCCACGCAGCGCCGCCGGCTAGCCCTGCCCTCGGAACCCGCTGCCTTCGCGATGCTCGTCCTCGCCGCCATCGGCATGCTCTGGCACGCGCTCGCTGCATTGCTCTTATTCTGGAAACGGCAAGAAGCGAACGACTCTGGACATAAAGGCAGTGCAAAGGGAGCTGCATGGGCATCGCCTGATCTCATCTCGCCGGCCCGACCCCTGCTGCCCATTCTCTCTGCGCCGCTCCTGGTTGCCGGCATAGCCAGCTTGCGCCACATCCAGGAGACGCGGCGGCAGGGGATACCACTCGGCACAGGGACGGTGGCGCTGGCAACGCTGCGCGGCCACCTGGCCTATCTCTACCATTTCTGCCAGCACCTGAGTCGCTACTATATGTGGCCACTGATCCTGGCGACACTGCTCTGGCCACCATTGCTTCCGGTGACGCTGGCCATTGTGCTGATCCCCGCGCTCACCGACTACTGCCGACGACGCCCGCGCCTCTCGCCCTGGCACTTTATCGCTATCCGTCTTCTCGACCACGCTGCCTACGGCCCTGGCGTCGTGCTGGGCGCCTGGCGCCATCGCTACTGGCGGGCGCTGATTCCGCGCATCACGCGATCGTGAGGGCTCCCTTAAACATACAGAACTACAGCGGCTGCCAGGACGTTACGACGCGGTGTTGCCGGTCCCGGTGAAGCGCAGGCGCGCGTTGATCCAAACGATCAGCCTTGGCGTGAGCGTCACGAGGAGAACAGCGAACCAGAGTGCTGTGGCAGTGCCAAAGTACCGACCAAGGAGCAGTGCACCGATCCAGCCGCCGGCCTGCCCGCCGACAACACCGATGCCTGGCATCATCAGCCACGCCCGGCGTCCCCACGATAGCGGCTGTAGCTGCGCCACCGTCGCCAGGACACCAACAAGCAGCCCTATTGCGAGCCAGATCAGCGCCAGAATCAGCATGAGCAGCCTCCGTTTCGCAGGTCCATCATCCCCCGACCAGGAGCGATTCATACAGCACACGGAAAAGGCGCGGACCATCACCTAACAACTGGCTAACGCTCAGCCCGCTCCGCACCTCGACGTGCTGGAAGATGCCGAACTCCACGAAGTCATGTGGATGCCCCAGTCGTGCAAGCGCCGCCGCAAAGTCTTCTGACTCAGTAAAAGGGACATAGTGGTCGTTACGGTCGTGAAGCAGGTAGACCGGTGCACGAATCCTGGCAACAACCGTGCTTGGCGAGAGCGCGGCGAGCAGCTTCCGCATCTGCGGGGAAAGCGCGGCGAGGTTTGTATTTACCCTGGCCGGCTCATCCCCCACCAGCAGGTGATAGGCGGCGGCAGCAGCCGGCGAAAACCACGCCAGTTCAGCAGGGGTCAGCGGCGTGCCGCCGGGCGCAACGGCGTTGACAATTGCCGCGCCCTCCCAGGAGGGCAGCACACCGGCAATGATGTTCGCCAGCACCTGGACGGATACCTCATCCGGCTGCCAGAGCTGCACGTGGCCGTCTACAACCAGCGCGCGCCGGCCAAAATCGCGGAGCAGGTCGCTGGCCTTGAAATAGCTACCAAAGAGCGTGACGAAGGCTACACGGTCGCGAATACGTGGATCAGCGGCAGCGAGACAGGCCAGCGGACCGCCGGCGCTGAAGCCAATGATGCCTATGCGATCGGCTCCTACGCCGGGCCAGCGGGCGAGCCGCTCAAATGCCTGCACGACCGCATCGCCATCTACCGGCGCGAGGTCATAGGCAAGGAGCGTGGGCGTGGTCATGTCCATGACCACCACACCGGCGCGCGCCAGCGCCTCAGAGAGATTCACGAACTGCGGCACGGCGCGATTATCGCCCACGCCAGAAATCATCACCACGCCTTCGCGGGCGCCAGGAACCGGTGGGGGGGACGTTATGGGAGCATAGACGTCCAGGTAGACCGTGCCGCCCCGCGATGGGATGGTCAGCTGGGTATGGCGTATCGGTGCACCGGCGAGGATCAGGGGCGCCGGCTGCGTGGCCGCGACAATCGCTGGCAGCAGCAGCGCCGCGCGTGCGACTGTGCGCCCCGCAGGGATGACGGATAGCGCAAACCCCACCCCGAACAGCAGCGCCAGGGTGGCTCGTGCTATCCCGCTGCTCAGGCGCAGGTGCTGCGCCGGGCGGGCAGTCTTCAGCCCTACTGCTGGCGCAGCACTGCCGGGCGGCAGTGCTGATACTGGTTTTCGCCGGGCCATTGGGGGCCTCCGGAGCTGCTCTTGAGCTTTGAACCACCTATGGAGACGAGGATTTGACCAGGAACTCCCTTTGTAAGTCCCTCATGAGGCCCTATGCAACTGCGAAGGTCGCCTGCCGAAACGGCAACAGCGGAACGGTGTGGGCCTTCCTGGACAACGGTTTCTCTACAAGATATACGGTCTATCATACCCACCCAATCACCGGATTGGTATTGACGCAGACCCTGCTATATAATTGCTGGTAGTGGTTTGCTGCTGCATCTATCGGGCTCCGGGCAGTGGTAACGCACGGTGACAGCGCTTCCCGGCAAAGGCTTTCAGGCGTGGTTTATTGTGCCGCTCTCCTGCGGCAGCAGTATTCCAGGCGCCACAGGGGAATTGCCGGATAAGCAGCGCATCCACCAGAAAGGCCGATAGCCCCTTTCTGGCATCTGAAGGTCGTCTCCTGGCACCTTGCTAATGGTGGTCTTGCTGATAGCGGTAAGGAACTATGGCACGTTTTGATGGGCAGGTTGTGCTGATCACAGGGGGGGCGCGCGGACAGGGCCGCGCCCATGCGCTCACCTTTGCCCGTGAGGGCGCCGACATCAGCCTCTGCGATCGCTGCGCGCCCCTGGCTACCGTCCCCTACCCGCTGGCTACCGAAAGTGACCTGATAGAAACCGTGGCCCAGATTGCCGCGCTGGGTCGGCGCGCGCTCGCTCTGCACGCCGATGTGCGTCGCCTGGCAGATATGGAGCGCGTGCGCGAGGCCACACTGGCGGCGTTTGGCCGCGTTGATGTTCTGGTGGCCAATGCCGGCGTCTACTCTTTTGGGCCATCCTGGGAGCTCTCTGAGGAGCAATGGGATGAGACGGTGGATACCTGCCTCAAAGGCACCTGGTCCGCCTGCCGTGCCATCATTCCCCACATGATCGGGCGACGTCAGGGCAAGATCATCTGCATCGCCTCGACCGCCGCACAAAAGGGCCTGCCCAATCTCGCCCACTATAGTGCTGCCAAGCATGGCGTGCTCGGCCTGGTGCGTGCCCTGGCAATTGAACTTGCGCCCTATAATATCAACGTCAATGCGGTGCTGCCTACGGCCATTGACACCACCATGTGCAACAACCAGGCTATTTATGATCTCTTCCATGGTGGCCCCGGCGGCACACGTGAAGAGATGATCGCCTTCATGAACCGGATGAACCTCTTCGCAGATCGCCAGCTGCTGCCGCCGGAGGCGGTGAGCGCCGCTGTGCTCTGGCTGGCCTCCGATGAGGCGCGGCATATCACCGGCCACGCACTGCCGGTAGATGCGGGATTTTTGACCCGCTAACTGGCCTTGCGCGGCGCACTGACGCTATACTGCCGGGCACGTCCGGTACGGGTGCAACGTGCGGAGGACAGCCCTCCAGCACCTGCTCCGGGCAGAGAGACGCACCCGCTGAAGCAGCGGAGTATCCCTGGTGGTGTCCGTTACGCTACGGCGGATGTGGATAGTCAGAAGGAGGAGAGCCGATGAAACTGGGACGAGTGCTTCGCGACTCGCTCGAAGGAGAAGTGCCCCGCCTGGTAGTGGTGCAGCCGGAGCAGGGCCACGTCATCGATCTGGCGGCGGCTGAATACCAGCGATTGGTGAGCCATGGCGCCGCGCCAGAGGCAGCGCGCCGGCTGGCTGCGGCCCTGTATCCGCCGAGCATGAGTGCGGCCATTGCTGCCGGGCCGGCATTCTTGATGGCGGTGGCCCAGACGATGGCTGCAGCCGAGAATGATGAGCGGGTGATACTCCCGCTGACGCAGGCACGGTGGCTGGCACCAATCGACCCACCGGTGATGCGCGATTGTCTGGCGTTCGAGCAACATCTGCGGAACACCTTCCTCAAGATACTGCCCCAGATACCTGAGCCATTCTATGAGATGCCTATCTATTACAAGGGCAATCCCTGCACGCTTATCGGCCACGAGCAGGAAGTCCCATGGCCAGACTACACCCGGCGGATGGACTATGAGCTGGAGCTGGGCTTCGTCATTGGTCGCGCCGGCAAAGATCTCACGCCAGAGCAGGCGCAGCAGCATCTGTTTGGCGTCACCATTCTGAACGATTTCAGCGCACGTGATATCCAGCTTCGCGAGATGGAAGGGATGCTGGGGCCGGCAAAGGGCAAAGATTTTGCCACCGCGCTGGGGCCATGGATCACCACAGTCGACGAACTGGATGTCCACAATCTGACGATGGTCGCGCGCGTCAACGGCGAGGAATGGTCACGGGGGTCGAGCGCGACCATGATGTGGCGCGTACCGGAGATCATTGCCTATGTGTCGAAAGGCGAGGGGATAGTGGCCGGCGAACTCATCGGGTCCGGCACGGTGGGCTGGGGCTGTGGACTGGAGCTTGGCAAGCAGCTTAATCCGGGCGATGTGATCGAACTCGAGGTTGAGGGGATCGGCGTGTTGCGTAACCGCATCGGCAGCCCGGCCCCTGCCGGCTGGATGCCCCAACGCCGCACCCCGGCAATATCTTAGGAGGCTGAACATGAGCACCTGGCCATACACCAGAGGTCTGCACGATCTGGGCAACGCGGTATACGCCTATCTCCAGCCGGATGGCTCCTGGGGATGGAGCAACGCCGGCTTGATCACTGATGGCGATGCAGCGCTGCTAGTTGATACCCTCTTCGATCTGAAGCTCACACAGGAGATGCTGGACACCATGCGGCGATCGGTCCCTGCCGCAGCCCGTATTGGCATGGTGGTGAATACCCACGCCAACGGCGATCACTGCTACGGGAATCAGCTGGTCAGCGGCGCCCGGATCATCGCCTCGGCGCGCACGGCGGCAGAGATGGCCGCTGGCATCACCCCGGACCAGCTCGCCGCGCTGCTCAAGCGCGCTCCGGAGCTGGGGCAGCTTGGCGCGTTCGCCAGCCGCATCTTTGCCCCATTCGATTTTGCGAATATTACACTGACGCTGCCGAACCAGACGTTTGCGGGCGAACTGATCCTGAAAGTAGGGGATAAGACGGTTCACCTGCTGGAGGTCGGGCCGGCGCATACGCGTGGCGATACGCTGGTCTATATCCCTGGCGACCGGGTCATCTTCGCCGGCGACATCCTGTTCATTGGCGGCCATCCCATCGCCTGGGCTGGCCCAGTCAGCAACTGGATTCGGGCATGCGAGCGCATGCTGGCGATGGATGTGGAGACGATCGTTCCCGGCCATGGGCCCATCACCGATAAAAGCGGTGTCGCCGAAGTCAAGAGCTATCTTGAATATGTGTTTGCAGAGGCGCGCAAGCGCTATGAAGCCGGCATGCCGGCCTTCGCCGCGGCCAAAGATATTGCGCTGGATCGCTATGCAGGGTGGAAGGATAGCGAGCGGATCGTGGTGACCGTCGCCACCATCTACCGCGAGCTGAGTGGCGACCATACAGAGCCCGATATCCTCAGTTCGTTCGGCCAGATGGCCGCGCTGGCCACCTGACCCCCTTGGCCCCACCCCCTGGCCCCCTCTCCACGTTCCATGGAGAGGGGGGAATCAGGCAGCATGAGGATGTGCCTGCCGGTAAAAACTGGCACTGGAAAGAAGGGGACCAGGGGATGAGATCGGCAGGCGCCACAGCGGAAAGGTTGAGGCCAGATAGGAGAGACGGCACTCTGGCGGCAGTGCGCTAGGCGTGCATATAGCGCTCGACCAGCCGGCACACCCGCTCACGCTCCTCGGCGCCAAACCAGGGGGGATCGCCCGCTGCTGCGTTCTCGGTCATGCGACCAGGTCGCGAGGTGGCCGGGATGGCTACATGAACGCGGCGGTCGCTGAGTACCCATTTTAAGAGCACCTGGGCCCAGGTATGCACACCAAATGGTTTAAACGGCTCCAGTTCGGCAGCAGGAACTGGCAGGCTGGCCAGCGCGCCACCCCCTAACGGGCGCATGACCACCACTCCTAATCCACAGGCCGTCGCACGCGGCAGGATATCCTTCTCCACCTCGCGCTCCAGCGGATTATAGGGAATCTGAATGCCATCAACGCGGCCCGTATTCATCACGAGGCGCAGTTCGGCAAAGGCGCTGGCGCTGTAGTGCGTCGCACCGATCGCCTGTACATGGCCTTCGGCCTTCAGGCGCTCCAGGAGGGAGAGATGCTCGCGCCAGGCAACCAGGTTATGAATCTGGTAGAAGTCAATGGTGTCTTCAAAATATGCCAGCGAGCGCCTGACCTGTTGTAGCGCCTCCTGGTGCGAGGAGGTCCAGATTTTGGTGGCCACCAGCACGTCGTGGCGGTGTCCCTTGAGCGCGGCGCTCAGCACGCGCTCGGCCTGCCCATACATGGGCGATGAATCGAAAAAGGTTGCGCCCACGCGTATAGCTTCAGCCACGACGGCGTGTCGCTCGCGCTCTACGGGCTCACCTTGCACATCGAGGACTCTGAAGGTGCCCATTCCCACAACGGGCACGGTGAGACCGGTCTGTCCAAAAGCACGTTTCTCCATGCAGCGCTCCTTGACCTGGTTTGTCGCCATCGCTCATCCACACGCCCATCCCTTTCAGACTACGACATTTTGCTGCCCTCTCTCAAGATCGATGCCAGGCCGGTCTGGGCCTCACCCCCTAGCGCTTCCTGCGCTTCTTTGCCGCTTTTTTCTGCTGCTTCTTGCTTTGCTTGCCGGCAGCGGACGTTATCGTTGTGCGCTGCTGGACGTCGGGATGCAGGGGCAGCCGATTTGTAGTGGCCTGCTTCGGCACCTGGGCTGGCGCTTCCGGGTCCGCGGGCGCTGCACCAGATTGCCACTGCGCCATTGTGCCGGACAGAGCCGGCGCGGCCGGCGAAACGGACTCGTGCACACTGGCTCTGTCCACGCTGGCACCGGCACTGGTCGGAGCAGCCGCGTCAGCCACAGACGCGGCAGTGTTGCGCGGACGGGGCTGTGGTGAGAAACCGGCTGGGACGGAGCTGAGGCCGAGGAACCTGGCGAGCTGACGATCGTATTCTGCCAGATCGGCATCCACATCGTGAATCGCCTGGAGTGCCGGCTGCCGGGCCTGTTGCTGTGCGCGCGCTGCACGCGCGGACCGCTGCGCCTCTTCGCTGCACAGGCGTGCCCGTCCTGCCAGCAGCCGTGCATGGATGGCTGCGGTGCGGGCGAGGATGGTCTGACGCTGGGCAGGTGTCAGCTTATCGAGGCGGCGAAACTGGCGCAATGTGGCGATCTGGCTGGCGGTACGGGCGATGAGGATGTCCAGATCGGCGACGGCGTCCTGAAAGGCGGGGTCGGGGTGATCGATGCGGGCGAGCAGGCGTTCGCGAGCCAGTATTGTGGCAACCTGCTGGCTGAGGGCACGCAGGAGGGCAGTTTCCACTTCCATAGGTGTGAGCGCCTCAAATGGACAGGATGCCTCGAGCTCGGCGAGGTTATTGTCGAGGTCGGTGAGGAGATCGTCGAGCGTGTAGATGGCGATGGTGGGAGCGGAATGGGCACCAGGGGCAGCGGGTGGGGGAGCGGGTTCGCGCATGAGGCCCTCCATTGCCGGATCACGATAGAGACGACGGCCGGATCTATCTGAAGGAGCAAGATCTCTCTGCAATTAGTATACCATAATTGTCAATAGTTTATATTATCATTTCTGAACTATTGTCGCTTTATTACTAAATTAAAAAGCCCTGCCGATCGTGGCACAATAGCGAGCAACCTGGCGGGTCTTATTATGATATTTCTTGCTGTACCAGATAGGTGGCAGACAGGTTCAACCAAGTGGGAAAAACACGCACAAGGACTTGCACAAGGCTATCATATTTGCTATACTGGCTTTGTTGCAGGATGCCGCAACAGGAGATCCTGGCTTGCTCGACCTGTACTGACTTTGAGTCCCTCTCGTTTTGTGAGAGTGTGAGCAGCAGCCGGTTTTCCACAGGCCATCAGCTCAAAGAGGAGAGGATGCGATGGACACGCTCGCAATCACCCTGCGCACCCGCACGCCCATCTGGACGGGGGGCATCGACGGCACCACCGATCGGCTGCATACGACGGGGGATCATTGGCAGCCTGCGCTGGTGGTATGAGGCGATCGTGCGCGGCCTGGGCGGCTGGGCGTGCGTTCCAAGCGAGCATAGCTGTATCTATGAGCCTGACAAAGAGATATGCATGGCCTGCCAGGTATTTGGTACGACGGGCTGGAGACGGCGATTCCGAATAGAGGTAGAGCCAGCAGGTGATTCGGCATGGCAAGAAAATATTATAAATGTACGCCCCCCTGGGCGGTCGCGCGGGTGGTTCCTCGGCCCAGGGTACACAGGTGCTTTGCGGATCATCCTGACCGGGGACGCCCAGGTGCTGGGAAAGATGCTCGCTGTCTTCCGCTTCCTGGAAGAATGGGGAAGCATTGGCGCCAAACCCCAGCTTGGGTATGGATGCTTCAAAATTACCGCAATAACGTGGGACGGTGTCAAACAAGAGGATAGCCAGTTCGAGCTTCATCCCTATAGGGATGCAAGGGAACCGGAGGCGCTTCCTGACCTGCGTACCTTTACCTTCTTCAAGCTTCGCTTCTCACCTCCTACACGATCAGACTGGTGGACGCAGATCCCCGGTATTCGGGAGCTGCGCTCGCAGCGCGATCGCTGGTCCACTGTCGAGCGCCTAGCCATACAAGGCATGGTCCCGACCGCGCCGGTGCTGAAGAATACCCTGCGATTCGGGCGCGAGTGGTCATCTCCTACTGTGCCGCGCTGGCTGTTCGGCACACTGCGCAAAGATGCGCGGGTGCGCAGCAAGATCAGTACGAGCTGGGCTTACCGTGATGGGAACGACTGGGAGATCCGGGGCTGGGTCTATATTCCCGCTGATGCGACGGGCCGGTATGCCCGCTAGGAAGTGGTGCAGTCGTTACGGGCAGTGCTGGAGCACCCACAAACCTGGTTCCAGGCGCTTGGTGTCAAAGAGGGCTATCGCTTTCCAGCGGCGGTGACGCTGGAACCGCTGCCAGTACCGTGGCAGGTTCATTCCCCCCAGGAGGTTGCGGCATTTCTGCAAAGCATAGCAAAGAGGGGCTCAGATGATTGAGAGCATCCAGATCCGTAACTTTCGCGGCATCAAGACCGGTCGGATCGATCGCTTCAAACAGTTTAACCTGTTCATTGGTCCCAACAACTCCGGCAAATCGGCTGTACTGGAGGCGCTCTACCTTGCCTGCACAGCCGATCGTAAAGCTGGATTGACCAGCGATACAGTGACCTATGATGTGACGGTCGCTCAGCAAGACTTCTTTGGCGATCACCCCATGCAGCGTGTGCGAGGCAGACACAACGATACCGAGCCCCGGGCCAGTTTCGGAGAGTGGGATCAAGGCATTCTGCGAGTGAACCTTGCCGCACCATCAGGGCCCTTACAAACATTTGAACTGAGCGCACCCGGCAAAGGTTTTGAACGTGATGCCGAGCAAACTATCGCATTGTTTGGGCTTGAAGAGCAGAAGAGATCTCAACGTGAAAGGGAAGAGCAAGACGACCATACTTTTTCGGCTTTGGCTCTTGCCACTGCACTTATGGATGAAAAGATAGATTCTCTTGCAGACAGGAGGCTTATATTCGGCTGGTATCCAAGCCTGACATATTATTACCAGGGCAGCGCTGCCTGGCTGGCACAGGGACAGCTGCCAGCGGCACAGCATACGCTCTTCTACGATGTCGCAAAGACCATGGGGCATCTGCCGCTTGACTTCTATCGGCGGATGCTCAGCACGATACCGGGCTGGACACAGCAGATAGCTCAACGTCTTGGTCATGTCCTGAATTTGTCAAAGTCGTTCACGTGCTGTTTTTACCTGTTGCACCTGGTGAGCCATGGGTCCAGGGCTGGATTGCTCAAGAAGATCGTACTGCTTTGACAATTGACGCCTATGGTGATGGTGCGCGCAGCACCTTCAAGGTGCTCGCACCGCTCATTGCACTCTCCGAACTGGTGAAGATGAGCAACACTTCAGGGATCTTCATCTGGGAGGAGCCCGAGCTGTTTCAACATCCCCAGACACTGGAGCGATTACTGCATCAGATAGTTGATGTAATCAAGGAGACGCAGATCCAGACCTTCATCGCCACCCACAGTTTAGAAGTGGTGGCGCACTTCACGGCTATGGTGCAGAAGAAGATACTTCCTGACGACAAGCTTATGGCTTACCGTTGCGATCTCCAGGAGGGGACGCTTCGCTCATCCTGGTTTACTACGAGCAACATAACAGCATGGCTGGAGACAGGCTGGGACCCGCGCGTATGGGGCGATTTCAGGCCTTCCGTTAGATTTATCTTTCAGGAGGAATAGGATGAGTATTGATTGGTTTGTTGAAGGAAAGACTAAAGCGTCAGCACTAAACGGCTATATCTCTGATGTTTTTGCCTCGCTATTTGCTGCAGCAGAATTTCTTAGCTAACAGGAATTAGCTATGATACGTGATTATTTTGCCACCCACAGCTTTGTGGACGCTCCTGATGGTATTCAGCAAGAGGCTATCGACTATCTGCTGGGCGCCCGCTCCCAGCCACCAAGCCAGGGCACAGCGCTCTCAGCAGTCCGCGATCCCCTGGCCAGAGTGCAATTGCTGGCGCTGGCACAGGTCACCGGGGCAAAGAGCTATGCCCAGAGCGGCGACCCACGTACACACACAGGTGGCCTGCGCCGTGCACTGGATCTGCTTCACCAGCACTTTCAACAAGCAATCTTCCTTAAGCCACTAGGCCTGTTGCCATCCCTGCCCGTGCTTGACATTCTGCCATCCTTTAGTTTTGCGCTCCAGCTCACCTTCACGCTGGCGCAGCCCTACCTCTCCCGCGATGAGCAGGATTTTTACATTATCGACAACCCGGTTCGTAAGGACAAGGTGTTCGGGCTTCCCTACGTCGCGCCCACCTCATGGAAGGGCAGCCTGCGCGCGGCGATGGTGCGTCAACTCGTGGCGTGGTGGCAGGGTGAGGGTCAGAAAGGTAAACGAAGCATATCCAAGCAATCCGTCGCCTGGCGGATTCAGCTATGCCGGCTGTTCGGGACAGAAAAGGATGTTCTGCTGGATGATACAGCGGGAGAAGTCTATCTCGATTGGCCTGAAGACAAAAAGCTTGCCCGCTGGTATCGCCGATTTATACGGCGCTATGTTTCTTCCACCGGCTTCTCTGCTGGGCGTCTACACTTCTTCCCTACTTTCTTCACCGACATAGGCCTGGAGATTATCAACCCGCATTCGCGCCAGACCGGCGCGGGCACGCTGCCCATCCTCCTGGAGAGCGTGCCTCAGGGAGCACAAGGAATCTTCACCCTGCTCTATGTGCCCTTCGACCGCATCGGCGAGGACGAGCAGCAGACGCGGACGCAGGTGGCCGCAGATCTGCGCCTGGTCGCTGGGGGGCTCCAGGCGATGTTCCGCACCTACGGGTTTGGCGCCAAGACGAGCAGTGGGTTCGGGATAGCGGAGGAGCAGTGTTCCGGGTCGTTGATCCTGCGTGCGCAGGGAACGTCAACACAACCACCGGATGTCGCCGCATCAGCGCCTGAGCCTGCGCCTGAACTGCCGCGCTATCTGGAGGCGCCGGGGCGGCTGCGGCCAGAGTACCGCAATGCTGATGGCACATTTCGAGAACGCACGGAGGCTGAGCTACAGTGCATGAGTAAGAGTGAGCGGCAGCTTTACAATAAGGCAAAAGGCTGGTGGGAACGCGAGGGGAAGCACCGCGTTGAGGAAGCAGCGCAGCCAGAGCCCGCACCCAAGAAGAATTGGCCGGAGTGGCGGTTCGAGAGCTTTGCAGAGCTGGTTGAGCGCGCCGACGCAGCGGCGAAGAGATGTCTGCAGGAGGAACAAAATGAGCAGTAGCCTGAAAGTTCTGGACCAAAATCGCCGTGCGCTGCTGCTGGCGGAGGTGGGCGCATGGCTGCATGACATGGGAAAGTGTACAGATGAGATGATCACCTCCCAGGCACTGGAGGCACTGGACCAGCCGTCAAACTATGAATATAATTATAAAACTGCTTACTCGCATCTGGTTGGCTCTCATAAGCTTTCATTACTAGGTGATTCGACATCTCTTCAATGTCTTATAGAGAGACCTGGTTGGATTCTGCGCGTACTTGTCCGCTGCCATGGGGCGGCTCATATTGAGAAAGAGGAGGCTGGAGGATCAGGGAAGCAGAGAGCTGCAGATACGCGCTTAAGCACTCCTTTTGGTGTCGAAAAAGATCCTCCTCTTTCAGGTCTGACTGCTCAACTCCAGGCTTTGCCATTTGATAACCTCTCAAACCGCAGCCAATTTCAGCCAGCAGTAAAAGCGGCTTTTCTGCAAGCCCTTGGAGATACACGGCGACCAAGAAATGAGATCACGCTCTGGGATTGGTCACACATCGTGGCAGCTCTCTACAAAGCAGCTTTAGCAGGTGCTGTGTTGCTTGGGAACAAACCGGATCCTAAGCAGTTACGTTGGCGTTTATTAGCTATACGCTTTGATAGCACTCAGTTTGTCGAACATACCTCAAGCATCCCGGCATTGCTGGCGAGAAAGCAATGGTTGAGCGATGGGCTCGATCGTGTTCGGTCCCTCCTTGAGGAAGACTATCCCCTTGGCACTGAGGTCTATCGTGACGAAAATGGAAGTATCTTTGTTGTTCCAGATATTGCAAATATTCTTGACTACCGAGACGAAGATAAATCTCTCAATGAGCTTATACAACAAAAGCTGCAATTCGATGGTGAGTTAGTGATCATGCCATTGTTAGATGAGCAAGGCTGGTGGGCACAGGGACCACATAGGCAGAATGAAATTCCACCAATTGCTCAGCATCTCAGCAGTATTCCCACAACAACAGCTGACCCAAGTCGCGTTGCTACCTGGTGGAGCAGCGCTTCAGCAAATATATGTACCATCTGCGGCGTTCGCCCTCAGGGGCCTGGGAAGAAGGCCGAAGATCGCAAAGTGTGTGACACATGCGAGCAGCGCGGAGAAGGTCGCTTCAAAGATTGGCTAGCTCACCTCGATACAACTATCTGGCTTGATGAGGTCGCCGATGTCAATGGCCGCATCTGTCTGGTTGCCGGACAGTTTGCGCTTAATGACTGGCTTAAACCTGAAGGCTTTGTAGAAACGCTTCTCATCGACTCACCCGACGCAGCGAGCGGGCGGGTGCCCAAGACTCCTTCGTTTGCGCGTTTGCGCCGCATATGGGAGACGACACGACAGTTCTGGCAGGACATAACGAATCAGATCGTCGATAATAATATAGTTGGCAAGGTGGACGCACGCCTGCACATTTGTGGAACATTCAAGTCAGATAGCGGTAATACCAGCCGTGACCCTGTTCCAACGCACGCCTATGAGATCCTGTCAGGGAATACCCGCATCAGCATTGCCTGCGTAGAGAACGATACATTTCTGGTCATCGAGAATCTCCAGTACATCGCGCAGCTACTGAATAAGCAGTGCGTAACATATGCTGATGCAGGAGCGCACATCCAGACGCTCCTCGATCAACGAACACTGCCAGTGGAGGAGCCAACCGGCTATGGGAGTGCGAATAAGCCTCTTGGCACGTTGCATGTCACGGATGTAAAACCGGATGATACGCCCTATACCCCTGTTATCCCTATCCTGGCGGAGCCGCGCACGTTTATGGCGCTGGTGCCGGCGGACCGGGCGCTGGCGGTGGCCGAGGCGATCAAGCGCAAATACGAAACGGAGATGGGAAAGGTGCGCAACCGGCTGCCGCTGACACTGGGGCTGGTCTTTGCCGACCGACGCATGCCGCTGGTGGCCATCCTTGATGCCGGGCGGCGCATGCTGCAGCAGGGGACTGGTGACAGCGCAACGGTGAGCGAGCGCTGGAAGGTCAAGAAGATCGAAGAACAGACTTCGCAAGCTAATTCCTGGCCCGTCGCGGTTACACTCAAGCTGTGCAGGGCTGGGCAAACACTCGAACTCAGGGTGCCTACCGTTATGGGCGATGGATCTACTCCCGATAAGTGGTACCCCTACTGGTGTGTTGAGCAGGATGCCAGTGGCAATAAGCCAACCGGACGCCAGTTGCAGTTCACCGGTCCGGATGGCAACGAGTGGGTGCATGTCTGTCAGCTAAAGGCGGGTGACACTGTCGCCTTCATGCCGTCGTGGTTCGACTTTGTGTTCCTGGATACGGCGGCGCGGCGCTTTGCGGTGAGCTATGAGCGGAGCATCCAGAAGGATGGCGACAACGCCCAACGGCAGGGACAGCCGCAAGATGGGGGCGGGCGGCTGCGGCGGCGCGGGCCGGCGGGACGGACACGTCCATATTATCTGGAGCAGCTCGGCGAGCTCACGGCGCGCTCTGACAAACCAGCCGGCGCTGCGGCTGCCACACCTCAGTCCGATGGCCGTGATTCGCTCTGGGATGTTCTCGCCGAGGGCCTGGCCACGACGCAGATCCACAATCTGGTGGGGCTCATCGAGACCAAACGGCAGGAGTGGGAACAGAGCCAGGAGACTTTCGAACAGCTTGTGCACGATGCGATTCTTAATGCCAACTGGCAGGAGGGGAAACATCCAGCAGGCTGTGAGCTGAAGCGGCTCCAGGATGCCGCCATCAGTGGCGAACTGGCCGATGTGGTGGAGTTGCATATGCAGATTTTGAAGCGCAAATAAATCAGCGGTTGATCCGGAAGAGGCTAAGTGATGAGTGCAAATGAGACGACGCAAGTGCCCTATACCTATACACAGGAGCGGTTTCTCTTCATGACGCTTGAACCGGTGCATATCGGCACGGGCGGCTATCGGCTGGGCCGGGTAGATCTGGCCATCGCGCGAGAGCCAGGCACGAATCTGCCCAAGATTCCCGGCACGAGCCTGGCGGGCGTGGCGCGCAGCTACGCCGCCATGCGCTATGGCAAGCCTGCTGCTGCCGGCAGGCATGAGAAACTAAAAGAAAAGGAAGACAAAGAGCAGTGCCCGATCATCTATACCTTTGGCACGGCGACTGATGAGGGCGGTGGATAGGCGGGCACGGTGCGCATTGGCGATGCGCGCCTCCTCTTCTTTCCGGTTGCTTCGATGGCCGGGCCAATGTGGGTGAGCACAGAAGAGATCGTGCAGGAGGCATGGCCTCAGGCTCAGCTAACATTGCCCGCGCAACCCAACGATGAGCAAGTAGTGATAAGTCTTCCCAACTGGAATAAATATCTCAATCTGGGCTGGCTCCTGTTCGAAACAAAGCCAGGGCTCACGATCACTCCACCAGGGAACATAGCCATGCCGCCAGAGTGGCAAGCCATTGCCGGGCGCATCGCGCTGGTTACCGACAGGCTTTTCGCGCAGATCGTCAACAGCAATCTGGAAGTGCGCACATCGGTGAGTATTGATGCAGAGACAGGCGCCGCTGCGTCTGGCGCGCTGTTCACCTACGAGGCCATCCCTCGCGCGACCTGGCTCTGGTGCGATGTCATTGAGGATGATTACCATCCCAATGGCCGTAAATTCCCCGAAACAGAGCGACAATACGAAAAAGGGAAAGGGGACAACGCTGGCATGCCACTTGGCGAGAAGTGGGAGAAACCGCTGGATGTGGTGCGCGCCGGGCTGAAGCTGGTGGAGTATCTGGGTGTCGGGGGGATGGGCACGCGCGGCTTCGGGCGGATGCGCCTGGTAACGGACTGGCCGATCAACGGTGGTTCGCCGACTGCCGAGAAAGCTGCGGCTGCAAGTGGAGGGGCGCGATGAGAAATCTTGATGTGATCGCTGCGGAGACGGCGCAGGCGATTATCGAGGGAACCAAAGGCCGGAAATCAGAAGATGTGGATAACCTCGCGACGAAGGCGCTGGGGGTTTTACAGGAGAACGGCGTTTATGCCGGCATGCTCTTCCTGCTTTCACGCACCGGCGCTGATCAAGGGATCGCTCAGGTAGTGCGAGATGAGCTTCTCAAGCTGTTGACCGAGAAGCTGGAATATACCGGGATCAAGAAGAAGGCATCGGCGGCAGAGATTCTCCAGTCGCTCACGAAGCATATCTGCCAGGATCTGGACACGTTGCTGCTGGTGAAGCAGGTGTGGGAGCAGACGTTGATCTATACGCGCTATAGCGCCAAGGCGCGGAAGGCAGAGAAGGATAAGGAGGCAGAGGATAAAAAGGCGCAACAAGAGGGCAAAGCGGCGAACGCGGGTACGGCGAGGTGAGCGCATGGTATGGACGGCGTATCAGGTGACGTTTCGGCTGCTCTCGCCCATGCATATCGGCTGGCGCAGGGTGGGCAATTTGCAGCAGACGCGCCCCTATGTCACCGGACGTAATCTGTGGGGTGCGCTCACCGAGCGGCTGGTATGCGAGAATGGGAGGAGCAACTATACAGAGACAGGCAAGCAGGTTGATGAGCAGCTCGCCTTCAGCTATTTTTACCCATCAGCAGCGTGCGATACGGTCACGCTCTGGCCCTGGGGTGATACATGGGATGAGTTTGCCTGGGCGTTTCTGGATAGCTATGCCAGCACCGCGCTGGAGCAGGAGCAGGGGCGGAGTGCGGCGGAGGGGAGCCTGCACGAGACCGAGTACATCGCGCCGTACACGCGCGCCCTGTCGGCGCGCTCAATCGCAGCCGGAACCCCGGTCTATCTCGTGGGCTACATCTTTGTCAGCGGCGGCTGCCAGCTTGGATGGCGAGCCGCGCTCGATCGACTCCAGATCGGCGGTGAGCGCGGCTATGGCTGGGGACGGCTGAGCCTCAAAAGTTGCCAGGAAGTGCAGAATCGATCCTTTTTTGGGCTGTATGAGCTGGATTGCATGGGAGATAGGCCGCTGCTGACGGCGACAGGCGGCTCGACTGGAGCAGACGATCCGCCGCTGCTGGCCCATGTGGACACGGAGGGGCAGGCCGCGCCCACGGGCAGCGATGGCCGCCCCTAGATCATCGGGCAGATCGAGCCGCTGGTTGGCCGGGAGACAAGAGGAGCAGCGGGAAACCTTCAGTTTGGGCAGCATTGCTCATTGGCCGGGATATGCTGGACGCCAGGGAGCAGGGTGACGAAAGGCAAGCAGTTCCGGATCGGGAAAAGGGGGATATGGGTGATACAGTCATAGGGATGGGGATTGCCGGCGGGATAAACCAGATCAGTCCTGATGGCCCGTGCGGCCTCACTCCCTGTCCCCCTCTCCGATGGAGAGGGGGAACGGGAATAGGCTCTGATGGCGGGTTGTTGCGCCGGTATCCTTACATAGTCTGGCTCCCCCCTCTCCATGTTCCATGGAGAGAGGGACAGGGAGTGAGGCCCGGCAGCCATATTTCCTATCGCCCCAACAGGGGCAGGAGCGAAGGCGAAAACGTGGCGGGGCTGGTGAGGGTGGATGCGCGCCCAGATGGCTGCTTTACATCCACAGGGGCCGGCGGCGGCAATGACAGGGTCTGCATTACGAAGGCGGCGCTCATGGCTGTGCACCCGGCGGCTCCTGGCGTCAGGAATAGGGGTAGCACCATCAAGGACACCAGGGGCACAAAGGTTGCACGAAGACTGTGCTCAGCGGTGCGTTCTCCTGCTGTCCCCGGTGAGCATGAATCTTTCTGTGCGTCATGGCCACCAGACAACCACGCATTGAGGGGGGATGCTCGCCTCACAGAGGGGTGGCAGTATAGAGCAAACGGCCTACTGTGATCGGGCCATGCTCAGTCTCTCATCTCGCTCTTCACTTCAGCTCTTGATCAACAGCAGCAATCAGCTTATTAGTATCAGTGGGCGAGAGCGTCGCTGAGTTCTTATCAAAATCGGGCAAGGAGACGATCCGAATGCGGGATGCGGTACTGATGGCTTCATGTCTTTGCTCCGGTGCTACCGTAATAACATAGAACGCCTTCGTGTACGTGCCAAGATGGCGCAGAGCACTGTTGAGCTGCTTGATACCATCCAGCTCCTGTCCCTTTTTGCCCGTCTTTGCCTCAATAATGCCAAACTGGTTCGCGAGGCGGACGGCAATATCGATGTCAATTTGTCCGTCCATCGCCTTGATGCCCGTCAGCACCTCATAGCCCGCAGATTCCAGCGCCGTTGCCAGCGCCTGTTCAAAACGGCTCCCCTGGTCCTTACTCGGATCCTTCTGCTGCCACCGCTGCGGTCCCAGATGGACATCGAGGAAGTCCTTCAGATCTATGCACGCGGGCAGCTTCTCAGGGGGTAGTGCGCGGAGCTGCCGCTGCTCCCATTGATAACGATGGATCCAGCTACCCTTCCCCTCGCTTTGCAGATAGAGGATGGGAGCCTGCTGCTGATCTGCGACCTGATAGGCAGCCAGCAACATGGCCTTTGTCCCGCCGGTTACGTTGAACACCAGGGGCTGATCGCGATACTCTGGCGCTTTGAGCTGCTGCTGAAGCGCCGCTGCGATGGCCGGGATGTTGTAGGCATCCGTTTCCAGGCCATAGACAGTGACTGTGCGCTGCAAGGTCTCGCGGAGTCGCTCGTAGATTAGGCACGTTCTTGACGTGTAAAGCAGCAGGACGCTGTCAGGACGATCATAGCGCACAGGCAGCAGATTGGGCAGCGGTTGCTCGCCGATGAGTTCTACCATCACAGTCATCATGATACTCCTTTTTGGTGCGTTAGCTTCCTGCGCACGCGCTGAGACACTCTCGCCGGTGGCGCGCCTGCTCACGGATGGCCTGGAGGTTGAGCAGCGAGGCGCAGGACCGGGACGGTGAAGAGGTGGAAGACAGCCTGAGCCGTGTAGTCTTCCCGGAAGAGCGCCTGCTCCTGCTCACGCCGGGGCATGCTACTCAATTGCCCAGGAGAGGTCGCTTCCTGGATATGCCTCTCGACCAGCGGGTCACTGATAGTGGTATGGTAGACCTGTCCGATGTCCATCACCTGAGCAGCGATCAGGGTCAGCGCACTCATGGCTTTCCGCCCACCGGAGATAAGGAGGGCGATGGTTTCGTCAGGGTGCTGCGTGCACTGGGAGCGGATAACCTTTTGCAGGCTATGCAGAAATATATCACAGCTCTGCTGATCGTCTACATCGGCAACTGGCAATGGCGTTGTCTCCAGGGGAATGCCACGGCGCTGGCATACCTGCTCCAGTATCCGGGCACCGTTGCGCACGGCGGCGCTCTGCTGTGGATAGATGATGCAGATACGCGCGATCTGGCGTTTCTCCCGTGTACGCAGGAGCTCATATGCCTGGGTGACAACCGCTGGCGATCTGCCCAGCGGCGCAAGCAGCGTGACGGGTTGTCCAGGCAGGTCAGCGAGGGATCTGGCCGGGATAAAGTCACCGCTATTCAGCCAGAACTCAGCCGGTGGATCGTAGTCTGTCTCGTTGCTGTGGCGCGAGAAGCCACAGATCACCACCTCCTCTACTTGCTGCGGAAACAGATGAATCGGGTGAGGCCGGGTATAGAAGAAAACACGCTCAGCGGTACGATAGCGCTTACAGAAATGAAACGTTGTGCCGGCTTTAGACCAGACACCATGGCGGTGCTCCCGGAGGTAGTAAAGGTCGCGCATTAACGGTAGATACGCATCAATGACGCCACGCTGGGCAGACTTGCTTTGTGCCCACAGGCAATACTGATCGTATGCAGTCTGAGTGAAGTGAATGGCTAGCTGGTGCGCCGGCCGCGCAGCGCGGCGAAAGACCTGGCCATAGAACGACTCAGCAGCCGGGGTAATGGCGACAGGCGGTGGTTCATCGTTGCTGAATGCTTTACTGAGCCATTGTCGCAATTCGCGATTCGAGGCGACCGATTCGCACGGGAGCTCGACCAGCTTAAAATCTTCTATTGGTGGATGCAGGCGACGGATCCGTTCCGCCTCATCAAGCTCAAACAGGGCCTCGTTCGTATAGCGGTGCTGGCGAGCGGGATCGTCTTCGTAAGGATTGAGGAGATGGTAGACGCCCCGCACGCAGGAATAGAACTGCGGCATGATGGCGAGCAACGCGGACATATTCTTGCGTCCGCCGGCGATAGAGAGATATGCCGTGTGGTGCTGGTACTCACACGCGTCCAGCTCCTCGGCGACCTGCCAGAGCAATTCGATGCTCTCCCGCTCGTCATTCAGATCGGCGAAGGGGAGGGGCCGCGGGCGCACGCGGCAGGTATCGCTCAATGCCTTCTTGATGTACTCATAGCCAAGGTCAATATAGCGCTCGTGGTGGGCCTGTGCGGGGTAGATGACCACTACCTCGTCGATAGCGGTGCCACGTGCACGCAGCAGGTCTACCACGACAGTAATCACCATCGGTGACTCGCCGAGGGTAGCGAGAAGAATGCTGGCCATGGTCGCTTCCTTTCACTGGCTACGGTGTCTGAGCGATCGGTGCCTGGGGATGCTCGTTGAACCACTGACGCGTTGGGTAGCGCAGCTCGTGCTGTGGTGGCCAGCGCCAGATGCGCCGCAGGTCTTGCAGGGTGACTGAAGTCTGGTCGCTGGTATAGGGCCGGATGCGCTCCTGAATGAAGGCATCCAGGGCCGGACCATCATAGTGCGTAACGCCTGCGCGGGCACTACTACAGTAGCGGGCGGCGCGATCGATCAGCTTGATCCAGTCCAGTCTGATGGCGACGCTGCCGAGTCCGGCGGGTTTAGCGTAGCCCAGCTTGTGACGCATGGAGGGCTCCAGGACGATGGTATAGAGCAGCAGGGCAAAGTCATCTTCAGCCACGTTGTCGAAGTGGGCAGTAAAGGTGAAGACGCTGCCGGCATCGATGGGCCGGATATACTGGTTCTGGCGGCGATCTGGCGGCGCGTTTTGGGGAAGCCAGCCAGAGGCGGTCTGGAGGTTCGTCGCGTGAAAGTAGAACTTACGCCCGGCAGGCCGGCCCTGGCTATCGCGGTACCAGCCATGATGGGGCTTGGGGGTGGAGAGGATGCAGGTGTAGATGGGATCGTGTCTGAGTGGCTGCGAGCAGATCGCATCGTCGAAGCCGACACAGCCGGCGCGGAGCGTATTGCCCTGGATGAGGCCGAAGAGGCGGCAGGCAGCATCGAGATGTTGCAGGTCGCGGGGGCGGCGAAAAGCATCCGGCAACCTGTACTGGACCTGCGAGTAGTTGCCGGAGTCACCGCGACGACCAAAGAACCACCAGGAGCAGCCGCCGATCGTCTCTACCAGCGAGCGAAAGAGCCCTTTGAGCGAGGAGCCGGGGATCACGGCGCGTCCCCGCCGATCCTTGAGGTAGTCTGTCGGTGTCCCTGATCGCTTGCCTGGGATAAAGAAGGGGGTGAGGGTCGTGATAGTGCCCTGGAGCCGGCCAGAGAGGCCGCTATAGGAGTTGCTGGGTGTGTACGGGCGCAGCAGCGGTGGTCTGTCCCAGTCAACGCGTACAAAATCATAGGGGTTCATTCGGCAACCTCCAATCCATACCAGCGGGCATAGACCAGCGCTCCATCGGCACCATACCATTCATGCACGCGTACACGCAGGCGATTGCGCCCAGATGAGCTCGATGCTGTCTTCAGATCAGGGTAAGAGAGAATACGCGGGATGCGCGACTCGATATAGGCAGCAGTACCGGCCGGGAGGCCGAACCAGTGCGGCCCTGGCTGGGCAACCCGTATGCCCCACAGATAGTAGGCGGTGTCTTTACTGCTCGCAATGCTGAGCGCCTCGCTGGTGAAGCCAGCAGGTGGCGTGTCGCCACAATAGACGGCGTGGAACTGGCCGTCGCTATATTCCCAGCGCAGCTCGCCGGTCTCGCCAAAGATACGGCCACGTCCCCAGTCATCGAAGGGTGTCTGCGGGTCATAGACGTCGAGGCGGATGCCCGTCTGGCATGCTGCAGGGGTGAGCCAGGCAGCCGGGATGTGCTCCAGGTATATGTACGCTGGTGCTGGCCAGGACAGGGTCGTCACGATAGGAGCGATAGAGGGGAGTCTGGCCCATGAGCAGGTCAGGGTAGTCATACGGCACGCTCCATTTGCCGGTTCAATCGCGGATAGGTGTTCATCCGCTGCACAAACTCAGCAATTGCTGTCTGCTTCAGTGCGGCAAGTGCCTCGCCACGGAAAGTCTGGATAGTGCGCAGACCGCGGGTTTTGCCATTAGGCGCAGCGGCGACGGTCATCTCATCATCAGCTGCGGTGCCATACTCGGATTGCGCTCCCAGGAAACGGCCCAGGCCCCAGATGGCGGAGGGGGCGCGCTCAGGCGTTGGCCCCAGGTGGGCAATATGCAGTTCGCTGACGCTCCCCTGAACGCTGCCCAGGCCGCGCGATTTGCCTGAGCCAAGACGGATAAGCTGATCCTCCAGGTCCTGCACTACCAGGATAATAGCGCCAAGCTGCCAGCATTCGAAGTTACGAAGCAGCACGCGCGTCTGGAACTGGACCTCTGCAGCCACCACCTCAAGATCAAACTTGGCGCCATGGACAGCGCCGCCGGTCAGGCGGTCGATGCCGACGCCATCACGCTGCTCCGTAGGGCGGGGCTGGCTACTATCGACGAGATAGGCATCGTCGATGCTGACACGGCCAATAAACCAGGTTGAGCCGAAGAGGCGGCAGGCAGGGCATTCATCGCGATAGGCTACGGCATTAGTGATACTTTCGCGGTCAGGTCGGCGGTTCAGCCATTCGCTACAGGACTGGTCCCGAGCCTGATCCCGCTGAAAGGGATTACAGACGATCGGTGGATCCGGGCGCAGCGTGCCGATAACCTTCTCCACGTGGCTCCGGAAGGTGCCCTTAAGGGATGAGCCAGGCAGGTAAACCTGCATGGTACCCTGGCGTGCTGTGAGTACGGGTGTCATATCCGGGCCGATCAATGTCGCATAGCCTGATTTGATCAAGACCGGCCCTCTGGTGGTGATCGTGAGATCGAACCAGGCTTCATTGACCAGGCGCTTAAGCATGCTGTCCTCCTTGATGCTGTCCGCCCGACGTTGCCAGTAAAGCCTGAATATGCTGCTGCATCCAGGCAATTGGATCGCCCGGGACGGGCTCTAGCTTCTTGTCGAGCGTCTTACCTATGAGATAACGTCGCAGGCGCGCCATGCGCTCGGTGGCCGTGGCGTTGTGCAGGTCCAGTTCATAGATATGCAAGTTTTCCAGGCGGCAGCGGCCGAGGCCACTGGAGCGTTTGCCACCCAGGCTGAAGAAGCCGCTGACCAGCTCCATCATGCCCGCGCAGGTTAGCTGCAAATCGCGATCGGTCGGGTTCTGCAATGTCGCCGCGAAATGCAGGCGCAGGCCTGGCGCGACGACTTCATAGTCGTATTTCAAACCTTCGACGGCACGCTCAGAGTCGCGATCGATGGCCACACCATCGCGGCGCTGGACCACCACCATCTCTTCTTCCAGCGGAGTGGCATCCTCAAATAGGATGCGACTGGCGGTGTAGGGCGTGCCAAACAGAAAGGCGGTGGCCGGCCACTCCCGCTCGATATGTTTAATGGTTTCTTCTTCGCTCCATTGCTCATCGCGCCGGCGCCGATTGAACTCCTGCATCCATTTGCTCCCGGTGTCGAGCACATCCATCACATGCTCCATATTCGCCAGGCTGAGCGTTGTCGCCAGCTTCTCTACGGTTGCGCGGAATGCGCCCTTGATCGATGAGCCGGGGATGAAGGGGCGCTCATCGGCATAGCGGATGATCGGGCTATCGGTGCTGCCAAGTGCCACATCGCCGCCGCCAACGTGCAGCGCGGTCTCAAGCCGAAGCTCACCGGTAAACAGGTAGAGCCGTTCAAGCGGGTTCATGCTCCATTCCTCCGCAAAATAAAGAATTGCACCACCAGAGATGCTGTTTATTTGCTCGTGCGCTGTGCCTCCCGGTCGCTGTGGTCAGGAGAGATCAGCAGGTTTCTTCATGAATCATGGTCAGGTTGCTTCAGATGTGGCTGAAGAATGGCCTGGGCATACAGGTGCTGAATGAACTCGCGGGCCAGCAGCCCGGACCAGCGGTCCTGCTCCCGCCTGGCATCCTTTTTCGCAAGATGCTCCGGGACGAACATAGTTACATATTTGGGCACGATCTCCTTTAGCGAGCGGTCCAATGCCCGATAGAAATCAGGGTAGCGTGGATCGCCCCAATCACGCTCAAGCTGATGCTTGATAAAGGCTTGCAGATCGTTCCAGGTTCGTGCGGCCTGCAAGAGGCCCATAAGCTGGCTATTGGCAGGGAGATTGCTCTGCTGGTCGCGCACAAACGTACATGCTGCGTCGTACAGCGGGCCATCGCTCAGCAGGTGCAGGCGCACCTGCTGCTCCAGGTCTGGTGTGGGCTCACCCTGATCAGGCGTCATGGCTGCAATCTCCTTTACTGTTCTACCCCGGCATATTCATAGTGGGCGACGAGCTGTTGAATGAAGGCACGAATGAGCAGGAGATAGACCTCCTGATGGTCCTCCTGGTTGGAAAGTCCCAGGTCCTGGCAGATGGCATTACGTTTCTGGCCGAGATCCTGCTCGAGGTAGGTCAGGAGTTGTTGTCCCAGGCGCAGCCAGCGCTGCTCATGCCGTGCGGTGCGAGTTTTGATATAATCGAAAATATCGCTCACCTTGAATGCGGAATTGGCGATGCTTTCCAGCCCGGTGGTGCGCACCCAATGCTTGATGCGCGAGTGTGCCGAGCTCTTTTGCCTTTTTGCGGAAATCCGGTTCATCGGCGGCAATGGCGACGGCGCGAACCATTTTGAGGCGAACATTCATTGGTAAACCTCCGCAAGCGCAATATGAATGGGATGCGCGACGTTCACCCGGCCATAGCCCTCGGTGCGGCGCCGTCCCAGGCCCTCCTCTTGCAGGCGCAATAACCCCGCAGCGATCGTCTCGGTGAGGTCCGGTAACGCGATAAGAAACACCGATCCCATGTCGATGGCCCATTCGTCGGCCCGTGGCAGTCTCCAGAGGTCGCTCCAGCCCTCTACACGTCGTGCGGTTGCCGCAGTGTAGACCACCGGCACGTCGCTCAGCCCGATAAAGGGCGCGAGGTCCGCCGCGCTGAGCTGGAGGCGGGGGCGGAGCAGGTGATCGTCGAGGATCATGTCGCTCATCAGCGTGAGCGGCACATAGACCGGCGCGTGCAGCTCGATCTGCGCGGCGCGGGCACGTGCATACAGCTGGTCGGTGAACTGCGCGATCCGCTCATGCAGCGCAGCCACTGTATCTTCATTGGCGCACGGTTGATAATTCAGCCGCACCCTGCCCAGGCCACGGGTACGGTTGTTGCCCAGCCGCAGCCAGCGCTGCGCGACCGCCTCATCGATGAATTCTCGAAAGGCAGGCTCGATCTCCTCAGCAACAGACCACTCGCCCCAGAAGGGGGAGCCGGCAGCAATGGTGGCCCGGCTATACAGCATGTCCGGCCTGACGGCGCCGGTCGTGTAGCTGATCGCCGAACGCGTGCGCACATCACCGGCCACCGACTTTGCCGCACCAAAGCGCTGATCGGCGCCCTGGCGGAAGAAACTTCCAGGGGGGAGGCGATCCAGGGGCTCACCGCACTGCGGGCAGGTCTGGAGCTGAGCCAGCAGCGATGGTCGGCGTTCGCCATCAAGCGTAAAGAGGGCAAAGGGGATCAGCGCGTCGATCATACCGTGCGGATCCGGGGACAAGCCGTCGCTGTCGCGCGTGAAGCCGGGGAAGCGCTTGCAGGAGTGGATGGTGATGGGGAGCGGCAGGACCGGCATATCATTTTCTTCATCCAGCCGGCTCTGGATAAACGCTGCCGGATAAAGATTGCTGAACCGCACCTGATCGTGCAGGAAGAACGATGCGAATTCGTCCTGGGGGCGTTTGAGCATCTGGTGGGCCTGAGCGAGGGCACCACGCAGGTTAGTACCGGGGATATAGCGTAGCGTCGTTGCGCTCATCTGTGATCGCTGGCTACGGAAAGAGAGCGGTGTTTCTGCCTGCAATTGCACATACAGGTTCATGACCCACCCTCCTCCGCACACAGGTCGTAGTATTCGAAATCCGGGATCAGCTCCAGCAAGTTTTGAATCTCCTCCGGCTGCTGATCATCGCGTGGCGATGGGCCTGCAGGTGGGGGCGGTATGCGTGGCTGGCCGTTGATCGCTAGCCCGGTTATTCGGCAGGCGATGCGACCGGCGCCACTGGATTTCTGACCACCCAGGTGGTGGATGCTGGCGAAGGCAGCGATGAGCAGGAGCAGCGAGTAGGTGATGGTGGGATCGTGGAGGGCCATGGGAACGCCGGGGAGCAGGCCATAGACGCGCCCGGCGAAGCGCAGATCGGCGATCCCATACTCTGAGCTGTAGAGGAAGCCCCGGCGCGCTGTGCCGCTCAGGCGCGAGAGGCTCACCTGGCCACGCACGCTCACTTGGCTTGCCAGATAGTCGAGCTTATGGCCAGAGACTATGTTTTCAAAGAGCCGCTGGTCCTCATCGATCATGGTCGCATCGTCGAAATAGAGGGTGCCCGGACGGAAACGCGAGCCGAAAATCAGCGTGGTGATATCGGCCTCCGACGTAAACTCATGCAACGGGTAGCCGTCACTTTGTGGTTCAAGCGCGGTTCGCCCCAGAGCGGTAGCCAGCCAGGTAGCATGGTTACGGAGCGCGCCCTTTATTGTGGAGCCGGGCACATACAGGAAGCCTTCATGATCGCGTGTAATGGCGCGATGGACTAAGCCGGCGCGCAGGCCGGTACCGAGGTGAAACGGGCTCAAGAAGTGGAGCTGGTAAGAGAGGTCAATGCTATCAGTCTGCATTGTCACCTCCTGGGAGGAAATCCCACAGTTCGGCCAGGTCCGCCAGCACGGTATAGAACGATGTCGTACCGGCGCTGTTCTGCGTGCGCACAAAAGGGAAAGCCAGTTGCTGTACTGTTTCGCCTGGCGGGATGAAAGAGCGAACGGAGCTGAGCACCCGCTGGCGTTCGTCGCGGTTGCGCCAGTGGGTGAGCACGCGCAGCGCTGCCAGTTCGGCCTGGAACAGGCTGGGCAGGAAGACTGCCCGGCGCAATGCCTCCAGCCGGGTGCGCGAGACATTGGCGAGCTGCTGGCGGAGCTCCAGCAGCTCCTTTAGTCGGTCCGGTGTATAGGGGCGGATAGTACGATACACGGGCATCTCGCCCTGAAGATAATGGAGCGCCGCTCGATAATAGCTATCGAAGTCGCGATGGTTGGCACTGGAGATGACCAGAAAGTTGATCAGTCCTTTTTGTTCTCGCCGCTGGCGTTTCGCGAACTGCAATGCATCCTCAGCCAGATCGAGCCAGATGCTGATGGGATATGTTGGATGTGACCAGACAATGCTGGCAGATAAGGAGAGCCGGCGATTTGTCTGGTCCATGAAATTGGCGATGAGATCCAGTGTGACGGGAAGCGCATATTGCGCCGGCATAGCGAGCACGAGATCATCGCCGCCGGAGATAAACGTTGCATAGTGCCGGTCCTCGATGGCGGACCGGTCGACTGCCGCTTTCTGCGCCCGGGCAAGGCCCTGCCGGATGGCCTGGGATGTGTCACCGATCTCGCGCAGCGTGCTGCACTATTCCAGCACGCGACCAAAGTTATCGCCATCGATGTAGATCAGGGCGAAATAGCCGGTGGGACGTGAGACATCGGCGATGTCATCAAAATCCTCGGGCAGCTTTTTGTTGCCCTGCTGGCGTTCTGCCTGATAGCAGTCGCGCTTTGCCCGGGTTGGCGCGCTCAGATAGCTTTGGTCCTGCGGATCAAAGGCGCAGGCATAGTAAGCAGCATCGGAGTCACAGGTTTTGAAGAGAGGATGGGTCACGAGGGGACGAGGAGAAGCGGGGCACAGCTTTGCCGCTGCAAGCTTATAGCCGATACAGCGCCAGATTTCTTGAGCGGGGCTATGGTCAATAGAAAAGTTATCGGGGAGGGGCAGAGCGACGCCGGTGATGGTCGCCGCACCAGCGGTCCGCTCGCGATAGGCGCGTTGCACAGCGGTGATCAGGTCATGCGCGCGGTCGCTCGGGACGACAAAGAGGCCGGAGCCACCGCCGACGTAGATCGTCTGGGCCTGATAGGTCTCTGCCAGTGATGGCATCGTCTGCTCGTTGAGGTCGCGCAGAATCGCGCTGGCTCCGGAGATCTCTCGGAGTTTTGCCGTTGCAAAAATATACTCTTTGATGCGATCGGTATCCAGTGAAACGAGAGATTGACCCATAACCCACCCCTTCACAGCTACTCACGCTCTCTCGCTCTTGATAAAGAACGAGGCGATTGAAACATTGGCGTGGCAATTACTATCCACTATGCGATTATACAGTGGTGGGAATTACATCCTGGTTACATTGAGCAAGTACCTGGCCAGGTTTTTTGAATAAGTATAGCATATTGTCTGATAGAGAGCCAGCATGGCAATGCTCGTTATGGAGGATGGAGATCCTTTTGCCGGAGCAGGACGAGATGCGATCGGTCGGTATGATTGCCAGGAGAGAGCATAGCTGTGTCCGGGCTGGCATGTTGGCGGGGATCTGTTCCAGGAGACATGTGCTAATATATTTTATTTCTGCCCGGGCATGCTTTACACGGCGGGCACGTTTGTCCGCCAGCTCACGCCAGAATTGCCACCGGTGCCTGCTCAGCCTATGCCCCGCACAGACGAGGATGGCTGTCAATGCTCCAGGTGCGCATCTGCAGGCGATAATCCGCTGACAGCCCGATCGCGCAGGGATGATCTGCCAGTGCCCTGCGCTCGTGGCGCGAGATGCCAGGGCTACAACGATGGGTGCGCGGTGTGGTAGCATCATAGGTAGCGGAAGAGCAGTATCACATCCGCTTCTCTCGGTAAAGGCACTGGTCTCTCTTCCGCACAAGCGGAGCTGGGAGCAGAGGGGAGAACGGTTTAACTGGATTTGCTCTTAAGACCTCTGCTGCGCTGCACGCAGCGCGGAGAGCTATCTGGTAGTGAGCCATGAGCTGATTTTGCGAGGAGAAATGGCGATGAGTTACGAGCACATTCTGGTTGAGTATGATGCGCCGGTCGCGACGGTGATTATGAATCGCCCGGAGCGGCGCAATGCGCTGTCGGTGGCGATGATGAAGGAGCTGATCGATGCCTTCAAGGCGCTGGGGGCCAGTAGAGAGGCACGGGTGGTGATTCTGGGGGCGAACGGGCCGGCGTTTTCGGCGGGGCACGATCTGCGCGAGCTGGTCGGGGGCACGATCAATGATTATCGCTATGTGTTCGATGTCTGTACGGAGTTGATGACCACGATCCAGTCCATTCCGCAGCCAGTGATTGCGCGGGTGCAGCGGATCGCGACGGCGGCGGGCTGCCAGCTCGTGGCGACATGCGATCTGGCAGTTGCTGCGGAAGAGGCGCGCTTTGCGACGCCAGGGGTGAAGATTGGGCTGTTCTGCACGACGCCGATGGTGGCACTGAGCCGGGCGATCGGGCGCAAGCGGGCGCTACAAATGCTGTTGACCGGCGAGGCGGTGGATGCGCAGACAGCGGCGGAATGGGGGCTGGTGAATGCGGTGGTGCCGGCCGATCAGCTGGAGCAGGCGACACGGGAGCTGGCGCTGAAGATTGCCAGCGCCAGCCCGCTGACGGTGGCGCTGGGCAAGCAGGCATTCTATACGCAGATCGATCTGGATCAGCCCAAGGCCTATGCGTATGCGAAAGAGGTAATGAGCATGAATACGATGGCGCTGGATGCGCAGGAGGGGATGTGCGCGTTCCTGGAGAAGCGCGTGCCGACGTGGACGGGGCGGTAGCCGCGCCTTACCCCCTGGGCAGGGCCTCACCCCCGGGCCCCCTCTCCAGCTTCGCTGGAGAGGGGGGTTTTATATCCAGGGACGCTCTTTTCCCGACGGGGGAAGCTAACTATTACTGGTTATTCTATTAATATGATCTGTGATCCACGATATCAGTAAGAGCAGCGAAACTTTCCATTGACTGCTTATGTATAATGCATATGAGGTATGCCAGTATGGAGCGCCTCGAGTCCCGTTTGCGCTGCAAGAAAGGGGGTCTCGTGGTAAGCAGATTACGGATTGTCAAGGTAGCCCGGCGATGCCTGGCAGCGGTCGTGGGCATCCTGATGGTTGCTGCGCCGCCGGCGCTGGCGCAGAGCCCGGCGCCAACGGCGAGCGCGCCCGGCAGTGGACCGGTTGCCGCGGCATCGCTGGTGCCGACGAACTCATGGTTCTTTCTTTATTTTCTGCTTGTGCCGTTCGGCTTCAGCTTGCTGGTGATAGCCACGGTGTTATTTTACATTTACCGCATCCAGCGGCGCTATTATAGCCTGGCGCAGAGTCTGGGCCAGATGGGGCAGGGGGTAAGGGCAACGCCGATCCACGCCTTTGCCGAGCAGCCGGTCATGCGGTATATGGCGGTGGTGGAAGATATGCTGAATCAGCCGGCGCCGGCGCCACCGGAGCGGCTGGAAATTGATGGTCCAGGATTCGTGGCTGTTGGCGTCCCGGCTGACTTCACGGTGCGGCGGGCAAATGGGGAGCTGGCGAACAATGCGCAATGGTCGGTTACGCCAGATGATGCGGCGAGTTTGAGCGTGAATACGGGATCGAAGGTGACTGTTGTTCCGCTTAAGATAGGGTCGTTTAAGCTCAGCGCCAGCATTACCGCGCCGAATGGCGGCGGATCGGTGCTGGTGACGGCTATTGCACCGCAGGCCACGACTGAGGAGCTCCCGTTTATTGGACAGGGATATGGCTCACTGGTGATCGCGGTTCTGGTTGTCTTCGCGGTGATTGTGCTGGCGCTGACGGGCATTCTGGCGGGTGATGCGGTGGCGACGCTGTTTGGCGGGTTGCTCGGATATATCTTTGGGGTGACGATTGCCGCTGGCGGGCAGAGTGCAACAGGGCGATCAGGGGGCAGGAAAGGCGGGGGGAGCTAACGAGCCCTATCCGGTTGGCCTCACCCCCTGACCCCCTCTCCCTGTTCCAGGGAGAGGGGGAGGAGAAGGGGCTCATCCCCTCTCTTGCAGCGCTCGTCTCTTGCCGGCGAGGCTGGCGGGGGGATGCTACTGGCCGGTCGCTATGGATTGCGGGGAGGCAGCGCCGGTGCGGGCTTCGAGGGCGGCGAGGCGGTCGCGAAGTTTGCGGTTCTGCTCGCGGAGCTCGTCCAGGTCGCTGCGCAGGCGGCGCAGCGCTTCGTCGCGGTCACGTCCTTCGCGCAGGCGCTGGAGGGTGACGCGGGCAGAGCGCACAACCCGACCTTCGAGCTCGCGCTCAATCAGTGCTTCCAGGGCGGGAATGGCTCTGGGGTCACCATAGGCGCGGAGGGCATGTGTCACGGCGAGGCGGGTCATGATCCAGGGGTCTTCGAGGCCGGCGATGAGGGCATCCAGCGCGTCGCGGCGTTCAGCACTGCCTGCGGGCAGGTATTCGGCGATGGCGCCAAGGGCAGCGGCGGCGCCCTGGCGCGCAAGCATGGGGCGTGTGCGGTCAGTGAGCCATGACGTGAGGATGGCTACGGCGCGTAGGTCGCGGGTCCTGGCCAGGCCCTGGAAGACGCCACGGCGGATCAGTTCGTTCCAGGAGGGAACGTCGCTGTGGCGCGCCAGGCGCTCGAAGGCGCCAGGGGCACGGGTTTTGCCGAGGGCGATGGCGGCGGCCATTTCAACAAAGTAGCTGGGCTCGCCGGCATCGAGGAGCTGGCTGAGCGCGGCGGCAGCGCGGTCTGCTAGTTCTGGTTGCTCAGGGTAATGGAACTCGCCGAGGGCATCGACGATGCCCCGGCGTGCATGGGGCTCATGGACCTGCACCAGCCCGTGTAGGAGGGCGTCAAGAGCGGCGGGAGAGCGTATCTGACCCAGCGCTCTGGCGATCTCCATCTGCACGCCCCAGAAGGGGTCGGTCGGCAGCGCTGCGGCCAGGGCCGCCACGCTTTCGGGATCGGCGAGCCTGGCCAGCGCTTCGGCAGCCTCGATACGACCGAGGATATCGGGGTCGTGGACAAGCTGGTAACGGAGCATCTCTGCCGGGCGCTCGAAGTCGAGCGTCTTGAGGATCCAGCCGCCGGGGTCGAAGCGGACCATCAGGGGGCGCGCGGCGAGGGGGAAGTAGCAGATCTGGTCAGCTTCGGTAATGTCGATGCGGAACGTGCTGGTGGTCGGCTCCTGCCCATCTGGTCCAGGGACAACAAAGGCGATGTCTACGGGGGTGTGGAAGAGCGGCGTCTGCTCGTTCACCTTCTGCTTCTGCTCAATGCGGATACGGGCAAGGTTGGTATCGGCGTTCCAGTCAAAGCTGGCTTTGAATTCGGGGTGGCCAGCTTTGTAGATCCATTGCTCAAAGAAGCGTCCCATACTTTTGCCGGTGGACTCTTCGATGGCCCGTTCGAGATCGGTGCTAATAACTTCGCGGCCACGATTGGTGCGGGCGTAGTGCTGGATGGCGCGCCAGAAGGCTGGTTCGCCGAGGACATAGCGCAGCATGTGGAGGACGAGTGCGCCCTTCTCATAGACATGATGGTCAAAGAGCTCCTGGCCATCGTCGTGATAGACATTGTAGACGATGGGGCGGCGGTACTCTTCCGCCAGGTAGTTGGCGCGATTGGCGCGCAGCTCCCAGCGGAAGGCATCCTCACCCTCGTCATACTGGCGCCAGACGGCTTCGAAGTAGGTGGCAAAACTCTCATTGAGCCAGATGTGCGCCCAGTCGCGGCAGGTGAGCAGGTCACCGAACCATTGGTGCACCAGTTCGTGGGCGACGACGAGTGGGGCAACGTCATAGTCGAGCGCCGCGCGGCGGTCGGGGAGGAGCGTGAAGCTATGAGTGGTGGCAGAGGTATTCTCCATGGCGCCGGTGAACTCTTCGGCGATGATTTGCGCATACTTCTCATAGGGATAGGGGATACCGAAGCGCTCGGAGAAGAAGCGAACCATCTCCCGTGTCTTGCCGGTGAGGAGGGGAGCATCCTCGCGGCGGTCGGGGCGCACATAGGTGAGCAGCGGGATGCCATCGTACTCGTCGTGTAGCTCGGCGAACTCGCCGGCCACCAGGGTGACCAGGTAGGCGGGGTGAGGTATGTTATGGCGCCAGTGGTAGGTTTTTGTGCCGCGTTCGGGGTGCTCGGTTACGCTGAGCAGCTTGCCGTTAGAAAGGGCCAGGAACGGCGCTGGCACGGTCACGATCATTTCGGTTGTGGCGCGGTCATTGGGCGAGTCGTGGCAGGGGAACCAGTAGTGATTTGATTCGGGCTGGCCCTGGCTCCAGACCTGCCTGGGTCGCTGGGGGTCGTCGGGGGTAGGGCCGGTGAAAGTCAGGCCAGCGCGTGGCCGCGCATGGTAGGTGATGGTAATGGCAAATGCGTCGCCATGGGAACGGGGCTGGTCCAGCTCGACGCGCAACCAGCTTCCGCTGCATGTATAGGACAGTGGCGGTCCATCTGGACCATCCAGCGTTACGCGTTCAATAATAAGTTCGGCGGCGCGCAGGGTAACGGCGCGCAGGTTGTCGAACAGCGCCGTAAAGTGGGTGGTGGCTGTGCCACGAATAGTGCGCTGGTCGAAGTCCACCGTCAGGTCGAGGACAATATGGCGGACATCGGCCGGGCGGTCAGGGGCATAATGTGGCTGGTCGCCGGGGAGCGCAAAGGGGCCATGCTCGGCGCTGTAACGCATGCGCTCTTTGTCATCGGCCAGTATCAGGGTGTCATGCTCATGTCTCAGGGCACAGCGTTTCACGGGTCCGTGTTCTCCTCTCGTCAAAAGTATCGTTTGTATATCGTATCACCTGACCGTCTGCAGGGCAAGCGGTATCATCCTTCCTGCAAGCGGGCAAGTGTCACCAGAAACGTAGCCAGGATGAGGAGATGGACAACGGTGCACCATTCGCAGATGTGCCCGAGAAGCACGATCTCCACATAAACCAGATACAGGACGACCAGCAGCCCGGATCCAGCCCAGACAGCGTGAAGCAGGCGCAGGCGCTTTGGCTCAGGCTGCATCTGCCAGGCACGCGTCAGGCCAATGAAGGCCAGGCCGCCGCTCACCAGGAACCAGAACATGCCCGGTATGGTAATGGGCACGGCTGTGCCCGGTATGACGGAGTAGGCGCTGGAGGTGACCTGGGCACAATTGATAAGGCCAGTCGTTGAGCAGACGAGCGGGAGGCCAGCATAATGCACGACAGTTAGGTAGGCAGCGATAGCGATACCCGCAATAGCCATGCCCGCCAGCGCTACCAGCCCACGTTCCTGCCGTAACAGGTCTCCCACCCGCAGGCGCTGCGTCTCCTGGATACCTGCTTCCTGCATCGCTATTGTCCCTTTGGCAGCTGCTGTTCGATCTGGGGAATCGGTCCGGCAGTGCAGACATTCCCCGGCTGATTGTTAGTGATGCGGCAGATGGCCGCGGTCAGATAGTTGGCGTTGCCCACGATAGCCTGGGTTACCGGGTCATTAGGGTTGCGCAGCCGGGCGGCAACATCTTGCTGGCTGAGACCAGCCAGGAGCTGGGGGCTATATCCTGCGCCGGAGGCGACGTACTGATTCGCAATATCAAGGAATGGAATGCCACCGGCGTTCTGCGTGTAGGGTGGCGCGTCATACTCGGCAAGCAGTTGCTGCTCTTGCGCAGTGGGCGTCTGCAGGGGCGTATTGGGGTCACGAGTAGTTTGTTCGACGGATACGAAGTCGATATACGGGCTGCTATAGTGGCTGCCATAGAAGGTGAAGGTAGGTGTGTCCGGATAGACGTCGGTGCTTGAGGACGTCGTGAGATGGAGATTGCTGAAGGTGCCAAAGCGGCTCAGCGCCACAATCACACTCCAGCGCTCGGCAGCACAGAAGGGGCAATACTCAGCCCCAATGTAGAGGAACTCTGGTTTGCCTGAGGGGCCGGTGAGCAGTGCGGTTTTAGGGGTAGCGACAAGCGGATCGGTCTGGCCGCCCGTTTTCACTGCACTGATGACCTGCGGGCTGACCTGGGTCACGGCCTGGACTACCGCGGCAGGTGCTATCTGCTCGGATCCGCCACTGGCTGCCCCGGTATTGCTATGGCTGCTGCGTGCCACAAAGATGAAAATGGCCACAATCACCAGCACCAGCACTACCACGCCAGAGATGAGCGTGCCGCTCTTCCGCCACCAGGGGAGTTGCTGATAGCGCCGGCCGGTCGTCTTGCGGCTCTGATTGGGGGGGCGCGCCGATGCCACCGGACGTGCACCGGCAGCTGGTTTCTGCTGGCCAGAGCTCTGGGATGATGCCGATGCGGATCGCTCTGTGCTTTTACCTTTGGCCATACATTTCGCTCCTGTCCATCATGGATCTGCTCAAGAGGCCCCATTGATACCGGCAGAGAGCAGGGCTGCCTTCTCCATAAGGAGAGCGATCCAGCCTGAGGGGAATGAGCCAGTATAGTGGTGTCCTCTGTATTATATCATGGGAATGGGACCGACTCAGCGGTACTCTGCCCTGTGCCAATGATCCTCATCATATAGTGTATCCTTATCGTATCATCTGGCTATCGAGCCTGGCAAGTTCTGAGCAGACAGATACCTTAGGGTATCTGCCTGATATCATTTCAGGTAAGGGCCTGTTGTCCATAACCAACGGGACGCGATACAATGGTCCAGAAAGGGGTACAGTGTTATGGGTCGGCTGGTCACATCGTTCTGCTCACTGGCAGCGCTGCTGCTGAGCCTGGCCGGTGTGCCGATGGCGTCCGCGCATACGACGCTGGTTCACGCCATACCGGCGCCGGGCGCAGTGGTGCCGGTTGCGCCAGCCAGAGTTACCCTTATTTTTGCTGAGCCGCTCAAGCCAGAGAAAGGCACATCGCTCACGGTCTACGATAGCCATGGGAAGCAGGTGAGCACTGGCACCACACAGATCGCACCAGGCAATCTAGCGGCGATGAGCGTGACCATGCAGGGTGATGGCCCCGGTGTGTATGTGGTCATCTGGCAAACCGTTTCAGCCACGGATGGTGCTGTCGATCACGGCGCCTATGCCTTCACTGTCGACACAGCCAGGACGGCAACGGCAGCCGCTCCTGCCAACACACCGGTGTTTTTTGGGCCAGTATCCACGATGCCGCCGTGGTTTACCGGCGTTGTGGGCTTGGTCATGTTTCTGGGGGGGGTAGCACTCGGCGCCGCGGGCCGGCGTCGCGCGCGGCGCCGAACGGAGCAGGCTCAGCAGATGGTACGCACAACGTCGTGATTTTTCCAGGAGAAAAGAGGAATCAGCCGTTATGCAACGACGACACCAGCACTTCCTCCGCACCATCCTTGCGACAATCGCAATCCTCGTTGCCGTGGGCGCTTTTGTCCTGATCCCGGCGTCGCGTGCGCTGGCCCATGCCGCCTTTGTCAGTTCAGATCCCGCTCCCAATACTGTCCTGCGGACAGCGCCGACAGAGGTTGTTATCCATTTCGCCCAGGTGCTCAGCCCGCAGGGGCTGAGTATCGTGGTCTATGATAATCGCGGGCGGATTGTGTCAGTCGGCAAGGCGCAGATCTCGTTTTCTGACCCTAAGACTGCTTCTATAGCGATGAAAGGCGATGGATCGGATATCTATCGGGTAGACTGGCAGAACGTTTCTGCCGAGGATGGCGACCCGACACTGGGGGCGTTCGTATTCGGCGTCTCCCCTACCGGCAAGCTGGACAAAGTTCCGGCAAATCCCTATGGAGCCAGTATGACGACAGGATCGGGGGCATCATCGTCCGGCTTGCCAATCTGGGTTACAGCGCTCGTCGGCATAGCCGGTCTCCTCATCGGTGGGGCTGGCAGCACCGCCTTGACGCGCAGAGCAAGGAGTTAGCTTGAGAACACGGCTGAGCTCACAAAAGAAGCGATCATCATATCTCCAACAGGCCACGACAGTGGGAGTAGCAAAGCGATGCTGGTGTGTATGGATGCCGGCCGTCGTGCTGGCACTGCTGCTGTGGTTCTCGCCGCTGCTGGCCGGGGTGGCAGCCGCCCATGCGCTGCTGGTGCGTTCCGATCCGCCGGCCAATGCAGTGCTCACAGCACCGCCCGGTGAGGTGCGCCTCTGGTTTTCGGAGGCGGTAACGCCAGGGCTGAGCACCGCAGTGGTGGTAGATCCTGGCAATCATGAGGTGGATAACCATGATGCGCACGTCAATCCGGGGAACCCGCAGGAGATAGACGTGACGCTGCCGCCGCTGAAGCCGGGGCAGTATGTCGTGGCCTGGGTGACCGTCTCAGCGGCTGATGGCCACCGTGTCGGGGGATCGTTTATTTTTGCCATTGCCGCGCCCAACGGAGTGGTACCCAAAGCCACCACATTGCCAACCGGGCACTTTCCAGGGGCAGCAGGCAGCGCGAGTGCCACCTTTACCCCAGATCCACCGACGCTGCTGAGCATCTTTGCCGTCTGGGGCGTGCTGCTAGCGGCGCTGCTGCTGGCCGGAGGTCTCTTCTGGGAGGTAGTGATTCTGGTGCCGGCAATGCGCCGTGCTGCGGAACTGCGGGGCGTGCTCATGCTGGCCAGCCGCCGCTTCCGCCCGCTCATCATCTGGTCGCTGGTGGTGGTGCTGGTCGGCGATCTGCTGTTTTTTGCGGCACAGGTGATCAGCGATGCAGGTGGGATCCTGGCCGGACTGATCGACCGTCCCTTGCTGAACGCCCTGCTGCTCAGCAAATTCGGCATTTTCTGGACAGGGCGGCAGCTCGTTGCGGTGGTGATGCTGCTCTTCCTGCTGGGGTGGGACAGGTGGACCTCCGCCGCTGGCCTGGAGCAGGCCAACCAGGTCGGCACAGAGGGTCGCCCAGGGAGCCGGTTCGCTGGTGACGCATGGCACCGACGCATGCCCGAAGCACAGCAGACACCACCCCAAGGCGAAGGTCTGCCATTGGCAAGGGGCCATGCCGGCGATACGCAATCATTCGTTGCACATGCCCTCTCGTCTGCAGTGCCAACGCCAGCCGCTCTTGCGGCTGCTTCCGAGCAGGCATCGGAGCTGGCGCTGCCTACCGGTCCCGGCGCGGCTGCGCCGGGGCAGCCGGTGGTTGAGCGCCTCATTCTCTGGCGCGATACCGCCATGCTGGCGCTGGCTGGGCTGCTGCTGCTGATGCTGGCACTTTCAGGGCATGCGGCGGCGGTGACAGGGAGCCTGGGGCGTTATGCGGTCCCGGTAGACTGGCTGCATCTGGCGGGGGCAGCGATCTGGCTTGGGGGCATGTTCTATATTGCTCTGGTGTTGCTGCCAGTTCTGCCGCCGCCAGGCGACACTGCGGCACATGCCCGCCCGTTGCTGGCGCTGCTGCCACGGTTCGCGCCATGGGCGCTGGGCAGCGTCCTCATCGTGATCCTTTCGGGCATATTTAACACCGACGCACACATCTTCTACCTGGTGCAGATGGTCACCACGCCCTATGGGCAGACGCTGACGGCGAAGATTTTGCTGGCAGCCACGATGGTGGGCATCAGCTTCTGGCATGCGTTTCGTCTGCGCCCACGGCTGCGGCGTGCGCTGGCCCAGGGTGACGGGCCAGCCAGCGCACGGCTGCTGCGGCGCATGCTGCGACTGTTACACATTGAGCCGGCACTGGGCGTGGGGGTGGTGCTGTGCGTCGCGCTCCTGGGTCCACTGGCGGGCACGCTCGCGCTCCCCCAATCGTCCTACCTGACACCACCGCCAGGAGGCCATGCTGGCCCGGTGACTGAGAGCGCCGTGGCGAATCAGATACGCATTACGTTGCATGTTGCTCCGGCGACGTTTGGCAACAACACGATCACGGTCACTCTGCGCGACCCCTCTGGCGCACCTATTGATGGCGGCACCGTCTTCATCGAGACCAACATGCTGGACATGGATATGGGCACGCAGACCTTTGTGCTCAAAGATACGGGCCAGGGGATCTATACCGGCGAAGGGCAGATCACCATGGCCGGTCACTGGGAGTATACGGTCGTGGTGCGGACCCGCGCCAACCCGAACCAGTTGACACGGGCCCGGTTTGACTTTACGGCGTACTGATCGGCCCGCAAGGGGCCGTTGGCTACGCTAGCGGCGCTACTGGCTTAGGGTAATGGGAGCGGCGATCGGTCCACCGCCGCCGGTATCAGCCGTGAAGAGCGGGCGCCAGCCATAGGTACCGGCAGGCACGCTGCTGGGGATGGTGACGGTATAGGTGAAGGTTCCGGAGCCGCTGGATGTGCCAATGTTCTGCTGCTGGAAGAAGATCTTGGTGTACCATTTTCCCTTCACAAAGGCAAACTGGGCGAGCTGGAAGCCATAGGTGACATTGCCGTTGCCGGTATCATCCACATAGTTATTCCAGGTGAACGTGTACGTGCGGCCTGAGCTTGCAGTAATTTGCAGACTGGCATCATTGTAGCCGATCTCCATAGGCGCTGGATAGTAAATATTGTCGCATGGGCTGTTCCCCTGGCAATTGCCCTGCTGCTGTACGGAGAGAGCGGGGGTATCCCACCAACCAACATCCGACTGATTGCCAGTATTGGGTCCGAAGCCCGCGTAGTACTGGCCGCTTTGCGCATTTTTCGGCAGGAGCAGCCCATAGGCACCATAGGCGTCGGTCGTTGCCCTGGTAGCTGCAAAGGATTGAGCGGGGGCGCTTAAGGGGTAGGGTTTTCCCTGGTACAGGTTGACTGCAACGTTGCTGGCAGGATGGCCATTGTTCAGGGCATAGCCAACTAGGGCCGTTGGCTCACTCCAGGTGCATACTTTATCAGGCCGGGGATTGGCCACGTTGCTATATTCGCCTTGTAGCTCAAAGGTATCGCCATTCAATGTAACCTGGCTGTTATCGAAGCGGCACTTATCGCCGATCTCGTAGCCGGCAGCATCACGCCAGCCACCGCTTGTCTGCGGATCGGTAATTGCTTCGGACTGCTCATGCGAAGTAAGGCTGGCCAGGTCATCGGCTGCCTGATTATGATGAGGCGACGAGGGGACACCGCAGGCATCGTGAGAGAGTGGATAGGGCATAGCGGCATAGGCGAGGCTGGCCTGGTTGGGTGCGGTAGACCAGCCATGATAAGCGCAGAAATTCTGTTCTGAGCAGTTGCCATGGCCATCGTTGACATAGTCTGGAGAGGGGGTAAACACAAAGTAGGTCGAATTGACGCTATCAGCCGGCCAGTTATTTGTGGTGATCGCGTTGCGCACCTCATTCTGGATAGACTGGTCCTCGACCGTTGGGCCACCGCAGCTATTATCGGTAGAGGGATCGCTGGTATCGGTCCAGACACCGCCAACTGCTTCGGTGTTCTGGATATAAGCCAGAGAAGGTGGGTTGCCCTGATTCTGCTGATAGTATTGCGCGAGGATATCCTCAAACGCGGTTCCCGCCATTTCGTGGAAGTAATTGGTGATAATGGTCTGGATCGCTGATCCGGCTGAGGTGTTCCAATAACTGCCCCAGAAGATGAGATAGCTGGTCGGCGAAGTTTGCACGGCGCCACCACCATAGCTGAGATTGCCGCTGCCCAGAACATTTCTGGGCGCGTGGCCATTGTTGACTATCATCAGATGGATGCGCGAATGGAAGTGAGCCGTGCGCGGGGTTGCGCCGGCTAACGGCGCGCGATGTAGCACCGAGGCAGCAATGAGCCCGATAGCTGCCAGAATGATCAGAACTGCCTGAAGACGTCGTAGCATGAATTTCCTCCTTTGTTGCTTTATTGTCATCCCTTGCTATCTCTGCCATGCATTGTAAGCACCGTTGCTATAAAGTCAAGAGTGCTGAGAGAAATAGAGAGAAGGGGCTATAAAAGCATAGCGATACTCGCCGATTTTATTTATGTAAAGTGTACATCTGTACAGTGTACAATCACCGGGACATGGACGATCAATGATCAAACAGGAACCTTCGCGCAGCCTCTTGCGTCTATACCAGGGAAGGGCCATGAGCATGGCTGGCAACGTGAGCGGATGCATCTCTAAGTGCCCGATCTGCCAGTCATGTACAGGAAGGTGCCCGTTATCGCCAATGCTCCATCGAGCATTTTCCTGGAAAGGCCATTATCCCTGGCCTTGGTCAGCGATGAACAGCGAGGTGCCGTTGCCGGACGCTCACATTACCAGGAGAGCGGGTGCGATGGAGCCAGCAGATCAGTCCTCTTGTGGAGGTATTACATGGGAACGATTGTCCAGCGCAGTTCAGGCGGACGTGAGCTCACTTGGCTATTTATCCGGTTGGTAGGTGGGCTGAGCATCATTGCACTCAGCCTGGGAAGCGTTGCATGCGCTCCCGGGCAGAGTAATGCGAGCGGACAAGTGCCCACGCCAATCGCGATACCACACGGGTCACTCATGCCATCAACGGCAGTACGATGTGGTACGGTGCAGATCGCAGGATATCGTGGATTGCCCGTGAATGGTACGACCGCCTTGCGAGCAGAACAATGTTTCTGGCAGGCATATAGTCAGTGCCATACTGCCAGTCTGACTATGACAATGATGGGTGTCGATGCAAACACCGTATACCTGTTCACAATCAACAAGCAGGGCAGCCGGTGCCTGCTCGATGACACGATGCAAACCAGCATTATTGGCAGTAAGCATACGACAACTATCAACAGCACCTGTGCCGGTCTCAAGCAGCAACAGGGCGGGTTGCTCTTCCTGGCGTGCGGTGCAGCAGGTGATATCTTTATGCCACCACCGCCAAAGCAATAGTGCGAGCGGCTTCCGGGTGCGACTGGCCTAAAAAGCGGATGGATGTTAAAAGCGGCGCCCTGTTCGTTATATATCATTAGGAAGCGTCACTTTGCTGGATGCATGATGCACAAGCAATGAGAGATAGAGCTGGTCTGGCGGCAGGTGAGATGTTTGCGCCCCATCGGTGCTGCGCCTGCAAACGGGTAGTGTGGCTTGCCGGGGGGTGTTTTGCTGAGAGGGGTAGCCGGTATGTGGGCAGTTCAACAAGGTGAAGATCGCTATCTCCTGGCATTGCTCCTACGATTGCAACCACGCATGACGGCGGAAGCAGCCATTCACCGTGGCCAGACGGCACACGATAGTCTGCTGGAATTCATCGGTGCGCTCGATCCGGTGCTGGAGCGGCGGTTGCGCGAGCCAGATAGCGAGCGGCCATTCACCTGCTCGACACTGCTGGGAGTGGCACCGGTGCCACGTGTCGGCACTCGACCACTGGAGGAGCAACATGCGCGGGGGCATCTGTCGCCGCGCCAGACATGCTGGCTGCGTTTGACGCTGCTTGATGAAGGGCTTTTCCGCACCTTTTTGCATCGCTTCCTGGGAGCGCCATCTGCGCGCGCCTGGCCATTGCTGCGTTTTGGCGGGGTTGAATGTACTATCGTCGAGCCGGTGATTGTTCCGGTTGGGGGCGATGTGCGCGAATGGGCGAACCATACGAGCTTTGAGGCGCTGGTCAATGCGGCACGGGCAGTGCAAGGACGCGCGACCGCTGAGGTGACCCTGGAGTTTGCCTCACCCACCGTGCTGGCGCGCGGCACGGCTGCATGGGGACGTCATCTCGATCTCCTTCCCGACCCGGTGCTCATTTTCGAGCGCCTGGCGCGTGTCTGGAACGTCTTTGCACCTATCGCCCTGGCGCTGGATACACGGGCAGTGGCCGATTTTGTGCGCAGCTCGGTGATTGTGGCGCGGCATCAGTTGGAGACACGGGCGATCTTTCTGGACCAGCAGCCACAGGCAGGGTTTATGGGCTTCTGCACCTATCGGGCGATGACCGATCCGGGGACGCCTATTGCCGCCGGGTTGCGTCCGCGTCAGTGGCTCCATTTGCTGGCCGCATTTGCTTATTATGCAGGCATCGGTCAGGATACCACGCTGGGCATGGGGCGCGCACGCGTTCCCGGTACCATCCTTACCAGGGCAAAACCGGACGGCTATATTGCTCCGCCGAACGGGGCTCTGCCATCACCCCGCGAGCCACTGCTGCTGGCAGGGCAGTGATGGAGGCCAACGGGTCCCTGGCGCAAAGGGTCAGGGAGAGGGCTCTCTGGCCTCGTGATGCGGCAAAGAGAGCATGCGCCTATCTGGCACAAGGTATGGTTGACAAGGTATGATTTACCGGGCCGGGTGATGGTGATATACTACGTATGCATCAGGATAGCCTGCTGCTATCTCTTAAGATATTTGCCAGCGGGGTGGCAGGAGTCATATGGATCCTAAATCGGCTCGCAAGGCCAACCGGGCGGCTGAACCCACGGCGCGACCAGGTGGTAAGACGAAGTCTGCCGAGCGGCGTGGTGATCAGGTGCGCCCGAAAGGGCGAGCGCGCCGCGATCAGCAGCACAAGCAACGCAAGACGATCTTTTGGGCGCTGGGGATCGCTGTTGCCGCAGCAGCGATTCTTGCCGGTATTTATTTCTTCGCTCAGCCCGCGAGCAATGCGCTGACGCGGCCAGTGGATGGCATTAGCTGTGATCAGGGCGAGCACGCGACAGAGCATATCCATCAGGAGCTGGTCATCTATATTAACAATCAGCAGGTGCAGATTCCAGCGGGTATTGGCATTCCTGCCGGGGGCAATTGCCTCTTCTGGCTTCATACGCACCAGACCGATGGAGTAATTCACGTGGAGGCGCCGGCGCAGGGAACCTATACGCTGGGTGAGTTTCTGGATATCTGGGCGCAAACGGAGCAAACATCAGTGCTGACGAGTAATAGCTTCCTGGGCTATCCTCTGCAAGGTCACCAGCTTGTTGTCTGGACCTCACAAAACGGGCAGCCGGCACAGCGCTATACCGGCAACCTCCGCAATCTCGTCCTGCGCAACCACGAGATCATCACGGTTGCCTACGATTCGCCGCAAGTGACACCGGTTACGCAGTTTGATTGGAAGAATTCGAGCGCGGGAGGATAGCAACCGGCAGCCAGGTCCTTTATGCCTCCACCAGGGTGATGGCACAGTGATAGGAGAGGCCCATCGGGCCACCACCGGCGGGGCCGGCCTGCTGGACACGCAAATCGGCAACGGTTTCGGCATACTCATCGAAGCGGACCTGGATGTTGCTATTGAGCGGATCACTGTATGTCAGCGTCGTATTCACTTTGAGATAGCTGGCGCGCAGGGTATCACGATACTGCTGGCCAGTCAGGCCGGTGGGCGTGCCATCATACTTCGTCAGATCGTTGATAGCGAGAATGACCATCTGCCAGACGCGCTTGCCGGGGCCAAGATCGCGATAGCCCTCGTTGTTATCGGCGCGCACGGTGGCACTGCGCACACGGGGCTGCCGCATGCGGTAAGATCCTGGCGCGACCAGATAACCCTGGCCATCGAGAATGATCTCGCAGTCTACCCCAATGGTTGCCATCACTCTTGCTCCTTGTCAGGAGATCACCTATCCTTCAGGCTGCCATCCTGGCCCGTGGGCGGATGCACAGCGGTTTGCGTTTGCCTGCCACTCATGTCGGTAATGGTGATCGTATCCGGTTCGATCAGCACGTTAAAGCCGCGCTGGCGCAACGCTATTCGCATGGCGCTAATGGTATTACGCAGGCGCTCATTGCTTGCCTCCAGGCGGACAATTTTATCTTTCAGCGCCGCGATTTCGGCCTGCAACGCGGTCAGCGTCGTGATGAACTGTTCCGCTTCGCCGCGCACGCGACCAGAGCGGAAGGCAGCAATGGTACCGGCGGTGGTGGCTGTGATAAGAGCGGTGTTTAGAAAGGATAATAGCTGGTTCAGGTCGCTGAAAGGCATGGGGGGCTTTTCCTTTCCGCACTGCTGAGGTCTGTACTACTGAGGCGCTAAGACGCCGGGTCCATTTCTTCTCCACGCTCCTGTTTGCTGACGATTTCCTCAACGAACGCTGCTTTGTCAGTCTGGTGCAGCGCTGCGCTCAAGGTGTCGATGACACTGGATAGGTGGCGATTGCTGGCATCCAGGCACATAGTCTGCTCTTTGATCGTGGCGATCTCGCTGCGCAGTGCCGTGAGCATCCGGGCCAGCGCTCTATTTCTACGATGGCGATAATGAGAGCCAGAGCGCATGGCAATGATAGTGCCGGTCATAAGACCGGCGATCAGCAGGGTATTGATGAAGGGCAATAATTGTGTCAATTCATGCAGTCTCATAGACAGACCTCCTTCTGCCAGTTGTCGCTCGCAATGGCTCAGCACGCCGCTACGGGAAAAGGGGGATAGGCACCAGGCGGCGATAGTGCCAGGATGGAGACATAGGGGAGGGCACAAAACGGGTACAATCGCGAGCGCAATATTTTTTGAACAGGTGTTCTACTAAAAGCATACCACGGCTGTCAAGAGGCATTCATGGCGCACGGTCTCTTGACAATAATGGTATGCTTATGAGTAGAACACTTGTTCTTCTCACTGACATTCCTTCCAGTGCCCTTCATTGACCTGCCTGATCAGCGAGTCCTGTCTCCGCCTTGAAGGCTGCTACTGTCCCCTCTCATTAAAGCGGTGAACCTGGTGCGGCAATTCAGCGACAACAGCCGGCACAGCACGGCGGACCATGCAGGCCCCGCGACCTGCCGCTTGATTGAGCATCTTCCACAGAAGGGAGGTACCGGCACGATGCCTTTCATGAAGAAAACTGATGGAAAAGGCACAGAGCCACCGGCCGATGCCCGCAAAATCTTTGTCGGCCGAAGCGATAAGCTGGATTTCTTTCTCCAGAACATTCTGAAACCTGAAGAACCAGCTTATAACATTGTTGCTGTGATCGGGAATGGGGGAGTTGGGAAGTCCACCCTGCTTGCCCAATTTATCGAGAAAGCGCACACCGGCGAATTTAAGGAGTATTGCCTGACTGCCCTGGTGGATGAGCGGGAAAGCACGCCTGCCAGCGTTATGGAGAAATTTGCGGAACAATTGCGCACGGCAGGCTATCCACTTGAGCGGTTTGAGAAAGAGCTGGCTCACTATAAGGAAACCTTACGCAAGCTGCAAACTGAACGGGAGGCCGGGCGGGAGGCGCTGCTGCGTAAGGTGCTACCCGATCTGGCCGGTTCGGTCGTTAAGCATGTGCCGGTTGCCGGAAGTATTCTGGAGGAAGGGGTTAAAACAGCCACCGGCCTTCTGCTGGACGAACAGCGCTACCACCAGTTGCTCAAAGATGCCGAGCGACTTGAGAACCCGACCCGTAATCTGACCCGCACATTTGTGGAAGATCTCAATCATCTGGCCGATATGCCGGTCACGCTCAGCACCAGTCGGGCCAAGCATCAGCGGCGTGTGCTCCTGTTCTTCGATACGTTTGAGCGGTTAGCGTCAGTGATCGCCCCGTGGTTACTCGATTATCTTCTTGAGGCAAATGTCAATAGCAATATTGTGCTGATACTGGCCGGGCGCGATCCACTTGAGCGTTCCATCCCCGATAACCCCAAACGCTGGCTGCCGTACCAGGATGCTCACATAATCTATACGATGTATCTGGGAAGCTTCACGGAGGACGAAACACGCGCCTATCTGGCTGCGCATGGCATTACCGACCCCCATCGAGTCACCACGATCTGGCAACTTTCTCAGGGGCTGCCACTCTACCTGAGCCTGTTGACGCTGAATCCCCAGGAGCAGATTGATCCGACCGGAGATGTTGTAGCCAACTTCCTGCGCTGGATACCAGAGCAAGAGAGCATCAAGAGGCAACTCGCACTGGACGCTGCTCTGCTCTCGCGGCCTTTTAATCAGGATGACCTGGAAGCCTTCACCTATCTGCCGGAGCAGGAACGGCCGGCGCTCTACCGCTGGCTCATCGGGCTGCCCTTCGTGCACAGCAGCTCTCCGAACGGGCGGTATCAGTATCATGAACTGGCGCAGGAGCTTTTTAGCCGCCATCTTTACCAGCGCTCACAGCGCGCGTACTATGCAACGCGCACCGCTCTGGCAAGCTATTATCGGCGGATGCTGGGACAGATGTCGGTCGATCAGGTTACCACCCGCGAATGGCTGGAACTCACGCTGGCGCTGGCATATCAGTTGTTCTTTCTTCCCGATGAGGCCAGCCAGATTCAGGCTATTGAGCAGATGCTGCGCGCATACGAGCACGCGGATCAAGCGGCAGAAATCATCTGTGTCCTGCGTGAGCTATCGCAAGAACGGGCCGACAAGCAACTGAGCGCCGGTGCCCGTCAGACCGCTAGGCATCTACTGCATTACATCACGGCCGATCTGACCATACGGAAGCAAGAGGCATTAGTGTCGGCGACCCATCTGCTTCGCAAAGTAGCCCATGAACCAGCATTCCCGGCTGAGTTGCTGGCAGGTCTTTATCGCCGGCGCGGTATCGTCTACTCTTCCCTGAACAAGCATCAACAAGCCATCGAAGATCTGAGCCGCGCGCTGGAACTGAATCCCAACGACGCATGGAGCTATGCCCATCGAGGACTGGCATATCTGCATCGCAATAAATACCGGCGAGCTATCGCTGACTTTAACCGCGCGCTGGAGCTGGACTCCGAATCGGCGCTGGCGTATGCCGGCCGTGGCGAGGCCTATCGCTTCCTCAAGGAGTATCAGCGGGCTATCGCCGATTTTGATCGCGCCCTGGAGTTAGAGCCCAAGTTCGCCCTGGCCTATGCGAAGCGCGGGGAAATCTATATTGAAGATATTACAGAGCGCAGCGAGCTGGAAGAGCGACTCCGCCAATCCGCCCACGAGGTAGCGGAGCATGCCAGCAGGCTGGAAGCGATTTTTGCGGCGATCGCCGATGGGGTGATAGTTTATGATAGCGAAGGGCGTATTCTCCGGATCAACGAAACTGGTCGCGCGCTCTTCGGCCTTCATACGCAGCCGCCAGAATTTCTCTTACGCCCGCTCGACGAGCGCATGCCCATGTATAAACCGCGCAATGAACGGGGTGAGCCGCTCACGCCAGAGCAGTGGCCGGGATGGCGCATTCTGCATGGCGAAGTGCTGACCGGCGCAAACAGCATGGACATGATCATCCAGGCTCTGGACGGGCGAGAATTACAGTTGAACATGAGCGGGGCACCGGTGTACGATCAGGATGGGCAGCTCGTGGGCGGGGTGCTGATCGTGCGTGATGTCACGGAGCGGCGCCAGCTGGAGCGTGAGTTGGCCATGCGCGCCGGCAAACTCAAGGCAATGTTCGAGGCAGCGCTCGATGGGATCATTACCATCGACCATGATGGGCGCATTATCGAGTTCAATCCAGCGGCGGAGCAAATGTTCGGCTACAGTCGCGCAGAAGTACTGGGGCAGTTTATTGACGAATTAGCGATTTTTCCCTCCTTAAAGAAGTGGCATCACCACAACCTGATAGAGTATCTTGCTAAGGGCTCCTTTATTGGCAGGCCAGTTGAGATGGTCGCCCGGCGCACAGATGGCACCGAGCTGCTGGTCGAGCTCGATATCGCGCGTATCCCCATCGACGGGTTGCCCATGTTCACCGGATATATTCATGACATCACCGATCGCAAGCGATCCGAGCAAATTCTGACCGTCCAGTATCGGGTGAGCCGCATTCTGGCAGAGGCGGCGACTTTCGCTGTCGCCGCGCCGGCTATCCTGCAAACCATTGGTGAAAGTCTCAGATGGGAACTGGGGATGCTCTGGACTGTCGATGCGAACGCTTATCTTTTACGCTGCCTCCAGATCTGGCGCGCGTCGGCCACTACGGTGACCCGGCTGGAGACCGAGCGGCAGCAGATGAGCTTTCCACAGGGAGTGGGGCTACCTGGCCATGTCTGGGCAACCGGCGAACCTATCTGGATCACCGACATCGCCCAGGCAGATGAGTTCTATCAGCTTCAGGCCGCAGCCAGTGAGGGATGGCGCAGTGTTGCTGCCTTTCCGGTGCGCAATGGTGGCCAGATCCTCGGCATCGTCGAACTCTTTAGCCAGGAGACGCGCCCGGCTCATGACGATCTGCTGCAGATGATGTTCATTATTGGTCGGCAGATTGGCCTGTTCATTGAGAAGCAGCAGGCAGAGGAGGAACGGATCCAGCTTCTCATCCAGGAACAAGGGGCCCGCGCCGAGGCTGAGGCGGCCACTGAGCGGCTGCAGTGCGAGATCACGTTAATGAATCAGCTAGCCAGCGATCTACAGGATATCGTCTGTGCCCATGCGCATCAGCTGCCGCTGAATCTCGAACTCTGCAATCTGGCCACTATTGTTTACCGGGTCGTCGCGGAGCAGCGCCTGGCACACCCGGCGCGCACGATAATCCTGAAATGGATACCCGCCGATGGTCTCTCGACCGGTGCGGCTGAAGCAAGCGCCATTCCGGTGATCGGGGATGCCGAAGCGATCGGTCGGGTGGTGACCATCTACCTGATCAACGCGCTCATGTCCTCATCAACAGGGCAGCCTGTTCAGGTAACGCTGGAAGTGGGAGAAGCGGTGGCACGTGTCTCTGTACAGGATGAGGGGCCAGGGCTATCTATTGTGGAACAGGAGCAGATCTGGGAGTGCCCCCACCATGCCACAACAAGCGAGATGCTGCACGACACGAGTATGGGGCTGGGTTTGCGCTTAGGACTGTATATCAGCAGGACCATCATTGAGCGCCATCATGGTCAGGTGGGGGTACAGAGCATAGCTGGCGAGGGAGCTACCTTCTGGTTCATCCTGCCGCTGGCGCGCGCCGGGTAGGAGCAGGGGACCAGCGATAGGGGCCAGCTACGTGCGGTCCCAGCGAGCGGGGATATCTCCCCACTGGCTGGCGACAGAAACGGCATAGTCGCGCAGGCGCTTGATCTCGGTGAGCTTTGCCCGGAAGTCGGCAAGACTGCGCATGCCACGAGCAAGCCAGGCAGCAGGAATTTTGCTATCATCCAGCCGGTCACGCAACTCGCCATCCTGGAATTCGAAATTGTCGTTGGTGGGAACCTGGTAGGCAAGGATGGCGTAGGCGACCGCGCCGAGCACAATGACATCCCGATGGACCTCGGGGATGGTGCTGCCATTGTTGTCGAGCTGGTGCTTGCAGGCATAGTGCACGCGAATGATCTGGCTGGCGTCCGGTGGGAGCTCGGTGTCGGCAATCTGGAGGGTAAAGGCCGGGCCAGTCGCATTATTGCCAAGCGCCACGCTGGTGTCGAAGAGATTGCTAAACTCGGAGAAGGCTCGCTCAATCGGCGGATAGACCATCATGCCAGAGGTATTAACCGTGGGGGCAAGCCGGCTGACATTTAACGCACTATCGGGGGTGGTGTCCACAAAGGTGGTGGTCATGTTATCCGGGATCGTCGCCAGATAGAAGAGTGTGCTGCCGCTGGCGGTGGTGCGATAGAGCACGCGGGCCAGGACCTGCACGGTGGGCTGCACGGCGCTATTGGGCGATGGGCCAGGGGGAATATTCGCAAGCGCCACCTGCTGATTGCCGCTGGTGGTGGCAATGGATACTACGGGTGAGGGGGTTGTCTCGCCGCCCTGGGACAGAAAGGTTACGGCGTATTGATAGGTGCCAACGCCCAGGCCAGAGCCGCTTTGCACGGTGGCGGTGGGAGCAGAGCCGGGGGGAGCAAACTGCGATCCAGAGACCTGTAACGGGTAGAGGATCTTCTCGATCCACCAGACGGGATAGTTGGGGTTGACCGGTGCCGGATAGGGATAGGTACGCTGGTAGGGTACTGCAGGCATATCTACGGCCACGATGTCAGGATAGACGCGCGAGTACTCTTCCACGGCCTTGTCAATGGCACGGTCAATATCGCTGGTTTGCCAGCGCATATTCGCCCCGCCGACCGGATCAAAGAGATCCATACGGACGAGGGTTTCCATATCGGCGAGCAGCATAGGCAGACCTCCTTATTTTTTGCTGGCACAATGCAGATATTCTTCTGGTTGTACGGACGGGCAGACATTTTACCTGCCCTATCAGCAAGGCATCACCAGATATCTCAGGAACACACGTTCTACACCCAGCATAACAGGGCTGTCAAGCGCGAGAATGATAGCAGGGAGGCTTACCGGGCTGTCACATCCGCGCTCTCCCTGCATATATGATTGTGGTGGGGAATACAGCGGCATGCCACCTGGCGTGGCATCACGTCTGCACCACTCCAGACATCCATATGTGGTGAGAGGTACATGCCCATGCTGAACGGTCGGCAGCTATCACACGATGATGCATCCGACCATTCTGATAGAATCGCTGAGGAGCCCCTGATCACGCCACTGGATAGCCATGCCAGCTGGCAGGAATGCACGCTCTTTGATGAGCGCCCCCGAAGGGTTACGCTACGCCGGGGCATCATCGTTACCGGGCTGGCAGTGCTGATTCTGTTCGCGGTGACGCTGAGCGCCACCGGCACATGGCAGCAGATTGCCAATCCGGTCAATGTGGCGCGCCAGTGGCTGCAACCGCCATCGGTGGTCGTGCAATCGCCGATACCGTGGGCACAGGTCCGGGTGGACGGCCATGATGCCGGCGGACCCGGCTTGCGTATCCCGCTGAGCCTGGGCACCCATACTATCACCGTGCGCGCCATCGGGTTCGCTCCTTATACTCGCCAGCTTTCCTTCGGTGATACCCTCCGCTCTATGCACGGCGGGCTGACGATCGCCGTGCCGGCTCATATTCTGCCGGGAGCTGCTGAGCAAATGTACGCTGCGATAGACCGCGCGTTTGACACCGCCTATGGAGGCAACAGCATTACCACCATTGCCCCCGGTGAGCTGTACGCGCCGGGCCATGTAGCGCATGTACCCCTGCGCGCGCGGCTTACTGTCGCGATGGTCACCGGCGGATCGCCGTACCTCACCTTCCTGAGCCCATTACTAAACATAGTCCCCCAGAGAGCTGTCGCGAGTGTGGATACACAACTGGAGGTGCAGTTCTTTGCAGCCGCTACCGGGCGTCTGGTCTATACCGCCGCCTTTGGCACTCCTGAGCACCAGGATGAGTTGATCGAGCTCTGGCCATCTGCTCACGGCTGGCAGGCATCTCCGCTCGTGGGATACGATCTGCTGCGTGAGCTTCAGTCTGCCGCCGGGCAGGCGCAGATCAGCGCATTGTTGCCGCCCAGCGCCCGGAAAGGACTGGAGGCGATGTCGCTTAATCCGGTCAGCGAGGGTACGCTATTTATCACCTATCTTCCAGGTCCGATGACGCCCACCTGGCTCTTCCATCTGGGCATGCTCTATACCGTGGGCACATTTGCCCGCCAGCTCACGCCAGAATTGCCACCGGTGCCTGCTCAGCTTATGCCACTGGTACGGCGTGGCTGCGCGTACTGTATAGCCCAAAGCGGGGCGTTGATCCCCACCAGCGGGCTGCTCTACCTGGCAACGGCGCCAGGTCGTTGCAGTCCAGGTGATGGGATCTGGTTACAGAGCGCGCAGGCAAGCGAATCATGCCGCAACGATCAGCTGATCCTCAGCGACCCCGATTGCCCATGTCCGCTGGCGATAGCCGAACTGCAAGCCATCGGGTCAGTTTTCCCCCATGACTATGTGGTCGAGGTGACGATGCAAGCGGCAGCAGATATACATCCGACGGCAATGTTTGGTATCAAGTTTCGCGAGCAGGCAACCTGGCATGGCCGACCGAACTGGGGCGGCTATGCTTATCTGATCAACACCGATGGCCGCTGGCAATTTACCTTCTACGATAGGGACGGCACGCGTCATGTGCTTGCCGTAGGCCAATGGGCAGGAGGCCAGATCGGCATCACCACCATGGACGTAGCCGTTCACGGCTCGCGCTTCTCGCTGTACCTTAACGGCATGTTTATCACGACACAGTATCATGCGGCTTATGGGGGAGGAACGCTGGCGCTGGTTGTTGGGCCGGGTGGGACCGTTGCCTTCAGCAACCTTGGCATCTATACGCTGCCATAAAAAGGCTGGGTGAGGACGCTATTGACACTCAGGCCTCCATAAACGTAGCATAAAGAGGGGTGAGTAGAATCAGGGCCGCCATCGGGGTGGTATGAGAGCCCTCCTCCTACCATGCATCAGATGGTTCTCCATTGGATGGTTTGATCATGTCTGAAGGGATGCCACTGGCGCCAGGCACCATCATTAGCGGGCGTTATCGCGTTGAGCGCCTGCTGGCCAAGGGCGGCATGAGCCGTGTCTATGAAGCGCAGCATGTGCAATTGCAGCAGCGGCTGGCGCTCAAAGAGCTGGTACCCGCTGATGGAGTGGATCCAGAGGCGGTTCAAGAGGCACGGCGGCTCTTTTTGCAGGAAGGGCGGCTGCTGCGCCAGTTACACCATCCCCATCTGCCGGTTGTATACGATGCCTTCTCTGAAGGGGGACGTCTTTTCCTGGTAATGGAATTTATCGAAGGGGAAACGCTGGCAGCCGTGCAGATGCGGCGTGGCCCTATCCCCGAATGGGAGGTGCGACGCTGGCTGGTGCAGCTCTGTGACGTGCTCGAATATCTGCACGGGCAGCAGCCACCGGTGATCTTCCGCGATCTGAAGCCGGGCAATGTCATGGTCCAGCCCAATGGCATACTCAAGCTCATTGACTTCGGCATCGCCCGTCTCTTTAAAGCTGGCGTATCGCAGGATACGGTCAGCCTGGGTACGGAGGGCTATAGCCCGCCGGAGCAGTACGGGCGCAGTCAGACAGACGCGCGCAGTGATATTTACGCCCTGGGCAAGCTGGCGTGGGCCATGCTGACCGGGCTCAACCCGGCGCGCGAGCCGGGCGGCATCTTTCGGGTGCGGCCGGTACGTCAGCTCGTGCCGACCGTCAGTCCAACACTGGATGCCCTGATTCAGCGTGCCGTCGCTTTTCATCCAGAGCAGCGTCCGGCAAGCGCTGCAGAATTTCGCCATATCTTGCTCTATGGACAGCCACCGGGCACAGCTGCTGCTCGCCGGGAAACGCCGGCCTACCAGTTGCCACTGCCCATAGAAGGGGGGCAGACTATAGCTGCGTCCAGTGTTGCCTATACGGATATGGCGCCAACATTTCTCCCAGCCGATGCCGACCTGACCGTGCGCCGGCGCGAGGTAGCAGCCCCACCGCTGGACCGGCGGGTATTTACGCTCTCGAGCATTGTGGGAGGCACGGGCGCCGCTATCATCCTCATTGTCTTCATTATCTTTGCAGCGAAGTTTACCACGCAGGCGCCAGGAGCTCTGAGCGGCACAAAAGGCTCAGGGCCAATCATGACTGCGACAGCTGTGCCCACAGCGACTGCGCCGGCACCCACGGCAACACCGCATCCGGTTCCCACGGCAACACCGCATCCGGTTCCCACGGCAACACCGCATCCGGTTCCCACGGCAACACCCGCGCCAACCGCCACACCAACGCCGGTACCTACTGCCACACCGACCGCGACGCCATCGCCTATGCCAACACCTACGCCAAGGCCAACACCATCGCCTTCGCCATCGCCATCGCCTTCACCTTCACCATCGCCTTCGCCTTCACCATCGCCTTCGCCTTCACCATCACCTTCACCATCGCCATCGCCTTCGCCTTCACCATCACCTTCGCCTTCACCATCACCTTCACCATCGCCATCGCCTTCGCCTTCACCGACACCCACAGCAGCACCACCACAACTGGTGCTGTATGTACACATAGCGAGCGCGTACACCATTGATAGCGACGATAGCCTCCCGTTATGACGCAGACACGGCTGTATCATATCTGGTCCTGCCCAGGGTGCGGCGGTACGCTTGTTGAGGCTGATGGCGCTGGTTGGCGCTGTATGGGCTGCGACGTGCGGTATGGCCTGCTCGACGACATCCCTGATCTGGTGCCACCGGGCAAGCGTCCACCGAGCGAAAGCGCGGGGGATACGCGTGCGATGGCATTGCGGCGTGCCGCCTGGGATCGCCGTCTGGGCAGGCGGGATGCCGGGTTGCAGCGTTTCATTGCTGTCGCTGCCGCCCATATACGGGCAGGCGCGGTTGTGGTTGATCTGGGAACAGGACCGGCAACCGTGCCAGCGCGGCTGGCGCTGTGCCAGCCGCGACCCCGGTTGATTGTCGCGATAGATATCTCGCCGGCAGTCGTACAGATCGCTCGCCAGAACACGCGTGCTTTGCCGAATGTGCAAGTACTGCGCACTAGCTCGCGGAGACGCCTGCCGCTACGCGACGCTTCGTGCGATCTGGTATTGCGTCGCCTTGCTCCTGCCCTGCCGGAGGAGATATGGCGTGTGCTACGGCCCGGTGGTATCTACCTGCGCTTCACTTATGGCCCGGACCACTGGCGTGAGGTCTATGATGCCCTGCCAGGCATTCCGCGCCCGACGCCGCGCGATAGCCAGATCCATCCCGAGCAGGAGGGCACGGGCCTGTTCACTCATGTCACCACGGAACGCTACCGGTCCAGCCAGTGCTACACCATCCATGACATCGTGGATGGTCTGGAGATGAGCCCGGCTGCCTTCTTCTTCAACCGTGCCCGCGATCTGCCGCGATTACGCACCGCCCTGCCGCCACCTGATGCACACGGCCTGCATGCCATCACCACAGAGCACGTGCTGGTGATCGCCACGCGTTAATATCGCACGATCCGCAGCACATTATCGGCAGGGGTTACCTTCAGTCTTGCAGCCGCACAATAAATTCCTCGAACCAGGCGAGTTCAGCATTCAGGAGGGCAATCTTGTGCTCGATCGCATGTGCGACCGGGTGATCGAAATACTCGGGCAGCGTAGCGCGCAGCGCATCACGCTGGGCCAGCAACTGCTGCCGCTTCGTCTCCAGGCAGGTAATGAGCACACTGCGTGGCACCTGATTCAGGAAGAGCAGACCGGCATCAGTATGGTAGAAGCTGCGTGGCGCTGAGCAGAGATGTTCGACCAGGAGTTTCTGGAAGACGCGCTCACCCTCCGGGGTAATCGCGTAGACATGGCGTTCGGGATACTCGTCACCCTGCCCGGCCTCACAGGTTACCAGTCCGCGCTGGGCGAGCTGATCGAGCGCTGCATAGGCCTCCGGGCGATCCGTCGCCGCCTGATAATGGAGGCTGTGTTCAAGGAATTCGTGTAACTCATAGCCATAGCGTCGCTGCTCACGCAGCAAGCCAAGAAGTAACAATTCGTGATTCATGCACCTTCCTGCTCAAGCGTATGCAAGCACGCTCTCATTGCGTCCACTCACGAAAGGCAATCGTGGTATTGTGTTCGCCACAGGCGCAAGCATTCCTGAGGGCCATACGATAGAGCACTCAATCATGATCATATCACAGATACCGGCATTGCTGCTGCCCCGGGACATCATGCAGACATCGCCACACATGCTGGTGCCAGGCGAGACATGATTGAGACTTGACAGCTCAGGAAACGAGGCATAAGCTTTCATGCAGCATAGCAGCCCTGGTGGCATTGCCGCGGTGCCCGCCAGCGGCGGAAGCTGACAATAGCGTAAAGCGCCAGGGAAGGAAGGAACGATGAGGGATACCCCTGTGGGGGTTGACAGCATCTTTTACGGAAGGAACGTAGACATGTTTGATATTACCGCCTATCAGGATCCCGATTATTATCAGCTGGAAGAGACCTATACAGCGGAGGAGCGCGCCGTGCGCGACCGGGTACGTGCATTTATGAACACGGCAGTTGCTCCGATCGCGGCGAAGAATTGGGAAGAGGCACGGTTTCCCTTTGAGTTGCTGCCTGGTCTGGCACAGTTAGGCATCGTCGGCGGCACCCTGAAGGGCTATGGCTGCCCCGGCCTCAGCAGCATGGCCTATGCGCTCGCTTTGCAGGAGATTGCGCGAGTGGACGGGAGCCTGTCTACGTTCCTGGGAGTACAGACAAGTCTGGCAATGGCCAACATCTATGCGTTCGGCTCAGAGGAGCAGAAGCAGCGCTGGCTGCCAGCGCTGGCACGCCTGGAGAAAATTGGCGCATTTGGCCTGACGGAGCCGGAGATCGGCTCGGATGCCGAGCATGTGAAGACAGTAGCGCGTCGCGACGGTGAGAGCTATGTGCTGAATGGGCAGAAGCGGTGGATTGGCAATGGCACCATCGCCGATGTGGTCATTATCTGGGCGAAGACAGAGGATGGCTTCGGCGGGTTCCTGGTGGAGAAGGGGACGCCAGGCTTTGAGACGCACATCATGACTGGCAAGCTGGCGCAACGGGCAGTGTGGCAGGCAGAGATCCATCTGGAAGAGTGCCGTGTGCCAGCAGAGAACCGTCTTCCCGGTATCAAGCTCTTTCGGGATACACACGAGACATTCAAGGATGCCCGCTGGAGTGTGGCCTGCGGGGTGCTGGGTGGCGCGCTTGGTTGCTACGATATAGCGCTGCGCTACACACGGCAACGCAAGCAGTTTGGGCGGCCACTGGCGGCGTTCCAACTGGTGCAGGCGAAGCTGGTAGAGATGCTCAACGAGATCAGCAAGGCCCAGCTCGTTACTCGACGGGTATGTGAGCTGCGCGATAGCGGCAAGCTGACTTACGCGATGGCTTCGCTGGCCAAGCTGAACAACGCGCGCACCGCGCGGCAATGCGCGCTGCTGGCGCGCGAGCTCCTGGGTGGCAATGGGATTCTGCACGATTACCACGTGATGCGCTATCTGGCCGATGCAGAGGCAGCCTATACCTATGAGGGCACGAACGAGATCAATACGCTTATTGTCGGGTTTGATATCACCGGGCGGCAGGCGTTCTTCTAGCCCGCCGGGCCATAATAGTATGTCCGGGCATCGAGCGCGCGATGGCTCCTGCCTTGCGAGCGATATACCGAATTTATTGGGCCAGTTGACCGGAGAAGAAGCTCAAAGACCATGGTTGGTTGAGGGATACTGGTGGCGGGCAAAGTGTAAGATAGCGTTGCCGCCAGGGGACGCTGCTACTGGTGTATGGCACGGGGCAGCCAGACACGCATCGTTGTCCCCTGGCCAGGTGCGGACTCGGCGACAATACGGCCGCCATGCTGCTCGATGATCTCGCGGGCAATATAGAGACCCAACCCCAGGCCGCTGTGACGCGCGATATTCTCCTGCTCGTGGGCAGGGGCCTGGCCCTGCGGCTCTGACAGGCCGTGAGAGCCTTCCTCCGCCGCCGGCGCACGATAGAAGCGATCGAAGATAAAGGGGAGGTCGGCAGGGGCAATGCCACAGCCGTAGTCGCGCACAACCAGGAGCACCTGTCCGGCACTGGCAATGGCACCAACATCCTGGCCTGCATCTGGCGAGATACTGGCAGCCATCACCTCGATAGGCCGGCTGGCCGGTGAGTAGCGAATCGCATTGGCGAGCAGGTTGTGGATCACCTGAGCGATGCGATCCAGATCGGCGTAGATCGGCAGCGCTGCTGCCGGCGGGTCCCATACAATCGTACGGCCAGTGCTGACGCGCAGTTCCTCTACTGCATGACCCACTACCGCGCCCAGATCGCCATACTCCAGGCGCAGGCGCAGGCGGCCCGCATTGGCACGGCTGGCCTCCAGCAGGTCGAGTGTGAGGCGATTCAGCCGACGGAGTTGCCGTTCAATCTTGGCAAAGGTCTGTGCCTCCCATGCGTCCTGTCGTCCCTCACGGGTCAGGTGACGTAGAGCGATCTGCGTATAGCCGAGCGCGGCGGTCAGTGGGGCGCGTAGCTCGTGCGAGGCCACAGAGAGAAACTCGTCGCGCTGGCGCTCTGCTCGCCAGCGGCGGGTGTCATCCTGGAAGAGTAGAAGCGCGCCACATACCGTGCCCATCGCGTCACGAATCGGATTGCCATCGATCCGCACATAGCGCTCCTGGCCACCGGCCTGGCGCAGGCGAACGAGGGTATCCCGTAGCTCTCCGGCAAATATCTGGTCGATCAGCCGCCCGATGGGAAAAGGGCTGCCGTCCCGACCCGGACAGCGGATATCCAACTGTGTGAGCAGAGTGAGGGCTGACTCTGGCGGCGTCTCTGTCAGGCCCAGGATTTGCTGGCAAGCGGCGCTGATCATCTGCACCCGGCGTGCACCATCTAATATCAGGAAGCCACAGGGGCTATCCGCAGCCAGCGCCTCCAGAACGCTGCGCTGCCATTGTAAGTTCGCAGCATGTTCAAGGGCAGCAAGCCGTGCCGCCACCTGAGATGCCAGCATCATCATGAGCTGCCGGTCGCTCTCATCCTCATCAGGAAAGGCGCCGACCAGCACCAGCATAGCCAGGGTCCGCCCATCATAGTGCAAGGGCACTGCCCAGATAGGAAGCGCCCTGGCATCGGCGCTGGCTTTCTGATCAGTGAATGGCAGGCAAGCCAGAAGATCGGCGCCGGTCGCCAGGTGTGGTTCACCGGTTGCTGCCGCATGGCCGATCAGGCCCTGGTTCAGAGGGAGCGGATGGGTTGTGAGGAAGCGAGCGTAGATAGTTGTGGGTGGCGCGCTGGCCTGGAGCTGTAAAGCCGTGCCATCGGGCGTGGGGGTATAGACCAGGCATTCAACGCCCAGGACCCGGGCAATAGCGCTGGCCAGCCTGTCGAGCAGCCTGTGCGGGTCCTGAGCCGTGGCAAATAACGCGGCAATAGTGTAAAGCAGGCGCTCGCGGCGCGCACGGCTGCCCACGGGGCGTGCCATTACCATGGCGCCTGTCACCTGCTCGCCGGGGCCAGGGAGCGGCGCGGCGCTGAAGCTGAAGACGCGTTCGCCATAGCCGGGGAGTGTGAGGATCAAATCGCATTCTGTCACGACCTCGCCACGCAGTGCGCGCGTGACGGGGAAGTCCTGAGCAGGACAAGGTGAGTCATCAAGGAGACGGGGATGGGCAAGCTCCATTTCCTGGCAGGCATCAGGGTATGGCGTATCGCTGATGCGCAAGATCGCTGCGGCATGGTTCCAGTAGCGCCAGCGCCCGCTTTGATCAACGATAAAGACGGCATCGGCCATCTGCTCGATACCCTGACGCAACCAGCTCTCGCGCCCGGCATGAGCAGCGGTGGCTGGCACCGGTGCTGCCGGTGCCGCCAGCCAGCGGTAGAGGGTTTCCTCAGCGATACTGAACGCCGTGCCCACGCGCTGTGCCGGCAAGCGCCCATTGCGAATAGCACGGCGTACGGCAGCGGGCGTTATACCGAGTATGCTCGCTACCTCTTTCGTTGTTAGCAGTCTGGTACTACCCACTATCTTCCCCCTACTCACATGTCCGTATTTACCAGATGGGGTGGCTTTTTATCCAGTCTTGCATGACCCCTGGCCACGCCACTTCCTTCTATACACCATGGATATTACCGCTCAGCTTACCGTCCTGGGGACATTGGCGCAATTCTTGCTGGATGCTGAAACCAGGAAGGAAAAAAAGAAAAGCCCGGCAAGTACGCGCGCAAAAATGGCTATGCGAATGGTCTTTGTATACCAGCGGCAAGCGCCCCCTTCGACGGCACCGTGGCCAGAACAGGAGTTCTATCTCAGTGGAACGTGCATGGTATACTCTTTCTGTCTGGATAGACAATCATGGAAGCGGCTACACGAGGATGAAGGTGGCTCCGACTAAGCGCAGGAAGCAACCGGCAACAGTGCGCATCCTTGTTGTCGATGATGAGGACGCGATTACCGACCTGCTGGAAACGCTGCTGGTAGACGTTGGCTACCGGGTTATGACGGCTCATGATGGACAACAGGCACTGGCAATGGCGCGCGAGCAGCTACCTGATATCGTGCTGACCGATGTGATGATGCCGTTCATGGATGGTCTGGAGTTGCTGCATCACCTGCGCAAAGATGCCCGCACATCCAATATTCCGGTGATCTTGATGAGCGCGGCCAGCCGCTATAATGCAGATGCCGCCATAGCCGATGGGTTTCTCGCCAAACCGTTTGATATTGATGATGTGATCGCGTGCATCAACCACGTTCTGACCGTCCCCTCCTGACCCGGCCGCTTTCATGCCCGCTCCCAATGGTTCAATCTCCTGGCAATGGCCAGACGGGTTTGAACCACGAGGGATATTAAAGGAAGCCCTGAGGCCTTTTGCCTTAGCGAAACCCTGGCACCCTTTGTGCCTCTGGTAGTTCAAAGCTATCTTTTGACGGGGAGGCTATATGTGATGAGTGGATCTGGCTTACCTGCGCCAGCAGAGCTATTTGTGGACTGGCTGCGCACGCTGCAACAGCGCATTGCACGGACACTATGGTTCCGGCAGGAAGCGGACGCGCAGCAGATGGCCAGCGTTGTTGCCAGCCGTGGCGGCGACACCATCTATCTTCTGGATACCCATGCCGAGGAGATCGTGCTGGAGGCCTGTGCAGATCTGGCGCATCTTGCCGGCCCATTCATCCTCGTCATGGAAGGGCTTCCTGATGGGCACCAGTTTTTCCCGGCCAGGGCAACACCCGCCGACGCAGCGTTCGTGGTGATTATCGATCCTGTGGATGGCACCCGCGAGCTGATGTATGGCCTGCGCAGCGCCTGGGCGCTGGGTGGCATCGCACCGGCAGCGGCTCGCTGGCGACGCGGCGCAGATGCGCCTATCGCCACACTGGCGGATATCGTGGTTGCCGTGCAGACAGAGCTGCCGGTACGTCGCAACAATCTGGCGCTAGCCGACCAGCTCTGGGCGGTCCGGGGGCAGGGCATGGTCGCGCAGCGGATGAACCTGGATGATGGCTCGGTCCAGCCCTTGACGCTGCAACCGGCAACTCAGGCAACTATCGCCCATGGCTTCGCTATCTTCTGCAAACCATTCCTGGAAGGCAAAACCTGGCTGGCTGCATGTGAGGAAGACTGCTTTGCTCGCCACCTGACGGCCGCAGGTACGCCCAATGCACCTGTCTTCGACGATCAGTACATCAGCAGCGGGGGCCAGCTTTATGAGCTGCTACGTGGCCACTATCGCTTTGTTGCGGACCTACGCCCACTGGCGGGCAGCGGCCTGTGCGCCCATCCCTACGACCTCTGTACCATCCTGATCGCGCAGGAGGCCGGTGTGCTGGTAACCGGACCAGATGGTGCCCCGCTGGCAGCGCCGCTGGATGTCACCACTGCTGTTGCCTGGGTGGCCTATGCTAACGCTGCCCTGCGTGCCGCGCTGGAGCCGCATCTCCAGGAGACGCTGCATCGGGCGCTATCTATCGGCGAGATCCCACTGCGGTTAAACCCCGGAAGCCCTCACCCGGCGAATGCCGGGTGAGCCACCATCTAGCAAGGCAGATTGGTTACTGCTCGCTGTATCCGCAGGTGCTGCCACCGCCGAGTATAGCCACGTGTAGCTATTGTGTTCCCTGGTGGCACCTGGCTCGTTTGATCTATCGCGGCCTGCAAGTGCAGACTTTGCGCAGAGCAGGATCCTGGCGCTGCCAGGCACTCTCAGAGATTGTGCACGCGGCGAGCAATAGGCCATTCGCCCGATGCTCTTTGTGAAACAAGTCTCGATCGTCACCGATCGTTGGAGGTTCCATGCCGAGGCAAAAGGAGCGAGACGGCACGGCAGAGGCTGCCGGGCCATTTGTATGGTATCTGACAACGCAGCCGCTGCCGGCGGTTGCGCGCCATCCGGGTGGGCTGCCGGGCGCGCCCGGTGCGCGGCCAGGTTATCATCCCACGGGATGGACTATCGTGGACCGGGGGCTCGCTATGCTGGATAGCGTCACCGGTGGGCACGCGGACTGGTTCCAGCGGCTCTTTAGCTACCTCTTCATTGGCGGATGTGCGGCCATCGTCAATCTCATCTGCTTTGTTATGGTGTACTATCATATCCTGCGTACCACCAGCGATCCTACGCGCTACCTGATCGCCTTCACTGTGGCCACGGAGATCTCGATTCTGGCCAATTTTATTCCCAACGATTACCTCACCTTTCGCCATCTGCCCGGGCACGCGCGTTCCTGGGGCGCGCGCTGCCTGCGCTTCCATGTGACGTGCATCGGCGGCACACTGGTGACGCTGATCATCTCATCTTCACTCCTGCATCTGCTACATGCCCCCGCAATTCTCGCGCAGGCGGTGGCACTGATCATCGCCACCACGTTCAACTTCACCTTTCACCATATCTTCACCTACCGCCAGGTGCATCGGGCAGTGAGCTGACCAGGGTGAGCCATATCAGAACAGGAAGACGAAACCTGCTCGATCGCATCATCTTCCCGCTACTGCGGCACTTATCCTGTCTGGCGCGGGCGGCTTGCTTTGCCTGTCCGCCAGGATGAGTGCGTCATCTCTTCACCATCGGGCAGAGCTCCACAGGTAACTTCCGGCAGCCAGGTCACGGACGTTGGGCGAAACACACTGGCACGCCCTTGACAGGGCATGCTATACTGAATGATAGTGATAATCATTTTCATTACCGGCTTCACCCCTTCATAGGCATGGAGAGGAGGGCCGGAGGATATCAGGGGAAAGGAGCGGATGGATGAACATCAACCTCTGGAACCCTGGAGCAGGGCTTTCTGCTGGCACGATTCTGCTGACAGCCTTCCTGCTTGGGGTTGTCCATGGTATTACCCCTGATGAGCATACCTGGCCGATCACGTTCAGCTATGCTATCGGCAGCTACTCAACGCGGCGCGGGTTGCTTGCGGGGCTGATCTTTTCCGGCGCGTTTACCCTCCAGCGGGCGCTGGGTAGCATCCTGGCATACCTGGCACTGGCCCGCTGGATGGAGACCGACAATATTGAGTATATTGTCTACATACTGGTTGGGCTGGCTATGGCGCTGGCCGGCGCGTATATCTTGCGGATCGGTCGTGTCTTCCATGTGGACTTGCTGCCCGCTGTCTGGAGCGGCGGCCATCGTACCCACGGCTGGGGCAGGCAGCCCGCACGCGATCCTCAAGGCGTGCGCGCCACCGCTGCGTCCTCGCCTTTCTCTTTGCGGGCAGGGGCACAGGAGGAATCGCGTCCGGCGCTGCGTGAGGTAACGCCCTGGATGGCGGCCATCCATGGATTTATTGCCGGGTGGGGATTCGGGGCGTTCGCGACGATCCTTTATACAGTGCTGGCTCCATCAATGCCCAGTGTCGCTACCGCGTGGATGCCGGGAGTTACTTTCGGACTGGGCACCATGCTGGTGCAGGCAGTGGCAGGCGCGCTCTTTGGCGGCTGGATGCGCCGCCGCAAGCTCCCGGAAGAGGCCGTGGCACTGGTAGCACGGCGGGTTGCGGGCAGCACCCTGTTCTGGGGCGGAGTAGTCTTTGTGGCCGCAGGCATCTTTGGCCTGGCTCTGCCGAACGCAGCGGCATGGGCGATCGCGACTCCTATTCATGTCCATAATCTCGACAGTCTGGGCCTGGGCTTTATCCTGGTTATGCTGGTTGTCCTGGGTATCGGTGGTGGCTCGCTGATATACGCCATGCGCCAGGCTACGCAGGCCCCATTCCCTGGCCGTCTTGCTTTGGGAGAGAGGGAACGAAAGGAAGAAAGCGTTGGCGCGGGCATGGGGGGGGCAATGTTGCAGAGACATGGGCACGGAGGTGACGAATGATGGAGAGCAGCGATATCCTCCCTGCAGAGAGCGCCATGCGAAACCGCCGGGAAGCGAACGCCAGCATTTCGCTTGAGGCAGTGCTGGCCGAACTGGAACGGCGCGGACACAAAGTGACCGGGCCACGACGGCAGATCGTCGCCCTTTTCTTTAAGCAGGCGCGTGCTGTCACAGCGACCGATCTTTATTTGCAACTGCGCGCCAGTTCACGTGGCATAGGATTGGTAACGGTTTATCGCACGCTGGAATTGCTGGCAGAGAGTGGCCTGGCACATCGGCTGATCCAGGAGGATCGGCCAAACCATGAGATCCGTTATCTGTGTTGCCGCCCGCAGCAGGGGCATCACCACCATATTATTTGCACACACTGTGGCCGCACCGAGAGCATAGCATCCTGTATGCTGCTGCCACTGGAGCAGGAGATCGCCAGTGCCAGCGGCTACGCTATTGAGCGCCATACGCTTGAGCTGTTTGGTCTGTGCCCGGCCTGTCAGGCCAGCAGCGATAATTCCGCTAACCTGACAGGCGCAACCCGAGCTGGTGGGACTGCTGGCGCCGGGGGGCCAGATCCTGGAGCGCTGGTCCCCTCATAGAGCAGATGGCCCGCCGCAGCCGGGGGCCATCTGCCGAGCCGGCGCATCAGCAATGCACCGCCCAGGAAGGTAGGAGCCGCCTGGCCAACGAAGAGTCCATCTTCGGACGGGCCGGGTGTGTGCAGGAGCCAGTTGCCATCAGGCCAGCTATACCCCCAGATCGGAGAGTTGCTCAAACTGGAGAGCGAGGTCATTGGTTACCTGCCATAAGCAGGCGAGCGCCTTACGCACATTGTGCGCGGCGCACGGCGGCAGGTCATCATATTCGGCGAGGTTTTTGAGTGCCTGGTAGATATGGAGAAGTTCCTTTTCCTGCGCAGTCAGTGATCTGCCCAGGAGATCGGTATCCATCATCGCTGCATCTCCTCCCGCGAGTATTCTGGCACCGGGCGGGCATCCACCAGACGCCGCGCCTTCAACTCGAACCGTGGCAGGACGCCACGCTCCATCCGTTCGATATTGAAACGCAACCCCTCATGCGCGCTGGCCAGGTCAGCCGCCAGCTTCTGCTGGAGCTCTGGCCACTGCGTCTCCTGGCCGGGCACAATCTCTACCCTGATGGTGATCTCATCCTGTAAATCGGCCCTCCGCCAGATATAAATCTGGAATTCGTCAATGGCCTGATACTCGCGCAAAATGGCTTCTACCGCTCGGGGGTATACGTTGGTGCCACGGATCACCTTCATGTCATCCCAGCGCCCGCGAATGCCACCATCGTAGATGTCACCGGTGCGGCCACAATCGCAGGTGGTGTATGGCACCTTCACCACCATATCCCGGCTGCGGTAGCGGATGAGGGGGATGAAGCCGCGCCCAAAGGAGGTGATAACACGTTCGCCAAGCTCGCCATAGGGGACCGGGTCAAGCGTCGTGGGGTTAATGACCTCCTCGATGTAATGGTCCTCGATGATGTGAGTGCCACCCGGCTGGTGCGAGCATTCGAAGATCATGATGGTGCCGCACTCGGTCATACCGGCAGTGTCGCCACACTTCGCGCCCCAAGCCTCCTCCAACTGCCGCTTGACTGCCGGGATCGATCCGGCGGGTTCACCGGAGAGGATGACCTTATTGACGGCGCTGTTCGCCAGATTGATGCCCATCTCCTTCGCTTTTTGCGCGAGATGCAGGGCATAGGTAGGAGTTGAGCAGACCGTGGTGACACCCATCTCGACGATCTGGCGGATACGCCCCTCGGTAGTTTGAGCGCCGCCGGGGATGACCAGGGCACCGATCTTCTCGCAGCAGTAGTGCGCGCCCCAGAACCCGATGAAGGATCCATAGCCGAACGCGAAGTAGACAACATCCTTAGGCCGGACACCAAAAGCCCAGAAGCCATAACACCACATTTCGGCAATCCACTCCCAGTCTTTGATACTATCCAGGACGCGGATGGGCGTTCGCCCGGTGGTGCCAGAGGTGAGATGGTAACGGATGGCATTGCGCGGGTTAGTAGCCAGCAGGTCACCGAACAGGGGGTGCTCAAGCTGGGAGGCCATCCATTCCTCACGGGTCATCAAAGGGATGCGGCGGAGATCGGCCAGGGTTCTGAGCTGTTCGGGTCGAAAGTCGGCGGCATCGAATCTGCGCCGGTGGAATGGACTGCGAGCATATGCCCACTCGCACAAGCGACGGAGTTTGACCAGTTGCAGGGCCTGCAAGTCGGCGCGGGGCATTGTCTCGTTCTTGGGATTCCAGTATGCAGAATAAACCATGCTGCGCTCCTCTCTTCGGCGAGGTCCGTGACCACTGTGTCAGCGTATGACGGCATTATAACCAGAGGAGACCGTTCCTGCTAGGTTGCCCTTTCGCGTTGCCGTTGCTAAAACACAGAATTATAGGCGTTATCCGCTGCTGGCGACATCGGAGCCGGCGTCTGGCTCGGTCAGGCAGTAGCAACCGATGCACTCGCCGCTGGCCAGCCGGGGCAGGTAGCGGCGCTTCTGCTCATCAGTGCCCCAGGCGCGGATACACAGGGATACCAGGCCAATATGCACCGTCAGAAAGCCGCGCACCGACGAATCAGCCCACCCCAGCTCCTCCAGCATCAGCGCATAGCTCATGTAATCCATGCCGGTGCCACCATACTCCGGCTCGAGGGGGCCTGCCAGGAAGCCTAGCTCAGCCATGCGTGGGACGAGCTGCCAGGGGAAGGTGCCCGTCTCGTCCGCCTCACGTGCCCGCGGCGCTACCTCTTCGCGGGCAAAGCGCCGTGCCTGCTCCTGGACACGCTGTTGCTCAAGCGTCAACTCGAAATCCATCAGTAGCCTCCTCTGCAAAGCGTTGAGCCATAACAGACACAAAAGGGTGCAACAGGTATGCACTGCGTACCCCTGAAACTTATCGCCTGACCTGCCTGAACCTTTTGTGCCCCTTATGGTTCACACCTCGTCTGCGCCGATCACCGCTATGCCCTGGATCTCGACCAGCGCCTCCTCCTGGAAGAAGCCTGATACCTCGAACAGAGCCATGGCCGGATAATAACCGCCAAAGAACGAACGGAACACCTCGCCGAGCGGCTTGAGATTCGCAACATACGCTGCGCGGTTGCGGACAAAGATGGTGATCTGCACAATATCTTGCATGGTGCCGCCGGCCGCTGCTACCACCGTCTGAAGGTTGCGCAGCACCTGCGCGAACTGAGCTACCAGATCCCCAGGTGCCACGATGCGGCCATTGGCACCGCCGGCATCCTGCCCGGCCAGGAATAGCAGGCGCCCGCCAGTGACCAGGATACCATGGTTGAAGCCATGAGGCATGGGCAGCGTTGACGGATTCATGATCGTCTTCGTCATAACAATCCCTTTTTGATGACCGCCGTACAGACATGGCCGCGAGTTCGTGCAGTGGTGAACACTCCACCAGGAGTCAGGCAACCCTGATCGCAGCCCGTGTTGCTTGCGCACACCGTGCTGTTGCTGTGTGCCCATTGTACCATGTGTGGTGGCAAGGCTCAACACTGCTGCGAACGGCTATTTCTGCCGCGCCCGAAATGCTTCGTAGAAGCGGCGGTGATCTTCACCCATGAGCAGCAGCGCCTGGGCCTGGGCCTCCGCCTCGATGGCGGAGACAAGATCCATGTTCATTTCGTGGTTGATCATGCGCTTGGTCATAGAGATGGCCAGCGCCGGGCCATGAGCCAGGCGCCGCGCCCATTCCTGCGCGGCTGGTAACAGGTCCGCATGGGGCACCACCCGATTCACCAGTCCGTAGCGCTCGGCGGTGATGGCATCAATGGTATCACTCAACAGCAGCAGCTCGCAGGCGCGCCCCAGGCCCACCACCCGTGGCAGGAGGTAGCCGGCGCCCATGTCGGCGCCCGTCAGGCCCACCCTGGTGAACAAGAAGGCAAACTGTGCCCGCTCCGAGGCGATGCGCAGATCGGATGCTAGTGCAATGACTGCGCCGGCCCCGGCAGTCATGCCATTGAGCGCAGCGATGATCGGCTTATCCAGCAAGCGCATGTTCTGAACCACCGCACCCGTTATGCGCGTGAACTCCAGGTGCTCGCGCATGTCACGCTGCAAAAGCTCGCCGATGATCAGATGGACATCGCCACCGGAGCAGAAGCCCTCGCCAGCGCCGGTTATCACGATAGTCTTTACGGCATCATCGGTCCGCAGCGCCGCGAACAGATCGCGCAGCTGGGCATACATGGCAAAGGTGAGCGCATTGAGCACCTCCGGCCGGTTAAGCGTCACCGTTGCCACGCCATCGTGGACATCGTAGAGAACATCGTAGGCCATGTTTCTTTCCTCCCTATCGCGTACGTTGCCCGGGACAGGGCTTTGAATGCCAGAGGACACGACGCGCGTCTTTTGTGGCCCAAAGTCTCGTGTACATCACCACATAACCGCCCCACCATCGACGTTGATCGCCTGTCCGGTGATCCCCTTGCTGATGTCCTGCGCCAGGAAGAGGGCCACTGCAGCCACTTCCCCTGGTTCAATCAGGCGCTCTTGCGGGCTCATCTTCGCCAGTGTTCGGCGGATCTGCTCTGGCGATCGCCCGGTAATCGCCGCCATGTTGGCGACGTTGGCATCGGTCATCGGCGTGTCCACGTAGCCGGGGCAGATAGCATTGACGGTGATGTTATGCGGCAGCAGCTCGACCGCGAGGGCGCGCATCAGTCCCAGTACGCCATGCTTGGAGGCGGTATAGGCCGCAATGTAGCGACCGCCAACCTTGGCGGCAATTGAGGCGATGGTAATAATGCGACCCCAGTTTTGTTCAACCATGGCTGGCACGAACGCCTTGCACACATAGTACACGCTGGTCATATTCATCGTCAGCAGGCGATGCCAGAGGTCATCGGGGTGGTTTAAAAACTTATGGCTGCCAGAGGCGCCGGCATTGTTCACCAGAATATCCACACCGCCCAGGCCCGCGATGACTCTGGCGGCCAGCGTCTGCACCTGCTCCGGATCGGTCACATCGCAGGTTACCGCCAGGCTGTGCCGTCCCAGCGCCCGGACCTCCGCGGCTACCTGCTCGATCTCGCTCGTGGTGCGTGCCGTCACGGCTATGTTCGCCCCGGCCGCAGCGAAGGCCAGTGCGATGCTGCGTCCGATGCCACGCCCGGCACCGGTGATAATGGCACGCCGCCCGGCAAGGGGCAGAGTCTGTTGATTCACCATCATATGCTCCCTCCAAGCTTGTAAATGGTCGACCACTACGGGTCGGATGAAGGCGATGTGTCCAGACCGGTTATCCATCAAGGTCCTGAAGGGCCACTACACAGAGATCCGCATGCCCTGCTGCCAGGATCGTGTTCACGTCGTTCGTCGTCGTCAGATAGCCGCCCACCATCGTCGCGATACCTGCCTCGTTGCGCACCTGATCGCTCAATGGCGTGAGGAAGCCACGCCCATAGGGCGGTTCGCTGTCGGGCGTTGTCTGGCCAGCCAGAATGGTGACCAGGTCGCAACCATGAGCTTTGAACATGCGAGCTACCAGCACAGCATCTTCGCCAGTCAGGCCACCAGGGGCAAAGTCTGCCGCCGTAATTGCCACCGCGATCGGACGGTCCGTTGGCCACACCGCACGCACCGCATCAAACACCGCCAGCGGGAAGCGCAGGCGCTTCGCCAGCGACCCCCCATACGCATCTGCGCGTGCATTGGTCAGCGGCGAGATGAAGCTCGCCAGCAGATAGCCATGGCCGCAGTGCAGTTGCAGGATATCGAAGCCGGCCTCCTGTGCCAACCGAGCGGCATGTACGAAGGCAGCGCATACCTGGTCCATTGCCAGGCGATCGAGCTCCTGCGGCACCTGGCTCCGTGGCGTATAGGGAATGGGCGATGCCGCAACCAGCGGCCAGTTACCGGTGCGCAGGGGGCGGTCCAGTCCCTCCCAACGGGGACGGGTCGAGCCCCGGCGCCCGGCATGATTCAACTGGATGGCAATCTTCGCTGCTGAATGTGCATGCACAAAACCTGTAACCTGGGCCCATACCGCCACATGCTCGCGAGCGTATATGCCGGCGCACGCCGGCGTAATGCGCCCCTCGCGCGATACTGCGATCGGCTCCGTCATGACCATACCGACGCCGCTGAGCGCCGCCTTGCCCAGCTGCGCCAGATAGCCGTCTTCGGGCAGACCATCTGCAGCCGGACTGGAAGATATGGGCACCGCTACCACACGATTTGGCACGACGACCTGACGTAACGCCAGCGGCACAAACAGTGGCGGCGGCGCTACAACAGGACGCATTCCCGCCGCTACCGCAGCAGACTGCGGCCTGTGCTGCTCTGCTGCGCCGTGATCGTGGCGCGGGGGCTGGGGAGCAAAGCCCGGCTCACGTTGCAGCGGCTCGCTCACCCCTGCTGCGGAAAAGGGCGGTAAATCAGCCCGCTGCGCCAACCAGCGGTCGATGTTGTCGCCGAAGCGCGCATCGCGAAGGCGGAGGTCATCATAGGAGATGCGGCCGCTGCGCGTCAGCAGATGAAAGGCAAACTGCATGGGTTGCAGATGCGTATAGAGCCTGGTGCGCTCGAAGTAGCGCTGACTCTGCCGTGCTGCCTGCTGGAAGGTATCGAGGACGGGCTTGCGCTCCAGCTCATAGGCGCTCAGGGCGGCTTCGTGGTCCTGGCACTGCGCGATGGCGTTGGCCAGTGCAATGGCATCTTCCATCGCCAGCTTTGTCCCGGATCCAATCGAAAAGTGCGCCGTATGTGCGGCATCGCCCAGCAAGACCACATTCCGGTGATGCCATACCTGGTTCTTGATGGTGATGAAATTGATCCACCTGGAGTTATTGGAGAGCAAGGCATGGCCACGCAGGTCTTCGGCAAAGAGCCGCTGGCAATAAGTGATGCTCGTCGCCTCGCTCGCTGTATCCAGGCCCGCGTGCTGCCATGTTGTCTCGTCACACTCAACGATGAAGGTACTGATGGCACCACCGAAAGGATAGGCATGAACCTGAAACAACCCATGCTCATTCTCACGAAAGATGAAGGTGAAGCAATCGAAAACCTTATCTGTGCCGTACCAGATATACCTTGCCCGGCCCACCTCCTGGCCCGGTTTGAAGATAGCGGCGTATGCCCGGCGGACGACACTATTGATGCCATCGGCGCCAATAAGCAGATCATAGCCGGCAAGCTCATGGAGATCGTTCACCTCCATGTTGAAGCGCAACGCAATCCCCAGCTCCGCACAGCGCTGCTGGAGGATATTGAGCAACAACCGGCGCGAGATGCTGGCCAGTACATGGCCGTTGGCGCGAATGAGCTCCCCGCGATACCAGATGTCAATGGCATCCCAGATGACAAACTGCTTCGTGATGGCTGCGTAGGTCTGGGAATCGGCTTGCTGGAATGCAGCCAGTGTCCGATCGGAAAAGACAACACCCCAGCCATATGTTACATCCGGCGGATTGCGCTCGATGATCGTGATATCATGTCCAGGATTGGCCTTCTTGATCAGCAGCCCACAGTACAGGCCCGCCGGCCCACCCCCGATAATGGCGATCTTCATGACCCCCTCTGCAAAAAGAACGGCCGTTGCACCACAGCGGTCGCCAGGGAAGCCGCCTGCCGGAACGGCAAAGAAAGCTACATCGTTTTTACCCCTGTGCTCCCCTCGCGGTGCAAATCCTCAATAACGGCAGCCAGGCGGTCGAGCTGGGCGATGTCAGCAACAGCTGGGAAGAGGATCAGCTCATCGCATCCAGCTTCCTGATAGCCGCGCATAAACTGCGCCAGGGCCTGGGGTGTGGTGAGAAGACCAGCGACGATACGCTCGACAAACGGTCCAGTAAATGCATAGTAATCGCGCAGATAGTGCACACCGGCCTCGACCGCATCGTCACCAAGCGCGTAGTAGCCCTGGGCCCATAGCTGAGGTTTGCCTGGCCGTCCGGCGTCGTGCCAGGCGGCCCGTGCCCGGTCGGCGGCGCGGGCAAACGCACGGGGTGAGCCACCACCATGCACATAGCCGTCAGCATAGCGAGCCACACGCGCAAACGTCTGATCGCTCAGCCCACCGATCAGGACGGGTATCTCCGCAGCCTGCCGGTCCACCCTCCCCATGACGGCAGCTTCGGTAGCCATGCCAGATTGTGACGGCATCCCATGCAGCAGCTGTGGCCCGATGGCTTCCCAATAATCGCGCAGATCAGCAAGCTGCTCGGTCAGCCGCTTCCCACGGGACCGATAAGGGACGCCTGCCGCCGTATAGTCATCCTGTCGGGCGCCCACAGCCAGTCCCAATACCAGTCGACCGCCCGAAAGTACAGCAAGGGATGCGGCCTCCTTCGCCAGGATGGTCGTGTTGCGCAGGGGGCCAATAATGATCGTGGTGGCCAGGCGCACGCGGTGTGTGACCGCCGCAGCGGCAGCCAGTGCCATCAGCGATTCGTGGCTATTGTAGGCGAGGCGGTCAACCACGCCCAGGCTGGAAAATGGGCCCATATCGGCCCGGCGTGCCCATTCAATCACCAGTTGCCCACTCGCACCGGGCACTCCGGCAGGCAGCCCCACACCAATACGCATCCGCTCAACCCGCCCTTACAAAACTTGCGCGCTGAACGTGTAACAGAGCTTGAGGGCAGTATGCAATATCGGGAAGCGTATAGCAAGATGGTATCTGCCATGGTATACTCCTCAATATCCACGTATCCCCGTCCAGCAGGCTGAAAGGAGCCATCTATGGCCGCTATCGATCTTGCCCAACTCCCACGGGCACCGCGCCCTGAAGCCGATGCAGTCTTTGAGGGTGGTGGCGTACTGGGCATCGCCTTTGTAGGTGCGCTGGAGGTCGCCGAATCATTAGGTTATACGGCATGGCAACATGTCGCCGGCACCTCGGCGGGCGCAATTGTGGCGGCATGCCTGGCGGCAGGCTATCATGCTGCCGAGCTGAAGGACATCCTATATAACCAGGTCAAATTCACGGCATTCATGGACGAGCGGCGCGTTGCCGGCATCCCCATCTTCGGGGCCATCAATGTCTTATGGAACATGGGGCTGTACCGCGGGGATTACGCCTACCACCTGTTCCAGGATATCCTCGGCCGGAAGAACATGCATACCTTCGGCGATCTGATCTACGATGCGAGCGAGCCCCCATCGCACCCCCGACGCTACAAGCTGAACGTGGTTGCCTCCGACGTCTCGTGTGGTCGTATGCTCGTGCTGCCAGGCGCAGTGGCCGGCTATGGCATGAACCCTGACTATCTGGAGGTGGCGCGGGCCATACGTATGAGCATGAGCATTCCTTTTTTCTTCGAGCCGGTGCGCGTCGATCATCTCGATAAAAAGGAGACCAGCATCGTTGTTGACGGTGGCCTGCTGTCGAATTATCCGGTGGATCTGTTCGACGTGCCGCCCGGCCAGGTGCCGCGCTGGCCCACGTTTGGCTTTCGCCTGATTACCGGCACCACAACGGTGACAACCGACCCCTGGCATCAGATCTGTGATGCGCCTATCAGAGGAGATATTGATCTGGCCAGGGCACTCATCCACACGATGCTGGTCGCCCACGACCAGCAGTATCTCACGGATCACCAGTTCGTGCGTTCGATCACGATTCCAACGGGTGCAATTGACGCGCACAACTTTGCCCTGAGCAAAGACGATCAGGATTTGCTCTATCACAACGGGCAGATTGCTGCCGAGGTGTTCTTTAAAACCTGGAACTTCCAGACATATGTGCAGACTTTCCGCACACAGCTGCCCGTGGAGAAGACCCTGGCCGATCTGGCCGGCGCGGCTCGTCACGCGCGCCTGATGAAACAGTAGAGCGGCACAGCAGCGGAACAGTCCTGGCAGGAAGGAGGCTTTCCCCTTGTATTGGCCGCCTTCCCCCTGGCCCCCCGACCTCACCCCCTGCCTCCCCTTCCCTTCAGGGAAGGGGGAAAGATGCCGCCTGGCGCCCCACTGACGCCCAAAAGCCTGCACGTGAGAGGCCAGGGGGCCTTGCCCCCTGGCTCCGACCCTTCTGCTCCACCCCTCTCTCTTGCGGTGCTCGTCCTGCTTCCCTGACGGAGAGGGGAGGGATAGTGGATGAGATCAAGAGACCGCGGCTATCGAGCCAAAGAGACCATGCCGGTACAACTCGATGCCTGCGCTAAAGTAAAGGATATTGGGGCTGCCACCCTGGCCACCATTGCCAAAAATGAGCCCCCATAAGCCGGGAAATGCGATGGGCTTGCCGCTCTGATTGGTCAGCGGGCCCAGGAAGGCACCAGTCCTGGGATTAAAGGCATTGATGCGCCCGTTACCAACGTTGCCAATGAGCACATCGTTGCTGAACTGGCCGAAGCTGGCAGGGGCAAGCGCGATGCCCCAGGGCAGGTCTAGCTGGCCCCCCGTGGCAAAGCGCCGCATGAGATTTCCCTCGGTATCGTAGACATCGACGACGCCAATGCCCAATCCCGGCTTTGGCGGGAATGGCGTATAGGTGACCACGATAAAGTTTTTGATCGCCTGGATGCCATAGGGAGTATAGCCAGCCGGCAAGTTGGGATCGGTAAAAGACCCTTGCAGATGGGTCAGGTTGAAATTCTGGTCGAACACATCAATCGAGCCATGGGGATTCGCGCTGCTGGGTAACGAGTTCGCCGCGTACAGGAAGGTGCCAGCGGCATTGGTGGCAATGGCCAGACCTGTGTAGCTCGCCGAGCTAGAGTTGTTCACGGCGATGACTGCACTCGTCGGGTTTACTGTTGGATTCCAGCCCGATATCGTCCCATCGAGGGTATCAAACAGGAAGAGGCTGGGACCCGACTGGTTTCCCTGCTTGATGACAAAACCGCTCGTATTGTTGTAAACCGTACCGGTTGGTGATCCCGTCCCCATGCCAGATGCCGTGGGGATCGTGACGACGGTTGGCGTTGGCATGCCGTTGCTCTCATACACAGTGGATAACCCCGTGCCATTGTCGGACACCCAGAAGGGGCCGCTGGGCGCATACGAGATCCCCCAGGGGTTCACCAGATGCGGATCGGTGAAGGCAGCCACACCGGGCAGATCGGAAACGAGAGGAGTTACTTTATAGAACCCTGCTCGTGGACCAGCGGCAGTAGCGCTTTGCAGCGACATGGGGAGCAACAGAGCGATCGCCAGGACCATGGCCATCAGCAATCGTGCTCGTATTGGAAAGTGGCAGACATGCATAGGTATGTCTCCTTTGACTGCTATTCGGTTCCTCCCAGAATGAGATTGCCATCTTGGCTGAACCGTGTACCTTACTGAACAGCGTCCATTACCGGCATGATCCCTCAAGGAAAGGGTAGGTGGAATATCTTACAAAAGTCTTAACAGCAGTAACTCTTGAGAGGGATTTCGGATTGGAGGGGCGGTTGGCCAACCGCCCCTTGCAGCGAAGTCGCTGATAGGGGTCAACTGAGGAGCTTCAGCGTGTTATCGCAATCATCCACGAAGTAGAGGCCGTCACCGGGAGCGACAGCCAGGCCGAAGAGGCAGCCAGCTCCGGGCGGGCTGCCGGTATTGTCCAGCAAAACCTTGCCGACTTGTGTGCCACTGGGCGTCGTCTCGACCAGATAGCCATCATTCCCATTGATCGTCAGGATATCGCCGTTGGGAGCAATGGTCAGGCCAAGCGGATCATTGAGGGCACCATTCGCGCTCACATCCATGCCGGTGTAGGCAGTAGTCTGGCGGGTAAGTGCATGGGGAATAGCGGCGATGCGATTATTCAGGCTATCAGCGACATAGAGCGTGCTTCCCTCCAGCGCCACGCCCGTCGGCCCGATTACCAGCGCCACCGGATCGGTCCGTTCGGAAAAGCCCGAGCCAATGATGGTCATTGCCATAATATGCGGCATCCCATGCCCCTGCAGGGGAACACTCAGGTTGATGCGGATAACCGTACCTCTATTGACCACATGAGGGCTCTTCTTGACAGTCCCATTGAGAACATTCGTGACAAATAGAGTTGCCTGACTCCCTTTATCGAGCGCGGTCATATCCCAGGGACCATTGATGAGCGGACCCGAAAAGGTTTCGGCAACATTGCCCATGCTATCCAGCACGATGAGACAGCCGGGCTTGGCAGTGGCAGCGGTGCCATCGGTTGTAGGCAAGCTACCTACAATTACCCAGCCACGTTGCAGCGCGACGAGAGCCGTGGTCAGGCCAACGCCACCCGGGCATGGCCCGGGAAGTCCATTGGGGTTGATCTGGGCAAAAAGACTCTGCTGTCCGTCGGGCGAGATCTGCACGATTGTCGTGCCGGTCCCCTGCAAATTGGCACTGTTGTTGAAGTTGCTGACCAGAATATCGCCCTGCACCAGGCTCCCAATGGTGGTGGGAACCACAAATGTGCCATACGGGTTGAGGTCACCATTGCCGGGAATTGTCGAAGCGATGGTGCTGATGGTAAACGAGGGCTTGATGGGAGTACCGCTTGAGGCTGCTGCCAGCATGGGCATGATCGCCAGAGCGATGGCCATGCTGGCGACGAGAACAGGTATACGTGTTCGTGTCATCAACATCCCTCCAAATAAATACAGCCGTGAGCGGCAGGGGGGCGTCGTCCTGCCGGGTTCCTGCTTTGGTAAGATCACCATGCAAAGCATAGTGGAGGGATGTTATCGAAGCCTGAACATCCTTACGAAAGCCTTACATATGGCACCAATCTTATGGCACTAATCTTGCTGCTCCTGCCAGGATGGGTAGTTTAATCCTGCCGGCGCGCTCATCGTGCCTTTTCTTGCCCTTTTCTATGGGGGACTGACCCAGTTTATTGCCGGGTGGTTTGCTCTCGCGCGGGGCGATCTGTTCCCTGGGGCATTCATGACGACGTACGGCGTCTTCTGGTTTACCTATGCTGCGCTGATCCTCTACGTCGTGCCCTATGTCCCTGGGGCCGCCGCTGGCCAGATGGTGACCATCTACCTGATCATGTGGACGATCATCACCTTCATCTATACTCTTGCCACCCTGGGCACCCACTGGACGGTTCTCATCACCTTTTTGGTCTTCGACTTTGCACTTGTCCTGGTAGATGTGGAGGCGGCAATGGGGAGCCGTGGCACAACCGTCACCGTAGCTGGCGGCTATGCCGAGATGGTGCTGGCTGCGCTGGCCGGGTACATCGTGATGGCTGAGATTGTCTGAGCCGTTCCATTTTATCCATTTCTATGGTACACTAATTGTACCTGCAGCCTGCCAGTATCTCAGGCTATACACAAGCGGCAGCTCTATTTGAGCAGCAGATGTATGAATGAAGCCGATACATGGCTACCTGGACAGGCCTCCAGGCCTGATCACTGCGGGCGCCCCTATGCCTGTTCTGGCTGTCATTCCCCATCATACCGGGGTACCCTGGTTAGAAAGGAGGAGCAACGAGGTCCCGCTGCTAAAATAGGGGACGACCTCATATCTAGTAAGGAACGCGCGCATCACACCCTTCGGATCAGGTCCGCTCGCAGCAGAGAAGCTGCATGATCCGCTAACATTGTGCGGTACGTGGTAGCGGTATACGTCGCAGGTATTTTACAGAGATAGGAAACGATGTTGTAAGAGAGGAGTTGTGATCGTGGCTGAAGCAAAATCAATTCCCCTGGCTGACCCCGCACCTCTTGGACTGAGCGGCTTCGCCATTACCACCTTCGTGCTTAGTCTGATCAACGCTGGCCTTCTCAAATTATCGGATATTGCTGCCGTCATCGGGCTCGCCGTATTCTATGGGGGCATTGCCCAGTTGCTGGCTGGCATGTGGGAGTTCCGCAACGGCAACACATTTGGCGCCACCGCCTTCACCTCCTATGGTGCGTTCTGGCTCTCCTTCGCCGCCCTGCTGATCCCGGGATTTGGTGCCTCTGCTGCTCTTACATCTGGCGGGGCGATCGGCTCCTACCTCCTTGGCTGGACCATTTTTACACTCATTCTGACGATTGGCACGTTCAGACTGAACGGTGCCCTGGTCACTGTCTTCATTCTTCTCCTCGTAACCTTTGCCCTGCTCACCATCGGCGCATATACCGGTGCAGCAGCCATCACACATATCGGCGGCTACATTGGTATTGCAACAGCCGTTGCTGCCTGGTATACAGCAGCAGCCGGCATTCTGAGCGCCGTATCCGGTGGCAAGGTTGTCCTGCCAACCTATCCATTTGTACGGATGTCATAAGCAGCAAAGCGCTCTTCGCGTGCATACGCGAAGAGCGCTTTGTTATTTATACGACCCGATTCCCCATGCCCCGTTCACTCCCTCTGCCTATGCAGGGTCCCCACGATCGCTCACACCGGGAGAGCAGGGGAGATACGAAAGCTCACCTCAAGACGCCGGGTTTAACGCGAGCGAGCATTACTCTGGACCATCTCCCGGATGGCCTCGACGACTTCCGGATTGGACAGTGAGGTGACATCGCCCACATCGCGATTATTGGTGATCGATGCAAGGATGCGCCGCATGATCTTCCCAGATCGCGTCTTTGGCAGGTCCGGCACGATCCAGACCTTGCGCGGTCGGGCGATAGGCCCGATCTCGCGTGCCACCGCATCGGAGATCCGCTGGCTCAAGCCCTCATCGGCCTGGACACCGGGCCGCAACGTAACGTAGAGCTCGGGCATCCGGCCTTTGAGCTCATCCAGCGCGGCAATCACTGCTGCCTCAGCGACCTCCGGTACCGTAAGTGCGGCGGACTCGATTTCTTTCGTGCCCAGGCGATGACCAGCCACATTAATCACGTCATCAATACGGCCCAAGATGCGATAGTACCCATCGGCCGCCTGCACAGCAGCATCATTGGCCATATAGGGCCAGTCACGCCAGTCTTTGCTCTCCCGGTTCTTACAGTAGCGGGCATAGTAGACCTGGACATAGCGCTCGGGGTCGCCCCAGAGGGTCTGGAGAGCGCCGGGCCAGGGATTGCGGATACAGATATTTCCAGCCTTGCCGGAGCCAGGCGGGATCTCATTGCCGTCCTCATCGTAAATGACGGGATGGATACCAATCACAGCCGGGCCAGCGCTGCCCGGCTTCATGGGCATCAATGCCGGGGCCGTTGTGCAAAGAAAGCCGCCATTCTCCGTCTGCCACCAGGTATCCACAATGACTGCTTTATTCCTCCCCACCACATGGTAGTACCAGCGCCAGACATCGGGCTCGATCGGCTCGCCGACTGTGGTCATGTGCTTGAAGTGGTAATTGTACTTACGCGGCTCATCCGGCCCGGCTTTGCGCAAAGCGCGAATCGCGGTGGGCGACGTATGGAAAATATTGACCCCCAGTTCCTCGGCAATGCGCCAGGGGCGACCGGCATCCGGATAGGTAGGCACACCCTCATAGACGACGGAGGAAGCGCCCAGAGCGAGCGGACCATAGACGATATACGAGTGGCCGGTGATCCAGCCAATATCCGCCATGCACCAGTACACATCTTCGGGATGGATATCCTGGTAGTACTTGCTGGTCCCCGTTACATAGGCAAGATATCCGCCGGTGCTATGTTGTGCTGCCTTGGGCTTGCCCGTTGATCCACTGGAGTACATGATGAAGAGCGGAGCCTCTGCTGGCATCTTCACCGGCTCGATGCGCCGGCCACGATAGCCCTTCAGAAGCTCGTTGACCACATAATCGCGTCCCTCCACCAGCGGCGTGGGGCTGGAGTACTTGCCAGGATAGCGCTGCCATACCAGAATCTTCTCCAGCGTGAGTCCCTGCCTCTTCGCCTCCTCGTATGCCACATCAGCCTTTTCCTTGTGGTCCAGCAGGGTACCGTTGCGGTAGTAGCTATCCATCGTGATCAGGATCCGACTACCGGAGTCAACGATGCGGTCGGCACACGCTTTGGCGCTAAAGCCGGCGAAGACCACAGAATGGATGATCCCCAGCCGCGCGCAGGCCAGCATGGCGATCGGTAACTCGGCTACCATCGGCATGTGGATGGTGACCCGATCGCCCGTTTTGAGTCCAGCGAAGTCCTGCAAGAGCGCAGCGAACTCGTTCACCCTGACGAACAGCTCCTGATAGGTAACATGCTGAATGGGCTCATCCTCAGGTTCGGGGACGAAGTGGATGGCAGTCTTATTGCGGTTCTTCTGGAGGTGGCGGTCAACGCAGTTGTAGCAGGCATTGATGAGCCCGCCGACAAACCACTTCCAGAACGGGGGATTGCTGCCGTCGAACGTCTTCTCCCAGTACTTGTACCAGTCCAGGAGATCGGCGTACTCCTTCCAGCATTCGGGGAAGTTGTCAAGGCTAAAGCGATCGTAGATGCTGCGATCGGTCAGATTTGCCTGGGCAATGAACTCCGCCGGTGGATAGTAGTATTCTTCCTCCTTCCAGTGAACGGCAATCTCTGCCTCAGACGTTTCCAAGAGCCGCTCTTCTGTCATTACTTGATCCCTCCCCATTGAAAATGGGTATCAAAACAACAACCAGTTTATTCTTGAGCGACGGTGATCCAGGGAAGAAGGATCACGCAACAAACGCTCTGGCACCAGCCACCGTCTGCGCCGATTAGCCTGGTAAAGGGACATTAGATATTTTCGTGGACAATAGGCTTATAATCAATTGTAGTGAACAGGGAGGGTAGTGTCAAGGGACAGGTAAAAGCAGAAAGTATGCGTGCACTTTAGCAGCAGAGATGGCGACGCGCATGGTGCCGAGATGCTCCGCAGGCAAGAGCTATCCCGGTCTGGCAATAAAGGATGCAAAAGGAGATGGTGGCCCATGACCCTGGAACCAGAAGGTTTTGCAGCCCGACCGATAAATCTTGATCCGGTGATCGCCGATGCGCTCGCCCGGCGGCCGGAGACGGTGCCTGACGAGCGCACCTTTGCCTTACATATGCGTGCGCTGGAACATCTGCTCGGCCCGGACTGGGAGACCGAATTCACCGCGAGTACCTGGGCGCGCGTGCGCCGGGCCGACGCCAATGATAGTGGCGTTGTAGCGATCATCGGGCGGCAGCTGCCGCTGGCGATCCGTATTGGCGACGCCCCCGCCTGGCCAGAGCATCTGGATCGGTGGCTGGCGGAGCACAACTATGTCGTCATTGAGGCACCATCCTGGCGCGAGCCGGTCTTCTCTGTGGATCCCCAGCTTCTGGCGCGAGCGCTGGAGATCACCGATATCACGATTATCGAGCAGGATCTGGCTGGTGGACCATTCTCAGTGGCGCGCCTGTGGTTCGTGACGGATTAACCCGATCACTTTCCACCCGGCCGGTAGCAGCAGGCTGGCGATGATCAATTTGATGATGTCACCGGGGAGAAAAGGGAGCAGACCTAAAGTGAGCACACGGGCACTGCCAACAAAATGCGCCAGCCAGGGTAACCCAAACACGTAGATGGTGATGTTGCCGAGCAACATTGCCAGCATGGTCGAGCCGGTGCGCCGGTCCCAGCCGCGCTCTGCCAGGAAGCCGGTGATGCCTGCTGCGCCGACAAAGCCCACTACATAGCCACCCGTTGGTCCCACCAGAATAGCCAGACCGGCAGTGCCGCCGGCAAAGACTGGCAAGCCTGCCAGCCCCTCGGCCAGATAGGTAAGCATGGCCAGACTCCCGCGTTTGCTCCCGAGCAGCGCGCCGACGAGCAGGACCGCAAATGTCTGGCCAGTGATCGGTACCGGACTAAAGGGCAACGGAATAGCCAGCCGGGCAGAGATCGCCACCAGGAGGCTGCCGCTCACGACGAGAATAGCATCATACAGCCAGGCATAACGCCACCTAGCAGGGCGCAGCACATCAGCATAGAGCAAGAGAATCACCTCCTTGTAAGTTGACAACAGATGTGTTTACAAACAGGCTGTTTGCGCAGCTTTTGTTTTACGTGCTGTCGATGTTCTTATCCTGCCCACACCCTTATCTATGATACGTGGCCTGCAGGCAGCTAATCAATAAGGTTATGCAACCTCCGGTACTTTTGCGCGTGCTCCTGCCGAATCTCCAGGTGTGCATGGCCGGCATAACCCGCTGCCGACAAAGTCAGGCCCCCTCTCGAAAGAGAGGGGGGCCTGGCGCTCTGCCCCTTTTCGTCAGGGATCCGCTCTCCTGCTCCGGCCGCACCTCACCCCTCTCCATTTCTTCATAGAGGGGGACAAGCCCGGCGAGAGAGGGGTAAGGCCCCGAAAGTGCCAGCAGGTGAGCGGAACAGGCTCAATCACCTATCCCGCCACCGTTATGAACCAGAGCCAGTCTGTCCGGTGGTGCGGATAGGAATGCGGCGCTGACGGGCTGTCTCCGCTTTGGGCAGCGTAAGGGTCAGCACGCCGTTCGTGAAATCAGCCTGAGCGTTCTCCGCGTTGACCTCTGTGGGCAGCGTGAGCGTGCGCGAAAAGGATCCGGTGCGGCGCTCACGATAGATATAGCGCCCCCGCTCTTCGGCCCGCTCTTCCTGGGCCTGGCCACTGATGGTGACCGTATTGTCGCGCACCGTGATGTTGACATCTTCCGGGCGCACGCCTGGCAATGAGGCATGGAGCACGTACTGGTTGTCTTCCTCACGGACATCAACTTCTGGCAGCGCCGCTCCCCAGGATGGCCGCAGCAAAGTGCCAGTTTCACGTGCCAGCGAAGGGAGCAATCGTGATGGTGCAACAAACGCCTCCTCCATGAGTCGGTTCATTGCATCACGCAGGCTCAGCATTTCCTGCCATGGGTCCCATCGTTCCAGCATCTGTAAGCTCCTTTCTCTCCTGTGAATCTTTACGTCCCTCACGACGCTGAAGCACACCAGGAGACGCGTTGGCTGCAACTTCCATACCATGAATCGGCATTGCCGACGCTTCTGGATTGATCCCGGATGCACTTACCGCGTAGAATAAAGGGCAGAAGGGAGTAGTCCGCCGATGAGTAATGTGCAACAACTGCGTTCTGGCCTCTGGCAGATCGATACCCATTTTCTTGGCTTGCCAGGGATCATCGCATCCTACCTGCTGGCAGGCAACGGCGAGGTCGCCCTGGTGGATACCGGGCCCAGTACGACTATCGAGGCCCTGCTGGCGGGCGTACATGCCGCCGGCTTCGCCCTCACCGACGTCACCCACTTGCTGCTCACCCACATTCATCTGGACCACGCGGGTGCCAGTGGTTCGCTGACGCAGCGGCTTCCCAATGCCACGGTCTATGTCCATGAGATCGGCGCGCCACATCTGATGGACCCCACAAAGCTTATTGCCAGTGCGGAGCGCATCTACGGCGCGGAGATGGAGCGGCTCTGGGGGACGATCGAGCCAGTGCCTGCTGAACGGATCAAAACTATGCGCGACAACGATGTGCTGGCAGTTGCCGGTCGCCGCCTGAATATTGTCTATGCGCCGGGCCACGCCACTCATCAGGTGGCTTTCCACGACCCGGCCACCGCCGAGATCTTTTGCGGCGATGCAGCCGGCGTGCGTCTGCAAGGTGTCGACTACGTGCGGCCACCTACCCCTCCACCTGAGCTCAATCTGGAGGATTGGTCGGCAACTATAGACCGGTTGCTGGCACTCAATCCACGTGTGCTCTACCTGGCCCACTTCGGTCCAACGACCGATGCGCCCCGGCACTTTACTGCGCTGCGGCAGCGCCTCTATGCCTGGGGCGAGCTGGTGCTGGCCGCAATGCGCGCTGGAAAGGACGAGGAAGGCATTCGCGAGGAGCTTATTAACCGCTCCCTGCCGGAACTTCAGCAGGTGACGAGCAATCCTGACGATCTGCGCCGCTACGAGATCGCTACCAACTATCGTATGACGGTCCAGGGCTATATGCGCTACTACCGTAAGGTGCATCCAGAGCTGCTGGACCAGAAGCAGGCTCAGTAGTATATTTGGAGGGAATGCGCGATGTCAGTGACCATCTCGGAGACCGAATTGACCAGACTGTATAACCAGATGCAAGACCATCACCTGACTCCGCTCTGGAAGCTGGAAGCAGATATCATGCCCTTCTCACCAAAGCCCAGGGCGGTACCCTGGCTCTGGAAATGGGCTGACCTGTACGCGATGGCGCGGCGATCAGGTGATCTGGTTCCGCTCACACGCGGCGGTGATCGGCGTGCCATCGCCCTCAGCAACCCCGGGCTCGAAGGGAAACCCTATGCCACGCCTACCCTCTGGGCTGCGGTGCAATGGCTCAATGGCCGCGAGGTAGCACCCGCCCATCGCCATACGGCGCAGGCGGTCCGCTTCATCATTGATGGCAACGGTGCCTATAGCACGGTGGAGGGCGATAAGGTTTTTCTGGAGCGCGGCGATCTGGTGCTCAATCCGGCCTGGCTCTGGCACGATCACGGCAGCGAGGCTGATGGACCGGCCATCTGGATAGATGGCCTCGATATCCCCATCAATAACTATCTGGACGCCAGCTTTTTCGAGCCTGCCCCGGTCGAAAAGCAGGCGGTTACCGCAATGCGTGACGGTAAGTATCTGAAGTATGGCGTCGGCCAGCTGCGGCCCGCCTGGGAGGCGCGGTCAACGGCTTATCCACCGATCTCGACCTATAAATGGGCCGATACTGAGCGCGCCCTGAACAACCTGGCACGGGTGGACGCCAGCCCCTTTGACGATGTGGCTCTGGAGTACACCAATCCCCATACTGGCGGACCGGTCATGCAAACCATGACCTGCTGGATTCAAATGCTGCGCCCAGGCGTGCGGACAAAGGCGCACCGGCAGGTCAACAGCGCAGTCTACCATGTCTTTGAGGGTGAAGGCTCGACCATCATTCATGGCATCCGCTTCGACTGGCAGCAAGGTGACATGTTTGTCATCCCAAGCTGGGCCTATCACGAGCACCACAATACCTCCAAGAGTGAGCGGGCAATCCTCTTCTCGATTCAGGATACGCCGATCATGGTAGCCCTGAACAAGTATCGCGAGGAGGCTTATCCGGAACACGATGGCCATCAGCCGGTGATTGGCGTCTTCACCGGTGAATTGACCCGGTAAAGAAGTACGCGGCGAACTATAGAGGACACCGAAGCAGGCGCAGCGCGCTGTGCGCCTCGGTGTCTTCCGTAGTTCGATCCTTTTTTTCATGGGAGGAGGGATGACGATGCTCGCGGGCTGCGTTCCATTTCCACCAGAGTTTGCTGAAACCTACCGGCGTGCCGGCTACTGGCAGGGGAAAACGCTGGGTGAGTATCTGGATGACTGGGCACAGCGGTATGGCGACCGTGAGGCGATCGTTGGCGCTACCGAACGGATCACCTATCGCGAGCTTGCCAGGCGGTCTGACTGGCTTGCATGGGGATTGCTGCGGCTGGGTATCCATCCCCGTGATCGCGTGGTCGTGCAACTCCCGAACGTCCCCGATTTCGTCTCCCTCTGCTTTGCGCTCTTTCGCATTGGTGCCTTGCCCGTGATGGCGCTGCCGGCGCACCGCGAATATGAGATCACCCATCTCGTCGAGCATGCCGAGGCCAGCGCTTATGCTGTGCCGGCATCCTTCGGAAACTTTGACTATCTGGAACTGGCACGCGCCGTGCGGGCACAAAGCAGATGCCTCCAGTATATCCTGGTAAGCGGCGAGGGTGATGACCCGGACGTGACCTACCTGGGCCGCCTTGCCGCTGAGGAGAGCAGAGCACCCACAGCCGATGCCCCCGACACTCCGGAGAGTGCGCCCTTGCCTCGCCTGACCTATGACGCCAGCATAGACGAGGTGCGTGTGCAGCTCAGCGCCTATCGCCCTGATCCTGCTGACATCGCTTTCTTTCTCCTATCGGGCGGAACGACCGGGCGACCAAAACTCATTCCGCGTACCCATGACGACTACACCTATAACTTCCGCGCCAGCGCCGAACTCTGCCACTTCGGACCAGATACAGTCTATCTCGTCACCCTGCCGGTTGCTCATAATTTCCCACTCGGCTGCCCTGGCTTGCTCGGCACGCTCCATGCTGGTGGTAAGGCAGTCATGGCACCCAGCCCAGACCCTGAATATATTTTCCCCCTGATCGAACGTGAGCGCGTTACCGCAACGGCTGTCGTCCCTGCGCTGGCCATTCGCTGGATGGAGTCGCCGCTGCGTACGCATTATGACCTCTCCAGTCTGCGTCTTTTGCAGGTCGGTGGTGCACGGCTTGCACCGGAGGCTGCTCGACGCGTGCGCCCACTGCTGGGCTGCACACTTCAGCAAGTGTTCGGCATGGCCGAGGGCCTGCTCAACTATACGCGGCTGGATGATCCTGACGAGGTCATCGTCGAGACACAGGGACGGCCTTTATCACCGCACGACGAGATTCGCATCGTGGATGCATACGACGAGCCCGTGCCACCCGGCGAAATGGGGAATTTGCTCACGCGCGGCCCCTATACCATCCGTGGATACTATAAAGCCGAGGCGCACAATAAGGAAGCCTTCACTGCTGATGGCTTCTACCGCTCGGGCGATGTCGTCCGCCTCCATCCCTCGGGGAATCTCGTCGTAGAGGGACGAGCGAAGGACCTGATCAATCGCGGCGGCGAGAAAATCTCTGCTGAAGAGGTCGAAAATCTGATCCTGGCCCACCCAAAGGTGCTTAACGCAGCCGTGGTTGCCATGCCGGATCGCGTGCTGGGCGAGCGTGCCTGTGCCTTCGTCATCCTCCGTGAAGGGGAAGATCTGACGCTGGCAGAGCTGGTCACCTTTCTCCTCGCACACAAAATGGCCAGGTTCATGTTGCCCGAACGGCTCGAGGTGGTACCAGCTTTTCCGCTCACGAGCGTTGGCAAGGTGGACAAAAAGGCCCTGCGCGAACTCATCGCCCAGAAGCTCCGGCAAGAGGCTTCGATCTCATAAGCGGGTATGCCCATCGCGTGTCTGGACGCTGCGGCGATCGAGTTGAAGGTAGTCCTCCACGCTCATTGCCGGTTGGTGTGCGGATTTCTGCACCGTATCTATCTCCCTTTGCCGTGCTGGGGGAGAAGCTCTCCAACCTGTCTGATGCTCTCCGGTACCCTGGCATATCGCGATGCTACCTTTGTGCTGTTGGTGGTTCAGCCCCCGTTCTCTCGCGCCACCGCTGCCGCAAACAGCTCTCGAAACCGTTCGTACTGACGCTGGTAGAGCTCCACACGGCTGACGTCTGGCCACTCACTGACGCGCGCATACGGGATCGTGCGTTGCGTCGCTTCATGGATATCCGCGTAGATGCCAGCAGCAACGCCGCCGAGCAGCGCCGCGCCCAGCGCCGATCCGGTTGCTGCACCATCGCGGGTTGCTACCGGCCGGTTGAATACATCGGCAACAATCTGGCGCCATAAGGGGCTGCGCGCGCCCCCACCGGCCAGCAGTGCGGGCTCAGCCGCGCTGATCCCCAGCTCGCGCAATACCTCCAGCCCATCACGCAGGGCGAATGCCACGCCCTCCAGCACTGCCCGTGCGGCGTGGGCGCGCGTGTGGCGCAGACTGAAGCCGGCAAACACGGCCCGTGCGTGTGGATTGAAGTGCGGCGTGCGCTCGCCCAGCAAATAGGGCAAGAAGATGAGCCCTTCCGATCCTGGCGGCACAGTTGCCGCCTCCTTAAGTAGGCTGGCAATCGTTGCTGTCCCTACCAGATCGCGGGCAAACTGACCGGCAAACCAGCGCAGCGCCAGACCAGCCGCCAGGATAGCCCCCAGCAGATGCCAGTGGTCGGGAACAGCATGACAGAGCGTATGGACACGCCCATGCACGTCTATACGCGGAGTATCTAAGGGCGCAAAAAGCTGGCCACCAGTGCCGATCGTCACCAGCAGTGCACCCTCGGTCAGCACATCGCTGCCAATTGCGGCTGCCTCCTGGTCACCAGCGCCGGTGGCCACGGGAATACCCGCCGGCAGGCCTGTCTGTGCTGCCGCCGATGTGGTCACTCTGCCGGCTATTGCCCCTGATGGAAGCACGGGCGGCAGCTTCTCCTGCGGGATATCCAGCACATCCAGCAGCTCCATGCACCAGCCACACCGCCGGATATCGTACAGCAGTGTCGCCGATGCGTCGCTGTGATCAGTGGCGACCGCGCCGGTCAGGCGCAGCCGCAGGACATCTTTGGGCAGGAGGAATACCGCGGCCCGTGTAAACACCTCCGGTTCGTGCTTACGTAGCCAGAGCAGCTTAGGGGCGCTAAAGCTGGTGTTCGGCGCGCTACCGGTTCGCTGGATCAGCACTTCGCGGCCTAAGAGGCGATTCAACTCTTCCACCTGGGCAGCACAGCGGCTATCAGCCCAGGTAAGCGCCGGGCGTAACGCCTTACCGGACGCGTCCAGCGCAACGACGCCATGCATCTGGCCGGAGAGACCCACGCCGGCAACCGCATCGGGGTCCACATTGCGTTGCTGCCACAGCTCGTGCAGCGCCACGCAAGCCGCCTGCCACCACTCCTCTGGGTCCTGCTCGGCAGCGCCAGGGACCGATGTATGCAGCTGGTAGCCACGCTCGGCGATGGCAACGCAGGCGCCGGTGCTGGCGCACACAGCGATGGCTTTGAGTCCGGAGGTACCCAGGTCCAGGCCAATCAAGAGGGGGGAACGGGCCAAACTATGTGCTCCGATCTAGACAGTGATCAGTTCTCCGGCAAGGCTTATAGCGATGGCCAGAACGACTGAGCCGATAGCGGCGAAACGCCTGCGCCGCCAGGATGGTTCATCCGGTGACGACATGGCGCAAAGCTCTGGACATTGCTGCATGCAGTTTAAGCATAGCGGGTTGACAGAGCATTGTCAAGCAAGCAGAGCTGTCTGGGACCTATCGCAGCAAACGGCCCGATTCTCTAACGCCATGCTGCATGGGAACCGATGATGGTGCTACCGGCAATGTAAATGTGATTGCGGTCCCTACGCCGGGCTCGCTGGTTGCGCTAATGTTGCCACCATGGGCCCTAATGATGGCACGGGCGATAGCCAGACCCAGCCCGCTGCCCCCGGTTGCACCAGTTCGTGACGGATCAGCGCGGTAGAAGCGATCGAAGATGCGCTCCAGGTCAGCGGCAGCGATGCCGGCGCCAGTATCGCGGACGGTGATGCACATGCTGCCAGGAGCAGCGGTGCCCTCCAGTCGCACCATGCCACCAGGCGGGGTATAGCGCAGGGCATTATCCACCAGGTTGAGGAGCACCTGCGTAATTTTATCCGCGTCTGCCTGTACCAGTGGCAGGTCAGCGGGCAATGCGTTCACCAGCTCTACTCCCTTGCGCGTAAATTCCGGGCGCACCACTGCCAGTGTCTCTTCAACAAGCATGTTCAGGTTGAGTGGGGCAAGGTCGAGTGCGCTCGCTCCCGCTTCCAGCCGGGCCATCTGCTGGAGATCGCTGACCAGGCGCCGCAACCGTGCGACTTCCTTGCTGATAATGCGGCAGCTTTCCTCACGTCCCTGCTCGTCATGGACGATGCCATCGGCCAGCGCTTCGATGTAACCCTGGATAGCTGTCAGGGGGGTGGCCAGATCGTGCGAGACGTTCGCCACCAGCTCACGGCGGAGCGCCTCCTGTCGCTGCATCTCGCGCACATGCGCTTCGATCCTGGCCGCCATCTCGTTAAAGGCGCTGGCCAGTTGCCCCAGCTCATCGCCACGGCTGACCGGCACACGGTAGCTGTAGTCGCCCATGGCCATGCGCGCCGCAGCCATTTTCAGTCGCTCGATGGGACGGGTAATCGTGCGTGCCAGCAGTGCACCCAGTGCTGCCATCAGTAGCGCCACTCCCAGCGCGGTGAGCAGCACTACCTGATCGACTGCTGCGATAAACTGTGGCGCGCCAAAGCGTAAATCGGGGGGTAGCGTCGCCCGTACGATTCTGATGACCGGCGTTGTGACATAGATCGCGCCGATGATCGGGCCGCTGGCTGTACCGCTGGCGCGGATAGGCGTAGCAGCATAGCCGGGCACAGGCTCGTAGGCACGATTTGCCGGCAAACTGCCGCTGGTGCTTGTGCCATGGAGCGCCATATGCAAAGCCTGGGCCATGGGCGAAGTTGGCGTCAGGAAGATGGGCCGGAGGTAGCCATCAAAGTAGGCAAAGCTGTTTCCATGTGTATCCTCAACAATAATGCTATACCTGATGACCCCTCCCTCATTGACGCCAGGAGTCCGACTACATGGCTCTACCCGGCAAAGCGCCTGCTGCAGCGAGAGGCCATGGGCGCTTGCAGCACCGATCCGCTGGGCCAGGTCGGTCGCTATCGTGGCGATCTGCCCGCGCTGGAAGCCGTTGAAGAACACCAACACCGTCATGAGTGAGGCCATAGCTACCGCTGCGACTGCCACCAGGGCCACCAGCAGATAGCTTACGGCGAAGCGCGCGCGCAAGCTGCGTGGCCAGGGCCAGCGTCTGGCCCGCGGGCGCGCCATCGCCGCGGCTTGCGCCGGTGGGAGCCGGCTCCCACTGTCCGTGGGTTGTATGATTGGCGCTTTCGCGCTCATGATCGCCTCCTTCCCATGATCAGGCGCTAGTCCGGTAAGCCTCGGGGGTCGAAACGGTAACCAATGCCCCAGACCGTCTTGATGAAGCGCGGGCGCCCTGGCTCTGGCTCAATCTTTTTACGTAGCGTGCCGATATGGACATCAACCGTACGCGTATCACCAACATAGGCATAGTCCCATACCTTACTGAGCAGGGCCTCGCGACTGAAGACACGGTCGGGCGTACGCGCAAGGGCGACCAGCAGGTCGAACTCCCTGGCTGTCAGATCCACCGGACGGCCATCCACTTCGACACGGCGCGCGGCGGTATTGATAACCAGGCCCGGAAAGCGCAGTACCTCCCTATCAGGCGCGGCGGCATTGCCGGGGGTGGTTCCTGCTGTGCGGCGCAGGATCGCGCGGACCCGACTGACCATCTCGCGCGGGCTAAAGGGCTTGACGAGATAATCGTCGGCGCCCAGATCCAGCCCGGCAATACGATCCTCCTCCATCCCACGAGCGGTGAGCATCAAAATGGGCGTACTGGCCCACGAACGGATGCGCCGGCAGACCTCCAGGCCATCTATGCCAGGCAGCATCAGGTCCAGCACGACCAGGTCAGGCCGCTCGCGCGCATGCAGCTCCAGCGCGGTCACGCCATCACCAGCCTCGATGACCTCGTAGCCAGCCTCAGTCAGATACAGACGCACCAGCTGGGCAATATTTGCTTCATCCTCGACAACCAGAATACGTTCCATTGCCAGACAACTCACCAGCAGGACAGCACCAGCAAAGCGAACGGAACCTACGCCACGTACGCGCTTTCGGGAACGGGGTGCGCATGGGCCGGGCGCTCCTTGAGCACCAGCGGTGGCCGTGGCGGCTCCGTAAAATCAAAGCAATCCAGCATATCATTGGCCTGGGCATCGCGAAAGGTCAACGGCTCCAGGTCAAAGACACGCTCCACAAAACGGGTCAGACTCACAAAGGAGCCCAGCGTATGCGAGACATACCCGGCCCGTGCATATCCCCCCAGCACCAGCAGCGGCACCCGCGGCCCATAGCGAAACGGCGTGCCATCCGTCCACAGCTCCACAACCGGCGGCCTGACGTGATCGTAGAAGCCACCCCAGTCATCCCAGGTGATGAAGATCGCCGTGCTCTCCCAGAGCCCGCCCTGAATAATGGCGTTGATCTCACGCACCTGATAGTTCTCACCAACCGTGATGCTGTTCGGAGGATGATCGCTGGTCGCCTGTGCGGTCTTGACGAAGGCGAGATGCGGCAGCTTGCCGGCAGCAGCATCGGTCAGGAACTGCTCATAGGGCACATTGTATGGGCTGTTGGCCAGATGCGCGATCATGGCAGTGTCGCTCCAGGGGAAGGCCCAATAGTTACGCCAGCTCAGCCCCTTACTGGTCAGGCGATCGAAAATAGTGGGAAAGTCCCAGCAGGAGCCAGGACAGGACCAGCCGGCCTCGTTGGTGAAGCCGGGAGGGTAGTCCACAAATGGCGCCTGCGCGGCCAGGAACATCAGGTGGTTGGCCGGAGAGGGGCCCATCACGTCGGTAAAGAAATTGTCACAAAGCGTATAGTGACGGGCGTAGGCCCAGTAGTTGGGAATATCTGTCTCCATATACTGGCAATGCCCCAGTGGCGTCGCGCCGGCGAGCGCTGCCGCGTGCAGATGGCTCAAGTCAGTGGGCAATTGATCCGAACAGCGCGCGCCCGTTGCGACGCCATTCGCGCCGGGAAACAGGCCAAAAAGATTATCAAAGGTATGGTTTTCCTTCATAAAAACCACGATGTGCTTGATCTGGGAGCCAGGAATGGGCGTGGCGGTAGGAGTTGGCGCCGGTGTAGGGGAGGCCGTGGGTGTGGGAGCAGCCGTGGGTGCTTTGAGAGCAGTTGCCGCCGGCCCACAGGCTGAACCCAGCATGGCCATCACGCTCCCGGCTGCCATCCCTGCCAGAAAGTGTCGCCGTGTGATGCGTCCCGTGCAATCAACCATCCAGATCTCCTTTTATTCCAATTATCGTATCATAAAAAGGGACGGCGCTATTCAGCGCCATGCCGCCGCTGCACAGCAGCAGTCTGCTGGTGCACTCATAGGTTGCATCCCCGCAGTTATTCAACTCGCAATGCGGCGATCGGATCCAGCCGGGCAGCCCGCCGGGCCGGGTAGAAGCCAAAACCAATGCCAACAAGGGCAGCGAAACCAAAGGCGAGCAGCACCGACCTGGGGTCCAGCACAAAGGGCCAGCCGCCAAAATGGGCACCGCCCAGGGCACCGAGCAATCCCAGGATAATCCCAACAATGCCGCCGGCCAGACTCAATAAGAGGGCTTCGACCAGGAATTGTGTCAGAACATCACGGGCACGTGCGCCAATGGCCATGCGAATGCCAATTTCCCGGGTGCGCTCGGTGACGGAAACCAGCATAATGTTCATGATCCCGATGCCGCCCACGATCAACGAGATGGCTGCCACACCTACCAGGAGAATAGTGAGTGTCTGGGCAACCCCCTCAGCCGTCTGGAGCAACTGCCCCTGGTTGAAGATGTTGAAATCAGCCAGCGCTGGATTGATGATATGATGGCGTTGCTCCAGGAGCTGCTGAATAGCATTCTGCGCATCCGCCACGTCTGCCGCGCTGTCCACCAGCACATCAATGCTGCTGGCGTACTGGCTACCGGTGAGCCGCTGCTGCGCCGCGCTGAAGGGCACGAAGATAATATCATCGGCATCGCGGCCAAAACCGGTGGCTCCTTTGGGCGCGAGGACGCCGATAACCGTAAAGGGCGCATTGCGGATACGGATCTGCTGGCCAACCGGATCGATGCCCAGAGGGGTAAAGAGGTTATCGGCGACCGTCTGGCCAATGACGGCCACCGCCTGCCCGCTCTGCTCATCGGCAGCAGTAAAGAAGCTCCCTTCCTGCAACTGCCAGTTGCCGATCTGTTGATAGTCCGGATAGACACCCTGGACAGTGGTCGCCCAGTTCTGATTGCGAAAGACAGCCTGCCCACTCGCGTTCTCTATCGGGCTGACCGCCATCAGATGCGGTATCTGGGCAGCGATAGCATCGGCATCTGCCTGGGTGAGCGTCTGCTGAGTTCCCAGCCCCTGGCGCACGCCGAAGGTGCTGGCGCTGCCCGGCGTAATGATCAGTTCATTCGGGCTCAGGCTGGAGAGCCGTTGATTGATGGTAGCCGCATTGCCCTCGCTGATGGAGATCATCACGATAACGGCGCCCACACCAATGATGATGCCCAACGAGGTGAGCAGCGAGCGTAGCGCGTTGGCCCGCAGTGCCTCCACTGCACTGATGCCGCTCTGGTAGAGAGCGGCGATGCCGCGGGCACGGCCAGGACGTCGTTTTTTATAGAGAGCCACCTGTGGCGCAGTGCGTTTGATTGCCACTGATGTGCGGGCATCAGCGTTCAGCTTCGTTGCACTCATGATATCATCTCCTTCTGGTTGTGCGAGGGGAGCTGCCGCATGAGCTCCTGAGCAACGGCAACCCGTGAGTTCAGACTATCGCCGATCACCTGACCATCGCGAAACATAACCTGACGACGGGCATAGCGGGCAACATCGGCCTCATGCGTGACGAGCACAATGGTGATACCACGCTCGTTAAGCTGTTGCAGGATAGCCATAATCTCGACACTGGTGCGGCTATCGAGATTGCCGGTCGGCTCATCAGCCAGGATCATGGCCGGCGCTGTGACCAGGGCGCGGGCAATAGCTACGCGCTGCTGCTGGCCGCCGGAGAGCTCTGCCGGGCGGTGCTGCGCCCGCGAGCTCAGACCAACCATCGCCAACGCGCGCAGCGCGCGCCGGCGACGCTGCTCCGCCGGCATACCGGCGTAGATCAGCGGCAACTCCACGTTCGCCAGTGCAGTCATCCGTGCCAGCAGGTTGAAGCCCTGAAAGACAAACCCGATCTTCTGGTTGCGCACGTCTGCCAGCTCATTCGCGCTCATGCGGCTCACCGGCACCCCATCCAGGATATAGCTGCCGCTGGTAGGACGATCCAGGCAACCAAGTATGTTCATGAACGTGGATTTGCCGGACCCCGATGGACCCATAATAGCGACGAACTCACCATGGGCAATGTCCAGGTCAATGCCGCGTAGCGCCGGTACCACCGTGCGCCCCAAATAGTAGTTTTTGGTCAGCCGGCGTACATGGACAATCAGTCGAGTTCCTGCTGTGCCATCCGGCTGTTTATTGAGATTCATCTCACTCTCGCTCCTCATCCGACAGACAGGTTAGCCGCCAGCTCTGAACCGTACTCCGCCGCTCCCACCACCAAAGAGGCCACCACCGACCACTGGCGCTGTTGTGGTATTACCCCCCGTCTGGCCAATAACGACCTGATCGCCGTCCCTCAGCCCAGAAAGGATCTCAGTATACTGCCCGTTGCTCAGGCCGGTAGTGACCAGCACCGGGGTCAGTTTACCATTGCGGAGCTCTACCACAATCCCACGGCTGCCCTGTGCAGCACTGCCGCCCGAACCGGCGCTGGTGGCGAGTGATTGCAATGTGGCGCGACTCAGTTCACCAGTTTGCAGCGCAGTTGTGATAAAACTGAGCGCGGCGCTGGGAACCATGAGCACGCCAAGCCGCTCTGCTGTGGTAATTGTCACGGTTGCGGTCATGCCCGGATATAAATGGGCGTCACCCAGGCTCTGCTGGTCCACCGCCAGATCGACGGTATAATTCACGACATTTGAGGACGTCTGGCCAACTGGCTCGATAGCCGTTACGCTGGCGCGAAACGTCTGGTTGGGGTACGCGGCAACGGTGAATCGCGCCGGTTGGCCCACCTGCACGTTGGCCACATCGGCCTCATTGACCTGTGCCGTGATGTTCAGCCTGCTGGTGTCAATCAGCACGATGAACGCCGTCGAGCTGCTGCTGGATGACGTGGCTGCGTTGCTGCTGCCGGCGCCAACGTTCTCACCAACTTCACCGTTGATTGCCGCTACGGTGGCATTAGCCGGGGCGGTGAGCGTAGCCGCAGCCAGATTATCCTCCGCCGCCTTCAGTTGCAGCCGTGCGGAGAGGAGCTGCTGATAGGCGCTGTTTACCTGATCCTGCGCATTTTGCTCCTGCGCATACGCCTGGTCCCTGGCCTGATTCAACTGATCGAGATTCGTCTGTGTCTGGGGCGAGTTATTGTAGGTATCTATTGCTGCAGCGATGCTGGCACTGGCCGAGGCATCGGTAGCATTGCGGCTGTTGATCGCATCATAGTACGCCTGCTGTGCGCTGTTCACCGCCTGTTGCGCTTGAGCAACCTGGTCACTCAGGCTGGTTGAGTTGAGGGTCGCCAGTATCTGACCTTTTTTTACCTGCTGGCCGATATGCGCCGCGATAGCGCTCACTGTGCCACTCGTGCCAAAGTTCAGATCGTACTCAGCGTTCGCAACGATCGGGCCAGTGGCCGAAATGGTCACAGCGAGATTCCCGATGGTGGCGGCTGCCTGCATGTACTGGACAGGCGGCGTGCGCCTGCTCTGGACATAGGCCAGGCCACCACCCACCAGCGCTACCAGCAGCACTGCGATCAGTCCGATGATCCAGAGGCGCCGGCGGCGTGGTGGTTTGATTGCCGCCAGCGCCACATCAGTATCCTCATCCTCCAGCCATGGCTGAATCTGGGTCTCTGCCTGCGATTGGATCTCCGTATCAGACATGCTCTATCCCCTCTCTGTACTTCCTCGCCGGGCGCGCAAAACCCCGTGTATCTCATGTAGCGGTCAAAAATGATCAGGGCGATCGCCTCTCGCCGATCACTGGCGGAGTGACCCGTATATTAACCACCCCACTGCTGCCTAGTGGTTCCGGCTACTGGCAAGCGCAGCAAAATGGTGATACTCCTGGCAGTGAGTACGCCCTGGTTATCCCGCGTGCCAATCACAGTAACTGGCACACCAGCCTGAAGCGCGCTCGCCGTCGCCGTTTGGGTCATGAGGATCTGCGTGGCACTGGTTATCGTCACGATAAAATCGGTGCCGCTGAAGTCCGTCACCGTCAGCAGGTTGCCATTCACCTGCGCAACCGTGCCGGTAATACCACGCCGCCCGACATCGACATTTACACCCAGCGCTCGTTCAAAGCAGTTTCGGGCTGCTCTAGAGCGGCTGCCTGCTCCCGACAAGGTGCTCCGGCCCGCTCCGCTCCGCGCACCTGGAAAACCGCCAGGTGCTCCACCAAAGCCCCCTCTATTCCCAAAGGCCCCGCGCTCGAAAACCAAGATCGTCGTTGCCGAGTAGGTGTTATTGGCATTCTGGGTTGTCGCTACTGCCACAGGCATCCCCTCTTGCAGCGTCCCGACCGTTGCGGCTACCTGGCGAGCGAAACGCGTTGTGCTCGTATACCGCGCCTGGACAGTCCCGCCACGCTGATCAGCAACAGTCAGCGTACTACTGCTGATGTTTTGAACAGTGCCTGTGACAGCCTGGAAAGATTGCGCGGGGCAAAGCTGCGCGGTCGCCGTGCTGCTGAGCCTGGCTGCCGGCGTAGCTGCGGCGCTGGAGCCACAGCCAGCTACCAGCGCAGTGCCCAGCAGCAGCGCAATCCCGCCCAGTCCCTTGCGAAATACCTGGCAGGGATGCATCGTACTTGATTCCTTTCCGTAATGGAGTCTGCTTAGCCACCATCATTGTAGCGGCTGGTTATCAAAAAAGCTTGTAGAAAGTTGTAAGAAGTTTGTAAAACGTTGTTCGCCACGGATTTTCTGGCAAAAGAGTGTTCCTTTTGGTTAGCCCAACCGTCTTAAAGTGAACGGGAGAGCGTGTAGGGGATAGCCACTGGAGGTCAGCCGATCATGTCCTGGAAGAAATCTGTGCTGCATTGCATCTGGGCCGTACTCCAGGTGCTCCTGCCGCTTGCACTTACCGGTTGCATTGCCTCTTCCGGGAGCGGCACTCAGCCGCTGCCCCCGCGGGAACCATCACCAACTGTGACCGGGCAACAGCCGATGCCAGACCCATCTCCTTCTGCTCTGCCTACACCGCAACCACCAACGCCGGAGCAGCTGATCGATGCGGTGATCGCGCACATGACGCTGGATGAAGAGCTAGGCCAGATGCTGATGGTCCAGTTTGATGGGCCTGATTACTCACCAGAGCTGGCCAGGATGATCGAGCAGCAGCATGTAGGGGCAGTCATCCTCTACCAGCAGAACATCGTCACGCCAGATCAGGTTCGCTCGCTGATCAATACCATCCAGGCACATGCAGCGATTCCCTTGCTGGTGGCTATCGATCAGGAAGGTGGGACAGTCAACCGACTTCAACCGTTTATCGGCCCCCAGCCATCCGCAGCGGCTATAGGCGCTACCGGTGATCCCACTGTGGCTGCTGCCACCGCGACGCTCGCCGCACAGGAGATGCGTGCCCTGGGCATCAACACCGACCTGGCGCCGGTAGTAGATGTGCAGGCCGCACCCAACACCGGCCTGCCCACGCGCATGTTCGGTTCCACGCCCGCTGTTGTCACTAAAATGGCTGGCGCTTTTCTGCAAGCCTTGCAGGCAAATGGCATTATCGGCTGTCTCAAACATTTTCCGGGCCTGGGCAGCATAACAGTGGACCCTGAAAAAACATTGCCCATCGTCACACGTAGCCTGGGACAGCTCGAAGCGGTTGATCTGGCTCCCTACTACCAGCTGATCCCACACAACCCCGGTCTCGTTATGCCGACCGGCGTGCTTGTGCCAGCCCTGGACCCTCATCTGCCCGCCTCACTCTCACCGGCGATTGTCACCGGCCTGCTGCGCCAGGAGATCGGCTATCAAGGTGTTATCATCACCGATTCGCTCACGATGGGTAGCATCGCCCAGTCCTATAGTCTTCCTCAGGCTGCTGTGCTGGCAGTGGCAGCTGGCGATGATATCCTCGAAAGCATTCCCAGCTCCGCAGATGTCGCTGCTATCCTCAGCGCACTCAAAGCGGCCATTGCGCGCGGCACGATCACAAAGCCACGTATCGACCAATCTGTACGGCGTATTCTGCTTCTCAAGATGCGCTTTGGCCTCTACCATCCGGCCATGCCATAGCTTATCGCCTCCTCTTCGTTGCCAGTAAGGGTCTCCTGCGGCGATATCCAGGAAACAAAATCGCCGCAATTTGTATCTAAAGCTAGTGGTGTTGCCGGTTTGCCTGAGGAGAAGTATGGAACGTGTGAGAGCAGATGCTGGCAGGCGCATAAAGGAAATGACCGGCTGGATTACTCATACCCAATCACAGGAGGAGGAATACCCATGCAGCCCGCGCCACGTTACAGCGTCATCGCCGGATGGGGCCATTTTGCACCGCGCCGTGTGCTCACCAATCAGGATCTTGAGCAGATGGTTGATACTACGGATGAATGGATCATCACGCGCACCGGCATCCGCGAACGCCATATTGCCGGACCAGATGAGAACTCTCTGACCATGGCAATCGCCGCCGCGCGCATGGCGCTTGACCGTGCGGGCATTCAGCCTGAAGACCTGGATCTCATCATGATGGGTACAGTTACCCCCAACTACGTCACACCGGCAACATCCTGCCTGCTCCAGGACGCGCTGGGAGCACACTGTCCCGCTTTCGACTTTAATGCCGCCTGTAGCGGCTTTATTTATGGCCTGACCATCGCCCACAGTCTCATCCATATTGGCCAGGCAAACACAGCCCTGCTGGTTGGTTCGGAGGTCCTCTCGCGCATCATAGACTATCAGGATCGCGCAACCTGCGTGCTCTTCGGCGATGGTGCCGGTGCAGTGGTCCTCAAGGCCAGCAACCGCCCTGGTGGCATTCGCGCGAGCGTGCTGGGCGCTGATGGCTCCAACCCGGAGCGACTGATGGTGCCCGGTGGGATGTTCGCCGAGCCCAATGACGCCCCACCCAGGCCACGAACGGTCCTGATGAATGGGCAGGAAGTCTTTCGTTTCGCTACAATCTATGGCGCTGAGGCTGCCCAGCAGGTACTGGCACGCACCGGCTGGTCGGTGAATGAGATCAAGCTCTTTATTCCCCATCAGGCCAACCTGCGCATCATCGATGCCCTGCGCCGCCGCCTGGAATTGCCCGAAGACCGCGTCTTCGTGAACATCGATCGCTACGGCAATACCTCCTGCGCCTCCATCGGCATTGCGCTCTCCGAGGCTGCTGAGGCCGGCCTGCTGAGCCCCGGCGATAAAGTGCTTCTGGCCGCTTTCGGCGCCGGCCTCACCTGGGCCGCCATGACGCTGGAATGGGGCACATAGCACAAACCTTCAGCATCGTCCCCGCTATCCCCCTTGACAGCGTAGCCCTGGCTCATTATAATTGAATTAAAGACGAAAAAACGACCATTGTTTGAAAAATCGGCAGGTGGTAGATGACACACTCCACTGCTGAGCAAAGTGACGGCGTCAGCCGTCGTGCTCGCAGGAAGAACCGGCGCCGCCAGGAGGTCCTGAAGGTTGCCGCGCAGATGTTTGCCCGGCTGGGATATGAGCGGACCACTCTCGATATGATCGCCAACGAGCTGGGGCTCTCGAAACCGGCGCTCTACTATTACGTGAAGAGCAAGGAGGATGTGCTCGCTCAGATCCTTGAAGATATCGTTCAGGGCATCACCGAGCGTGTGCAGGCCGATATCTCGCCAACGATGCCGCCCGACGAGCGCCTCCGACAGCTCATCATCGCGCATGTCGCCCGCATTTGTGAGTATCCAGAGGGTCGGGCTTTTATCCTTTACGAAAGCCAGCTCCTCAGCCAGTGCACGCCCGAGATCCTGGCGATGCGCGATCGCTATCAGCGGCTGGTCGAGAGTATCATCGCTGAGGGTGTGGAGAAGGGGATCTTTCACGTCGCCAATGTCAAGCTTGCCGCTTTTGCCCTCCTGGGCACACTCAACTGGATCCCCCGCTGGTACTCACCTGAAGGTCCCCTTTCTCCGGAGGAGATCGGCGAGTACTACGCGCGCATCCTGGTTGGTGGCTTAATCGCCCCACTGGCTATGCCATCTCCACCTCAAACAGATAGCTCGCTGTCCAGGCGAGGCTCCGGGATATGGGAATAAGGTCTGTGGAAAGAAGTCTGGGACCATATGTTTGAGTGGACATTCGACCAGGCTGGCCTTCCCCCGATTATTGAGGAAGTCAGCACAGAGTTCGCGACACCACGCGGCCCGATCAAGATTCAGATGCCCGCACCTGCCGAATTGATCGAATCCCTTGACCCGGACCCGGGCATCGAAGTCTTTCATCCGCCGGTCAAGATGCAGCGCATCCTGGCCAGGATTGCCCGATCGCTTAACGGCGCTGCTCTGGTAGCTTATCGTGCTGCGGATCGCCTCCTGGTCGGCTATATCGCCTTCCACCCACCAGATGCACGCATCCGCTGGGGACGCCAGCAGATCCCCAACCTCTGGGAGCTCGAAGTGATCGAGGTCTCCGCGCACTGGCGTGGGCTCGGTATCGGCAGGCAAATGCTGACGACGGCTTTCCAGACGCACTTTTTCGATGAGAAGATTGTTATCTCAACCGAATACGCCTGGCACTGGGATCTGGGGCAAACTGGCCTGACGAAGGCTCAGTATCGGCAGATGCTGCTCAAGCTCTTTGAACGGGTAGGCTTCCAGGAGTTCGCGACCGACGAGCCGAACATTACCGCTGATCCGGCGAACATTTTCATGGCACGCGTGGGCCGCAGCGCCAGTCCTGAGCTGGTGCGCCAGTTCACAGCCCTGCTCAAGACCAACAATCCGGTGCGTTACACCATCACCATCCAGGGGGCATACAAGCGCTTTAAAGCGAGTGTCTAAGCTATCCAGGAAAGGATGAGATTGTGCAGACAGATAGCTCAGTGCGTCAGGACCGGTTGGCAAAAGTCTTGGAAGCATTCGGCCTTACAGTCGAAGAGCGTGACGTAGGATATACCATTGTCCAGCTACCGCAAGCGCGTGATGAGCAGCGCGGCGGTGGGGGGACCAGCGCGCTCAATGGCGGGGTCATCGCCTATATGTTCGACTGTGCGCTTGGCCTGGCGGTTGCCTCGGCGGTTCGTGCCCGATCTTCCGAGCAAGCAACAGAGCTGCGCCAGGTAACCATCAATTTAAACATCTCCTACCTGCGCGCAGCATTCGGCGACCGCTTCGCGGCACATGGTAAAGTTTCGCAGCTTGGCCGTAACATTGCTTTTGCTACGGGCAGCTTCTATGACGAACAGGGCAATATCTGCGCCACAGCCCAGGGCGTCTGGCGCATCTTCGCCCGCTGATCCATCTCAAGGTCTATCCATGGACATAGATAGATAAAGGAGCAGGAGTGTGGCTATCCAATATCTCCCTACAGAGTTAACCGAAGTAACCAGACTGGTTGCGCGCTTCGTTGATCAAGAGCTGCGCCCGATCGTTGAGGACTATGAGAGCAGGCAACGGTTCCCGGTGGCCTTCATGCCCAAAATGGGCGAGCTCGGGTTTTTCGGCGCGGCATTTCCCGAAGCGGTCGGCGGTACCAATCTGGGGAAGCTGGGGCAATCCCTGATCGTCCAGGAGCTCTCAAAAGCCAGCGGCGGCATCGGGGCAACGGTCCTAGTGCAGGTTTTGAGCATCTATCCTATTTTCCGGTATGGGACACCCGCTCAGCAAGAAACCTATCTCCTTCCCGGTATCCAGGGCCAAAAAATCGCCTGCATCGCCGTCACCGAGCCCAACCATGGCTCCGACGTCGCTGGCATTGAAACTACTGCAGTACGTGATGGCACCGGCTATCGCCTGAACGGCAGCAAGATGTTTATCACTAACAGCCCGTTTGCTGACTTTCTGGTTGTGGCTGCCAAGACGGAGAACCACGCCGCCGATCCACACCATCAGATCACCCTCTTTATCGTGGAACGCAATAACCCTGGCCTCCAGGTTGGCCCGCACCTTCAGAAGCTCGGCTGGTTTACATCGGAAACTGCGCCCGTGTATCTCGACAATTGCTGGGTGCCTGAGACGGCCGTTATCGGCGAAGCTGGCCAGGGCTTCTACTATATCATGGATGATTTCAATTTTGAGCGATTGCTGCTCTCGGCCCAATGTGTTGGCCTTGCCGAGGAGGCTCTGAACATCGCTCTGCGCTATGCACGTGAACGCACGCAGTTTGGACAGCCTATTGGTGCTTTTCAGGCGATCCGACATAAATTGGCGGCGATGGCCACACAGATCGAAGCCGGGCGGCTCTTACTCCTTGAAGCTGCATCGCAAGCCGATCAAGGGCAAGACAGTGCGATCAAAACCGCCTCGATGGCCAAATACTTCTGCGCCGAGATGGTGAACCGGGTGGCTTATGATGCCATCCAGGTGCTCGGCGGCGCTGGCTATCTCCGCGATTATCCACTTGAGCGCATCTACCGCGACGCGCGTATCCTGCCTATTGGCGGTGGTACATCAGAGATACAGTTGAATATTATCGCCAGGCAGCTTGGTCTATAGAGGAGTACTGCAATGAGACCGGTAGCCATCGTGGGCGCACACACCGAACGCCAATCAGCCTTCAGCGAACGCCGTCTGGAAGAGGTGATCTTCGATACCGTAGCAGCCGCACTGGAGGACGCCGGCATGCGCCGGGCAGATCTGGACAGCGTCGTATTAGGCGCAAGTGATGAGCTGGACGGGCGCAGTATCTCCAGCATGCTTACAGTCGCTCCGGCAGGCGGGCTACTGAAAGATGAGATGAAGACAACCAGCAGTGGTCTGCATGCGCTGATCCTGAGCGCCATGCGCCTGCAGAGTGGGCTGTTTGACGCAGGAATAGCCGTCAGCTGGTCAAAATCCTCTGAAGCTTCGGTAGCAGCCGTGCAATGGACTGCACTGGACCCCTTTATCGAACGGGATATCGGGCTCATCGATCCGATTGCCACCGCCATCATGGCCGGTGCTTATCTGGCACATTTCCATCGCGATGCCCGCGATCTGGATGCCCGTGCGGCAATCAAGTGGACGCGAGCCCGGCACACCGGAATGCTGACCCAATGGGATAGCAACGCAGACCGCCGCAACTACGTGGCATTCCCTCTTCGCCAGGAGCATCTGGCCCCGATTGTGGACGGCGTTGCCGCAGTGGTGCTGGCATCGCCGCGCCTGTGTGAATCTCGCCGCCTGCGCCATCCCCCCATCTGGGTGTGTGGTATCGGCTGGGCAACTGACAGCTATGCGCTGGCCGAGCGCACACTCTGGGCATGGCCCGCCCTTCAGCGCGCTGCCAGAGATGCTCTGAATCGTGCCGGCTGTCGTCTGGATGATATCACTCGCTATGAGGTGGACGACTATAGCGTTATCCATGAGGTGCTGGCAGTGGAGGCGATAGGGCTGGCACAGCCCGGCACTGGCTTCGATTATCTGACCGGAGATGGAGCTGCTGTGCCACCGGTGAATAGAGGAGGTGGTGGATTTACAGGCTATCCCCTCGTTTGCGGCGGGTTATGTCGGGTGGCCGAAGTCTTCCACCAGCTCATTGCTGATGACCAGGGGCAGCGAGTCCTGGTGCATGAGACAAATGGTATCGCTGCCCAGGGACATGCGGTCGCTCTCTTAGCGCGCTGAGGAGCCCGGGCAAAAGCGACTTTTCAGCAGGGCCACAGAGAACGCCAGGAAGGGAGAAGAGTCGGAATGGGCTCCACCAACTATAAATGACCGCTTATGCTCACTGCCGTTCAATCTTTCGCAAAGGATGTGGCGAGATGGAAGAACGAACACGCGCTGCGATCATTGGCGTCGGCGAGACGGTTTTTCGCACACACATCAACACCAGTTTTCGCGAACTTGCGCAAGAGGCCGCACTGGCCGCTCTCACCATGGCAAACATGACACCCAACGATATTGATGCGGTGGTCTTTTCCATGGCACCGACCGAATTTATGGGGGTTACCGACGCCGAAAAATGGGCGATTGATGCGGTGGGAGGCCGAGGGAAGCCCTATATGCGGATCCATACCGGTGGCGCCACCGGCGGCTCCGCCGCCCAGGCTGGCTACTACCATGTCGCCTCGGGCCTGTATGATACCGTGCTGGTCGTTGGCGCCGACAAGGTTTCTGAGACACCCGACGCCCAGTTCATCCTCAACCTGATCTGGGACCCCTTCTTCGAGCGCGACTTCGCCCTGAACACAGTCACTATGGCCGCACTTCAGGCGATGCGTCACATGGCTAAATATGGAACCACTGAAGAGCAAATGGCCCAGGTTGCCGTCCGCAGTTTCCGGAACGCCAAGAATAACCCGCGTGCCCATCTGAAAGGTGATATCACCATCGATGATGTGATGGCCTCGCGCCGTATCGCCTGGCCGCTCAAGCGCTATGACTGTTGCCCGCGCTCATCAGGGGCTGCAGCCATCGTCATCGCCTCTGAGCACGTCGTGCGCGACCGTGACATACCGGCAGCCTGGATCAACGGAGTAGGCGCTATAGCAAATACCGTCTGGATGGGCGATCGTATGGGCCCACGTGCGCTTACTGACCTGGGAGACTGGGAAGAACTGCGCCTGGCCGCAGCAACTGCCTACCGCCAGGCCGGCATCACTGATCCCGTCAACCAGATCGATATGGCCGAGATCTACGCTCCTTTTACCATCAACGAAATCCTGGGGGTGGAGGCCCTGGGCTTTTGCAAGCCGGGCGAGGGCGGGAGACTGAGCGAGGAAGGATTTTTCGATGTCAATGGTCCACTTCCGGTGAATCCATCCGGTGGAACCCTCTGTAGCAATCCGATTGCCGTGACGGCGCTGGTGCGGATCGGTGATGCCGCGCTCCAGATTCTTGGGGCCGCAGGCTCTTACCAGTTGCCCAACATATCCACCGCGCTGGCCACTGGCGTAGGCGGATCTTTTCAGTTTCAGACATGCATGATCCTTGGCAAAGAACCGGTATAAAGAGAGAAAGGGGATTGAGTATGAGCGAAGCTGAGCTGCCGCCAGCCTCGACATCCATGACGATTCCTGCCGATTGGCACATCCATTATAACTACACGACCGGTCCCATAGTGGCCCATTTTCTTCAGGGGCTGGCGCAGGAGCGCATCGAGGGTATCCGCTGTCCAGGTTGCGGGATCGTATACTTGCCGCCACGGGCCTACTGCGAGCGCGATTTTATACGGACAACCGAATGGGTACCGGTGGGCCCGGAAGGGACACTGGAAGCGTTTACCATTGTCAGCCAGAAGTTCGAGAATTTGCCGGATCCTCCCTACGTCATTGCCTTTGCCCGCCTGGACGGTGCCGATACCGCCATGGTGAACTTTCTCCATATGCCCATTGAGCATGTGGAGCAGGCTGCGGCACAGTTGCATCCGGGCACGCGCATACGTGTGCGCTTTCACGCAACGCGCAAAGGCCGAATCACCGACTTCCATTACGAGCTGGCATAGGCTTTTTCAGGAGCGCTGATCAATGGACGAGGAGTGGCAGCGGTTAAAGGTCTGGGCCGATGGGCCGGTAGGGTTCATCGTGTTGAACCGACCAGAAGTGCGCAACTGCCTGGATTACTTGCTGGTCACTGAACTGGAGCGCGCAGTGATCCGGCTGGCAACGGAGACGCGGGCTATTGTCATACAGGGAGCCGGATCACATTTCTGCACGGGCGCCGATCTGAAGTATGTCGCGGCTATTCAACATGATCCGGCTGCCATGCGCAGGTTCATAGAACAGATCAATCGCGCATTCGCGCAGATAGAGCAGGCACCAGTTCCGGTGATCGCCGGCGTTGCGGGCTATGCACTGGCGGGTGGATTCGAACTACTGCAAGCATGCGACATCGTTATCGTCGCTGAGGACGCTATCCTCGGCGATCAGCATGCGAACTTTGGCCTTTTGCCAGGTGGTGGCGGCTCACAGCGGCTGCCACGGCTGATCGGACGCCAGAGAGCACTCGGCCTGTTGCTCAGTGGCGAGTGGATCAGTGGCAAGGAGGCGGCTTCATGGGGGCTGGCCTATCGGGCTGTACCAGCGGCTGAGGTCGAGCAGCAGGCCCGTCATCTTGCACACCGGCTGGCAGAGCGCAGCCGCAACGGACTACACCTGATGAAACGATTGGTACATGAGGGGTTAGAACGGCCCCTGACAGAAGCAATCGCGATGGAAATCGACATCTTCTGTGACTACATCAGCGGTGCCGATGCGAGTGAGGGACTCCGGGCCTTTCGCGAGCGCCGGGCCCCACGATTCGCAGATTAGTTCATCTAATATCCCTGTTTTCCGAAGCGAGGGGCCAGGGGCCAGGCCAAAGAGCCGGGTGGAAAAACAACCTGTACATGGCATTAGTTAGAAAGGGGGAACTTATGGAGGCTATCCAGCACTGGGATCCAGTCGTCGAAACGATGTCACGAGCCGAACTCGAGGCGCTTCAGGGGGAACGTCTGGTTCGGCAAGTGAAATGGGTCTATGAGAACAGTCCGTTCTTTCGGGACCTCTATCGCCGCCATCACGTGCATCCAGAGGACATTCACAGCCTCGCTGACCTGACAAAGCTGCCAACCATATCCAAAGATGATTTGCGTGAGTGGCGCGAAAAAACGGGCGATCCCTTCTGTGGCGCGCTCTGCGTGCCGCAACGTATGCTGGTGAAGGTGCATCACAGCACTGGCACATCCGGCCTTCCTAACGTTTACGGGCTCACCAGGAAAGACTGGGATGATTCAGCCGACCAGTTTGCCCGTATCCTTTACCGTGTGGGGCTGCGCAGCGGCGATAAAACGAATAACTGGCTGGAATCAGCGATGGGCTGGCATGGCTACACCATGACAGCGGAGGGCGCTCGCCGCATTGGCGCAACGGTTTTCTCACTGGAGCCAGATAATCGTTCAATTGCACCGACGACACTGGAGATGCTCAAGGGCGTTGATCTTAACGCCATCTTTGTCTACCACCCCGAGATCGAGATCTCCTATCTCAAAAAGAAGCAACTGGTCCCGAAACAGATTCACCCCAGTCTCCGCTTCATCTACTCAGCCGCGCTGACGACGCCAGCGCGCCGCAAGCTGCTGGAGGAGGCCTGGGGCGTTCCTTATTATAACATGGGCGCCAGCGGCGATCAGTACCTAGTAGGATCGGAGTGCCCGTATTCCAAGCCAGGCCTGCATATGCTGGAGGATCGCTCTATTATTGAAGTGCTTGATCCGGTGACACATGAGCCCGTCCCCGATGGGCAAATCGGTGAAGTCACGGTTACCAACCTCTGGGCTGAGGCAGTCCCCTATATTCGTTATCGGCTTGAGGATATCGCGTTTGCCGATCGTCGTCCCTGCACCTGCGGCAGCACACATGTGCGCCTGATCTACCGTGGCCGTATGGCCTGGTCCGTCCTGGTTGAGGGGCAGCGGATCTTCAGCGACGATGTTGAGAATATCCTCTGGCAGTTCCCTGAAACACAATTCGCTCAGTATCAGCTCGTCAGGTTCGCACAGCAACCCCAGCCCCGCTTAATCGTGCGGACGACGTTCCATCGCGAGCTCGCCAGCAATGAGCACGAACTGCGCGCGCAGTTAACAGCAGCGTTGCAGGATCAGCTTGGTGTGCCCTGCGAAGTCAGGTTTGTTGAGCCAGGGGACATCGGCATCGGTACGGTGAAGTTCCAGCGCGTCCTGGAAGTCAATCCAGAAACGTGATCGGGATAGATGAGGAGGTACGCCGGCATGAGCGACCAATATACCCTTCTTGACGCCCTGGACCGGGCAGTTGAGATGTACCCGCAAAACATCGCGGTAAGGTGCCACGACCAGAGCTGGACCTACAGAGCTTTCCGCGATCGGATCACCCGCGTAGCGTCGGGCCTGGCTCACCTTGGCATTGCTCCCGGCGATCGCATCGCTGTCCTGAGCGATGGCTGTCATCGCTTTATCGAGCTCTACTGGGCAGCGATGGCCGCAGGGGCAATCGTGGTTCCCATAGGAACCCGACTGAGCAAGGATGAGGTGCACTATCTGCTCACCGACTCGGCTCCAGCCGCGCTGGTCACCGACCGGGAAGATCGCCATGACCTGCTCCATGAGCTGGGCCCTTCAGCACGGTTCTGCATCAGCTTCCAGGAGGAGCTATCTCATGGTATAGCCTATGAGGCGCTCACCCGGACAGAGCCTGACACCATCAAATGGCCACGACATTCCCTGGATACACCGGTAGGGATCTTCTATACCGCTGCAGTCCAGGGCGTCCCTCAAGGGGCAGTCATCACGCAGGGAAACTGGCTGGCGCAGGCGATCCAGACCGGCGTTGGACTGGGGATCGGCCCGGATGATACCTGTGGCGTCTTTCTGCCGCTGTATCATATGTTTGGGGCGTACATGATGGTAGTCACCACCTGTCATGGGGCTACCAACGCCGTGTTACCAGCATTCGCCGCCGATGAAGCCGCCCGACTCATTCAGGCGCAGCGCGTCACCTTTTTTGCCGAGTTCGCGCCAATGGCCGATCGGCTCCTCAGCGCCGCCACTACTCAGGGGATCGATCTCGCGCAATCGCTGCGCTTTGTGGTTGGCATCGATCTCCCAGAAACGATCAACCGATATCTGGCACAGGGCATTCGCTGGTTCAATCTCTATGGCCAGACCGAGGTTGCCGGCCTGTGCGTCACGGGCGAGGTTCATGCAGGCACCGACTTCAATAACTACTCAGGTCGCCCGATGCTCCTGACACGGGTCTCCCTGCGGAATCCACAGGGAGACCCGGTGCCAGCCGGTGAAAGCGGCGAACTCTGGGTTCGCAGCCCTACCGTTGTCGTGCGCTACTGGCCCGATCGGCCAACACGACTGACCCCGGATGGCTGGCTCCGCACCGGCGATATTCTGCGCGCTGACGCCGCTGGCAACCTCTGGTATATCGGACGCTCTGACGATAAATACCTGATCAAATCCGGTGGTGAGAACGTCTATCCTGCTGAGGTCGAGCAGGTCCTGCGCCAGCATCCAGCGATTGCCCAGGCATGCGTCTTTGGCGTGCCTGATCCCGTGTGGAAAGAAGCGGTACGCGCTGTGATAGTGGTCAAGCCCGATCATCATGTCACACCCGATGAGGTGCGCGCCTTCTGCCGTGAGCGAATCGCCCACTTCAAATGCCCCAAGGACGTTATCATGGTGACCGAATTGCCACAAACTGGCGGCCAGATCGATCGGGACGCGGTCCGGCAGAGGTACGGCAGCGCCCGGTCAGATAGTCCCGCGGGGTGATGCGCACCAGATCCGGCGGAAAACGGCGGCGATGGCATGCACTGCCTTGCTTCACCATCGCTGCGTGGGCAGCACAGCCACCAGAACCGGAGCCACGAACCGGTCAGGAACAACGGCAATCTGCTGATATACGGTAAGCATGCCGTTGGCATAGTCAATCGTCACTTTGCCAAAGCGGCTGAGAATATCGGAGCCCAGCAGTCCCTTCAAACCCTGGCCACGGCGATCGCTCGGCAGGTTGGCGCTGGCAACCGTTGCCGCCGGCAGCCGGATCGGACCGGCGTTCCACTTTTGCACCCGGATGGGCAGCACCTGCTCGCCCCCACCGATGCCGACAATCTGGCGGGGTGGGCCGACGACAGGTAATCCAAGCATCCTGCTGAGCGGACGATCGATCAGTGAGATGCTTGAACCCGTATCGAGGGCAAAGTTAAAAGGTCCATGACCGGCGATCGTGACTGGCACGATTACGAGCACCTGCCCATCCTGACCGTGCACAACCTTTACTGGCGCAGAGATCCCCTGAGCAGCGGCAGGTCCACTGGCTGAAGGGTTGGACAGCACCAGACTGCATGCCGCCAGTGCCAGTATGCAGGCGAGCGCCATGGCCAGTGGAACGATCGCCCCTGATCGTATCCGACCAGCCCGGACGCACCATGCGCAGCATTGCCATCGCATCGATTCATCCTTTCTCATATATGATGCCTTCTACCACTCTAAAGCATAGAGCAGGGTGCATGCCGGAAAAAAACCGTCACCACGAGCGAGCTCTCCAAAGTTTTTCCGCCAGAGCCCATCGGCAAAGCTACATCTCGCAGTGCCGCGTTTGCGCTATACAATAGATAAGGCAGCATTTGCAATGCTGACAAGCATAAGGTATACTGCGTTATTGCTGCAACCATACCAGCAGAGGAAGGGCTACATGGGAACGGGAATGGGGCTTCGTCCAATCAAACGTCGTGAGCTGCTTAAGGGAGCAGCACTAGCCGGCGCCATGGTTGCGGGACTGCTGCCCTATCGCTTCGCGGGCGCTGCATCTGGTGCCGTTGTCTCAGAGGGCCAGGGCACCGCCGCTGGGCTGACCGTCGTGCCAGACAAAACCTTTGATCAGATGCTGGAGGCCTACGGCGATAGCGGTACCGGCTGGACGGGATCCGATGGCATGTATTCCGTGCCATTGCCAGATGGCCGGGTCATCTGGCTATGCGGTGATACCTTTCTGGGCATTGTGGAACCTGGTCATCGACGCCCGGCAGGAACGCCAATGATCCATAATTCGGCTATCGTCCAGGATGGCACCCGGCTCTCGACCCTGTATCAGGGCACCCATGAACAGCCACTCCCCTGGGTTACCCCGCCAGATAGCACCGGCTGGTACTGGCCAGGCGATGGCACAGTAGAAGGGGATAGACTACGCATATTCCTCTTCCATTTCATCAGCACGGGTCCCAGCGGCTGGGACTTCGCCCAGGTTGCCACCGATATCGGGACATTCGTGCTGCCGGACCTGCAGCTCGAAAGCATCACCCCCACGACGACAGGACTCGTCAAAATGCCGGGTGGAACGCAGGTAAACTACGGGGTCGCTATCCTGGAGGATGGGCCATACACCTATCTGTATGGCGTCGAGGACGTGCCGTTCAATAAGTACATGCATCTGGCGCGCGCACAGGCTGGCAATGTGCTCGGACCCTGGGAGTTTTTCACCGGTACCGGCTGGTCGCGTGATCCCCAATCCGCCATTCGCATACTTGGTGGCATTGCCGACCAGTACAGCGTCACCAAAACGCGTGATGGCTACATCCTGATCGCGCAAGATCACGGTATCGGCAAAAACATCCTCATCTATGGGTCCAAACATCCAACCGGTCCATGGCAGAGCGGCGGCGTGCTGTACAGCACGCCGGAGTCGGGCGGGAACATCTATACCTATGGTGCCACCGCTCACCCGGAGTTCACCATAGACGGCTGGTTGCTTATCTCTTATAACGTCAACAGCTTTGACTTCGGCGATGTCTTCAGGAATGTGAATGACTACCGGCCAAGATTCATTCGGGCATCCATCACCTGAGCCGCCCAGCGCCAGGCGGGAACAGCAGAGGACTGCATGCGGCACATGATCATACAACCGGAGAGGAATGGAGGAGATATCCCCCCTGAGGCAATCTCCTCACTCCGTTTCGCTTATCCCCTGAGCGATCGCAACAGGGACCCCGGGGCCTCCTCTGCCCGCCAACCGATTTCACCAAAGGTTTACCACATATGACACTACCCTATGCAATCGCCCTGTTCTTCGCGGCAATGCTGGGTGGCGGGTTGAACTCTGTCGCTGGCGGCGGCAGTTTTATTACCTTCCCGACACTCATCTTTACCGGTGTGCCGGGTATCCAGGCAAATGCAACCAGCACCGTGGCACTCTGGCCAGGATCGGTTGCGAGCATCGGCGCCTATCGCCATGAATATGGAAAACAGCGCACACTCCTGGCAATGCTGGGCGTGGTGAGTCTTATCGGTGGTGTGCTTGGCGCACTGCTCCTGCTGCACACCCCCCAAAAAACGTTTGTGCGGCTGATACCTTACCTTCTGCTGGCAGCGACACTTCTCTTCGCCTTCGGCGGCAGGATTACACGCTGGCTCCATGCCCGCTCTGGCAAGAAGATCGCCGATGACGGGACGCCCGGCTATTCGTGGCGTGCACTTGCCGGCATCGCTGCGTTTCAGCTCCTGGTCGCTACCTATGGGGGCTACTTCGGTGGGGGCATTGGCATTGTGATGCTGGCCATGATGGCGCTCATCGGTATGGAGAACATTCTGGCGATGAATGCGCTCAAGGTCGTGCTGCAAACGTGCATCAATGGTGTGGCCGTGATCACCTTTGCCATCGCCGGAGCAGTCATGTGGCCCCAGGCGATCGTCATGGTAGTGGGCGCTATTATTGGCGGCTATGGCGCTGCGACTATCGCCCGCCGCCTCGACCAACGCTGGGTGCGTGCCTTCGTGATCGCAGTTGGCATAGGGATGACGATCTATTTCTTCGTGCAGTAGCGCCCCCACTTTGCGGAGATAATCAGGAAAGACTGCCTTTAAGCCCCAAAGGGCACCTGGGACACGAAGCTTGCACAATTGTACAAACAAATATATGCCAGTTTTGGAGGCAAGACCCATGGCACAAAAGGATAACCTGTATACGTTGCCTGCGGGCCTGCCGGTGCCGATGGATGATGGCGCCTGTGACCATCTGCCTGGCATGCAGCTTCCATCAGTGCCGCTGCTCGCCACAACCGGGGAATGGATTGACCTGGCAAGCCTGGCCGGCAGATCGGTCGTGTACTGTTATCCGCGCACGGGTCGACCCGACGAAGCCCCCCTTCCCGGATGGGACGAGATCCCCGGCGCCAGAGGATGCACCCCCCAGTCGTGCGCGTTCCGCGACCACTACCAGGAACTCCAGGCACTCGGTGCAGGCGTATTCGGCCTGAGTACACAGGACACCGACTATCAGCGCGAGGCTGCCGAGCGCCTGCACCTGCCGTTCCCGCTCCTGAGCGATGCCAGCCTGGCTTTTGCGCGCGCGTTACGGCTCCCAACGTTCGCAGTGGCAGGAATGACGCTGATCAAGCGACTGACACTCATCATTGCCGATGGACGCATCGAAAAAGTCTTCTACCCGGTGTTTCCCCCGGACAAGAACGCGGGAGATATCATCAGATGGCTTGCTCAGCATGGCAGCGGTTGACACTATCCGTGCCGCCATGCCATGGTATGAGCAAAGCATCTTTGTGTTTGGTGAGGAAAGCCTGACCACATGGATACTGTAACGATGACGTGGATAGACATTGCTGGCTGCCGGGCTATCGAGGCCCACGCCGATAGCGACAATACCAATCTGCCGCTACTTGTGGCGCTTCATGGGCGCGGCGATACGGCGCAGGGATTCGTCAGAGTTGTCCCATTGCTGGCACCACATGGCTATCGGGTGCTCATACCGGAAGGATACTTTGCCTGGGGTGGTGGGCGCGCATGGTATGCCCACAGTCCGCCACGCGAGCAGGAAGTGCGTGCCAGCCGTGCAGCGCTCATGGCGTTTGTAACCGAAGCGAATGAGCGTTACCAAACGCCACCAGCGCGTACGGCGCTCGTGGGCTTCTCCCAAGGGGGATTGATGGCCATAGACGTTGGTTTGCGTTTTCCCAAGCGGCTGGCAGCAATCGTCTCCATGAGCGGCTATCTGTTCATGCCGCAGGCTGTGCCGGTGGCGTTGCGCGAGGCAGGGCGATCAGATCATCCCCCTATTCTGCTGGTGCATGGGCTGAATGACGAGGTCGTGTGGCCACAGCGCTCGCGGTATGCCCGCAATGTGCTGAGCGCTGCCGGCCTTCAGGTTGAGCTTCACGAACTCCCTATCGGACACGACGTTACACCGGAAGCGATCGCAGCGGTGCTGACATTCCTGCAACGTGCGCTGGCGAGCGCTGACACTTCTGGCCGCTATGGCCAGAAGCCGTAACTATCGGATGAATCGGCATCTCAGGCAAGGAAAAGGAGACATGACAGATGATGGCAGCAAATCAAGCTCAGAGCGAGAGTATTAGCCTGCAGGGCAAAGTCGCCGTCGTCACCGGCGCAGCCAGCGGAATCGGGCTGGCCATCGCCCGTGACTTCGCCGCACATAGCGCCGCAGTAGTGCTGGCGGATATCGATAGCGCGAGAGGCGAAACGGCAACTGCCGAGCTCAGCCAGCAGGGCGCAACTGTCTACTTTGTGCAGACGGACATCGGCTCACGCGCAGGCTGCCGGGAGCTCATTGAGCGGACCGTTGCCCGCTATGGCAGCGTAGATATTCTCGTCAACAACGCAGGTATCCAGAAGGTTTCACCTATCGAAGAGTTTCCTGAAGAGATCTGGGATCGGATCATCAGCATCATGCTGACCGGCGCATTTCTGCTGACACGCTATGCCATTCCCTATATGTATCAGAAAGGCTGGGGACGCATCATCAATATCTCTTCCATCCATGGACTGGTCGCTTCAGCCAACAAAGCCGCCTATGTCTCGGCCAAACATGGGCTGATGGGCCTGACAAAGGTCGTCGCACTAGAAGCTGCCGCCCATGGTGTCACCTGCAACGCTATCTGCCCATCCTATGTGCGTACGCCGCTGGTCGAAGCGCAGATTGGCGATCAGGCGCGAGTCCACGGCATCCCGGAGAGCCAGGTGATCGAAAAGATCATGCTCCAGGAGGCAGCGCTCAAGCGGCTATTGGAGCCAGCGGAGGTGGCGAGCCTTGCCCGCTATCTATGCAGTGACATGGCCAGTGGCATTACTGGTGCTGCCCTGACGATTGATTGCGGCTGGACCGCGCACTAACTTATGGGGATCTCCCTATCACTTTGCTTTGCACACAACTGCACAAGCTGAGCGACCGATTATGGGCTGAAGGCCACAGCGCTCGTTGGGCGAAAGATCAGCTCACGATAGATGATCCCCATCTGCTCGGGCGAGTAGGGCATCTGATGTTCCAGCCACCACTGAATCAGTGCAAGGGTCGCGGCAACCAGGTGGTAGGCGGCAATCTCTACCGGCACCGGGCTGCCGGCCAGTGGCTGGTGTTGCTGCAACACGCTCTGCACGCCTGCCGCAAGGATGCGCTGCACCAGCGATGCCGAGCCACGACTGCTCAACAACACCCGGCATATCTCGCTATGCGTCTGAACATAGCGGAAAACCAGTGTACCAATAGTCGCCGGATCAGCATCGGATGATGGCGGTTGCAACAGACTCATCAGCTCCTCCAGGACGACCTCTAACACATCCTGGAGCAGCGCATCCTTATCACGATAGTGCCGGAAGAAGGTGGCATACCCCACATTAGCGCGTTCCGTGATGTCACGAATCGTTACCGCCTCATAGCCCTTCTCCAGGGTCAGCGCAATCAGCGCCTTTGCCAGCAAGTTCTGGGTACGCCTGACCCGCCGGTCCTGTACAGCCATCTCTGCCCTTTCATCAAGGGAGTGCACAGTACTCCGCCTGTCCCCCCATTATATCATGGCCATGCAGTCGCACAAGGATAAGGACGCTTTTGCGGAGAGCCGCCAGCCTGGGGCTGGTGTCCCCCTTGACGTCCATGCACATTGTGATATACAGTATATCATAATAGATATGATGTATCATATCTAAGCGCGCCGATACCGAGAGGGAGCAGACATCCATGCAGCCATCCCCAACTGAAAAGAGCTACACTAGCTGCCCGCTTGACCATACCATGCTAGCCCAGCAGAAAACGGCCCGTGTCACGGAGCCAGCCAGCGCGGCCATCGAGCGCGCTGCCGACGGGGTCTGGCACGTGCGCAACTTTGCGGCGGCCCGCGCTATCCTGCGCCGATCAGATACGAAACAGGCCGGATTCAAGGCAGAGCTGCTGGAACGTTTGCCACGGGTCATCAATCTTCCGCTGCTCTATCAGGAAGGGAAGCAACACCACCAGCAGCGCAAGCAGATCGCACGCTTTTTTACTCCCAAAACTGTCAGTGAGCATTACCGGCATATGATGGAAACGCTGGCTGACCAGCTTATTGCCAGGCTTCAGCATGCCAGGCGCGCCGACTTGAGCCAGCTCAGTATGGCGCTGGCTGTGCGTGTGGCAGGAGAAGTGATCGGGCTGACCGATAGCCTTCTGCCAGGGATGGACAGAAGGCTGAACGCCTTTTTCTCCGGTGGTGAAATCCCATTTAGCTGGCATCCACGGGCACTGGCAAGCTTCTTCCATAGCCAGTTGCGCCTCGCTTTCTTCTTCTGCCTGGATGTCAAGCCTGCCATTCAGGCACGCCGGCGCAAATCCCGGGAGGATATCATCTCCCACTTGATCGCCCAGGGCTACCGCAATAGCGAGATTCTGACCGAATGCGTGATGTATAGCGCGGCTGGCATGGTCACCACGCGCGAATTTATCTGTATTGCTGCCTGGCATCTGCTGGAGCAGCCCGCATTACGGGCCCAATTTCTGGGCGCCGCTGAAGCAGAACGGTACCAGATGCTCCACGAGATCTTGCGCCTCGAGCCAGTAGTTGGTCACCTCTATCGTCGCACTACCGCCGACCTCCATCTCACCAGCAAGAACATCTCTATCACCATCCCCCAGGGAGATCTGATAGACGTACACATCTACGCCGTTAACGCTGATGAGGCCGTCGTCGGCGCCCATCCCTTTACCATCTGCCCTGGCCGGGAAATCCACGTTGATCGGGTCGCGCCCTCTGTGATGGGATTTGGCGATGGCCACCATCGCTGTCTCGGCGAGTTTATTGCCATCCAGGAGACAGACATCTTCTTACAACGCCTCCTGGCGCTCGATAGCCTGCGGATTGAGCGCGCACCATCCCTCCATTGGGATGATACGCTTGCTACCTACGAGCTCCGTGACTTTATCATTGCTCTGGATTGATTCCAGCCCGGCCTGATACCAATTAGGCACACCTTGGGAGCATCCTGGGAACGCAGGCATCTCGCCCGCACCAGGCATCATGCGCGATCGCGCGCCTCCTCAGGATAAGCGTATTCACTGCCCCGCGACGAACCGCTCAGGGCCGCACCGCATAGAGTACGATGCCAAGCTGGAGCATACTGGCGCTCGTAGAGCGCAGGTGTGTGATCTGGAAACCGGCCCTGGCAACCGCGTACGCCGTATCGCGATTCCAGTGGCAATTGCCAGCAAGGCGCGTGGTCAGGGGCACGAGCATGTCCTGAATGCGCGCAATGATAGCATTTTGCGCGCGCACGTGCTCGGCCATCAGCAGCATGCCGCCGGGCTTGAGGACACGATAGATCTCCTGAAGTCCGCGCGGCGGATCGGCGACCGAGCAGAACACCAGGGTCACCACGGCACTATCAAATGTCTCATCCGCGAAGGGCAGGGCCTCAACCGGCGCCTGGGTCAGCGTAATGGGAACCGGTGCCGTGGTCGCACGCTGACGCGCGTAGCGCAGCATTGCCGCGTCAGGTTCAATCGCCGCCACACGTTCAACCTGACCGGGCACATAAAATGCAAAGTTCAGGCCAGAGCCAGCGCCCACCTCCAGGACATAGCCACGGGCCTGGCCAACAAGCTCGCGCCGGACCGGATCCATAGCTCGGCGCATCGGCCCCATACGGGCCATCCACTCAAATGCCGTCGCGAATACCGGATGATAGATCGGGGCGAGCATCTCCCGCTCACCAGCTTGTTTCATCGACCGCATCCTCCGCCAGCTTAAAGGCTGCCAGCCTGGCGCAACATCCCGCCGTCGATGAAGAAGGTGCTGCCGGTAATGTAGGCAGCAGCATCCGAGGCCAGATAGACCGCCAGCTCGGCAACCTCCTCGGGTTTGCCCATCCGACCCAATGGAATCTCTTGCAGCAAAGCCTGCAGGAGTTCCGGATCCTGTTTAAGGGGTGCGTCCATCGGCGTATCAATAGCGCCAGGGCCAATATTGTTGACCGTGATCTGATACGGTGCCAGCTCGACCGCAATGGTGCGCATGAGCATCCGCAGGCCACCCTTGGCAGTGCAGTACGGTGCGTTGGTGGGCATGGGTAGATCCTCATGCACGGACGAAATGTTGATGATGCGCCCACCCTTACCCTGTGCAACCATTTGCCTGGCTGCTGCCTGCGCGCAGAGCCATGGACCAGTCAGGTTCACAGCAATGACGTTGTTCCAGAGATCGAGCGGCACTTCGAGAAAGGGAACTTTCTTTTCAATGCCCGCATTGTTCACCAGAATATCAAGATAGCCAAACTTCTGGATGGTCTGCTTGACCAGGTTCGCCACCTGATCGGGTTGCGAGACATCAGCCTCAACAGCGATAGCCTTGCCACCGATGCTGGCAATCTGTTGAACGAGCTGATCGGCCCCGTCCGCTGATCCCACATAGTCAATGGCTACAGCTGCCCCCTCGCGGGCCATGGCCAGGGCGATTGCGCGCCCGATGCCAGTGGCTGAGCCAGTGACGATCGCGACCTTATTCTGTAACCGCATAGCCTATCCTCCATACCTGATGAGATCATGACGCGACTGGCTGGCGCAAGAAGTATGCCGGACAGGGTGATCATTAAATTGTGACTTTGTTGCATGGTGTCTCCCGATGGTGCCCGGAGCATAGGGTACCATTGCTCGCACGTCTCCCTGACACTGCGGGCAACCGGCAGTTGCAACGACACTGCACGGCTGGCAACCACCAGATATATCCGATTATGAGCGCGCCGCTGCTACCTCTGCCGGGCTTACTGCCGGCGGCGCTGAGCCCCGTTGCCGGCGGCCATGCAGCTCGCGCGGGACACGGTAGACGTTGGTCACCAGATGCAGCTTCTCCAGCATCCAAATAACGTAGCCAGAGAGATCGAACTGCCACCAGTGCAGCCCGTGAAACGCTGAGCGTGGAAAGGCGTGGTGGTTATTATGCCAGCCCTCGCCAAACGCGAGCAGGCCGACAATCCACTCGTTGCGACTGGCGTCACGTGTCTTATAGGGACGCTTGCCAAAGGTATGGCAGACAGAATTGACGCTCCACGTAACGTGATGGGTGAGAAAGATGCGGACCAGGCCACCCCAGAGGAATCCTTCCCAACCGCCGATCGCCAGAGGAATCAAGAGGCCTAGCGCCGCCCAGAGAAGCCAGGTGCGGGTAATCCCCATGACAAGTGGATCTTTGGTGAATGCTTTCCCGTAGATCTCCACTTCACCACGGGGACTGGAGAACAGCCAGCCAACATGCGCATGCCAGAAACCTTCCATCGGGCTATGGGGATCGCCCTCACGGTCGGAGTTGGCATGGTGCTTGGTATGGGTCGTTGCCCACTCCAGGGGCGAACCCTCCAGGGACATGCAACCAAGGATCAGGAAGATGGCGCGCACAGCGACTGGCGCTGCAAAGCTCCGGTGCGTGAGCATGCGGTGAAAGCCCACAGTTACGCCCAGCGCAGTGAACGCGTACATGACAGCGAGCAATTCCAGATCGCCAGGATGGACCACACGCTGCCAGAGCAGGCGGATGGCAAATAAGGTGGCCAGGAAAGGAACGACCACAACAATAAGGAGAATCGCGCGATAGGGGGCCGATGGCCGAGACATGAAACCTCCACAAACACCGTATTCAGGCAATCCATATTGCCTTACCCTGTTTATGAGCGCACATACCCCCTTTTTGTTTCATCCCTCACGGCCCGGTGTCTTTGGCAGGGGCCCTTGCCATTTACACGAAAATAGTGTATCATTGAAATGAATTCAGATAACAAATGATCCGAAAGAATGCTTATGCGGACGCCAGAAGAACTGTGCGCGTATGTACGCGCAATCGGTGGCAAGGTGACAGCATCACGGGTGCTGATCTATCGTGCCTTGCAGCACGATACATCCCACCCTACTGCTGAAGAACTGCATGCGCGTCTGCTTCCGCAGTTGCCCAGCCTATCGCTGACAACCGTTTATAAGACGCTGAACGAGCTCGTCGCCTGGGGCGATGTGCGGCGCTTCGATACCGGCGACGGCACCATTCACTTCGATCCCGATACCAGCGACCACACAGAGATTATCTGCGTGCGCTGTCATCGGGTGACCGACCTGCCCAAAGGAATAGACGATCCCGCGCACGCGCCGCTCCCGGATAGCATGAATGGCTACCGGATCATCTATCGCGCGCAGACACTCTATGGCTACTGCCCGGCATGCCAGATAGCGCAGCAGCAAGAGGCCCAGAGTGTTGAGGCTGGAATAAGAAGTGCGGGTTAATCAGGTGTGGGCAAACCCACTCTCAACATTGCGCCATGATGGCTCGTGAGCCATTCTTTTTGGCCGGTTAACTGAAATGATTACATTTTAGCAAGCGCATCAAATATTAGGATACCCTAATATGAGACGCAGGGGGGGAGAGAAGCTATGATCGTATTTCGCCAGAGCCACCGCGCCTATCTCTTGATGATGCTTCAGGCGCTGGTTGCGCTGCTGATTCCCAGCCGGGGGATCACCTACCAGACGAGCATATCACGTATTGCCAGACGAGTCGAAAGAGACACTTCGCCAGCCAGTACGGCGGCAAACGACAATAACCGCACCAATTATCGCAAGCATAACCGTGATTTCGTGTTGCGTGTGATCCAACCAGGGCTGGCAGGCCTGATGGATGGTTCGGTCTCAACGCTGGCACCGATCTTTGCAGTGGCCTTTGCCACACACAAGCCGTTTACTACCTTCCTGGTCGGGATGGCGGCTGCAACTGGCGCTGGCATCTCCATGGCTTTTGCGGAAGCGCTCTCCGATGATGGACGTCTGACCGGTCGTGGAAATCCGATCATTCGCGGTGGCATCACCGGCCTGATGACCTTCGTCGGTGGCGCCGGGCACACTCTCCCCTTCCTGGTGCCCAACATCCATGTCGCACTGAGCATCGCCTATATTGTCGTGACCGCCGAGCTGGCCGCAATCGCCTGGATCCGTCACCGCTACTTTGGGACAAACGTGGGCATTTCGATCATCCAGGTAGTCGGTGGTGGGGCCCTGGTCTTCGCGGCAGCGTTCTTCTTAGGCAACGCATAATGCTTACCTCCCATCTTTGACCGCCACCCCCCTGCTCTTCGCACTTAGCGGAGACGGCGCAGCGCGGCACGATAGTGTGTACCACCAGTGGGCAGCCCCACAGGCAGCGCCTCGATGACCTCATATTTCGGCGCAGCCGCTACAGCGGCTGCGCTGGCATCCGGAGTGTCAGCAATACAGAGCAGGCCGCTGAAGCTAACGTTCAGCGGCGCGATCAGCAGGGCTGTTTCCGCTGGCACAGGCGGGCGACCACGCTGATCAGGGATAGTCGGGTCCTGCACCATCTGGGGCTTGAGCATCGCTAAGACCGGCGTGTAGGTCATGACGCCATTGCTGAGATAGACGAAGGTGACTGTGCGCTGACGCCCATTCCATGTTTGCGGGACAACCTGTTGAATATGTGCAACTTTGCGCGCATCCAGTGGCATGGGTACTCCTTTTCCAAAAAAGTAGTGCATCCCGGAGGAGATTCAAGAAAAGATAGCGGCGAGCAGTCGCGGCCAGGCAAGGTGCGCTTCCTGAGAAGAGGAAAAGCGATCCCTGGGGATGCAGGCACAACGCTCGCGCCCCCAGGGATGGCCATGCCAGGGAAGTATCCAGCCGGATTGTACCGGCATCTCAGGATAGCAGAGCTGGCAGTGGAGCGGGTTAATTCACGGTAGCGGATGAGGCATCCGCCTGGGGCATGGGCTTCAGGTCCGTGGGCAGCGTAGCGGCGTTACTGAGTGAGGACGCAAGAGATGAGGTAGACGCATTGGCAGCTGTGCTGGCCTGCTGACCTGAGCGGACAAGCTGGAGGGCGCTGGTTCCGCTATAGAGGCCGGCCGCCATCAGACCCCAGACGACGCCGGTAAGGATGGCACTGAACACCTGGGATGGATTGCTGAATGCCTGTGGCTGGCTCGCCAGAGCAGCCGCGATTCCCAGGAGTACCGCCAGCACGCCGGCATAACGGCTGGGGAGCCCGGCATGCTTACCCACCTGCACGGCACCAATGATTGCTGGTACAATAACCACTCCAGAGGCTTCTGTTGGCACGATAAACACTCCTTTCGTTCATCTGGTCTCCTCATCATCGTGGTGATGAGGATGGGGGATAATCATTTGAACAAGTCTGGTAGCAATACCCTTCTCAGGAGCAGCAGGGGCATTGATGCACAGACCAGCTCGCGGTGGTAAACGCTGGACGGCACAGGTATTGCGCTGTCCGTGGATGAAGAAGGTTCTGGCCGCAATGAAGCTTGCGCCGTTACGGCCAGCATGGGAACAGATGTTCTATATATAGCATACCATCCCTGTCAAGAGGGCAAAAGTTGGAGGTTTCTTTGCCCCCCTGAGCTTCTTTTCTCGAGCATGTTACTGGAAATGGCTCTGTACGTTACACAGAGCAGAGAGGAAATTAAGGGTTTTGCATGCTGGCAGCTGCAACGCCTTCGGATATCCTCTCACCGGGAATCTATCCCAAATGCATGGCCGGATCGTGATGCGGATGGTGGCACAAACAGGGGCAAAGGAAGCTTGATGGTGGCAGGCGGTAGAAGGAGGGGCCGGCCATAGCCCGGATTCATCTGGGGCGGACACGCAAGCTTGCGTGTCCGCCTCACTTTTCTGCCCCCGCCCATGTTCACCAATGCTCACTCTCCCACAGCGCGGCGATGCCTTTGTCCATGGGATCGGCCTGATCCAGACGCGCCTTGCGGCGCTGCCGGCGCACAAACCAGGCGAAGGCAAGCACCGGTATGGCTGCCGGGAGTAAGGAGAGCAGCCAGATAAGGGCGAGGCCCTGTCCACTCGTAGGCAAGGCATGGGGGCCGGGCAGGGCCGATTGATCGGCATTCTCGGCGGCAAGAAGATGGGGAAACTGGCGCACCAGCGTTGTCTGGGGATAGAGCCTGCCGGCGACCCAGTAGGGCGGGAAGTCACCCAGTGGCAAAATCATTGTGCCCTGATCGGTAGGCATCAGAATAAACCAGCTGGTGCCGATAGCAAATGTTCGCGCTGGCCCAACCGCGATCAGGCGCTGTGCGGCCAGGGCAGCCGGCAGCCGTTGCTTCAGCCCGATGCTGAGCGCCCATGCCAGCGAACCATTAAAAGTTCCGCCGTTACGCCAGCGATTGCTGCCCAGGTCTGCGACATAGAGAAAGCCATGATACGTTGTGCCGGTCATCATAGGGAAGAGCCAGCCCAGCGACTCCAGCACTGCACTCAGCTCAGCCGGAGGATGCTGCGCTGCAGCATCAGGCAGTTCGAACACCTGCACGGGATCGCCGAGCGTCAGTTGCGCCAGCTGGCTGGCGCTGGCAAAGTGAAAGTCTGCCAGCTCCTGCTGGTGGCCGGCGGCCTGCTGCTGGAATTGCACAAGCATCTGTGCCGCCAGTGCGCGTGCGCTGGCAGATGGAGCAGGCTGCTCATACGCTGCGTAGACCGGCAGCGCCAGCCCGATAAGAATGAAGAGAGCCAGCAGGGATAGGCATAGCTGCCGCTTCATCATTCATCATGCCTCCTTGCCGGCATTTCCCCAAGGACATCAAAGTTGCGCCTGCGTCAATAGTAATAGAAGCGCAGACTGCTCTGCAAGGTACATGCTGAAGATTGCCGGCTTCCCGTTGACCCTACGTATGTTGCGTCCGGGTGGGCATCAGGCCGGCACGGCGGCGATGACAGCTCACGTAGCTGAAAGGACCTCCAGTGCTACGTAATGCCCGCTCGGCGCCCTTAGGAATGCAGAAAATCATCCCTTGGCGCAGTATATGCGACTCACCATTTACCACAAGCTCACCCTCTCCAGCAATGATCACGCCGAGCACATCCACCTCGCGGTTGACATGTGCCTCTACACCATCGCCATGATCGAAGCACAGCAGATTAACATTCAGATCGTCGCTGCTCCAGCTCCAGACCGATCCCGACCGGCCAGCCTGGAGCAGCGCCAGCAGATCGCCAATGAAGATCGTTTCCTCAGACATAATATGTTTAACACAAGAAAAGAATCGAACTGCAAAGAAGACACCAGGGGAACATACGCATGGCAGGATTGTCGCACCTGCCGCTTATTCGCATATCCTGCTTATGGGTTCACAGTCCTTGCCTATTCCTGCCGCCATGCCAGCTGGCGGCGTACCAGCAGCAGGAAGGCGACACTGAACGCTGCCAGCGCCAGCAGGCTGATGCCGAACGTACCCCAGGAGAGCGTGCCCTCCAGGCTGGCCCTCATCGCATTGACTGCATAGGTCGAAGGAATAATCCAGGCAATAGTGGTGATCCCCTGCGGGAGACGATCCGGGGGAATGATTGCCAGGAAGAGGACAGCCATCATGGCCAGATTCGCAAAGAGTCCGGCAAGCTGCTCATCGGGTGCAGCCAGCCCAATAGCCACGCCAATGCCCGCCAGGGCAAGACCACACCCAGCGATCAGCGGTAGCAGCGTCCAGCTCAGCACCAGCGAGACATGATAGAGCAGAGCGCCAACGACCAGAATAGCCGCGATGCCCGGCAGCGCAAAGATGAAAAAGGATGTCAGGATCGCCAGGAGGAGCAACACACGTGAGATCGGCATGGTGGCGTAATAATCGAAGACGCGCTGGGCCTTCATCCAGGCAATGCGCTGGGCCAGCATACTGATAGCGGTGATCGCAATGGCCAGCACCACATTGCCGGTGATGATCTGTACAGCATCATCACGGGTGGTGACACTACCGGCCAGACGGAGCAGGAGGACAATGCCCAGTGGCATTGCTGAACTGACGATGAGATACTGGCGCCAGCTCAGGCGCACACGGGCAAGCTGCATGAGCAAGGGAACCCAGAACTGTGCAGCAATCGCTCTACGCATATGTCTCCCCCACCGCGGGCGTGGCCGTGAGCGCGGTAGCCCGCTCACGGCCGCCCAGTTGTAAGTAAACATCCTCAAGAGATGGGGTGAGGATACGGAAGTCATCCAGGGCTTCAAGTGTCACCTCGGCAAGGATACGGTCAATTGCGCGCTGCGCATGCTCGCGCTCCACCAGGAGCACACAGCGGCTCGCGCTCACCTCGGTTATTGTGCCCAGCTGCCGAAGCAGCCCCAGACAGTCCTGCGGGCTCTGGTGAAAAAGGAGTTCCAGGCGTATGCGGCGATCTACCAGGGCTTTTAGCTCGCCCGGCGTACCCAGGGCAATGCGCCGGCCATTACGAATAATAGCCACACGCTCAACCACCTGCTCGGCCTCCAACACATTGTGCGTGACCAGCACAATCGTTGCGCCCTCTTCGCGCTGGAGCCGTTGCAGATGCGCCCAGACGACGCGGCGCATGGCCGGATCCAGTTCATTGGTGGGCTCGTCCAGAATGAGCACCGGCAGATGCCCGATCAGCGCCACCGCCAGGCCCACCAGCCGATGCTCCCCACCGGATAGCCGGGCTACAAGCTGGTCAGCACAGGAGCTCAGCACAAATTCGTCCATCAGTGCAGCTGCCTGCCGGCGCGCCTCAGCCATGCTCAGGTGGCGCAGACGCCCGCTGAACTCGATGGCCTCGCGTACCGTCAGGTCGAACAGCGCCACTGGCTTCTGCCCCAGGAAGCTGACGATGCGCGGCACCCAGCTGGCATCGCGCGTGATATCGCGGCCATGGAGCAGAATTGTGCCACTATCTGGCTTGAGAAGGCCGACCATCTGACGCACCAGGGTAGATTTGCCGGCACCATTTGGGCCGAGAAGTCCGAATAATTCGCCGGGCCGCACCTCCAGATCTATCGCATCATTGGCAACGATACGTCCACCATTGTAAGTCTTGGTGAGCTTCTCTATATGATAGACAGGGCTGCTCATGGGTATCCTTTCGCGCCCAGAAGGAAGATATTCGCGCCATATAGTATATCACGTATCTCCCCGTTTAATACCCGCAATACCCTGGCCCCCCGGCAGAACAGACAGAATAGCACCACAAAGGACATAAAGGTCACCTGCCGGCACTACCGAGCAAAAACAGAGCAGGATTGCCACCAGTGCCTCCCTGCTCTGACAACCTCTATGTCCTGCGTGGTGCACGCAATTCTTTTATGTTTGTATGCATTTCCCATTGTATGCATTTCCCCTTCACTGCACCGGCGACCAGAAGGTGGGACGCAGCAGCGCGGCGGATATGCGGCCAACCATTGGCCCTTCTTCGCGATTGGTGCGGTCGCGTATAGCGATCCAATCAGGGTCGGCATTGAAGGCATTCCAGGCCCGTTCGCGCGTGGCCACATCGGGATACGCCAGCAGGTACGTCATGCGTGGCATCTGTTCGCCCAGCAGCACATCCCAGAAGGCCAGTGGCATCATACCTGCGCGCCGGAAGAAGCCGATGGTGTGTTCGGCAAAGCGGCGATGCAGCGGGCCAAGCCGGTCGCTCTGTAGAGCCTCGTAGCTACGCAGCTCAAAGATATGGGGCGACCCCGGTATGTCTGCCAGCAATGCACGAAGATCATCCGGTCCACCCTGCAAGGGCGAATAGCTCGTCGGGCGGAGAATCTCGCTCCGTGTTCGCGCCAGCAAGGGCCCACGCTCGCCATCCAGCGCCTCACGGATGTACGACCACTCAGGATCCGCATAAAAAGCATCCCAGCGCGCCTGACGCTCGGCCAGATCGCTGAACGCCAGCAGATAGACCAGGCGCGGTGTGTCCGGTCCCACAAGGGTATCCCATCCGGCTACCACATTCACCCCATGCCTGGCCATGAGCGGCAACGTGCGCTCGGCGAAGATACGGTGCAATATCTGGAGCCGGGCGCTACTCACCGCCTGGTAAATCCGTAGCTCATGCAGCATATGACACCTCCAGCAACGTACCTGCGCAGTATCCGTCAGCTGCGAACCTTGCACCCCAAAGGACTCAAAGGCCATCTGCAGAATTTACGAAGGAAACAGAGCAGAATCGGTATCGGTGCCACTGGCTCTGACCATCTTTGTGCAACCTTCCTCATCTCCCCATCGCTGCCTCTATGGCTCTCCGGTGGCACGGCGGGCACGCATGCGCGGGTCAGGCACCCAGAGAAAGTACAGCAACGCTGCCAGCATGGCCAGACTGGCGGCAAGCGCAAAGACCCAGGCAAAGCCCACATGATCAGCCAGGAAGCCACCGGTGAGCGGTGCACCGATGGCAAACGGCGCGTATGTAATGTAGGAAAGAGCAATATAGGTGGGCCGTAACGATTCCGGGCCGAACTCGATAACAAAGGTAAACTGTGCCAGCTGGCTGGCAGCCAGCGACAGGCCAAAGCACAGAAAAACCAGGCCAAAGAGCATGGCATCGCTGGCCATGCTGGCAAACGCACAGGCGGCAGTGCCACAGATCATGCCCAGTGCCAGCATGACACGATGCCCATAATGGTCACCCAGCGGTCCCCAGATGAAATTACTCACGGTATTCGCCGTGAGAAAGACCGCGGTGAGCGCGCCAACGGTCGCATCCGGCAAATGCGCGCGCTCAGCGGCAGCGACGGCAAACAGGCCCGAAGCCATCGATGGCGCCGCTGAGAGGGCATTGGCGAGAATCAGGCGGCGGAAATCGCGATCGTTGCGCAGGATGGCGCCCAGCGCCCGCCAGCGCGCTGCCATGGGCCGTGGGCGCCGCACCCGCTCTGGCTCGCGCGCGAGTGCCAGGCAGCAAAAGGAGATGGCCATCATCCCGAAGGTGAGCAGGAAACACAGACTAAAGTTCCATGGCCAGGCAATATAACGCAGGATGGCCGCCGCGCCAGCGGCACCACCAATACCCAGCGCGCCACCAAGGCCAGTGGACCCGCCAAAGAAGCGCCCGCGCCAATCCTCTGGAATAACCCGCGCAACCATATCCAGCCACGGTGGCAATGTCAGGCCCCCGGCGCCTGTCTGAACCAGAATCGAACCGAAAAAGACTGCCAGCAACCAGCCTGGAGCCAGAGCAGCAAGGAGCGGTGTGAGCAGCCCCAGCCACAGGTAGGGCAGGCGCTCGAACACGGTCATGCCCAGAATGAGCGGTTTGGCATAGCGCAGACGCTCAACGAAGCCGGCGATGAGGAGCGGCGGAACAAAGAATCCCACCGCACGGACTGCAGGGATCAGCGAGACCAGGGTATTGGAAGCAGTGAGATGATGGACGAACAGCGGCAGCACGGTGTACGACGAGCTGATGTTCAGCCCCAGGGAGAACAGGGCCATATCCAGGCCAAGGACAGTAAAGTTCCAGCAGACATGTTCGTAAGCCGGGCGAACAAGGGACTCTTTGAGCATGGTTTCTTTCTAGCAGATCCTTCAATCAATGTGTACGCCGATTTTCAACCAGGGTCAGGAAGCTGCCGCACCGACCACCAGCTTCATCGCCCCGATAGCTGCCCTGCCGGCACACCGGATGTGCAGGCAACCCTCATAGTGTACCTGATATCATGCGGAAAGACAAGGAGCTATGCTCTCGCACGCGCATCGCTCCATAACAGCAATGCCACCAGGCACGACTGCCACGGTGCACCAGCAAGGGACACACCGGGGACAGCCAGGCAACATCTGACCAGCGATTGGGCCAGATTCGTTTTTACATGCCAGGTTGATAAAGAGGGAGCTAACACGATATGCTATGCTAGCACATACCAGAGGATGCTCCCCAGAACTATCAGCAGGAAAGGAGTACAGAGAGTTATATGCGTCGAGATTCGCGCGTAGCACTGATTACCGGAGCAAGCAGCGGCATTGGCTGGGCGACAGCGGAGGCAGCAGCCGAGCGAGGGCTGGCAGTGGTGCTCACGGCACGGCGTACCGATCGCCTGGAAAGCCTGGCGCGCCAGATTACGCTGAACGGTGGTCGCGCCGTGACCGTTGCCGGCGATATCACGAACGCCAGCCTGCGCCAGCAGGTGGTAGACACCGCTATCAACACGTTTGGTCGATTGGATATTCTGGTGAACAATGCCGGACTGGGCAAGGCCGGCACCATCGAGACCATGCATGAGGCCGATGCCCGCTATCTCTTCGAGGTCAACTTCTTCGCGCTCCTCGCGCTAACCCGCCTGGCACTCCCACACATCGAGCGCCAGCACGGTATCATCATCAATGTGGCCTCGATCGCTGCACGCATCGCTGTGCCACCCCTGGGGATATACTCTGCCAGTAAGTCCGCCGTGGCCGGCTTCACGGAATCGCTACGCCGCGAGCTGCGGCATCGTCATATCGCAGTATGCCTGGTCAATCCGGGACCGGTGTATACCGAGTTCGGTCAGGTTGCCGGCTACGACAACACCGCCGTTGGCTTTGCCGTGCGCCCGGAGGCTGTCGCGCGCCGCATCGTGCGGCTCTTCGATCATCCACGCATCGCCGTGACCATCCCTGCCTGGATAGGCCCTATCTCGCGGCTGCTGGAGGCAATGCCAGGTCTGGTAGACTGGGGCTACCAGTTCACCGCCCGGGCGCGACCAGACCTCATGGGGTGGTCACCACAACCCACCCCCAGGCCATAGTGCCAGCCGGCGAATCTGCGCACGACTCCCCTGGGCACGAATCCAACCCTGTCCCCAGGAAGCCGGCCCGAGGTTCATCTGTAAGCCCGCAATGGCGCCTGGCTCCCTCTACGCTGAGGCCCGTTTTGCCACAGCACTGACCGGCTCCCGTGCGGCAACGGGCACCGCACAGTAGGGACAGTGCCGCCACTGCGGCAACAGTAAGCGCGAGCAGTTCGCGCATGGCCGTCGCTGCTGAGCGCCACAGCACGGACAGAGCAAGAAATCAGACCTGACCGGTTGATGACAGGCAGGACAGCGTAACCGCGATTCATATTCATTGAGCATCCCGGCCTCGAACACTTTGAGATACTGGTTGACCGCTGTCTCCGGTGGCCGCAGGATCAGATACAGGACCACCCCCGGTAACCATAAGACGGCGACCAGCACTGTTGCTAGTATCGCCCAATCGCGTTGCGGTATCCGCACGCGCGCATCACGCCAGGTCCAGATAATAAGACTGGCCCAGAGGAGGACCAGAAATGCTGTGCAGTAGCTGATGATCAGCGCCAGAACCTTCGCTAACCCGGCAGGAATACTGGAAACAACAACCAGCTCAGATGCTGCTAAGATGGAGACAGACATGCATTATACCTCTGCGATCCGCATCAATACGCTCTTGCAGTCATTACTTGTGGGCGGGCAGGCAAAGCATCCCATCATCGCCAAGCCGCGCAAGTCTTGTGCCAGATACGTGGAAGTGCTACTATCTTTGTGCCAGGTCCCTGCCTGACGCGATGATTACACCCTTTCACAAAAACGAGGCAATGCTGCATCAGGTATCACCGGACAGCACATTTGCGCCTTTCGCACGCATTTATCAACCAACCTAGGATTCTGGTGAACAATCATGACCGATAGAGAGCAGCAAGAGAACCCGCCCACAATGCCTGAGATATCTGATCATCTTATCTCTATAGCACCCGAAGTGCGCGCGGCACTCGCCACCGGACGCGCGGTCGTGGCGCTGGAGTCCACTATCCTTGCGCATGGCTTCCCCTGGCCCCACAACCTGGATGTGGCCCAGCGCTGCGAGGCAGCAGTGCGCACCAACGGCGCGGTGCCGGCAACCATCGCTGTCTATAACCACAGACTGCGCATCGGGCTGGACACCGAGGAGATCGCCGCACTGTGCCGGGCAGCCCATGATGGCATATCTGTCGCCAAGGTTAGCCGGCGTGATCTGCCGCTCGCGCTGCTGCAACCTGGCTGGGGCGCAACGACCGTTGCCGGCACGATGTGCAGCGCTGCACGCGTGGGCATCCGCTTCATGGCAACCGGTGGCATCGGTGGCGTGCACCGTGGCGGCGAGCAATCGCTGGATGAATCCGCTGACCTCGCCGAACTCGCCCGTACCGATATGGTGGTGGTCTGCGCCGGAGCCAAAACCATCCTGGATATCGGGCGCACGCTGGAGCGCCTGGAGACGCTCGGTGTGCCCATACTGGGCTACCAGACCGACACCTTTCCAGGCTTCTACGTTCGCCAGACACCCTACCGCGTGAACCTGCGCGTGGACGATCCAGCGACGGCGGCATATGCTGCGCGGATCAAGTGGGAGCTGGGATTGCACGGCGCTCTCGTGCTGGCATGTCCCCCGCCGGCAGCCACGGCGCTGCCGCCTGATGAGGTCGAGCAGTGGCTGACAGACGCACTGGCCACAGCGACAGCGCAGGACATCAGCGGCCAGGCACTGACACCCTTTCTCCTGGCATATCTGCATCAGGCATCGGGTGGCCGCACTATCGCCGGCAATCTGGCCCTGGTCGAGCAAAACGCAGCCATTGCCGCACAGGTAGCTGTAGCGTATGCCGAAGAAAGGCGACCGCCCGGGGCAGGCGGCCGGATTTGAACCACGAGAGCGATAAGGCCATGCTATATCAGCAAGGGAGGATGCCATCAATGTCCACAGCAACAGGACCAGCGATTGTGGTGGTGGGCAGCAGTAACACCGACCTGGTGGTGCGGGTGCCCCAGGTGCCCCGGCCCGGTGAGACGGTGCTGGGTGGCGACCTGCAGGTGCTGGCTGGCGGCAAGGGGGCCAATCAAGCGGTAGCGGCACGGCGGATGGGCGCTGAAGTCACCTTCATTGGCTGCCTGGGCAGCGATCAGTTTGGCAACGAGGCTGCCGCGACGCTGGCCCGTGAAGGGCTACGGCTGGATTATCTTCGCCGCATCCCCGACGTGCCGTCAGGGGTCGCGCTCATTGCAGTGGCCGCAGATGGGCAAAATAGCATCATTGTCGCACCAGGCGCCAATGTGCGCCTGCGTCCGGAAGATGTCGCGCGCGCAGAGCCAGCGCTGCGCACCGCACAGATCGTCATCGCCCAGCTCGAAGTCCCTGTTGTGACGGTTCAGCACGCCTTCACTCTGGCCCGCGCCATTGGCGTTACCACCCTGCTCAATCCCGCGCCGGCGCAACCATTGGCTGATGCGTTGTTGCACCTGGCAGATGTGATCATCTGCAATGAGACTGAGGCCGAGCTGCTCACCGGCATACACGTGGGAGATGCTATCGCTGCTGCGACAGCGGCGCAGGCGCTGCTGGCGCGTGGTCCGCGTCTGGTAATTGTCACGCGTGGTAGCGAAGGCTGTGTACTGGCTGAGGCAGGCAACATTGCGCATGTGCCAGCTTTTGCTGTGCCCGTTGTGGATACCACCGCTGCTGGCGACGCGTTCATCGGCGCCTTTGCCTGCCGGCTGGTCATGGGTGACACCCCGACGAGCGCTGCTCGCTATGGCGCCGCCGCTGCCGCCCTCAGCGTCGGCAAAGCAGGAGCACAGCCCTCCTTACCGCGCGCCGCCGAAGTGGACGCCTTCCTGGCGGCAATACAAGGCCGCTAGCCAGGGCGCGAGGAACGCTGCATCGTTTCTTTATCCGGGCTCCGCTGGTGCACCAGCTCTTCCTGCCTGCTCTGGTGGGCCGGCTCTTCGCGCCCACCCAGGTGCTGAATCACCTCGCGCTCAATCTTCCTGATCTCGGTGACGACCTCTTCCTCACCCTTCCGTACCACCGCCAGCAGCCCCCGGAAACTGGGGTGAATGCCAAAGCGATCACGAAAGATAAAGAGCACCAGCCAGCCAACGACCGTACCTAACACCAGTGTCTCGGCACGGAAAAGCAGCGTTGCCACGCCGGCCGGGCCCGGCGCCATCCCCAGGCGAACCAGCAGGAGTGTGCTGATATCCTCATTCGCACCCAGGCCACCCGGCAACGCCGAAACCGTGCCAGCCGATGCGCCAAAAGCAAACGTTGCCAGCCCACCAACCCAGCCTACCGGCGCATTGAGCGCGACGAGCGCAATATAGAAGGCGGTACCCATCGCCGCAATGCTCGCCCAATCGAGCGCCGATCCCAGAATCGCTTCCCTGGTGCGCGCTACCAATACACAGGTGATGCGCAACTCTTCAAACTTGGGAACGTGCGCACGCAGAAACGGGATCTGCTGCATCAGGCGCAGCCCCACCTGGGCCGTATGCCGCTGCAACAGCAAGGTGCCAGCCAGAAAAGAGAAGAGAAACGCCACCAGCAAAAACCACCCGGCGTTCTGGTAAAAGGGCAGATCGGGCAGTGCCGCCGGAATAAGTAAGATGCCAAAGACGAGCTCCTGCACCATAACGGTCGCCGCCGAGCGGCGGATCAGCGTCCCATATTGGGACTTTTGCAAGACGGGCAACAGAAGCTGGCCAGCCGGCACCAGGACCGCCGCCTGCGCTCCGGTAAACAGCAACAACGAATCCAGGAGTGAATTAGGCGCGCCCAGTGGCTTCATCAGGAGATGCCAGCGGATAGCGCGCAGTATGAGATACAGAAAGAAAGCGCCTGCCAGCGGCACACAGTATCCCCATCGGATCCTGCCAGCCGCCGCCAAAAGGGCAGCGGGATGAACAGAAGCGACGAGAAGATAGAGGAGAGCTATCACAGCGATCCAGGGTAACCAGGGCCGCAATAACTTCCAGATATAGTGAAGGACGTCCACGATGATCTGCTCCTTCTCATCCTCCCTCATATTATACGTAAGGAAAGCGGCACAAGTCTCGTCCAGCCGCACCTTGCAATTCACATGCCGGCAAACCGCTCACAGCATCTGGCACCGGCTTACCTCCTGGTGAACCGCAGCGCCGGAACCACTAGCATGAACTGCTAGCCGGTCATGGCACATCCCTTGCACCCCCGTCCCCCACCATGCTATACTCAAAACGCATAAATGTACGGACATACGGACATAGAACCAGCGTCTCCCATGCGAGGTGTTGCCCATGGACGACCAGCAGCCACAGGGAACCGCCATGCCTCCCCCGGATCCCAACTCACCCGTCCCCCTCTACTACCAGGTTGCCAGCGCGCTACGCGAGCAGATCCTCAAAGGCATCCTTGCGCCAGGCAGCATGGTGCCGCCAGAAGTCCAGCTTGCAGCGCAGCTGGGCGTAAGCCGGCAAACAGTCCGTGAAGCGATCGGCGTGCTGGCTCGCGCTGGCCTGCTGGTGCGGCGCCGTGGCAAAGGCACCTTCGTCGCGCTGCCTCGCATTGAACAGGATCTGGCCCGCTTCTACAGCTTCAGCGCAGCTATGCGCAGCAAGGGGCTCCGCGAGGAAACGCGCCTGCTCAGCTGGGACCAGATACCGGCAAACGCGCCTATCATCGGCGAGATTGCCAGATACCTGGAGCTACATGACCCGAACGCCAGGCTGCTGCGCCTCTGCCGGCTGCGCCTGGTTGAAGAGCTCCCCTTCCTGCTGGAAACCATCTACCTCCCTCCGCTGATCGCTGAGCAGATTCTGCACGACAACTGGCCCGCACCTGACCTGGCTACCGCTCCCGTCTACGAGCTCTTGCAGCGCTGTTGCGGCCTGATCATGACACGGGCCCATGAGATCCTCTATCCCACCGTGCTCGACGACGAAGAGGCCGAACAATTGCAGGTGCCTTCCGGCATGCCAGCCTTTCGCCTGCACCGCCTGGCCTACGCGGGCACCCTGCCCGTGGAATGGCGCGAAAGCCTGGTGCGCGGCGATCGCGCCGCCTATTCCATTGACCTGACCGGCTCTCAGAATGGCCGGCCCCTGGAAGCCCGCGGGCACCTCATCGAGCGAGCGTTTTGACTTTGCGAAGGAGAAGATCAGCGATGAAAACGACGGTATCACAGCCGGAGCAAACCATGCGCAATCCTGAGCGCGATGCTCTGGTGCGTCAGGCCGAGTTAATCATCAGCAATGTCTTGCGGGGCGGCGTTCTGCTCAGTGCTGCCATCATCTTGAGCGGCGTTATCCTCTTCTATATCCAGTATCTGACCACCGGTGGACAGGGCATTCCCTACAACACCTATCCCCATACCCTCAGAGCAGTCAGCCGGAGCCTGGCCCAGGGTAATCCCATCGGCATCATCACGCTCGGCCTGCTGATCTTGCTCGCCACCCCCGTCATGCGCGTGGCCGTCTCGATCGTGGCTTTCGCCCTGGAACGCGATTGGCGCTACATCCTGATCACCTCGCTCGTACTGGCTATCCTGCTGTTTAGCTTCTTTGCCCTGGGCCAGGGAGGAGCCTGAGATGTTTACTGAACCACACCTGCTCTTCTTCCTGCTCGTCTTTGCTGGCTCGCTCTGCGCTGGCTTGATCGGCGCTCTGGTCGGCCTGGGTGGCGGCGTATTTGTCGTACCGTTGCTCACCCTGGCCTTCGGCCTGCCTATCCAGCTCGCCATCGGCGCTTCCATCGTCTCCGTCATCGCCACTTCGAGCGGCGCAGCAGCAGCCTACGTGCGTGACCGCATGACGAACCTGCGCGTTGGCATGTTCCTGGAGATCGCCACGACCCTGGGAGCCATTACCGGTGCCTTCCTGGTTACCATCGCCCCCACCTCGGTGCTCTTTATCGTCTTTGGCATCGTGCTGCTCCTCTCTGGTATCCCCCTCGTGGTCAAAATCGGTGAGGAGCTGCCTGAAGGAGTAAAGAGCGACCGCTGGGCCAAATTGCTCGCCCTGGAAAGTACCTATCCCGACCAGCGGCTGGGACGCGAGGTCGCCTATCAGGTTACCCATGTCCCTGCCGGATTCTCAATGATGTATGTAGCCGGCCTGATCTCTGGCCTGCTGGGTATCGGTAGTGGAACGTTCAAGGTCCTGGCAATGGATGTGGCCATGCGGCTGCCCATGAAAGTCTCGACAACCACCAGTAACTTCATGATTGGGGTCACCGCCGCCGCCAGCACCGGCATCTATTTTGCCCGCGGCGACATCGATCCCGTGATCGCTGCTCCAGTCGCCCTGGGCGTGCTGCTGGGTGCCACGATTGGCGCCAAGACGCTGGCACGGCTCTCCAACGCAACGGTTCGGAAAATCTTCGTGCCGGTGCTGGCACTTGCCGCCATCGAAATGCTCATCCACGGGAGCAGCCTGATTTTTGCTATGGCAGCGCTGCGCTAACCAGGCCTGGCGCAAGCTCCTACAGCTCCAACAGGGCTAAGACAAAAAGGAGAGAGCCATCCATTGATTGTGCCGGGCACGGTACAATGCTACAATAGCACCATCATGATGGCAAGAGCACCTGTCAACGCCTGAAAGCCACCGCCACCCTCAGGCGCCTCATCATCAGAGCGGATGGGAGATGCAACGATGCAGATCACACAGTTCTTTCTCGATGGGCTGGGTCATCAGTCCTATCTTATCGCTGACGACCAGAGCGGCATCGCCGTTGTTGTCGATCCACGCCGCGATGTAGCAATCTACCTGGAGACTGCTCAGCGCACCGGCACACACATCACCCACATTCTGGAGACCCATCTCCACAACGACTATGTGACCGGTGCCCGCGAGCTGGCCGCATGCACCGGGGCAACCATTGTTGCCAGCACTAATGCCTGCCTGGCCTATGAGCACCAGCCCGTGCGTGACGGCGATTGGGTGCATGCCGGCCAGCTCCGCTTCCAGGTACTGGCAACCCCCGGCCATACCCCAGAACACGTCAGCTATCTGCTTTATGAGCCAGGTAGTAATAAGCCCTATGCCGTCTTCAGTGGCGGCAGCCTGCTCGTTGGCAGCGCTGGACGGACCGATCTGCTTGGCCCGGATCTGACGCTTCCCCTCACCCGCCAGCAGTACCGCTCCTTGCGCCGGTTACTCGACACCCTGCCGGCGCAGGTGCTCGTCTACCCCACCCATGGCGCCGGCTCCTTCTGTGTCGCCAGCTCGGTCTCCCCCACTCGCTACACCACCATCGCCCAGGAACGCCTGGTGAACCCTGCCGCCTCCGTCCAGGATGAAGACGAGTTCGTACGCCAGCAGATCGCCGGTTATAGCGCCTATCCGCGCTACTATGCCGCCATGCGGCCCATCAACCAGCAGGGGCCACGCATCCTGGGCAAGATCCCTGAACCACCGCCCCTGACGCCCCGCATTGTGCACGAGCACATGCGTACCGGGACGCCACTGGTAGATGGACGCCCACGCACCGCCTTTGCGCACGCACACATCCCTGGCTCCCTCAATATCGAGCTCGATAGCTCGTTCAGCACCTATGCTGGCTGGATCTTACCTTTTAATACCCCTTTGCTCCTGCTTATTGAGGATGAGGCAGGCCGTCATGAGGCAACTGTACAACTCATCCGTATCGGCTATGAGCAGATCGAGGGCTATCTGCAAGGCGGCATCATGGCCTGGAAGGCTGCGGAATTGCCCCTGGGCCACTTCGAACACATCGACGTGGCAGAGCTCTACAGGCGCCTGGCGCGCCATGAGCCGCTAACTGTCCTGGACGTACGTCGCGCCGACGAGTGGCGCACCGGTTACATCCCCGGATCACTTCGCGTGCATGTCGCGGATCTCGCCGGCCAGCTCGACACGCTGCCGCGCGACCACCCCATTGCCACCATTTGCGCCGCCGGCTATCGCGCCCAGATCGCTGCCAGCATGATCGCCGCAACCGGCCGCCAGGTTATCGCCGTCCACGGCGGCGTCCCTGATTGGATCGCCCGGGGTTTCCCCACCACCACAGACGACGCCACACCCCTGGTGCAACCTGATACAACCACCCATGCCCATCCGTAGCAGCCGAGCGAGAGAGCGCAAATGCGTTGGTCACAAAGAACAGAAATAAGCCTTTGTTATCGCATGCCGCTGGTCCATCTTTTGCACCTGTCATGCTCATCGTATCGTAGAATACGAATACAACCGGACCAGAACAGTACCTGGATAACCTGCAACAGAGGAGCAGCAAAGAAGAACAGTGCAGCAGACGACACCCTTGCACCAGCCAATACCAGCGAACACGGAGCCTGCTGGAGCACTGCGTCGCGTGCTCATCGCCGGCATCGGCATTATAGGTAGCTCGCTTGCACAACGTCTGGCCGAGCACGTCCAACTGATCCTGGTGGACATTGACAGTGCCAGAGTCAAGCAGATAAGCGAGACCCTCCCGGCGGCGAAGGCCGGAAACACCACGTACCCCCATATGACCATTCCTGGTGATGCTACCAGCCGGCTTGTGCTGGAGCGCGCCGGCGCTGCAACGGTGGACAGCCTGGTTGCAACCTGTGGTGATGACGCCGCCAACTTCGAGATCTGCTCCCTTGCACACGAGCACTTTGCCGTGCCCCATATCGTCTCCTGCCTCCACGACGAAGCATGGAAGCCCCGCTTTGCAGAACTGGGCGTCGAAGTGGTCACAACGGGATCAACCGTCGCCGCCGCCCTGTACAACCGGCTGGATGCCACGCGCCACATCGCCTCAGATATGGGCCTGGGCGAGGGAGAATTGCTTGAAACCACGGTCGGCGAAGGCTCCTGGGTCATCGGTCAGCCCATCCAGGCGCTTCACGCCTCAGGCTGGCTGATCGCGGCTATCTATCGCGCCGGTAAACTGGTGGTCCCTGCCGGGCACACCGTGCTGCAAGCTGGCGACCGCATCTTGCTAGTGGGCGAACCACAAACGCTATCCGACATCGCCGATATGCTGCATTATGGCCGTGCCCCTTTCCCCATTCCCTATGGTCGCGACATCGCCGTAGCGCTGCCCCAGCACGGCTACTGCATCGATGAACGACAACTGGCCATCCATGAAGGACGCTCACTCGCCCATGCCTGCCACACCGGACAGCCGGTTATTCTGGTGCCCCAAACGCGACGCCGGCATACACACTGGCTACCCCAGACCAACCACGGCATGCTCCAGCCGACTTACGACTGGGGCTGCATCATCATTCCAGCCGGGCGCCCTGGCCCACTCGCAGCACGTGGCTGGCGTCACACCAGCGCCGAGAGCCTCTTGCGAACGTTCCGCGCGCCGATCTTCTTCGCCCGCGATCACCCGGCATTCACCCGGATCGTGGCGCTGCTGCATAGCGAAGCAACGGAGATTGCCGGTGCCAATCGTTCGCGCCCGCTCGACGTCGCACTTTCCCTGGCCCGGATGCTTGATCTTCCCGTCGTCGCCGTTACCGTCTCGCCACCGGATTACGTCGGCGGCGAGGACAGTACGCAGGCACAACAAGCGATGAGCCAGGCCATGAACACCGTCGCCACGACTCGGCGACAAAGCTTCAAACGCGAATATATTACTGGCAATCCAATCCAGGAAACGCTCCGCCTGCTCCAGGCTACTGATCTGCTGGTCGTGCGTGCGGCACGACCGGGCGGGCTTACACCGCTGCGCCCCATGGTCGGTCGCTATCTGGCACAATATGCGCCCTGCCCCGTGATCCTTGTGCCAGATGACTCCTGGGCCCGACGGATGGGAGCTGCGCGCCTATGACCACGCAAAGCGCCATCGCCCTGCTACTCCTGACCATCGGCGCACTGATCATCCCTCTGCTCAGCGAGCGCATTGGCATACCTGCCGCAGCCGGCGAGATGCTTTATGGCGCGCTGCTGGGCAATGCCACTCCCAGACTGGCACAGTACGATAGTCATGGCCTGGTGGCTGGCCTGGCGGAGTTTGGCTTTCTCCTGCTGCTCTTTCTGACCGGCCTCGAGCTGAACTTTACCCTGCTCCGACGGCGTGGCTGGCCAGGCATACTCCGCCTGAGCATACCAGCGCTCGGCATACTGGCGCTGGCATACCTGCTCGTGCGCGGACTACACCTGCCTACGGTCTATGGCCTGATGATCGGCGTCAGTTCGGCGAGCGTCGCCCTGGTCGTGCTCCATGAACTTGGCCTTGAACAAGCAATAATTGGACAGACCATTCTGGTCACAGCCATGATTGGTGAGTTCGCCAGCATCATCCTGCTTACAAACTACGACCTGCTCCACCAATATGGCCTCGGCCTGCCCATGCTGATCGCCACCGGTAAGCTCATCCTGCTCCTCACAGTTGGCCTGGCCTTCCTCATCGGCCTGGCTGCGGCTGTCTGGTGGCGCCCGGCATCTTTCAGCAGGCTCGTCGTCTCACACGATCCGATGGAAGTAGGCGTGCGCGCCGCGATTGCCCTCATGGTCGCCTTTGCCGCCGTCGCCGTCCTCCTGGGTGTCGAGCAAATTCTGGCAGCGTTCATGGCCGGAGCAATCGTCGCCTACGTCTTCCGTGGCCAGCTCGCGCTCAGCAAAAAGCTGGCAGCGCTGGCCCATGGCTTCTTCGTGCCCATCTTCTTTGTGAGCGTCGGCCTCCAGATCTCCCTCCCGGCACTCTTGCAACCGCATGGGTTGATGCTCCTTGGCATCTTGCTTGGCGGCACACTCGCTATCCGGCTCCTTGTCATCCCACTGCTGCGTATGGCTGGTCTGCGCTGGCGAGAGGCAGGGCGTGCAGCACTCCTGCTGGCTGCGCCGCTCACGCTGCAAGTAGCTGCCGCGCGTGTTGGCGCCGACCTTGGCCTGCTTACCCATGACGCCGTCGCCCAAACACTGGGCGCTGCAGTCATTGGCGCGACGATCTACCCGACCCTGTTTCGCCACTTCTCCCATCGCGCCGCCAGGTCCCTCCACAACCCGACCGCAGCACATGCCCGGTCAGGGTCAGACTGATAGCGCTCGCCGCCAGCCAATCCGCCACGCTACAGAGAACCTGTCCACCACAATTTCTGCGCAGAGCCGATGCTGCACGCATGGGCTCTCATCGCCATACAGCTCGGCGGCAGCCCGGCACAGCTACTTCAGACAAGCCGATGTCGCAGCGCATAAGCCGTGGCGGCAGTGCGACTGGAAGCACCGATCTTGTTAAAGATATTGGTGAGATGGCGGCTCACCGTCTTGGGGCTGATCTGGAGCACCTTCGCAATCTCCCGATCAGTACATCCTTCGGCCACCAGCCGCAGCACCTCCAGTTCGCGCGGCGTCAGCCCGGTTTCAGCCCCTTTCGCTTTAGCCACACTTTCAGCCACCCCCGGCACAGTGAGCGTTTGCGCCACGACATGCGGCGTCAGCGACTTGATGAGCTCTTCCACCGATCGCAGCATGGCAGGCAACCCCAGAGCAATCGCTATCTCCCGCGCCTCCGCACAGTAGGCTCGCACCTGCTTAAGACCGCTGCTCCGGTCGGCTAGAGCTAAACGAGCCCGATCAAGAAGGACCATTGCCAGCTCCGGTTGGGCACCAACCTGACGACACCACGCCTCAGCATTCGCAAGATAGGCATCGGCAGCGTTGTCTTCACCTAATGCCACAGCCAGCTCGCCTAGCACCCGGTCCACAACTATTCCAGTATAGCAACAGCCACTGAGAGACATCAGACGGGGGCGCAGCGCACATGCTTCCTCAAGCGAGGCTAAGGCGAGCTCACCACTCACCAAAGCCGGAAGATAGAAGTCAGCCGCTAATCCTTGCGGTTGCCGGGCGCGCGCATAGCTGAACAGGACAGTGGCGGCGGCGGTATTGCCAGACTGCGCGCAAAATGCGCCCAGCAGCGCAGCAGCGCCCACACTCCAATCCTTACCTGCGACTACCAACAGCGCTTGCTGATAGTAATGCTCAGCCTCCTTCAGCCGGCCACGATAACCAGCAATTCGTGCCAGGCTCTGGAATGCCGCGCTATGGAGACTGCTATCCTGGGGATGTGCCAGAGCCAGTGCCTGATTGCAGAGCGCCTCCGCTTCTTGCCAGCACCCCATCAGCGCAGCACGCTCGCCACGAAGCCACTGTGACCATCCATCGAGCACCCGTAGATGATGCTCGAATGCCAGTTTCTCGGCACGAACCAGCGCGGCCTGTGAATGCTGGTCTTTTCCCATGACGAGATAGAACAACGCCAGGCGATAGAGCGCCACAACCTGGAGAAAAACATCCCCATCACCCTCACAGCAGGCAATCATTTGCTCCATAGAGCGCACGGCCTCTGGCAGGCGTGCTCCCCATCCATCGAGCATTGCCAGAAAATACAGCGCGACCGCTTGTAGCCACCGATTGCCAGATCCTGCCGCGATCTGCCACGAACGCTGGGCAATCGCCCATGCCGCCTCTATCCCCTCAGTCAACATACTGAGCAGCGCCTGCTCATGGAGTCGCACCACCTGCCCCCAGGCATCCAGCAACGTGCGCGGACCTGCCGGCCCGGCCCGGGGGAATGTATCCAGAGCAGTCATGGGACGCCGTGGACCCACATCCAGAAGCACGCGCACTGCTTCAAGACAAAGCTGCTCGCGATAGTAGAGCTCCCTGAAGGGCATCGCCACGCCCCCACCAGCCCCCGCTGGAATGATCGGAGCGCCAGATGCAGCCGGCGCTCTGCTGGCAAGCAACGTGCCCAGGATACTGCCGCCAAGCAGCATACCGCCAAACAACTGGAGGATTTGTGGCCATACCCTATTCTGCGTCGCCATCGCGAAAAAGAATGCGAGAACTGACAGACCAGCACCAATGGCGATCCCCACCAGCATCCTGGTTCCTGCCAGCCGATACCCCGGCGTCGGATCGGACGGCGACATCACTCCACTCCTCTCGTCGTTGAAAGGATGCTTCCTACCTCTTACTATACGGTAGACACCGTACCCAAGGCAAGCCCAGACGCAGCTCGTATGACATCCTGAATGGTGACTCCTCCTCATGCTCCCCTAGCACGGTGCAGATATTTCCGTACGCTCCCCCGCCCTACAGCGTTCTCCCGATGCTGAAAAACCAGGAAACGCCTAAACTAGACCATGGTGACTATTAGCACAGACTGAGCACCCTGCTGCACAATGGCAGCCTGGCCTGTTGGATAGCTCAAGGGAGGCTTGCAACGATGGCAACTGAAGCCACCATACCGATGCAGCCCAATCCATTGCCAACCCTTCTCAAGTTTGATCGCCAGCTACCCGTCTACAACTGGTACTATCCTTTTGAAACCAAGGAGTGTGAACTTGCCGACCCCTTTGCCGTCTACACGCTGATCGACCCTCACCCACGACGACGCGCCCTCTATTTCCATATCCCCTTCTGCGAGACCATCTGCAGCTTCTGCCCATTCGTACGTGGCGCTTTCTCGGACGAGGACGAGTTGAGCCGCTATGTCCGCGCCCTCCTGCGGGAGATCGCTATCAAACACGAATATCCAGCGTTCAGCCAGCCACCGGTCGATACCATCTACTTCGGCGGCGGCTCTCCCTCAGTGCTCCATGTTGAGCACATTTATCAGCTCGGCGAAGCATTGCACCGCTTCTTCGACCTCAGTCAGCTCCAGGAGTTCACCTGGGAATGTGAGGTCAAAAGCATCGCCTTGGAGAAGATCAAGGCACTGCGCGCAATCGGCGTTAATCGCATTAGCTTTGGGGTGCAGACCTTTAACCCGGTTTACCGCGAGCTCTTCGCACTGACCGCGACCGTTGCCCAGATTCGCCAGGCAGCGGAATGGCTCAATGAACACTTCGCTTACACAAACGCTGACCTGATCTACGGCATGGCCGGGCAAACCCTGGACGACTTCCTGACCGATGTGGATCGCGCCTGTGAACTGGAAACCACCACAGTAGATTACTACCCGCTCAACAACGTTGCCGCACAACTCCGTTTGCACCAGGCGTTCGCCACGCATAATCTACGCCCGCTCTCTGCCAGCACCAAAATGAGCTACCGGATGTTCCTCAACGAATACTTGCGGGCGCAGGGTTATGTGCCGATTAATGGCTACAGCTTCATGCGCCGGCCGGCGACTGCCGGGCATGAGCGCGTCGTGGTATGTCGCGACCGCGTCTTCCGCTACCACGATATCGTTTATGGCTATAGCGACGAGCACACAGACGCCTATGGCGCTGGCGCCTTTGGACACTATGGCCCATGCTCGATACGCAACATCTACAACCGCGAGCAATACATGGAGCGCCTGCTGGCCAATCAACGTCAGCCCTGGTTCTATAGCTATAGCGGGCTCGACGCTGCTGAGCAGGGCATCGTCTACTTCCCCTATCGTGGCAGTCTGGATAAATCACGTATCGCCTGGGAGCAGATCCATCCAGAGACGCGCGCAACCCTGGATGAATCAGTTGCTTGCGGACTGGCGATAGATTGTGGCGATCGGTATGAGATTACCGAGGCTGGCTGGCTCTGCTATGTCAACTATATGTATGCGCTCATGCCACGCACGGCCCAGGAAAAACTTGCCACAATGATCGCCCATAGTTCCGTTCGTGATGGCCGTCAGCCTGACGATCAGTTGCTCTACCCGCGTAAGGCTGCCGCCTCCACACAGGCAGTTGCCTGAGTGCAGCCAGCGGCATTTGTCACTCATACACCGGCTATCTGCGTGCATCGCAACTGGCATGATAGCAGGAGTTCCCCTACCTGCCTCCGCTATCACCTGGTAAGATGCCCGCTCCAGATAGTGCTGGTCTATCGCCATCAGCTTGTGACTTATGAAAGGAGGAACCTTCATGGCGAATACCATCGTCACCTGGTAAGCGCGCTGCCGCTTACTCATCCAGCTACCTTCAGGAGGAATACCTGGCCCCGATCACACGCGGCGCCGTCTGCGTGTGATCGGGATCGGGCAGAGAGCCCGATCCCGCACAACATCAATGAGGAGCATAACGATGGAGCATGCCGCAGTGGACCGCCGCCCGGTAACATATCGCGACGTCTTCCACGATGGCAACTGGATCCGGCTATGGGCCGGTCAGACTGTCTCACAATTCGGTGATGCGATCTCCGATATCGCTTTCCCTCTGCTGGTTTATCAGGTTACCAACAAATCAGCAGTAGCGCTCGGTTTTGGCTTCACCATTGAGCTCCTGCCGCTGGCCATCATCGGCCCGGTGGCAGGCGTCTTCGTCGATCGCTGGAACCGTCGCTCCATGCTGCTGGTGGCAGACTTTGTCCGGGTTTTCTGTGCCATCGGGTTGTTTTTCAGCTATCACCTGTGGCAGCTCTATCTCCTCGCCCTGACCGCAGCAATCATGCAGGCAACATTTCTGCCAGCCTATTCCGCCGTCATCCCCCAGATCACCGGCCACCGTTATGTCAAGTCGATCAGCCTCTCCTACACTGGCTACCGCATCGTACAGGTGCTTGGCCCCGCAGCAGCCGGCGGACTCATGGCCCTCCTTGCGGGCCCGCGACCCGTATTCCTCATCGACGCAGCAACCTTTGCCATCGCCGTCCTGATGACGCTCACGATCCACGTAGGCGATGTCGAACGGAAGGAGCAGCGCCCAGACTTCCTCACCGACTTGCACAGCGGCCTGAGCTTCCTTGGGCGCAGTGCTGTCGTGCGTTATATTGCCAGCTACAACGTGATCCTCACCATTGCTCTGGCAGCAGCCACTCTCGGCACGGTCATCTACATTAAAGGTGCCCTTGGCCTCACGCCCATGGCGAGCAATCAGCTTTATGCGTGGGCTGTCGCCGTGCTGGGAGGCAGTGTCGCGCTCGCCACCTGGATGATCGGCTACTTCGATAACCGATTGTCCAGACGCCCCCTTATTCTCTGGGGGCCGGTGCTGACAGGCATCACCTACCTGCTCTTTGCATTTCACCCCGGACCCCAGATCGTCCTGCCCCTGTTCTTTCTCGCCAGCATTGGGAACGCCTGCGCCCTGGTACCAACCGTCGCCTATCTGGCCACAGCCGTCCCTAATGAGCTGCGCGGACGGGTTTACTCCGTCACAAATGCCATGAACGCTGTGGCCCAGCTCATCGCCTTCAGCGCTTTTGGTGCCCTTGCCTTACAGTTACCGCCTGCTGGCCTGCTGGTCATCAGCGGCCTGGTGTTCACCATCGGCATGCCGCTTTGCGCGATTGTCCTGCACGGCGCCCGTGCGCTCCGTGCACACGACGAGGCGCAGGCACGCGCCTCTGCCTCATCGCTCCCCGCCAGTGTCCCCTAGAACTATCGCGAGCAGGAGCCTGTTCCGCCAGATAGCAGCGCTGCTGACAGCAGTTACTGCTAACGCCTGCCCGGCGCACTCTCCCCTGGCAGCCCGGTCGGATACGGCACATTCACTCCCTTCATCGCCTCCCACAGGACCCGATTGAGCAGATCCTCCGGCATCCGGTCCGGCCCATTGAAGTCCATCTGCGCCGACAGCGCCGCTCCCGGACTCGCCGCCGTGTTTACTGCATGCATATCCACCGTTTCCGGCAACGCCTGATAGGGCGCGAAGTTAGGATGATTCGTGAACACCGTGAACATCGGCAGCGTGAGCTGGTCAAACTGGCTCAGCGGCGGCAGCCCTAAGATCTCCTCTACCGTTCGCAAGATACTCACGGTGCTGTAGTGCGTGTGATCCACCGCGCCCGTCCGGTTGTATGCACTCACCACCAGTGTCACCGTCCGGTGCGCATCCACGTGGTCCGGCCCATTCTGCGCATCATCCTCTGTGATGAAGATCACCGTATTCTTCCAGTAAGGGCTGTGGCTGACATCCTGCACCAGTCGGCCCACCGCCAGATCGTTATCCGCCACCATCGCCGCCGGCGTCGGATAGCCTGGCCGGGTCCCTTCAGTATGGTCCCGTGGCAGCCAGATATATTCCAGCTGTGGCAGGTTCCCATTCTTCACAAACTGATTGAACTCTCGCTGCCACTCATCAATACGTGTCTGATCGCTCTCATGCAGATTGAAGGTGAAATCAAAGAGCGGATCGTAGTGCCCCAACCAGAACTTCTGATTCAGCGGCTCGGCATTCGCCCACTCGCCATAGGCACGGAACGAGACACCATGTGCCGCAGCGTCGTTAAAGATATAGCCCGCCGGTGGATAGGAGATCGGCGCAATTCCTGCATCGGGCAACCGGTTCAGGCGACTGTAATAATCCGGCCACGTCTTCTCCACATAGTCGGTCGAGTAGGCCCCGTCCGTCCACTGATGCCCCTGCTCGGAGATCTCGGCATCCGCATAGAAATTATCCAGCAGGGTAAACTGCTCCGCCAGTGCATGGATATTCGGCGTCACCGCCTGCCCAAAGATCGTCAACGCCGGATCCCCGTTGCCCTTCGCCACATCGCCCAGCACCTGATCATAGGTCCGGTTCTCTTTCACCACCACGATCACATGCTTGAACGGCGTTGTGCCCCCAAAGACCGGGATCGGATTGACTATCTGGCCATCATGGATGCGGTTAAAGCCATCATTCTCATCCACCTGCTGCGTATACTGCTGTAGTTGCTGTGCATCCGGCTTCGGAATAATCGATAGCAGCCCATTCATCATGCTCCCTATATACTGGTCGGGCGCACAGTGACAGTACTGGTTTTGCTGGTAAGGGCCCGACGTGCGTTCCGGGTCCGGATACCATGGCCCATCGTTGGGCCCGGCGCCAAATCCCTTCGCGCTGATCGCATAGATTGTGGCACCGGTTTTGTCGGTGAGCACCGCCGTCGGATACCAGCCAGTGGGGATCAGTCCCTGGACTGTATCGGTTGTCAGGTCTACCACCGCGATATCGTTGTTGCCGGCGTTCGCAACATAGAGGGTTGCGCCATCCGGGCTGACCGCCAGGCCATCGGGCGCCGTGCCCTTCGGCGCATTGGGGTAAGGTGCCAGCGAGATGTGCCCGACGACCGTATTCGTGTTCGTATTGACAATCGCCACATCATCGCCGTTGGTATCGGTCACATAGAGTCGCGAGCCATCCGGGCTAAAAGCCATCGCCTCCGGATGGTCACCTACCGGAATGGTCTTGATCGGAATATGCAACAGTGCGCTGACCACCGTCACCGCACCCTGCCCCCAGTCGCTGACATAGATATACTTCCCATCGGGTCGGATCGCCACCGTATAGGGATAGAGCCCGACCGGCACCACCCAGTCGAGGTGACCGGTGCTCGCGTCAATCTCACTTACTGAGCCGATGAGATTATCAGCCACCCATACATCCTCCTGATTCGGTGCCACTGCCAGGCCCGATGGATAGCCAAACACCGACGCCGCCAGTGGCGTACCCAGCGTCCCATCAGTATTGACTGGATAGATATACACTTTGTTGGTGCCGCCACTGGCGACATACGCATGTTTCCCATCGCGGCTATAGGCCAGACCCAGAAAGAGCTGCTGCGGACTGGGAAACTGCAACGTCTGGATAACTGTATCCGTTTGCACATCCACCACCATCAGCGACTGCACATTCTCACCGTTGGCTGTTTCCAGCTCACCCTGTCCATCATTCGTCACGAGCATGTGCGTACCATCGGGCGAGAGCACAGCGTTCAGCGGCAGGTCGCCAAGCGTCACCTGCGTCCCCGCTGGCGTTACCTGCCAGCCATTAGGCAGAATACCAGCAGATGGGCTGGCCACCTCCTGGCTGCGAGTCGCCACGGTCGCCTGCACCGTCACCGCTCCCACTATGCCGCTCAAAAGCACCAGCATAAACCCTATCTGACCAAAGCGCCGCCAAGAAAACGGATGAAACGCTGAGTGAGCAGATCTCCCGGGTGTCACCGTCATACGTCAGCCACCTCCTCGTGGGCAAATACACATGGCGCTCACAGCCATGTTCAGCGCTATTGATCCCATAGCTCATAACCCGGCTGTCCTCCAGGCTGCTGCAATGATGTTCTTTTCGCCTGGGAGCGAAGCTCACATCATGCGCATCACACCGCCAGGTTAACCAGCATCTACGATGAAGGTGCCATTAAAAGAGAGAATTTGCTCCATCACCGGGCTCAATAGTCCTGCACACTGCTCTATCTGGGCGCCCACGCCAGGCCGGACCAGGCGTCCGTAGCCAGCCATAGTATAGGCCGACAGCAGGAAGGAGTCAATAGGACCTCCGGAAGTGCAGGCATATGAGTGCACCAAAGAGCGGCAAGCTACCATATTACCAGTATAACCGGATCGGCATCACCAGGGAGGACACCAGAATCGCTCAGCGCAGAGAGAGGGATCTTTCCCCGACGCTTGCTCCCGCCTCACCCCCTGTCCTCCCTCCATGTTCCATGGAGAGGGGGCCAGGGGGTGAGGCCAAAGAGGGTAAATCAGGTCCGCCGCCACGTAATCGTAAATGGCCCCCAAAAGCCCGTGATCCCCTGCCCATGGCAGGAGATACTCTTACCCTGCTGGATACTTTTCTCTGTCATGATGCCCAGAGCAATCAAGAAAGACGCTACCTTGGCCGGTACCGGCGCATAGCGGTCCACCACCGTGCCATCAAGCATGAAGATAACCTCGTCGCGATCCTGCGAGTAGCTGATGCCGCAGCGATGCATCTGGCGCGGACGTGTTGGCACATCCAGCTCATGGAACGCACAGAAGTATCTCGGACGATCCTCCGACTGATCCTCCGGCACCGGCACACCTGGGAAAGGCAGCCGCGCATAAACCGTGGCTATACGATCGTTGCTGATAAACCAGTCGAAAGCCAGACCGGTGCTAAAGTCCAGCAGATTGACCGAGACGAAGCCATCGTACAGATCACCCGGCGCAGTCCCATAGCACTCGGCTCCCTGTTCCCACTCCAGGCTGATTGAACCACGCTCCGGGACGTCAAACTTACGCGTAGAAAAGAACATGTTCTTCGCATTATCAAGAATCTGCACCTGATCGTGGTGACGCGTGACGGGCATCACAGCCACACGCATCCGTTCGCCTTCCACCACCACTACCGCATTCGGCTCACGATAACGCCAGAACGAGCCATCAGGCAGCGGAAAGCCGCCATAGGCCCAGGTGGGATGCTCGCCACTGATAATCGAGCGATAATTGCCATACACCAGCGTCTCAACCTGACCATCAACGCCCGGCTCTGCCGGCACATCCATGGTTTCTTCGCTCCCCATCATGGCCTCCGGTAAACATCACGAGCCTCAGATATATTGCCAAATAGACTATCCCATATCGACCATCGCTGGTACTATTATCGGCGATCATATCTGGCATTCGGCCAGTCCCTACGCTGGCCAGTATAGCATATCCTGGCCGCCATAGCTCGCGCGCCAGCCAGTACCGCTCGCCACGGCGCGCTCTGGACCTGCCCCTGCACTCAGCCACGCTATGCGGTACAATGTTCTAGACATTCCATACAATTAAGGAGAAACCCACATGGCGAACCAACAACGCCTGGTGGCCTTGTTTCCCACCTGCATCGTTGACATGATCTATCCGGAGATCGCCGAGGCCACGGCCATGCTGCTTGAGCGTGCCGGTGTCACCGTGGTCGTGCCGCCCGGCCAGACCTGCTGTGGCCAGGTCGCTTTTAACAGCGGCGAGTGGCGCGATGCCGCCAGCATCGCGCGTCGCAACCTCAAGGTGCTCTGCGGTTGGGGCGACGTCGTTATGCCATCTGGCTCCTGCGCCGCAATGATCCGCCATAGCTATGCCCAGCTGTTTCGCAACGACCCCAGCTTGCTCGCCGCAACCCACGAGCTGGCCGCACGCACCTACGAGCTCACCGAATATCTCGTGGACATTCTCGGTGTCACCGACCTCGGTGCTCGGTTTAACGGGCGCATCACCATCCATGACGCCTGCCATGGCCTGCGTGGCCTGGGACTCGCTCGTCAGCTCCGCCTGTTGCTTGCCAACGTCGCTGGCGCCCAGATCGTCGAAGCACCAGAGCATGACCGCTGCTGCGGTTTCGGTGGGCTCTTCTCTGTCAAGCAGAGCACCATATCCAGTGCTATGGTCGCACGCAAGGTTGAGATGCTCTGCGCGACTGGCGCGGATGTGGCCGTAACTGGCGATGCCAGTTGCATGACCCAGATTAACGGGCGCATGAGCCGGCTCGGCGTCCCCATGCGCGTCCTGCACATCGCCCAGCTGCTCGCCGGCACCCCAAAAGGTGCTCTGCAAAACACCTGAGGCCCTGCCCTCCAGAGCAAATACCATGGAAAAAAGCCAGAAGGAGACACGTATGGCTGCTGCACCGGTTCATTTCTATGAGCGTGTCAATCGCGCGGTCAACGATCCCAGGCTCCAGCGAGCCCTTGATAAAGCAACCGGCCACTTCATATTGATGCGCCGCCAGGCCCTGGAAGAGATGCTCGACCCGGATGTGGTACGCGACCGTGCGCGGGCGATCCGCGCGGAAGCGCTGGCCCATCTCGACGAATATCTGGAACAACTGGCCGCAAACATCGAGGCACATGGCGGCCACGTCCACTGGGCCAGCGATGGCGCCTCCGCCCGTCAATATATCGTCGACCTGGCCCGTGCCCGCAACGTACGCACGATCGTCAAATCCAAATCTATGGCGTCGGAAGAGATCTCTCTCAATGCTGCGCTTGAAGCGCAGGGCATCCACGTCTTCGAGACCGATCTGGGCGAGTACGTCATCCAGCTTGCCGGTGAGACACCATCGCATTTTGTCGCACCGATCATCCATAAGACAACGGATCAGGTTGCGGAGCTGTTCGTGCAAAAGCTCCAGATGCCGCCCACCGATGACGCCCAGGCCATCGCCCAGACCGCACGCCGGCGGTTACGCCAGGCATTCCTGACCGCAGACATGGGCATCAGCGGCGTTAACTTCGGCGTGGCCGAGACCGGCACGGTGGTTATCGTGACCAATGAAGGCAACGGCCGCCTCACAACCAGCACACCGCGCATCCACGTCGCTCTTATGGGCATTGAGCGGCTGGTGCCAACGGTGGACGACCTGCTGGTGATGCTTCAGTTGCTGGCACGCAGCGCAACCGGCCAGCGACTGAGCGCCTACACAACGCTGGTCACCGGACCCGCCCGCCCCGGCGAGCCAGATGGCCCTGAGGAGTTCCATCTGGTCCTGCTGGACAACGGACGATCCCGCATCCTGGGAACCGATTACGCCGAAGCGCTGCTCTGCATCCGCTGCGGCGCCTGCCTCAACCACTGCCCAATCTTCCAGGAGATTAGCGGCCATGGCTATGGCGCCCTCTACTCAGGCCCCATCGGCGCAGTCCTTACACCCCTGTTCCAGGGGATCAACGAGGACACCCGCTACCTGCCACAGGCCAGCAGCCTCTGCGGCGCCTGCAAAGAGGTCTGCCCGGTCCGCATCGATATCCCGCGCATGTTGCTACAACTGCGCCACGATACCGTTAAGCAAGGCAAAGCACCGGCAATGGAACGCTTACAGCTGGCGCTCTGGCGGCTGGCTATGAGCTCGCCCGGACTCTACGCCCTGGGCGGCAAGATAGCGCACTGGACGCTGAGCCGACTGGCACGCCATGGACGAGTGCGACGCCTGCCACCACCGCTTAACGCCTGGACAAAAAGCCGCGACTTCCCGGTCTTTGCGCCCCGAAGCTTCCAGGAGCGCTGGGCAGCGCGTCACAGCGAGCAACAAAAGAACTGAGCGAGGAAGAGCTATGAGTGGCGAACGCAAACAGATACTTCAGCAACTACGCGCCAGCCTGCGCGCGCAAGGCCAGCAGCTCCGCAAGATGGCTGAGCAGACGCCCGGGCCCAATCCAACGGGTCCATTCGTAGCGCCGCAGCCTGATCTCACCGCGCAATTTCGGGCCCAGCTCACCGCGCTTAAGGGCCAGGCTTACCTCTGTCCAGACCATGACGCCGCACTGGCGACCATGCGGGAACTCCTGATCAGCCATGAGGCGCAACAGGTGCTGGCATGGGGATTGGCGGTGATCCCGCTAGCCGGCCTGGACCAACTGCTTCGTGAACTGCACCTCACGCTGGCGCCCCCCCAGATCCTCGGCACGGCTGACCACGCCGCTGCCCTCGCCCGCCTCGACCCCGTGCCGGTCGGCATCTCCGGGGCAGACGCTGCCGTGGCCGAAAGTGGCACCATCATCGTCGTGAGCGGCCCTGCCCAGGGGCGGCTGGCCTCGCTACTGCCACCCGTACACATCGCCGTGCTCCCGCATGAGCGCATTGCCCGCTCGCTCCCCGATGCGTTTGCGCTCCTGCGCCAGCGCTACGGCGACACACTCTTCCGGGACCACAGCAATATCACACTCATCACCGGCCCCAGCCGCACCGCAGACATCGGTGGGGAAGTCGTCCTCGGCATGCACGGGCCAGCGGAGGTGCATGTGATCATCATCCAGGGGTAAGCAGGTTTTGCCTTGCACGCTCTTCCACGTTATGCTACTGCTTTAAAGCAGTGTTTAGAACGATGGAAACGAGAGAGGAAGGCAGCCCAAGCCATGTTTTTATTCTACGCTATACAGTATCCACACCCTGAAGAAGAACTGCTCATCCAGGGGATGCGCGAATTTGGTGAGCTGATCAAAAAGCAGCCAGGATGCATTTCTGTCGATACTTTTAGAGATCCCGAAAACGGAACGCTCCTCGCCCTCGCCATCTGGGAATCACGGGAAGCTTTCCAAGCATCCTGGCCAATCCTGGTGAAAGATGCGCCTTCTGAGCAGTGGGAGGTCAAACCACGCGAGGTCCATCTGCTCGATTCTGCCCTGTGAGCGAGCGATCTTTGCTTCAAAAGGGCATCTGCCCTTTCCTCGGATGAACACCCATTCAAAACTCGCTCTATCCGTCCTACAGACAAGGAGCATCATTGGCACAGGTCAGCTTATCCAGCAGCCGCGCCAGCTCCTGCTGCTCGGCAGCGCTCAGGGACGCCATAATGCGCGCCTCATTCTCCCAGTGGTCCGGCAGGGCAGCACGGAGCCGCTCATAACCCGCCGGCGTCAGCTCAGCGAGCACCTGGCGACGATTGCTCGGATCGGGCACGCGCCGCACCAACCCATCTTCTTCCAGCCGGTCTACCAACGCCGTAATATTCGAACGACACACCAGTAGCCGCTCGCTCAGCATATACAACGGCAGCCGATGACCTGGCGCTTGCGCCAGACTGCGCAGCACATTGAACTTGGGCTCTGAAATCCCATGGCGCGCAAAGACCTGCTCTAACTGACGCATCACCACCCCATGGGCACGCAACAGGCGCGTGAGCGTCTCGTTCGCCTGCCGGTCCCTGGGACCTGGCAACGTCGCCTGCGCATCGCCCGCTATCTGCTGATCGGGCATCGGCTGCCGTTCTGCCTGTAAAGACCCCATAAAAACATCCCTTTGTACATAATTCACACATGCTTAGTTTATTGATGAATTATATGTCACCAGCACACGGCTGTCAAGCGCTCAGTACCTGTATGCCGCGCAGAGCAGCTTCTGCGCCAGATTAGAAGTCGGTATCTTCAGAGAGAGTAAGAGCAATGGCAGGCATCACTCTGGCACCTGGAGCGCCGTTTGCGGTAGAACTGCTGAAGAGACCCTGTCCCACCGGATGCAAAACACGCCTTCATAATGTATAATATCTCTGAATCCATATCCATAGCAGCTGTATGCCCGGCATGAAGCACCCGCGCAACATGCCGGCAGGATACCGCCCTACCCTGTCACCGCACCGTCTTCAGCTTGCCAGAATAGCTTCCTGTTAGCTGCCGACGTCGCGTTCGGAAAGGAGGTGAGGCACTCAAAAACTCGCTCGTATCAGCAATCCGTGTCGTGGTTTTGTTGTTTCACTCAGCCATGCAGGACTCCTGATGAGACCGCCGATGCCAGGCTGAGTGCATTCAGACTCAAAGAGGAGATGCTCACGATGGCAAAACCCAACACCAAAGTCTACATCCAACACCACGGCAACATGTTGTGCGACTATCAGTGGCTCGTGGTCTCGCCCGAGCGCATGGCCAGCAAAAAGAACACCAATCCCCAATCCGCATGGGGACCGTGCCCGACCCATACCGTCGTGGTTGACCATCCTGATGGTCGCATCCTCTTCGATACCACCTGCCCACGCGACTGGCAGCGGCGCTGGGAAGGTACCGTCGCGCCGAACTGGTTCCCCTACGAGGACGTCAAGCCCGAGCAGTACTTCGAGGAGCGGCTCAAGCAACTGAAGCTGGACCCCTCAGACTTCAAATACGTCGTCATGAGCCACCTGCACCTCGATCATGCCGGAAACCTCGGCCTCTTCCGCAATACTGGCGCCAAGATTATCGTCCATAAGAAGGAGTATCAAGGCGCCATCTCCTTCCAGGGCCCGGCTCAGGGTTTCCACATCAAGGCCGACTATATGATGGACGGCCTCAAGTGGGTGCAGATCGATGAAGATATGGAGATCATGGACGGTGTACGCGTCCTGGAGGTGCCTGGCCATACCTGGGGCACCATCTGCCTGATGGTGGACCTACCCAATACTGGCACCATGATCTTCACCTCGGACGCTGCCTATATGCGCGAAAGCTATGGCCCTCCACCCGCCGGCGCAGCCATCGTCTATGATAGCCTCGCCTGGCTGAATTCAGTTGAGCGCATCCGTAGCTTCGCCACACTCAAGGATGCCACGGTCATCTTTGGCCACGATCCCAACCAGATTAAGGAGATTCGCCTGGCTCCCGAAGCGTATTACGACTAGCCCGACGCCCACTCGAGCAAGGAGGCTTATTATGGGCTGCCTCGATATCCCCAACGAGACGATCTTCCACATGGAGACCACTCCCATGAAGTTTGGACCGGGCGCGACCGACGAGGTCGCCTACGATCTCAAACGCCTGGGAGTACGTCGCGCCCTTCTCGTCACCGATAAGGGTTTGATGAAACTTGGCCTGCCCGACCGCGTGCGTGGATTGATTCAGGAGGCCGGCATCACTGTAGATATCTACGATGACGTCCATATCGAGCCGACGGACGCTTCATTTGAGGCCATCGCCAGCTATGTGCGTGGTCGGGACTACGACGGGTTTGTGGCAGTTGGTGGTGGCAGTGTCATCGACTCGACCAAGGCAGCAAACTTGCTCAATACCTACCCGGCACCCGTCATGGACTACATCAACAAGCCCATCGGCCAGGGTAAGCCCGTCCCCGGCCCCCTCAAGCCACTGGTCGCCATCCCCACTACCGCTGGCACTGGCAGCGAAACTACCGCCGCTGCTATCCTGGATGTGCTATCGCTGAAGGTGAAGACCGGCATCTCGCATCGCTACCTGCGCCCAACGCTCGCGATCATTGACCCGCTCAACACCGTAACGCTCCCCCCCAAGGCAACAGCTTATCCAGGCTTCGACGTGCTTACCCATGCGCTGGAATCCTACACCACCCGGCCATACAATGCACGTCCCAGGCACCAGCCAGATCAGCGCCCGGTCTACATCGGCGCCAATCCCATCAGCGACCTCTGGTGTGAGAAGGCCCTCGAATATACCGGCCGCTATCTGCGACGCGCCGTGCTGAACGGCATGGATGTAGAGGCACGCACCTATATGGCCCTGGCCGCGACCTATGCCGGCATCGGCTTCGGCAACGCCGGTGTCCACGTGCCACACTCCATCGCCTATCCCATCGCCGGCCTGGTGCGCAATTTCAGACCACCTGACTACCCACAAGAGGAGCCCATCATTCCGCATGGCCTCTCGGTGGTCGTTACCGCGCCAGCCACGTTCCGTTGGACCTTCCCTACCAGCCCCGAACGCCACCTGCGCGCTGCGCAGTTGCTCGGTGCCAACGTATCCGGCATCAGCGATGCCGAAGCGCCTGAGGTGCTCCCCCGTACGCTCATCTCGTTGATGCGCGACACTGGCATCGTCAACGGCATCGCTGCGCTCGGCTACGGCGAGAAGGACTTCCCTGCCCTGATTGATGGCACGCTCAAACAACAGCGGCTCCTCGTCAACTGCCCACGCGATGTTGGCAGCGAGGAGATCAACCATATTCTCCACGAGAGCATGGAGATCTGGTAGCAGAGCATCCGCCGTTCGCGGTGGCCGGCCACCGCGAACGGTAAACATTGTAGCAGCCAGCCCCTTTGGGATACGACTGTTGTCATCTGTTACGGAAACTGGTCTCGGCAAGCATCCTGAAGCAACGGTTCGGGCTCAGACCATGATCGTCACCGATCAGAAGGAGAATGAGGCATGTCAGCAGTCGAAGTACCCGTTGCTACCACCCAGGTTCGGCAAAGCTCCGCCACACCTTTAGGGTTGGCTGCCTTCGCCTTAAACCTGTTTCTGCTCGCCCTCGCCTACACCGGCTTACTGCCAGCTTCACTTGCGCCGCTCTTCGTTTTCCCAGCTATCTTCTATGGCGCCGGTGAATTTATTGCCGGCTTTTTTGAGTACCGGATCGGCAACTCCTACACCGGCCTGGTATTCGTCTCCTTCGGCGCCTTCTGGCTCGCCACCGGATTTATTGTCCTTCTACAGTTGATGAAAATCATCAATTTTGGCGCCGACGTCGGTACGGCCTTCGGCATCTATCTCATCGCCTGGACCATTTTTGTGGCCTACCTCTGGATCGGCTCCTTCTTCGTGAACCGGACAGCAGCAGTGATCTTCACCGTGCTGATGGCCGTGCTGATCACCTTCATCCTGGGGTTTTTCGGCGTGATCACCGTCAAAATCGGCGCCTGGCTCGGTGTGCTCGATGCACTCCTGGCCTGGTACATGTCGGCCGTCATGATGCTCAACGAGATGACAGCCGGCCGCATCAACATCCCGCTGTGACTAATTAACGGGCAGCGGAACACCTGCAAGGGTTAAGTAAGTGTGCCGCAGGGGAAAACAATCCCCCTGCGGCAACTCACCTTCCCCTTATACCACTCCGCGAGGGGAAGAGAGCAGATAAAAGGAGGATAACCAGCGGTGCCAATCTACGAATATCGCTGTCAGGCCTGTGGCACAGTCTTCTCTCTCTTGCTCCAGCATTACGGCGATGCTGCCAACCCGCAGCCATGTTCCGACTGCGGCAGCAGCCGGACTCGACGCCTGATCTCGCTGTTCGCCGTCGGTGGCCGCGTAAATCCCGGACCCGGTCGCGCCGCCTGGCCAACCAGCTGGGAGGACACCAACGGCGCCGACCCCGAGACACTGCGCTACTGGCGGAAGCGCATCGAGCGCGAAGCTCGCCTGGAAGAGAAGTACCCGGAGCTGGCTGACCCATCACTGCTCCATGGCGCGGGCACCGGCAACATCGCCAGCACCCATAGCCACGACCACAGCCATGGTGGCCACGAACACCACCATCACGAGCACAGCCAGACCGGGCTGAGCAGCGAACCCGCAGCGGGATCATCCAGTGGGCAAAGCCCCCAGCCAGCATAAGAGCGATCACAGCTCTGCAGCGTAATTGTCCAGACCTGACCTGTTCTGATAGACTGATGACATGACGCAAGAAGCAGCGATTGCTCTGCTGCAGACGAAAACGCCACCCTGACCAGCCAATTTGAGCACCCTGCCGGAGCAGGTGGCGACCCTGAGTGCTGCGGTGCAGCCGGCCCAGGCTCGCATCGCCGCCTGGGCAGCGCCAAAGATGCCCCGCCTTCGTGCAGGCCCCTGTGTCGACCCACGCACCCCTTCACGCTCGGCGGCTGGTGATGGCAACCCAGATCGGCGAGCTTCGGCTGGTAGGCTGTCCGGCATGTCCGGGCCGCTGGAGGGGGGGCATCTGGCCCGTCAGGCCGTGAACCTGCCGCCCGTCGCGATCAGCGAGCATCAGACCGTTCGCGGCTGGTCGCTCATCTGCGCCTGCTGGTGCGGCTCTCGGTCGGGGAGATCAGCAACGTCTGGCGGCGCACGGTACTTTGCCGACCACCACAGCCGGGCGTGCGGGACAGCAACTGTTACCCCCCTCCACCGATACGCCAGGGGAATGGCATCAGCGGTGCGGGCCGCATCTGCTGCCGGGCCTCACAGCCAACCACGCCACCTCGCTGGCGGGGGGCATCGGGGCCAAGGCGGTCAAGGACGACCACCTGCTGGCGCCAACCTGGCTGGCCCAAGGCCGCGTGCGCCCGGCGGCCGATCGGGAACTGGTGCTGCTGATCCGCGCGTTGGACGAGCAGTTTGCTCAGGCGACCGGGCATCCCGGTCAGGCGCTGGCGAAGCGGCTCCTGCAGCAGCAGGCTGCCCTGTTCGCCTTTGTGCGGCAGCCGGCGGTGCCCGCCGACAACACTCTGGCGGAGCCAAGTCTGCGTCCGCGGGGGCACCCGCAGCGACCAGGGCAGCCAGAGGCCGCTGACCAGCCTGTTTCAGACCCGGCAAGCGCGTGGCCTCAATCCCCTGCACCCCTCTCTCCATCTGTTGCAAAGCCCTTCCCCCCCACTCTGAACAATTACTCTACAGTAAAGACTTTCATTTTTGGAGCAGATCTGCTATCATATAATGAATAGCCTGCAGAGAGGCGCAACCCTGCGCCTGCATAGCTCATGGATACCATGCCCGGATGGCATGTGCCTCCATGCCATCCGGGCAGAAATTAGCAAAGGAAGGGGTACTCTCCACCGGGAGAGCAATCATCATATGGTTATCTGGGAACGCAACATCTGTCCGGATTGTACCCTGATATGGGAGCGCAACCTGGATGGCGCCTGGCGCTATACAGCGCTGATCGCTGTGCCGGTGCCTGCCGAGCGACCCTGCCCGCTATGCGCCAGCCACCTCCAGATAAAGTGGGTTCGGCAACTCCCCGTTCTGCCGGATACCGACAACAGTTAAACCGGCCAGAGCGCTCTACCGGCCATCATCCCGCGCCAGATACCTTTGCCAGCAGGACAGGTGAAGACTCTCACCTGTCCTGCTCGCTCACCGGCATGCCGCGCCTCACCTAAGGTTTCAAAATAACCTTGGTATAGCCCTCGATGCGCTTATCAAACTTCTCATAGGCCATCGGCGCGTCGTTCAACGGCACACGATGCGAGACAATAAAGCTCGGCTTCGCACGACCCGCGATGATCAGATCGCGCAGGTAACGATTGTAGCGCTTCACATTGCACTGGCCCGTGCCCAGACGCAAACCTTTCTCGAACAGCTTGCCAAAGGAGATGAGCAATTGGCCCTGCTTGGCATGGGGATCCACACCACCCGGATCGGTCGGCACATAGAGACCAGGAATGCCCAGAATACCCGTGGGGTTCACGATCTGGATGAGCGCCTCAAGTACTGCTGAAGGCGACTCTTTGTCCTGGCCCGGCTGGATCGCCTGATAGCCAACTGCATCAATGCCCTTGTCGACACCATCGCCGCCACGCCGCTGGCGAATCTGCTCCACCGGATCCCCCTTGCTGAAGTCGATAGGAATCGCCCCGATCTCCTCAACCTTCTTCAGCCGCTCCGGTACACGGTCGACCACATAGACCTCAGAGGCTCCACGCAGCAGGCAGCTATAGGCCGCCATCGCCCCGACCGGGCCAGCGCCGAAGACCGCAACCGTCTCACCGGGCGACACCTGCGCCAGCTCGGCACCATGATAGCCAGTGGGGAAGATATCCGCAAGGAGCGCGAAATCGTCCTCATGCTCGGTACCCGGCGGTAGCTTGAGCGCGTTAAAATCAGCATAGGGAACACGCAAATATTCTGCCTGGCCACCGGGATAGGGCCCCATTGCCACATAGCCATAGGCGCCACCCGCGAATCCCGGATTGACAGTCAGGCAGAAGCCGGTAAAGCCTCGTTCGCAGTTCTTGCAGAAACCACAGGCAACGTTGAAGGGCATCACCACACGGTCACCCTTCTTGAGGGTAGTGACCGCCGAACCAACCTCTTCGACAATGCCCATGTTTTCGTGGCCGAAGATGAGGCCCGGCGGCGCTGCCGTGCGCCCCTCATACATGTGCAGGTCCGAGCCGCAGATGCAGGTCGAGGTGATGCGCACAATCACATCATTGGGATGCTGAATCTTGGGATCGGGGACCTGCTCGACAGCAACTTTAAAGGGTTCCTTGTACACGACTGCTCTCATGTTCGGCGTCCTTTCTACTGGCAACATCGACCTGGCCACAGGCATGACCAGGCATCACAACACCGTACAACATGCGAAACAGCAACGTTCGCAAAACAAAGCGATCCGCCAGCAGCACAAGTTCTCCCCTCAGAGGGTTGGTGCAGTGAACAGTTCAGTCACACGCGACAACTCATGGGCTCCTGGACGAGCATAAAGCGTGGACTCAGCAAGTGGATTGGCTTTCCACAATTACTAACTATAAAATATTTTCATCTCTATGTCAACAAACACTCGATAATTTCTCAGACGATTCAACAGTACATGTGTCGTTTCACCTATAGATACGTCAGATGCACCGTGCGCTGTCGGGGTCCATCGAGCTCGACCAGGATAATTCGCTGCCACGTCCCAAGCAGCAGATGGCGACGCGCATAAGGAATGACCACCGAGGGACCTATGATCGAGGCCAGGATATGGTCAGTTACATGCCCGGGATCATGGGGATGGCGATAGGGCAACCGCGGTAACATGCCACGCAGCGCCTGCAAAAGGTCGAGGTCTGTGCCAGGATCCAGATCCGCCGTCGTCAGCGCGCACGTCGTATGCGCGGCGAAGACCACGCACACACCATTCTCCTTCTCCGCTTCCCGGACATACTGCGCAACCGTTTCCGTAATGTCAACAACTTGCTCGCTCTTCTGAGTAGCCACCGTGATCGTTTTCATCAGCTCCTCCCTCCCGTGTTCAGGCCAGCGGCGCAGCGTACGACGCGACGGCAAACCCATCCTTGCCCACCGAGCAGCGTAACACTGCCGTGCCTGGCGCTCATGCTATGCCTCAGGGAGTTTCTTCCAAAAACGCGATCACCTCATGGGTGAAGACATCTGAAAGAATGATCGTGTAATGATTGGTATCCGGAATCTCCACCAGCCGGCTGCCGGGAATGACCGCGCGCAGGCGCTCAGCCTCTTCCGCCGGCAAGACGAAGCCACGATCCGGCGCCAGCGTGCCCAGCGGCGCGCGCAAGATCAGCGCAGGCGCACGGACGGCGTTGGGCAGCGCTTCTGTACGGGTGGCGAAGTTAACCGCATTCTCCTCGTCAATAGCCGCTTTACGCACCCGTGACGTCACCGTGCCATCGGCACGCACCTCTGCATCATAGCGGAAATACTGCTCCCAGAAGGGGCTCCACTGATACATCGGTGCCTGGCGCATCGCCTCCAGATAGGCAGCGAGCGAGGGATAGACAGTATCCAGCCGCGCGAGCGATACCGCGATCGCCTGGAGAACATCATCGGGCAGTTTGCCGCCAGCATCAACCAGGACAATCTTGCCGGCGCGCTGGGGATGGATAGCAGCGAGGAACAGGCTGATAAGCGCACCCAGGGAATGGCCAACCAGATTGAGCACTGGCAGGCCAAGCAGATCGCCCATGGCCAGCAGATCGTTAACATGATAAGGGATGCCATAGCCATGGGGAGGCTTCTCGCTGAGGCCCCGGCCTCGCAGATCAGGCGCGATGGCATACCAGCCCCGCGCAGCGAGGACCGGGCCAAGATTCACCCAGCTCCGGCTACTGGCCGTCAGGCCATGGATGAGGAGTACCGCCCGCTCTGGACGGGTAAACTGGCCCCAGGTCACATAGTGCAGCGTGATCCCGTTGACGGCGATCTCATGTGTGGTCATCGCAGTATCGGTCATAGAGTCCTTTCCTCCCAATGCAAGAGCTCGTGGCGCACGCGGCTTACCCTACCCTTCCATTATAACAAGAATATTGCCACCGAACCGGATATTGGCATAGCATTGGCCACGATTGTTGATCCTTTCATTCATCGGGTGAACAGTGGCAGGGATAGCGCATATCGCTATCGAGGTTAGCTTTAACATGCTGATCAGCACCTCTCCGAATGGTCCGCACCGCCAGACTGCGATCATCGAGATGCTCAAGCAGTGTCGTGTGAATGGTATGATGGTACTGTGGGATGTGCCGGTTACCGAAGTCAGTGAAATGCCCCGGGTGCAGGCCGCCCGTGCCACCCGGGCGGAAATGCGGCCCAAAGAACGCTATTTCCTTGGATAGCAGCTCGAAGGAGGTATCTATATATGGGTATCCTGATCAATCCACGCACAGTTCAGACCGGGGCAATCCTGCCGACGATTCAGATTACACCAGAGTCCGCCGGCTGGCAGTATATCTCCTTTGCCGTGTATCGCCTGACCGCGGGGCAGATGCTGCACGGCGCCGTGCATGGCCAGGAAACTGTCCTCATTATCTTATATGGGATCGGTGAGGCCGAGCTGAACGGCCAGCCGGTGGGACACCTTGGCGAGCGCCTGAGTGTCTTTGCCGCCACATTCCCCTATGCCCTCTATCTCTCCGCAAATGCAAGCTACCAGGTGAACTGCATCTCCGCAACCATGGAGATCGCCATCGCCTCGGTGCCGACAACCCACCGCCATCTTCCCGCGCGGGTGATCCGCCCCGAAGACATGAGCCTGGAGATTCGCGGGGAGGGAAACACTCAGCGCCATATCCGGCATATCCTGGATACCGATCAAGAAGCAGAACGCTTGATAGTGGTCGAGACCATCACACCTGGCGGCAACTGGTCCACGTTTCCCCCGCACAAGCACGACACCGAGAACCCGCCTCATGAGGCCTACCTTGAGGAGACCTATTATCATCACATTCAACCCGCCGATGGGTTCGCCTTTCAGCGCGTCTACAACGATGAAGATTTTGACGAAGCCGTCACTGTCCATGACGGTGACCTTGTGCTGGTTCCCAGAGGCTATCACACCGTGGCCGCCGTCCCCGGCTGTGACCTCTACTACCTCAACATTATGGCCGGCCCGAACCGCGTGTGGAATTACCAGGTGGATCCCGCATTCCGTCGCCTGCTCCCCCCTTCAGGCAAGATCACTGGCTCCATCGTGCGCCCTGGCTCACAAGAAAGCTAAGCGGGCGCGACTACTGATAACCGATCAGAACAATGGCTGAACCATAGTTCAGCCAGGAACATCCGCTGAGCTCAGCGGGCGACTCTTTGCTGGCACAAGAGCAGCGGTAGAATGCTTTGCAACCATGATACAGCTACCAGTGCCAATAGTGAGCGTCGTCCGTCATTGGCGAAGGTGGCAGCGCACTGGCACTGGGCATAGCTGACCGCCTGCTGATGCTGACAAACTCCATCTTCGCCGTCATTGCACCAGAAGGCACAGCAACAATCCTCTACCGCGATGCCAGCCGCGCATCCGATATCGCCGGCGCCTTGCGTATCACCGCCCCGGAACTGCAAGAGCCAGGGCTGATTGATGCGATCGTACCAGAGCCACCGGCGGGCGCACATACCAACCCTGCTCTGGCAGCATCCTATCTGAAAGCAGCAGTGCTGGCCGCATTGCGTGCGCTGCACCGCCTCTCTCACCATGAACTGATCCGTGAACGGCAACGCAAATACCGCCAGATAGGTCCCTATGCCCCAGCGGACACAGGGGACTCATCCGTCAAGACGCTTTGATTCGCCGGATAAACGCGTCAATCGGGATGGCCGGCATCGTGAGAAACTGGACGGTCCCACGCGCACTCAGCGCGACCGAGATCCGGGCAACCGTCTCGTTATCGGGTGCCTCCACAATATTCACAAAATCATAGGGACCGAGCACAGCCCACTGGGTTACAACGCGCCCCCCCAGCGCCTCGACCTCCTTATTCACCTCGGTGATCCGATCCGGACGCTCCATGATTGTCTCACGTCCCCGATCGGTCAGGGTACTCAGCATAATGAATGTCGCCATATCCGGCCTCCTTCCCCATAGCAAAAAAGCTCATTCACAGCAAAACCAGAACCCTACTTCTAACGAGCAGCAGCAAGAACCATTCCAGCCCAGCAGCCCCCTTGCTCCCTCTGCAGGAAAAGACGCCGCCAGCAGAGCCTGCTTCCCCGTGCTCTATCTCCGATAGAGCAGGACGAGCATAGCAAGAGAGGGGGTGCAGCCAACTAGTCCCCCTCCCCTTCTCATAACCCGCCGGCACATATAAGATAGGAGCAGCAAAGGAAAGGCGCATGTCAGGCTCACCAGCACAGGGGGCATACAATCACCGGCTACCTTGCCCACCCGCTATCTTGCTAGCGCAAAGCCCGCAAGCGCCGATAACCCCAATGACCCGACAGGGAGGTCCAGAATGAACATAAGCGAAGAGCTGCAAGCCAGCATCACTCGCGCTATCAACCGCCGGCGGCTGCTTCGGGACACCACGATGGCCGCCTTCGGCGCAACGGCAGCGTTCGGCACCGCCGGCCACTTCACTCCCGCCGCTGCGGCCAGCCTGTCAACCATCGTTGGTGTGCTCCTCGATCGTGGCGGGGCCGTCTTCAACGTCAAGGCATACGGCGCAAAAGGAAACGGCTCAACCGATGATACCCAGGCCATCCAGAAGACCATCTCCGCCGTCCAGAATAACGGCGGTGGCATTGTCTACTTCCCCGAAGGGACCTACCTCATCTCTGCCAGCCTTAGTATCACGCAGGGGGGGATTACGCTCGCCGGTGCCGGCCAGACCGCGACCACCCTCCTCATCGCCGACACCTATCCCAATGGCGACGTTATCACCTTCACCAACCTCAACACCGGCAGCGTGCGCATGCTCACCATCAACTCGCCAGTGCCACGGACCGGTGGCGCAGCCATTCACCTGAACAATGCCAGTCGCGTATACATCCAGGACGTCGATATGAACAACATGTACATCGGCTGCCAGATAGATGGTGCGGGTGGCGTCCTCCAATATATTGACCGCGGCTACTGGACAAACTTCAGCCCCGGCGGCATTGGCATCTGGATCGCTATCAGCAATAGCAACGGCAACGACCAGTACATCAGCAATATCTGCATCGACAACACCTCGGTCATCGCCAACCAACCGCTTGCCGGCCTCCGCATCCAGGGATCACAGGCCGTATGGGCACGTGCCCTCGACATCATTCACTGCCAGCAGGGCCTTCTCATCGACCCACCAGCAGGTGGCCTTATTACCTGGTGCTTCTTTGCCGATTGTGCCTGGGACACCTGCGGCTACCATTGCATGCTGATCAATCCCGCCTCTGGCGCAATGGTCAAGGGACTCAATTTCATGGACTGCTGGTCAGCAAGTGCCCAGACCTATGACGGCTGCTATATTGGCGGCCCGGTTGATGGCGTCCAGTTCGTCGGCCACCGTTTCTTCAACAATACGGGCAATGGCCTGATTGTTGTCGGACCAGCGACAAACGTCTTCGTTGACGGCTCAGGGGCAGCGGGCAACAATGGCGGCAACAGCGGGAGCAGCGGCTTCGCCTTCACCAACAACTGCCAGAGTTTCGCTGTACGCAACTGTCGCACCGGCGCCTATGCCAACTTCCCCGTCACCCAGCAGAACGGGATCATCGTGACCCCTGGCTGCAATAACTATATTCTTACCGGCAACATCACGCTGGGCAACATCATCGGCATCAACGATGCCGGTGGCCCCAACAAAGTCGTCGCCAATAACCTTTAGGGGAACGTCCCTGCACGAAGCTGGCGTGCCCCCTCATCCAGGATGACCGACGGCGCATGAGTAGCTATCGCATCGATCACAATCGCCACATCGCGCTTACGAAAAGCCCGGAAGCTGATTCGTAACGGCTTGCCAGCAAAGCGATCAGCTATCTGAATGAAATACGATCCAGAGCGACCTGGCACCGCCCTGACCTCTACCCGCGCGATATCGGCAAAGCGCATCTCACGCCGGGAAAAGGCGGTGTGATAGCAGATGCGATCGGGCAAAAGGACAATTTTCGATGAGCCAATCCAGAATAAAAAAAGGCCGATCGCCCCCCAGAGCAGCAGAAACAGCGGCCAGGCAGACAAACTCTGCAGTACCAGAGGTACGAGCAGCAGCGAAATAACCCCACCCAGGATGGGAAAAATAATAAACGGCGCTCGCCCGGCCCTCGCCGTATAGGGCAATATATATGGCCCGGCAACATCCTGCTGTCCCATACAACGCTCCCCTCCCTTGCCTCCTATATTACCATAGCCAGCAGCCACCAGGGAACATCTGCCAGCAACCTGGATCCGCCCTCATGGACATCCTGCGCCGGCCAGGCAAAGCGCTATGCTGTGCTTGACCTGCCAGCCTACCCCTCGCAGCGCGGGCCCTCCGCCTTCACTAGCATGGAGCAAGCATCACACGAGCAGGCACGAGATGCCCCCGTCCCATCGCTGATGGAGCGGGGGCCAGAGGGTCCGGCTCATCCCCCTGCTCTATCGGCGATGGAGCGAGACAAGCGCCGCGAGCAAGGGAATGAGACCAAACGGCCAGAGCAAAAGTTATTTCTTTGCCTCCTCACCATTGGTCGGCTCGCCCGGGCAAGCGCCCATCTGTTCGCACGAAGGAGTCAGACCACCCACCAGAATATTAATGGGCGCATCAGCGATGTTCTTAAATCCCTTGCCGGTGCCCTTATACCACGAGGGCGTATCATCGCCCGCAATATAATCGCCCATGCGCTCCAGGAAGCCCTGCACATCCTCATTCGCAAACTTCGTAGCCAGCGATCCCAGCCCCTCGCTCAGACCTTCAGCAAGGTTATCGCCAATCTGCCCCCCAAGTATCCCCATTTCTCCACCGTATATTGAATGGAGGGCAAGCTGGCCCAGGCTGAACTGGGTGGTGCCACAAGCGTCGAAGCAGTAATCTACTCCACCTTGCAGGGCTCCGGTGGCACCCAGCACAGCAACAGTCCCAACCGGCCCCGTATAGAGGGTCGCTTCTGCCGCCGCGCTGCCGATAGCCGCATCCACACCAACCTGCTCCCAATTGATGCTGCCGTTACTGATCACCTGACTGATGATGCTGGCGCCGGCACCGACAATCGCACCACCGACGAGCGCGATCACGTCATCCAGACCAAACCAGTGGCCATCCGGATCCCACATGGTGGAGGGGTTATTGTCACTGAAGACGTACCGGTTCAACGTCTGGGGAGCACCCGGCACACCAAGGTTGCTATCGCGCATGATGAAGCGCCCGATCGCCGGATTGTAGTAACGCGCGCGCAAATAGAGCAGGCCATCCGCCGGATCCATCTGCTGGCCATTGAACTGAAATTCGCTTGCCACACCGCTGCTGGCGCGAACCGCCCCGAACGCGTCATAGCTCAAAGTGCCGAGCACATTCCCGTTGCTATCGGTAATATCCCGCACACTGTTGGTCCCATCATAGCTGTAGTACATGGGTGCATCGGGAGTGCTCAGCGGCGAGCTCGCAAGCAGCGCAATGCCATAGAGCTCATCAGTCGTGCCCGACGGCGTAATCTCCTCAACCACCTGCGGCAGCTTCGTCGGTGTCAGCACATATTGCGTCGTCGCCGCTGGCGCCGAGTCAGTGCTGACTGCACTGGCTACACGGAACCCATCGCCATTGTAAGTATAGCTCACCACCGTCGTCTTATTGCCATGACCATACGAAACGCTGGCTAACTCACCTGCTGCATTGTACTGATAGGTAGTTCGCACGCCGTGGAGTCTGGTACCGGTCAGATTGCCATCATTGTCATAGGTCAGCGTGGTCTTATCATGGCCAGCAACCATCTGGATAAGCTCATCCGCCGCATCATAGGTATAGGTGGTCGTGACGCTATTCCCACCCACATTGCTCACCATGCTGATGCGGTTGCCCGCTGCATCATAGCTATAGGTGGTGCTGGACCCATCGGGATAGGTCACTGAAAGCAACCGGCCCATGCTATCGTAGGTATAGCTGGTGTTGCCATTCTCAACCGCGCTTCCACTGCTCGTCACCTGGATCCGGTTGCCATTCGGGTCCAGCGTGTACTGGAAAGAGGAGAGCGTGCCGCTAGGCCCGGCATTGGTTATCCCAACCAGCCGATTGTCGGCATCATAGCTATAGGACGTCGTGACCTGATTGGGCAGTGCCATCGTGATCAGGTTGCCGGCGGCGTCATAGCTATAGCTCGTGGTGCGATTGGCCCAATCGGTCAGGCTGCTCAGACGATTGGCGTTGTCATAGCTATAGGTCACTGTCCGTCCATCTGGATAGGTCAGACTGGTACGGTTTCCCGCAGCATCGTACCCGAAGGTGAGCGTGCGGCCAGATGGATCGGTGACGCTGACCAGCCGGTTCAACTGATCAAACGTATAACTGGTGGTCCCGGTGGCGTCTGTCATACTGAGTCGGTTGCCCACACCATCATAGGTGAAGCTGACAGCGGAGCCATCAGCATAGTTCACCTGTACCAGGTCATTGTTGGCATCATACCCATAAGCAGTCGTCTGGCCATTGGCATCCACAACGCTCGTGATATTGCCTGCGCCATCGTAAGCAAAGGTCTTGGTCCGCCCCAGCGGATCGGTGCTCGTTACCAGATGGCCATCAGCATCATACGTGAATGTGGTCGTATGACCCGCACCATCGGTCTGCTGAAGCAGGTTCCCATTTGCATCGTAGCTGTAATGAGTGACAGTGCCATCCGGATTATTGACCTGCACCAGGCGATTGAGCGCGTCGTAGACATACGTTGTGGTATTGCCATCCATGTCCGTACGGCTCACCAGGTCGCCGTCAGCATCATATGCGTAGGTTGACTGGTGCCCAAGGGCATCGGTCAGAGCCACGATCCGGCCATCGGCATCATAGGTCATCGTCGTCGTATGGCCATCAGGATCCGTCACTTTGATGGGTCGGCCATCGGCATCATAAGTCGTGGTCGTCGTGTGGCCCATCCCATCGGTAGAGGTGAGGCGATCACCATAGGTATCATACGTATAGGATGTGGTATGCCCCCCACCATCCGGACTGGTACTGCTCGCCTGCTCCCCATACTGATCATAGGTGAATGTCGTCACCCCACCCCTGGCATTGGTGACCGTCAGCAGGTTGCCATGGGCATCATAGGTAAACGTGGTCGTATTACCATCGGCATCGGTCTGGCTGAGGAGATGGTTCTGGCTGTCATAGGTATATGAGGTGGTATGACCGACCGGATTCGCCGTTTCGACGCCCACCGCATCAACAATACTCGTCAGATTGCCCCGACTGTCATAGGTGTAAAGCGTCGTGTTCCCATCACCATCGGTGACCGAAGTCAGCTCCCCATTGCTATCATACGTGTAGTCGGTCACCGCTCCCAGCGGATCGGTCACGCTGGTCTCATGATAGAAAAAGTCGTAGCCATAGGTCGTGCTATGGCCAAGGGGATCGGTCACCACCGTTGCACCGGTATTGTACGTAAACGTGGTAGCAGCTCCAGCCGCATTGACCTGCTTCACCACGCGATTCGCCGAATCATAGGTATTCGTCACCACAACATTGCCCAGCGGATCGGTGATCGTCAGCAGGTGATGGGCATTATCATAGGTATAGGTCGTCGTATTGCCCAGTGGATCCGTCGCCTGAATCAGGTTATTATTGGCATCGTAGGCGTACGTCTCCGTGTAACCGAGGGGATCGGTGACGCTGATGATATGGCCATTGCTATCGTAGCCAAAGGTCAGACCACGCCCGGAGGCATCGGTGACCGCTGTCAACTGACCCGATCCATTATAGGTCAGCGTGATCACGTTGCCATTGCGATCAACCAGAGACAGTAACTTGCCAGCAGCGCTATAGATATCCTGACTTTGATCCTTATGGGTGACGGTGTAAGTGCCATCGCTATTCTGCGTCAGTGTCGCCAGCACACCGGTACCGGGTTCCGGGGTCCAGACACCATTGGTCAGGGTATAGTTCTCATGGTGCCCATCCCCATAGACCACCGAGGCAGTGGTACTGGTGGGGAAGGTAATATACTGGTTATACGTAAACGTCCAGCCGGTACCCAGCGGACCACTGGTGGAATCTTGCGAGTTATAGCTGCGCTTCATCGCAATGACGCGATTGCGCACCGGAATAGCCAGATCCGTATGCTGGTAGGTATAATTGCCCACAGCCACATTGACCGGCTCCTGAGACATGGGAACGCTGCCGTTCCCACCGCCAAAGACCGTATCGGGCGGAATAGCCGTCGAGGCAGCCGTGATATCAATCTGCACAGCCGCAACCGATGGCAACGGGTATTCACCATACTCATCATACCCACCATACGCATTGAAGGCCGGCGTAATATAGTTGATCGCCGCATAGATCGTCACCGTACCGGTTGTCGGAACATACAACGTCGCATTGGCACATCCCGTATAATCGAGAGTAACAACATTGGGAAGAAACGACCCACCACTATCAGCTGTAAGATAGACATTCTCCCCATACGCAGCCCCATCGTCGTCGGAAAAGACGCAAACCGTCACCGGCACCCCATTGGTCGCATCCGCTGGATTGGGTGCGTACAGGCTAAAATAGAAGTAGTCCGTATAATTTGGCAAGATCGTTTGTGGACGAGCAATGTGGCTGGTAGATCGCCCGGGATTGCGCTTCTTATGGTCAGGGTGAATCGGAAACTTCGGGCGCTTTGTCCCCGGCTTCAGCAGCGCTTGCCGGCGCGGATGCAGGTGTGCATAGTACGCTGCCGAGGTAAACGAGACGCTATGGCGCAACGTCGGGAAAAGATGGGCTTTTGCCGCAGCGTGGGCTTGCGGAGCTTGCCCACGTTGCCAGAGCACGACCGAGGAAAGACTACCGCTGATGATAACGATGCCTAACAGGAGCCAGGTTAACCCCTTACGGTACGTGCGCATGCTCATCATGCTTATGATGTTCTCCTCTCAAGCCTCTTAACTTAACGATGGCCGCTTCAATAGGATGATACCAGACACTTAATCAGAAGCTACCCAGCTTGTCACAACCATAATACAAGTAACCTGGCGTGTCTATAGTATCATCACCTATAGCTGTGCTGGGTGTTTATCACAACGATGGATGAGTTATATAGCTTATCGCACCTGATAAACGTCGCCTGGCCATTCTTCTGCTAGAGAATAAAGCAGATCGTTGCTGCATCTCATTATGCATATTCATCTGGACCTGTCCAGCATAAAGAACACCATGGCCCTCTCGCTATTAGCGAATTACCGTTCTCTGCAGACTATCTTCAATCGGATCTAACCAGTAAAAATGATGGACGAAGAAACTACCAGGGCAGATTGAACACGGAGTACAAAAATGCAGCGATGCGTGGACGATGAGTAGATGAGTATGAGTAATAGTATGCCGGGCGCGGCAACCACGATGTGCCCCGCGCCATCCGCCGCTCACGCGCAGTTGTGCCGGTTATTGGCTGACGCCTGGCCAGACATGGGCGAAAGCGCGGCAATCTGCGCACGCACCATGTCGCTCATCACTCCGGCTGGCTCCAGTTCCAGATACTGGCGCCAGCAGGCAATGGCGCGTTCTTTATCACCAAGCAGCCGATAAATATCGCCAAGATGGCGGTAGATAATGGCCCAGCGAAGATTGAAGACCAGACACTGATGGAAGAAGGTTACCGCTCGGGCAGCGGCTGCCCGCACCAGTTGTGGATCCGTTGTGGTATCGGCCAGGTCCTTATAGGCTGTGGCCAGATGGATCAGAATCAGCGGCGTCTGGGGCACCGCCGGCCGGATCTGCTCCAGCACCACGATGGCCGGACCCGGAGCATCGTGGTGCAGCAGATGGACCGCAAAAAGGAGCAACGCCCAGGGCGATGCATCGACCCGAATGGCACCAAGATGGCAGGAGACCAGCGAATCTTCAATGAGCAGGGTGTTCGTCGTCGTCCAGGGAGCCTGGGAAGCAGGCCAATACTGCTGGAGATAGCTCTCCCAATCCCAGCGAATGCTCTCATTGAACAATTCCAGCAGCGCAGGATCATCCCGGCCGGCCGCCTCCCAACCCTCCATCATCACCAACCACTCCTCACCTAAGCCACATGATGCAGAGAGCACCCTCAAAAAAGCGGGCTCAACCAGAGCAAGCCGTTACGACAGGGGAATAAGGGCGACGAACTCCGGCAACTCTCCCTCTTCACATCAACGCGCAATAAGCGGGCACACCAGTCTCCTTCGTTCCGCACCTATTATATCCTATGCCCTCTCCCACCAACAAGCTAATCAACATGCGTCACCAATATGGTTGAGCCATGCACAGCAAATCTCGCCGCCCTTTACACGGTTAACGACGCAATCACCATGAGCACAGCGGTCAACGCGATACAGAGCAGGGGCGCACCAACCACCAGTCCCAAACGGAAACGCCCGCTGAGCTTCGAGCCGCCCAAGGCATAGTAAGCGATCGGACCAATAATGGGCAGTGCAACAATTACTATCCCCCAGCTGAACCGGCTGCTCCCGGCCATATCCAGGCGATGCCCCAGATCCCAGAAGGCTATTGCCAGCCAGGCAGCATAGATGGCAAAGAGCAGGAAATTGCCATAGAGTGAAAGCAAAATCTGCACAATCGTGTACGACGTGAAGCCAAGCGGCTGCAGCATTGCCATCCCTCCTCTTCCCACAGCGGCAGGCAGGCCAGTGGGTGTTGTCGTAATAGCCAGCGTTGCTGGCGGTGGCGCAGCAATATCGGGCATATCGGGCTGCGCCGGCGGCGCGGCAACGGTGCGATAGTCCCGGATAGGATAGTGAGCGCCATTCGCATAAGCCACGCGCGCCAGCAGCCGCAGGGCGATGCCAGGATCACCACCACTGTTGAGTGCCAGCGGCGAGCCACAGGGATGGATCACTTCAAGCAGCGGCGGGAGCGTAATGGCCGCCCGGTTATCGGCGAAGCAGTTACCTGATCCGCTGGGCGTGGCCAGAGCGATATCGGCAACGCCAGAGCCACTGACCCAGTTGTGCTCGACCACATTGTCAGAGGTGAGCCAGAAGTGCTTATCCAGACTGCTCAGCACCAGGATACCATAGTCGGTGTTGTTAACCACACGATTATACGCGATATAGTTCAGATTGCCACCAGGAACCCCGATACCAACGCCGAGCAGCGGATACTCCAACGGAAACATCGGCGCCTGCGTGTTGCCATTATATGCCACATAGTTATTGATAATCGTGACACCACGCTGCGGTGGCATCCCCTCGCTATCCAGCGTATTCGGCAGGATGCCGGCACCATTGTATAACCAGCGGGAATGCGCGATCGTCAGATTACCGCCCGCATTCGTGCCAGAATAGCCCAGCCCGTTCCACTCCGCCGTCACATCGGTGATCAGCGCATTGCAGGGAAAGCACTGGCCAATGTAGAAACCTGCATCCGGGCTACCGGATGCATAGTCATGGGCAAACTCGCCGTTTATAGAACCAAACGCATAGATGCCATAGTCGCCATTGTCATAGGCAGTCAGATAATCCCCACGATACCCATTGACCCCATTCCAGAAAAAGCCGTTACCAGCGTAGTGATGGGCAGTGATATTCTCAATGGTCACGTCGTTCGCCGTAACCGTGAACCCAGCAGGCAGCCTGGACTCACCATCCAGCACCGTTCGATTGCGATCGAGGCCACGAATAGTAATAGAGGGCGTCTGCACCTTGACGGCCTCATGATACACACCAGGGGAGATCAGGATCAGATCGCCGGGACGCGCGGCATTAACTGCAGCCTGAATCGTTGGATACTGTGCCGGCACACGCAGAATATGCGCGAAGCCCTTTCCAGCCGGCACTGCAGCAGGCAACGAAGCAGCGGACAGAGACGCACCGGCAGGAGTGGCCCATACAGCCGGTGGTGTCAGGCCCGGAGCGAGGCTCAGCACAAGGACCGATATCAGGCCAGAGATTATCACAAGCCCCAGCGCCGCACGCCACATGAGCCCCCTCCTTTCCAGCGCCACCTCGCACTGAATCTGGGCAAGCACCAAGGAGATACACAGTATGCTGATGAATATAGCATACTCACGGCATGCCAGATTGTCAATAGCCAGGCCAGCAACAGGGATGCCGTGCCCCGGCAATCCGCTCCCACTCCGGCCTCTTTCCCCGACCCTTTTTATGCACAGGACACGGCTGGCCCCACCGCCCCCTCTCCAGCTTCACTGGAGAGGGGAGATGGCGCCGCGCGAGCAGAGGTGAGACCTCACCCCCGCCACCAGAGGGGAACCAGCCTTTTCCAGCAGGGGCACCACCCGTTAACTCCTCAATACACCGATCGGGCAGAGCCACCAGCAAGCGACTCTGCCCGGTCTTCATGCCACCCACAGCGCCGAGTCTTCTGTTGTAGATCCCCTGGCGCCAGGACTCATCAACCATCGCCACTACAGGCAACGACTCCCCCTTGCATCCACCAGCTACTGCTTCTTCTTCCTGCCGGCTCCCGCCTCCTTCTGGCGTCGTTCCCGTCGGGCCAGCATTGGCTCGCGCTCAGGAGGCATCGGTGCCTCTTGCACGTAAACATCCAGCTCTGCTGTCACCACCCCGCCGTTAGCGTTCACCTCCTCAACGACGACCTCCAGCACCTGATGGTAGATCGCGCGGGTCTCATGATTCTCTGCCAGAGCACAGGCGGCACCTTCTGCAAACATATCCATTTCCGGTTCGTGTTGCGCCGGTACAAAGCGTACCGTGCGCTGACTTTCTGGAGCTGCCATAACGAGCCTCCTCGCGAGCAAACAAATCAGCCTGAAGCCTCCTCTCAGGATAAGCCGCCTCGCTTCACGACCCTCTCTCAAAACCCCCTCAGCATATCACAAATGTGTACCAGATGCACACTCATCTATAATGCGGTCAATATTCTTTCTCGATTGTCCTGCAAGAACTGCACCAGATCGTCCATTTCATGCCGCCGCTGGCCGCCCAAAAGAGATACATAGCACCCCCACCACCACCAGCACCATGCCCGCCACCTGCCAGAAACTTACCTGCTCATGAAACACCAGATACGATGCTGCTACCTGCGTCAGAGCAAAACCGGCGCCAAATGTCAGCGCGCTCACAACACTCAACGGCAACTGGCGCAAAAGCAGGGTCATGCTGATAGAATTGAGCAACCCGCAGAGATTTCCGACAATCTGCCATATCAGGAACTGAGCAATATTATGCCCGCCTGCAGAGAGCTTAAACGCAGCATTGGTCATCACAAACGACGCCAGATCCGTCACCCCGAGCAGCAGCAGCCAGAACATTCCTCAGCCTCCCATAATGCTTTTTTGCGTTCCTCCAGCAAGCCTGGATTTCGTCACCGGGATAAGCCACCCTCAGAGCGCAGGCACCTCGCCAGCATCGAACTCATCCGGTCATCGCTCTATGTTCCCGACCAACGATCACAGCCTGAACACCGTCCGCAGCCGGGACGCGCTTTCCATATCCCCTTTGGCACGCAGCTTCCCGCTGATGAACGCCGTGACCGCACTGCGCTGCCCCGTCAGGATCTCAGCCCAGACGCGCGCATCCGTCCAGACAGTAATTGCTACATCATCTGCTGTGCCCGGCGTGACCGTGCAGCCGCCATCCGCAAAGCGGACCACCCAATCGCCACCCCCCTCACCGGCCAGATGAAACTGGACACTCGCATTCCAGTCGCCAACAGCCGCCAGATTCAACCGCTGCGGCAGCGTCGCCATCAGCTCCGCACAACTGGGCACCGCCACCCCAGCCTTTGGCGCCCGTTCGCGCCCAAATAGCCGCTGCCAGCCGCGCGGCTGGCGCACCGCAGCACCAGTAGCCACCGGAACAGACACCGATGCCTGCTCGCGACGGAACTCTTCCATCGTGATAGTACGGCCAAGCTGCGCGGCACGCTGCGCAGCCAGGCTCACCTCCAGCACTTTGCGACCCGTCGGACCATCCCACAGCGGCCTGCGCCCACTCTGAAGGCACTCGATGAAGTGGCGCGTGCAATCGATAAAGCCATCAGCCCAGTCTGCCCGCATCGCGCTGATGGCCGTGAGTCGGCCATCCCGATAGAGCACCACCGGCGGTCGCTCCTGAAGATTCGTGGTGCAGCGGTTCACCCAGATGATGCCGCGTGTGCCAGTGATCTCCAACCACTCATCGTTTGGATAATAGCGGCTGGGAACCACCATCTCTGGCGCGATCAGCGTCTCTATAACCCCATAGCGACAGCCACCGGCGTACTTCCACAGGAAGTACGCCGGCGCATCAACAACCCCATCAATCGAGTCAATCCGCCCGAATATATCCTCGATCTCCATACCCATCAGGTAGAGGGCCAGAGAGAACATATGGTAGCCGTGATCAAAGGTCTGGAGCCCACCACCGGCACGCTCCGGATTCAGATGCCACGCCCATGTCTCCAGCGGCACATCCCAGCCCCCACGCGTCCCCGCCGACATCGTCAGATGGATGCTGATCGGCTCGCCGATCTCGCCCCCCTCAAGCCACTGCTTCGCCTGTTGCACCGGCGGATAAAAGATATAGTTCTCAAAGACGCGAAACTGCACACCGGTCTCCTGGATAACCGCGAGGATCTGGTCGGCCTCTGCCAGCGTCCGTGCGATCGGCTTCTGCACCGAAACATGCTTGCCCGCCCGCGCCGCTGCAATAACATGGGACGCATGCAGATCGTGCGGCGTGAGGATCTCGACCATATCAATATCGGGATCGGCCAGCAGATCCTCGATCCGTGTGTACATCTTCGCCAGACCCCACTCCTGCGCCCGCCGCCGCGCCACATCCTCACGATTGTCGCAGATGGCGACAAGCTGTGCCGCCGCGAACTGACGATAGCCCAGCACATGCAGATCGCTGATGCGCCCCCCACCCACAATGCCCACCCGAACTGGCTGCGCTGCCATCATACCTCCTCCTGTGACCAGAACAACTATGCCTGGCTGAAGCATACACGACGGGGAGGGAACATGTAAAGGGCCGATATCCACGCCGGCAGAAGCACCCGACCGCTGCCAGAGCCTGGCAGATCAGGAAAGGACAACCCTGAGGAGAGACGCGCTTGCCGCCAGGCAATAGAACGTCTAAATGCCCTCTTTCTTCACATCGGTGACAAGCGTATCCATCATGCGCTGAACATGGGCGATCTCATCCTGGTTCACGCTATGCGCCATCCCCGGATAGATCCGCTCGGTGACAGCGCCACCCAGACGCTCTAACACTGCCGCCGTCAGATCGACGCGCGCTTTCGGAATAAAGGGATCTACATCGCTGCACCCCAGAAAGACCGGCGTGCCCGCCAGCGAGCCAGAATAATCGCGCGGCGCATCTTCAGGCCCAATGAGCCCGCCACTGAGCCCCACCACACCGCCATAGCGCCGGGCATTGCCGGCAGCATATTCCAGCGCCAGACATGCACCCTGCGAGAAGCCCAGCAGTATGACGCGCTCCGGTGCAATACCCCCTTCCATCAGGCGCATCAGAATAGTGGCAAGGACGGCAAGCGCCGACGAAAGCCAGGGCTCGTTCCTGCTGATGGGGGCAAAAAAGCTATAAGGATACCAGGCATACCCCGCCGCCTGCGGCGCCAGATAGGCGAAATCAGGCCGGTCCAGTTCACCGACCAGCGTCAAAATATCCTCGGCCGTCGCGCCCCGCCCATGCAGCATCACCATCGCTGCCCGCGCGCGACCAGCTGGCATCCCGGCAGTCAGAACCGGCTGCCCCTGGTGTGGACCCTCAATCGCGCCAGCAAATGGACCCATATCCGCTCCTCTCCGCACCGCCGGTGTGCCGCGTGGCTCACCACCCGCGCCACCCTCCTGGCAGTCTACAAGCAAGCGATCTACACAAAGTATCAGCGCCCACCCGCCACCTGCTTCACAAGGCCGATAGCGAGTTTCCCCCAGACACACTCGCCCGGAGCGATCAGCGCGCGTCGCGCATCAGCAATCAGACTATCAGGCGTTGCAGAATAACCGGCCAGCCAGAGACAGCAGAGACTCCCAAGCCGCACAGAGATAACTCTGACGACCGGCATAAATCCAGCTGCGCGAAAGCCACGAATGGATGGCTGATTGCCAAGCGAGGCTCCGATCCAGAGCCGCTGCATCCCCTCGCCACGCAACCTGATGGCAATGTGGCCCAGCAGCGCCCGATATAATCCCTGGCGCCGGTAAGGTGGAAGCGTCGCGCAATCCCAAATATACGCCTCCCCCGCACGCAGTCGCAACGGCCGTTCCAGCTCGCCGATGTACTCCATCCCCTGCGACACCCAGCCATAGGCCGCAATAGCCCCATCAACCCACGCCACGAAGCATCGCCGCCCGGCAGCAAAGCGCCACCGCACCGCTTCCGCATCGCTCAGCCCCATCGCTGTCGCAAGTTGCTCAGCAGCATCATGGCGCACCTCACCGAAAATGGCTGCAACCTGTGGCACCACCGGAGTGGCCACATGACCCATCAAATCCATCGCCCACAACGCCCCCCGTTCATAGGCCGACATGCGCCGCCAGGCCTTTATCCCTGCTCCGCTATCCATGCTCCTGGTCACTACCTCCGCATGAGGTCATGAGCATGCAGGCAGCCAGCAATGGCCGGGTCGACCACCCAATCAATGCCCGACCTCACACCGCCGCTGCCCGTCGCTGGACCGGCTCGAGAGAGATCCTGCGCTGACTTAGCTCCTCGATTGCCTGCGCAAGGTGCCAGTCCGTAATATTGTAGTCACCCGCTGCCACGCGGATACGGTGAGCCAGGCTGAGCACATCGCCAACGGTATAGCCATCAGGTGGGACAAACTTGTAGCAGGCCAGTTCGAGCAACTGCCCATTGGGATCACGGAAATAGATCGAGTCCATAAAGCCCCGATCAATGGGACCCGTATTCCAGATATTCCGCTCTTTGAGCCGCTCAACGACCTGAGTATAGACCGCACGCGAGACCGTAAAGGCAACATGGTGGAGGTTGCCGATCCCCTCAGGATTCGGCGATGGATCGTTCACGCGACTATCACGGACAAAGAACGTGATCAGACGCCCATCGCCGGCATCAAAGTAAAGATGATCCTCATCAGGAACATCCAGATTCGGCTGATCGATCACCAGCTGCATACCCAGCACACCCTGATAAAAGTCAATGATCGCCTCGCGATTCGAGCCGACAAAGGTCAAATGATGGACACCCTGAACCGGTATCCTGGCCATGACACATCCTCCATTAAAGAGGTCTGGTCGTCCCCTCTCCACCAGTGTGGAGAGGGGACAGGAGGTGGACCCTCCAGCAGCAGTCCTCTCTTCTTTCTATATTCTAAAGAACAGATGCCGAACCGTATAAATCACCTGCGGGTCGCCGCTCGCCTCACCACCCACAATGCGCTGAAAGGCCGTGAGCACAAACTCCGAGGCATTCTTGTAATGAAAGACGGCCTGCGTCCCCTCAGCAGCGTCGCCCGGCTCATAGGCAAGCTGGCCATCTTTTACCGTCACACGCCACTGGCCACCCCATTCGCCATCCACAATGACCCCGAACCGGACATCTACGCCCTGAGCCGCTTGCTGATCTACGGTCGCCTGCATAAGAATAAACATGTAGGGGACGAGCAGCCCGGCAGTGCGCTCGTCCAGCTGCGCATCTTTCTCCCCCAGCCCCACACGCATATCCCACGTGTGGACGCCATAGTCCATGATCTGGAAAGCCGGATAGAAGAAAGTCGGCAGTGGCCCCATATAGACATGGGTCACATTGAAGCCGGTCCACTCCTCCGGCGTAAGCTGCTCAAAGGTGGCCAGCAACTTATCAGAAGCTGTCTTGAGTCGGCCAATCGCCGCCTCACGTGGCAGACTGCGAAAGGCGAGCGCCGCTTTATCAAGCTCACCAGCCATGACCAGCAGGCCAAGCGCGTCTGCAGGCTCGCCCCGACGTGCCATATCCCAGCGCTTCAGGTAACCCTCGGTCACATCAATCATATGGCCAACCAGATCGCGTACCTGCCAGTGGCCGCTGCGGGTCGGCGCTTCCCAATTCTGCGGATCGTCGATGATCCGGTAAAAGTTCGCACGCTCGGTGCGAACTACATCCAGTACGATATCCTTCGCACGATAGTCCATCGGATTGATCGCCATGTATGACCTCCTTGCGTTGCCAGCTTTCAGCGCCCTGCCACCAGCAGCAACCCGCGATCAGAACGCTGATCAAACAGATTTCCCAGACCGCGAAAGCAGGAACCAACCAGGATAAGTCGAAAAGCGGGGCTCTTTTCCACAGGCGATCAGCCCTGTCGAAGCAGGCTCCCGCTGCCCCCGCGACGGCCGCCCCTTGCTCCGATATCACCCCCCTTTTCCCGTTGCGCTCACAGCGCAACGACTCATCAAACAGGCAGCATTCAGCCGAGCGTATGATCCAGCTTACGCAACAGCGCCAGAAGCTGCCGTTGCTCCGCCGGCGCCAGCGCGGCAAACTGCTCCCCGATCAGCGCCTCCTGACCTGCCACAACTTTATCAGCGAGTCGTCTGCCGCTATCGGTCAAATAGAGACGATTGGCGCGGCCCTCCTGGCGTCGCTCAATCAGCCCTCTCTGCTCCATACGCCCCAGCAGCTGACAGATATTCCCTTTGGTGACAAGCAGCAGATCAGCCAGCTCCTGCTGCGTAATCCCCTCGGCTGCCCCTACCTGCGCCAGCACATCGAACTGCGCCACACTCAACCCATAAGCGCGCAGGTACGCTGCCGAGGCACGATTCACCTTCTGAAACACATGCGCCAGTCGCATCCAGGCGAGAACAGCCAGAGATAACCTACGCAGTGCCTCACCTCCCAAAAGCGAGTTCCTTTCAAGCAAGTTTAGCGCTAAACTATCGACTTGTCAACCGCCCCCCTTCCTGCAAGAGATCATTGCTGGCAGTCCTTATCTCTGCTATACTAACTCCCAAAATCAAAGCGCGCTGAACCTTTGTGTCCCCTGGAGTTCACAAACGTGGCTGCGTCTGTACGCCTGCGCAGCAATACCACCGGTGGGCGTAGCGCGCACAGGCCACATGGGAGAGCGTCAGCAGGCGCCCTCTCCGACAATGGTGGTTGGGGAACATGCCCATGAGAAGGATGAGTCCACCGCTGATGCGGCACCGGCGCAGAGAAACATCCCCATCCCGTGCTCTCTTCCTTTGTAGCTTTATCATTAGCTGCTTACTGACAGGGTGTGGCACCACACCATCAGTGCAGACCACCCCCAACGGCCATGCCACACCACCCAGGCTGGTACCCGGCGAAATTGGCTACGAGGAACAGGCCGTACGCGCCGTGCTGGACCATAGCCCCGTCACACAGGTGCAGGTTTTCTGGACGGAGCAGGTGCAGGTGCCCAACGCGCCGGGCGTCTCCACCCCGGCAGCGCTGAGCGCGCTCCTGGTGATGCCGGCCGCAACCACAAACGCCGCCCTCGATACCACCCTCTGGCAGACCTGGAACGTCCTTGCCTCCAGCTATGGATCGGTGCCAATCAACGTCGCTATCTGGACCGCCGACGGCACCGATCTGGCCGACCTGTGGTATCGTGCCAGCACGCCAGAGCTCACCGGCTGGACACGTGGGCAGATCTGGCATATCCCTGTGAGCGCCCACAACCCTCTCGCAACACTGACAATCGCCGGTCAGACCGGTGTCGCTGCCTCACTGTCGCCGCGTGCACCGGCCAGTGCCACCCAGCTCGCCCAGCAAATTGTGACCCTCACTGCTGCCTTTGGTACAAAGCAAGTAGACGTGAGCCTCCAGTACGGCCTGGCACTGCTGCAACTCCCCGCGAACAGCCCCACGGAATCCGTCTACCATGCCCTGCAAGCAGCGATCATCCAGATCGAGCGGGCGCGACCGGTCACACCGCAGCAGCCGTTCACCCTTGTCGCTGTCAGCACAACACCTGATCTCACCACCTTCAATCCGGCATCTGCCAACCTCGGGCAGGCCGTTCTGGCGTCCGTAAGCGGACACGCAACCGAAGTCACAATTGTCGCTGGCGATGTGACGATGAAAGCGCTCCTCAAAGCCAATGGCACCGGCATCTGATCCGCGTACCTGAAATTGCCCTGCCACGATGCCGCACATGGGAACTATTTGCTACGACAATACGTCTATCGAATGCAAAAGGAATTATCGCTCATTTCCGGATGGAGGCATGGCAATGGATAGGACACAACCCCATCATGATAGGATGAAGCGTGAGAGCATGAAACCGCCGACAACTGGCCGCCAGCGCCTATCAGCCCGCCTCGGCGCGATGGCTGGCATGCTGCTCCTCACCTTGCTGGTCGCCGGCTGCGGCAGCATGCCGCTCCCCTCACTGGCCAGCCAGCATACACCGGCCAGCGCAGACGCCAATGCCACAGCAGTGAACGTGGCCAATGTCTACAACCTGGGCGGGCGCATACAGCAGATCAGCGTTGATGCCAGTGCCCATCTGCTCTATGCACTGGTCTTCACCGGCCCCCAGATCAGTATTGGCCCGCTACGCATGTTGCCTATCTACACCCAACCCCAGGTAGTCGCCGTAGATACGCAAAGTGGCCAGATACTCTGGCGCCAGCCGACGCAGCCGTTGCCCGCTCCGGGCACACCTGGTGTGCCCCCTGACCGCATCGCCGGTATAGCCGCGAACACTGCCAACCATACAGTGGCTGTGGCCTATCTCCAGGACGTGCGCATCTTCAAGGGGCAGAGCGGCATATTGCTGAGCAGGAACCCCCTGCCCGGCGATTTCATGCCCGGCCAGAATCCACCGGTTATCGACACAACGCGCAACCTGCTGTACCTCAGCGGTACCGTCACAGACGGTCCGCATCCCTACACGGCAGCGCTCCTCGCCTGGAATCTCGCCACCGGTGCCCCTGCCTATCGTCTGATCTCACCCGGCTGTGGCAATGCCATCTTCGTGCCAGTTCCCGCTCAAGATCGCATTTACCTCGCCCTGACGCCCATCCCTGCCTGTCCGCAGGGTACCGGCAACGCCATAGGAAACGCCACAGCACACACCGTGCCGGCCACAGTGCAACCGCTACCATGCACCGGCCCGGCAAGCGATCAATCACGCATCCATACCGGCCATCCAACAACAGTGCAGCTATGCTCCGTCGCCGCCATCAGCGCGAGCACTGCTGCACCAGCTCCCGCTATATCGCCAGGCCAGAGCAGCCCCCCACAGGTGCAAGCATATAGCGCTGACACCGGCAAGCTGGTGGCAAGCTGGACGCTGCCACCAGACGAGACACCGTGGGGTGCAATCAGCAACGCCGGCGTGTTGCTGGTAGTATCGCCGGCAGCGGGAACAGCTTCCACTGAAGCGCTCTATGACCTGGCCACCCGCCAGATCATCGCCATATTGCCGCACATCGCCATAGCTCTGGATGCCAATCCGGCGCGCGAGCACCTCTACACAGTGGACCAGACCAACTTTACCGTGCGCGCACTGCACAATGGCACGGCGCTGGCCACACTGCCCATCCCCGGTATGGGCACGGCGCTGGCCATCAGCGCCGATGGCACTGTTTATCTCGCCCGCACCGACGGCGAAGCGCTGGCTCTGGCTGATGATACCGGCCAGCCCATGCAGGTAACACCCACACAATACTGGGCTGCTGTCATGGCACTCAATGCCGTCTTGAATCACATCAATAGCCAGAACCAGTCTACCTCCCAGAGCAGCTTCAGTCCCTACATACCAGCCTTCCCCATCGCCCCTGGAATCTATCGCACCACCCTCTGTTACGGGCAACCGCAGCCGCTGGCGTCCGGTCCCGGCCTACCGGCTCCCACCCAACCTGGCATCGCCACCTATATGACCGCCATCGCCAGCCAGGGGAACGGCGCCTATCAGGTCACCTTCACATTCTCCTGGACCCAGCTCTCACCAGCAGTAGGAGCGCCGCGCCCATTGCCTGGCCGGCATATCTGGGTAGTAGATATCACTGCCGACGGATCCAGCCGTATCACCCAGGATAGTGGCACATCATCACCGGCCACATGCAGCCCCAACATCTATAATGGGCCCGCCTCTCCCTCCAGCCCCCCACAAGGGTAGGCTTTTGGCGAAGGCTCCTGGGAATGCGGGCGAGACGCCCGCACCCTCGCTCTCGCTGGGACGCGACCAGCCAATCTTCCCCCCTCCAGCAACGCTGGAGAGGGGGTCAGAAGGTGAGGCCAAGCCGGCCACAAGGTGCGGCCTGTCCAAACACCCGGCGCCTGTGATATGATAGTGATCAGCTTGTTCAGGCTGGCTTATGTGGAAAGAGCAGGCGCACCGAATGGAAGAGGCGGAAGAAGCGGGACCATTAGCCGATCAGCGGCATAACAGCGATTGCTCCAGGGCTCACAGCGACCCCCTGGTTAATCCGCTACTGAGCGTCATCATCCCCGCTTATAACGAGGCACAGCGCCTACCCCAGACATTGCGCCTGCTCCACGATTTCTTCGACTCCCAGCTCTATCCCGCAGAAGTGCTGGTCGTTGACGACGGCAGCAGCGACAGCACCGCTGCCCTTGTCGCCGCACAGATGGACACCTGGCCCGCGCTGCGACTGCTGCGCGCCAGCCATGCCGGCAAGGGGCACGCGATCCGCCAGGGAGTAGCGGCAGCACGCGGAGCATACCTCTTCTTCTGTGATGCCGACCTCTCCATGCCCATCAATGAGCTGCCCCGCTTCCTGCCGCCGATGCTTGCTGATTGCGACATCGCCATCGGCTCACGGGAAGGGCCTGGCGCCCGCCGCTATGGCGAGCCACTTTACCGCCATATGCTGGGCCGCCTCTTCAACCACTTCATCCGCCTGGCCACCGGCCTATCATTCGCCGACACCCAATGCGGATTTAAATGCCTGCGCATAGCAGTCGCCCGCGACCTCTGCGCCCACCAGACGCTCAGCGGCTGGGCCTTTGACGTCGAGCTCCTCGTCATCGCACGGCGCCGTGGCTACCGCATCATCGAGGTCCCCATCCAGTGGTACTTCAGCCCCTCCAGCCGCCTGCGACCATTCCGCGATGCACTGCGTATGGCCCGCGATGTCTGGATCGTGCGCCGCAACGACCGCAACCGCCGATATGAATCTAGACTAGATAAAGACACAAGCTCCCATATAGCTGGCTCACAAAAGCCGCAAACTGAACCGCAAAGAACAGCGTATCGTCTGAAAAAACTACGATGAACCAGCTGACGCTCTTTGGCGAGCCCGCCGACACGCACACCGCGAAAAACCGCGTCAATCGCGGCGGGATTCCGGTGCCGGGAGCCGGACTCATCAAGTACAGTGAAGATGGTCGCGGCCACGCGCTGATATGCGGCCACTCTGCGGGGATTCATAAACCGATGATCCTGGCAGTTGAAGGCAACAAGCAGGAGCTGAAGCCAGGCACTGGTCCGAGCTTCCCCTCCGCACCACGGGTTCACCTGGTCACTTCTTGCCAGCAGGCCTCGACCCAGCCGATGCCCTCAGCCAGAGCCGGTCCCAGCTCGGGGTGCCGGGGAAGCAGACCCAGAGCAAGCGGCAGGAGGCGAAAGGCCAGCCTGCAGGTAGTAACCTGTAACCAGGCCTGCTGCACCAGCCGGAGAAGACGTGCTTCTTCGTGTGCACGTGCCAGTTCGTGGGCCAGGCCACAGAGGGCCATTATGCGCTCTTCTCTATCAGAAATGGTGGCGATAACCTGCCGGGCCTCCTCCCAGTGCTGCGCCCGCGCCAGCTCCCCTGCCAGCATACTGAGCGCTTCCACTCGCTTCTCTTCATCTGGCAGAGAGGCAATGATCTCCTGAGCCTGCTGCCAGCAACGACTCGCCTCCTCCCACCGCTGCACCCGCGCCAGCTCGCCAGCCAGCGTGCTCAGGGCTCGCGCCCGCTGTCCCGCATCGGACAGAGAGGCGATAACCTGCCGGGCCTCCTCCCAGCGCTGCGCCCGCGCCAGCTCCTCTGCCAGCATACCGAGCGCCGCCACTCGCCTC